>JABLTO010207592.1_pt1 | contig 133390 bp, 119 predicted proteins | sample 7160091 | NCBI WGS metagenome assembly JABLTO01 (sample SAMN14651225, study PRJNA627086) | human gut metagenome | isolation source: feces | host: Homo sapiens | reverse complement strand
CCATCAAAAACGCCTGAGTTATCAGGCTTTTTGACGAGCATAGCGAGATTTTTCGTGAAGCAAAGCTTCACAAAAAATGTGGCGTGTTTTGAAGCATGTCAAAAAAGTCGCAAGACTTTTTTGACACGCTGAAAAAAGTTCGGGTCACTGACCCAAACTTTTTATGCTCCTATAAGCTCCATAAATTCGCCCCAGAGCTCGAGAATGCGGAATTTGTACTCGTAGCCGTCGTCCTCGGTGACGATGCCCTTCATGTCGTCGTTCATCGACTCGACCGCCTGCTCCTGCTCGGCGGCGGAGATGCACAGCGGCGGGAACACAACGCACCACCAGTTGTGGCCAGCACCTTCGCCGAGTATGACACGCAGCGACTGATACCTGCCCGCCGGCAGCGAAAATTTCTCGTAGTTGCGGGTGGGGTAGTATTCCTCACTGAGCGTGACAAGCACGCTCCTGCCCTCGGCGACGGTCTCGGCGGCTTGCTTTATCCCGTCAAGCTCGGCGGAAATTATCTTCTTCGCATCCTGCGCCGACTTAATGCCGACAAGTTTAGGCGAAATGTAGGCGAGAACCTCGTCACGCACACGGAGCTTGAGCGCCTGCTCGTACTCATCGTCCGACACGGCGATGACATGCAGCCGCACAAGCTCGGAAGAAAGCGCCGCCTGCTTTGCCTGCGCCCATGTGCCCAGACACAGCGAAAAGCACAGCGCCAGAAGAAGCGAAAGCTCCCAAATTTTCATCCTGCTTTTTGTCATAACGAAAACCGCCTTTACTATGTACTGGTCATAGTATCGGCGGTTTTGCGCATTTCTATACATCAAACATCAAGACCGTGCATGTTTTTTGCTAAAAAGCAGTGCTCGTAATCGTGCCGGAGCCTGTCGCAGGCACACTTGGCGGTGTCCGGGTCGTCAAATATGCCGAACACGGCAGAGCCCGTGCCTGTCATGATAGAGCCGAGTGCGCCGCTGTCGAGCATGGCGCTTTTAATTCCTGCGATGGCAGAGCGGCGGCGGTCGGGTACATCCTCAAAGACATTGTACATCCGGCGCACGATGCCGCCGAGGTCGCCCGTCTCAAGCGCTGCGCAAATTCCGGCGGTGTCGGGGTGGCAGCGCAGCTTCACCGAGTCGAGCTTGCGGAAAAGCTCGGGCGTGGATATCGAAAAATCCGGTTTGCAGATAACGATGCTGCAATCGGGCAGCGGCGACAGGGGAGACAGAACCTCGCCCCGACCCGAGGCAAGCTGCGTTCCGCCGGCTATGCAGAATGCGACATCCGAGCCTATCTCGGCCGCAAGCGCATGAAGCTCGGCAGAGGATAGCCTTGCGTCCGTGAGCTTGTTTAGCCCACGCAGGACGGCGGCAGCGTCCGTCGAGCCGCCCGCCATGCCCGCACCCACGGGGATGTTCTTTTTAAGCACGATGTGTGCGCCGGTGTTTTTGATCCCCACACGCTCGAAAAAGCGGTTTGCAGCTCTGACTGCGAGGTTGCGCTCATCACCCGGGACAAAGTGCAGGCTGCACTCGGCACGGCTTTTGACGCCCTCCGTGAGCCGTATCGACACCTCGTCGCACAGCGTGACTGCCTGCATGACCATGAGCATCTCATGATAGCCGTCGGGGCGGCGGCCGGTCACATCAAGCGAGATATTTATTTTTGCGTAGGCTTTTTCGGTTATATTTTTCATCTTTCAAACAGCATACTCATGAGGCTCACGCCCGAATTTACCTGCGGGCCGAGCTCACCGCTTTTTTCGGTGTACGGCAGGCCGCAGCCGCTGCTTTCACGGCTGTCGTACAGCATGTACGGCACATAGCCGCCTGCGTGGCCACGGGTGGAGGTCAGCGTCTTGTGGTCGGACAAAAACAGCATCCTGAACTCCCAGCCGCGCTCGTTCAGCTCTTTGACCATGGGGCTGATGAGTCTCGTGTCGAGCCACTCGATGCCCTGTATCTTGCCCTTGAGGTCGCCGTTGTGCGTGCACTCGTCGGGAGCTTCGACATGCACGGCGGCAAAGTCGCTATCCTCCAAAATGTCGAGCGTCGCCTGCATCTTGTTCTCGTAATTGGTGTCAATTTCGCCCGTTGCACCCTCGGGGCACACGATGCCGAGACCCACGAGCGCCGCAATGCCGTGGCACAGCGGAACGGCGGAGACGACAGCGCCCGTGTGCTCGTTTTTCGCAACGAAGTCCGGCAGCTTCACCGCCGTACCCTCTGCCCAGAACCAAATGCCGTTTGCGGGCATCTTACCCTCGGCAATGAGCTTTGCGTTTATAGGGCTTTTCTCCAAAAGCTCGTTTGCCTTGAACATGAGCTCACGCAGCACCTCGGCGTTTTTGCAGCCGGTGGGCAGCAGAGGACCAATTTTCTCGCCCAAATGGTCGTGCGGCGGGATGAGCCTGATGCCCTTTATATCCGCCTGCGACTGCACGGCGATGTGCCTAAACGAGTGGCCGAGGTTTACGGCCATGCCCGCCTTTTCGGCAAGGGCTGCAAACTCGGGGTCATTAAACAGCTCGGTGATTATCTCATCGGACACCGCACCGTCAATGGAGCCTGCCGAGTGCGACAAAATGCGCTTTTCCTCAAAGGGCATGTCGCCGGTTTCGTATGTCACCATGTTGCAGCGGTATGCGACATCGCCCGGGTTTAGCTTAATGCCCGTTGCCGCCGCTTCGAGCGGAGCTCTGCCGGTGTAGTAAAGGTTCGGGTCACAGCCGAAAATGGACATGATGGCAGTGTCGCTGCCGGCCGGGAGATTATCCGGCACATTGAGGACATTGCCGACCTCGCCCTTTGCCGCCAGCTCATCTATAAACGGCTTTTTTGCATATTCCAGCGGCGTAAGGCCGCCGAGCTCCGGCACAGGCTCATCCGCCATGCCGTCGCCGATAACAAGAATATACTTCATATCATCACTACCTTTGATTTTTAATGCACCCATTATAAAATAACTTGCCCGTTTTGAAAAGCAAAAACTTGCATTTTTAACGGCGATATGAGAAAATCGGTGTTGCATTCTATCGCTTTGGAGGGAAATATGAGCAGGAAAAAGACAAGCGTCAGCAAAAGTGATGTTAAGGGCATGGTGCGCTTTGCAAAGCGCTATCCCATCCTTGCGGTCATCCTTGCCGTCATAGTCATCGGAATTTTCGTATTCCAAAGCGTGCAGGATAACGCAAATAAGGTCACCATCCCCATGGACGGGCTTTATGTGCATTACATCGATGTCGGTCAGGGCGACAGCGAGCTTATCTGCTGCGGCGGCGAGTATATGCTCATCGATGCCGGCGAGCCGAGCGCATCTGACACGGTGGTCGATTATTTAAACGACCACGGCATCGAAAAGCTGGAGTATGTCGTGTGCTCGCACGGCCACGCCGACCATTGCGGCGGACTGGATGCAGTTGTCGAAAACTTCGAGGTCGGCACGGTGTTTACATCGCCTTACCCGGGAGATACCTCCTCATATGAGATATTCTCCGACGCAGTAAGCGCAAAGGGCCTTGCCATGACCGTTCCCGAGCTCGGCGAGAGCTACACCCTCGGCGAAGCGAAGCTTGAGTTCATCGGCCCGCTTGAGGAGTATGATAATTTAAACGATGACAGTCTCGTCATGCGCCTAGAGTACGGCGACACGAGCTTTCTCTTCACCGGCGACATGACCTCCAAGGCCGAGCGGGATCTTTTGGAGGACGGTGCAAATGTAAAATGCGATGTTCTCAAGGTCGGCCACCACGGCTCATCCGGCTCGAGCAGCTACCGATTCCTGTACGAGGCGGAGCCCAAGATAGCGGTCATCTCCTGTGAAGCCGGCAACAGCTACGGCCACCCGCACGAGGAGGCGCTGTCCCGCCTAAACGATTGCGGTGCGGAGGTCTGCCGCACCGATCTTGAGGGCAGCATTGTCATATTCAGCAACGGAATGGAGGTCACGAAGAAAGCGGCATGAAAACCAAGCAATTTTATAAGGCGATACTTGCCGCTGCGGGAGTGTACACGCTTTGGGGCTTCAGCTTTCTTGCATCATCGGTCGGGCAACGGGTCGCAACACCGTTTGTCCTGCTGTCGTACAGATTTGACATTGCACTGCTTATTCTGCTCGTGCCGCTCGTTCTCGGCAAGGCAAAGCTGCGTTTAAGGGGCAAAAATGTCAAAATGCTGCTTCTGCTGAATCTGACGACGGTCGTTTCCGTCCTCGCCGGAGTGTTTATCCTCGGCGACCGCTTCTCGCTCCTGTCGGCAATTTCAATGGTCGCAGTTATGGTCGGCATCTGGGGCGTTCAAAAGTTCACACCAAAGGAAAACAGCAGTCAATAAAGACTGCTGTTTTCGTATTTCGAGCCTTGGATTATATTGTGCTCGTCCATATATCGCATGAAGCCGTTTAAGACACGGTGCTTGTCGGCGCTCCACATAGGAGCAATAAGCAGACGCTTGTCACCGTCGCCGGTGAGCCGGTGGATGACGATATCCGGCCGCAGATGCTCAAGACACAGACCTAAAAGGAGGTAGTATTCGCCCATCTCAAGCGGCACATAGTCCGTCTCGGCAAGGCGGGTGTTTTTGAGAACATGCATGAGCTGGAGCTTCACGCCCTGCACATCGTGTGCCGACACAAAGCGGACGGTGTTTAGAATGTCCGCCTCCGTCTCGTTCGGCAGACCGATTATGATGTGCACGATGACCTCTATCCCGCACTCCCGCAGAAGTTGTACGGCGTTCGTGAAGTCGGAGTTGGGGTAGCAGCGGTTAATGTACCGTGCCGTATCCTCGTTCGAGGTCTGAAGCCCAAGCTCGACAAATACGGGAGCTTTTTCGTTCAGCTCGGCAAGCAACTGCACATTTTCCTCATCCACGCAGTCGGGGCGGGTCGCAACGGAAAGCGCCTGCACGCCGTCAACCTCGAATGCCGCCTCAAACAGCTCACGCAGTCGGGCAACCGACGCATAGGTGTTCGTGAACGACTGAAAATAGGCGATATAGCCGCAGTCGGGCGGAAGCTTGCTTATAATGCGCCGCTTTGCGTTTTCAAGCTGCGTTTTTATGTCCGCACCGTGCTCGGCAAAGTCGCCCGAGCCTGCGCTTGAGCAAAAAATGCAGCCGCCCGTACCCTTCGTGCCGTCACGGTTCGGGCAGGTAAAGCCGCCGTCAACGGCAAGCTTGTACATTTTCTTACCGAAGCGGCCTTTGAGATAGTCGCTGAGGGAGTTGTACCGGCTCATTTGAATCTCTGCTTTGCGGTAAACTCTTTGACGGTTATCTTCTCAACGCAGGTGGCGTTGACGACTGCCTGCGTGCAGTGCATCGTGTCAAAGCCGCAGTGGCGGCAAAGCGCAGTCAGCGCATGGACGGCTTCGTCACCGGTTATCGTCTCAATAATACCTTTGCCTATGAAGCTGCGGTAGTCGGCGGTCTGATCTCCGCTGGGCAGGGTCACAAAGCCCTTGCACACATCCGCCTCCACGCAGACAAGCTCCGCCTTTGCGGCAAGCTCGTGCCGTTTACCGACCTTTGCGCCGTGAACATAGAACACGAACGCACCGTCAATGACCTCGTAGCCGAACGACAGCGGCACGATATACGGGCAGCCTTCGTCGTTAAAGCCGATACGCAGCGTGTCGCAGCCGTCTATAAGTTCGGTTATCTCGTTTAAATCCTTGATTTCTCTGTTAAACTTACGCATCGAAGTAATACACCCTCATTTCGTACGGCCTTGTGGTAAAGCCGTTGGATATCACGAAATTAGCATCGTAATTGCCGAAAACCTGCGCCTGCTCGGTGAGCGTTATGCCGTCGGGGGCGTCAAAGCGCACGGGCTTTTCGGTAAACGAGCAGATAACGAGAAGCTTCTTGCCCTTGTAGCTGCGCTCGTAGACATACAGCTGCTCGCTCTTGGGCAGGTACTCCGTGTAGTCGCCGTAAATGACGATGGGGTTATCACGCCTGAACTGCAAAGCGTCACGGTAGAAGTTCAAAATGCTTTTGGGATCATCGAGTTGGCTTTCGACATTTATCTCGGGGTAGTTGGGGTTGACGACAAACCATGGCTGCACCTCGGAAAAGCCGCCGTTTTTGCCGCCCGACCACTGCATGCAGGTGCGGGCATTGTCACGGGAGGCCTTTTGTGCGAGCTTCAAAACGGCTTTCTTGGAAAGTCCCAGACTGCGGGCTATGCGTGCATTGTTGTGCGTCATGATATCCACATAATCGTCAAGCGACTTGAGCGGCGTGTTTATCATGCCTATCTCCTGACCCTGATACACAAAGGGCGTGCCCTGCTGGAAGAGATAGCTTGCGGCGAGCATCTTGCCGCTCTCGACACGGTACTTTTCGCTGCCGTAACGGCTGATGATACGGGGGTGGTCGTGGTTTTCGAGGTACAGTGCGTTCCAGCCCTTGCCGTACATCTCCTTCTGCCACTTCGTAAACGCCTTTTTGAGCTTCGTGAGCTTAAACGGGCGCTGCATGAAGTCTGTTATAAAGCAGTCTGCCTCCATGTGGGCAAAATTGATCATCATGTCAAGGACCTTGTTGGGACCTTCTTTTACATAGCTCAGCGCGACCGCAGGCTCCATGCGGGGACCTTCGCCGACGGTGAAGCAGTCGTAAAAGTCCAGAACATCACGCTTGAACTCGGCAAGATAATCGTGCACCTTGGGCAGGTTCGTATAATACTGCATGCCCGTTGCGGCGGGAAGCTTCACCTTGGCACTCGGAAGTCCCTCTGCTTTGGCGATATAGGTGATGACATCCTCACGGAAGCCGTCAACGCCCATATCAAGCCAAAAACGCATGATCTCCTTGACCTCCTCACGCACCTTGGGGTTTGCCATGTTGAGGTCGGGCTGCTTTTTGGAGAAGATGTGCAGATACCACTCGTCAAGACCCTTGTCATACTCCCATGCACGCCCCTCAAACAGGCTGTCCCAGTTGTTCGGCGGCGAGCTTTTGCCCTTGCCCTTGCGCCAGTAGTAGTAATCGTGATAGGGGTTATCCTTGCCCTTTTTGCTTGCAATGAACCACGGGTGCTCGTCGGAGGTGTGGTTCACGACAAGATCCATGAACACACGCAGGCCACGCTCGTGCGCACCGTCGAGCACCTTTTTGAAAATGTCGAGGTCGCCGTAATCGGGGTGGATGCTGCGGTAATCGGAGATATCGTAGCCGTAATCGGAGTTCGGCGAGGGGTACAGCGGCGAAAACCAAATGCCGTCGACATTCAGCGAGGCGATGTAATCGAGCTTGCTGTAAACGCCCCACAGGTCGCCGATACCGTCGCCGTTGCCGTCGCAGAAGCTCCTCGGCCATATCTGATAGACCGCCATTTCTTTGTACCAGCTTTTTTTCTCCATAAGTAAGTTCTCCCATAAAATCAATTATGCGAATATTTTATCATATAAGCGCAAATCATTCAATTGAAACAATTGTAAAAATATTGACAAACTATATTTATTATTGTAGTATTTGCTCGTATTGAGCTGACGGCATGGTTCGACTCCCGTCAGCTCCAGCGCCGCATCCACGGGCAGTGGCAAGCGGATCGATACAGAGACTACAATCTGTTGCCTGTCAGTGTGCCCTTTCGGTGCTTTCCGCCTTTTTTGTCTCGACGGGCAACAAGCCCGCACTCACCAAAGAAAGCCGAAAATCCCTCGAAAAACATCACTGACAGGTGCTGCGCAGTTTTGCCGGAGCAGATTTTCGCTCAGGCAAGGCGAAGCGTGAAGGGAATACTTCCGTATTTGCAAGCGCTTTAACGCAGCATGAGCGGAAATCTGCCCGTCAAAACCAATAGATTGTAGTCTTTGTGTCGATCCGTTTGCCAGCCCTAAATTAGGTGGAGCGACAGCAGGAGGTTAAAAATGAATACAAACAGAACAGACAAGACCCGCCGCATGACCGGCATTGCGATCTTGAGTGCGACCATCATCGTGCTCCAGATCCTCAGCAACTTCGTTAAATTCGGCCCCGTTACGATAACGCTTTCGCTTGCGCCCATCATCATCGGCGCTGCGATCTACGGTACGGGCGCAGGTGCGATCTTGGGCTTCGTGTTCAGCGCCGTCGTCGTCCTCACCGGCATTTTGGGCTGGGACGGCGGCTTTATCATGCTGCTCATGGGCCTGAGCCCCTTCGGACTTCTCGTGACCTGCCTCGGCAAGGGTACGGCGGCAGGCTGGCTCTCGGGCGTGTGCTACAAGGCGATAGCCAAGAAAAACGAGCTTGCGGCAGTTATCTGCGCAGGCATAGTATGCCCCATCGTGAACACTGGCCTATTTGTCGTCGGCATGATGGTGTTCTTTGCCGACACTCTCACGGCCATGGCAGGCGGTAAGGATCTTGTGACTTATATCGTGTTCGGACTTGCGGGCGTGAACTTCCTTATTGAGCTCGTCGTGAACATGGTGCTCAGTACCGGCATTTCGAGAATCATCCGTGCCGGAAAGAAAATGAGGTAAAGCTATGATACTCACCATCGATGTAGGCAACACCAATGTTGTCATAGGCTGCGTTGATAACGGCGAGGTCAGAAGCGCCTATCGCTTGGCGACCAATCTCAACGACCTGTCAAGCGACTATGCGCTCAGGATGCGCCAGAGCTTTGAGTTTGACGGCATAGATTACCACGCCTTCACCGGGGCTATCCTGTCCTCGGTCGTGCCGCAGCTCAACCGTGCCATCCGCTCGGCGGTAAAAAAGGTCACCGGCCTTGACTGCATGGTGGTCGGAGCGGGCATAAAGACCGGCGTGAATGTCAAAATTGACGACCCGGGCACGCTCGCAGGCGATCTTATAACCGGCGCTGTCGGCGCACTTGCGATGTTCAAGCCGCCCATCATCGTTGTCGATATGGGCACGGCTACGACCATCGTTGCCATCGACAAGGACGGAGCCTACACCGGCGGTGCGATAATCCCGGGCGTGAAGCTTTCGTACACTGCACTGTCGTCCGGCACGAGCCTTTTGCCGAACATTGCGATAGAAGCACCGGCAAAGTGCATCGGCACGAACACCGTTGACAGCATGAAAAGCGGCGCAGTCTACGGCACGGCGGCGCTCGTTGACGGCATGATAGACCGCATGGAGGAGGAGCTGGGCGCTCCAGTCTCCGTCGTTGCCACCGGCGGCCTTGCCGGTGTTGTCATCCCATATTGCAGACGGGAGATAGCCTACGAACCGGCACTTTTACTTAAAGGACTTGCGATACTTTACGAAAAGAACGCAAAGCGAGACCACAGAAAGAGATGACCCCTAAATGATAGAAAACAGGCATATTTTAAGACGGACGCTGTGCGCATTTTTGGCGCTGTGCATGACCGTGTCGCTCCTCGGCACGGCGGCGTTTGCAGAGCAGACCAAGTGGACACAGGTCGAGACCGCCTCCACGAGCTCGGACTTTGCTTCGCTCATGAACGGCGAATATTACGAGGCTTCGACCCCCTCGGGCGAGAAGAACACCCTCTATGTCAAGGGCAAGACCCGGTCGGGCGTTAAAATGCTGCGCATTGCGCTTTATAACATCAGGAACACAAAAAATTATGTGAATGTGTTCGTTCAGCCCGCATCCGACGGCGGCTTTGCGGTGAAGATAAGCACCGCAGCAGAAAAAGAGACAGTGCCAACGGCGACAAAGGGCAAGGTGTTTACCGGCGAAGATAAGGCGTGGGACTCCCGCCCGGGCTACAAAACCGTGGACAAAATGCCCAAGGGCTTTTATCTCCTGAGGATAACCGCCGCCAAAACCGCTGCCGATGCCGATGTGTGCAACGGCGCAAAGTGGTACAAGGGCACGCTCGGCGGAGAGCACGGCTTCGTGTGGAACACGGCGATGCTCTATTCCTCCGGCTCGAACAACGACCCGAGGCTCATTGAGTTTACCGATATCGTAAACAGCGCAAAGAAAACGCAGTCGACCGGCAGCGTGTATAACTCCCGTTACACCGATGTGTACCTTAAGGACATGAGCTATGTGCTCAAGGACGCAAGCTTTAACTCCAAGCCCATGACCGCCGACCGTGTGGCGTATATTAAAAAGGTCGCAGAGAGCATAACTGCGGGCGCTTCGAACGATGCAGCCAAGCTTGCCAAGATCTACAGCTATGTGGCAACGAATTTTTACTACGACCACTATGCGTATGACCTGTATATCAAAACCGGCGGCAAGTCGAATATCCAGTGCGTAAACCCCTACGACAATCTCTACAATCAGCGCAATAAAATTGCGAGCACGAACAGCACCGATGACGGCAAGGTCGCAACCGTCTGCGACGGCTACGCCGCCATGATAGTTGCGCTATGCCGCTCACTGGGCATACCGGCACGCTCCGTGTACGGCTGCAAAAACGACACGAGCGACGGCCTTACAAGTCAGGTCAACACTGCAAGAAAAAACCATTGGTGGGCTGAGGTCCATATAGGCAGCCGCTGGGTCACCGTCGATGCAGAGCGTGGCTCGCTCAACTCATGGAATCGTGATGAGCTGAGCCTTTCCTCGACCGACAGCCGCTACCGTGACGAAAAGTACAAGGCCGCAAGCTATTGGGACTATCAGGGTTCGACCGTGTCCGGCCTTGACATGAGCTACGCTGCCCGTGCAACTAATTTCATGCTCACCGGCGTGCAGGACAGCACCGGAGGCAAGCCCTATGTCGAGAGCATCTCCGCCGTCGCCGATAGCGTAAGCGGCAAGCCCTCACTCAGCTGGACAGCCATGTCCGGCGCAGACAAATACTATGTCTACCGAGGCACGAAGGAGAGCAACATCGAGTACTATGCCTCGTCAAAGACAAATAGCTATATCGACACCTCGGCCGTTACCGGCTCGACATATTACTACTGGGTCACGCCCGTCACCGGCAGCACCGAAGGTTCAAAGAGCAATATGGTGTTTGCCAAGTGCGCCGCAGCGTCAAGCACATCGGTAAAGCCCACCGCACCCGAGCTTAAGATAACGACCTCGGCAGGTAAGCCGCAGATCTATTGGAGCCCCGTCAGCGGCGCAGTACGGTACTGGATATACCGCTCGACCGATAACAAGAACTTTGATCGGTACGACGGCACAAATAACACGAGCTACACAAACGGCTCGACCAATATGGGCACGACCTATTATTACAAGGTCAAGGCCGTGAACGCCGAGGGCACGACCTCCGATTTCAGCGTGTCAAAGGGCATCCGGCGCAAGCCCGCCGCCCCGAGTGTGAGCATTTACCGCTCGTCGGGCAAGCCGCAGCTCAAGTGGAAAGCGGTCACCGGTGCATCGAAGTACTGGATATACCGCTCGACTGACGGCAAGAACTACAAGTATTACGACTGCACGACCAAGACAAGCTACACAAACGGCTCCGTCACCGTCGGCACTACATACTACTACAAGGTCAAGGCCGTCGCCGTCGTGAACGGCTCAAATGTCGCCTCGGCATACAGCGGCGCAAAGAGCCTCAAGGCATCCACCGCCGCACCGTCTGTGAAGATAACGACCTCAAGCGGCAAGCCGAAGCTCAGCTGGGGCAGTGTCTCCGGTGCAACGAAGTACTGGATATACCGCTCAACAGACGGCAAGAGCTTCAGCTACTACACCTCGACGACAAATAAGACCTACACCAATACCGGCGCAAAGAAAAACACCAAGTATTACTACAAGGTCAAGGCAGTCAAGGTCGTGAGCGGCAAAAGCATTGCCTCGGCCTACAGCAACACAGTTTCGATAAAAGCAAAATGAAAAACTGCTGCACCAAACGGTGCAGCAGTTTTTGCATGCATATTACTCATCGAGCATTATATCGAGAATTTCGGCATCGGTCTCACGCATACCCTCACGGGCGAGCTGACCGACCGACTCTATGGTCTTTTCAACATCGTTTTTGAGTATGCCGTCGCCGCCGTGCAAGCCCTTGCCGTTCTCATAAAGGTCAAAGCCTAAAAGCCCAGCCTCAACGGCGGAGGCTATCTTCGCTGCGCACGAGGGCTTTGCCCCGTCACACACCGTGCCGGATATCATGCCGAGCGTGTTGGTTATAGTCGCCGACACGGCTTCGGTCGTGCCGTCAATGAGCCATGCGACACCTGCTGCCGCTCCGCAGCCTGCGCTCACAGCACCGCAGAAGGCGCTGAGCCTGCCGATGGGCGTTTTCTGATGGATGGTGATGAGGTTTGACACCACCAGCGCCCGCAAAAGCCGTTCGTGGCTTGCACCCATGTCGTTTGCGTAGACGATTACCGGCAGGGAAGCGGTCATGCCCTGATTACCGCTGCCGGAGACTATGACGACAGGCAGCTCGCAGCCGCTCATTCTCGCATCCGAGCCTGCTGCCGCCTGCGCCCTTGCACGCACACGCACATCCTCTCCCCTCGTGGCGATAAGCGTTTTGCCTATCGACGCACCGTACGAGCCGTGAAGCCCCTCCTCGGATATGGCAAGGTTATATCCTATCTGCTTTTCCAAAAGCTCACGCACATCGTCGATATCGACCGTTTCGGCAAAATCGACTATGTCCTGCACATTCAAAACACTGCGGTCTGTTTCACCGCCGTCATCGGCAGCACTGTCCTTTTTGAGCAGCACCTTACCGTTTTTCTCGATGAGCACGATATTCGTGTGCAGATCCGTTATGCGCAGGCGCACGCTGTCCGAGCCTGCGTACATGTGCAGGTCGATGTCCAGCAGCTTGTCGCTTTGCGACTTCATGACGGTCATCCGACACGAGTCCATAAATTCGGTTATCTTGCTTATATCCTCCTGCTTTACATCGGCGAGCACTTCAAGCTGCTTGTCGGCATTGCCGACGGCGACACCGGCTGCAATTGCGGCGGTGATTCCCTTTAGGCCGCCCGTGTTCGGAACGATTACGCTTTTCACATTTTTGATAATGTTGCCGCTTATGACGATGTCGATCTTCTCCGGCATTTTCCCGAGCACGGCACGGGCCTTTGCAGCGGCGTATGCCATTGCGATAGGCTCGGTGCAGCCCATTGCGGGGATAAGCTCCTCCTTGAGAATCTGCAGGTACTGCGAGTATTTTTTGTCAGTCTTTATCATATCAAGCTCTCCTTTGATACAATTATCTCCACTCCGATTATATCACCCATTTTCCCGTTTGCATAGTGTGTCGGCTTGATAAAAGTGTGTCGAAAGAGCTTGCATTATGTGGTGGGGTTGTGTTATAGTCAGTATACCACATGAATTGGAGATGTTTTTTCTGTGATAGGTTTTTATAACTACACCGTCTGGCTGACCTATATCGGAATGCTTTCGTCGGTCGTAGGTATCGGCTTTGCCTGCGGCGGCAATATCACCGCTGCGGTCATTTGCCTCATGTTTTCCGGCTTCTGCGATATGTTTGACGGCATCGTCGCCCGTACCAAGAAGGACCGCACCGATGAGGAGCGTCGTTACGGCATCCAGCTCGATTCGCTCAGTGATGTGGTCTGCTTCGGTGTACTGCCCGTTGCCATAGGCTATAATATCGGCGCCACGGCTTGGTGGCAGGTCGCCATCATGGCGGCGTTCGCCCTTGCGGGACTTATAAGACTTGCATATTACAATGTCACCGAGGAGACCCGTCAGCAGCAGACGACCGAAAAGCGCAAGCATTATCTCGGCGTTCCCATCACGACCTCGGCGCTCACCGTGCCGCTGCTGTTCTGCTTTGAAAAGCTTTTGGGCGCACACTTCCCGCTTGCGTATACGCTTCTGCTCCTTGTAAACGGCGCATGCTTCATCGTTCCCATCCAGGTGAAAAAGCCGAGCAAAACCGGACTTGCGATAATGCTCGTCCTCGGCGTTATCTTCACCGCATGTATTCTGATATTTTAACATCAAAAAAGCTCCGCCCTTCGGAGCTTTTTTGAATTTATATGTAGTATTTGCGACAGGTATGTGTTATAATCCCCCTAAGGGGGAGATATGATGGATCTTAAAAATGTTGAGCTGTTTAAGGACATAAGCTGCCAGAGCATCGATGCGATGATGAGCTGCTTCAGTCCCGAGGTGCGCTCGTTCCGCAAGGGCGAGACGATACTGGTCTACGAGCCGGAGATAAAATACCTGTGCGTGCTGCTTTCCGGCAAGGCGCATTTATACTGCGTGGATGTTGACGGCGAGTACACGCTGCTTGAAAATTATGTGCCCAACGACATTTTCGGCGAGGTGTTCACCCTGCCGTACAGCGGCTTGGGCTATGTCGCCGAGGCCGACAGCGACTGCACGGTCATGTTTATAAAAATGAGCTCCATTTACGGAAGGTGCGCAAACGCCTGCGAGCACCACACGAAGATAAACAGCAATCTTTTTAAGCTCACTGCAAAAAAAGCGCAGATGCTGGCACTGCGCATAAACATGATAAGCAAAAAGACCGTGCGGCAGAAGCTCATGAGCTATTTTGAGTATCTTGAGGAGAAAACGGGCAGCCGCAGCTTTGAAACGGAGCTTTCGCTCTCGCAGCTTGCAAACTATCTGTGCGTCGACCGAACGAGCCTCATGCGTGAGCTGCGGCTCATGCGCTCCGAGGGGCTCATTGCCTCCAGCGGCAGAAAGATAACATTATTGGATCAGTGATAGACAGTCGGTGCTTTTAACAAAAAGCGCCGATTGTTTTTGTTAGATATCGACAAAAACGCTGCCAAACGACAAATATTTAACAAAACGCTATTGTCAATTACCTTAACTTAGCCTATACTCGGACTTGTAATATGTACAAACACAAGGAGGAGTGTACAATGCTGCGTAAGCTTATCAGTGCCGTCATGGTCATCGCCTGCCTGTTCATGCTCGTTGCGGGTGCGTTCGGGATAAGGGATATCATGCAGGAAAAGTCCGACGGCGAGAAGGAGAAGGCCGCAACGCTCGAAAAGCTCGACACGCTCAAGGCCGGTAAGGAAAAGCTCGAGGAAAACCGAGCCGCCTATGAGGAGGGCAAGACCAGTTATGCCGACGGTACGGCGGCATACGAGCAGGGCAAGGCCGACTACGCCAAGGGTCAGCAGGATCTAAAGGACGGGCTCAAGGAATATAACGACGGCAAGGCAACGCTCGCTCAGGGCAAGTCCGACTATGCCGCCGGTGAAAAGCAGCTTGCCTATGGGCAGAAACAGTACGATGCAGGGCTAAAGCAGTATAACAAAAAGCTCGCCGAGTACGAAAGCTCCGTTAAGAATAAGGACACACTTGTCACCGCCGCCACAGAGCAGTATATAAAGGAAAATCAGACGACGGTCGATGCCCTCATCGCAAAGAATGTCGAGGAGCAGGTGACCGCCGCCGCAAAGCAGCAGATGCTCACGCCAGAAATCCAAAAGCAGATGGAGGATGCGGTAAATCAGCAGCTTTTGGCCTATAAGCAGGCAAAGCCCGATGCAAGCGAGGCAGAGCTTGCCGCCGTCACCGAGAAAGCTCGTGCAGCCGTCGAGGCGGCAACGCTTGAGAAGGTCACGGCCGCCATCAAGGCCGATGAAAAGACAATGGCGTATATAACGAGTGAGGTCACCAAGGCCGTCAAGGCCGGTGTCCGAGCCGAGGTCGAAAAGCAGGTAGACGCAAAGCTTGCCGATGCAAGCAAGCAGCTCAGCGAGGCCAAGGCAAAGCTCGATGCCGCCAAGAAGCAGCTTGACGCCGGCAAGGCCGAGCTTGCAAAGAACGCTCCCACTATAGCCGCCGGTGAGAAGAAGCTCGCCGCTGCCGAAAAAGAGCTCGACGCAGGCAAGGCCAAGCTCGTTGACGCCGAAAAACAGCTTGCCGATGCCGAGAAGCAGCTTGCCGACGGTAAGGCCAAGCTCGACGAGTTTGAAGCCGGTCAGGCGCAGATAGACGCAGGCTATGCAACGCTCATGGAAAACGAGAAGATAGCAGCCAAGGTCAAGAACGACAACATGGACGCACTGGATGCCGGCTACCTCGTCGTCGAGGAGTCGACCGCCGAGACCACCGAGGATCTCGTCACCCGTGCCGTTTACATCGGCGCATCGATGCTTGCCGCTCTGCTCGGCATCATCGCCGCCGCGTGCGTGTTCAAGGGCAGGGACGCAAAGGTGCTTGCGATAGTCATCTTCGTTGTGTCGATGGCGGCGCTCGTCTACGGTATCACCCGACACTTCGCCGCTCACCCCGTGCAGATGGCGGCAATGATAACGCTCTGCTCGGCTGCGCTGGTGTTCATCCCGGCAGCCGTAAGAAAAACCGAAAGGGTCTGATGACCAATGCAAAACTGCGGTGGCATTTGCCACCGCAGTTTTTAGTTGCGAAAATCGGGGAAATGAGTTAAAATATATAAAAATTTTAACTTTCGGAGGTTATGAGCCTTGGAGAAATTCATTGTGACCACCGACTCCGGCTGCGACCTGTCGGGCGAATACTGCGAGAGCTTGGGGATAGTCCCCCTCAAAATGTGCTGGACTGCGGGCGAGGAGAATATCACCGATACCATGGTTCCCACCGAGCTCAAGGCGTTTTATGACGGTATGCGCTCCGGCACGGAGCCCAAGACAAGTCAAGTCACGCCGTACCAGTACATCGAGTTCTGGACGCCGCTTCTGGAAAGAAAGCTCCCCATCGTGCACATCGCACTGGGCAGCGCGATCTCCGGCACCTACGCAAACGGCGTGAAGGCTGCCGAGATGATGCGTGAGGAGCACCCCGACTGCGTCATACATGTTGTTGACTCGACCCTTGCCTCCGTCGGCTACGGCATGCTGGCCATAAACGCCGCAAAAATGCGTGATGAGGGCTTCACACCCGAGCAGTGCGTTGACGAGCTTGAGCGCACCAAGGCGTCGGTAAACACCATCTACACCACCGGCGACCTTACCTACCTCTACCGCAGCGGCAGGGTCAGCAGAACGGGCATGGTCGTTGCGCATGCGCTGAACATTTGGCCTATCCTGCGCCTTAATATAGAGGGGACACTGCTCGTAACGGCAAAGGAGCGGGGCAAGAAGCATACACTTGACAGGATAAATAAGATCATCGAGGAGGCCGTCCTCGAGCCGGAAAAGCAGACGCTTTATATCTGCCACTCGGATATCCCCGAGGAGGCGCACGAATTCGGCGAGAGCTTAAAGGAGCTTTTCGGCTTTAAGGATGTGTTCTACACATACATCGGTACGACCATCGGCTCAAACTGCGGTCCCGGCCTGATGGCGGCGTTTTTCACCGGCAAGGACAGAACAAAATAATTTTTTGAGGTATAGAAAATGAATGTTGAATTTATCGATTTTAAGACCGTCAATTTGGTAAGCAAGCTCGACACCTCCATCGGCGCAGAGCTTGCACTCTCGCAGGAGGGCAAGGTCTCGGCAAAAGTGCCCGAGGAGTGGAGCGGCTTCGCCGTTATCTATCTGAATATCAAGATCCACGATCAGGACGACACCTATTTTGTGTTCGATATCACCACAGAGACGATAGTCAAGCTGCCCGACGAGGTCACCGAGCTCACCGAGGAGGCCATGGAGGCCGGTATAGCCGTTGCACAGGAAAAGACCTTTGAGGCTGTCCGTGCCATCTCCGTCGGCATGGGCATAAACGAGCTCGACCTCGGCAAGCAGGGCTGAGCCATGCAGGAGCCGACGCTGGTGATCATGGCTGCCGGAATGGGCAGCCGCTTCGGAGGGTTAAAGCAGATAACCTCCGTGGACGAGGCCGGTCATGCGATAATCGACTTTTCGCTGTTCGATGCCCGCCGTGCGGGGTTTAAGAAGATTGCCTTTATCATCAAGCATGAGATTGAGGGCAGTTTCAAGGCCGCCGTGGGAAGCCGCATGGAAAAGTATTTTGATGTAAAGTATGTGTTTCAGCAGCTTGATAAGCTGCCCGAGGGCTACGCCGTCCCCGCAGGCCGTGAAAAGCCGTGGGGCACGGGTCACGCAGTCCTGTGCTGCCGCGGCATCGTTGACGGCCCGTTTGCGGTTATAAATGCCGATGATTTTTACGGTAAGGGCGCATATCAGGCAATATATGATTTCCTGAAGCAGGACAGAGCTCCCTCCGAGTACGCCATGGTGGGCTATAAGCTCCGCAACACCGTGACCGAAAACGGTCATGTTGCAAGGGGCATCTGTGAGGTCGAAAACGGCAGGCTCCTCGGCATAACGGAGCGCACGCACATCGAAAAGCGTGGCGAAAACGCAGCCTACACCGAGGATGGAGTGAGCTTTGTAGATGTCTCGGGCGAGAGCACGGTGTCTATGAATTTCTGGGGCTTTTCCACGCAGATGCTCGATGAGCTGGCGGCACGCTTCCCCAGATTCCTGGACGAAAATCTTGAGAAGAACCCCCTTAAGTGCGAGTACTTTCTGCCCTTCGTGGCAAACGAGCAGCTCGCCGAGGGCAAGGCGACCGTGCAGGTTCTTGACTGCAATGAGACATGGTACGGCATGACCTACCGAGAGGATCTCGCCTCGGTTCGCAGCGCCATCTCGGCTATGAAAGCCCAAGGCATCTACCCCGCAGCCCTGTGGGAATAATGCCGCCAAAAATTTTTTGAAAAATTTTTAATGGGGGTGTCCCCGAGCGTCCCTCGGCGGACATATTATAAGTGATGGGGTCTTTTGTTGATTCATCCCCATTTTCCTCAATCCCCATATACAGGGAAACAGCGGCAGGTACCCCTGCCGCTGTTTTCTGTTATCTACATAGCAAAAAAGCCTGTGATTATTAAAATCACAGGCTTTTTTGGAGCTGCTGACCAGATTCGAACTGGTGACCTCATCCTTACCAAGGATGCGCTCTACCGACTGAGCTACAGCAGCAAAGATTATGCCCCTCATTACAAGGGGCATAATGGCGACCGAGAAGGGACTTGAACCCTCGACCTCCGGCGTGACAGGCCGGCGTTCTAACCGACTGAACCACTCGGCCACGGCTCAGTTAATATAACAGATTTTTTTTTGCTTGTCAATAACTTTCGCAAAAATTATCTTCTCTTTTTATTTTTTCTCGGACTTTTCTTCTTGTTCTGCTTTCTTTTTGCGGCGGCCGCGGCTTCTTTCTTTTCCTTTATGCCACGCTTTGTCCTCACATCGATGACAACCATGATGCAGATGACCACCACAACGCCGACGACTACCCACCAATACCATTCAAGACCCATGACTTATCCTCCGTAAACTTTTTCTAATATCATACCGTATGCGAATACCCCTGTCAAATAAAAATATATGGACAATCCCTGCCCAAAGGGGATATAATAATCAACACTATAATTGACAGAGGCCTGATATGAAAAAGAACTTTAGATTTTATATAGCGCTATGGATCAGCAAGGCGGCGATGCTGCTGCAAAGGATGCTGGGCATGAACGCAAGCTATTTCCCCGGCAAGCTTGCCATCAAGCTGTGCCCGGACTTTCTCGGCCGCATCGATAAGCCCAAGACCATTATTACCGTCACCGGCACGAACGGCAAGACCACCTGCTGCAACATGATACTCGATGTGCTGACGGAAAACGGCTACGATGTGCTCAACAACAAGGCCGGCTCAAACATCGACGCCGGTATCGCAAGCTCGCTGCTCGGCGACGCTGACCTTTTGGGTCATATCAAAAAGCAGATCGCCGTGTTCGAGGTCGACGAGCGCAGCTCGCTGAAGATATACGCCTATGTCCATCCCGACTACGCCGTGTGCACGAACCTGTTCCGTGACTCGATAGGCCGCAACGCCCACACCGAGTTCATAAGCTCCATCATCGAGCGTGCGCTGCCGGACGACACATATATGATACTCAATGCCGACGACCCGATAAGCAGCCAATTGAAGCCTAACAACAAGCGCAGCTATTTCTCCATCGCCCGCCTTGATACCGACAGATCCGAGTGCGTCAACATCATAAACGACATGCGCTCGTGCCCCAAGTGCGGCGGCAAGGTCGAGTACGAGTATGTGCGCTACCATCACATCGGCAAGATGAGATGCCCAAGCTGCGGCTTTGCCTCGCCCGAGGCGGACTACACCGCAAGTCCCGATTGGGCGGCAGGTACATTCACCGTTGCAGCTCCCGACGGAAACGAGACCTATCCGCTCATGAGCGACAGCGTTTTCAACACCTACAATCAGGTGACGGTCGTTGCGCTGCTGCGCACCTTCGGCCTTTCCGCCGAGGCTATCGCTGCAAGCTTTGAGCACATGAGCATCGTTGAAAGCCGCTACACCAAGCGTGAGAAAAACGGTGTTGAGGTCGTGACCAACATGACCAAGGGTCAGAATCCCGTCGCTTGTTCGATAGTGTTTGACTATATCCGCTCGGAAAGCGGCCAAAAGGAGGTCATCGTCATGCTCGACGATAAGACCTACAAAAAGACGACCGAGATAGTCACATGGGTGTACGATGCCGACTTTGAATTTTTAAACGACGAGAGCATAAGCCGTGTCGTTGTCTGCGGCGTGAGAGTGCATGACTACCACCTGCGTCTGCTGCTGGCGGGCATACCCGAGGAGAAGATACGCTGCGTGGAGAACGAGCTTGACGCACCGTCGCAGCTGCTGCTCGACGGGACCGACAAGGTGTTTATCCTGCACGATTTGACCACGCCCGAGACGACAAGGCTTGTGTGTGACGGCGTTCTGGCCGAGATCGACAAGAGGGAGGCGGCAAAATGAAGATAGAAGTCCTTTATCCCGAGGCGGCAAATCTTTTCGGCGACTGCTGGAATCACCGCTATCTCAAGGAGTGCCTGCCCGAGGCGGAATTTGTGTACACATCGCTCGGCGATACGCCGGAGTTCGTAAAAAACGATGTGCAGCTTATATACATGGGCGCAATGACCGAGAGCGCTCAGGAGCGTGCGATAGCGTGGCTCATGCCGTACCGTGAGCAAATTGCGCAGCTAGTTTCCAGCGGCACGGTGTTTCTCATGACCGCAAACGCCGGTGAGGTGTTCTGCGACCACATCGAAAACGAGGACGGCAGCCGTGTCGAGGGGCTCAAGATTTTCGACCTGTATGCCAAGCGTGACATGATGCACCGGCACAATTCCACCGTGCTGTGCGAGTTTGAGGACATGAAGCTCGTGGGCTTCAAGGCCGAGTTTTCGCAGCTTTACGGCGATAATTCCGCAAACGCCCTTGCCACGGTCAGATACGGCACGGGCATTAATGCAAAGAGCAAGCTTGAGGGCGTGCGGATAAACAATTTTTTCTCTACGGCGATAGTCGGCCCGTTCCTGCTCATGAACCCGGGCTTCGTCAAGTACCTCATGAAGCTCCTAGGCGTTGAGAACCCCAAGCTCAAGTACGAGCCGGTCATCATGGATGCCTACGCAAGACGCCTAGCGGACATTGAGAAAATGGCAGCTAAATAACGAAAAAAACGGAGTGCATCGCACTCCGTTTTTTAGTTTAATTCTATCAGCCAAGCTCAAACACTGTCACCGAGCTTGTGAGGGGCGTTTCTACCGTCAAGCTGTTTGAAGGCAAGCGGGTAATTTGAGCCTCGTCGAACAGCGACAGAAATTCATCAACTGGGGCGAGAGACTGGATGCCGACGCTGCCGCAGCGGTAGTGCATGGGGATGATGACCGTGGAGCTTATCTGCTCGCAGACACACTTTGCCGCCTCGGCATCAAGCGTGTACACGCCGCCGACGGGGATCATGAGAATGTCGATCTTGCCGAGACTGCGCAGCGTCTCATTGTTCAGCTCGTGGCCGAGATCGCCGCAGTGGGCGACGGTGAGATCTTCGGCAGTGACGACGGTGATGAGATTATTCCCACGCTTTGCGCCCATGCACTCGTCGTGGAAGGTGTAGATGCTGCGCATCGCAAAATTGGGCTTTAAGCCCGTGAGCGTGACTGCATCGGGGCAGTAGTGGTCGGAATGTCTGTGGCTGCAAACGACTGCGTCAGCCGTGAGCTCCGGCAGCTTGAGCCCCTTCACAGAGCCCGGGGCATAGGGGTCAAACACCACGCTGCCGCAGTCGGTCTCGAGCTTAAAGCAGGCGTGGCCGTACCAGGTAAGTTTCATTTAAAAATACTCCTTTATAAACCGGTCGAGCTTTTGTACATACGCATCGGGGGCGATGTGCATCGTCTCGATATGCTTTGCGCCCTCGGTGAACAGGCAGCCCTTGCCGTTCGGGCAAAGCTCGAATATCCTCGGCGCCATGGAAAACGGCACCGTTTTGTCGTCCTTGCCGTGCACTATAAGAAACGGCAGGGGAGAATTTTTAATGTTTTCCCGCACATCCGTCTCGGCAAGGTCGTAGCCCGCAATGATGCGGTTTAGCCTAGCCATCAGCCCGTAGAGCGGGCCGAGCTGCGAGCGCAGTATCTCCCGGGCGTCGATAAAGCCGCTGTCGGAGACGATAAACTTCACGCAGTCCGGGCAGCGGTCGCTCATTTTGAGGACCGTTGCGCCGCCGAGGGAAAAGCCGTGCAGCACGACCTTGATATCCTCGCCGAACTCAGAGCGCAGAAAGTCGAGCCATTTAAGGCAGTCGGCGCTTTCAAACACATTGTAGCCGAAGAGCTTGCCGCCGCTTTCACCGGAGGCAGTGTTGTCGCAGGTGAAGATATCAAAGCCACGGCTGTGGTACAGGTCATAGAACATACCTGCGGTCTCGGCGTGCTCGGAGTGGTAGCCGTGCACGATGAACACAAGCTTTTTACCCGGCTTTTTGCCCGCAGGATAGTAAAACCCTTGGAGCGTTTCGCCACGGTCGGAGCTTATGGTGTAGCGTACATGCATTTTCTCCCGCAGCCTGTCGGCAGCGCTGTCACGCCGCACATAGTAGTCCTCGGCGTGACCCTTTTTGTCTAAAAGCAGAGTGCTGAGCCTTGAGCGGCTGCGCCAGAACACGAAGCGGTAGATATCCAAAACGGCGTAGACCGGCACGGCGGCCGCCGCAATGATGAGCGCTTTGTTCATATCAGGTCACCGGCAGCAGCGCACCCACGCTCGACAGCAGCGTGAACACGACGATGAATATCTGGAACGGCAGCGAGCCGAATTTGCCGCAGATGGGCGAAGCGCCCGTGCGGTGGCGTGAGCGGTTGTAGGCAACGATGATGCCGATACCGGTCACAACCTGAATGATGCTTGCAAAGCGGGTGAAGCCGACAAAGCTCGACAGTCCGAACAGCGCAAGGATAAGGCAGGGAGCGGATGCGACGAGCCAGCTTATATTCTTGCTCCAGCCGGTCTGCTCGCCGACGATATCACGCAGGTTGAGCGTATTCGCCCAAAAGCTCGTGGCGAGCGCCAGCAGCGTGAAGATATAGCCGATGATGCTGACCCAGCCGCCGAGATGGCGGGAAAGGTCGACAAGCGCACCGTCCTCGGTGATATCCTTGCCCGCACCTAAGAGGGTCATCGTGGTGATGAGAAGGATAAGGCAGGCGTTTATGCCAAGGCCGGTCGCTATAGCACCGCGGATACGCTTGACATCGCCGTTTAAGCCCTTTACCACCTGCGGGGTGCTCATGACCGCCGACAGGGAGAAGCTTATCATGCCAAACAGCGCCAAGGCGTTATTGAGCCCGTGCCAGCCGGTGGGGAAAGCGCTGGTCTTTTTAAGCAGCGTTGCAATAAACAGTATGCCCACAACGCCGACCATCGAGCCGACGGCGATCTTTTCGCAGATGCCGACAAGCTTCATGCCGACAAACACAACTCCTGCGCCGATGACATAGAAAATGAGCATGCCGATGATATCGGAAAGCCCGAACCACGAGCGGAACACCGCAGCGGCACCTGTCAGAAATGCGCTGACATTGACGATGACGGACAGACCCAGCAGCAAAAACGCCGCCCAGGTGAAAATTTTCTTGATAATGCCGGAGAACAGCTCTGCGTCAAAGCAGGATATGAACTGCGCACCGTTGTTGTTGTACGAAAGCTCGGCGATGACGAAGTGGAGGACAAGCGCTACGATGTATCCAAAAAGCAGTATCCAGATCATCTCACGAAAGCTGTTGTGCGCCGCAAGATACGGCACGGACAAAATACCGGCGCCGACACCGTGGCCGACGATGATGCTCGCCGCCTCAAAAAAAGTAAGTTCGGATTCTCCCTTTATGTTTGACATGGCTGTATCCTTTCTTTTTTGTGCTATTTTATCATGATATGCCTAATTTATCAATAAAAGATGCAAAAAGGACAAAATGTGTCATTTACAGGTTTAAATAGTTGTATTATAATGTCTGACATAAACAAAATGTGAGGAAACTTCGGAGAATGGAAAAAAGGCTTGAGCAATTTAACAGAGCGAAGTTTATAAGGGTAGTCTGTCTTGTGATAGCGGATGCGCTGCTGATAAACGCTGCGGCATTTTTGGCACTGTTCGTGCGCTTTGAGTTTGACTTTGAGCAGCTGCGGCAGTCGGGGTATATGGACGGGCTCGTGACCTACTCGTGGCTCAACACGCTCGGTTCTCTGCTCATATTTTATCTTATGAAGCTGTATGACAGCCTGTGGGAGTTTGCAAGCACCGCCGAGCTTGTCCGGGTCTTTATCGCCTCAGTGATCTCCGCCGGTGTGTGCGTTGTCGGCATGATGATGCTCAAGATATCCATGCCCCGCAGCTTCGTGCTGCTGTATGCTGGCGCTCTTACGGCGCTTTGCTCTGCGCTCAGACTTGTCTACCGTGAGCTTCGCCGTGCAAGGATGCGCTCTGACGGCGGCATCAGGCAAAAGCGCACAATGCTCATCGGCGGCGGACAGGCAGGCTCGATGGTCCTGCGTGAGTTCCAGTTCAGCGCACATTCCGAGAACAATGTCGTGTGCATCATTGACGACGACCGCTCCAAGCACGGCAGCTACATGCGTGGCGTGAAGATAGTCGGCGGGCGTGACGATATCCTGCAAATGGCCGAGAAATACGGAGTTGAGGAGATAGTGCTTGCCATACCCTCCGCAAGCCGCCGTGAAAGGCTTGATATCCTCGATATCTGCCATCTGACCGGATGCAGTCTGCGCACCCTGCCGGGACTTTATCAGCTTGCTAACGGAGAGGTCAGCATCCAGAGCATCAAGCATGTCGATATCGAAGACCTCCTTGGCCGTGACACGGTCAAGACCGACCTCAACGAGGTCAAGGCATATGTACAGGACAAGGTGGTTTTGGTCACGGGCGGCGGCGGAAGCATCGGCAGCGAGCTTTGCCGTCAGGCGGCGGCAATGGGACCTAAGCAGCTCATTGTTTTCGATATCTATGAAAATAACGCCTACGACCTGCAAATGGAGCTTAGGCACCGCCACCCCGAGCTCGACCTTGTCGTGCTCATAGGCTCGGTGCGTGACGAGACGAGGGTCAACAACATTTTCGCAAAATATCACCCCGACCTTGTCTGCCATGCTGCGGCGCACAAGCATGTTCCGCTCATGGAGGACTCGCCCTTTGAGGCGATAAAGAACAATGTGTTCGGCACATATAATGTCGCCCGAGCGGCCGACCGCTTCGGGACGCAGCGGTTTATCCTCATATCCACCGATAAGGCCGTCAACCCCACCAATGTCATGGGTGCGTCAAAGCGCATCTGCGAGATGGTCGTGCAGACGGTCAACGAGCGCTCGAAGACCGAGTTTGTCGCCGTGCGCTTCGGTAATGTCTTGGGCTCGGCAGGCAGCGTTATCCCGCTTTTCCGCAAGCAGATAAAGGAGGGCGGCCCCGTTACCGTGACGCACAGGGAGGTCATACGCTACTTCATGACCATCCCCGAGGCCGTGCAGCTTATTTTCCAAGCCAACGCCTACGCAAACGGCGGTGAGATATTCGTTCTTGACATGGGCGAGCCCGTGAAGATCGACGATCTTGCCCGCAATATGATACGGCTGTCGGGCTTTGAGCCGGATGTCGATATCAAGATCGAGTATACCGGCCTGCGCCCGGGCGAGAAGCTTTATGAGGAGCTGCTCATGTCCGGCGAGGGGCTTAAAAAGACGAAAAACGACCTCATTTACATAGGCAGCGAGGTCGACTTCGACAAGGCCGAGTTTGAGGAGAGCCTCATGGAGCTAAAGGCAATAAACGAGACATCGGAGCGGGAGCTGCGTGATAAAATCGCACAGATAGTCCCGACCTACCATATCCCCGAGCAGCAAAAGGTGACCGTTTAATGAAGAACGCTGATGCACATTGCATCAGCGTTTTTTCAGCTTTCCATCTGCTTGCCGAGGAAGCACGCAACGGTCTGCGCAAGCGTATACTCAATGTCGGTGCACGGTGCGGAGCTTTGCTGCGCAACGAACATCACGCAGCCCATCACATCGCCTTCGGATATGACCGGTGCTGCGACCGAGACGCACAGCTTCTCCTCACTGTCGGAAACTGGAATGCAGCCGCTGCCGTCGTAGCGGTAGGTGCTGCGGCTCTCCATAATGTGCTCCAGTCCGGCGGAGATACGCTTATCCATGAGCTCACGCCTTGCGCCGCCGGAAATTGCGATGACCGCATCACGGTCGCAGATTGCGGCGATGGCGTCGGTCGATTTGTGCAGGCTTTCGCAAATTTGTGCTGCGAAGTCGGACAGCTCGCCGATGGGCGAGTATTTTTTGAAGATGACCTCGCCGTCCTTGTCGGTGTATATCTCCAGCGGGTCGCCCTCACGGATGCGCATGGTGCGGCGGATCTCCTTGGGGATGACGACTCTGCCGAGATCATCGATTCTTCTGACTATTCCGGTTGCTTTCATATATTTCTTTCTCCTTTGCCTGAATACTTCTTCCGTGCTATTGTTTGCAGCTTTCGGAAGAATATGCGGCAGACGAAAAATCACGTTTTTCCGTAAGGTGACTTTACAGGAGAGTAAATAGGTATTATAATGTACAAAAATTGAAATTCGGGGTGATTTTCGATGGGAAAGCGGATATTTTTGGCGAGCCCGCACATGTCGGCCGAGGGCTATGAGCTTGAGTATATACACGATGCGTTCAACAAAAACTGGATAGCGCCCTTGGGCGAGAATGTCAACGAATTTGAGACTGCCGTCAAGGCATACACGGGTGCGGCCAACGCCGTTGCGCTGTCTGCCGGAACGGCGGCGCTGCATCTTGCGATGATACTCGCAGGGGTCGGCAGGGGGGATATGGTTTTCTGTCAGGACCTCACCTTTTCCGCTTCGGCAAATCCGATAGCGTACCTTGACGCCGAGGCTGTGTTCATCGACTCCGAGCGTGAGACATGGAACCTTGACCCCGATGCGCTCAAGAAAGCCTTTGAGCTGTACGGCAGACCCAAGGCGGTCGTTGCGGTGCACCTTTACGGCACACCGGCCAAGCTCGACGAGATAAGCGCACTTTGTGCCGAATACGGCGTACCGCTTATCGAGGATGCGGCCGAGGCGCTGGGCTCGGAGTACAAGGGCAAAAAGTGCGGCACCTTCGGCAAGCTTGCGGCGCTGTCGTTTAACGGCAATAAGATAATCACGACCTCCGGCGGCGGCATGCTGCTGTGCACCGACGAGGCCGATGCCAAGCACGCCTTGAAGCTTGCGACGCAGGCTCGTGAGCCGTTCCCGTGGTACGAGCACGAGGAGATCGGCTACAACTATCGCATGAGCAACATCTCCGCAGGCATCGGCCGTGGCCAGATGCGTGTGCTTGACGAGCGTGTGCGCCGCAAGTGCGAGATCTTTGCGGCGTATGAGAACGCCTTTGCCGGACTGCCGCTTGAGATGTCGCCCGCACTGCCGGACACTAGGCCGAACCGCTGGCTGTCGGTCGCACTGCTCGATGCAGCCTCGCCCGAGACGGTTATAGCCGCCCTGCAGAGCGAGAATATCGAGGCACGCCGGGTATGGAAGCCGATGCACCTGCAGCCGGTTTTCAAGGCAAATAAATTTATGAAAACGTCGGCCGAGCCCGTGTCGGACGATCTGTTTGCCCGTGGCGTCTGCCTGCCGAGCGACACGAAGATGACCGATGCGGAGCTTGAGAGTGTCATCGAGGTCGTAAAGACGGCGATAAGTTAATATTCCGAGCACCGCAGACTGAACTTGCCTGCGGTGCTTTTGCACAAAAGCACCGGCAAATTCGGCGTAATTTCGGCTAAAAAAACGTTTCATTTTATTGACAAGCCGAAGGAAAATTTGTATAATGTAAATCTGATAATAGGGTGAGTGTTCCCTATGGCGGACTCGACCCAAATATCGGAAAAATTTGTTCTGTGAAATTTGGCCGGAAACGGCCTTGATCCGGAGGTATCGGAATATGAGTAAAACAAGAAGAGGCTTGAGCTTCCTGCTTTGCCTTGTGATGGCGTTCTCGCTGTTTGCGGGCGTGCCGTTCAAGGTGCTTGACACGGAAGCAAATGCGGCGGACACGAACACTAACCCGGGTAACGATTCCAAGTGGGTGACCGCATGGCACACGAGTATGCTGTATCTTGATGCAGCTTCCGATGTCAACAAGGCGGTGTCGGTTTTATCCGAACTCAACGAGCGTACTTTCCGTACCGTCATTCCCATGACGATTTCGGGTAATACCGTTCGACTGACATACTCCAACGAGTATGCCCCCAACGGCGAAACGCTCAAGATCGGTGAGATCACTCTTGCAAAGGGCGATCCTAACGACGCGGCTCGCTGGCTCTCAAGCACGAGCGTTAAGCTTAAAGACATGAACGCGCTCTTTAAGACTGCAATTGCAAATGGGCAAGCCGATGTTGCCAATTCTTATTATCAGGACAGCGGCATCCTTCGCATAAAGCCGGGTGAGATCGTTGTTTCCGAGCCTATCGACATTTCTGCATTGGGCTTGAATGCAATGGACTACCTGTCCGTCAGCACATGGGTGTGCGACATGAACTCCAATTACACCGGCTTTAAGAACGGCTTCACCGGCGGTCTTATCGGCGGCGAGACCAACTACCTTGGCTTGGCGCTTGGTGGCAGCGGATATAACCATACGGAAGCAACTGACCTTGACGGCGTTGGTCTTATACCCTCTGTTCCACTCTCAAACTCAAATGCTACCGGCGACTATAATGTCGTTCCGTTCCTCAACACCGTTGAAGTTTTGCGCGAAAGCATAACGGGCGTTAAGGACACAAGCAATGCCTATACCACCGTTATCTTCGGCGACTCCACCGTTGCTAACGATATTCCCGTTTACCTTGCACAGAATCTCAAGTCCGGCGACATTGACGGTGTTGCCGTGACATGGGCGGCTGTCAAGGGCAACGAGGTGCTTCTCAACGGTCAGGACGGCAGCGGAGACAGCAACGGCAATATAATGGACGAAGCGGCTATCTCCGTCGTTGACGAGGTCAAGGCTCTGGAGGGCGTCAAGAAGGTCATCCTTAAGGTCGGCATCAACGACATTCTGCACCCCCAGTGCAGCGACATGTCGGCAAACTTTGCAAGCCGCAGCGATGACGAGATAGCGCGGCAGATCATTGCCGGTTATAAATACATTGTTGAGCAGCTCCACGATAAGGGCATAGAGGTCTACTTCTATGAGCTTACCCCGTGGCGTGCCGACGACGGTACCTACTACAGCCGTAACAGTACGATTTCTTGGACTGAGAGGGTTGACAACATCCGTTTGAAGGTCAATGCATGGCTTGCAAAGTACGGCGCTGATTATGATACCTTCGTGACAGACCGCAAGACCGGCTCGGGCGATGGCTATACCGGCAATATCACTCTCGGCAACCAGTACGGCGCAAACGGCTATACCAAGGCCTATAATACCAAGGAAGTCACCGTATCGCAGGATAAGTTTGACCGCTTTGGCTACATAAGCCTCGAAAGCCTCGGGACTACCTCCGCATCCTTTGCACCTTCGACCCTCAACCCCTTCAATGCAGACGATGCATTTACCGGCATGACCGCTTTGAGGAGGGCGTATACCACCGATGGTATCCACTTCACCGCCGCAGGTCAGTCCAAGCTTGCGAAGATCACTCCCACCTCAATATTCTATCAGCGTCAGGACACTTATAACGGCGCAGGTGAAACAGTTACCGTTGAGGGTATCTACTTTGCAACAAAGGCGCTTACTGTCGACCACAATTATTTTATCTGCAACACCGATGCGGCAAGTATCAAAGACGGTGCCGACGGAAGCAACCAGTCTCTTAAGGGGCATATTGTTGGAAACCCGGGCAAAGCATCAAGTGCTAGCGACAGAGAGTCTGATGTAGTTTCCGACCTGGAGAGCAATTCCGTAATTGTGCAGCGTGGTACCTCCGGCGCACCGTATATAGTCAAGAAAAGTGTTGCCGATAAAAACGAATGGACACTTTTGTACATTCAAGACATGAATAGCTATTATTGGAAGAACGGAAACGACTATCTCGTCTGGTACTATCCCGGACCGAGCCTAACTTGGGGTAATTACTTTAAAACAGGCGTTATAGATCAGCAACCATGGCACGCCGGCGTTTCCAAACATTGGTATACATTTGATGAAATCACCCCTGCTAGTAATGCTTCCGACAATTATTCGGTTAAACTTTGGTATAATGGGACAGCTACTGATAAGTATTTGGTTTTCGATAACAGCAAATTCAACGGTAAATTCATTTCCTCAAAGAAAAGCGGCAATATCGCTCTCTACGACAATACTTCCAAGGGCGTCAATATAAAGCTGGATATCAATAAGGATTCAGCAAATCTGCTTAATGTAACGACTGATGAAACCGTGGTCAATGCAGCAGGCGGAAAGACGACCCAGCTCCAGTTCCGCCTTGATTCGCAGATGCTCGATTCTAACAGTGTACCTACAGGAACAGACTTCCACGACGCTCCTAAGGATAACAACGCAAGAGGTCCTTATTCTCAGTACACCTTCGGCGATAATCAGAAGATCTTTTGGATGAGCACCGACCCCAATGTCGCAACTGTCAGCCAGTCCGCAGTCAGTGACCTCAAGGCAACCTATACCAATGGCGGCGGTGAAGTAACCTTTACCGGAAACGGCGGCACTACCGCACTTGTTGCAAACTTCTTCTGGAAAGAGCATGACGGCACGGATTATGTCTTTGACAACAATGTCAAGGATGGACAGGCGCAGTATTACAGCACTGCCGAGAAGGACGCGGCAATTGCCAACGGTTCAAGAGTCCCCAGAGAGACCACAGAGGGATACCATTGGGTTGAAATCAACAACGGACTCTGGGTCTGGACAAACTACAACTGGCTGACTTCCACCACCAAGGTTACCAACATCAATAGATATGCGTGCGACATTCTCCTCGGCGGACTTACCAACAACACCGAAGAAGCAGATAACTTCCTCTTTAACGAAACTCCCACCGGCAAGGATTGCACACTTACCGCAGTAAATGCATCCGACCCCATTGATGCAAAGCTTCCCGGCACTGCTTGGAAGTGGGAAAGCAGTAATACCAATGTTGCGAAGATTGCATCGTCCGCTGATGAGTTTGCAACTCTTGAGTATAAAGGTACAGGAACAACGACCATTACCCTTACAAGAGTAGACGAAAACGGCAATGCCGTTACCAGCGATGTTGACGGAAAGCCCATCACAAGCACCATAACCATTCATGTTAACGAAATTCCCACCGTTGATATCAGCTTCAACGGAACAACCGAGGACAACTACTGGCTCAAGGGCGTAACCGCAGGCGATAGCTTCGCGATGAACGGCTTTGTCAGCAATCAGTCCAATGCAACAATTAATTCGTGGACTTGGGAAGCTTACGGCGAGGACGGAAAGCTCACCAATAAAGTTACCGTTACCCCCGATAATGTACAGAGCACCACACTGACGCTCAACGATGTCGGCATCAGCTATGTAGTTCTTAAAGTTCACTATACACTGCCTAATGGCGGCGGCGAAGGCGATGTAACGACCGCTATTTCCATCAACGCAGAGTACAGCATCGCAACCACCACTAACACAATCATTGACTGCGGACTTCCCGTTAAGCTCGATCTCAACGCAAGCGGCATCAGCCGTAAAGCTCCGAGCGTTGAGCTTGTCAAGGGCAGAACCGAGAGCAACGAGTTCGGCACAGCCGATGTTCGCCTCGGCTTCGGCAATGCAAGCCTTGATAACGGCACCGTTATCTACACGCCCGATAAGATCGCAACCGCAAAGGACACCCTTTACTACTCCGCAGCGGTCGGCAACGGTTACAAGTACTCCGATGTAAACATCATCCCCGCAAGCTCTATCTACTATGAGGACAGCTTCGTGACCTATAGCGATACGGGCAACGCAGCGGAGAAAGATACCCATTGGAAGGTCGAGGGCACACCGAAAACCGGCGTATATCAGGACATCAAGGACGATGTTTACGGTTACGATGCAGCCTACGGTCAGTACACGACCTACTCCAACGGCAGCGCTCACTATGTGACCGTCAACAACGAGTACGGCGCAAACCTCCCGACCTACAAGGGTGAATACCCCACCGCAACCTTCACCTTCACCGGCACCGGCTTCGCCGTCTACTCCACCTCGGACAGTGAGGCGGGCTATGTCAGTGTCAAGTATAAGAACGAAACCACCGGCGCAACGAAGAAGTTCATGGTCAACTCGTTTGCTAACGGCGACTATGACCAGACACCGACCGTACAGGTCCTTGACCTGCCGTATGGCACCTACACCGTAACGCTCACTGTCGTTTATGACAAGTCTTTTGACGGAAACAACGATGGCCATTACACCTACTGTCTCGATGCAGTCCGCATCTATGAGCCGCTCAAGGGCAATGGCGATGCTGACAACGCATACGCCGAGGTTGGTGAAGCAAATGCACAGTACAAGACCGTCCGCAGCATGCTGCTCGACGCCAAATCGTTCGGTGCGATCAGCACCACTGAAAACGGTGCAGTGTTCCTCGACAGTCAAACTCGCTTGGCATATGACAGCAATGGCAATGTTACCAGTGTAAACATCTATGGCACAAGTGTGTCGGACTATACCAACTACGGACCTAAGAACGAGGTTTACCTCGGTCAGGGTCAGGGCATAGCTTTCAAGATCGAAAATGCAGCACAGCTTGCAGACATCCAGCTTGGTATTAAGCAGGCCGGCAGAAACTCGGGCAGGGCCAGCAGGGTCATAATAAACGGACATACGATCGAAGTAACATCCGCAACCGATATGTACTACAGCATAAAGCAGTACATGACCGAGGATGCTACGGTTGTCGTTGTAAATCCCGGTAGCAGCGTAATTTCGCTGACTGTGCTCAAGACCACCAAAAACGATGCACAGCTTCAGACCGCAATTATAGTCACTCCCGAGATCGGCAAGCTTGCAGCAGAGAGAATGATGTCCTATGTAAATACTCCGACCGAGCCCGTTGAGCCGACTGTTGAGCCGACTGTTGAGCCGACCGAGGAGCCTCAGCCCAGCAAAGACCCGACACCGAGCGAAGATCCCGAGCCGAGCGTTGAACCCACCGAGGAGCCTCAGCCCAGCGAAGATCCTCAGCCCGATGACGACGATCAGGATCAGGATAATGCACTTATGAACATCTTGAAAAAGATCGGCGACTTCTTCAAAAAACTGTTTGGAGGTTGGAAAAAATGAAAAAAGTATATACTAAGCCCGAACTGTTTTGCGAAGAATACGAGCTGTCCGTTTCTATAGCGGGCAACTGCGGTGCAGGTTTTGGCGCCTATAATGTTACTACAAGTGACTACAAGTCGTGTAGCTACAAGATGGGACCGGATAAGATTTTTGTAACCGACGGAGTTTGTGACACCATTCCTGGGTACGAAGGAGAGAATGGCACGGCCTGCTATAATACCGTTGTGGCAAATAATCTCGCATTCAGTTCATGATTCAAAACAAGAAACCGGCAGCGCTTTTGCTGCCGGTTTTTTCTGTACAAACATACTATTATAATGTATAATAACCGTGCGAGGTGTTGCAAATGAAAAAGAAAAAGCTGATAATCGCCGCCGTGCTGGTGCTCATCGCCGCCGTCGCAGCGGTGCTGATATTCACCCGAAAAAACGAAACCGAGTCAAACCCCGAATCAGTCAATGTCGCAGATATCCAAATCGACGCATCCGCAGGCGGCATATCCGTCGTCTCGCTGGAGAACATCTCCGGCATGTATGTCGAGGACGGCAGCGACGAGGTCATGAGCGGCATTTTCGCTGCGACCTTCCGCAACGACTCAGACAGCGATCTTCAATATGCAAAGCTCGTCCTTGCTGCCGGCAAGGAGGACTATATCTTTGAACTGTCTACCGTGCCCGCCGGTGCGACCGTTAGAGCAATGGAGATGAACAAGAAAGCGTTTGTATCGTCAAAGGGCGAAGTGACGCTCAAGCAGGAGAACATTGCATGGTTCGACGAAGCCCCGTCCATGTACAGCAATATGCTCAAAATTATCCAGCGCAATAACGCCATAATCATTGAGAATATCTCCGGCCAAACCATTGCTGCACCTATCTATGTTTACTACAAAAACTACACCGACGGCGTGTACATCGGCGGCATAACCTACCGTGCCGGAACGCAGAAGAGCCTTGCCCCGGGCAAGTCAGTCGCTTTGAGCGCAAAGCACTTTGACCCCGATGCCTCACGGCTCATGTTTGTGACATATGCACATTAAAACCTACGATTTTTCGGGTATTCACCTCGGTATCGAGAGCGAAGAACCGCTTACCGACAATGCCGAGCTGTGCAAGTTTAGTTACAGCGGCACGCCCGATTACACGATATCCCTGCACTTTACCGACACCGTGCCCGATACCTCAGACTGTGCCGATTTTTTTGTTAAAACGGCAATACTCGAGGCAAACACGCCGCAGCGCCCGTTTTCTTGCACCGAGTTTTACGCAGACCACTGCGAAATGCAGGTGCTCGACAGATACGCTGCCGACTTCACGGTCGACTCGGTGCTGCGTCACCTGCCGCTTAGTCACATGCTGCTGAAATTTGACGCATTTGTGCTGCACGGGGCGTACATTGTCGTAGACGGTGAGGCAATCGTATTCTCCGCACCTAGCGGCACAGGCAAATCAACGCAGGCTGAGCTGTGGCGAAGGCACCGCAGCGCCGCCGTCATTAATGGCGACAGGGTGCTGGTGCGCAAAAGCGCTGACGGCTTCACCGCAGGTGGGATATATTTCGCCGGAACATCCGGAATATGCGAAAATGTCACCGCACCGCTGCGTGCGATAATCGTGCTCGGGCAGGCAAAGGAAAACGGCCTGCACCGCTGCACGGGCTCGCAGGCGCTGCATTCGCTTTTCGGTCAAAGCGCCTGCTGCAACATTGACGGCGAACCGGTGCGGCTCGTCGGGCTGATATCCGAACTCATAAACAGCACCGAAATTCTGAGGCTTGACTGCCTGCCGGATGTGTCGGCGGTCGAGACACTGTCGGATTTCCTCTATGGAGAGAGCAAGTAATGGAAAACGAATATGTCGAATCGAGAATAAGCCGCCACCTGCACAGTCGTGCGGCTCGTGCGGGCATTCCGCTGTCCGGCACATTTGAGCTTACGCCCTGCTGCAATCTTGCATGCAAGATGTGCTATGTGCGCAAGCCGAGAGCGGAGGTCGAGGCCGAGGGCGGACTAATGAGCGCCGAGCAGTGGATCACGCTTGCGCAAAAATGCCGTGAAAGCGGCATGCTGTACCTGCTGTTGACCGGCGGCGAGCCGCTGACGCACCCGCAGTTTCGTGAAATTTACACCGCCGCAAAGAAGCTGGGCTTTGTGGTGTCGATAAACACCAACGGCACGCTCATCAACGATGATATGCTGCACTTTTTGGCATCCGACCCACCTGCCAGAGTGAATATGTCGCTGTACGGAGCAAGTCGTGAGACCTACAGCGAGCTGTGCGGCGTGCCCGAGGCGTTCGACCGAGCAATGTATGCGCTCAAGGGTATGCGCCGAGAGGGCATAAGGGTCAAGCTAAATTACAGTGTCACACGGTACAACCGTGGCGACATGGTCGGCATACTCGACACTGCCAAGGAAAACGACTGCAATGTGCAGATAGCAAGCTATATGTTCCCGCCGCTTCGGCGTGACGGCTCACAAATCGGCGAAAATGATCGCATGACCGCCGAGGAGGATGCAGCCTTTACTGTAAAAAGCGAGAGGCTGCGCCTGCCGGCCGAGAAGTTTAAAGAACGCTGCAAGGCACGCATCGCACGCAGCGGCGGCACCATCGACGAGGAGTGCTTAGACGCACCCACGGAGCATATCCGTTGCCGAGCCGGAACCACCGCATTTTGGGTCAACTGGAACGGCGAGATATCGCTGTGCGGCATGATACCCCGCCCATCGGCAAATGTTAAGACCACCGGTTTTGCCGAGGCGTGGCAAAGGGTGCGTGAGGACACAGCAAAAATACTCGTGCCGGCAAAGTGCACCGCCTGTCCCGACCGTGAGGTCTGCATGGTGTGTGCCGCATCCTGCTACTGCGAGACCGGCGGTTTTGAGAAGGCGCCCGAGTATATTTGCCGCAGGACAAGGGCACTTATTAAAGAAAGCGAAAATGCCATTGCCGAGGAGAAAGAAAATGAAAACCAACCCTGAATTTATAGCCAGAGACATTGCCGGCGAGCTGGTGCTTGTGCCGGTCGGCACGGCGGCGAAGAGCTTCGGCGGGCTCGTGACCTGCAACGAGGTCGGTGCGTTTATATGGAAAACGCTCGAAAACGGAGCGACCATGGACGAGCTTGTCGCCGCGATACTCGACGAGTTTGAGACCGACGAGCAGACCGCACGGAGCGACGCCGAGGAGTTTGTCGCAAAGCTAAAGGAAATAAACGCAGTTATATAACAGAAGCCTCCGGCTCAGCCGGAGGCTTCTTACTTATCTATTATAGTATGAGTTGTCACGGTGCAGGACGGTGTACAGCTTTATGAGCCATGGCCTGACGGAGACAAGGTGCCGCCACGAACCTGCGTAGAAGCTCCATAGCGCATTGTCCGGCCAAATCTCCTTGCCGTCACGCTCGACATGCGTCACCACGGCGAACACCTGCTCGGGTGCGATTGGCCCCTCGATGCGCTGCTGGCTGTCGCCGAGCATGTACAGGCCGCTGTCGTCGATTTTGCAGATGCGGTGGAGAATGTACTGCCCGTTAAAGCGCTGATAAAACACGATGTCGCCGACACGCAGCTCACGGTCGGGCTTTTTAAAAAAAGCCGTATCCCGTCCGCTGTGCAGGAACGGATACATGCTGTGTCCGCTCACCTTGACGCAGACCTCGTGCCCGCTTTCGGCAAGCTCACGCAGCACGGATATGTATTCAAATGTGTCGATCCTGCGCATGGAAAACACCTCCGTTTAGTACTTATTATAATAAAAAAGCCTGTCTCCGTCAACATGATTGTGGTACTTTAAATAATTTAAATATACAAGGTATTTACATTTTTGGCACAAGGGAGCAATTGCCTAAAAAAGTGAATTAGTTATAGAAAATTATTAAAACTAGTTGAAGCATTCGACAAAACCAGACAAAATATACAGCATAATTAACAAAAAAATTAACCCATTTTGACCTTGCACTGTGAGTTGATATGTGTTAATATAGGTTCAACAGACTGTGCTGAAAATAGCGAGAAATCTTATGAGAAAATCTGTAAAGAAAACATGGAATGTTATATCCACTGTGCTGGTGGCGATCGTGGTCATCATCGCCCTGCTGCTTGTCGGCGCAAGGGTGTTCGGACTTCAGGTCTATGCGGTGCTGTCCGGCTCCATGGAGCCGACATATCATGTGGGTTCGATAATATATGTCAAGTCCGTCGACCCGAGTGAGATAAAGGTCGGCGACCCGATAACCTTCGTCATGAACGAGCAGCTTACCGTTGCAACGCACCGTGTCGTGCGCATCGATACGGAAAACAGTGCGTTTTACACCAAGGGCGACGCTAACGACGACCCCGATGCCGCACCCGTGCATTTTAACAACCTTCTGGGCAAGCCCGTGTTCACCATCCCGTACCTTGGCTACATATCAAGCTATGTGCAGTCGCCCCCGGGCATCTACATTGCCGTTGGTGTAGGCGTGCTGCTGCTGGCACTTGCGTTTTTGCCGGACATGCTTGACGGCGACAAAAAGGAGAAGCAGAAAAAATAGTTCAATATGGGGCTAAGCCCTTTTTGAAGAATATGTAGGAATTTTGTTTGATCGAAAGGAGACAATCAAATGAAGAAAAAACTCACAACCGTATTGGCGATCGTTTTGGTCGTCGCCCTGTCCGTTGCAGGTACCTATGCTTACCTGACTGCACAGACCGACACCGTCACAAACACCTTTACCGCAGCCGGTCTTGCATCAAGCTTCAGCCTTGACGAAAGCCAGGCAAATCAGCAGCCCGACGGCTCCTACACTCTTGATGTTAAGACAAGAGTTCAGGAGAATGCTTACTCAGTCGTTCCCAAGGTGAACCTTGCTAAGGATCCTACCGTCCATGTAACGCTTGAGAAGAATGTCGGCGCATATGTTTTCCTCGCAGTTGACAACAACCTCGGCAACGGCCTGACCGCAACCATCGACGACACTCAGTGGACTGCACTCAATAAGACCTACACCGCAAACGGCGCAGAGTGGACCATCTACTACAAGCAGCTCGCAGGCAGCGAAAATCCCGCACAGGTCGACATCAATGTTCTTGCTGGCCAGCAGATCGTTGTCGGCGATACCGTCGCAGAGAACTGCGGCAACATCGTGTTCAATGCATACCTGACCCAGTCCGCAGGCTTCACCAGCGCACTTGATGCATGGAACAACTCCTGGGGCAAGTAATTTTAGCTTGCACCGGTAAATAACCGAAAATATACAAAAACCCAGCCCTGCGGCCGTATTTTGACCGCAGGGTGTCGGTGGATTTAGAACAATGGGCGCTCCACCGAATATTGCCCACAATACGCAGTCAATTCTGCGCATGGGAGGTTTAAACTTGAAAAATACAAAGACAAAAATTTTGGTTCTGGCTTTGGCGGTCTGCCTTGTTGCCGTTTGCGCAATGGGTACCGTGGCTTACTTCACCGACCGCAGCACAGCGACGAATGTCATCACGACAGGCGGCGTTGATATCGAGCTGATCGAGACCGCCGAAAAGGACGGCGAGCTCGTCCCGTTCGAGGATGTTTCCGGCGTCATGCCCGGTGATGTAGTATCTAAGATCGTTGAAGTCAAGAATACCGGCAAAAACGATGCCTATGTCCGTGTAAGCGTCGAGAAGGCGATCACCCTGGCCGAGGGCCTTGAGGGCAAGGTCGACCTGTCCCTCGTCAAGCTGAACATCAACACCGAGAAGTGGACCGAGGCAGACGGATATTACTACTACAACGAGGTTCTCAAGCCCGGTGAGACCACCGCACCGCTGTTCACCACCGTCACCTTTGACGGCACGATGGATAATCTCTATCAGAACTGCACCACTACCATCAGTGTTGCCGCACAGGCAACTCAGTCGGCCAATAATGGCACGAGCGCACTGACCGCAACCGGTTGGCCGGAGGCATAAGAAAGGGGCAAGCGCATGAAGAAAAAGCTATTAGCCCTCGTCCTCGCCGTCATGATGACGGTCGGCTGCTTCGCCGGTCTCGGCGCAGCGGTCGGGCAGGACGCTGATTTTGCCGCACTGAGTGTGGCAGATCAGTATGCCGCCATTATGGCAGCGGGCAGCGAAGCCGATGCGCAGGCATTGTTTGATACACTCGATGCCGAGCAGCAGGCAGCTTTGACGGCTTATGCAGACCAGCAGAAGGATACGGACACCGCTAAGGAGACCGATCCCATCCCCGCTGTCAACTACACCAATGTTGCTCCGCTCGTGACCGCAAATAAGGTGTCGCAGCCTGCAAGGGCACGCCTTATGAGCGCAAGCTCGACGGCACGCCCCATCGAAAAGGGCAAGACCGTCGACGGCCTTGTCATTAATAAGACCGCAACGGCAAACGACGACGGCACTTACAACATCAAGCTCGAAGCCTACACCACCGGCTCCGTGAGCACCACCGAATCGACTAAGCCCACGGATATCGTCCTCGTCCTCGACCAGTCCGGCTCGATGGCATGGAATATGACAAGCAGCACTTATACCGAAAAGTATCCCGGCAATGATCACAATGGAACATATTATGTGAAAAATGGTAGCCTTTATGTTGCGGTTACATGGTGCTCACACTGTGGAGCATGGACTGACGGCTGCACAGACTATTGGATTTTTGGACATGATAAAGGAAAAAGCTATACGCCGAAATCCAGTTCTTCGGATTCCACGGCGAATGCTGTTCAGTTTTATGAGAGAACTGGGTCTAAGCAAGTAATTAGACTTGACGCTCTTAAGGACGCTGTTACCGCATTTGCAAATTCGGTAAAGGACAAATCTGCCGGACCCGATAATGTTTTGGGAACCAATGATGATGTTGACCATAGAATTGCGGTTGTTGGCTTCAGTTCAGATAACTATAATAATACCGAACTTTTGACTGGCGTCACGATTAAACAGGGTGACTCACACCGTAAGCTTAATCAGACTACAAACGGAACTCCTTTTTACTACCCAACTGGCTATGAACAGAATGGTGTCCAATACGGCAGCATCACCACCGCTCAGTACGGAAAGGCACTCCAGAGCATGAAGACCACGGCCGGTCAGACCAGCGTCAGCAACGCAATTAATGCGTTGACTGCTCATGGCGGTACTAATACGCTCGACGGCTTGACTATGGCGGAAAAGATTTTCGCAAACACCAACAGCACCGGCAGGAACCGTGTTGTTATTCTGTTCACCGACGGCGATACGGACAGCCCCCGTACCAGCGTGGTGAACAAGGCGTATACCTTGAAGAATACCTATAATGCAACCGTTTACTCTGTCGGTATTTTCGGCGGAGCGGACGGCCAGCCGCCTATCACCAGCAGCACCAGTGAGGAAAACGCATTGCTGCACCGTATTTCCTCGAACTACCCGAATGCTCAGGTGAGAAACGGTCGATACAATGATGGTGCGCTGAACGAAAATCTTAAGGGTGACGACAGCTACTATCTGTCCGCATCCGATGCCGATACCCTCAGCACCATTTTCCAGAAGATCAGCAGCCAGCTCAGCGAGAGCGATATAAGCCTCGGCGGTCAGACCGTTATCAAGGACACCGTCACGAAGTACTTTGATATGCCGACCGACGCAAGCAAGGTCAGTGTGAAGAGCTACGACTGCACCGGCGTCGCAGACGGCAAGCCCACTTGGAGCGAGACCGGCACCGTTATAAACAATGCCGTTACGCTCGACCCGACGGATAACTCCGTCAATGTCACGGGCTTTGACTTTAACGCAAACTATGTCACCGAAAAGGGTCGTGACGAGAACGACTCCAAGAAGGAAGGCACATTCCACGGCAGAAAGCTCGTCATCGAGTTTACCGTCACCGCAAAGGACGGCTTTGTCGGCGGCAACAGCGTGCCCACTAACGGTTCGGACTCCGGCGTCTACGACAAGGACGGCAAAGAGGTCGCAACCTTCGATGTCCCGCAGGTCAATGTGCCCATCGAGGCAGAGCTCACCGTCAATGACAAGGTCATTTACGAGGGCGGCACTACCGATGTGAGCGGCCTGTACAAGGCGGCCGACACCTCCTCTTGGAAGTATGACTTTGTAAATGTAAGCTATGAGGTCAAAAACGGCAATACCGCAGTCAGCGGCAGCGTCAGCCCCGCAGACTGCACCGGCTACACCGTGAAGGCCACCTTCAGCCCGAAGTACGACGGCAAGAACGCCAACGGCAAGATAAACGACGATGTTACCGTCGATGACACCGCCACAGTCCATGTTCTCAAGCCGACCGTCACCGTCAGCGCCACCGATGTGTGGAGGTACTACGGCGAGGACTACAATACCCCCGAGGGCAGCGGCATCACCGGCTCAGTCGCATGGTCGGACAAGAACGGCCACGATGTAAACGGCATTGCCGTTATCGGCTCTGAGCCCTACGGCACGGACGATCTGCAGTACAGCTACGACCACGGCAAGTTTGTCGTTCCGAATACCGACACGACCATCGCTGTGGTCGCCAAGGTCGGCGGCGTGGAAAAGGCAAGCACGAGCTATGTCGTTCATCCCAAGTTCTGCACCATGACCGTCAACAAGGATGTTGCAAACCTCTACGGCACTAACGACAGCTTCATCTTCAATGTCGTCGGCGAGGGCAACATCAAGTACGAGGCCAAGGTCGTCATAAACGGCGCAGGCTCCGCAACGCTCACCGGCCTCCCCGTCGGCAGCTACACCGTTACCGAGGACATCGGCTGGTCTTGGAGATACACCTGCGACAGCAGCACCAAGTCGACCGTCCTGAGCTCCGCTAAGGATAACGACAGAGTGACTATCACCAACAAGCTGGACGATAACAAGTATCTCGGCGACGAGACCTATGTTATCAACAAGTGCAAAAGCAGCACGATAACGAAGGTAACTTCGACCGTCATCCGGCAGGCCATCGAGTATATACTCGGTAGATAAGGAGGGGCTGTAATATGAAATTATTTTCTTCACGCAGCTCCCACGCTGCAAATAACGGCGGCGCAAAGAAGCTGTCCGCCGCAGCAATTGCAATTATCCTCGTGGTCGTCATGGCGATAGGCGGCACGGTCGCTCTCCTCATGGACAGCACCGACAGCGTCACCAATAAGTTCGCCCCCGCTTCCTCAGGCATCACCATCGAGGAGGAGGTCAAGGAGAACTGCAAGACCGAGATCGCAGTCAAAAACACCGGCGATACCGGCGTATATGTCCGTGTGTCGCTCGTTGCCAACTACTACGACGAAAACGGCAATATCACCGGCGGCGCTGAGGTTCCCGACTTCACGCTCAACTCCGATAAGTGGTTTGTGGGCAACGACGGGTACTATTACTACAAGCAGCCCGTTGCGGCAGGCGATGTGACCGATAACCTCCTTGCAAGCGGAAGCAAGATGCAACTTGAGGACAATATGCAGGTCACAGTGCTTGCACAGAGCATACAGGCAAGCCCCACGAGCGTGGTTCACGACAAATGGGGCGTGACCGTCAATTCCGACGGAACGCTTGCGAAGTAAGGAGGCTTGAATTATGAAAAAAAGATTTTTAGCTATCCTTATGGTTCTGGCACTGTGCCTGAGCATCGCTCCGGCAGCGTTTGCAGACGCTTCCGTGAGCTACAAGGGCAGTGCAGAGAAATTTGTGTTTGCCCCCGGCAGCGAGTATTCGCCGACCGACATGTTTGAGAGCTTCAAGGGCGTTATGCCCGGCGATACCCTCACTCAGCAGATCGAGGTCAGAAACGATGTAAAAAATGATGTCAAGATCAAGCTTTACATGCGTTCGCTCGGCGCAAACGAGGGCTCGGAGGAGTTTCTTAAGCAGATGACGCTCGGCGTCAAGGCTGCCGACGGCAGCGAGCTGTTCGCAGCTCCCGCCGATGAGACCGCCCAGCTTACCGATTGGGTGTGCCTCGGCACCTTCTATTCCGGCGCAAAGACCACCCTCGATGTGACGCTCAATGTTCCTGTCGAGATGGGCAACGACTTTGCCGAGCAGGTCGGCAGCCTTGACTGGGAATTTGCAGTCGAGGAGCTGCCCGTTGAGCCTACCGATCCCGTCGGCCCCAAGACCGGCGACGACACCCACGTTGCACTGTACGCAGCCATCTGCGCAGTATGTGCCGGTGCGGTAGTGTTCCTGATCGCAACAAGGAAAAAGAAAGAGCAGTAAACCGATAAAGCAAAAACTGGCACCGTTAAAAGCGGTGTCAGTTTTTTTGATATTTAGCTGGGGAATGAGACTAATCCTAAGTAAAAATGACAATTTGCTTTCAATAATCAGCAATTTTACACATTATCTTGACAAACTGACAAGTTATGTCTATTCTAATGATAGATACATTTTTAAAAGAGGTGCAGAAATGATTGCTGATTACGGCAAAACACAGCAGGAATTAAACGAAGAGTATAACTCGTTTATAATAAAGCTTTCAATGAAGGCAAATGAAATAAAAGAGGACTATTTAAAGCTTTCCTACGAAAACCAGAGTCGTTTTATACAGGAAACTCAAGCGTTGCTAAGAGCTGCTTCTGTCGCCGACATGTTAAATGAGGTCGCGAACTGGCGGCCAAATAGGTAAAAATATGAAAGCAAGCAATCGATTAGCTTCTTTGTTTCACAGACTATTGGAGGCTTTGTTCAGTGGAATAGTTTTGGCAGTAGTAGCTTCTCTTTTAACCACATCGATTGTGGAAAATAAGCAACAGAAAAACGAACAGGAGCGCCTAATCCTTGACATTCCAAACATATATATTGGATGCAATATGGAATGGATGAATGAGCATTTTGGGATACCACAGTTCACTGGGGAAAAGGATGACTACACATTGTGCGCATATGTCTCCGAATACTTTGTAATTCAAGCAGCATTTGATAAATCGGGATCTGCAAAAGCGTTTTTCGTTACTCAACTAGAGAGTTACAGCGATATTTTTTCGGTCAATGACTACACAAAAAAGTCTAGTGAGGGAGTTTCGCTGTGTAACACATCTTATCACGATTTGCCTAATGCCCCGATGTCTACTTTTGGATTTGTATCCAACGGCAATGTTCGAGCGCTATATGCAGAGGAGTACTTCTCTAATGGAGGAGGAAACTATTATAGTTATTACTTTGCAAGCTTTGATTTTGGAAAAACCGGAGGAGATGTTTTGGCCTTTATAAGAGAGTTTTGCTTTGAGGATGAAAATAGCGCAGATGATGAAGTGCCGAGGGAAATATCAAAAGGAAATGTACTTGAGAACCGTCGCATCTCTTGCCCCAATACATATGGAGTATCAGACTTAAATGCGAGTGAGACATGTGAGCTCCTTTTAAACTATGACTGGTTTAATAGTATGCAGATAAGGAATAAGTATCATGATACTGCAAGTCTTTTTGAATATATCCAATAATCAATGAGAATATATACACACTACGCAATCCACGCTCAACCTATATTTGGTGATGTTGTGCATGTTGTAAACCATCGGGAAACCTGCGAAAAGCTTTAAAAAAACCCGTTGCAATGCAGCGGGTTTTTGTATTATACTGAGTGCATCAAGTTTCAGAGGGCGAAGAACAATGCGGAAGGTTATCAGAACGATCGTGCTCGTTGTGTGCATTGCGGCGTTTTGCTTTGCGGCATACAAGCTGTATGACTACTATTCGGAAATGAAAAAGGGCGAGGAAACGGTCGATAAGCTCAAGAATATAGGTGTGACCGAGATTGAGCAGGGCGAAAAAGCGCCGATAAGCGTCGATTTTGCGGCGCTGCAGGCGGAAAATCCCGACATCATCGCATGGCTGTATAGCGAAGGCACGCCGATAAACTACCCCGTTGTGCAGTCCGATGACAACCGGTATTACCTGCGCAGACTCACCGACGGCAGCTACAACACTAACGGCACACTGTTCATGGACTTCCGTGATGCCGCCGACCTCAGCGGCTTCAACACCGTCATTTACGGCCACCGCATGAAGTCCAAGGCCATGTTCGGCACACTGCCGAGCTACCTCGAGCAGGACTATTACAACGAGCACCCGGTGATGTACCTGCTCACACCGGAGAAGAGCTACAGGCTCGATATCGTGTCAAGCTTCCTGCTGCGCTCCGACTCGGATATCTACGCTCCGATAAATACAAGCGAGGCGAAAAAGGCATTTTTGGACAAGATAACGACACAATCGGCATTCAAAACGAATGTCGAGTTCGGAATCGACGACCGCTTTGTGCTGCTGTCGACCTGCTCATACGATTTTGAAAATGCCCGCCAGTTGGTCATTGCAAAGCTCACCGAGCTATAAAAAATCCCCGATTTAAATCGGGGTTTTTTTGCGCCTGCTTATAGTCCGTATTCCTCGGCAAGTGCCTTGAATGCGGGGAGCGAGCGCTTTATGCGGTCAAACGGCACGCAGTAGGCAAGGCGGACATAGCCGGGGCAGCCGAATGCATCACCCGGGACAACGAGAATGTCCTTTTCCATCGCCTTGCGGCAGAATGCCTGCGAGTCGCCGCCCGGTGCCTTGACGAACAGATAAAATGCGCCGTCGGGCTTGACGCAGTTAAAGCCCATGTCGGAAAGCGCCGAGTAGGCAAGCTGACGGTTATCGTCATACTTCGAGATATCCGCCGTCACGCCGAGACACTCGGCAGCTGCCTGCTGGAACATCGTCGACACGCAGACATAGCCCAGCGCCCTGCCTGCGCCGCACACCGCTGCCCAAGCGTTGTCGTGCTCTGCCATCTTCGGAGAGAGTGCAAGAAATCCTATGCGCTCGCCCGGGAGGGACAGCGACTTGCTGAACGAGTAGCAGTACACGGTGTTGTCGTAGTACGCCGGAATGAACGGCACCTCGACATCGCCGTAGACCAGCTCACGGTACGGCTCGTCGGCGACAATGTAGATGGGGTGACCGTACTCGGCGGCCTTCTTATTAAGCAGCTTGGCTATAGCCTTCACACTGTCGGGAGAGAGCACGGCGCCGGAGGGGTTGTTCGGCGAATTTATGATGATTACGCTCGTTTTCGGGGTGAGCTTTGCCTCCAATGCGGCAAGATCGACCTGAAAATCCTCGTCGCAGGGCACTTCGATAAGCGTGCCGCCGGCCTGCTCGACATAGATCTTGTACTCGGGAAAGTACGGTGCGAGCACGAGTGCTTCCTCACCCTCGGACATGAGAGCGGCAAGGATGATAGCCAGCGCCGACGATGCGCCGTGGGTCATGTAAATGTCGTTGGGGGAATACTCAAGGCCGAAGCTCTCGGTCAGATACTTTGCGACCGCCGCTCTGACGCTCTCGAGACCTGCCGCCGGAGCGTAGGTGTGAAGCTCTATGGGGGAGACGGTCTTCATGAGCCTGTCGAGAACATCAAAAAACTTTTTGGGCGGCTCGATACTCGGGCTGCCGATGGTAAAATCATAGACATTCTCCGGACCGACGACCTTTGCACGCTCAGCGCCGTAGGCCGCAAGCTCACGGATGACAGCGCCGGAGCTGCCCCAAGTGATATACTTTTTCGGTATCATGCTTTTCCCTCCAAATAGTTTTTAAGATAGTTTATCGCCTGCCTGTAGCCCTCGAAGCCGAGCCCTATGTAGGTCTTGATGCAGGCCATGCCCGCATACGACACCTGCCGGAACGCCTCACGCTGACTGACATCCGACAGATGCACCTCGACGGCGGGTATCGCCACCGCCTTGAGCGCATCCAAAATTGCGACGCTCGTGTGGGTGTAGGCTGCTGGGTTAATTACGATGCCGTCGATATTGCCGAAGGCTTGCTGAATGCGGTCGACTATGCTGCCCTCGTGGTTTGACTGGAAAATTTCACACTCCACACCGGCATCACGGCATGCGTCCGAAACGAACTTCTCAAGATCCGAGTAGGTCTGCCTGCCGTAGATATCCGGCTCCCTTATACCGAGCATGTTGAGATTCGGCCCGTTTATGATAAGAAGCTTCATTTTATCATCTCCATGATAGCGTTAATCGTGTCGTTAATATCGCCGTTGTTGTCGGCTTTTATATCCGCAAACCGATCGTAGAGCGGAAGTCTTGCGGCGTAAAGCTCGTTTAGGTCGGAGCTGAGTGAAATGGGTCTGCCGTCACGGGCAAGCTTATTTGTGTCACGCTCTATCCACACGATGACGCCGTTTTGGTGCAGAAGCTCATAGTTTTCCGCAACGGTGACAACGCCGCCGCCGGTCGAGATTATAATGCCGCTGAGCTTGCCGACCTCGGCAGTGGCCTCGGTCTCGAGCCTGCGGAAGCTCGCTTCGCCTTGGACGGCGAAAATTTCGGGAATGGTCATGCCCGCATTTTCGGAAACTATCGTGTCCGTGTCAAATATCTTTCTGCCGAGCCTTTCGGCGAGCATGGTCGAGACGGCGGTCTTGCCGCTGCCGGGCATGCCGATGATGACGATGTTCTGCATCTGATGCGACAGAACACGCTCAATGCGGTCTATCTCGCTGTCGGGGATGCTCTTTCCCGTGAACAGCTCGCAGCTGCGCTTTGCCTGCGAAACGAGCATGTACAGGCCGCCTGCGCAGGGTATGCCCAGCCGCTCCGCCTGCAAAAGCAGGGCAGTCCGTGCGGGGTTATAGACTACATCAAGCACGCCGCTGAGCTTGGGAAACTGCGTAAGATCAACGGCGGCTTTGCCGTTATTCGGGTACATACCCACGGGCGTGGTGTTTGCGATTATTTCGGCATCGGCGTGCTTTGCAATGTTCTCGTAGTTGTCCTCGCCCTTTCGGGAGATGACAACGACCACGCTTGCACCGAGATTTTTCAGCACCGCCTGCGCCGTGACGGAAGCGCCGCCCGTGCCGAGAACGAGCGCCTTTTTGCCCTTTACCTCAATGCCGTTGTGCACAATGAGGTTTTCAAAGCCGAAAGCGTCGGTGTTATCGCCGTAGAGACTTCCGTCGGAGCGGCGGACTATCGTGTTCACGCTGCCTATCTGCGCTGCCGTCGGCGACAGCTCTGTGCAGTAGGGCATGACCGCCTTTTTGTACGGTATTGTGACATTCAGCCCGTCAAATTCGCCGCTTTTGAGGAACGCTTCAAGCTCCTCGGGCGATTTTTCAAACAGCTTGTATTCGTAATCGGCCAGCATGGAATGTATCTGCGGCGAATAGCTGTGGCCGAGCTTTTCGCCGAGTAACCCGTACTTTAGCATCATATCACCTCACTGTAGCTTCCCAGATACTCGAACTGTTCACAAATGTCCTGAATTTCGCCCATGAGCTGAACGAAGTTGGGCGAATAGACGGGGACATCGAGGTCAAAGTAGAACATGAACTCGAAGTCACGGTCGGGCAGGGGGCGGCTTTCAAGCTTGTTGAGATTGATTCCGAGAGCGTAAAATCTCGACAGCGCCTTGTACAGCGAGCCGGGGGTGTGCGGCAGCACCATCATGAGGCTGGTGCGGTTTGCACCCGGGTAAATCTCAAGGTTCTTTGAAATGCAGATGAAACGGGTGTAGTTGTTGCCCTTGTCCTGAACGGACGAGGCAAGGCACTCAAGACCGTAGAGCTTGACGCAGGAGAAGCTGGAGATGGCGGCAATGTCGTGTCTGCCGGACTCGGCGACCATTCGTGCTGCCTCGGCGGTGTTCTCGCAGGCGATGACCTTAACACCGGTAAGCGACTGGAGATATGCGCTGCACTGGCTTATGGCCTGCTCGTGGGAGTAAATTTCCTTAATGTCGGAAAGCTTCGTGCCTGGGAGGGCGAGCAGGTTGTGGTCTATCTTGATGCGCACACTCTTTATGATGCTGAAGCGGTGCTTCATCATGAGGTCGTACACCTTGTTGACAGAGCCTGCGGTGCTGTTTTCGAGGGGGATCACGCCGTAGCGGCACAGACCCTTTTCAATGGCGGTGAATACGGCCTCAAAGTTCTTGAAATAGAAAATGTTCGGATTGGTGAATACCTTGTCGCAGGCAAGCTGCGAATATGCGCCCTCAACGCCCTGACAGGCGACCAGCGGTGCGTTCGACAAAAGCTGCGGCGTGTTCTTGATGGCGCTTTCTATCTCGTCGCAGATAGCCGAATGCGTGCCCAAAAGTCTGTTTTGTCTGCTGCGGCTGAGCTCGAAAATGAGCGAATACAGCGAAAAACCGTACTCCTTGAGGTCGTCGGGTAGCTTTGCGGAAATGTCGGCAAGCTTTTTGCGCTCCCTTGCAGGGTCGTAAACGTTCATTGCGTTTTCCTTTTTATACTCTGCGACCTCGGCGGCAAGCTCCATGCGCTTGGCAAAAAGCTTGGTCAGCTCGTCGTCAACTGCGTCTATCTCGGTTCTTATCTCGTCAAGATTCATTTTGTGTCCTTTCTTTTTTCAAGCAATGCGTCGTAAACTGCGATGGCGGCCGCTGCCTCAACGCACGGCACAGCTCTCGGCACGATGCAGGGATCATGCCTGCCGTGCACGGTGAGCTTCGTGTTCTCCATCGTGCGCAGGTCAACGGTGTCCTGCTCGAGGGCAATGGACGGCGTGGGCTTCACGGCCACCCTGAACACGATGGGCATGCCCGTCGTTATGCCGCCGAGGATGCCGCCGCAGTTGTTGGTTTTTGTGATGATACTGCCGTTTTCCACGGCGAAGGGGTCGTTATTTTCGCTGCCGAGCATTTTTGCTGCGCCGAAGCCTGCGCCAAACTCAATGCCCTTAATTGCCGGTATGCCGAATACCAGCGAGGAAATGCGGTTTTCCATGCCGCCGAAGACTGGGTCGCCGATACCGGCGGGGCAGCCTGATACCGCACATTCGATAACGCCGCCGACGGAGTCGCCTTTTTCTTTGGCACTTAGAATTGCGGCCTTCATTTTTTCGCCGCACTCGTCGTTGACAACGGGGAAGGGCTTGTCGGCAGTGACGCAAATTTCGCCCTCATCGGCAATGCCGCCGAGCTCGGCAATACGGGTCACAACGCTGATTCCCTCGGCACGGAGCAATTGCAGGCACAGGCCGCCGACTATGCAAAGCGGTGCGGTGAGGCGACCGGAAAAATGTCCGCCGCCGGTGTAGTCCTGCGAGTTGTTGTATCTTTCGCCGGCAGTGAAGTCGGCGTGCCCCGGGCGGGGCTTATATTTAAGCTCGGAGTAGTCGCCCGAGCGGGTGTTCGTGTTTTTAATTATCGCCGTGAGCGGAGTTCCGCAGAGTCTGCCGTCAAACAGACCCGAGATAAACTCGGGAGCATCGGCCTCGCTTCTCGGGGTCGAAAATTCGCTGCGGCCGGGGGCTCTGCGCTGCATAAATCGTGCAAGCTCGCTCATGTCCGGCTCAAAACCGGCGGGCAGTCCCTCAACCGTCACGCCGATGGCGGGGGAGTGCGACTGACCGAAGATGGTGAATTTGATATTTCCGTTAAAGCTGCTGCTCATTGTCCGCACTCCAATCCGTTGAATTTTTCCCAAAACCGTGGGAACGATTTGTTCACGCACTCGCAGCCCGTGACCGTGACGGGTTCGGTGCAGATGCATGCCGCCACCGCTGCCGACATGGCGATGCGGTGATCGTTAAAGCTGTCGGTCGTGCCGCCGTGAAGCTCATTGCCGCCGTGGACTATCAGCCCGTCGGGAAGCTCCTCAACGGAAGCGCCCAAGCTGCAAAGCAGGGTCGCCGTGGTCATTAGCCTGTCGGACTCCTTGAGCCTGACTCTGGCGGCGTTTATAATATGCGTGTCGCCCTCGGCGGCCGCCGCCACAACGGACACGACCGGCACGAGGTCGGGTATCTCGGAAGCGTCAACCGTGCAGGCGGTGAGCCTGCCCTTTTTGACAGCGACGCTGTCGCCGTTGACCGCAACCTCCGCACCAAAGCTGCGCAGAATGTCGATGATTTTCTTGTCGCCCTGACTTGTGTGCTCAGGGATGTTTTTCACCGTCACGCCTTTGTCGGACAAAGCGCCCATGCACAGGAAAAACGCCGCATTCGACAGGTCGCCCTCGACCGTGCAAGCCTCATTCAGGCGGTAGCGCTGATTGCCGGGTATGGCATATACATTATCATTTTTCGCAAACTCGATGCCCGACTGGCGCAGGGCATTTTCCGTCATGGCGATGTATGCGCTTGATTCGAGCTTACCCGTGACGGTGAGTGTGCTGTCGGCGTCTAAAAGCGGAAGCGCAAACAGAAGCCCCGAGATAAACTGCGAGGACACATTGCCCGCTATCTCAAATTCTCCGCCCGTGAGCTTGCCGGAGCAGTGAAGCTCCGTGCCGATGCGCTCAAGCGTCATACCGTGCTCATGCAGCACCTCGTCAAGCGGGCTGAGGGGGCGCTCGGACAGCCTGCCCTCCATTTTGAACACGACGCTTTCGCCCAGTGCGCCGCACACGGGGATGAGAAAGCGCAGGGTCGAGCCGCTTTCACCGCAGTGCAGGGTCTTGACCCCGTCACTCGGCTTTGCGCACGGCTCAACACGCAAAACACCCTCGTGAAGCTCCGTTACATCGGCACACAGCGTTTGCACGCAGCTTGCTGCAGCGGCAATGTCCTTGGATATATCGCCGCAGTCGAGCGTAACGCCGCTTGCGCCCAGTCCGGCGCAGATAAGAAGCCTTTGGGCGTGTGATTTTGAGCTGGGTGCGGAGGTCACGCCGGAGCGCTGTCCGTTTTTGAGGGTGATGTTCATACTAACTCCTTAAAGCCAGTCCCGCAGAGCGTCAATGTCAACGCTCTCGATGCGGCACGAGCCTATCTTCTCCGGCACGATCAGATGCATTTTTCCGCCGGAAATTTTTTTGTCCGCCTTCGAGGCTTCAAACAGCTCCTCGGCCGTGAAGCCCGTCTCGGTCGGCAGGTCGTATTTTTTAAGTGTATCTATAATTATATCACGCAAGCTTTCGCTGCAAAAGCCCTTGTCGGCTGCCGCTCGGACTATCATAGCCATGCCGACTGCAACTGCGTCGCCATGGTGCACGGCGTAGCCGCTGCATTTTTCGACGGCGTGACCGATGCTGTGTCCGAGATTCAGAAGCATCCTCGTGCCACGGTCAAATTCGTCTGCGCCCACGATGGCGCTTTTTATCTTTACGCAGCTTGCTATGACCGCTTCCTCATTGGCCTTTATGCCGCCGGAGGACACCGTGTCAAACAGCTCGCCGCCGGCGAGAACGCCGTATTTTACTATCTCGGCGCAGCCGCAGCGGTAGTCGGCATCGGGCAGGGTCTTGAGCGTGTCAGGGTCGCAGAAAACGGCAATGGGCTGATAAAAGCAGCCCGCCTGATTTTTGCCGGAGTTTAGATTTATCGCAGTCTTGCCGCCGACGGAGGAGTCGACCGCCGCAAGCAGCGTTGTGGGTATCTGCACAAAGCTTATGCCCCGAAGATATGTTGCAGCGGCAAAGCCCGTGAGGTCGCCTGTCACGCCGCCGCCGAGGGCAACGAGAATATCCGAGCGGCTGACGTGCTTATCGCACAGGAAGTTTAAAAGCTTTCCGTATGTCTCAAGGCTCTTTGCCGCCTCGCCGCCTTGGTGGATAAAGTGCAGCACCTCAAAGCCGGCGCTTGCAAGCGATGCCGTGACGGCTTCACCGTAGAGCGGGTAGGTGTTCGGACCGCTGACGATGACGGCCTTTGCGGGCTTAGTGAGCTTTGCCGTTTCTTCGCCGACACGAGCGATAAGCCCACGCTCGATGAGTACATTATAATCAGTTGAAGCGGAAACGGGGATGGATATCATCTGCCGTCGACCTCCTCCTTGCGCCGCCTGCCGTCGTCAAGAAGCTTCTCCAGCGTCTCGAAGTCGTCGTTTTTAACGGCGTCACGGTACTGCTCGAGTGCTGCAATGAACCAGTCGAGCTCGTTTAAAATGCAGTCACGGTTTTCCAAAAACAGCTCCGCCCAAAGCTTGGGGTTGAGCCATGCGACCCTCGTCAGATCCTTGTAGCTGCCTGCGGAAAAGCCCTTGTGAGCTGCCGCCGTAGGGCTTTTAATGTAGGCGTTCGATATGATGTGCGGCATCTGCGAGGTGAAGGCGATAAGCTCGTCGTGCTTTTCGGCGGTGGTCACGGAGATACTGCCGAAGCCCACCGGCGCAAGCAGAGTCTTGACCCGGTCTAATAGCTCGATATCGTCAAAAGACGGCGGCACGATCACCATGGGCGCATTGTGGAAAAGGTTTGCCCTTGCGTATTTGAAGCCCGACTTGTGCGTGCCCGCCATTGGGTGGCCGCCGATGTAGGTGAAGCCGTATTCCTCGGCGATAGGGAAGCACATGGAGCAGATCTTGCGCTTTGTGCCGCATGCGTCGATGACGACGGGCTTTTTGCCGATATGCGGAGCCATGCGTCTTAAAAATGCCTCGGCAGCCTCGGGGAACACGGCGATGATAACAAGATCGCAGCTCCCGATGTTCTCCTCGGTGAGCTCGCCGTCGACTGCACCGCTGAGCATTGCAAATTTGAGCGTATCTTCCGTCCTGTTGCAGGCGAGGACTGTTTCGCCCGCTTCGCGGTAGGCTTTCGCAAACGAGCCGCCTATAAGTCCCAGTCCAACTATTCCGACCGTCATTTCGTCACGACCTCACGAATAGCGTTTACCGCCTTGGCAAGACTGTCATACTCCTCGGGACGCAGCGACTGCGCACCGTCGCACAGTGCGTGCATGGGGTCGTTGTGGACTTCAACGATAAGACCGTCGCAGCCGGCTGCAACGCCCGCCAGCGCCATGGGGCGTACAAGTCTTGCAACGCCCGTTGCGTGGCTCGGGTCAACGATGACCGGCAGATGGGTAAGCTCATGCAGCATGGGGACGACCGCAAGGTCGAGAGTGTTTCTCGTGTAGTCGTCGAAGGTGCGGATGCCGCGCTCACAGAGGATAATCTGCTCATTGCCGCCTGCCATGATGTACTCGGCACTCATGAGGAACTCCTTGATGGTGCTTGCAAGGCCACGCTTGAGCAAAATCGGCTTGCGCAGCTTGCCGACCTCACGCAGAAGGTCGAAGTTCTGCATATTTCTTGCGCCGATCTGGATGACATCGACATCCTCGAACAGGGGCAGGTCGTTAACGCCCATGACCTCGGTCACGATGGGAAGACCGGTTTCCTGCCTCGCTATCTTCAGAAGCTCAAGACCGGTCGCCTTGAGACCCTGGAAGTCGTAGGGGGAGGTTCTGGGCTTGAAAGCACCGCCGCGGAGCATATTTGCGCCGCTTGCCTTGACGGCCTTTGCGATGCCGACTATCTGCTCCTCATTCTCGACCGAGCAGGGACCCGCTATCATGACGAAGTTGCCGCCGCCGACCTTGACATCACCGACGGTGACGATGGTATCATCGGGGTGGAACTTTCTGTTGCAGCACTTGAACGGATCGGTCACCGTCTTGACGGAGTCTACGATATCGAGACTTGCAACGAGGTCCTTATCCACCTGCGAAGTGTCACCCACGAGACCGAGAACGGTCTGATAGCTGCCTACGGAGATGTGGACATCAACGCCCTGGCTCTTGAGCCAAGCGATAAGCTGCTGCTTTTTTTCTTCCTTAGTTCCGTGCTTCAAAATTACTATCATTTTCTTTATCCTCCATAAGCAAAATAAAAAATGCGGCACAGACTATTCTGTGCCGCACGGAAATTCAAAAATGAACCCTCATACTTTTGCGCATCACAAAACAGCCCTACTATTGTGGTAAGTAAAGCGGTAATAGTATGCGTAAAAGAAGAAGTTTTTCATGTTCAAATACCTCTTAAAAAGTCAATGCCTTTTACATCATGAAGTATAACAGCGTCTAAATGCCGTGTCAACCAGTAAAAATCCACAATTCCGACACGGATAGTTAAAATTCCGTTCGGCAATTTGCGCAATTATTTGCCCTGCTGGCGGCACCAGACCTTCATAACGAGCCAGTTCGGCAGCAGCTTCACGCCCAAGACCTGAAGCCTGACGGGGAAACCGAGAATGGAGACCTTCTTATTTCGCTTGAGGTCCTTCATGGCCTTGGTGACGACCTGCTCGGCGGTGTAGTAGCGGTCGTAATACTTAATTGTATTATCGTGCACTGCGTGGTCGAAAAACTCGGTCTTTATCCAGCCCGGGGCAACGGCCATGACATGGATGCCGAGAGACTTAAGCTCAACGCCGAGGGCACGGGAGAAATTCAGAACATACGCCTTCGACGCACCGTACACATTTATATACGGCACCGGCTGCCACGAGGAGTTAGATGCCATGTTTATAATGTGGCTGCCCTTGGACATATAGGGGATGGACATGTAGGTCACGGCGGTGAGCGCACGGTCGTTGAGCTCGATGATATCAAGCTGCTTATCCATGTCCATATCCTTGAACACGCCGAAAAGACCGAAGCCTGCGGCGTTCACGAGCACACGGATATCGGGCGTTTCGGCCTCAAACATTTCCTTCAAAACGGCGAAATTTTCACGCTTGCCGAGGTCAAGGGCAATAGGGCGTATCTTAGCCCTGCATTTTCCGGCAAGCTCTTCGAGCCGCTCCTTGCGGCGGGCAACGACCCATATCTCGTCAAGCTCAAAATCACGGTCTATAGCATAAACAAACTCTCTGCCCATGCCGGAGGATGCGCCGGTGATAAGTGCAATTTTCATATCGAGGTATCCTTTCAACATTTAATGTATAACGATTGTACGCCATAGCCCGCAAATTGTCAAACCAGTGAATAAAGCATTAAATAAGCAAATTTAAAAACTAAAATAAATAAAAAACACGATTTTTGCATTATTATGTTGACAAATTGGTTTCAAAATAATATACTTCTTTCGGAAATTATTAATAAGATGTAAATAGGAGGTTTGCCTTGTGAATAAGACAAAAAGGTTTTTAGCATTGGCACTTGCACTTGTGATGGTATTTGCCATGCTCCCCGTGTCCACCGCTTCGGCTGCGTCCGGCAGCAAGTGGGTCAGCGCATGGAGCACCAGCCCCATTGATGCAAGTCTCAGCGAGCTCGGCATTCTTGACGAGCTGGCAGTCCCCGTCGGAGCGATCTCCAACAGAATGGTCATCGAGTCCACAGCAAGCGGCACTCAGGTGAGATTTGTTCTTTCCAACGAATACAGCCTAGTTCCCATGACCGTCAAGGCATGCAGCGTCGGCAGAGTAGTTAAAAGCAGCCTTACCGACTGCGTCATGAACACCCTTACCGCACGCACCGTCAGAGTTAACGGCAGAAGCACCTTTACCATCCCCGCAGGCGGTGTTGTCACCACCGACCCTGTCCTCATGAAGGTCACCGCCGGTGAGAAGCTGTGCGTGAACATCTACTACAAGGATGTCACCGCCATCCGCACCATCGGCCTTATCGGCGCCGACTCCTACCTCGGCATCGGCAACACCACCCACTCGAACAGGGTCGTTCCCATCCCCCTCAAGTATGAGGCAGACTCCGGCTCATATGAGATAACCACAACCCTCAAGGAGATGGATGTCAAGGCAGCCGCAGGCACCGAGACCTGCGTCGTGTTCGGCGACTCCACCGTTGCAAGCGAGATTCCCCGCCTGCTGGCGGCAAAGCTGCGTGATAACGGCATAAACAATGTCTCCGTGACCCAGGAAGCCATCAAGGGCAACCGCCTCGTCGCCGACGGCGTAGGCAAGGCCGCAAAGCTGCTCGGCAGCGCAGGCGTTGACCGCTTTGCCGAGGATGTCCTCGGACAGGCAGGCGTGACCAAGGTCATCGTAAAGCTCGGCATCAACGATGTCGTGCATCCGCACTGCGCATCCAAGGCGGGCAAGGCTCCCTATGCAAGCCTTGAGGATATGATAGCAGGCTATCAGAAGCTCATTGCCATGGCTCACGCTCAGGGCGTTGAGATCTACTTCTGCGAGGTCACCCCGTGGAAGGGCTACACCCGCAATGTTTTCGGCGCAGGCGACGATGTCCAGTGGACTGCCGAGATCGACCAGCTGCGTGTTGATATAAACGCATGGCTGTCGAGCGAAGCATGCCCCGCAGACGGCTTTATCAGCCTCAGCGGCATGGCAGACCCCGCCGACCCCACTCAGCTGATACCCTCGCAGACCCCCGACGGCATCCATCACAATGCCGCAGGTCAGGCAAACTTCGTATCTCAGATAGATGTAAACCTGTTCAAGTAATCGAACACAGCACAGACGGCACGAATTTTTTCGTGCCGTCTTTTTTGCGGATTTTATATTTAAACCTATAAAATTTGTGTGTAGAAAAGGCTAGTCTTTCATGCAAATGTGTTAAAAGTGCAAAAAGGGTATTGACAACGAAAAAACTTGGCGCTATACTTCGAGCCAAATAAGACAGCACCTGATAGAGGTTGCGGAAACGATGAGTATTCCACGGTATACGCCGGCAAGCGGCTGTGGAAGAAAGGCAATTCCGCCGAAGCGCAGAACGGTTGCCGCCGTTTTGTATGCTGGGACTTCGCTGAACAAGCGTTGGACTGTCACATTTATGTGGAGAGCTATCGAAGGCAATTTAATTTTGGAATTTCTTTTTTCAAAGCCTGCGATACCGCTTCGGGTCGCAGGCTTATTAATTTAAAAAAAGGAGTTCCGAAAAAATGAGAACAAGAAACCTGATCGCACTGCTCATGGCAGCAGTAATGTGCCTTTGCCTGCTTGCAGGCTGCGGCAGCAGCAATGATTCCGAGTCAGCGGATCTGACGAACGCAACGAGCCTTGCCGACCTCGCAGGCCGCAAGATAGCCGCCCAGGCCGGTACCTTCCACGCCGACGCTCTCGAGCAGATCGAGAATGTCCAGTCCTCGACCTACCCCGAGTTTGCAGACCTCTTGACCGCCCTTAAGAGCGGCGCCATCGACGGCTATGTTGCAGAGGAGCCGACGGCTCTTTCCGTTTGCCAGTCCGACAGCAGTCTGACCTACATCCCGCTTAAGAACAACGACACGGGCTTTACCGCAACGGCGGCCGATGTCGGCATCGCAGTAGGCCTCAAGAAGGGCTCGGCTCTCACCGCTCAGATCAACGAGGTGCTCGCAACCATCACCGATGAGCAGCGCTCCCAGCTCATGGAGCAGATAGTTACCCTCGCATCCGGCGGCGAGGTCACCGAGTTTGCCGTGAGCTGCCCCGCACCCGAGACCACCAACGGCGTTCTGAGAGTCGGCATGGAGTGCGCATACGAGCCGTACAACTGGACCGACATGGACGGCTCCAGCCTCGGCGCAGTCCCCATCTCCGGCGAGGGCAAGGAAGGCCTGTACGCAAACGGCTACGATGTTCAGATCGCACAGTACATTGCAAACAAGCTCGGCATGAAGCTCGAGATCTACTCCATCGAGTGGAACTCTCTCCTCCCGGCACTTGAGTCCGGCACCATCGACGCCATCGCAGCCGGCATGAGCCCCACCGCAGAGCGTGCGGCCGAGATCGACTTTTCCGACACCTACTACGAGTCCAACCTCGTTGTAATCATCTCCAAGTAAGATATCCGAAAGGCCGGTAAACTGCCATGAGCTTTCTTAACGATGTTGTAAACATAGTAACAAAATATTATCCGCAGCTGTTAGGCGGTGCGGGCAATACGATGCTGATAGCACTCATCGGCACGGTTGCCGGCCTTGTGATCGGACTGCTTACCGGCGTTGTGCGCACGGCGCCGCTGTCTAAAAATGCGGTGCTGCGTGCACTGCACAAGCTCCTCAACGCCGTCATCGCCGTGTATGTGGAGATATTCCGTGGCACGCCTATGATGGTTCAGGCAATGGTCATCTACTGGGGCTATGCCTTTGCCACCGGCGGCCAAACGCTTGCACTTATCCCGTCGGGCATCCTTATCGTCTCGATAAACACCGGCGCATACATGGCCGAAATCGTCCGTGGTGGCATCATCTCCATCGACAAGGGTCAGTTTGAGGGCGCAATGAGCATCGGCATGACCCATTCGCAGACCATGCTAAAGGTCATCATCCCTCAAGTCATGCGCAACATTCTCCCCTCGGTCAGCAATGAGTTCGTCATAAATATCAAGGACACCTCGGTGCTCAATGTCATCGGCGTAACGGAGCTGTACTACTTTGCCGGAATCATAAAGCGCCAGAGCTTCCAGACCTTCCAGACCTATCTCGTCATCTGCGTCATCTACTTCATCCTGACCTTCACGATAACCCGGATACTGCGCTGGGCAGAGCGTAAGCTCGACGGCAGCGACAGCTATGTCATATTCGGCTCGCAGTCGGACTCGGCGGCGGAGATACACATAAGCAGGGAGGCGTGAGAAATGTCCGAAAAAGTAATTGAGCTTGTCCATCTTCAAAAGCAGTTCGGCGAAAACACCGTTCTGCGTGATATAAACCTGAGCGTGTCCGAGGGCGAGGTGCTCAGCATCATCGGCGCATCCGGCTCGGGCAAGAGCACGATGCTCAGGTGCATAAATCTGCTCGAGACCCCGACCTCCGGCCAGGTGCTCTACCACGGCAAGGATATCACATCCCACGACATGAACCTTTCGCAGTACCGTGCAAAGGTAGGCATGGTGTTCCAGAGCTTTAACCTTTTCAACAACATGACGGCGCTCAACAACTGCATCACCGGCCAGATGACGGTTTTAAAGCGCAGCCGTGAGGAGGCCGAGGCAACTGCGATGAAGTACCTTGAGCGTGTCGGCATGGCGCCGTACATAAACGCCCGTCCGTCGCAGCTCTCCGGCGGTCAGAAGCAGCGTGTCGCAATAGCCCGTGCGCTTGCGATGGAGCCCGAGGCTCTGCTGTTTGACGAGCCGACGAGTGCGCTCGACCCGCAGATGGTCGGCGAGGTGCTCGATGTCATGCGCTCGCTTGCCGACGACGGCCTTACGATGATCGTAGTCACCCACGAGATGGCCTTTGCCCGTGATGTGTCGACAAATGTTGTATTCATGTCCGGCGGTGTCATCTGCGAGGAGGGCTCGCCTAAGGATATATTTGAAAACCCGCAGGATCAAAAAACGAAGGATTTCCTCTCCCGCTTCCTGCACGGGTAAACAGCAAAAGCCTATCCAGTCACCGGATAGGCTTTTACATTTAATATAATCATTAAAATCAGTCGTCCTCGCCGCCACCGATAAATTCTCTTATCAGCGCATCGGGGGCGACTAAGCTCTCGTCTATCTCGCCGAAAAGCTGAATTGCAGGGAGAACGCTGCGAAGCTCGTCGTAGCGCTCGATGCCCTCGGGGATGGAGGAGAAAAGCTGCGTTGCCGTGCGGTTCATGACCGCAAGCTCGTAGGGAAACGATGAGTCGAACTGGTAGTTTGCCTTGTTCTTGAACGGAGAGATATACGCCTTTTCGCCGTGACGCACATTTGCCCACATGCTCATTGTTGCGGCGGGGTCTGCGCCACGGAAGTTGTAGTCACGCACCGTGCGCCGCACAAGTCTGAACCATGTGCCCTTAAACACGACCGAGCCGTTGAATTCAACATTGCTGCGTGCCGAGATATAGAGCTTGAACGCCTCGGGGTGGCGCTCGGTTATCATGTCATTGAGCGCATGGATGCCCTCGAACACAACGATCTCGTCCTTCTTGAGCTTGATGGACTTGGACGGCTCGAACATACGCATCTGGCGGGAAAACTCGTATTTGGGCACATAAATGCGCTTGCCCTGAGCGAGCAGGTCAAAGTGCTCGTTCAAAAGCTCCATATCGAGACACAGGGGCGACTCAAGGTCGATCTCACCCTCGGCCGTACGGGGTGCGGTGGCAGGGTCTACCGTCACAAAATAATCGTCCATGCCGACATAGTGGGCGTGCACGCCCTTGCGCTCAAGCTCCTCGCTTATCTTGCGAGCCGTGGTCGTTTTACCCGAGCCGGAGGGACCCGAGAGCAGAACGATGGGGCTGTTTTTCCTGTTTTCGATTATTTTATCTGCGGCGGTCTCAACACGCCTGCGGTAAACCTCGTCGCATTCCTCGATAAAGCCCTTGGGGTCGGCGACGGTCTTGAAGTTGATATCACTGAGCTGATATGCCATGTTCACTTCACCTTTCTGTAAAAATCTATGATGCCCTGCTTATCCGAGCAGGTCTTTTCTATACCGGATATGTATTCCGTGGGGTACTTCGGGGCAAAAAGCCGGATGTTCCTGCCCGAGCCAGCCGAGACGAGCTTTGTCGAGCCTCCGCCGCCGACGGCGATTATCGAGCATAGCTCTTCCATGATGCAGACATTGTAGAGGTTTAAAAACCCCACCTTCGTCCAGCCGACATTCTCAAAGCCGCCGGACATGAACTTCTGCCTGTAGAGATAATAGGGGGCATACCCATTGCCCCGCAATGCGTCACCGGCTATGTCGAGCATACGCCCGACCTCCGCCGCCGTGGGGAGCACACTTCCCTCAAGCGTTATGCGAGAGCCTTTCTTGAGCGAGAGCGTGTGCACCGTGATATTCTCCGGCGCAAGTGCGATGACCGTGTCGAGCGTTTCCTCAAAGCCTGCGACCGTGTCGGAGGTGAGCCCGGCTATAAGATCCATGTTCACCGCCATGCCGCCGACAGAGCGCACCTTCTCCAGTGCGTTGATTATATCCTGCGCCGTGTGCTTGCGGCCTATAGCATCGAGCACGGAGTTTACCATCGTCTGCGGGTTCACGCTGACCCTGTCAACGCCGTGAGCTTTCAAAACACGCAGCTTCTCGGTCGTTATCGTGTCGGGGCGGCCCGCCTCGACGGTGTATTCACGCAGGTGCGTAAGGTCAAAGCTGTCGGATATCTTCGAGCAAAGCCTGTCGAGCTGCCCGGCCGAGAGCGTCGTGGGCGTGCCGCCGCCCATGTATATTGATATGATATGCAGCCCAAGCTCGTTTACTGCCTTTGCCGCAGCGTCTATCTCCAGCATCAGCGCATCGAGAAACGGCGGGATGAGCTTCATGCTCTTTTGAACCGACTGGCTCACAAAGCTGCAATATGAGCAGCGTGTCGGGCAAAACGGGATGCCGACATACAGGCAGATGTCCTTATCGCCCAGGCTTCCTGCGACCGAGCGGGTCACGAGCGAGGTGTCACGGCATAGCTTCGCTCTCTCGGAGCTGACATCGTATTCTGTCATAAAGCGCCGTGTCGCCGTGTCAGGGTCGCCCGTCTCGTCGAGCATTGCGCAAAACAGCTTGCCCGGCCTCACACCGGTGAGCGAACCCCAGGCCGGGCGGCTGTGTCCGGAGCGCAGGGCGGCACGGTAGAAGGCATTTTTAATTATGCGGCTGCAAAGCCTGTCACGGCTGAGGTCATCTGCGGCAAGCTCGGCATTAAATGCCGACCGTCCGACAAATATTTTATCGTCCTTGACAATGCGGCATACGCAGGTTATAAACTTCTTTCCCTCGCGCAGACTCAGCACGACCCTGTCACCCTCCGGCTTTCCCTTGGGGTACTCGGGGCGTTCGGCGGGGTAGAGCGAGAGCATCATCTGCTCGGCTGCGTATTTGTAATCGTGTCCGATGAGATACAGCTTCACGGCAAAGCTCCTTTTGCAAAAACTTTTGCCATTATAACACACGGCGGCAAAATAATAAAGTGTGATACTCAAACGGATTTATCTGTACTACAAAATACAACCCCGTGCGAAAAAATGTAAGGGCAAACATAGCAAAATGCAAAAAACAAAGCAAAATTTTTGTGGAATTGTACCGATTTGACCGATAGCGTGTTTACAAAAAAACAAAATTGTGCTTAAATATATCCGTATATCGTGAACCAGATTATCTGATATGGTTCAAAAACAGGAGGAAATGTTTTTATGGTTAGATTCTCAAGCAGAATGGACCTTCTCAAGGGTTCCGCAATTCGTGAGCTGCTGGCACTGGCCAACAAGCCCGAAATTCTTTCTTTCGCAGGCGGTATGCCCGCACCCGAGCTGTTCCCTGTCGACAAGATCAAGGCAGCTACCGATGCAGTGCTGAATGAGGCCGGTCAGGTCGCTCTCCAGTACTCCAGCACCAACGGCTTTGAGCACTTCCGTCAGCAGATCGCCGATCGCATGGAAGCAAAGCTCAACATCAAGACCAGCGCAGACAACATCCTCGTTACCTCCGGCTCACAGCAGGGTCTTGATTACTCCGCCCGTGTTTTCGTCAACCCCGGCGACACCGTCATCATCGAGAGCCCGTCCTACCTCGGCGCACTTAACGCATTCAAGGCCTGCGAGCCCAACTTCGTTGCTATCCCCACCGACGGCGACGGCATGATCATGGAAGAGCTCGAAAAGGTTCTCGCAACCGATAAGACCGTCAAGATGATTTATGTTATCCCCGACTTCCAGAATCCCTCCGGCCGTACATGGCCCATGGAGCGTCGTGAGAAGTTCATGGAGATTATCAACAAGTACGAGATCCCCGTCATCGAGGATAACCCCTACGGCGAGCTGCGCTTCGAGGGCGAGTACCTGCCCGCACTCAAGAGCATGGACACCAAGGGCCTCGTAGTCTTCCTCGGCACCTTCTCCAAGATCCTCGCTCCCGGCTACCGTCTCGGCTGGGTCTGCGCAGACGGAGAGATCCTTGCCAAGTACAACTTCCTTGCTCAGGCAGCCTCCCTTCAGGCTTCCACAGAGGCACAGCTGGTCGTCTCCAAGTTCATCGATATGTACGACCTTGACGAGCATGTTGCAGCCATCAAGGATTGCTACCGCAAGCGCCGTGATGTCATGATGGCTACCATGGAGCGTGAGTTCCCCGAAGAAGCAAAGTTCACTCACCCCAACGGCGGTCTGTTCACTTGGGTCGAGCTTCCCGAGTACATCAACACCAATGAGATGGCTAAGGAGTGCCTCAAGCGCAATGTCGCATATGTTCCCGGCGACGGCTTCTTCCCCGATGCAGGCCACAACAACTGCATCCGCCTGAACTACTCCTGCATGCCCGAAGACAAGATCGAGAAGGGCATGACCATTCTCGGCCAGGTCATCAAAGAGTACATCAAGAAGTAATTTCTTAAATATTTCAAACAGGTCAGACGAGAGTCTGACCTGTTTTTCTATACTCGAAAATTGAAAAAGTTTAGACACTTCGAAGAAAAGTGTTGCAAAATACGGGCTAATGATATATTATTAACACAGTCAACAAGACTGCGCCCCCCGCAGTCCGCACCCGAGGTCTTACGGTCTCGGGTGCAATTTTTGCGCGCAAAAAGTCAAGACTTTTTTGCACGCGTTAAAACACGCCACATTTTTTGTGAAGCTTTGCTTCACGAAAAATCTCGCTATGCTCGTCAAAAAGCCTTAACAGGCGTTTTTGATGGCTATAATCAAACTTGAGGCGGGACCTTTGTCCCCCTCACACTCCCCCTGCTGCGTATTGGGTTTTGATCTGTTGCTTCTGTTTTTACATAGTCTTTTTTCTTTCCTTGTAAAAGATAATGTGTTGTGTTAGAATATGCACATCTTTTAAAACAAAAGGAGAAATACCATGGAAATAGGAATCAAGGGCAGAGCAGAGACTGTCGTTAACCACGAGAACACCGCAAAGTTCGTCGGCTCCGGCGAGCTTGAGGTTTTTGCAACTCCGCAGATGATCGCACTCATGGAGCAGGCAGCGGCTTCCTCCGTTGCAGGCGAGCTTGAGGAGGGTCAGGGCACCGTCGGTACGCTCTTGAATGTCAGCCACGACGCTGCCACCCCGCTCGGCATGAAGGTCTGGGCCGAGACCGAGCTTGTCGAAGTTGACCGCCGCAGGCTCGTTTTCGATGTCAAGGCATACGACGAATGCGGCCTCATCGGTCAGGGCAAGCACGAGCGCTTCATCATCCAGAACGACAAGTTCCTTGCCAAGGTCAACGCAAAGGGTGCAAAGTAAATGAAAAAGTTTATAGTTCTCATCGGCAACTACGGCTCCGGCAAGACCGAGATCGCCATAAACCTTGCCGTGAACTCAGCCGCAAAGGGGCTCAACACGCTGGTCGTCGACCTTGACAAGGTCAATGACTATTTCCGCATGTCCGACCGTGTCGAGCTTTTGAAGGAAAACCATGTTAACCTCGTTTCCCCGACCTTCGCCGGTCAGGGAGTGACACCCAGCAATATGTCTGCCGCCGTCGCCTCGGCGTTTGCCAGCGACTGGGATCTATGCATCTTCGATGTCGGCGGCGACGCAGCGGGCGCAATGTCGCTCGGCCGCTATCATCCCGATTTTGCGGCGCTTGAGCCGGGACAGCTTGAGGTGTACGACATTGTCAATGTGTTCCGTCCCATGTCGGAAAGCCCCGAGAAGATCATAAAGCTCAAGGAGGAGATGGAGGGCTTTGCACGCCTTCAGGTCACCGGCTTTGTCAACAACTCCAATCTTCTCAACTACGCCAGCGCCGACGATATCCGTGCCGGCTACGATGTGCTCAAGGAAACCAGCGAGATGACGGGCATCCCCGTTGCCCACACCACCGGCAGAAAGAAATTCATCGAGGAGTTTCTTGCCGACGGCAGGGACGAAAAATACATCGGCGAACCAATCGGGCTTGAGACCTATATGCACAGGTCTTGGGAAGCGTTCACGAACCTCGGCTTATAATCAAAGAAAAAACCGTAATGTCTGCTGACATTACGGATTTTTTCAGCCCTCCATGATGTGGAGCGAACGAATCTCCCGGTTTTCGATGTGGCTTTGCACATCGAATGCGTGCGGCTCAAGGTAATCCCAGCTTCCGCAGCTAAGCTTCTGCGCACGCAGCTCTGCAACGATTTGTGCGCATATATCCTCGATGACCTCGGTCTTGAGCTTAGCACCGTCGTCGTTGTTTTCGGCGGTGAGCAGAAACTCCAGCGCATCGGCAAGACTGCCGAGCCTCGGCAGCTCCCGCATCGCTCTGAGCAGCCATTTGTAATACGGTGCATGGCGGCGGTTTAATAAAAAAACGCACTCGGCGGCATTTTTCACAAATTCGCTCAGCGCAAGTATCGCAGCGCCCGGCTCGTTGTGCCCAAGGCAGCGGGAGTAGTTGTACTGCCCCGACTGCGCCATGAAAATGAGCCGTGCGGCAAGCTTCTTGCGCTGCACATCCTCGGGCATGCCGCTTGCAATCTCGTTTCGTATGCGGCTGAACTGACCCAGATCATCACGGAACACCTCGCCGTTCACCGCCTCGGCAAACGCCGTCGACGGCGTGTACAGCCAGTCCTGCCAAGCACTTGGAGCACAGGCTAGACCGATGGTCTGCCGGTAAAAATCGCTTATGCGCATAACGCCCGTGCCCGATGAGCCGAGGGCGGAGCGCTCCGTTTCATCGGCACCGACGAGCTCACGGTAGGCACGGCTGAGCGCCACGCCGATCTTAGCGTCGTCCTCGTCGGTCAAAAATAGGCAAAAGCCATTGGAGAAATCATGGTCGCGTGAGATAATGTCATCATAGCCGAAGCACTGCGAGCCACGCCCGACGAGCCCGACGGCGATGCGCCCCTCGTATTCGGGGAAGCGCTCATGCAGCATCCGTGCGCCACGCTCGGTGTATAGCTTTTTAGCTTCCGTTAATCCGTTCATAGCTTGTACCCAAAATGCTCAAAGGTCGGCAGACACTTTGAGACGGTGAAATCATAGTAGCCGTCGTGCGGCAGGGCGGGGGAGCGCAGATTGTCAAGCGCCAAGTTCAGCGCCTTTGCGATGTCCGCCTCACGCCCCATGCGCTCGTATAGCTCGGCGAGGTTGCAGTAGGTCACGGCAAGCTCGTTCTGCGGCGTGTCGCAGTGGACGATGACGCCCAGCGCCTTCTTGTAGTAGCCCTCGGCGGTGTCATACTCGCCGATGTCGGCGTACGACAGCGCCATGTTGTTGTACAGCCCGCCAAAGCGGTAGTCCAGCGGATCGAGCGTCTGCGAATACACCCGACAGGTCTGCACGAACATGGGTATCGACTGCTCGGCCATGCCGTAGGCCTTGAGCGTGGTGGCGGCGTTTACAAATATCGTTGCACCCGAGACTGTCGAGCCCAGCCGGTGCTCCCGAATGAGCTCCAGCCCACGCTCCACCGCAGCCATTGCGGCATTTTTATCGCTCGTGCGGCGGTGAAAGCCCATAAGCTCGCTTTGCAGCGTAAGCTCGGCTCGCCAGTCGCCGACCTCCTGCGCCCTTTGACACCAACGGTCGAGATATTCGCCCGCAGCGGCATCGTCGCCGGAGAACAGGAGCTTATCCAGCCCCGCTATGATGCTTTTCGTGTCAAGACTTTGCGCACATGGCACCGCATCCGGCGTACCGGTGTACATGGAAGCGTCAAAGCAGCATGCAGCTTCGTTAAACGACATAAAAATCAACCTCACTTCGCTATAATCTTATCATCAAACACTGCCCAAAACAGTAGCAAATTCTACACTTACGACCGATAAGGAGCCTATCTTGAAAAAACTGCTTTCCCTTGTGACCGCAATTGCGGTCGCCCTTGCACTGCTCACGGGAGCCGTCGCCGTGCCGACGCTCGTGCGCCCGATCTACTATGCCCACATAACAGCTCTTGACCTGCCGGAGAAAAGCGGCATGACGCAAGAGGAGATAATCGATGCCTATGACGAGGTGCTCGACTACTGCACCGGCGTGACCGACGAATTTTCCGCAGGCATACTGCCGTTTTCGGCCGGGGGTGCAGACCATTTCAAGGACTGCCGCCAGCTGTTTTTGCTCGACTACTGGCTTTTTGCGGCATCAATGGCGGTGCTTGCGGCGATCATAGTCTACGCCCGAAAGCATAAGCTGCACAGGTTTCTAAACCGTGGCCCTGCGTTCTGGGGCGCAACGGGACTTTCGGCGGTGCTGCTCGTCATCGGCACTGCCGCAGCAACGAATTTCGATAAGGCCTTCACGCTTTTCCACACCCTGTTTTTCCCCGGCAAGGACAATAGGGTGCTGTACGCAAATGTCGACCCCATCATCAGAATTATGCCCGAGGAGTTTTTCCGCAACTGCGCAATCGTCATTTTGGGCATCATCGTAGCTGTGACGATAGTGATAGCATTAGCGGATAAGTTGACTTGCCAAAAATAAAGCTTGACTTTGCACGAAAACTGAATTATAATATGCAAGCTGATTAGTCGGCGCAATTGCATATTATTTTACTCGGAGAAGTCGCGTAGTCCGGCCGAGCGCGCACGATTGGAAATCGTGTATACCCCATAAGGGTATCGAGGGTTCGAATCCCTCCTTCTCCGCCAAAAGAGACAAACAAGTCTAAAAAGCTTGTTTGTCTCTTTTTTATCCCACGAATAATCAAATATAATGTGTTTTGGAGCGATTTTAATAGAAAATCGCTCCATTTTTATGTTTAAATCAAAGATCAACTGAACTAACTCACTAATATGCAGGTTTTGCTTTTTTGCAATCCCACTAATATTTGTGTTTTATATTGAAACCCTACTTCAAACATATTATAATTAGAAAGGAAACAAAATCTATGAAATTATCATTAATCGAATCCCGACTTTTCGGAAGAATCTGTTATGGCTTTAAGAGAGACAACTATGGTTTTGTTGAAATCGTGCCCGAACAGGCAGAAGTTGTAAAAACTATTTTTAAAATGTACAGAGAAGAAAATAGTTTAGAGGATATCCAAAAATACCTATTAAGCCGCTCCATTTCCTCTCCGTCCGGAAAGGCAAAATGGAGCAGAGATGTTCTCAACAAACTTCTCAATAATGGAAAATACACAAGAGGTATAATTGATTTTGAAGAATACTGTGAAGTGTATTTTTTAAAAGAAGGAAATTGTCGGAATCCTAACAAAGCGAGAGTGAAGAAAACATATGCCGAGAGCAACGAAAGAGGAACTGGAATGGGCATACGCAGTAACACGGGAGAAATTTTTAGAGCGTGTGAATAAGAAGTTTCCCATCAAGGCTGATGATTGGAACCGTTATTTAGACGGTATCTTTGAACTGATTTCAAATGATGAAGCACCGCTGTACGAATCGAAAATGAATGCGTATTTAGAAGAAACTGTAGCAAAGTATCTGCATCCGTCCGATGATTATGTTTCATTAACGGATATAGCACGAAAATATGATGCGGCCAATCCGAGTTACTTAATACAAAGCTGGCTGAGAAGCCGCAACACGGTTGAGTTTCTGGCAACATGGGAAAGAAAGCATAATTCGAATTTTAATGAAGATGCTTTTCAAAGAATAACAGTCGATGCCAAAACTCCGCAGTTCACCTTGACGCCAAAGAAATGGATTGACCTGACAAATGCTATTGGCATAATATCCAAGCAAGGAAAAAGCGGCGGGACAATGGCACATCCGTTTATTGCTTGCGATTTTGAGATGTGGAATGATGCAGAGTTCAGATTTGAAGTGGTGAGGGCTTTTATCAACTCAAGAACGGAAATTCAAAATGAAATTGAGTAATCGGAGAATAACGATGGACAATTTAGAGTGATTTCTGAAGTTAAGATTAAGGGGGATAAATCATGGAGGGTATGCCACCAGATAATTGATATCTTCCGCCCCCTTCGAGTGTTCAAATCAAGACAGCGAAAACGCAAAAACATCTCTATTGTCCTGTCTTCACAATAATCCCGTACGACAGTGCGGGATTTTTACTTTTTCACTCTTCTATCTGTCCATTTTCCTAGACAAGCTTCGGTGTTCGGTAGGAGAGAGCGCCCGCAAAAAAGCCTGTGGTCACGCATGACCACAGGCTTTTACTTGTTTAAACTATATCTTCATGCAGACAGCCCATGCACGCCAGATGACGGTACGCAGGTTGCCGATGGCGACACAGTCGCCGACACGGTAGGCCTTCTTGTTGTCCTTGCCGCCGACGGGGGTGGGAACAAAGCCGATGCCGTTGACAACGCTGTCACACTCGACGAAGGTCGTCTCGCCGGTCTGAACATTCTTGACGGTGCAGCCCTTGTCGGTTATCTCGGTGACGGTGGAGTGCAGGTAAACGGGGACCTTGTGGTACTCCATTGCGTCACGCAGATACGAGGTGTTTGCAAGGCAGGTGGCCTGAGCGGCGACGAGGTCGCCGGCGTACTCGACGATTATCGGGTGCTTGCCGTAGTTGAGCAGCATGTCGTATGCAGCCTCGCAGGAGGACTGGCCGCCGCCGATAAACAGCACCTTATCGCCGACATCGACCTTGTCCTTGAGCACCTGAGTGAAGGTGAGGGTCCTGTCGAAGCCCTTGATGGAGGGCATGGTTCTGGGAACGGAACCGCTTGCGACGATTATCTCGTCAAAGCCGTGCAGAGTGCCGAGGTCGTTGACCTCGGTGTTGAGACGGACATCGATGCCTTCCTTTTCTATCTCGTTGAGATACCAGCGGATGAGCTCTTTGTCGTTTTCCTTAAAGGTCATTGCCGATGCCGTGAGGAACAGGCCGCCGAGCTCGCCGCTCTTTTCAAAGATGGTGGGGATGTGGCCACGCTGCTTGAGCACGAGGGCACACTCCATGCCGCCGATACCGCCGCCGATGATGGCGACCTTCTTGGGGCTCTTTGTGGGCACTATCTTGTAGCGGTTATGCTGCATGGTGGTGGGATTCAGGGCGCAGCGTGCAAGATGCAGCGAGTCGCCCAGATGCTGCACATTCGGGGTGCCGGCATACTTGGCCATGTTGAAGCAGCCGTTGTGGCAGCGGATGCAGGGCTTGATCTCATCCTCACGGCCTTCCTTGATCTTGTGAATCCAGTCGTGATCAACGAGGTTCTGGCGTGCGATGGCAACTGCGTCGAGCCTGCCTGCCTCGATCTCCTCGGCGGCCTTGACGGGATCCATGCGGCCTGCGCAGACGACGGGCTTGTCGGTGAACTTCTTGATGTGCTCGACATACTCGAGGTTGCAGTTGTCGGGCATGTACTGAGGCGGATGTGCCCAGTACCATGCATCGTAGGTGCCGTTGTCGCAGTTGAACATATCATAGCCTGCGTCGGAAAGGTACTTTATCGCTCTTTCGGACTCCTCCATATCACGGCCGAACTCCTTGAAGTCGGTCTCGTAAGGCATTGCGCCCTTGCCCCAGTCCTTGGTCTTGGAGACGACGGAGTAGCGCAGCGAAACAGGGAAGTCATTGCCGCAGGCGGCCTTTATCGCCTGAACTATCTCAACGGGGAAGCGGTAGCGGTTCTCAAAGCTGCCGCCGTACTCATCGGTGCGGTAGTTCATGTTGGAAATGGTGAACTGGTCGAGCAGGTAGCCCTCGTGGACTGCGTGGATCTCAACGCCATCGACACCGGCATCCATGAGCTTCTTTGCGGTCTTTGCAAATGCATCGACCTGGTCGTGGATCTCCTGTATGGTCATCGGGCGGGACTTGATCTCCTCATACCAGCGGTTAGGGGTCGCAGAAGCGGAAGCGGTTATGTAGTCAAGGTCTGCAATCGGGCTTGCGAGCTTGCCGAGAAGCGGGTTTTTAAGCAGCATTACCATGGGCTTTGTGATAGCCATGGAGCGGCCCATACCTGCGGCCAGCTGGATAAACAGCTTCGAGCCGGTCTTGTGGAACTCCTTCATGTAAACTTCAAGATCCTTGAACATCTTGTCATTCTGATACAGCCAGCGACCGAGAATGGGATCCTTGATGCACTGCATGCCGGGCAGGATGAGGCCTACGCCGTCCTGCGCACGGTTGAGCAGGAAATATGCGGCCTCCTTGTCGAGGTGGCTCGGCTCCATCCAGCCGAACAGAGATGTGCCGCCCATCGAGCACTGGACGATGCGGTTGGGGATCTCCACATTGCAGATCTTCCAGGGCGTGAACAGGGCATTGTACTTTTGATTCATGTTTTGCTCCTTCCTTTATTTGACCATTACACCATAAATGTCAGTTTGCATGACATTTATGGCTGTTAAACGGCGGAGCTTCCGCAGGCAGCTCCGGAACCCGTTGTTTATAATTTTTTTGCCGCAAACTGCTGCGTGAACATGTCGCACATGGCACGCAGACGCAGGTGCGCATCTATCTCGTTTGCACTTGGCACGCCGATGGTCAGGCGCTGCATCATGCCGAGTATAGAGTCGTATGCGTTATAATAAAGCTGCCTGATATCCGCCTTCGGGTCGACCGTGCCGTCTTTGAGCCCCTTCTCAATGGCAACGGAAAGGGGACCGGAGTGCTCCTCAAAGCGCTCGGGCGGGCGATTTATCACCCTTTCGTTTTTTCCGGCGCTGTACAGGGCGGTCTCGGCATCAAGCGAAAATCTTATGCCCTCGGGGTCGATAAACAAAATATTTGCATAGCTGTTGAGGATAATTGATATCTGCTCTATGCCGCTGAGATCTCGGTAGTCATGCATACTGAGCTCACGGCTAATATGCTCCTTCGTGCGGTTCCAATAGCAGAAGGCGGCAGCGATGACGATATCGCTCTTTGCCTCAAAATACCTGTAGACCGAGCGCTCCGTGAGTCCCGCCGCCTTGGCGATATCCGCCACCTTGGTATTTGCAATGCCGTTTTTTGTAAAGCAGTCAAGCGCTTTTTCGGAAACGAGCTGAATGTTCTTAGCTCTGACTTCTTCAAGAGACATGTGTTAACTCCAAATGAAAATGTCATATCAACTGACATGTAGCATTATACACTTAATTTAGTTTTTTCGCAAGGAAAATAATTAATTTTTCACATTATTTTTTTCCTTTTTGCATTTTTGCTCTCGGCAGCTATAATATACACAAACATTCCCGCCCATCGGAATATTATCACGAGGCCTTTTCTGTGCTTTTTGTTGATTTAAGCTAAAACGACTGATACAATATAGTGTGTCGAGGCGTTTAGCAAAGGAGATACTATGGCATCCAGCAGAGAATTTTTGGATTTCGTTTTGGAGCAATTATCGGAGCTTGACGGGATAAGCTATCGTGCAATGATGGGCGAGTTCATCATCTATCACAAGGGCAAGATACCCGGCGGGATATACGACGACCGCCTGCTCGTTAAGCCCGTAAAGGCTGCGATAGAATATATGCCGGAGGCTTCATTCGAGCTTCCGTATGACGGCGGCAGTAAGATGCTGCTCGTCACGGAGCTTGAGGACAAGGATTTTCTTGCAGGGCTTTTTAACGCCATGTACGACGAGCTGCCGGAGCGCAAAAGGAGATAAGATGTACAAGCTTTTGATAATCGAGGACGACGAGGGCATAGCGCAGGGCATAGCAGCCTGCGCCCAAAGCTGGGGCATGCAGCCGCAGTGCGTGCGGGATTTCCGCAATATTATGGCGGAGTTCGCAAGCTTCGAGCCGCACCTTGTGCTGCTGGATATCTCGCTGCCGTTCATGAGCGGCTACTACTGGTGTCAGGAGATACGCAGAGTAAGCTCCGTACCCGTCATTTTCATATCCTCGGCGGCTGACAATATGAACATCATCATGGCCATGAACATGGGAGCCGATGATTTTATAGCCAAGCCCTTTGACCAAAGCGTGCTAATTGCAAAGGTGCAGGCGATACTCCGTCGAGCCTACGATTTCGGGGCATCGGCACCCGTGCTTGAGCACATGGGAGCGCTTCTTAACACCGGCGACAACAGCCTGAGCTACAACGGCGAGCGGGTGGAGCTGTCGAAAAACGAGTACCGCATCCTACTCACGCTCATGCAGAACAAGGGCAAGGTCGTCAGCCGTGAAAAGCTCATGGAGGCACTGTGGGAGACCGACAGCTTCGTTGACGAAAACACGCTGACGGTGAATGTCGGCAGGCTGCGAAAAAAGCTTGATGCAGCGGGACTTAAGGATTTTATCGGCACAAAATTCGGCGTGGGCTATATAGTCGGGTGAGCACATGAGATATCTTGCATCATATATAAAACAGCATAGACTTTCGATTTTGGCGTTCGTTTTGTGCGCTGCGCTTTATGCGGTGACATTCGTGTTCTACCGCTTTCCGCTGGGGGCGGTCGCATACCCTACGGCACTGTGCTTGGTGCTGCTGCTGGGCTTCGCTGCGGCGGATATCGCAAGGACGAAGAAAAAGCACATCGAGCTTGAGCGGATAAAGGGCTTTGATGCAAAGCTTGCCGACACCTTCCCCGAAGCCGGAGGCATCATTGAGCGTGACTATCAGGAGATAATCCGCCTTATGCGTGAGCAGCACGAGGCAGCCGAGCAGAAGTATGAGCAAAGCCTGCGTGAGACGATGGATTACTACACCGTGTGGGTGCATCAGATAAAAACGCCGATAGCATCCATGCGCCTTGCGCTGCAAAATATCGATACCGCCCAGTCGCGGCAGCTCCAATCCGAGCTCGGACGCATAGAGCGCTATGTCGAGATGGTGCTGACATTCCTGCGTCTCGGTTCTGACTCGACCGATTATGTCATAAAAGAGCACAAGCTTGATGATATAGTCATGGGAGCGGTCAAAAAGCTTGCGGGCGATTTTATAAATAAGCGCATCAAGCTTGAGTACACCGAGCTCAATGTGGCGGTGCTCACGGACGAGAAGTGGCTGGCATTCGTCATCGAGCAGGTGCTGTCCAACGCCCTTAAATACACGCCCGAGGGCACGGTGTCCGTGTATCTTGAAAGCCCCAAGACACTGTGCATCCGTGACACCGGCATCGGAATAGCGCCGGAGGATCTCCCAAGGGTGTTTGAAAACGGCTACACCGGCTATAACGGCCGCAGCGACAAGAAGGCCAGCGGCATCGGCCTGTACCTGTGCAGACGGATATGCGATAAGCTCGGCCACTCGATAAGCGCTGAATCAAAAGCGGGCGAGGGGACGGTCATACGCATCGGCCTTGACAAGAAAAAGCTTGAGATCGAATGATTGTGACAAAAGCGTAAGATTTGAAAGGGAAATTGTAAGCTTATTCGATGGAGCTGCGGTTTCCCTTTTGCTATAGTATTATCAGAAACTCAAACGGAGGTTTTTGAAATGAGCTTACTCGAAGTAAAAGGGATCAAGAAGATCTACAAAACACGCTTTGGCTCGAATGCGGTCGAGGCTTTAAAAAATGTCAATTTCAGCGTCGAGGAGGGCGAGTATATCGCCATCATGGGCGAATCGGGCTCGGGAAAAACGACGCTTTTGAATATCCTTGCGGCGCTTGACAAGCCCACGGCGGGCTCGGTTCTGCTCGACGGCAAGGAGCTTGCAAATATCAAGGAATCGGCGGTGGCACAGTTTAGGCGCGATAACCTCGGCTTTGTGTTCCAGGAGTTTAACCTGCTTGACAACTTCACCGTTGAGGACAACATCTTCCTACCGCTAGTGCTTGCAGGCAAGACCTATGACGAGATGCACAGCCGCATCGTTCCCATCGCAAAGGAGCTCGGCATCGCAGAGCTTCTAAAGAAGTACCCCTACGAGATATCCGGCGGTCAGAAGCAGCGTGCCGCCGTTGCAAGGGCGCTCATCACCAATCCCCGTCTCATCCTCGCTGACGAGCCTACCGGTGCGCTCGACTCCAAGGCGACCGACGAGCTGCTCAGGCTCTTCGGCGAAATTAACCGCTCCGGCCAGACCATCCTCATGGTCACGCACTCTGTCAAGGCCGCAAGCCACGCATCCCGTGTGCTGTTTATAAAGGACGGCGAGGTGTTCCACCAGATCTACCGTGGCGAAAGCAGCGATGAGCAGCTTTATCAGAAGATATCCGACACCCTTACTATGCTGGCGACAGGCGGTGAGCAGGCATGAAGGCACTGTTCTATCCCCGGCTTGCATGGACGGGCATCAAAAATAACCGCCGCTTGTACCTGCCGTATATCCTGACCTGCATCGGCATGGTGGCAATGTTCTACATCATGCTTTCGCTGTCCACGGGCGAATTTTTGGACACCATGCGAGGCGGCGCAACGCTCGGCAACGTGCTCGTCCTCGGAGCGGGCGTCATCGGCTTTTTCGCCGTGCTGTTTCTGTTTTATACAAACTCTTTCCTCATCCGCAGAAGAAAAAAGGAGTTCGGCCTTTATAACATCCTCGGCATGGGCAAGCGCAATATCGCAAGAGTGCTTTTTAGCGAAACGCTCATCCTTACGGCCGTGTCGCTGGTGTTCGGTCTCATCCTCGGCGTTGCGCTGTCGAAGCTTGCCGAGCTCGGCCTTGCGTTCTTCGTTGAGTCGGACGCAGGCTACAACTTCACCGTCTATCCGACGGCGATGGGCTACACCGTGCTGCTGTTTGTCTGCATTTTCCTGCTACTGTTTTTTAAATCGGTAGGGCAGGTAGGTCTGGCGAACCCCGTCGAGCTTCTGCACAGCGAAAGCGTCGGCGAAAAGCCGCCCAAGGCAAACTGGGTATTCGGCATCCTCGGCATAGTCATCCTCGCCGCCGCCTACTACATTTCCGTCACCATCGAGCAGCCCGTTTCAGCCCTCGGCTGGTTCTTTATTGCGGTGCTCATGGTCATTGCGGCGACCTACCTGCTTTTTATCGCAGGCTCAGTGATACTGTGCCGCATTTTGCAGAAAAACAAGCGCTATTACTACAAGCCCAACCACTTCGTTTCCGTGTCCTCGATGGTCTACCGCATGAAGCGCAACGGAGCGGGTCTTGCCTCTATCTGCATCCTCATCACCATGGTGCTCGTCATGATAGCCAGCACCTCCTGCCTGTACTTCGGCAAGGAGGATGTCCTCAGAGAGCAGTACCCCTACGACTTCGTAATCAGCTGCGATTACGATAATCAGAAATTCGACCAAGCCGACATCGACAGGACAAAGACGGCAATTGACGCATATTTTGACAGGCACGGCGGCATCACCGACGGCGTTTACGGTAAGGTCGCAAGTCTTGCCGTCGGCGTCAAGGACGGCAGACTCGAGGTCGATTCCTCCATTGCGAATATCGACGCTTACGCCGTTGACAGCGTGTGCAACTTCAATGTCGTTTCGCTGGACGATTACAACAGAAACACCGGCAACAACATAAGCCTTGCCGATGACGAGGCGCTGCTTTTCACCAAGAAGACAGACATAAATACAGACACCGTCCAAATCGCCGACGGCAAAAAATACAGGGTCGTCAGGACCGACGGCGGCTACGATTTCGGTCACGATACAAACACTCTTGCGGTAGGCTCGGTCTGCCTTGTCGTTTCGGATTTTGACTCCGCTGTCGAGGAGCTTTGCAAGCTCAACGCACTCCATGAGAGCGAGAGAATAGTCATACTCGAGTGGCGCTATCAGCTTAACCCTGCTGCCGATTACGATACGCAGGCTGAAATGACAAACGATTTGTTCGACTGCCTTACGGCAAATCACAGCAACGGCGGTTACAGCATGCGCAGCTACGCCGGCGCAAAGGACGATTTTTACGGCTCGTTCGGCGGTCTGTTCTTCCTCGGCATCATGCTCAGCATCGTGTTTATCCTCGCCGCCGTCCTCATCATCTACTACAAGCAGATCTCCGAGGGCTACGAGGATCAGTCGAGATTCGAGATAATGCAGAAGGTCGGCATGACCAAAAAGGACATCCGCAAAAGCATAAACTCGCAGATGCTCACGGTGTTTTTCCTGCCGCTGCTGTTTGCGATAGTCCACCTCGGCTTTGCCTTCCCGATAATAAACAAGCTTCTTTTGCTCTTCGGACTTGATAACCTCGGCCTGCTACTTTTGACGGCGGCAATAAGCGCACTGGTTTTCGCCCTGTTTTACATCATCGTCTACCGTGTGACATCCAATGCTTACTACTCCATTGTCAGCGGCGCAAAAGAGTGATTTATACACATTCGTGTCCGGTGTCAAATTTTTGACACCGGACATTTTTGACGCTTGGAAATATGAGTTAATTTAATTACAAAAAACGAGCAAATATGAAAAAATGATTAAAATTAGCACCTATAAAATAATTGATTTTACCCAAAATGTGTGTTATACTCTTAGCGATGTTGTGTAAACAGCTACTTTTCATCTCGTAAACGTTGGGGGCGCCGGTCGAGGAGGACCGGGGCGTCATCGTGAAATAAAGAATTACATTTTTAGAAAGGATGTATTAAATGAACGAAAAGTATGCACCTCTATTTACCCCGTTCAAGATCGGCAATGTAGAGATCAAGAACCGCATTGTCCAGTGCTCCATGGGCGGCACTTCCCTGTTTGGCTGGCTCGAGCCCTGCCACTTCGATAAGGAAGCTGCTTACTTCCTGCTCCAGAGAGCCCAGAAGGGCGTTGGCCTTGTCCTCCCCGGCATGCAGTGTGTCCGTGACACCATGGGTATGCCCGGCCGTCATTGGCTGTACCAGAACAAGAGAATGTTCAAGCAGCTCAAGGAGTACATGGTCGAGTTCCACAAGACCGGCGCAAAGCTCTTCATCCAGCTGGCCGGCGGCTTTGGCCGTTCCATGGCAGTTACCCCCTGGATGGTAGTTCTCGCAAAGAACGACCTCCTGAACAAGCTCGCAAGCCCCGTAGTCGATGTTCAGTACGCCTGCGCATCCGCTTCCGAGACTCCTAACCGCTGGGCAGAGGAGCTCACCTCCCGTCCCATGACCGTTAAGGAGATCCACGAGATGGTCGACGCTTTCGGTAAGACCGCAAAGCTCCTCCGTGACGCCGGTGTTGACGGTGTTGAGATCCACGCCGTTCACGAAGGCTACCTGCTTGACCAGTTCACCATGAAGAATTGGAACCATCGTACCGACGAGTACGGCGGCTCTTTCGAAAACAGATATCGCTTCCCCGTTGAAGTCGTTCAGTGCATCAAGAGATACGCCGGCGAAGACTTCCCCGTATCCCTGCGTTACTCCGCAGTTTCCTACTGCGCAGGCTGGGGCAAGGGCATCGTTCCCGCAGCTATCGGCAAGATCCCCGAGTTCGGCCGTGACATGGAAGAGTCCGAGAAGGCCATCAAGTACCTCGGCGACATGGGCTACGACTTCTTCAACACCGATAACGGTACTTACGACTCCTGGTACTGGGCACATCCGCCTCAGTACATGCCCGACAACTGCAACCTCGAAGATGTTGAGCATGTCAAGAAGTTCACCGATAAGCCCGTTGCATGCGCCGGTCGTATGACTCCGGAGAAGGCTGCAGAAGAGATCGCTGCCGGCCGTCTGGACGCAGTTGCTATCGCTCGTCAGAACCTCTGTGACCCCGACTGGATCCTCAAGATCCTCGACGGCAAGGAAGACGAGATCCGTCCCTGCATCCGCTGCCACAACGGCTGCTTCAACTTTGCTAAGTACAGAGGCACCGCAAACATCCAGGCTCTCGAGGACTCCCTCCACCTGGGCCGCTGCGCACTGTATCCCCCCACGATGCAGCACAACCGTTACAAGATCATCCCCACCAAGAACCCAAAGAAGGTTGCTATCATCGGCGCCGGCATCGGCGGCTGCGAGGCAGCTCTGGTTCTGAAGCAGCGTGGACATCATCCTGTTGTCTTCGAGAAGACCGACCGCATCGGCGGCCTGTTCCTCACCGCTTCCGCAATGACCTTCAAAGAGAACGACAAGAAGCTCCTTGAGTGGTACGAGAGAGAAGTTAAGAAGGCCGGCATCGAGTTCCGCTTCAACACCGAGATCAACGACCTGGGCGTCATCGCTCGCCAGTTTGACGAGATCATCGTCGCTACCGGCGCTGTCCCCAGAAAGATGGCTATCCCCGGCTTCGAGAAGTGCATGACCTTCACGGATCTGCTCCGCGACAAGAAGCCCACCGGCGACAAGATCGTATTCTTCGGCGGCGGCCAGTCCGCTTGCGAGGCTGCATACGACATGGTTCTCGCCGGCAAGCACCCCATCATCGTAGAGTTTGCTAAGGACCTCGTTCCTGCACAGAATGTCTGCCTGTCCAACGCTTCCTTCCTGCGTGATGTTCTCGAGTTCCATCAGGTTCCCACCTACCTCGAGCACACCATCCGTGAGATCAAGGATAAGACCGTCGTCATCGCTTCCAAGGACGGCAAGAATGTATTCGAGGTCGAGTACGACAACATCGTAAACGGCATCGGCTTCGTTCCCGCTCCCGTAGGCGGCAAGGGTGCAAACATCCACCGTGTCGGCGACTGTGTCACCATCGGCAACCTGCGTACCGCTATCTGGCGTGCATGGGATGTCTGCATGAAGATCTAATCTTTTGCAAGGCACAGCATACTAAAAAATTAAACAGGTGCAGAGAAATCTGCACCTGTTTTCTTTATGTTAATATGTAAATATGAAAAAAGACAGGTCACACGACCTGTCTTTTTTTCTTAACCTAATCAGTAAGTCCAGGGCTGCTCGCCGGTAACGAAAATGAACGGCCACTGCAGGAAGTCAACGAGAAGGTTGAGTTTTTTCTTAACTGCAAACTGGACATCCTCATCACGAAGGTCAAACTTCTTGAGGAAAGCCTTGGGGTCAGCCTCGAGAATGCCGCCGGCTACGCCAAGCATCTTGCCAAAATCGAGATCACGGACAGTGTCCTTAAGCAGCTCGAGGGAAGCCTCAACGCCGATGGACTTAACGGTTTTAATGCACATTCTAAAATAATCCTCCCTATTGTATTGTTAAATGTTTAAAAATTCGTTATGTCATAACTATACCACACATATGGGCATTTTGTAAACATCTAATTACACACCAAGGGCATTTTAACACAAATATGCACAACTGTCAAAAAGAAAAATCTGAAAAATCGGTGCATTGTGATACACCGATCGTAATTTGTCAGGTTTTCGGAATAAATCGAACGGCGCAGCTTTGCTCTGCCTGCTTAATAAGGCAGACCGACTGCTCACAGGGAGCGCTGCTCTGCATCGGCGGAGTGTCCGGCTCACGGTGCTCGGTGACCCGCTGCCACACCGCATCAAAGCCCTCAAGACTCAATTTTTCATCCATAGCATTCACCCGCTGCATTATATGCCCGTACTTGAAAATGGGTGCGGAATGTGCGATAATAATTAAAAATTCGTGGAGGTGTCGATATGCCAAGATTTTTTGTGAGCGATACCGATGACTTCGGCAAAACGGCGGTCATCCGTGGCCGGGATGCCGAGCATATCCGTGTTCTGCGCCTGCGCCCGGGCGAGGCTATGACGATCTGCGACGGCAGGGGAACGGACTATCGGTGCAGGCTCGTGCGTTCCGACAAGGACGAAGCCGAGGCCGAGATACTCGAGGTCGTGCCGTGCCCCGGCGAGCCGAGCGTCAGGGTGCGCATTTTCTGCGGTCTTCCCAAGGGCGACAAGACCGATTATATCATTCAAAAATGCGTTGAGGCCGGTGCGTCGGAGATAGTTTTCTTCGATTCGGAACGGGTGATCCAGCGCACCGACGGCGTGCCCAAGAAATTGGATCGCTGGAACAGGATATCCGAGGAAGCTGCAAAGCAGTCGGGCAGGGGAATCATCCCCACTGTTTCGTGGATGCCGGGCTTCGGGCAGATGCTCAAGGAAGCGATCGAGTGCGACAGTGCCCTGTTCATGTACGAGACCGGCAAGCGTGAAGCGCTCTCGGAGGCGCTCAAGGACGCAAAGGAGCTCACCACCGCCGCAATAATAACCGGCCCCGAGGGGGGCTTTGAGCCGTCCGAGGCGGAAGCGGCACGGCAGGCGGGCGCACACATCTGCTCGATGGGCGCAAGGATCTTGCGCTGCGAGACCGCACCCGTCGTCGCCCTGACTTCCCTCATGTTCGCCAGCGGCAATTTAGAGTAAACGCTCATAAAATAAAAAATCTCGCTCATTGAGCGAGATTTTTTCGTTCTTAAATTTACCATTCGGTCTTGCCGTTGAGCTTTTTCTGCTCGGTGAGGATGTTGTGTGTGTCAAGAAGCTTCAGAGCCTTCATGAGGTTGCCCTTGAGCTTGATCTTGCCGGTGGTCAGCGCCTTGGCGGTACTCATCTCGCCGGTCATGGTCTTGACGAAGAAGTCGTAGTCTGCGTCCGAGGTGTAGTCCGCTGAGGGAGCGTTTGCACGCCCCATGCCACGCTCGACGCTCGTCAAAACGCCGTTATCGAATTTGTACATGTACCACACGGTGTCGCCGCCGAGGTGGGGCACCTTGTTGTAGCACTCGCACAGCGTAAGCGTGACCTTTGAGGGGGTCTTGCCGGGGGCAAAGGTGTCTTTTGCCTGAGCGATGAACTCAGTTGTCCATTCTTCGGTTAAAAATTTCATATTAATCTCCGATCACCATTTATTTTCGACCTTCTCGGCAAAGCCGGGGAAGTCTTTGATCTCAATTACCTTTCCGTCGTCGAGCACCGCCTTGCCGGTGAACAGGCCGAACACCTGATGCTGGTCGCTCTTTATGAGCAGCGCATCGGTGCAGGAGGCACGGTCTAAAACGGGCTTGAAGTCCATCTCAAAGCGGCCGTCGTCGGAAGTGAATGTCCAAGGCTCGAGAAACGCCTTTTCGTTGCCGGGGATGTTGAATCTGACCTGACTGAGCTTGTGCGCCTTGCCGTTATAAAACAGCATATTCTCGCTCGCCGCCGAGGTATCGCCGAAGCCGTAGCCGATGTTCCAGCCGAACGGGACGCCGTCAACAGCGCCCGAGGCCGAGCCCCAGTACCATGTGTTGTGGTAAGTCCAAACGCCTCTGCCCCAGTCGAGAACGGCGAAGCTGTCCTCGGGGTCAAACACATAGGTGCGGCCGTCATAGGTGACCTCACCCTTGGCACGCAGGCAATTTATTTTCTGATTGTAATAAAAGTGTCCGGGCTTATCGAACGGCGTTGCGATGACCATGCTCTCCTCCGGCTCGTCAAAAAGCTCCACCTTTGCGTACAGCGAGCCTGCAGGGCCGAATTTTTTCATCTGAGCAATGAGCGTGCGCACGCCGCTGCCGTCGTTTTTGAAATAAATGCTGTAGTTTTTGCCCTCGCCGAGCGTGTCACCGACGGCACTGGTCTCGGGAAGCTTGCGCTTACCAAGCGGCATGAAGCACATGGGGCTCGTGGTTATCTCCCAGCCCTCCTCGAAGTTGAGAAGGCTAATGGAGTCCAGACCCATATAGCCGTTGTCGTCAACGGTCAGAGCCAGAGCGAAGCGGCCGTTGTTTATCAGGTAGTAGTCCCATTCCTTGATGCGCATGGGGCTTGCCTTGATATCGGCACGCCGGTAGACAGGCAGGAGCTTTTTCGCAAAGCCTGCCTCGGTGAGATCGCCGTTTTTGTCGAGCAGGGGAATTTCGCTTAAAATTTCGTGCTGCATGGTCATATCTCCTTTTTAAGTAGGCGGATATCGCTGCCGAAGAAGGGGAGCTTCGTGAACTCGCCTTCAAGTCGGGAGCATATCTGCGCATTATACCGTTTCAAAAGCTCGGCATCGGTGAGATTCGTGCTGATAACGGTTTTGCGTCCGTTGACGAGCCTTGTGTTTATAAGCGTGTACAGCGCCGAGACCGCCATGGGCGTGGGCATCTCCGTGCCGAGATCGTCGAGTATCATAAGCTCGCAGTCGAGCATACGCTCGACCTTTACGGCGGCGTTTTCGGCAGTCTGGATATCACGGGAAAACTTCTTGGTCTCGAACGCTTCGAGTGCGCTCGATGCCGTGTCGTAGCACACCGAGTGACCGTTTTCGGCGACAACCCGTGCGATGCAGGCCGAAAGAAAGGTCTTGCCCAATCCCGTGCCGCCTTGGAATAATAGATTCATCGAGCGGTCGGAAAAGCTCTGGGCGTACTCACGACAGGTGTCGAACACTATCTCCATGCTCTCACGGGCGCTGCCGTAGAGCGAAAGGTCAAATTTTTCAAAGCACTCGTCACTGTTTTTGAGCAGTGTGCCCAGCTCACGGGTGACCTCGGCGTTGTAAAGCGCCTTGAGACACGAGCACATCTTGCCGTTTACATAGCCTGTGTCACGGCACTTGGGGCAGGCGTAGTTATCATCAAGATAATCCATTGCATAGCCGTGCTCAACTAAAAGCTCCGCTTTCTTCGCCTGAAGCTCGAGCGATTCGTCCTCAAGCTTCTTTATCGCATCGTTAAGCTCGGCGCCGCCTCTTATCGTAAGCCCGACAAGCTCCGTCATCTGCGTGCGCAGGCGGGTGTCGATGCGCTCAACTTCCGGTATACGGGAGTATATTTTCTCCTGCCGCAGAAAATGCTCGGCAACATTGTCTGCGTGGATATGTTCAAGTTGTTCTCTGGCCCTTGCCAGCAGCTTTCCGTCCAATGCCATAGCTTTTAACCGTTTTTAACCTTCTTATATATTGAGCGCAGCCGCTCAAGCTCGTCGCTTGACACCTGACTTTTATGCTCGTTTGTGGGCTTGGCCGAAGCCGGACGCTTGTCGTGCTTTGCGACTTCGTCCACGGTGTGCAGCCCTTTTTCGTGCCAGCTCGTGACTATCTTGTTCATATAGCTCCATTTCAAAGAGCCGGTGTTCGTGACCGTGCGGTCGTAGGCCTCCAAAAGCGTATCAATGTCAAAGCCCATGTCCAGCCACGAGTTTATATACCTCGTCTCCGTCGGGGTAAGCTGCCTGCCTGTGATGCCGAGGGCGGTTTTCACCTCGCCCTGCTTTGTGCGGCGTTCGGCGGCATTTTTTATATACTCCTCGGCCTGCTCGAGCGTGAGTATCTCCTTGTTCGCCCACGAATACGCTTCCTTTTCGATGCTGCGCATCGAGGGCAGCCTGCCGCTGCCGTATTTTGCGGCAAAGGTGTCGATGCAATAGGTCAGCAGCATGAAAATGACATCCGGCGGGAGAGCGAGAAAATCGTAAATGCCGAAAAGCGTCTTTATATCCGAGGTCGAGAGCACCCGACCTAACTTGCACTGCGCCTCATTCAGCACCGCCTTGAAGCCCGGGTCTGCGTCCGTGCGCCGGACGATATCCTCCGTTGTGTACTGCGGAAGCTCCTCGGCGGGCAAGGGAATAGGCTTCTCGACCGGCTTCTCGGCAAAAAGCTCCATCCTACAAAGCTTTTCGTAAGCGCTGTTTACCTCGGCAAGCGTCAGACACAGCTCACGGGCGGCTTGCTCGGCGTTGAACGCACCGCAGCGGCACAGCCAAATGTACACAAGCGCAACATTGCCGTCGTGTGCGGCGATGAGCTTGTCCGCAGCCGTGGTGCTTATTGAGTTTTGCCCTTTTTCCTGCATAGTCCGACTCCCGAGACAACAATTCATGCAAAGTTTACATGCACCACACATTATAACATCAAATTTGACTTGTAGCAATAGCCATGTCTGTGGTATAATACTTTAATCTAAAATGGTAGAGGTATGAGTATGCTCGAATTGCTTTCCCCCGCCGGATCGCCGGAAGCGGTGATCGCAGCGGTACAAAACGGCGCAGATGCCGTATATATGGGGCTTGGCATCTTCAACGCCCGTCGCGGTGCGAAGAATTTTGACGAGGAGGAGTTCGAAAAGGCGGTCAGATACTGCCGTGTGCGTGACTGCAAGGTCTATGTCACGATGAACACCCTTGTCGGCGACAGGGAGATGGAAAACGCAGCGGAGCTGGCCCGCCGTGTCTCCGATCTCGGAGCATCGGCGATACTCGTGCAGGATCTGGGGCTGCTGTCGGTGCTAAGAAGCGCCGTTCCCGATATTCCGCTGCACGCCAGCACACAGATGAGCATACACAATCTTGCAGGCGTCGAGGCCGCAGCCGAGATGGGGCTGACCCGCGCGGTGCTCGCCCGTGAGCTGTCACTCGAGCAGATAAAGTTTATCACGAAGCACTCGCCCATTGAGACCGAAATATTCGTCCACGGCGCGCTGTGCTTCTGCCATTCGGGACAGTGCTACATGTCCTCGCTCATCGGCCGCCGCAGCGGCAACCGCGGCATGTGCGCCCAGCCCTGCCGCATGGAGTACACCATGCCCGGCAGAATGGCCGACAGCCACCCGCTTTCGCTCAAGGACAACTGCCTTGTCGAGAGATTAAAGGAAATTGAGGACGCAGGTGTCGCCTGCGTGAAGATAGAAGGCCGCATGAAGCGCCCCGAGTACTCGGGGCTGGTGACGGGCATTTACTCTAAGATAATAAAAGAAAATCGTGAGCCGACACCGGACGAGCTAACCATGCTCACCGATGCATTTTCCCGTGACGGCTTTACGCAGGGCTACTTTGACGGCGACAAAAAGGACATGTTCGGCGTAAAGACCGACAATGACAAGGTCGCCGAGAAGCTGTTTGCCGGTGTGCGCAAGGAGTATATCGACCGTGAGGAGCGCCGTGTGCCCGTGAAATTTGTCATGGACGCAAAGATAGGCAAGCCCGTGCAGGCCATTGCCGAGGATAACAACGGCCACAAGGTCTATGCCACGGCAAAGGCCGCCGAAAAGGGCATCAGCCAGACAACGAGCGCCGACACGGCAAACAAGCAGTTTTACAAAACCGGCGGAACGCCGTATATCTGCGTCGACGCAATGAGCAGAATAGAGCAGGGAGCGTTTTTGCCGCTTGCAACGGTGAACGAGCTCAGAAGAAAGCTCCTGCAGAGCCTTTCCGAGGCTCGTGCCGTGCCGCCCGAGCGCCGTTCGCTCCCCATGCCGGAAAAGCCCAAGGGCATTTCGCCGATAGAAGATCCCGTGACCATCTATCAGGTGCGCACGGCAGCGCAGCTCTCGCCGGAGCTTAGTGATCTTAAGCCAGAGCTTCTGTATGTCCCGGTTGAGGTGCTGCATGAAAGCATGACTCCGGTGAAGCCGTTTATCGAGAACGGCACGACCGTTGTCGCCGTGCTGCCGAGGGTCATAACCGACGATCAGGTGATGACGGTGTTCAATATGCTGCGAGACCTCAAAGAGCAGGGCGTCGAGCAAACGCTCGTGGGCAATATCGGCCATGTGAAGCTCGCACGCAAGGCGCACATGAAGATCAGAGCCGACTTCGGCATGAATGTGTTTAATTCCTACACCATGGACATGGTGCGGCAGATGGATTTCGTGTCCGCCACGGCATCGTTCGAGCTGCGCATGGCGCAGGTGCGTGACATGGCAAAGAGCATCGACACGGAGCTCATCGTCTACGGCAGACTGCCGCTCATGGTCTCCGACCAGTGCATAATCAGCCGCAGCGAGGGCAGGTGCACCTGCCAGAACCCCTCACAGCTGTCCGACCGTATGGGCTCGGTGTTCCCCGTGGTGCGTGAATTTGAGCACCGCAATGTCATTTATAATTCCAAGAAGCTCTACCTCGCCGATAAGCGTGACGATATCTACGGTGCGGGGCTTTGGGGCATCCGCCTGATGTTCACGACCGAGGGCGCAAAGGAGTGCGTTGAGGTCGCAAGGAGCTTTAAGGGCGAGGGCGATTACAGACCGAACGACCTCACAAGAGGTTTGTATTACAGAGGCGTTGACTGATATGGAAATTGTTTTGGCATCCGGCTCGCCGAGACGCAGGGAGCTGCTCTCGGTCATTGGCGTTAAGGATTTTGAGGTTTGCCCGGCCGAGGGCGAGGAAAAGACCGAGGCAGGACTTGCTCCGAGCGAGATAGTAAAGAGCCTTTCCGGCGCAAAGGCACGGGAGGTCGCCGCAAAATTTGACGGCGACACCGTTATCATCGCTGCCGACACCATCGTGTGGGCAGGAGGCCGAGTTCTCGGCAAGCCGCACGGCGAAGATGAAGCGTTTAAAATGCTCAAAGCGCTCTCCGGCAGGACCCACGAGGTCTACACCGGCATAACGCTCATAAAGGGCGGCGAGACCTTAAGCTGCGCCGAGTGCACAAAGGTCGAGTTCCGTGAGCTTTCAGATGACGAGATAAACGCCTATATCGCCACGGGCGAGCCTTTGGATAAGGCCGGAGCCTACGGCATACAGGGCATGGCATCGCTCATGGTCAAGAAGATCGACGGCGACTATTTCAATGTCGTCGGGCTGCCGCTGTGCCTGCTCGGTCAAATGCTTAAACAAATTGGAGTGCGTCTGTTGTGAATGTAAAACGGTATCTTAAGAAAAACGGAATAAAGCTCGGAGCGATAGTTCTGGTTATCGCACTCATCGCCGGCGTAAGCTCTTATCTTTTGAAGGGCAATGCCGGCCTTGTGCAGAACGTGACGGGGGCGGTTAAAGCTCCCGTACAGAGGATAGTCAGCTCCATGGCCGAATGGCTCGAGGGACTTTACGGCTATATCTATGAGTACGACCAGCTTCAGGCCGAGAACGAGCGTCTGCGTGAGGCGCTGACCGAGGCACAGGAGGAGGCTCGTAACGGCAAGTCCGCCGTGGAGGAGAATGCCCGCCTGCGCAAGCTGTTAGACTTCAAGGAAAAGCACAGCGACATGACGCTTGAGCCTGCAAAGGTCATCTCGTGGACAAGCTCCAACTGGTCAAGCTCGTTTAACATCAGCAAGGGCTCGAGCAGCGATATCGCCGTCGGCGACAGCGTTATAACCGAGTACGGCGTTCTGGTCGGGCAGGTCGTTGAGGTCGGAACGAGCTGGGCGACCGTGAGAACGGTCATCGATATAAACTCCAACATCGGCGCATTCGTCTCCGAAAACGGCTCTGCCGGCATGATGGTCGGCGACTTTGCCCTCATGCAGGAGGGCAGCGCAAAGATGACCTACCTTGCCGACGGTGCGCAGATATTCAGCGGCGACACGGTCATGACCTCGGGCGCAGGCGGTGCGTTCCCGCAGGGACTTGTCATCGGCACCATAAGCTCCGTTCAGGCCGAGGCAGGCGGTCAGGTCGAGTACGGCATCATTAAGCCGGGCTGCGATCTCAACGCACTCGTTCAGGTGTATGTCGTAAAAGAATTTGAAGTGGTGGAGTAATTGTTAAACAGGATAGATTTTAAAAAATTGCGTGTATTCATGGAATATGCGGTATATCTTCTGCTTGCAATGCTGCTGCAGGGTCTGCTGTTTTCAAGGCTCAGCATACTCGGCGTCAAGGGCTTTGTGCTGCCTGCCGCCGTTGTTGCCGCCGGAATGTATCTCGGCGGCGTGCGTGGTGCGGTGTTCGGCATATGCCTCGGCCTTGTGACCGATATGAGCTACACCGAGAGCAGCTTCATGTATACGATAGTTTTTGCACTTATAGGCTTCGGAGCGGGCTTTGCCTCGGAGTTTTATATAAACAAGAGTTTTCTCGTGTTCATGGTCATGAGCGTTATCGCCGTGCTGCTGTCCGGACTTGCGCAGTATCTTGCCGCCGTCATCTTCGGCGGGGCGGAGCTCGTTCAGGGCATCGTCACTGTGCTTTTGCAGACGGCACTGTCCATACCACCGATGGCACTTTTGTATTTACCGTTTAGAAACCATAAAGACTAAGATAAAGATCAGCCAATGAATACTATCAAAAAAGACAGATTGATAATCCTGGCGGCGGTGTTTGCGTTACTGCTCGTTGTTTACCTCGTTTTTCTGTATAAATTGCAGATAATCGAGGGCGAGGCATATTACAAGGAAAGCCGTAATCAGCAGGTCACGACCTCAACGGTCGTTGCGGCAAGAGGCAATATCCTTGATCGCTACGGCCGAGTTATCGTGTCCAACAAGTCAAGCTACGACCTCACGATAAACGAAAGCGAGCTGTTCCCGTCGGACGAAAGCGTAGACTCGAATGCGACGATACTAAAGCTAGTTAAGCTTATTCGTGAGTACGGCGAGGACTATATAGACGAGCTTCCTATAACCACCGAACCGCCGTTTGAGTATACCGAGATATCCGATACCGACAAGGCCCGTTTGCAGGCGTATATGAAGACCAACAAGGTCGATGAAAACGCAACGGCAGTAGAGCTTTTGTCGAGCATGCGCACAAGGTATAAGATAGACAGCAACTATACCGCTGAGGAGGCAAGGATAATTGCCGGCATCCGCTATGCCGTCAATGTCCGCTACCTCATAAATACCTCCGACTACACGCTTGTGCAGGATGCGGACATGAAGCTCATAAGCATCATCCGTGAGAATAATATGCTCGGCGTCGATGTCAAGGAGACCTTTGTGCGAGGCTACAACACCACCTATGCCGCACATATTCTCGGCTATGTGGGACTTATGAACGATACAGAGTATGAAAAATACTCCGAGCTCGGCTACTCGGGCGATGCCAAGGTAGGTAAATCCGGCGTTGAGTACGCCTTTGAAAAGTATCTGCACGGCACCAACGGCACGGTGCAGGTCACAAGTGCCGCCGACGGTACGATAATCTCGAAAACCTACACCACCGAGCCGCAGCCGGGCAACAATGTGTATCTGACGATAGACATTGCCCTGCAGGAGGCGGCCGAGCGTGCTCTGGCGACCACCGTCAATGCTCTGCGTGCCGAGCGTGGCTACGATATAACCGAGGATCTTCTCGGCGACGATGATAAGAAGGACAACGAGGTCACCCCGACACCTACGCCTACGCCTACGCCCACACCCTCACAGACCCCGGACGGGCAAGACGAGGAGGACAAGGTCGATGACGAGATAACCGGCGCAGGCGTGGTCGTCGTCGATGTCAAGAGCGGCGAGCCGCTGGCTATCGCAAGCTGGCCGACCTACAACGCCTCGACGATGCTTGAAAATTACTCAAAGCTTCTGACGGCAAAATACTCGCCGCTGTTTAACCGTGCGCTTCAGGGCACCTACGCCCCGGGCTCGACCTTCAAGCCCTGCACGGCAATAGCGGGTCTCACCGAAAAGACCATAAGCACCAGCACCCGCATCGAGTGCACCGGCGTTTACACCAAGTACGCCAAGCAGGGCTACACGCCCCAGTGCTGGATCTACGCCTCGCACCTGACCCACGGCTTTGACAATGTCACCGAGGCTCTGCGAGATTCGTGCAACATCTTCTTCTACACCGTCGGCAACAACCTCGGCATCGACAAGCTGGAAAGGTACGCAAGGCAGTTCGGCCTCGGCGAGAGCACCGGCATCGAGATATACGAGGAGACCGGCAACATGTCCAGCCGCACGAACCACTATGAATACGCAGGTACGGAATGGGTCGTCGGCGATACGCTGCAGGCTGCCATCGGTCAGGCAGACAGCATCTTCACTCCGCTTCAGCTTGCCGAGTACTGCGCAGCCATCGCAAACAAGGGTCAGCGTCACTCGGCCTCTATCCTCAAGGAGGTCCGCAGCTACGACTACTCCGAGAAAATAATGCAGCGCACCGACGAGGTGCTGAGCGCCGTCAAGACAGAGGACTATAACTGGGATGCCGTCCACAAGGGCATGGAGCTCGTTGCAAAGCACCCCGATGGCTCGGCATATGCGACCTTCTATAATTACAGCGCCTCGACCGTCGCCTGTAAGACCGGCACGGCGCAGAAGGGCGAGAACATCACAAACGACGGTATCTTCATCTGCTTTGCACCCGTTGAGGATCCCGAGATAGCGATCGCCGTCGTCATCGAGCGTGGCCAGTCCGGTTCAAGATGCGCCCCCGTTGCCCGCAGCATTCTTGAGACCTACTTCAGCATCAAGAGCGCAAGCGATGTAACTGAGACAGAGGGCTCGCTTTTGAAATGATTTTTTGCCGAAAGGCATTGAAACGAAACGAATTTTTGTTTATAATGTATCAAACAGCATTGAATGGAGGAAGAGAATGAATATTGCACTGATGGCACACGACAGAAAAAAGGAGCTGATGGTTCAGTTCTGTATAGCCTATTGCGGTATTTTAGCCGAGCACTCCGTTTGTGCAACAAATACCACCGGCAAGCTCGTGTCGGAGACTACAGGACTGCCCGTGACGCTTTACATGCACGCCGATCAGGGCGGCGCACAGCAGATAGGCGCAAGAATAGCGTACAACGAGATAGACCTCGTTTTGTTCTTCTGCGACCCGTCCAACCCATCGGGCTTTGACGATATCAACAAGATAGAGCGCCTGTGCGACCAGTATCAGATACCGTTTGCCACCAACGCCGCAACGGCGGAGGTGCTCGTGCAGGGACTGCGCAGAGGCGATCTCGACTGGCGCAATATCGTTAACCCCAAGCGCAAATAAGAGTAAAAAACTATACGGATGCTGTTATTCCGTTTCCGGGATAACAGCATTTAGCCGTGTTGAAAGGATAGATAGTATGGCGAAAGTTCAACCCCGCACCCTGTCGGGCTTTATGGAGCTGCTGCCCGCCCCGCAGGTCAAAATGGAGAAGATGATGGAAACACTGCGCCGCTGCTACGGCGTGTACGGATTCACGCCGCTGGACACTCCGGCGATTGAGTCTGCCGAGGTGCTGCTTGCAAAGGGCGGCGGCGAAACCGAAAAGCAGATATACCGCTTTACCAAGGGCGATTCCGACCTTGCGCTGCGCTTTGACCTTACCGTGCCGCTTGCAAAGTATGTTGCCGCAAACTATGGCAGCCTGACCTTCCCGTTCCGCCGCTATCAGATCGGCAAGGTCTACCGTGGCGAGCGTGCCCAGCGCGGCAGGTTCCGTGAGTTTTACCAGGCTGATATCGATATCATCGGCGACGGTAAGCTCGATATCATAAACGAAGCCGAGATACCTGCGATAATTTACCGCACCTTTACAGAGCTCGGTCTTAAAAAATTCAAGATAAAGGTCAATAACCGCAAGGTCTTGAACGGCTTTTACCGGCTTGCGGGTATGGAGGAGAAGGCCGGCGAGATAATGCGCACGGTCGACAAGCTCGACAAGATAGGACCCAACAAGGTACGCCAGATACTCATGGACGAGCTGCATATGTTCTCCCACAAGGCCGACGATGTCATGGACTTCATGGCCATGTCCGGCAGCATCGAGCAGGTCTTGAGCGGACTTGAGCGCTACAAGGGCATGGACGAGATGTTCGATCAGGGTCTTGAGGAGCTCAAGACCGTCACCAAGTATCTTGCCGACTTCGGCGTTCCGGAGGAAAACTTCGCAATCGACTTATCCATTGCCCGTGGTCTTGACTACTACACCGGCACCGTTTACGAGACCGAGATGACCGAGCACCCCGAGATAGGCTCCGTGTGCTCCGGCGGCAGATACGATAACTTGGCGGAGTATTATACCGACAAGCCGCTGCCCGGCGTCGGTATTTCCATTGGTCTTACAAGGCTTTTCTATGTTTTGAGCGAGCAGGGACTTTTGTCCGATGAGATCGTCTCCGCTCCCACCGATGTGCTGGTCATCCCCATGAGCGAGGAGCTGGGCTATGCGATAGCCGCCGCAACTGCGTTCCGTGACGCAGGCATCCGCACGCAGCTATACTGCGAGAAGAAAAAGTTCAAGGCAAAAATGAGCTATGCCGACAAGCTCGGCATACCCTTTGTCGTGCTCATCGGCGAGGATGAGATGGCGGCAAATGTCGTAGCCGTGAAGAATATGCAAAGCGGCGAGCAGGTCAAGCTGCCCGTTAAAGATGCTGCGGCACTAATCAAGGCTGAAATCGACCGCCGTGCACACATTGCGGTCATCAAGGAGGGTTAATTATGACACAGTCCCGTACACATACCTGCAATGAGCTCCGCCTGGAGCATGTAGGTCAGAAGGTCAAGATAGTCGGCTGGATGGAGAATGTCCGTGAGGTCGGCCAGAACTTCGCTTTCGTCGTCGTCCGTGATTTTTACGGCACCACTCAGGTCGTCGTTGAGACCGAGGACATGATGAAGGTCGTAAAGAGCATCAATAAGGAAAGCACCATTTCCGTCAAGGGCGTCGTCCGTGAGCGTGACAGCAAGAACCCCAAGCAGGCCACCGGCGATGTCGAGGTCGTGCCCGAGAAGATAGAGGTGCTCGGCCGCTGCCGCTACAATGAGCTGCCTTTTGAGATCAACCGCAGCAGGGAAGCGGATGAGACCGCCCGCCTCAAGTACCGCTACCTCGACCTCAGAAACCCCGCAGTCAAGCAGAACATTATCCTGCGCTGCAATGTCGTTGCGGCACTGCGCAAGGCGATGATGGAGCATGATTTTCTTGAGATAACCACCCCAATTCTCACCGCATCCAGCCCCGAGGGTGCAAGAGACTACCTCGTTCCGGCAAGAAAGCATCCCGGCAAGTTCTATGCTCTGCCGCAGGCACCGCAGCAGTTTAAGCAGCTACTGATGACCTCCGGCTTTGACCGCTACTTCCAGATAGCACCCTGCTTCCGTGATGAGGACGCACGAGGCGACCGCTCCCCCGGCGAGTTTTATCAGCTGGATATGGAGATGTCCTTTGCCGACCAGAGCGATGTTTTTGCCGTCATTGAGGATGTCCTGCCGCCCATTTTCGCAAAGTACGGCAAGTACGATATTGCCTCCGAAGCGCCGTTTAAGCGCATCGGCTTCAACGAATCGATGGAGAAGTACGGTTCGGATAAGCCCGACCTGCGCATCGACCTCGTCGTTGAGGATATAACCGAGCTCGTGCAGGGCACGGAGTTTCCGCCCTTTGCCGAGGGCAACACCGTCAAGGCTATCGTGGTCACCGACTGTGAAATGACCCGTAAGCATATCGACAAGCTGTGCACCGAGGTCGAGGTGCAGGCGGGCGTGAAGCCCTACTGGTTCAAGGTCGACGAAAACGGCGAGCTTACAGGCGGCGTTGCAAAGTTCCTGCAGGACAGAAAGCAGGCAGTTGTTGATGCGCTGAACCTCAAGCCCGGCTGCCTTGTCGGCGTAACGGCTGGCAAGAAGCTCGTTGCTCAGAAAACCGCAGGCGTCATGCGCAAAATGCTCGGCAACGCAGTGCCCGGCCACATGGATAAGGAACGCTACGAGTTCTGCTGGATAGTCGACTTCCCCATGTACGAGATCGGCGAGGAGTCCGGCGAGCTTGAGTTCTGCCACAATCCGTTCTCCATGCCCAACGGCGGCCTTGAGGTTCTCGAAAAGGCCGAGAAGGGCGAAATTGACCCCTTGAGCATCACCGCATATCAGTACGACCTTGTCTGCAACGGCGTTGAGCTGTCTTCGGGCGCAGTGCGTAACCACGATCCCGAGATAATGATAAAGGCGTTCGAGCTCGTGCGTCTGGGCGAGGACGATGTCAAGGCGAAGTTCCCCGCAATGTACAACGCATTCTGCTACGGCGCACCTCCCCATGCCGGTATCGCTCCGGGCGTTGACCGCATGGTCATGCTTCTGGCAGGCGAGGAGTCGATCCGTGAGATAATCCCGTTCCCGATGAACAAGAACGCACAGGATGTCATGATGGGCGCACCGTCCGTTGTCGAACAGAAGCAGCTTGACGAGCTGCACATCGCAATAGTCGGCGAGATCGAGGAATAAAAAATCTAAGGGCTGTTTCCAACAGCCCTCAGCGTGTCAAAAAAGTCCGATGACTTTTTTGCACGCTTCAAAATACGCCACATTTTTTGTGAAGCTTTGCTTCACGAAAAACCTCGCTATGCTCGTCAAAAAGCCTGATAACTCAGGCTTTTTGATGGCTACAATCGAATTTGAGGCGGGACCTTGTCCCCCCCCTCGCACTCCCCCTGCTGCGTATTGGATTTTGCTCGTTGCGTCTGATTTCGCCTAGTTCTTTGACAGTCTGAGGGCTGTTTCCAACAGCCCTTTTTACAAGTGAGTGTAGAGTATGTTAGCGACGATAAATTCCCTCGGCGTGAAGGGCATAGGAGGCTATGCCGTCACGGTCGAGAGCTTCGTTTCAAACGGACTTTTTAATTTTGATATCGTGGGACTGCCCGATGCTGCCGTCAAGGAGGCTCGGGAGCGTGTCCGTGCCGCCATAAAGTGCAACGGCTTCAAGTTCCCGGTCAGTCGTGTTACCGTGAACTTAGCTCCGGCGGATACGAAAAAGGCAGGCACGGTCTACGACCTGCCGATAATGCTCGGTATCCTTGCCGCCACCGGCACGATAAAGCAGCCGAGCGCCGACTGCGCCTTTTTCGGCGAGCTGGCACTCACGGGTGAACTGCGCCCTGTTAACGGTGCGCTCCCCATGGCGCTTTGTGCGGCGAGGGAGGGCATAAAGAAGCTGTTTGTCCCTGCCGACAATGCCGAGGAGGCCGCCTATGCCGAGGGCGTGAGCGTGTATCCGGTGAAAAATGTGCCGGAGCTCATCGCACACCTGAGAGGAGAGCAGGAGATAAGGCCGCTGCCGCAGGGCGAGATAAGTAAAAGTGATGTGAGCTACCCTGACTTTTCCGATGTCAAGGGGCAGGAGAATGTCAAGCGAGCCATGGAGATAGCCGCCGCAGGCGGGCACAACATTCTGCTCGTCGGCCCTCCCGGAGCGGGTAAAAGCATGATGAGCAAGCGCCTGCCCGGCATTCTGCCCGACATGACCCGTGCGGAGATGCTAAAGTGCACGGAGATATACTCCGTCGCCGGGCTCACCGGCAAGTCTAACCCCATCATCGCCCAGCGACCGTTCAGAGCGCCGCACCACACCGTGTCGCCGGCTGCCATGTCCGGCGGCGGCGCAACGCCCAGACCGGGCGAGATAAGCCTTGCGCACAACGGCGTGCTGTTTTTGGACGAGTTTCCGGAGTTTCGCAAGGATGTCCTGGAGGTTTTGCGCCAGCCCTTGGAGGACGGCGAGGTCACCGTCTCACGAGTTGCCGGAAGTGCTACATACCCAAGCAATTTCATGCTAGTTTGCGCAATGAACCCCTGCAAGTGCGGGTGGTACGGTCACCCGTCGGGGCGCTGCCGCTGCTCGGCAAACGAGGTGCGCAGCTATCATAACCGCATATCCGGCCCGCTGCTCGACAGGATAGATATCATCGTCGAAGCCCCGGCACTTGAGTATGAGGAGCTTAAAAACCGTGCTCCCGCCGAGTCGTCGGCCGAAATAAAAAAGCGTGTCGATGCCGCACGCAAAGCGCAGCAGGAACGCTTCAAAGATACCGATATAAATTCAAATGCGAATATGGACACAAAGGCGCTCAACCGCTACTGCATGCTCACGCCCGAGTGCGAGGCGCTGATGCATCAGGCGTTTGACCGCATGGGGCTGACTGCCCGCAGCTATGACCGCATCCTGCGAGTGGCAAGGACGATAGCCGACCTTGAGGGCTCGGAGACCATCGAAGCGACCCACATCGCCGAAGCTATCCAGTACCGCACCTACGACTTCAGAACGAATATCTGACCGCAACCCCCACCCCGGTGTCGAGTGACATAGGGTGGGGGTTATGTGCATTAGGCGAAAATCACAAACTTTTTCGTGAAAAGTGCACGAAATCACAAGGAATATGCTGTACATGTTCAATTATTGACTCTTTCGACACGCAATTATATAATAAGAACAATAGAAACATCTACCAAAGCACCGTTAGATAGCTATATTATAGATAGGGGGAAAATTAATGATCAGCCTTTTGGTGGGTATTTTCGACCTCGTTTGGGGATAGTTGGCGGATTGCTTAGGTTTATACTCGGAGTGTTTTTCGGCTTTTGGCGCACTCTGCTAAGGCAAAAATGGTGAACGAAATGACAAAAGACTATTATGATGCCGACGCTGTTATCACAATTAAAGGACGGGAGTACGCCCTGTACAGAAAGGGTGCTTTAAAGGCGACTCCGTACATGGTAGATGTCTCGACTGGCGAAATTCCGGAGGGAGAGCAACGACCGCTGCTTGCGGAATACTTGATACAAAATAGTGTTGATATTGAGCCGTGGGAAACGAGAACAACTCATTGGTGCGTGAGACAGGCTATAAAAGTCGCACGGGGGACGCCTTCGGATTTGCTTGATGTCCATGTTTCTGCGCCTGTGTCTGCCAAACCACAAAAGAAGACTAAGAAAGAGTGCTTGCCGATTACGGAGGAAAACATCGTCAGTGTTCATAAACAAGTGCTTGCAAGCACAAGTTATGGAGCAAATTTCACGATGATACATGATGTGCTCAATAGATTTCCGCAAAATGATGACCGTGAATTGGTCGCAATGAAGGTGTCTCTTATTGACCTGACCAATTCAACTAATATCAGTAAGCACATAAAGAAGATCTCTCTTGCTGAAATAGCTGAGCTGATAGTGCGCATCCAAGATTTTGACGAGCGAGTTTCTCAGGGCGACCCGACTTTGGTCAGCCAGCTTGCCAAAACTAACGGAAGCATAAACTTGTTCTCCTTTGCATCTAAGTATTGCACATATCATAATGTTGATGCTTACGGAAAAGATGACTATTCTATTTTCGACAGTGTGGTGCAAAATGCCTTGCCGCTCTATGTTCCCAATCTTAAGAAGTCCGAAATAAGCGAATGGCGTGAGACCTATGATTATCCTGCGTTCAACAACTGTATAGGACAACTGCTCGACCGAAACGATATTCATATACCGTTCAGACGCAGGAAATTTGACCATTTCCTGTGGTATACTAACCGCAAATGATGAGCCGAGAGCGACAAAGCCGCTGCGTTATTTCCGCAGCGGCTTTGATATATAATCTGCATACAAAAAAAGAAATGCCCCTTGACCGCACGGTTTCTTTACACCGTTTCTAAAGCAGTCAAGGGTCATTTCATTGAATTCTTAGTATCTAACATCATTGGTTACCTCTCTTTCGTCAGAGTGTGATGCCGCCGGTCATCGGACACAAATTAAACACGGGAAGAACAATTTTGTCGACTCATTGGTCGTTTCCATAAGCGGAATAGGCTGAGTGTTTTTGTCCTGTCGATATTCTGACTTCGGCATCTGTCCTCACTGTCGGCTTTCCCGATCTCTGAGGACTTTCTTACTTGTACATCGGTATCACCCTTTCTGGTTATAGAGTACCAAACCGCAGAGGCAATTTCAAGAGTAATAATTTACGAATTTAAAGCGCAAAACTTGTGCAGCCATATGAAGTTTGATAAATTATTATCAAAAGCCTTGACTTTGCCGTATTTTTGCAATATAATGAAGGTGTTGTGTGCCAAAACCGCAGGCTTTCCTGCGGTTTTGTTGCGTTTGGAGTGCAAAGGTGTTATAATTACTGCGCTTTAGAAAAAATCAGGGAGACTTAACGATGATAAATGATATTATTCTCCTCAAGCTCGGCGAGATAGTCTTAAAGGGACTCAACCGCCGAAGCTTTGAGCAAAAGCTCATCGGCAACATCAACCGCCGCCTGTCGGCTATCGGCAAGTTCAAGGTCTACTGCATGCAGTCGACTATCTATGTCGAGCCCGTGGACGAGACAAGCGACATGGACGCTGCGTTTGAAGCGCTCGGCAAGGTGTTCGGCATTGCGACCATGAGCCGTGCCGCCGGCTGCGAAAAGGATGCGGCGAAGATAGCCGAGCTTGCGATAAGCTACCTCAAGGACGACATGGAAGCTGCAAAGAGCTTCAAGGTCGAGGGCAAGCGCAGCGACAAGAGCTTTCCCATGACCTCCATTGAGCTTTCGCAGTATGTCGGCGGCGAGCTTGCCGAGGCATACCCCGAGTGCAGGGTCGATGTGCACGAGCCGGAGCTTGTGGTTCATGTCGAGATCCGTGACCTTGCCGCCTATGTCCACGCTGCGCCCACCCCGGGCGCCGGCGGCATGCCGGTCGGCTCGAACGGCATCGGCGTAACGCTGCTGTCCGGCGGTATAGACAGTCCGGTGTCGACCTATATGATAGCCAAGCGCGGTGTGCGGCTCATTCCCGTGCACTTTTTCTCCTTCCCGTACACCTCCGAGCAGGCGAAGCAGAAGGTCATTGAGCTTGCCGAGATACTGACTGCCTACTGCGGCAAAATGACCATCGAGATAGTGCCGTTCACGCACATTCAGGAGGAGATACGGGCAAAATGTCCCGAGGACTACTTCACCCTCATCATGCGCAGATTTATGATGCGCATCGCAAGCCGCATTGCCGAGGCAAACGGTGCAAAGGCGATAGTCACCGGCGAAAATCTCGGTCAGGTCGCAAGCCAGACCATGGAGGCCATGGCATCCACGCAGGCGGTCATCGATCTGCCGGTTTTGCAGCCGCTTATCGGCATGGACAAGGAGGAGATAGTGCAGACAGCCCGAAAGATCGGCACATTCGAGACCTCAATACTGCCGTATGAGGACTGCTGCACCGTGTTCACCCCCAAGCACCCCAAGACGAAGCCCAAGGTGCATGAGGTTGCGGAAATTGAGTCCGTTCTCGACATTGACGCACTCGTCGACGAGGCCGTTGCGGGCATAGAGAGGGTGAAGGTCGGATGATGGACAAAGTTCATAATGCCGAGATACTCTCCGTCGGCACGGAGATACTTTTAGGTCATACCGTAAACACCGACGCAAGCGACATTTCGCAGATGCTCTCGGAGATCGGCATAAATGTAAAGTACCATACGGTAGTCGGCGATAACCCCGCAAGGCTTTTAGACTGCATTGAAATTGCAAAGAGCAGGGCGGATATCATCATATCCACCGGCGGCCTTGGCCCCACCTGTGACGATTTGACCAAACAGACGCTTGCAAAAAGCTTCGGCCTTGAGCTTGAGATGAACGAGTACGAGCGCTCGTGCCTGTACGACTACCTCACAAACCGCGGCTACAGCAAGGAGATGACCGAAAATAACCTCCAGCAGGCCATGCTGCCCGTCGGCTGCACGGTTTTCCACAACGACTGGGGCACTGCCCCCGGCTGCGCCTTTGAAAAGGACGGCGTTATCGTTCTGATGCTGCCCGGCCCTCCCAAGGAGTGCAACGCAATGTTCAAGGCCTGCGCCGTGCCGTACCTGCGCTCGCTGTCCGATGAGCAGATAGTCTCGCACGCCATCCATGTTTTCGGCATGAGCGAAAGTGCGCTCGACCAGCTTTTCCGTGACGAGATGAACGCCATGACGAACCCCACCATGGCGCCCTACGCCAAGGAATCCGACTGCCTTTTGCAGATAACCGCCAAGGCAGGAAGCGCCGAGGAGGCGGAGGAAATGATGAAGCCCGTCATCGAACACTGCTGCGAGGTGCTGGGTGATGTCGTTTTCGGCATCGATGTCGAGAGCGTCGAGGAGCGGGTCATGCAGCTTTTAAGTGAAAAGAAAATGACCTTCTCCGCAGCCGAGAGCTGCACCGGCGGCGAGCTTGCAAAGCGCTTTACCGATATGCCAGGCGCAAGCGAATTTTTCCTCGGCGGCGTGACTACCTACACAAACGGCGCAAAGGCAAAGCTTTTGGGCATAGACCCCGGGCTCATCGAGGCAAAGGGAGCTGTCAGCCGTGAGGTCGCCACCCAGATGGCCGAGCGGGTGAGGGCGCTTTTAGGCACCGACATGGGTGTCGGCGTAACGGGACTTGCAGGCCCCGACGGCGACGGTGTTCACGAGGTGGGCACGGTGTTCGTGTCGCTGGCGACAAAAGACGGCACATTCGTGCGAGAGCTTCATGTCGGCGACCGCCGCACCCGCAGCTACATCCGCCGTGTTTCCGGCAACTTCGTGTTCGACATGATGCGCCGCTACATGATGGGACTCAAGATAGAACAATAAAAATAGCCCGTGCAGTACAACACTGCACGGGCTAAGTTTATATTGTCAGATGAACAGGGCGCTCAGCGCAATGAGGAACTGCGCAAGCCAATAGGTGATGTGCACTGCACGGTTTTTACCGTTTGTCGGGTTGCCGCTGAAGCACTGCACGGAAAGAATACTGTCGCTGATGATAAAGCTCACGCCTGCAATGCCGAAAAGCAGCGTGCCGATGCTGAAATTAAAGATCGCAGTACCCACGGCGGACACGCCCATGAAGCAGACGAAAGCGCAGTAGCCGGCAAGCGGGAAGTACAGCTTGCCGAGCTGGAGGCCGTGCTTTTTCGAGTTCTGATACTCAAGCAGCAGAGCGATGATGAGCAGCGGAATAGCGGCGATCCATGCCTTGGGGGCGATGCTGTAAAGAGCTACGACATAGAACACATGGCCGACCAAAAACGACATTGCGCCCGAGAGGAAGCACAGCGCAAACCTCTCTGTAAACACGAAGCGCAGCGCCAAAAGCTCGTCGCCCAAAAAGCCGAAGAACAGGCCGAACATCACGAGCACGGCAAAGTGGCGGTCGGTCGTGTGGAACACGGCGATTGCAGCTATCACGATGCAGCAGACGGTGGTCAGACCCTTAAACAGGACAGCCATGACGGGGTCGTTGTTCTCGGTCACCTGCGTAAATTTAAGGCCGAAGAACAGACCCGCAAGCACGAGAAGAACGATAAAAGCTATGTACATAAAAAATACCTCCAAGTAAAATTCGATGGGGGATTGTGATAACTATACCACATGTATGGTTATTTGTAAACGATTTATTAAGAAAGTAATGGGAAAACTGTTGCAAAAGCGCCGTTGTATGCTAAAATATATGCAGCAAGCTGCGATCAGGAGAAAAAGATATGAAAAACGAAAAAGCTGCAAAGGCACTGAGCGCCGTTGTTAACGGCACGGGAAAAACGCTTGAATTTATAGACAAGGCGGCAAGAAAGCTTGAGCCGCTGACGGGGCTGCCCATCATCGGCGGCACTATCGCCGAGGTGCAGGACATCATCTCGATGCTGGACGATTACTATCACGGCAGGTATAAGAAAATACCCACTGCGGCGCTCCTGGGTTCACTCGGCATCCTTGCCTATCTCGTGAGCCCGCTTGACCTTATCCCCGACAATGTGCCCATCCTCGGCTTTATCGACGATGCGTTTATTATAAACACCGTCGTCACCCTGTGTGTGGACAAGGAGCTTGAACGCTACCGTCAGTGGCGTAATGACACAATGACCGAAACAGCCTGAGTGAACGCTCGGGCTGTTTTTTCGTTAAAAACGCCGCCGGAGGGGCGTAATTCTATTGTAAAATGATACGAAAATGCCTGAAGCGGGAAATTAAAGCTTTACATGCGGCGGATTTGCGGTAAAATATATTTGTGAGAATAGCGACTATCTAAGAATGAACATATCCTTTTTGGTATAGGAGAGAAATGTAATGGGAATTGCTGAAGTGCTTTCACTTCTCGGCGGCGTTGCGCTGTTTCTGTTCGGCATGTCGCTGATGGGTGACAGCCTTAAAATGGTTGCCGGCAGCAAGCTTGAGGTCGTGCTGTACCGCCTTTCGGGTACGCAGCTCAAGGGCATTCTGCTCGGCACGGGCGTAACCGCCGTCATACAGTCGTCGTCTGCGACCTCGGTCATGGTCGTCGGCTTCGTCAACTCCGAAATGATGAAGGTGCGCCAGGCGATAGGCATCATCATGGGTGCAATAATCGGCACGAGCATCACCGGTTGGATAATATGCCTTTCCGATATCGGGGGCAACACCTCCGGCTGGATGGAGCTTCTGTCGACGGAGACGCTGACCTCGGTCGTTGCGCTTATCGGCATCATTCTTTACATGTTCTCGGGCGATATGTCCCGCCGCCATGTCGGCGGTATACTCATGGGCTTTGCGGTACTCATGTTCGGCATGAAGGCCATGAGCGGCGCCGTCTCGGGACTGAAGGATGACGAAAATTTTGTACGTATACTCACCGATTTTTCAAACCCCATCCTCGGCATCATCGTCGGCATGGCCTTTACGAGCGTTCTGCAGAGCGCCTCGGCTGCCGTCGGCATTTTGCAGGCGCTTGCAATTACCGGCGCCGTGAGCTTTGAGGTCGCATTCCCCATCATCATGGGCATTGCCATCGGCGCTGCAGTTCCGGTGCTGCTGTCGGCAATGGGCGCAAGCGCAGACGGCAAGCGCACTGCACTTTCGTATCTCGTTATTGACCTTTTCGGCGTTATCATCGTCAGCGTTATATTCTATGCCGTCAATGCATTCGTGCACTTTGATTTTATGAGCCGCACCATGACGGCGGTGAGCATCGCATTCGTAAACACGCTTTTCAGGGTCGTCATCGTCATGATACTTGCACCCATGACCGGACTTATCGAGAAGTTCGTTTCGCTCTTTGTCAAGGACGACAGGGAGCGCCTCAAGGGACTGCGCGATATGGACCTTCTGGAGGAGCGCTTCCTTACTCATCCGGCGCTCTCTATTGAGCAGAGCCGCCAGGTCATAAACTCCATGGCACGCTGCGTCGTGAAGAATGTCACCGACGCATTGTCGCTTGTGGATAAATACACTAAGGACGGCTTTGCCGAGGTGCAGAAGGAGGAGGAGCTCGTCGACCGCTACGAGGATAAGCTTGGTACATATCTTGTTCAGATAACGAGGCTTGAGCTTACAAAGCAGCAGAATATCATGGTCGGCAAGTACCTGCACTCGATAACCGACTTTGAGCGTATGAGCGACCATGCGCTGAATATCGCAGAATGTGCGCAGGAGATGCACGATAAGAAGCTCAACTTCTCAAAGTACGCAACACATGAGCTGTCTGTACTGCGCTCTGCCGTGTCGGAGATAGTGGCGCTGGCTGTAAAGGCTTTTGTCGAGGATGACCTCAGTGTCGCATATCGCATTGAGCCCTTGGAGGAGAAGATAGACAGCCTGTGCGACGAGATGAAGCTGCACCACATCAACCGCATAAGCGACGGTACCTGCACTTTGCAGCTCGGCTTTGTGTTCAACGACCTGCTGACCAATCTCGAACGCATGGCCGACCACTGCTCGAATATCGGCGTTGCCATGATAGAGCTTGCAAGCGGCGCACTCGAGACGCACGATTACTATAACAAGCTCATGGAGGAGACCACCGATCAGTTCAAGGAAAGCTTTGCAAAGTACGATGCAAAGTTCAAGCTCTGATATGATAAATACGACCCTTTGCTACATAGAGCACGGCGACGAGTACCTAATGCTCCACCGTGTGAAAAAGGAAAACGACATTAACCGTGACAAGTGGATAGGCCTCGGCGGCAAGTTTGAAAAGGACGAAAGCCCCGAGGAATGCCTACTGCGTGAGGTGTACGAGGAATCGGGGCTTCGGCTCACCTCGTGGCGCTACCGTGGCATCGTCACTTTTGTGAATACCGTCTGCCCGACCGAGTATATGCACCTGTTCACCGCCGATGAATTTGAGGGCGAGATAGGCGCATGCGACGAGGGCGAGCTTGAGTGGATCAAAAAAAGCGAGCTTATGAAGCTCACACTCTGGGAGGGCGATAAAATTTTCCTCCGACTGTTAGACGAAAACGAACCGTTTTTCTCGCTGAAGCTCAGCTACGACGGCGACGAGCTGATATCGGCAAAGCTAAACGGCAAGAACATTTGAGACCCCATTCTCATACCATGAACCGAGAGGTGACGGTATGAGAATTTTTGTTGTTTCCAAAGGCGACAGCCTGTATTCCATAGCCCGCAAATTCGGCGTATCGCCGACGGAGCTGAGCTACATAAACGCACTTTCTGACCCCGACCGGCTCACGATAGGGCAGACGCTCGTCATCCCCGGGGGCAGCGCACCGCAGGGTCAGATAGAGGTAAACGGCTACGCCTACCCCAATATAAGCGACACCGTGCTTTCCGAAGCGCTGCCGTACATGACATTTCTGTGCCCGTTTTCGTGGCACATCGACGCAGCCGGCGGCATAACGCCAATTGACGATAAGCGCATGATAAGCCGTGCGTATGAGACGGCGACTGCACCAATGCTCACGCTCACGAACATCGGCACATCAGGCGGCTTTTCAAGCGATATCGCCCATGCGATTTTTACAGACGACGCAGCCCAAACCACGCTTATCGATAACATTCTTGCGGCGCTTCGCAGTCGTGGCTATTACGGTGTGAACCTCAATATCGAATATGTCTACCCCTTTGACAGAGCCGGGTACAATGCCTTTTTGAAGAAACTTTCCGAGACTCTGCACCCCAAGGGGTACTACCTCACGAGCGCCATTGCTCCCAAGACCTCCGATGACCAATACGGACTGCTCTACACCGCCCACGACTACGAAGCGCACGGCAGGTACTGCGACCGGGTCATTATCATGACCTACGAATGGGGCTACACCTACAGCGCCCCGCAGGCCGTGTCGCCGGTCGACCGCATGCGCAAGGTGCTCGACTACGCCGTGACGAAAATTCCCTCTGGCAAGATATTGCTCGGCTTTTCAAACTACGGCTACAACTGGACGCTGCCGTGGCAGCAGGGCAGGGCGGCTTCCGTGATATCCAACACCGCCGCCTTGAACCTTGCGGCGGCCAACTTTGCGCAGATAAAATTCAACGAGCAGGCGCAGGCACCGTTTTTCAATTACACAGACCCATCCGGCGTGCGCCACGAGGTGTGGTTCGAGGACGCACGGAGCGTCAAGGCACGCTTGCAGCTGGTCTCGGAATACGACCTTGCGGGAATAAGCTACTGGACGATAAACTATCAAAACCGAGCCGGCTTTGCCGTTTTGGAGTCCCTATACGGGGTCGAAAAGATAATATGAAAAAACTGCTGTATCAAACGATACAGCAGATTTTTTATGTGTAGCTTAAATTCTCTCTGAAATGACCTGCGCGGCCTTTACGCCGGAGGCGGCAGCCTGTGCAAGGCCACGGGTGATGCCTGCACCGTCGCCGATGGCAAAGAAGTTTGAAAACTGCGTTTCAAGGTCGCCGGACAGCTCAAGACGGGACGAGTAGAACTTGACCTCGGCACCGTACAGCAGCGTGTCATAGTTCGCCGTGCCCGGGGCTATCTTATCAAGTGCGTAGATCATCTCGATGATATCGTCAAGCTGCCGCTTAGGAAGCGCAAGGCTCAGATCGCCCGGAACCGCTGCCGAGAGAGTGGGGCGGGTCATCGATTGCGCAAGACGGTGTTCGTTCGTGCGAACACCCTTGACAAGATCGCCGAAGCGCTGAACGAGCACGCCGCCGGAGAGCATATTGCTCAGCGAAGCGATGTGCTTGCCGTAGCGGTACGGCTCGTCGAACGGCTCTGTAAAACGGCTCGAGACCAAAAGGGCAAAGTTTGTGTTATTGCTTTGCAGAGCGGGATCGGAGTACGAGTGACCGTTGACGGTGTTGATGCCCTCGACATTTTCCGCAACGACATGGCCGTAGGGATTCATGCAGAAGGTGCGCACCTTGTCGCCGTACTGCTTGGTGCGGTATATAAGCTTAGACTCGTAAACGACATCGGTGATGTGCTCAAAAACCGTGGCAGGCAGCTCGACACGCACACCGACATCAACCTGATTGTTTATAAGATGCACACCGAGCTTCTTGCACTGGTTTGCAAACCACTCGGCTCCGCTGCGGCCGGGGGCTGCGATGAGGTACTTGCAGTCGACTATATCGCCGTTTTTAAGCGTCAGCGTATAGCCATCACCCTGCCTGTCGATGGTCTCAACGGCGGTACGGAAGCGGTACTCGATGACGTTTTTAAGGTCATCGTACATGTTCTGCAGGATACGCAGATTGTTCTCGGTTCCGAGATGCTTGACCTTTGCCTGCAAAAGGTGCAGGTCGTATTTGAGCGCCTCACGCTCAAGTGCCTTTGCCTCGGGAGTGTCGGTGGAGAAGGTCTTGTCCGTTGCGCCGTACTTCATGTTGACGGTGTCAACATAGTTTATAAGCTTCATGACCTCGTCGTCGTCCATGAAATCCGTGAGCCAGCCGCCGAAAGCGGTGGTGAAATTATATTTGCCGTCGGAAAATGCGCCTGCGCCGCCGAAGCCGCACATGGTGTCGCATACTGTGCAGTGAATGCATTCCTTGACCTTGCCCGCAACGATGGGGCAGTGGCGGGAGTATATATCGCCGCCCTGCTCAAGCACGACTATCCTAAGGTCGGGGTGACGGCGAATAAGCTCGTATCCGGCGAAAATTCCTGCGGTTCCGCAGCCGATGATGGCAACATCGTAATTGTTTTTCATAGTTTTCACTTCCATCCTTGATATAGGCCCAAAACAGCCCTGTGTATTATAGTGATTAAGTGGGGTATAGTAATTAATAAATTGTAAATTTTCTTTGCAAAACCCTTAAATATTGGACACATCCGCAAAGGTGTGCATCGCCCGTGTCTTGAAGAAATATTGCAATTGGGGTAGAATGTTGGCAAAAAGAACAATGATAAGATGGTGAGAGGAATGTCCGAAGGACCTAATACGAGAGATATCGGCAAGCAGCTGAAGCAGGAGGCGTTTTCCATACCCAATCTGCTGAGCTATTTTCGCCTGCTTTTGATACCGCTGTTCATTCAGCTTTACATGAACGAAAACTTCACCGAAGCGCTCATAACTCTCGCTGCCAGCGGACTTAGCGATGTCATCGACGGCAGGGTCGCACGAAAGTACAACATGGTGACCGACCTCGGCAAGGTGTTAGACCCCGTGGCCGATAAGCTCACGCAGTGCGCCATGATGTTCTGCGTCGCCATGCGCTATCCGGCGATGTGGTGGCTATTAGGGCTTCATGTGGTAAAGGAACTTATCATGATAGTCATGGGCTGGTACGTTCTTAAAAAGACGGATACCGTCAACAGCGCAATTTGGTGCGGCAAGCTGTGCACGGGCGTTATCTATGCTGTCATGATGGTGCATGTCATCGTGCCGACTATCCCGCAGGTTGTGTCGGCTGCCAGCGCAGCAGTGTGCGCAGGACTTATAATTTTGAGCCTTGTCGTTTACACGGCAAGATATATAAAGCTGCTCGGAGGGAAGAAATGAAGCTTTTGTACGGTATAATATATATATCGGTGCTCGGCGTGCTGTCGCATTTTGTCGGGCAGGCTCTGCCAAGGGATAAGTTTGACGCAAAAGGCTTTCCCTACCGCACGGCCGAATGGGAGAAAAACGGCAAGGTGTACGAAAAGTTAGGCATAAAGCGTTGGAAGGACTATCTTCCCGACATGAGCAAGATAATGCCAGACATGGTCAAAAAGAAAATGACCGCCGCCAAGGAGCAGGGGACGGATGTGCTCATCGCCGAGACCTGCGTTGCCGAATGCGTCCACTGGGCGCTGATCGTGCTGTCGCTGGGGCTGTTCCTGTTCTGGCGAGGCGGCTGGGCGCTCGCCTTTTGGCTTGTGTATAATATTCTCGGCAATGTGCCGTTTATAATCATCCAAAGATACAACCGACCGAGACTTGTGATGCTCGAGGAGAGAAGAAAAAGGAGGCTAGCTAAGGCGTGAAGGTACTTATACTAAGCTGCAATACCGGCGGCGGACACAACAGCGCAGCGGCTGCGATAAAAGACTGTTTTGAGAAAAACGGCAGCCAATGTGACATAGTAAACGCACTTGATTTTCTGCCCAAGGCAAAGGCGGAATTTATAAGCAAGGGGCATGTTCTTGCATACAAATACGCCCCGAAGCTCTACGGCGCAGGCTACCGCATGAGCGAGATGCTGCCGCAGAAGGGCTTGTATGAGCAAAACGCCAAGGGCGCCGATGAGCTGTGCAAAAAGCTTTTCAGCGGCGGGTACGATATCGTTATAAGCGTACATATCTTTGCGGCTATGATGATGACCGAGCTTCGCATAAGCCGTGAGATAGATATCCCGAGCTTCTTTGTTGCGACCGACTACACCTGCTCTCCGGGTGTGTCGGAGATAGACGCCGACTGCTACTTTATCCCGCATGAAAAGCTGCGTGACGAGTTTGTAAGTCAGGGTGTTCGGGCCGACAGGATAGTCGCCTCCGGCATCCCCGTGCGCGAGGAGTTTTTAAGCCGTACCGATAAGGCTGCGGCAAGGCGCACCCTCGGCCTTACCGAGGACGGCAGAGTGCTTCTCATGTGCTGCGGAAGCATGGGCTGCGGCCCTATTCGCAGTATCGCCTACAAGATAGGCGAGGTGCTTGGCGAAAACGACGATCTTGTCATCATCTGCGGCAGCAACAAGCAGCTTGAAAAGGATCTGCAATTTTTGACCGGAGATGATATTCGCATCAAGATATGCGGCTTTACCGATAAAATGAGCCTGTACATGGACGCAGCCGACCTTATCATCACAAAGGCCGGCGGCCTGAGCACGACAGAGGCTGTCATGAAGCGCCTGCCGATACTGTATATCGACGCCGTGCCCGGCGTTGAGAGCCGCAACATCGAGTTCATGACCGGCAACTCCTATGCTCTTGAGGCGGACACCTCATCGGGCATGGTGAACCTTGTCGATACCTGCTTAAGCGGTGCTGTCGACCCCATGGAGATGGTGCGCAACAGAGAAAGAGACTTTCCGTTCACGGCCGCAAAAACGATATACGAGACTGTCTGCGCCCGCTTTGAGCGCTTTGACCGCACCCGCTCGGACTCGAAGGCCGAGCCTGCGAAAGCGCTTGCACGCTCGATGCCCGAAATGCAAAAGCGCATGATGCTCATCGTGAACCCCGTTGCGGGCAAGGGCGAGATGATGCGCAATATCGCCGAGGTAACCGGCATATTCATGGACGCAGGCTACACCGTGAGCCTGTTCCCGACAAAGGGTCGCAGCGATGCGACAGAGTTCGTAAAGACCTACGCCAAGGACTTTGACATGGTCTGCTGCTCCGGCGGCGACGGCACGATGAATGAGGTAGCCGTCGGCATGATAGAAGCGGGGCTGAATCTCCCGATAGGCTATATGCCCTCCGGCTCGACAAACGATTTTGCGGAGTTTCACGGCATAAGCAGCGACATTAAAAAGGCCGCAAGGAACATCGTCGAGGGCAGCGAGCACCTTGTCGATGTCGGCAAGCTCGGCGATAAGTATTTCATAAATGCCGCCGACTTCGGTGCATTCACTTGGCTTCCGTACACAACACCCCAGCGGCTTAAAAATAAGCTTGGCTTCTATGCCTATGTGCTTGACGGCATAAAGGATCTAAACAAGCTCCAAAGCGAGCACCTGCGTGTGACGATAAACGGCGTGACCGAGGAAAACGAGTTCATTTTCGGCATCGTTGCGTCCTCCAGCGGCCTTGCCGGTGCGCTCGACTACTTCGGTCAGAAGGTCGTTGCCGACGACGGCCTGTTCGAGGTGCTGCTCATCCGCCGCCCGACCTCTCCCATGGAGCTTCAGGCGACGATAAACGCCCTCGGCAGCCAGAGCTTAAATAACGACCTTATCTCCTTCTGCCGCACGGACAAGGTTGAGATAGAGTGCCTAAAAAAGCTCACTTGGGCGCTCGACGGCGAAAAGTGCGTTGCCGGAAGCCGTCACGAGCTTGAGAGCCTGCGCCGCAGGATAAAGATAGTTTACTGATGGCGAGGATAAAGCTCATTGCGCTCGACCTTGATGACACCACGCTGCGATCCGATGCAAGCTTAGCGCCCGAGACGGCGCAGGCGATAGCAAACGCCGTCAAAATGGGCACGCAGGTGGTCATAGCCTCGGGTAGAGCGTTTAAGTCCCTGCCGCAGTCGGTGCTGCAAATTGACGGCATCCGCTACGCCATTTGCTCAAATGGCGCATGCATCGAGGATATGCACAGCCGCACACGGCTTTTGAGCTTCACGCTCGGACCGCAGGTGGTCGAGCAGCTCCTTGAGACCTTTTGCGGCGAACGCTTCGAGGCGTTTGTCGACGGTCAGCCGTATTGCGACGGCGAGTATTACCGGGAGCCCTTGCGCTTCGGCTGCTCTCCGGCGTATGTCGATTATGTGAAAACGACCCGCATCCCCGTTGACGATATGCCGGGCTTCATGCGGCGGCACATCGCCGAGCTTGACAGCGTGGATATCATGTGCGGAACCTTGGAGCACAAGGCTGAGCTGTGGGAGAAAACGAAGCGGCTTTCCGATGTGTATGTCACGAGCTCCTCACCGAGACTTATCGAGATATCCGCCGCCGAAGCAGGCAAGGGCGCAGCGCTGAAAAGACTTGCACAAATTCTGAACATCCCGCCGCAGCACATCGCCGCATTCGGAAACGGCGACAATGACGCAGACATGCTCGCCTTTGCGGGGCTGGGCATTGCGGTCAAAAACGCAAGCGAGCGCTGCCTTGCCGCAGCAGACTACATCTGCCCGACAAACGACGAACACGGCGTTGCAATAACGATAGAAAAACTGCTCGCATCAATTTGATGCGAGCAGTTTTGCATTAAATATGTTAAAATATAAAAAGTGTGTAACAAATCTGATTTTTATTAGTCTTATAAGTGAAAGGCGGTGAGAAAGTGACCGAGTTTGACGAGATTTATAAACGATATTTTAATGATGTTTATAAATATGCTTTGTCACTGACACGCAATGAGCATATCGCCGAAGAAATTACGCAGGAGACCTTCTTCAAGGCGCTCAGAGCCATTGATAAGTTTGACGGCAGATGCAAGCTGTATGTGTGGCTTTGCCAAATTGCAAAAAACACCTACTTTACAGGCAGACAACGAATAGCCAAAGGAAATGAACTTGTTGAGGAACCTCGCCCCGATGATGCTCTTGAAGAAGGGTTATTGAACAAAGAAAGCTATTTTGAAATTCATAAGATATTGCATACCTTAGAAGAACCATATAAGGAAGTATTTTCTTTGAGGGTGTTTGGTGAGCTTCCCTTCCGGCAAATAGGCGAACTTTTTGGGAAAACAGAAAGCTGGGCTCGGGTCACTTATCATCGGGCAAAAATGAAGGTCAAGGAGGATTTGCAATGACCAAACAATGTAAAATTATTGAAGATCTGCTTCCGCTATATCATGATGGCGTATGCTCCGAGGAAAGCAAACAGCTGGTGGAGGAACACCTTTCGCAATGTGAGCAGTGCCGCAGCCTGCTGCACAAGATCGATGAGGAGATCATAGCTCCCGCTAAGAGCGAAGATGTGAAAGCGTTGGAGGGCATCAGCGAGGCTGTCCGCAAAGGATGGAAGAAAGCTTTGCGAACCGGAGTTTCGATAACCTTGGCTGCCGTGCTTCTGCTGTTTGCGGGGGTTAGCACATGGTGGTATTTCCACGAATACAGATATTACTCCGCATTTGCAGAGGGTCAGACACCTGTGACCGCCGAGACGAATATTGAAAACAGCTTTCCGCCGAGCGAAAACTATACTTGGCGTGATGATATCTACCGCTACGATGTTTCCGTCCCGGGCTTTATGGGTATTGGCGGAGTTGCCGGCATGGAGCGATTGGACGATAACGAAACTCATACGGTGGATCTTGCAATAACAAGATGGGAAAATGAAAAGTACATTTTCCATGTCACTATAAAAAATGCGGACAAGGAATATTATTTCATTATTGACAGCAAATTTAACCTGCACGGTAACTATTCCGAAGCCAAGATGAAGGAAAAATATGAAGAATTGGACGAGTGCGCAGATGAGGTCAAACAAATTATCGAGGATGCAATTAAAATGTGGGATTTTATTGCTGAGCGATGAAGATAAAAACGACATAATTAACACCCTGCAAGGTTTGATGCCTTGCAGGGCGTTTTGCTGCCAGATCTGATTTTAACCGTTGCGCTGCTTATAGAGCTTGGATGCGAAGCACATGGGGATAAGCGATAGCAGTGTGACGATGGCGGCGGCGATAAACAGCTCGTTTACCGGCAGGTAGCCCTCGGCGATCTGCGTGATATCATAGCCTAAAGCCTGCGCCTCGGGGCCGGTGACGAACTTGAGGTTGCCGCCGATGACGACCTGATACACTTTTTCGCCGAATGCGCGGCAGATGGGGTCTGCAAGCAAGGGACCCGCTATCATCGGGAAGAACACGAAAAACATGATGCGGATGCCCTCGAACTGACCACGGTGCTCCTCGGGGTACAGGCGCTTCATCCATACGGTCATCGACTGCATGAAGATGACATAGCCGATGCCGACGAGAATAATGCCGACAAAGCACGGCCAGTTTGCGGCGATATTCAGCGCATTTTCCGTGTCGAAGCTGTCGGCCATATTGCCGACGACGAAGAACACGAACAGGCAGCCGAGTATGCTCAGCGTCGTTGCGAGGAATGCAACAAACGGCACCTTTTTGTTGTTTATGATGCCGACAAAGGGAATGGAGATAAGTACGGCGATAACGAGCGGGATGCCGAGAATGAGGCTCGGGTCTTTAAAGCCGAGGGTGTAGTTCATCCAGTTCATGATGTGGATGAAATAGCAGTTGTAGCCGATGAAGAAGATGCACAGCGTCAGGAAAACGAGAGCAAGCTCCTTGTTTGCGACAAAGCGCTTAAAATTGAAGGTCGAGCCGAACTGGTGCCAGAACGAGCCGTCCTTGACGGGCTTCAGCTTAGGGTCGTCCTTGAGGAGGAAAAATGACGCAATGCCAACTAAAATGGTCACCGCACCGGCAATGGTGAAAAATGCAATATAGCCGCCCTGCGGGTTCGTGCGGGTGAGGTACTCGCTGTTAACGAACATGCCGCCGACGAGCGTACCGACAAGCGTGCCGATAACGGGCAGGGTAGCGGCGACTGCACCGATCTGACCTGAGTTTGAGTCGTCCATCATGTCGGCATACCATGCGTTGTAGCCTGCGTCGTTTGCCATCGAGCCGAAGAAGCTCATAATGGTGTCGGCGGCGACGATGGTAACGCCGATGAGCATGACATTGTTGTAAATGCTGTCACGCAGGTAGTGGGTCATGCCGAATGCTATCGTGAAGATGCCCCACAAAATTGAGCCCCATGTGATGAGCTTTTTGCGTGAGCCGATGCGGTCGGACAGTGTTCCGAAAAACAGCGCCGAGAAGGTGGTTGCGGTCGCAGAGCAGATGGTCATAGCCGTCACGACGCCGAGCTGAGCGCCGAAGTCCGAGTACAGGAAGTTAGCGAACCAGTTGTTCTCAATGACCCATGCTATCTGCGCCGAGAAGCCGATGACGAGCAGCAGCGTCCAGTTAAGAGCACCTATGCCCTTTTTCTTTGCGGGTATTTTTTCTCCCATTATTCATCCTCTTTCCTATGAGTATTTATAAATTCCGTAATCAAGCTCTTGTATTTTTCGTTCTCGACCATGAAGCTGGCGGCGTGGCCTGCGCCCTTGGCGATAAGGAGCGTTTTGTCCTGCACGCAGGCATCATAAATGCGCATTGCCATGTCAAGCGGGACATACCTGTCGCAGTCGCCGCAGATGTAGGCAAGCGGCAGCTTCGACTGCGCCATGCTGCACACCGAGTCGCCATCTGTAAAGCCGTAGCCTGCGACCATGCGGTTAACAAGCTCGAAAATGTCTACAAACGGGGTGGCGGGCAGGTGGTACATGCCGCCGATGAGGTTTCTGAACACCTCGTTCGTGCTCGAAAAGCCGCAGTCGGCGATAATGCCGCACACGGCGGGGTCGAGCTCAAGGTCTGCACTCTGCAAAATGCTCGCTGCGCCCATGGACATACCGTGCAGGAAGATAGAGGTTCCCGGGAACAGCTCGGCGGCCTTTTCCGTCCAGCGCTGCACATCGAACCTGTCAAGTGCGCCGAAGCCGATGAACTTGCCCTCGCTCTTGCCGTGGGCCCGCATGTGCAGGTACACAAGGTTGTACCCCAAGCTGCGGTAGAAATCATACATTGCGGCAAAGTCAAACGCAGGCTCTGATTTATACCCGTGGCAGAATATCACGGTCACGCCCGTATCGGGCTCACCACGCAAAAAGTCTGCTCGGAGCGTTAAGCCGTCAAACGAGCGTATCTCCGCCGTTTCAAACGGAAGCTCACGAAAGGGCCGGAACTTCGGGATATTATACGCCCAGAGCTCATCACCCGTCGGCTCAAGAAGATTTGAGGATTTGCCGCCGTTTTCGGGCGAACGGATAATATCCTGCCGTTTTATCAGCAGGCAAACGAAGGTATAGCCTATGACGAGACATATTAAAAGCAGCACTGAAGCGACTGCCCAAATAATTAATAAAGCGTTCATATACCTATAATACTTTATCTTGAAGAAAAGGGCAAGATATTATATAATAGGTAAGCAAATAAATATGCAAAGGAGAAGCGATATGGAAAGGTCCAAGGTTTATTTCACAAGAGATATGAGCCCCGCAGGCGCAATAAGGGCATTTGAAAAGCTCGGTGTTAAGCTTGAAGGCAATGTCGCCGTGAAGCTGCATTCCGGCGAGCCCGGCAATCAGAATTTCCTGCGCCCTGCCTTTATGAAGGATATAGTCGAGCACGTAAACGGCACTATCGTCGAGTGCAACACCGCATACGACGGCGGCCGAAACACCACCGAGGCGCACAAAAAGACCATGCTCCTGCATGGCTGGACGGAGATCGCCGATGTCGATATCATGGACGCAGAGGGCGAGATGGAGCTGCCCGTCCACGGCGGCAAGCATCTTGAGGTCAACTTCGTCGGCAAAAACCTCGCCGATTACGACAGCATGCTCGTTTTGTCCCACTTCAAGGGTCATCCCATGGGCGGCTACGGCGGCGCACTTAAGAATATCTCCATCGGCATCGCCTCGTCCCACGGCAAGGCGTATATCCACGGCGTTAAGGATGTAAACGCAATTTGGACGGCAGATCACGACAGCTTCCTTGAGTGCATGGCGGATGCTGCAAAGAGCGTCGTTGAGTACATGGACGGCAAGATGGCGTATGTGAACATCATGTGCAACATGTCCGTTGACTGCGACTGCTGCGCAGTTGCCGCCGACCCCAAGATAAAGGACATCGGCATTTTGGCATCTCTCGACCCCGTGGCACTCGACCAGGCCTGCCTCGACCTTGTGTACGCAAGCGACGACGAGGGCAAGGCCGACCTCATCGAGCGCATCGAATCCCGCCACGGCGTGCACACCATCGAGGCCGCAGCCGAGATCGGTGTCGGCAGCCGTGAATATGAGCTCATCGACATGGACGTAAAATGAAGAAGCTTGTACTCGGCATCCTCGCCCATGTGGATGCCGGAAAGACCACCTTGTCGGAAGCCATGCTCTACACCTGCGGAAGCATCCGCAAGTTAGGCAGGGTAGACCACAAAAACACCTCGCTTGACAGCCACGAGCTCGAGCGGGCGAGGGGCATAACGATATTTTCAAAGCAGGCGCAGCTTAGAACCGATAAGGTCGAGCTGTGCCTGCTTGACACGCCGGGACATGTGGATTTTTCCGCCGAGACCGAGCGCACACTGCAGGTGCTTGACTACGCCGTGCTCGTAATTTCGGGTACCGACGGCGTTCAGGCACACACGGAAACGCTTTGGCGGCTTCTGAGAAAGCACAGTGTCCCGACGATAATTTTCGCAACGAAAATGGATCTCACGGGTGCGGATAAAATGCGCATACTTGAAGATCTAAAGGAGCATCTGTCGGAAAACTGCATCGACTTTTCGGCAGAGCACGACGAGGCTTGGTGCGAGACCGCCGCAATGTGCGACGAGCAGACGCTTGAAGGCTACATGGAGACAGGCACTGTGCCCGATGACGATATCACACGCACGGTCGCCGAAAGAAAGCTCTTTCCCGTGCTGTTCGGCTCGGGACTTAAACTCGAGGGCGTGAGCGAGCTTATCCGCTTTCTTGAGGATTACACCGTGCAGCCGCAGTACGGCGATGCCTTTGGCGCAAGGGTGTTCAAAATTTTGCGTGATACGAAGGGCACCCGCCTTACCTGCATGAAAATTACCGGCGGCAGCTTAAAAAACCGTAACGAGATAAACGGCGAAAAGGTCACGGGCATCCGCATTTACTCGGGCGCAAAGTTCGAAGCCGTCGATGAGGCGGCAGCGGGCACCGTATGCGCCGTTCAGGGCTTGTCGGAGACTTCCCCGGGGCAGGGGCTCGGCTGCGAAAGCGAGGGTGCAGCGCCCATTTTGGAGCCGGTGATGGCCTACCGCATAAACCTCCCCAAGGGCGTTGACGCACGCACGGCGCTTCCAAAGCTGCGGCAGCTTGAGGACGAGGATCCCATGCTGCGCATCATGTGGAACGAGCAGCTCAGGCAAATTCGTGTGCAGCTCATGGGCAGGGTGCAGACCGAGGTGCTGTGCGCTCTTATAAAGGAGCGCTTCGATATGGATGTCACGATGGATCTCGGCGGCATCATGTACCGTGAGACGATAAAAGCGCCCGTTTTGGGTGTCGGACACTTTGAGCCGCTGCGGCATTACGCCGAGGTGCACCTGGTGCTGGAGCCGACCGAGCAGGGCAGCGGTATAAGCATTTGCAGCGACTGCCCCGAGGATATGCTCGCCCACGAGTGGCAGCAGAGCATACTCACAAGTCTCGCATCAAAGGAACACAAGGGCGTGCTCACAGGCTCGCCCATAACCGATATTCGCATCCGGCTCATCGCAGGCAGGGCGCATGTTAAGCACACCGAGGGCGGCGACTTCAGAGAGGCCGCCTGCCGTGCGGTGCGTCAGGGGCTTATGAAGGCCGAAAGCGTGCTGCTTGAGCCGTGGTATGAGTTCACACTCGAGGTGCCGCCGGAGCAGATAGGCCGTGCCATAAGCGATATAAGAGCCATGAGCGGCGAATTTGAGACCGAGGGCAGCAGCGTCATACACGGGCTTGCACCTGTTTCCGAGCTCAACGGCTATGCCGCCGAGCTTGCGTCCTACACCTCCGGCAGGGGCAGACTCACGACCATGCCCGCAGGGTACAGACCCTGCCACAACACACAATCGGTACTCAACGGCATCGACTACGACCCCGAGGCCGACCTTGAAAACACGCCGGACTCGGTATTCTGCTCGCACGGAGCGGGCGTTGCGGTCAAGTGGGATAAGGTCGCCGAACACATGCACATAGATACCGGCTACGGCAGGGAAAAGACCTCCGAGCCCGTGTACCGCCCACGCAACTTCAGCCTTGACGACAAGGAGCTTGAGGCGATAATGGAGCGGGAGTTCGGCCCTATCCGCCGCCGTGAGTACACCAGACCCGTGTCGGCGGCTACGCAAAGCGTTGTTATAGAGCCGACGAAGCGGGAGTATCTCATCGTCGACGGCTATAACCTGCTGTTTGCGTGGGATGAACTGAACGAGCTTGCTAAGGACGACCTTGACCTAGCAAGGACACGGCTAATTGATACCTTAAAAAGCTACCGTGGCTTTAAGGATTGCGAGCTTGTGCTGGTGTTTGACGGCTACAAGGTCGAGGGAAACCCCGGCGAGCGTGAGACCGAGGGCATACATATCGCCTACACAAAGCAGAACGAGACCGCCGACATGTATATCGAAAAGCTTGCGAACGACATCGGCAAAAACTACGCCGTGCGGGTCATAACGAACGACAGCCTTATTCGTCTGTCGGCGCTGCGCTCTGGCGTTCTGCGCATGTCGTCGGGCGAGTTTATAAACGAGCTTAAATTTGCCAAGGAGCAGATTGCGGAGTATCTTGATGGAAAACGATGAACTTTTAAAAAGAGCGGCAGACTTAACCGAGCGCTGCGAGCGCACCTCATCCGTCACGCACACGGCGTTTTTGACACCCGCCGAGCAGTTTGCGCTCACAAAGTGGGCAGCAACGGCAGATTGCAATATGCTTCTCACCGGCGGACACCCCGACTGCGAGCGCAAGGCTGCGTTCTTCCTGCCGTTTTACATGGACGAGGAAGATTTGGACGCCGCCGACTACATCTGCGCCGTCACCGCAAAGGCGGGCTTCGGTGAGCCTGCGCACCGTGATTATATGGGCGCTGCGCTGGGACTCGGCATCAAGCGTGAGTGGCTCGGCGATATCTGGGTGTCGGGCGACACGGCAACGATTTTCTGCCTGCCGAGCGTCGAGCGGCACTTGCTCGACGGACTTGACAAGGTCGGCAGATATGGGGTAAAGACCGCAAAAATCGAACTCAACGAGCTTAAAGCTCCCGAACGCAAGGTCAAAAAGGTGACCTTTTCGGTCAAGAGCCTGCGCTTTGACGCAGTGTGCGCCGGAATGTTCAATCTCTCACGCACCGCCGCTGCCGAGCGCATAACGGCAGGTGACGCAAGCTTAAATTACTCCGTGTGCATGAAGCTTGACAGCGCTGTTCACGAGGGCGATGTCATCTCCCTGCGAGGCTGCGGCAAGGGTACGGTCGGCGCAGCGGGCGGCATATCAAAAAAAGGTCGGCAGTTTATATCAGCAGAGATCTACAAATAATAAGCAGGGCTTAATAACCCCTGTTTTTATTATTTTCTATATAATTCGTAAAAATATTTATATAAAACCCTTGACAAATTAGAAAAATGAGACTATGATAAGCTCAAAGGGAAAAAAGAAAGGCAGACGAACATGAAAAAGACATTATATAGCTTAATGCTCAGTGAAGATGTGGTTGCCGAGGTAGACCGTCTGGCGCACCGTATGGGTACCAATCGCTCGAACCTCATCAATCAGATCCTTGCCGAGCATGTTAATTTGGTCACCCCCGAGCGCAGGATAAACGACATTTTCTCGGCTATCGAGCAGCTCATGACCCCGTCAAGGGAGCTTGTGCCGTTTGTCTCGCCCAATGCGATGACCATGTCGCTCAAGTCGTCGTTGGAGTATAAGTACCGACCCACCGTCAAGTACGAGGTCGAGCTTTACCGTGGCGACAGCGACTGTCTCGGCGAGCTGACCGTCATTTTCCGCACGCAGTCGGCGGCGCTCATTCGCTCGATGAGCGAGTTTTTCCGCATTTGGAAGAGCATCGAGGATGCGCACCTGCGGCCGCTTTTGGGCGCAAACGCCCCGAAGTATGCGCTGTATGACGGCAAGTTTATCCGCTCCATCGCAATTCCGAACCGTGACTGCAGCTCCGACGAGCTTGCAGGCGTGCTCTCGGAATACATCAAGCTCTTCGACTCAATGATGAAGGGCTACCTCTCCGGACGCTTTGATGCAAGGGATATCGAGGCATGCTACTTCTCAATGCTCAGAAGGATGGAAATTTTGATATAAGGAGGTCAGTGCCATGAATGCACAGAACTTCACACAGAAAACAATTGAGACTATACAGACTGCGCAGTCGATGGCGCAGGAAAATCAGAACCAATATATAACGCCGGAGCATATCCTGTATGCTCTTGTCGATCAGGACGGCGGGCTCATCCCGTCGCTGCTCGGCAAAATGGGCGTTGACTGCAACACCGTGCTTGCAGAGCTCGACACCGCAATCGCAGCGCTGCCCAAGGTCACGGGCGACACGGATGTGTACCTGTCCCGTGAGGCCGACAGGGTGATGCAGGCAGCCGAGAAATCGGCAAAGAGCCTCGGCGACGAATACCTTTCCGTCGAGCATTTGATGATAGGTATTTTTGCCGCCGCAACACCGGCAGTGAATCGCATTTTAGCAGACCACGGCATCACGAAGTCTGCTTTTACCGCCGAGCTTGCCAAGGTCAAGAACGGCCCCGTTACGAGCGATAACCCCGAGAATACCTATGACGCACTTAAAAAGTACGGCACCGACCTTGTCGAGCGTGCCAGAAAGCAGGAGCTCGACCCGGTCATCGGCCGTGATAACGAGATAAGGAATGTCGTTCGCATTCTGTCGAGAAAGACGAAGAACAACCCTGTTCTGATCGGCGAGCCCGGCGTCGGCAAGACCGCCATCGCCGAGGGACTTGCCCAGCGTATCGTCCGTGGCGATGTCCCCGAAGGACTTAAGGATAAGACGATATTCTCGCTCGACATGGGCGCACTCATTGCCGGTGCAAAGTACCGCGGCGAATTTGAGGAGCGTCTGAAGGCCGTTCTGGAGGAGATCAAGCAGTCCGAGGGCAAGATAATCCTCTTTATCGATGAGCTGCACACCATAGTCGGTGCCGGCAAGACCGAGGGCAGCATGGACGCAGGCAACCTGCTTAAGCCTATGCTTGCACGAGGTGAGCTGCACTGCATCGGTGCGACAACGCTCGACGAGTACCGCAAGTACATCGAAAAGGATGCCGCCCTTGAGCGTAGGTTCCAGCCCGTTATGGTCGACGAGCCGACGGTCGAGGACACGATATCCATTCTCCGTGGCCTCAAGGAGCGCTACGAGGTGTACCACGGCGTTCGCATTCACGATAACGCCCTTGTCGCCGCCGCAACGCTTTCCGACCGGTATATAACCGACCGTTTCCTGCCTGATAAGGCGATAGACCTTGTTGACGAGGCCTGCGCCCTCATCCGCACGGAGATAGACTCCATGCCCGCAGAGCTTGACGATGTCCGCCGCAAGATAATGCAGCTCGAGATCGAGGAAATGGCGCTTAAAAAGGAGACCGACCGTCTCTCGATGGAGCGTCTTGAGAAGCTCAGCGAGGAGCTTGCAAACCTCAAGGATAAGTTCAAGGAGCAGAAGTCCCGCTGGGAAAGTGAGAAGAGCAGTGTTGATGAGGTCAAGAACCTCAAGGCGGAAATTGAAAAAATGCACGCCGATATCGAGAATGCCCAGCTCAGATACGAGTATGAGACCGCCGCAAAGCTCAAATACTCGGACCTCCCCGCACTTGAGCGCAAGCTCCAAGAGGCGGAGAAAAGCAGCGAGGAGCGCAAGTCAAACAGCATGGTGCATGACACCGTGACCGAAGAGGAGATAGCCGGTATCGTCGCAAAGTGGACGGGCATCCCCGTGGCAAAGCTCATGGAGGGCGAAAGAGAAAAGCTTTTGCACCTTGACGATGTTCTCCACCGCAGGGTGATAGGTCAGGACGAGGCCGTGCAGAAGGTCACCGAGGCCATTTGGCGCTCCCGTGCCGGTATCGCAGACCCGAACCGTCCCATCGGCAGCTTCATGTTCCTCGGCCCGACCGGCGTCGGCAAGACGGAGCTTGCAAAGGCGCTTGCCGAGTGCCTGTTTGACGATGAGCACAACATCGTGCGTATCGATATGACCGAGTACATGGAGAAATTCTCCGTCTCCCGCCTTATCGGTGCACCTCCCGGATATGTCGGCTATGATGAGGGCGGCCAGCTGACCGAAGCCGTGCGCAGAAAGCCGTACTCCGTCGTCCTGTTCGATGAGATCGAAAAGGCGCACCCGGATGTTTTCAACATTCTGCTGCAAATCCTTGACGATGGCAGAATTACCGACTCGCAGGGCAGAACGGTCGACTTTAAAAACACCATAATCATCATGACCTCTAACCTCGGCAGTCAGTATCTGCTCGCCGGCATCGACGATGACGGCAATATCACAGAGGACGCTAAAAACAGCGTGTTCGGTGAGCTGCGCAGACAGTTCAGACCGGAGTTCCTCAACCGTCTTGACGAGATCATCTGCTTCAAGCCCCTCACCAAGACAGAGCTTAACGGCATCATCGATATCCTTACGGAATCGCTCAAAAAGCGGCTTGCCGACAAGACCTTGGGTCTTGAGATCACCGACGCCGCAAAGCAGCTCATCATCGAGCGTGGCTTTGACCCCGTGTTCGGCGCAAGACCGCTCAAGAGATACCTGCAGGCAAGCGTCGAGACGCTTATCGCAAAAACGATACTGTCCGGCGAGATGGAAGCCGGTCATGTCATCACGATCGATGTCGAAAACGGCGAGCTCGTTTGCAAATGATAAGAAAAAATCCCGAATCTTCACTGATTCGGGATTTTGTATTTATTGTCTTCAAAAAATTCGAGCACGACCTCGATAAAACGCTCCGTTGCCGGTGACGGGCGGCGGCCTTTTTTGACGGCAACGCCGATATCACGGTACTGCGGCGGATCAAACTCTTTAAGGCAGATGTTAAACGGCATGCGCTTTGTAACAAGCTCCGAGAGCATCGAAACTCCCAGACCGCTTTCGACCATTGCCATGACCGAGTAGTCGTCGTTGACCTCGCAGTAGGTGCTCAGCGGCGAGCTTATAAGATCCTTGAAGCTTTCATATATCTTAGATACCTCGTTATTCGACTCCTCCGTGAGCCTGACGATGCGCTCCTGACTTAAATGCGCCATAGGGTAGACCCTTGCGTCTGCCAGCGGGTGATCCGGCGGCAGCACGGCGAGCATACGGTCACGCATGAGCATCGTGACATCAAGATCGGGCGAGAACGGGGCGCTTATAAAGCCGCAGTCTATCTCACCTGCGCACAGGGCGTCCTCGGTGTCGGAATACTCCATGTTCTGAAGCTGGAAGATTATCCTCGGATAGCGCAGCTCGAACTCCTTGAGAATCGCAGGCAGACACTGCGTGGAAAAGCTCGAGCACGAGCCGATGCGGATGAAGCCGGTCTCCAGCCCCTTAAGGGCGTTTGCCTGCTCCTGCAATGCCTCGAAGCGTGAGCACATTTCCTTTATATACGGCAGCAGCATAACACCGTCGGACGACAGTGACAGGCCGCCCCTGTTCCTGCGCAGAAGATTGAGGTTCCAGTCATCCTCGAGGTCGGCGATCATGCGACTGACGGCGGACTGGGTGTAGCCCATTGCCTCGGCCGCCTTGGTAATGCTGCCGAGCTCGGCCACCTTGACGAATGCCTGATACTTCTGAATCGCCATAAAAACCTCCCGATACTCATTGTTCATGCCGCAGCATGAGGGTATGCGTTTGTGTAATACTCGGTCAGTATAACCTATCTGCAAAGAATAATCAAGGGTGAATAAATTAACTATATTCCAAAAAATCATAATCATTATGATTTTTATTCTCTTGCGTAATAGGGACGCACAGTGTATATTATAGCCGAAGCGAAGACAGATACACGATTTGTCCATACTTTCTTTATTATCCTTCAGGAACTCTCCATCCTGATAAATAATTATCTCCATCTCTCCAATTGATCGGCGCTGTTACCGACCGGTGCCGTCAAAAAAACTGACGCAGAAATTTTTTCTGCGTCAGTTTTTTTCTTTTTTACTTGTCGAAGGAATCGACGCTTGCCATGAACAGGCTGTTTTCCGCATCCGAGGGGATGAGGAAGCCGTTTCTCGGCGAGACGGAGAAATCCTCGACGGCGGGGCCGTCCATAAGGCAGCTGCGCTTGAACTGCTGCGAGAAGTAGCGCTTGCAGTAGCTGCGCATCCACTTGATAAGCTCCTCGTCGGTAAACTCGTCGCCGTATGCGACCTTTGCGATACGCAGGGTCTTTGCCGGGCTGAAGCCGCAGATCATCATCTTGTGGGTGAAGAAGTCCTGCAGGCTGTACGAGCCGACATTCTCCTCGCTCTTCTGCTCGATCTGATCGTCGTGGATGGGCAGAAGCTCGGGCGTTACCGGGCAGTCGAGAACATCCCACAGTGCATCGGCAAGAACCTTGTCCTCGGTGTGCTGGGCGATGTATCTCACGCCTGCACGAACCTGAGTTTTGGTAAGACCCATGTTGACATCGTACATGCTGGTGTGGTCGCCGTTGTAGGTGCACCAGCCGTCGACAAACTCACTGAGATCCTCGGTGCCGACATCAAGACCGTTGACCTTGTTTGCAATGTCCATGAGCACCTGCGTGCGCTCGCGGGCCTGAGCATTCTCAAAGGCAATGGAGTAGTCGTCGTGGGCGTGGCCGATATCGTCAAAATGCTTATACACGCTCTCGCCGATATCGATGACACGCACCTCGGCACCGACCTGCTCGGCAACGATTATGGCGTTGGACTTCGTACGGGAGGAGGTGCCGAAGCAGGGGAGGGTGCAGGCAACGACATTCGTAGACGGAAGCCCCATTCTCTTCATCGCCTCGGCGCAGATCATGACGCACAGGGTCGAGTCAACGCCGCCGGAGATGCCGACGACGCAGTGGTCGAGGCTGGCATACTCCATGCGCTTTACAAGGCCGGACACCTGAATGTCTATCATGCGGCGGCAGTAGTCGCCCATGTCCTTTTCGTACTCGGGCAGATGCGGCAGCTTGCGGTAGCTGCGGGTAAGCTCGGTCTCGGCAAACTCCGTGCCCCACGAAACCTCAAAGTGGGGGTACTTGCCAGTACCGTAGATTTTTTCTTTTCTGCGCAGGTTCTCAAGGTAATCAATGTCGAGCTCAGTGATGACCATACAGTCGGCGCTCTCGTCGGAAGCAAGCACGCTTCCGTTTTCGGCGACCATGCACAGACCGGAGAAAACATTGTCGGTCGTCGATTCGCCCTTGCCGGGGGCGGCAAGGATCATGCCGCACTTGAGGTGCTTGGAGCGGTACTTGATATCCTCGGTGGCATCGTGGGTGGAGTAGACCGTTGCGGGGAAGGACGCCGTGCTTGCGATAACGGTTGCACCTGCAAGAGCGTGGCGTGCAGCGGGAGACTCAATTGCCTTTGCGTCGTTGCCAAGCTCAACGGCCACGGAAAGACCGGGCAGCACGGAGCTTGTAAACAGTGCCTCGCTGCTCAGGAAGCAGTCAAACAGACCGCTTACATCGGCGTTTACATCCACGCTTGAAAACAGCGTGCCGTCGACCTCGGTGCGGGGAACCATGCCTAAAAGCTCGCCGTTGCAGATAACTGCGGCAACGCTGTAAAGGCAGCCGCCGCGAGGTGCGTAGGGCAAACCGACTATTGCTAAAATGTCCAGACCGCGGGTGGCCTCGATGACCTTGACAAGGGCGTTTTCCGCACCTCTTAAAATTACGCTGTGACCGATGAGGTCATAGCAGGAGCAGCCCGTGAGGGTCAGCTCGGGAAAAACAATGATCTTGACGCCCTTGTCGGCGGCAGACTTGATGCAGTCGATGACACGACCGGCATTATAGTCTGCGTCTGCAACACGGATGACAGGGGACGCCGCTGCGACTTTAACAAATCCGTCTTTCATTTTTTTGCCTCTTTCTCTATGATAAATAGGTTTTCGCCGTAGTAGTGGGTGATGGCCTTGCCGGAAGCTTCAAAGCTGTCCTCATCGATTATTATCTTCAGCCTGTCGCCGGAAATGTAACATTCCTCAACGCCGTCAAGCTTCGGAAAAAGGTTCGTTTCAAGCTCCGTTTTGAGCTCGTCCAAGTGCTGGGCGTAATACTGCGAGTCGTGCGGCACGGTGTAGCCCTCGACGGGTGCCTTCGCCGTGAAGCATATGACGAGGAACGCAGCGAAAATGCCGAGAAACAGCACACAGCCGGCAGGCTTTATCCACTTTACAAATTGCTCTCCGGCGGTCATATCAGAACTTTACACGCTCGACGATGTAATCTCTTACCTCGCTGATGGGGATGCGAACCTGCTCCATGCTGTCACGCTCACGCACGGTGACGCAGTGGTCGGCTTCGTCGGTCTCTGTGCCGACGGTGTTGAAGTCGAAGGTGATGCAGAAGGGAGTGCCTATCTCGTCCTCACGGCGGTAGCGCTTGCCGATAGAGCCGGTTTCGTCATAGTCGACCATGAACTCCTTGGAAAGCTCTCTGTAAAGCTCCATGGCAGGACCCGTGAGTATCTCCTTCTTTGAAAGCGGCAGGATGGCGCACTTAAAGGGAGCAAGAGCCGGGTGCAGGTGCAGTACGGTGCGGACATCGTCGTTGCCCTTCTTGTCCTGACCTACGACCTCCTCGTCGTATGCCTCGCACAGGAATGCAAGCGCAACACGGTCGCAGCCGAGTGACGGCTCGATGACATAGGGGATGTAGTGCTCGTTGGTCTCCTGATCGAAGTAGGTCAGATCCTTGCCGGATGCCTCCTGATGGCGACCGAGGTCATAATCGGTGCGGTCGGCAATGCCCCACAGCTCACCCCAGTCGGTGAACGGGAAGGCGTATTCTATATCGGTAGTTGCACGGGAGTAGAACGCAAGCTCGGCAGGCTCGTGGTTGCGCAGACGAAGGTTTTCCTCCTTGATGCCCAGAGACAGCAGCCAGTTCTTGCAGAAGTCTTTCCAATAGGCGAACCACTCAAGGTCGGTGCCCGGCTTGCAGAAGAACTCGCACTCCATCTGCTCAAACTCACGGGTACGGAAAATGAAGTTGCCCGGGGTGATCTCGTTGCGGAAGGCCTTGCCGACCTGGCAGACGCCGAACGGCAGCTTTTTACGGGTGGTGCGCTGGATGTTTGCGAAGTTTACGAAAATGCCCTGAGCGGTCTCGGGACGCAGGTAGCAGGTGGAGCTGGAGTCCTCGGTAACGCCGATGGCAGTTTTGAACATGAGGTTAAACTTGCGGATGGGAGTGAAGTCGTGCTTGCCGCAGACGGGGCAGATGACATCCTCGTGGGATGCGATAAATGCGTCCATCTCGTCAAAGCTCATTGCATCGACATTGACCTCGTGGTGCTCCTCGGCGATGAGCTTGTCGGCTCTGTGGCGGGATTTGCAGGCCTTGCAGTCGAGCAGGGGGTCGGAGAAGCTTGACACATGGCCGGTGGTGACCCAAGTCTGGGGGTTCATGATGATAGCGGCGTCAAGACCGACATTGTAGGGGCTTTCCTGAACGAACTTCTTCAGCCAGGCCTTCTTGACATTGTTTTTGAACTCCACGCCGAGCGGGCCGTAGTCCCAGCTGTTTGCAAGTCCGCCGTAGATCTCGCTGCCTGCGTAGATATAGCCGCGGTTCTTGCACAGGGCGACGATCTTGTCCATTGATTTTTCGGAATTTTTCATTTTTACATCCTTTCCTGCGGCTGGCTGCCGCAGCAAAAATTTTATTGAGACACAATGCTTGTCTACAAACAATAACTATACCATGTATACAGCATTTTTACAACTAATGATAATAATAAAACAAGCCCTGTTTTCAGGGCTTGTAAGTGGTTTTATCAATAATCTACCGGCTCACTGAACGGCTTTTCGAGGCACTCGGGGTGCTCGAGAATGTATTTGAGCAGTCTCACGCTCTTGGAGTAGTAGTAGCCGTCGGCAATGCGCTCGTCGATGGTCAGACCCAGGTCGACGCTGTTTTTAAACTCAACATTGCCCTCATCGTCGTAGAACGGGCGCTTTTTCGTCTCACCCACGATGACAAACAGCGAGGCTGTGCCCCAATTGCTCAAGTGGTGGTAGCCACTGCGCAGCTTGATAGAGCCGAGGTTTGATAAAATGACGGAAGCGTAGTTGAGGTCGGTCTCTATGAGAAACTGCGGCACGAGACCGTGTCTGTCGAGCCAGCGGAGTATCATAAAGATGAACTTAAGTATGGGGCGGGGTATCTTCCTGAGGATATCCATAGCGTCGCTTGAGGCATCGCCGCCGCCCTTTTTGACGGTGGTTATCTGCTTGTACAGATCCTCACGCAGGGTGTCGATGGTGGTGTTTTCGTTTGCGTGAATAAATGCCATACCCTCTTCGGAGGTGTCCTCAAAGCGCTTTTTGACAACGAATGCTGCGCTTAGGTCATTGCGCTGATACATGTTTTTGTTCGCAATGAAGCGGTTGAGCTTGGGTCTGAGCACGATGACCTTGAGTATCGCCGCAACTATAATGTGGAAAAGTGTGAACTTAAATTCGGGATTTTCGGCATTGCGCTTTGCAAGGTATGCGTCAATGTTCGTAAGGTCGATGCGCTCGGAGATATACGCCTCATTGTCGCTGCGATTGATATATATCATCGGCATGATGATGTGCATGCTGTCAATGTCACGCAGAAGCTTACCGTCTCTGCGGTCACCGAGGCGCCGTCTTGTGTCGCTCATATTCTATACCTCTTTGTAAACTATTTTTATGATTATGTATAGATTTTAGCACATAAACCCGAGATGTCAAGAATATATCTCTTGACACGGACAAAGCCGTGGTATACATTCAAATGTAAATTCTTGAACGGTAAACTGTTTTGAGGTGTGTTGGTAAATGGGTTTTGCGGACATTTTTCTTATTGGCATAGCGCTGAGTATGGATGCCTTCGCCGTGAGTATCTGCAAGGGCTTGTCGGTTCAGAAGGTGCAGCTTAAGCACATGCTTATCGCCGGACTGTATTTCGGCGTTTTTCAGGCGCTTATGCCGCTTATAGGCTTTCTGCTCGGCTTCAAGCTTGAGCATTTCATCCAGAGCATAGACCACTGGATAGCCTTTGTGCTGCTGGCGATAATCGGCGGCAACATGATAAAGGAAGCCCTCGGCAAGGACGAGACCGAGCACGACGCAAGCTTTGCATTCAAGGCGATGCTCCCGCTTGCCGTCGCAACGAGCATCGATGCGCTTGCCGTTGGCATAAGCTTTGCGTTCCTCGGTGTTGAAATCGTTCCGGCGGCGCTGCTTATCGGCGTTACGACCTTCGTTATCTCGGCTGTGGGCGTTTGGGTCGGCAATGCCTTCGGCTCAAGGTACAAGTCAAAGGCCGAGCTTGTCGGCGGTGTCGTCCTCATACTCATCGGCGTTAAGATACTGCTGGAGCATCTGGGAATAATCTAAATGTCTAAACTCAAAAACTACATTTCAATAATCATAATGCTTGTGCTCATCGCCGTTGTTGGAGCGCTGCTTTTAACGGGCGCTTTGGATGTCGACAGGATAATCGATGCTGTCCAAAGCAACAAGCCCGCTGCACTGCTGGCGATACTGGCGCTGTTTGCCGTCAAGGGCTGCTCAATGGTCATCCCGTTTGCGGCGGTGTGTATCGGCACCTCGCTCGTGTTTGACCTCAAAGCGGCGATGGCCGTAAACATTGTCGGCACGGCCATCTGCGTTTCCGTGTCGTATGTCATCGGCAGGTTTTCAAAGGAGCTGACCTTCGACAAGGCAATCGCAAAGTACCCGAAACTCAAGAAATATTTCGACAATGCGGGTGAGTACAGCTTCACATTTTGCTTTGCGCTTCATACTCTGCATCTATCCACCGAGGCGCAGGGCGTGCTGTTCGGGCTTTTGCGCACGCCGTATTTTGCGTATCTTGCAGGCTCGATGCTTGCGCTGCTTCCGAGCCTTGCGTATTTCACCGTCCTCGGCGATAACTTCGATTTAAAAAATCCGCTGTTTTGGGCTTTTCTCGCCGTCGATCTGCTTACGGTCGTAATCGGACTTATCTACGCAAAGCGCAATATAATAGACGGAAAAGGCAAAAAGGACAGGTCACAGTGACCTGTCCTTTTTCATTGCAATTATCATCTTAACATTTGACTTGTGAACACGATATCCTCGCTGCCTATGCCGATGATATCGCCGGTGAACAGCCGCTCCTTGCGCTCAATGCGGCGGCCGTTGAGGTATGTGCCGTTCGTGGAGTTCAGATCCGTCAGGTAATAGTGCGAGTCGATGTATTCTATCTTGCAGTGCACTCTCGACACCTTCGGGGCGGAATAGATAAAGTCGCAGTCGGCACCCCTGCCGAATATCCACACCGTTTTGCCGTCACGGGGTGCGGCGGCGGGAACATTCACGGTTTTTTCGCCGGGATTATGAAAGAAGTCGAAAAGCTCTTTGAATTTTGCGTCGGCCATACTGCACCTCCGTGTAAAGCCATTTCATGTGATCAGTATAGCATATGATTTGCCGTTGGCAATGATAAAATAAAATTTTTTTCGCCGATATGTAAAATTCCAGTTCAGCCTGCCATGCTGTCGTTGAAATTTTAACGGGTTTAGTGTAAACTGTTGTTGATTATCTCCATTTAGGTGAAAGAATGAAAAAGATCGCACTGTGGGAGGCCAAGCATCCCAAAACGGTACTTTTGCTTGCTGTGCTGCTGCTCATTCCGGCGCTCATCGGCTTTGCCTGCACGGGCGTTAACTACGATATCCTGTCGTATCTGCCGGATGAGCTGGAGTCTATGCAGGGCGAGCAGGTGCTCGACGAGACATTCAATACGGCCGGCATATCCATCGTCATAACCGAGGATATGCAGCCTAAATATACCCTTGCGCTCAAAAACGAGATACTCAAGGTCGACGGCGTTGCCTCGGTCATATGGGTCGACACGCTTGCCGATATCGGCATACCCGCCGATGCGCTGCCGGATGTGCTCAAGAACATTTTCTACAGCGCCGACGGCACAAAGACCATGATGCTCGTGCGATACGACCCCGCAGGCGGCGAGGGCAGCGATTTAAAGGCAATTGCCGAGATAAAAACGCTCCTCGGCGAAAATGCGTTCATGAGCGGGCTTTCGGTCATCGTTGACGACACGAGGGAGATATGCGACAGCCAAGCGCCTTTGTATATCGCCGTTGCAGTTGCGCTTGCGCTGGCGGTCATGGCGCTCATGATGGAGTCGTGGTTCCAGCCGCTCATCGTGCTGCTGTCGCTGGGCATCGCCGTGCTGTACAACATGGGCACGAACTTCTTCCTCGGTGAGATATCGTTTATAACCCAGTGCGTTGCGGCGGTTTTGCAGCTTGGCGTTACGATGGACTATTCCATCTTCCTTATAGACCGCTACTCCGAGGAAAAGGAGCATTACCCCACCCGTGAGGAGGCGATGGCAGCAGCTGTTACCAAGAGCTTTGCAGCCTTGGCGGGAAGCTCCTTGACCACGGTGTTCGGCTTTCTTGCGCTGTGCTTCATGCACTTAAAGCTCGGCTTTGATATCGGCTTTGTCATGGCAAAGGGCGTCGTGTTCGGCATACTCACCGTTGTGTTCGTCCTGCCGTCAATAGTGCTCATTTTTGAAAAGCAGATACTCAAGTACCGCCACCGCAGCTTTATCCCCAATTTTACGAAGGTCAATGTGTTTACGCTCAAGCACAAAAAAGCCTTTGCACTCGTCTTCCTGCTGCTTTTGGCGCCGAGCTATCTTATCCAAAAGGACATTGACCTGTATTACAGCATGAACAAGGCGCTGCCCGGGTACCTAACCTCCATGCAGGGCTTTGAAAAGCTCAAAAATGACTTTGACATGGCATGTACGCAGTTTGTGATAGTCGATGACTCAATTCCGGCGGCAAAGCTCATGGAGATGGAGTCAAAGCTTGAGAAAATGGACGGAGTGAGCTCACTGCTTGCGTACAATTCAATTGTCGGCCCTGCGATACCGGACGATATACTGCCGGACGAAATTATGCAGCTTTGCAAGCAGGACGGCTTGCAGCTGTTTCTCGTTAACTCCAAATTTGATCCCGCAACGCCGGAGCTGACGGCGCAGCTGCAGCAGATGGAGCAGATAGTCAAGAGCTACGACCCCAACGCCTACATAACCGGCGAGGGTGCGATAGAGCAGGGACTTATCGACACCACAGACCGTGACTTTGCCGTCACGGCGGTGCTCTCCGTTGCGGCGATATTTATACTTATTGCCATCGTGTTCAGATCCGTGACCCTGCCGATAATTCTCGTTTTGTCCATCGAGCTTGCCATCTGGCTCAACTTGTCGCTGAGTGTTATCATGGGCAAGGAGGCTTCGTTTGTCGACCCCACGGTCATAAACTGCATCCAGCTCGGCGCAACGGTCGACTATGCGATATTGCTCACCACGAGGTTCCGTGAGGAGCTGCGCTTTGCACCCAAGCAGGAGGCCATGCTCAAGGCCGTCAAAATGGCGCAGCAGTCGATATTCCAAAGCGCCGCCGTGTTCTTTGCGGCGACCTTCGGCGTTTATGTTGTGTGCGATATCTACATCGTGCGTGGTATGTGTGCACTGCTTGCAAGGGGCGCTATCATAAGCGAAATTGTCATCGTGCTGTTTTTAGCCCCGCTTTTAGTCGTGTGCGAGGGCTTTATCGCAAAAACCACACCGAGCTGGCGTCTGCCCGCTCAAGAGGAGGACTGACCATGCAAAATAATATGCCCAAAAGGGCGCTGAGCCTTGTTCTGGCGGCGGCGCTTATTGTGAGCGTGTGCTCCGGCTGCTCCAAGAAACCGGACGACACGCCGGAGGTCTCCGGCGGAGATACGGAGCCTGACACCGTGCATGCGCTGCTTGCCGGCATGACTCTTGAACAGAAGGTCGGCCAGCTGTTCATTATCCGCCCCGAATCGCTGGACACCGACCTGACGCCGGAGCAGGT
>JABLTO010157032.1_pt1 | contig 134258 bp, 106 predicted proteins | sample 7160091 | NCBI WGS metagenome assembly JABLTO01 (sample SAMN14651225, study PRJNA627086) | human gut metagenome | isolation source: feces | host: Homo sapiens | reverse complement strand
TTTCTGTACGGCCTGTGACATGTCCTGTGTCTGCCCCGTTACAGTCTCACCTAAGGAATATATTTTGTCTTCATAATTTTTCATTTTATAAAAATCCTCTCTCTGTTTTCCCCATTCTTCATCCTGCTTTTTTCTGTATACCGATACAGAGAACTTGTCCCTGCCAGTTCTCTTATATATTTTCGCATACAAAAAGGACACTTGCCAAAATCTGCCAGTGTCCCTACTATATTTCTCTAAAATCACACATCTATATAGTATAAAAGGTATAGGAATCTCTTCTGTTCAAACATCTTTTCCATATATTATGATGATATGGAAACAATGGCAACCGGCTGACATGGTCAAACTTTCTGACTTTAGTCCCTTCTGGCTTTGCGTCCCTGCTTTTCAGCAGGTTTGCTTTTGATTTTCCAAAATAAAATACCACGAAGTTATTTACATGTCAATACTGTTAAATAAAAAATCTGTATGTTTTTATCGAATTAAACTTTATTCTGTCTCTATGTTTTCCGCTGGAATCTTTTCTAACGTGAGAATAAGCTGTCCAGTTCCGTCTGGGTATTCACGAACTTCTGCACAATTCACTTCTGAAAACGCTTTGTCCTGATACGAAACTTCCTGTATAATTTCAAAATACCAAGCGGTATAATCTGGTGTCTCCACTGACTGACCTTCTCCATACCAACCTTCGTTTTGAATTTCAGTTACAACGTCTGTTTCGCCTAATTCATACTTTCCTTCTAAGCACCATAGCCCGTCTTCTGAGAAATGAAGCGTTACTTCCATATCATTTCCATAAATATTATAAAGATCCTGCAATGTTAATGTACTTATATTCATTCCACTTAACTGCGGTGCCTCCATTCCCCACAGCAGACCCTCGATTGGAAATGCGCCTTTTCCAAGTTCTCCGTTGTTCTCACCAATCTGAACATAAGAAAGTTCTTCCTGAGAACCATATTGATATCCTGTATACTCACTATAACAATCTGAAGTAATCTCATGTGTAATTTCTGATATATGCAATACATGCATTGTCTCAAACATCATATCTCTCGACTCGTTTTCCGAATCAAACTTATAAGTTAATGTATTCCATTCTGATCCAAGTACAACGGTTTCATTCTCATCCTTTGCCAATACACTGTTTACGGTAAAAGCAACCGTTGCTTTTTCTACCTTAAATCCACAACTTTCCATCCACTGGCTAAGTGCTGCTATTCGCTGCTGCTGTTCCTCTTTCATCCAACCATCCACTACTGTATTCCCGTAAAAATTTTCCGCTCTGTTCTGGAAATACTGATTTAAAACTGCCTCATCCTCTGCATCTAACTGAAGCTGAGCTTTTATCTGTATGCTATTTTCATACGTATTAGAAGCGAATGCACTCATCTGAACAGCTAGCATACTGATAATCATAACTAATACTCCAAATAAACCTCTTTCTGAAATTTTTCTCATAGGCGCTCCTTTCTGGTCGTTAAAACCATGATATGTTCATTTCACCATCACTTTTCTTGATTTCATTATAATGTAGTCAATATATTTTGTCAATAGTTTTGTATTGTTCGTATATTTTTTTGTATATTATCTTATTTTTCTAACAATTTTGTTGCTTTCTATTTTATTTGTTGCGCTTAACGCTGTACTGCTCATACTGTACCTCCTTAACCTTTTTAAAATTTTTAATAATAACAGAAATTAAAAAAGACGAATCCACTCATTGAATCAATGAATGAATTCGTCCTAACTTAGACTCGATCAATCAGACCTCTTTTCGTCCGCAAAAAGCCTCTTTTTACGTTCGATCATCTCGTCTGTTTTTTCCAGATAAGTCTTGATATCCTTGACATTTTCGCATCTTTCGATCCTGCCGTTTGGATATACTGCCTTTGTGATGGCCCCTGCACCAAGTGCTACGATGGTCTGCATTTCTTCCATGATCAAGATATTGTAGATTCCTTCTTTTCCTGGCTTTGCGTATCCGACATTTTCCATATTTCCTGTCATGTTTTTCTGGCGGTACAGATAATACGGCTTCATACCCATTTCCTCTGCGGCATCTTGTGTCAGCTCCATTGTACTTTCAGAATTAACACTCTTCATACCTGCGTATTCTTCCTTCTGAGTATTTAATCTTGCAGCACGCTTAATGGCCAGGGAGTGAACCGTCAAATTGTCTGGTCCTAGCTTTTTGATTTCTTCCAGCGTATTCTCAACATCTTCTTTTGTCTCCTGCGGCAATCCAACAATGATGTCCATGTTAATATTATCAAAGCCTTCTTCTCTTGCAAGCAAAAAGGCATCCTTTACCTGCAAAACTGTATGTCTTCGGCCAATCAGTTCTAGTGTCTCGTCTTTCATTGTCTGTGGGTTAATACTTATACGTGTGACAGGATGACGCTTTATTGTCTTAAGTTTTTCACGTGTGATGCTGTCTGGGCGTCCTGCCTCAACTGTCCACTCCTGAAGGAAAGACAAATTAAAGGAGTTCTCAATCTTTGATAGAAGGCGTTCTAACTGATCTGGCTCTAATGTGGTCGGCGTACCTCCACCGATATATATTGTGTTTAGCTTCTTATCTTTAAAAGCCTCTGCAACATAGTCAATCTCTTTTTCAATTGAATCAAGATATGCATCCACACGATCACCAAATCGGCTCACTGGATATGATGTGAATGAGCAGTACGCACATGTTGTCGGACAAAATGCAATTCCGACATACAAACTATATCCATCCTCATAGTCCAGACAATCAAGCAGCTTAATTTCTCTCTTTGCAATATCAAGACTAAGCATAGTCTTTTCCTCACCGCAAAGCATCTGATTTTTCATGTAGTCTATGCATTCCTCATCAGAAGCACCTTCCATCAGCATGGTTCTTGCAATCTTTGTCGGTCGGATACCTGTCAGTGTTCCCCATGGAAGCTCTTTTTTTGTAAGCTTAGAGAGTAGACAATACAGCATACATTTTGCCTTTGTTTTAGTGTCCTTTCGATCTGACAATTCACATTCACATGCATCCTCAAGCAATGTGCCATCCTGCATAAGCTCCATTGTCATCTTCTTTTTAGTGTTATCCTCGTTTGCTAAACATTGTGTTTCTGCACAATCACTCATACACACACGAAGAAACAAATCACCCTCTGCACACGCATATTCCTTTGTTTCAATTCTTTTAATTGCCCGTCCCGGATAAAATGCCATGAACAGGCTTCGAATATCGTTATCTAATGCATCGCATTCCAAATAAAAATAAATCATATCTTTTCCTTTGCTTTCCTTTTAATTTTTATCGCATTCCTGCTGCCGGATTGTGTGTTTTTTCATAACCTATCGAGGTCGCCTGTCCATGACCCGGATATACATCTGTCTCATCTGGCAGTACAAATAGCTTTTTCCCAAGAGAACGAATCAGTGAAAACATACTTCCGCCAGGAAAATCTGTTCTTCCATAGCTTTCGAAAAACAACGTATCTCCCGCAAACAACACATGTTCCTTTTCTATATAATAGCACACACCACCTAGTGTATGACCTGGTGTTTCAATCACGGTAATCTTCATTCCTGCAATCTCAATTTTTTGATTGTCAACAACAAGCTCATCTGCCTTCATAGTAAAGCCCTCAGCCCACATCGCAGAAAGATTTTTCTCGGCATCTGCTAAAAGCTCCTCTTCATGAATGCCTGCGTATACAGGAATCTGATAATATTCCTTCACTTTCTTTGCTGCCATGATGTGGTCAAAATGACCGTGTGTCAAAAGTATTGCCTCTGGCTTTATTTCATAATGGCTGCACACGCGAATGATTTTATCTGCCTGTTCACCTGGATCCACCAAAAAGCCGCGTTTGCTTTCTTCATCCCATGCCAAATAGCAATTTGTCCCCATTTGACCTACCATAATTGTCTCTATTCTCATGAAAATACCTGACCTTTTCTTCTTAATTTTATAATTGATGCCTACGAATTGCTCCGTTGCGATGCAACTCTCGCAATTCTAAAAACAGGCAGGGCCAATACCCTGCCTGCAATCTTTGCATAACATCATTGTTTTATCCATTAGAACGTTCAATATCAATTACGCTGTTAACTGCCATCAGGCGATTGATAAGCTGTTGCAGAGCATCTACACCGCCAACTTCAAATGACATGTTGATAGTTGCCGTTCCCTGCTTACTTGTCTTAGAACTCATGGAAGCAATGTCAATCTCTCGCTCTGTAAAAATCTTAGAGATATCTGCAAAAATACCAATACGATTGTTGCAGAAGATCTTGATCTCTGCCATAAACTTCTCATTAGAATGGAAGCTTTCCTGCTGCCACTCAACATCGACAAGACGTGACTTTTCAGACTCTGGAAGCGCTATGACATTTACACAGTCTGTACGGTGAATAGAAATACCGCGTCCTCTTGTAATAAAGCCAACAATCTCATCACCTGGAACTGGCGAACAGCATCTTGAAAAACGAACATTAACATCAACAACACCATTGACTAAAACGCCGTTTGTGCTGCGAATCTTGACTGGCTTATTCTTATTATTTTCAATTACAGACGCCAAAACCTGCTCATCTGTCGGTGCTTTCTTCTTAGATTCCTGATAAAGATCAATCAGCTTGTTTACAATCTGGCCTTCCTTAAGTCCGCCGTGTCCTACTGCTGCCAAAATAGAATCCCAATCACGGAAGCCATATTTTGTGATAACCTTCTTTGTAAACTCCGGTTTTGTAAGATCACTGATCTCAAACCCCTTGCCCTTGGCACAGCTGGCAACAAGCTCTTTTCCTCTGGTGATATTTCCAGCTCGTCCTTCCTGCTTGAACCACTGATTAATCTTATTTTTAGCCTGTGTACTCTTTGCGATATTTAACCAGTCACGGCTAGGTCCTTTGACATTCTGAGAAGTGAAAATCTCTATTCGATCACCATTTTGAATCTTATAATCAAGAGGAACCATCTTGCCATTAACTGCCGCCTGCTTCATGCGGTTTCCTACTGCTGAGTGAATGCTGTAAGCAAAGTCAATCGGTGTAGATCCAGCCGGAAGATTCTTTACATCACCCTGCGGTGTAAAGCAGTATACATTATCCGAGAATAAATCAAGATCATTTTTTACCATGCTGATAAATTCTTTATTATCGGAAACATCCTTCTGCCATTCAAGAATCTGACGAAGCCAAGAAAGCTTTGCCTCTTCATCACGCACTGTAGTGTCTCCCGAACCGCGCTCCTTGTATTTCCAGTGTGCTGCGATACCATATTCAGCAGTGCGATGCATCTCAAAGGTACGAATCTGAATCTCAAACGGCTGACCATTCTTTGCAATCAGAGTCGTATGAAGTGACTGATACATATTTGGCTTTGGCATTGCAATGTAATCCTTAAAACGAACCGTAATAGGATGATACATTTCATGAATAACACCAAGTGCGGCATAACAGTCCTTTACTGTATCAACAATAATACGAACTGCAAAAATATCATAGATCTGATCAAGTGTTTTATCCTGATTTACCATTTTTTTATAGATGCTAAACAGATGTTTAACACGACCTGAAATCTCAGCCTTAATTTCAGCCTCCTCAAGCTTGACCGCAACCTCAGATTTGATTTCATCTATAAAACGCTCGCGCGCATCCTGCGTGCTGTAAATCTTTTCTGTCAGTTCCTTATAGACATCAGGGTGCAGATACATAAGAGACAAATCGTCAAGCTCTGTCTTGATTTTAGAAATACCAAGACGTGATGCAAGCGGCGAATAGATCTCAAGTGTTTCTCTTGCCTTTTGTTTCTGCGTCTCTGGCTTCCAGAACTGACCTGTACGCATATTGTGCAGACGGTCTGCAAGCTTTACCATGATAACACGGATATCCTTTGCCATAGCAAGAAACATCTTTCTAAGATTTTCTGCCTGGATCTCAATCTTATCCATATCCCAGTTGATCTGCGTCAGCTTTGTTACGCCATCTACCAAAAATGCGATTTCTTCTCCGAAAAGCCCGATCAATTCTTTTAGAGTCATCGGGGTGTCCTCTAAGACATCATGAAGAAGTCCTGCCGCAATACTTTCCTTATCAAGTTCTAGCTCTGCTAATATAATTGCTACGCAAAGTGGATGGATGATATACGGCTCTCCGGAGCGTCTGCGCTGATCTCCGTGCGAATTTAGTGCAACCTCATAAGCCTTGCGGATCAGTGACAGATCATCCGATGGATGATACTTTCTGACACTATCCTCCAATTCTTTATATAATTCATCCGGCGATGTAAAATTAGCCGGTGCCTTAACCGAAGGTTTTGGCGGGATTAATCCTTCTTCTTCTGGATTCATATCAGACACCTCTTTTCCTCATTTCAACTCAACATATTTATTCGTTGTTTCAATCCACAGTCGGTAATTTCACAGAGTCTGACATGTCAGCACAAAGCCGACTGTGGCTTGCCTCATGTCAGTAGGGGATACCGATTTCTCTCCGCCCACCACTGCCGTTAATTTTCCAATAGCAATTCATCTCGCCACCTATAGAGGTTGGAGAATCCTTGCTATTATTGTTGAAGATTATAAGCTTGCGTACTTTTCTTCCATAAACTGTCTTGCCTGCTGTGCATTAGATGGATTTGTATCCTCTAACAGCACGTGAATATGCGGCTTATGCTCCTTGATATAGCGAAGCAAAAATTCATAATCCATCTGACCTGTTCCGCATGCACAGCTTAACAGCTTGCCATTTTCAATCTTGAAATCCTTTGCATGAATAGTTGCAATATCTGGTCCAAGAATCTCAACAAACTCTTTAAAAATTGCAGGATACTCCTGATAATTGGACTCATTAAGCAAATTCACCGGATCAAAGATGATCTGAAGATTTGGTGAATCAATCGCATCAAGAACCTTTCTTGCACGCTTTGCATTGTTTACAATATGTCGGCATACCGGCTCAATTGCAACAATTACACCAAGCTTTTCTGCATACTCCACAACAGGACGCAAATTCTTAATAAAAATCTGAAGTGCTTCCTCAGTAAATGAAAATGGCTCTGTGCGATACTCGGTATTACATGCACCTGTCTCTGTTCCAACTACACCTGCTCCAAGAAGACTTGCAAATACAATATGTCTCTTGTAAGTGTCGATAGTATCCTTTAATGCAGCCTCATCAGGTGTTGCCAGATTCTGGTAGCAGCCAAGAACTGCAACGTCTACTTTGTTTTCTGCAAAGACTTCCTTCATGTACAATGCCATACCAGGAGTTAAAACCTCCTTTTTTGTTGGAAACTCATGAACTGCCTTCGGTACTGCTAACTGACAGCAATGCATCCCCTCATTGTGTATTTCCTTTACAAGCCCTTCAAAGGTATCTGCCTTTACATCATGGGCACGAATTCCGATTCTCATACAATTCTCCCTTCTTTTTTCATACTTACAGCTATCCAAAACTACATTTTCTTTTGCTTTGCCTTAAATTGCTGACATCATGTGATTTCTTAATTATACTCAATTTAACGAAACTCTGCAATAGTTTTGTATCACGATTTGAAGGCTTCTTTTCCCTTGAAATTCGTTAATTTGTGGATAATACGTCACTCCTATGTCAATTGTATTGCGCATTCCCCTAAGAGCTGCCGCTACATTGTCACGACCATATTCCTCTTCAAGAAAATCGAAGAACACATCTGTATCTCCAAAATAAAGTGCATCCATAATAATGCCTTCTGGTCCCATAACAGACATTTTTACAACATTTCTGTTCTTTCCGATACGTGATAGACGAAGCACAGACAAATGCTGCTGGGCAAACAATGGCTTTTCATTAGCTCGTCCAAATGGTTCTAGCTTTTCAAGATCAGCAATGACTTCTTCACTGATATAACCAAGCGGCATCGCAGCATCAATCATGACAAGCGGCATAAGCTGCGTTTGTGTAAGCGTACATCTCGCATTTAAACCGTCTCGCAAAGTCTCTAAATTTTTCTTTTCCATTGTAAGACCAGCTGCCATCTTATGACCGCCAAAGCGAAGAAATAAGCTTCTAAATGCACTTAGTTCCGTGAACATATCATAATCATCAATACTTCTGCCAGAAGCCTTAATCTGTCCTTCTTCTGACGCATCAGTAAAGACAAGCACAGGACGATAGTAACGCTCACGAAGGCGTCCTGCAATTATGCCGGCTACACTCTCATGACAATCTTTTATGTAAACAAGATATACGCGCTCATCCTTCCACACTGCATGCTCAATAAGCTCTACTGCTCGCTCTGTTCCGACTCTCGTTAATTCCTTTCGCTCCTCATTCATTGCCCACAGCTCACCAGCTAAGGCAAGTGCCTGATCATATTCCTTTGATTCAAGAAGCGCCAATGCATGAACAATCGTGTCTAGTCGTCCTGCTGCATTAAAGCATGGTCCTAAGATAAATCCAATATGATAGGCACGCACCTGCTCTGGTGTTATTCCGCACACTTCCATCAATGCAAGAAGACCTATGTGGTTTGTGTGATTCAGATATGAAAGACCTTTTCTGACTAGAATACGGTTTTCACCGACAAGCTCCATAACATCAGCCACAGTAGCAATCGCCGTATATTGCAAAAAAATCTCCTGACGGCTCATTGTGCGCTTCATTCTGCGAAACAAAAGTGTCATAAGCTGGTAGGCTACGCCTGTTCCACAAAGACTTTTAAATGGATATGCACAATCTTCCTGCTTTGGATCAACAATGGCATCAGCCTTCGGCAAAAGATATGTCTTTTTTCCATCATGCTCCTCGAATGGCACCTCATGGTGATCTGTCACAATAACTGTCATGCCAAGTTTTTTTGCTTCTTCAATTGCCTCAAATGCTGCAATTCCATTGTCGCATGTTAAAAGCACACTTGCGCCCTTTGCGTTTGCTTCCTCAACGATACGACTGTTTACACCATAACCTTCCATTACTCGATTTGGCGTAAAGATTGCTGCACGGCCGCCAAGTTCTATAATAGCTTCTTTTAACAAAAGACCAGAGAAAATTCCATCATTATCAAAATCACTTGAGATCGCAATCAATTCGTTGTTTGCAATCGCAGCTTCAAGCAAAGACGCGGCCTTATCTGCATCCTTCATAAGCGCAGGGTCACTTAGATAATCTAAATCTCCCTTTAAATAGCTTTCAATCTCCTCTTTTGTCTCAACACCTCGGTTTCTCATAATCCTTGCAGTTACCTTATTGATGCCATATGCTTTGCTGATGGCTGCAAAATCTGCTTTTTTTGCGTACAGACGCCAGCGTTCCTTCTTCATAAATTTATTCCTTTCACTAATTCATTTTTCATGATGCGTTTTTACTGACTACGCTTTATGACCACCAATCTGCTCATTTCTCTCTTTTGCAGTTGCGCCGTCAAGCAAATTCATTCCTTTCAAAATCGCATTTTTTCCAAATTTCTTTTTAATCTGCAGCATTGCCTGCTGCATTTTCTTTTCCTTATCGAGCGCGGCTTTTTCTTCCTGTTCTTTTTTTTCTAATGCTTCATAATCTGTAAATAAATCAAGCTGCTGAGGCTTTTTTCTAGTCGGCTCTGAACCCTCTGGCACAACATGATTTGCTGTCAGGCTAAGACGTCTCACAAGAAGATTTTGATCGATAATTGTATCGTAAAGCTTCAATACTGTCTCGGTTGCTAACTTTGCTGACGATGTAAATCGTCCGATATTGGCACTGCCATGTGCGCTTTTGGGAATCTGTCTTCCATACCTATCTGTGACAACAGCACCATGATACTGCTCACGGCGTTTTGGATCTGTTAAATTTTCAATATCATAGCCAATCGTTAAAACCATCTGATCTGTGACAAGACCTTTATCTACAAGCTGCAATAAAAGCTGATCAGTCATTTCTTTTACAATCAAACGCGTTTTCTCTGCCGTATATGGGCAATGAAGCACCTGACCGTTCTCTATGCTGCTTGACTGCGGACGATACGCTTTAATATGCGCAATAGTGCATGGCTCCCAGCCCCATGCATGATCAATTATAAGCTCTGCATTAACACCAAAAAGTCGGTACAGCAATTCTTCATTATGAAACTGATTAATCTTACCAACAGAACACCTTGCTACATCTCCCATTGTAAACATTCCATTTTGTTCAAGCTTTTTCGCCGTCTGTGGACCAATTCGCCAAAAGTCTGTGAGTGGGCGATGATCCCACAGTTTTTGTCTATAACTTTTTTCTGTAAGCATAGCAATTCTCACACCATCACTATCTGCCGTAATGTGCTTTGCCTCGATATCCATTGCAATTTTAGCCAGATAAAGATTTGTTCCGATCCCTGCAGTAGCTGTAATTCCTGTTGTCTTTAATACATCTCGTATCATTTGACCTGCAAACTCATAAGCATTAAGCCCTGTCAAAATCAGATACTGCGTGATATCAACAAATACCTCGTCAATTGAGTACGCATGTATATCCTCAGGTGCCACATATTTTAAATAAATATTATAAATTTTTGTGCTGTACTCCATATATTTTGCCATACGCGGCGGTGCAATAATATAGTCAATCTGATACTCAGGGTGCAAATCAAGCTCTTTTGCATTGCTTGAAGATCCTTCAAATAATCTTTTTGATGCCTGGAAACGTCTTCTGGCATTTGCCTGTTTTACCATCTGCACAACCTCAAAAAGCCTTGCTCGTCCTCCTATGCCGTACTTTTTCAGCGACGGAGATACTGCAAGGCAAATGGTTTTTTCAGTAAGTGCGGCATCTGCCACAACAAGATTTGTGCAAAGTGGGTCAAGACCACGCTCAACGCATTCAACCGATGCGAAGAATGATTTTAAGTCAATGCAAAGGTATGTTTTATTTTCGGCCATTTCAGTCATCATACTGCTCCATTTCAATATATGCTTCTGTTTGCTGTATTGATTTTTTCACCGTTTCTGTTACTGCTTCATCATACCCTCTAAGTGCAGCATATGCGCCAAACTGCGCTGCACGATCCGACAACGCCATTTGTGGGTGACGCTTAGATACGTGATGGGGAAGATCTATGATATCAGCATATTGGCTAGCATATCCATTGGCATGTTGATTCACTTGAGTTTTTTCGCCTCCTATTCTTTACTCTTCATGTGGACACTTGATCACATCCACCTGCTTTACCCAGCTAAGACTGTAATTATCGCAATGTGTTCTGAAAAGGCCAATTTCATCTATCTGCCAGTTTGTATAAAGCATCACCAGATCTCCTGAATGCAGTTCATCAAGTGATATCTGCTTTCCGTTCGCATAGATGCGCGGCCAATCTTCTGTAACGATGTCGATATGATATCCTTGCTTTTTTCCATCCCAGTTATATAAAAATCCATCAAAGCAATCTTCACCCTTTTCTGTGACTGTCAAGTCATGGCATGACACTTTATAAAAATTCATAATAAGCTTTTCTCCATTGTAATAACAGTTGTATTCATAATGCCCTAAAAACTGCTGTAAACTCATTCCACTGGTTTCTACTTGAAAAAGTATACTTATAATTGCAAGTATTATTCGTAACATTTTCGCCTTTCTCCTTGTTAATTCTGAATCTAGCGGACGAATCCAGTAATAATCAGTCAAGCTTAACCCTAGATTCTTTACCAAATATTCCTCTGGACAAGATACTCCCTGCTCCTCTAAAATTCTTCTTATCTTTCCCTGACTAAGCGGCACGGAACGTCTACTCCACCAACGCTGAATTCCATCAACACAAATCCGTTCCTGTAATGGAGCAATTTTCCGATTCATATTTTGATAATCGCATTTTTCAATTCCACCAGTCTGATTTAATAATAGATTGGCATATCTCATCAAACCTCCGCTTCTCCAAATAATCCTCTACCGTCCACTCAGCAACAGTTTTAAGGTAACACTTCGGTAAATAGTCCCTGCACAATTCCAAGCAAACAGGCTCATCATGATAAAGGAAAGACACAATCCATATTTTGTATTGTCATATTCTCTTCTACCAACAGCTTTACCTCCAGTCTTTGCATTGATGCTCAAAGTATAGCACGCTTTCACGTGTCCGTCAAAGAATTGTTTGCCATTTTTAATGATGCAAGACCTTGATCTTATCTATTCTCCTCTATTTATTGGTTATTTTCATCATTGCTTGCATCTTCGCAAAATTTCCATTTTGTTCTAGCAATCTCTGATAGGTACCACTCTCTGCAATTCTACCATTTTCTATATAATAAATTGTGGAAAATTCATCCATATACGAGTCAAATATATCATGCGTAATCATAATTACAGTACATGGCAACGATAATACTAGCTTTACCATTTCATCGGTTGTCTCAATATCAAGAGAAGATGTCATCTCATCAATGAGAAGCATATCACAATCACGAATAAGCGCCCGCGCAACTGCAATTCGCTTCTTTTGTCCACCTGAAATATTTCCACCACCCTCTGCCAACTCTGTATTCATTCCATCTGGCAAAGAACTTACCAGTTCGGTCAACCCAACCTTTTCGATTGCAGACCATACTTCCTCGTCCGAACAGTTTCTGCCAAGACAGATATTATTTCGCACGGTATCCGCAAAAATAAATGGCTCCTGTGGTATATACCCAACACTTGAGTAAAATGTTGCGTCACTTAATGTTTTTAGATCTTCGTTGTTTATCGAAATCCTACCTCGGTAATTTAAATAAAAACGTCCGATCAGCTTCATAATTGTGCTCTTACCACTTCCACTGGCACCAACAATCGCAACTTTCTCGCCTTTTTTAATGGTTAAATTTACGTCTTTTAAAACATCAGACTCCCCGTAGCCAAAAGAAAGCTTCTTTATATCTATCGAAGTTATTTTGATATTTTTCTTTTCTATCTGATTTGAAGTTTTCTGAGCAAGCAACTCATCAATACGATCTTTTACGGTTCTTGCAGACTTAACAGACTGATAGGAATTTGCGGTTTGCCGAAATGGAGAAATAATAAAATTTAAAAGACCATTTGCTGTGATCAGATAGCTTACCGTCAATTTTCCCTGAACAACAAGCATTGCACCTGCAACCATAATTACAAAGCCTGGTATCCATGTAATCAGTGACGTAATAATTGTCGCTACCGTTTCCGTTTGCTTCATGTCAAAATCTTTTTGCATATTGTCATCGGAAACCCTCTGCATCTTTTGAAATAAAAAGCTATGCTTTCCACATGTGAACAATGTCTCTGTACCATGCAGCATTTCATTGATTTTTAAGCAAACCGTATTGTATGACTTTGCATACTCACTTTTTGTTTTTCTAAGCTTATCTGCAAATAACCTTGGACCAATAAAAGGAAAGCAAACCATAACCAAAGACACGATCAATAATGCCGGTGAAATCACAGCCATATATACGACTGCTACAAGTCCCATGCTTCCCCACATTGCCATATTAAAAAGGCCAAAATAATAATCATCACATACAATCTTTAAGTCATTTGTATATGCAGACTGCCAGTCTTCCATCGGCAGCACATGAATCTGGCTTAACGACATATTCTTTAAATTCTCGCACAAAACACCACGTATTTCGGATACAGAACGTGTTGCCATCCGATTAAACGTGTTTCTGACAATATACTCGCAGATATGACTCATGGCAACTACCGCCGCACCAATCAAAACGGAGACAAAGATTGCTTTAATGGAAGGAGAATCAATCAACCACTGCGCGACAAAAGATTTTAATGGTGCAAATATCGCCAATAAAATCATCGAAAAGGCAGTTATGATATTTTGCTTTTCGTTGTTCATTAGAATCTTGTCGATTTGAGAGATTTTATTTTTCGTGTTCTTTTTCATGTGCTTCCTTGTCTCCTTCTCCTTACACCTCAACATGTCATCTCACATGTCTTTTATTTTAAAATTATTATATTGTTGCCAGTAAGTTTTGTCAATAACTTCGTATCTTTTGTACATTTTCTATGCATCTATTTCGTAACTTAAAAATCGAAAAAATACACCCGTAACTTTTCCATTTTTTAATATTGCTTTTGACATACGCCTATTTTTGCGTTAAAATACAGATACCATTATTTATCAAGCATTCTTGAATTCTTGATTTTAGGATTTTTATTTGTCTTAAGGAGGTCTTTTATGCCAATTAAAATGCCACAAAAGGAATTAGACGTTTTGTCGTTGCTGCTTCGTTCCGAACAGCCAATGACAATTTCAGATATTGTTGCTATGAATCCAGACTACACGATCAACATGATCAAGCCAATTATTCGCAAGCTATCGAAACTTGAAATGGTCGAGGTCGCCGGAATCGTCTATCGGGGAACCTCTATCGCCAGAACCTTCAAACCAACCAAAACAGCTCATCTTGTTCTTCAAGATATTTTCCAACAGGAGTACCAGTCTTTCCGTGAGCTTTTTACGGATAACTCACTCTTGATATCTTTGGTAAAATCTGAATTTACAAAAAATCCAGAGAAGGAAGAAATTGATCGACTGGAAAGTATATTGGAAAACTTTAAGAAGAAGACTTCTGGTTGGGTATAAAATCTGGTCCATAGATGCGTTACTACAGAAATCGCAGATGCATTTTGCATTTAAAGTTCTGTAAAAAATATCAGGTCAAAATGAATCGGTCTGTTATTTTTTTCTATATTTTCAATTTTTATAAAGCTTATTATCTGCTTCCATTCGATATAAATATACATCTTCCAGTGTTGGGACAACCACCTTTTGCGTACCCCATCCAAATTGAAGCTGTTGTTCCTTCATCTGCTCACTTTCTGCGATTACGCGCACCAGAAGACCTTCCTTTGCGATATTCACATTGCTGACAAGAAGCACCTGTTCCAGCTGACTTAATTGATCTGACCGAATAATTACTTCCCAAACAAGCCCATCCATTTGTTCCACCAACTTTTCCGGTGTCTCTTTCTCCAACAATTTTCCGCCTCGCAGAAACAAGATTTCCTTTGCGATACATTCCACATCGCTGACTACATGCGTTGCGATCAGCACTATCTTATTCTCGGAAATGCTGCTGATATAGTTGCGAATACGGATACGCTCTTTCGGGTCTAGACCTGCCGTTGGCTCATCCAGTATCAAAATCTGCGGTTCGTTTAGTAATGCCTGCGCAAGCAACACACGCTGCTTCATACCGCCAGAAAATCCGCCCAGTTTTCGATTTCTTGCCTTAGTCAGATTTACAACTTCAAGCAATTCCTCAATTCGTTTCCTCGACTCCTTTGCCTTCAGTCCTTTTAATGATGCAAAATAGCGCAAAAATTCTAGCGCAGAAAAACGATCATATAGACCCTGCTGTTGTGGCATGTAACCAAGCACATCACGGTAAGAAGCGCCCATTTTGGTCGCGCTAATACCGTTTACCAATATTTCACCCTCATCCGGCTCTAAACTTTGCGTAATCAGGTTCATTAAGGTCGATTTTCCAGCCCCATTTGGTCCAAGTAAACCATAAACGCCCGGCTCAAGCGCTGCCGAAAAATGATCGAGCGCTATTTTTCCTTTTTCATAGCTTTTTGTCAGATTTTTTAATTCCAGTTTCATCATCTTGCTCTCCTTTTTCTCTGATATGCGCGCCACGCGTCTGCTGTAAAAACAGATGCCACTGCTACAAGCAAAATTAGATATCCAATCTGTTCCCCAAAGCCTTGTTTCAATGTCTGCGTTCCAAACAGAAATACCTTTGCAAACCAAAGATCAAATATGTTTGACAACCCTGCTCCACTAATTACTACTGGAAGAACAAACAGTACAGCTCCCACTAACACCGCATACAGCCGGTTCTTCATCCGCACAGAAATCGACAAAAAACTAACCGCTGCACAGACCACACCCATCATCTGCATCACCGACGTCCACACCAAATATCCACGCACGGACAACTGTACATCTATTACTTGCGCCTGACGAATGCTTTGTAGCGGAACCTTCCATAAAGAAAAGTCATACATCTTTGATGCAGAAAACAAATGAATCACAGTAAATCCACCTGACACGATACATGCAATCACGACGCCCAACACATATTTTGCTACAAACAGCGGACGCCGTCCATTTTTCGTACAGAGAAGCATATTTTGCATCTCATTTTTGCGCTCTCCCGGGAAAATACCACTCAGTAATACGATTACTGCAAAAAGCAATACAGTGCCTCGATACTGATCCATACTGGCATTTTCAAACAGGTAACGCCCAATACTGTCATCCGTGAAAAACAGCTGAAGATCATGTGCTTCGCTCCAATTTACCAATGTATCTGCCTGTTCAATTGCACGCGTCAGTCCTGCTTCATTTTGCAGCATATGATCAATCATCGCACTAATTGACGCATACTGCTCATTTGAAACTTCCTTTTTCTTCCATTTTTCAGTTAATTCGGCCTGACGCTGCCTTAGCTTATCAAATTGCTCCTTTTCCTGCTGCAATGCTTCTATCAGCGTCTGGTCTGCAATCCCCTCATATTTTTTCGCATATTCATGGTAAATTTTCTCGGTCTGCCCTACTGTCACTGGTGTTGTTCGCATACCGTATACCAAAAGGATTGCCACTATTATCATCATCCACACTATGCCATTTTTTATCAGCTGTTTTCGCCATTCCTGACCGACTACATTGGATGGATACCAGAGTCGTTCCCTTGCGGCTTCAATCCACTTTTGAATTTGCCCTGATGCGACTCTTAGCTTTCCCGGAATCCGTCTTCCTAGAAGACCACTGTCTGCTACACAGCCAATTACCACTACAAGCTGAAAGCAGCTATTCGCTGTCAACGCATTCACCGGTTTTCCGAACAAATTTATATTCCAATAACTTTCATATAATTGCGAACTCAAAAACCAGGCAACTGGATTTAAAAAATGAATCCACGAGTTTGCTGCGATCTCCGATACCTTCCAATAGCCCACAGCGCACAGCACCGCGCAAATACCGACTACCGCCAACACCGTCATTGTCGAATAAACCGATAAGAATAAGCATAGCATGAATGCCGTCAAGACAAGCACTGCAATTAAATGTCTCAGATAATAGTCGAGCAGATAGCCGCCCACTGTCAGTTGTCTTGCACTTTCATTTAATAAATTGACAGACTGCATCGGACGATTTAAATTTCCCATTCCATACAGCTTCCACGCGATTGCAACTTGACTCCCATACATAACAATTCCAAAAAGTAAAACCGCTGTCAGCGCTGTTGCAAATTTGGCAACAATCAGATAGCCATGTCCACGTCTACAGCTTCTAAGCAACCCAAACATATCATATGTGCGATCCTGAGATACCAAGACAATACAAATACCGAGTGCCAGTAAAATAAGAATTACTGATGAGATTTGTTCCTCCATCAGTGCTTCCACGCCCCAGTTCATACCAATTTCAAGTTTCGTTCCCTGTAGCTTTGCAAAATCTTCTACCGTCTTTTTGCCCTGTGCTTCCGCATACGGACGTCCTTCATAAAACGAACTGTCCTTCATCTGTTTATACTGTGCCTGAATGGATTTCAAATACGCCTGATACCCGCTAACATTTTGATATTGTTCAAGAAGTTCTGATATTACCTGTATTTTTGTCGTAAGCGCCAGTGGATTCTCCTCATATCCAGCCTGTCGATATTCGTCCAAGATATTTGGATTCTCCTCCACAAACCCTTGCAGAAGACCCTCATCCACTTCCCCATTCAACGCAATCTGCACAAACTGAAAATTAGAAAGCATATTTAGCTGATCAGTCAAACATTCCTGTGCCTGCTCATTTGTCATATTCGCGGTTTCTTTCTGATACTTTGCAAAAAGAGGAACCGCTGCCACACGATCTTTCTTCTCTGTATACTGAGTATTAAGAAATAGACCAACATCTACAAAAATAAGCAATATCGCAATTCCGATCAACCATCTTTGACGCAGAAGCTTTTTCCATTCCGCTCTTATCATTTTTCTCCATCACCTCTCTGCCCTTGTAATCCATAATCAAACACCTACCAATCAGCGTTCAAAAGAATTTCCATTCATTCCCTTAGTCAACTGAATTAGCGTAGCTTCCTGTATTGCAATTTTATCGCGTTCAATCACACCTATTACGTCCTGTGAAACATTATCTTGTACCTGCTCCCAGTATACAAAAGCATACTTTTCATCTGCACTTACGATATCCACATCATCATACGGATACAAATCAATTTTCTGCACAAACGTTCCATTGTGATCATAAATTTCAAACCAATTTTCATTCTCATTATTACGATCTGGCCATGTATATCCATACAAATCATCCCATTTATATACCTTTCTAGGGAACTCTCCTACAAATTGAGCTTCATCCTCCAGATCAAAGCCTTTTTCCCATACTTTACGAATCTCCGCCTTTGAATCATAGTAAGTCAAATAAATTTCATCCTGATAAATATTCTGAATGCTTAATAAAACATCTTCCTTCTTATACTCATCAGGATTCGTTATCCATTCCTCTGCTTGTGGCTGATACAAATATAAATTTGTTCGCATAGGCAATTTCTCAAAGTCAATGTTGTCCTCATTTGTCCAGTCAATAATTTCTTCACATCCATTCTCACTTACATATAACCAATCTCCGATTCCCTGCAACGTATCTATATATCCACTATACAAATCACTTTGCCAAATCTGTTTGTTATCCTTTCCGTCTAATGACATCTGCCATATAGAAAACTGATAATTTCCATCTTCCTGTGCATCTTCCATGGTATAGTAAATCTTGTCTTGAAATATCGTATAGTTTACCGAACCTGCCTCTGGAATTTCTGCTATAATCTCCTTACCTGACCCATCCTTTTCCACTCTCCATATTGGCATCATCTTTTCCCCGGTCCTTGAATCCTCTTTTGGCCATGTAGAAAGCACATAGAATCCATCATCTACTTCGTACATTTTTCGAGATGCATCTCGAATCATCGCAACGCAATCCTCTGTTGTATGACTGCAATTAGGACGACTACACAATGGCACAGCCTGTTTTGTAACATCACCATTCCAAAAATATAAATGACCACCACATAAGAAATAATATCCATTATCAGCTGGAAGCACATAGTTAAGCCCTCCATTTTCTGCATTAAAACTTTCTTTTCCAAATGCAATCTGTGTCATTGTCATGCCCATTCCCACTATTGCTGCGACGGCAAACATTCTTCTCTTAAATTTTGTTTTCTTTTCCATAAGCGCTCCTTTTCTCTTTGATTTTTAATAGATGTTTGCAAAATGCTACTGATTGTCTAATGTATTATTTCTGTTTCTATTATTTATACTTCTCTAATAAAAAATTTTTAAGTTCAAGAAAAGCGTCTAATCCCTCTGTATCAACAGCAAAAAATTCATTATCAGAAACTTCCTTATATGGAACATAAGTTGATTCTCCTGATACCGGATAAATCACATTGTCATGTACCTCATAACTAAATACTGATGCAATAGCATGATCTTTTGGTAACTGAAATACTTCTATTCCATCTTTTGTGTATCCAATTGATTCAGATAAAAATACCAAATATTCTGCACCATATTTCATAAAATTTACAAAACTCAAATCCATCTCTTTTCTGGCAACGTATGCTTTCCACCGATCGTACGTAATATAAATTTCAGAACCTCTTGCTAAACCTTCACCCGAAAAAACATGTTCAATGCGAACCTTTTGTTGCCATCCTTTAAAAAAGAACTCTGGTGTATCAACAGGCGTAACTTTTAAAATGATGGGGGATTCTGGAAGTATTTTTTTTAATATCTCACAATCCTGAATTGCAAACGAAGTAGGAATTTCAGCAACGGAAAAATCATTTATGAAATTAGGATCTACAGTGATATTCGTATAAGTAGCGAGTTTTCCTCTTCCAAATATGCCAAATCCGAATACCAAAAGCACTGTAACTGCAGCACAAAAACGACATTTCATAATTGTCACCTCCCGTCAACTATAGAACCATTTTCTAAGAAAAAGACGTGATCAGCAAGAATCTGAATATCATCTTCATTATGACTTGCCAATAAAATTAAAACTCCTCGTTTTTTCTCTGATTCGATTAGTTGTCTTACTCGCTCAACAGATTCACGATCTAACGCATTTGTTGGTTCATCTAACATAAGAATGTCCGGATGTTCCATGACTGCTTGCGCAATCGCTAAGCGCTGCTTCATGCCGAGAGAATATTTTCCATATTTTCGTTTGTCGCCAGGATCAAGCCCAACACTTTCCAATGCGGCTATAATATCAGATTTACCTGCTTTTCCTGTGAACTTTGCTAAATAAAGCAAGTTTTCATATCCAGTCAAATTCGGATAAAGTGAGACATTCTCCAAAAGTATGCCCAAATTGGGCAGCACTGAAAAATCTTTTCTTACTATTTTTTCATCTAATTTAACCACACCAGATGTAACCGACATCAATCCCGAAAGCGCCCGAAACAACATTGTCTTTCCCGACCCATTCGGTCCTACAAATCCATAAATATTACCACTTTTAAGATCAAGATCAATATTTGATAAAACTGTTTTTCCTTTAATTTTTTTCCCAACATTTGTAGCTGTCAACCTCATTCTACATTCCTCCAAATTCCAAATCTGAAATAATTAGATCACATTTATGTACATAATGTCCGCCGATCACATGAATCAACACCATAATCGCAATTAAATAGAAGATCGTTCCAGAAAGCGACATCACATTCCACGGTGCATGAATTGCCTCATTCAACCCTCGAAGCGATGAATATTGCCATCCTATAACCAAGTGAGCAATCGGATTGATATTAAGCACAGTACAAAATAGTGTACCGTTGCTTTCTAATGAATTTAATAGTCTAATACAGGTAACGCAAATAAGTTGAGCTACAATTATGATCATAAACGCATTTCCGCTGCCGAGTAAAATAGCTAATATATTAACTAGCAATGTCATTGAAAATGACCACAAACTATAAATACCAATATGAATTATCAGTAACCCCCATCCTGTGGCTGTCCATATCACATTATATCGAAAACAAGTAACAATAACAGAAATCGCAACTAGAAATACCTGATACATCAGCGTAAAACGTGCAATGACAATACACTCTTTTGCATACCATGCAATGCGATTCGGTGTTCTTGAAAAAATATAAACGCTTGCTGTACAAAAATGCTGATATAAACTTGTTCCAACATACAACTCAAAAAGAAAGGTTGGAAGCAATTTCGAGCTAAACGAAAGCAGCTCTGGGAGCGATGAAAAACCAAGTGAAAATTCTCCTCTCGAACCACTGAGTTGCAAAATCAACTCAGAAAGTGTAATTTGTCCATTATAAGGATTGATATAGGTAAAAGCTAATAAACTTCCACAGCAAAATCCCATTAATAAAAGAAATGTAATTTCTTTATGCTTCATAGCTGATCCCCTCTTCCCTTAATAACCGAACAAACAATTGAAATTATAAATAGTATGATCAGAAAACTAATAAAGAAAATGTTATTCTTTACATGGTCATCAAATAAAAAAATGTAATTGTACCAATTAACAACAAATGGTAATTTATCTGTTATTTTAGGCATATACGCAGGAATATTCAACAAAATATATACTGGTAAAAATAAAAGTATTTTAAAACGGAATGATATAATTCCAGATAATGCAACTGTAAACATTCCTATAATCCCTGAAGTAACACCCCAAAAGAGAATTCCAACGAAGGTGTAAAGATATGAATTCATATGAAAAAGAGCTGGAAACATGTAATTACTCGTTAGTTCTATATAATCAGGCGAATAGCGATTTAGGTCTACAAAATCTCCACTAGCAGCCAATGGAAAAGACACACAATTAAGGCCAAATTCAATAAGAAAAGGTACCGTAAAAACGATCATAGTTGCAAAAAAAGCTGCAATTATTTTGCCCAAATAGTATTGAGTGCCTCCAATTCGAGCAATAAGCACACAATCAGTTTTTCTTTTTTTCTCTGAAAGCAATGTAAAACCAGCTGGACAAACGATAAGGATGGGATATAGCTGAATCAAAAGCAGCATAATATCCATATTATTATAAACTTGGTCATAACTCAACGCGATCAGTTTTGCAGGATGATACATCTCAATAATATCACTGCCTTGAAAAGCCAGAACATTTGATCTAAAATTCAAAAATACTATTGATAAAAGAACGAAGAATACTGCAAGCGACATATTTTGTCTTAGTATAAATGACGTTTGATGCTTAATTATTTTTAACATAAAAGCCTCCTTCAGTGCAATGCGATTCGCATCAATAAAACTGTAAATTTTATCGTTAAAAATATTGTATTGTTTCGATTATTTGCAAATTTCTCTTAATAAGAGTATATTATTGCCTGTATGTTTTGTCAATATTGAACTAGTCACTTTCCATGAACAACCACACTCTCGCAATCTTCAAAAAAAGACACTGCATGTCTCCATACAGTGTCTTAATAATCTAGCATTCTTCTGATATTCTGTTTTTATCTTCCGAACTTTTCAGCAACGTCCTCTTCTCCGAAGCATTCACTGATCGGTGCACCTGGTGCTACCATTGGGAATACCTTGTCGTCCTTGTCAATCTGAGCATCAATTACTACTGGAATATTCAGCTCGATTGCTTCCTTAACTGCATTATCAAACTCTTCGCATGTGCTTACTGTGTAGCCCTTTGCTCCAAGACCCTCTGCTACCTTTGCAAAGTCAACGCGGTCATTTAACACTGTCTGAGAATAACGCTGTCCGTAGAACAGATCCTGCCACTGACGTACCATACCAAGCACGTGATTGTTTACAACGACCTCTATAACTGGGATATTATATCGAGTTGCTGTTGCAATCTCATTCATATTCATACGGAAGCAGCCATCTCCTGCGATATTGAATACAAGCTTATCCTTACGAGCCATCTTTGCACCAATCGCAGCGCCAAGACCATAGCCCATAGTTCCAAGTCCGCCTGATGTTAAAAGCTGTCTCGGTGCCTTATACTTATAATACTGTGCTGCCCACATCTGGTGCTGTCCTACCTCAGTAGAGATAATAGCATCGCCATGTGTTGCCTCATAGATCTTTTCGATGATATAAGGACCAGTCAGAACACCCTTATGATAAGTCATCGGATGGGATTCCTCATAGCTCTTAACTTCTGTAATCCACTCCTTATGATTCATCTGTGAAAGCTTTTCATTTAACTTTTCTAAGATAACCTTGACATCACCGATGATACTTGCATCTGTTTTGATGTTCTTATTGATCTCTGCCGGATCTACATCAAACTGCAGAATCTTTGCATTTGCGGCAAATTTCTTTGCATTTCCATATACACGATCACTGAAGCGTGCTCCGACAACTACAAGAAGGTCACACTGGCTTACTCCATAGTTTGATGCCTTTGTTCCATGCATACCAAGCATACCTGTATACAAAGGATCAGTACCGTTGAAGGCACCCTTGCCCATTAAGGTATCCGCAACTGGAGAATCAATCTTATGAACAAATTCATTAAGCTGTGCGTCTGCACCTGATGCAATTGCACCGCCTCCGACAAAAACGTATGGCTTCTTTGACGCCTCAATCATCTTGACTGCAGTTTCAATATCTTCTGCCTTAATGCGATCTGTAATACGTTTAACCTGCTCTGGCTCTTTACGCTCATATTCTGCCTTATTTGCAGTAACATCCTTTGTAATATCAATAAGCACCGGACCCGGACGTCCTTCCTTTGCAATCTTGAATGCACGACGAACTGTATCAGCCAGTTTATTGACATCCTTTACGATGAAATTATGCTTTGTGATCGGCATTGTAACACCAGCGATATCGATCTCCTGGAAGGAATCTCTTCCCAGAAGTGAAACAGCAACGTTACATGTAATTGCAATAATCGGAATAGAATCCATGTAAGCTGTTGCAATTCCCGTTACCAGATTGGTAGCACCTGGGCCAGATGTGGCCATGCAGACACCTACCTTTCCGGTTGCCCTTGCATAGCCGTCTGCTGCATGAGACGCGCCCTGCTCATGGGAGGTTAAAATATGTGTAATTTCATCCGAATGCTTGTAAAGAGCATCATATACATTCAGAATGCAGCCGCCCGGATAACCAAACACGGTATCTACGCCCTGTTCCCTTAAACACTGTACTAAAATTTCAGAACCTGTTAACTCCATATTTATTTTCCCTTCCTTATATCTGTCTTATCTATGTTTTATATCAGAAAACCAGCTTATTTATTAGTTCCCGGAACCTGCAAAACTGCACCCTTACTTGCATCAGTTACAAGTGCCGCGTAGCGTGCCAGATAACCAGTTGTTACCTTTGGCTCTCTTGGTGTCCATGCTGCCTTTCTTCTTGCCATCTCCTCGTCAGAAACACGCACATTCAAAGTGTTTGCCGGAATATTGATCTCGATGATATCTCCTTCTTCAACAAGTGCAATTGGACCGCCGACAGCTGCCTCTGGGCATACATGTCCGATGCTTGCTCCTCTTGAAGCACCTGAAAAACGGCCATCTGTAATCAATGCAACACTGGAACCAAGTCCCATACCTGCAATTGCAGAAGTCGGATTTAACATTTCTCTCATACCAGGGCCACCCTTTGGTCCCTCGTAACGGATGACTACAACATCACCTGCAACGATTTTTCCGCCCTTGATTGCTGCGATTGCATCATCCTCACAGTCAAATACACGAGCCGGTCCCTCATGAACCATCATCTCTGGTGCAACTGCTGAACGCTTTACAACACCTGAATCTGGTGCCAAATTACCCTTTAATACAGCAATTCCGCCAGTCTGGCTATATGGATTATCGATTGGACGAATAACCTCAGGGTCCTTATTCACAACGTTTGCAATGTTCTCTCCAACTGTCTTTCCTGTAACTGTAATACAATCAAGATTTAACAGATTCTTCTTTGACAGCTCATTCATAACGGCGTAAACACCGCCTGCTTCATTTAACTGCTCCATATAAGTATGACCTGCCGGAGCTAAGTGACACAGATTCGGAGTCTTTGCACTAATGCCGTTTGCGATATCAACGTTTAAAGCTACGCCAGCCTCTCTTGCGATTGCCGGAAGATGAAGCATACTGTTTGTAGAACATCCAAGTGCCATATCAACAGTCAGCGCATTGACAAATGCCTTCTCTGTCATGATATCTCTTGGGCAGATATTCTTTTCAACCATCTCCATAACTTTCATACCAGCGTGCTTTGCAAGCTTAATTCTCTCAGAATAAACAGCTGGAATTGTTCCGTTGCCCTGAAGTCCCATACCAAGTGCCTCTGTCAGACAGTTCATGGAGTTTGCAGTATACATACCAGAGCAGGAACCACATGTTGGACATGTCTTGCACTCATACTCATATACATCTTCTTCAGTCATCTTGCCTGCTGCGTAAGCACCAACTGCCTCAAACATGGAGGAAAGGCTTGTTCTCTGTCCCTTTACATGACCTGCAAGCATCGGACCACCGCTGACAAATACAGTCGGGATATTGATTCTGGCTGCTGCCATTAACAGACCAGGTACATTTTTGTCACAATTTGGAACCATAACAAGACCATCAAACTGGTGTGCCATTGCCATACACTCGGTAGAATCTGCAATCAGATCTCTCGTAACAAGAGAATACTTCATACCAACGTGTCCCATTGCAATACCATCGCAGACAGCGATAGCCGGGAATACAACCGGCACGCCTCCTGCCATTGCTACGCCTAATTTAACGGCTTCTACAATCTTGTCCAGGTTCATATGACCTGGAACAATCTCATTATAGGAGCTGACAATACCAATCATTGGCTTGTCCATCTCTTCCTTTGTAAATCCTAATGCATTAAACAGTGATCTATGAGGTGCCTGCTGCATTCCTTTTTTTACATTGTCACTTCTCATGTTTTTAACCCCTTCCAAATTTGTTAACCAAGAATTTTTTCTGCAATCAGATCGCCCATAGAAACTGTGCCAACCTGTGTCATACCCTCTGACATGATATCAATTGTGCGGTAGCCTGCCCTAAGTACCTCTTCTACTGCTGTCTCAACTGCCTTTGCTTCTTCATCAAGATCGAAAGAGTATCTAAGCAGCATGGCAGCAGATAAAATTGTCGCAATCGGGTTTGCAATGCCCTTACCTGCAATATCTGGTGCAGAACCATGGCTTGGTTCATAAAGTCCAAGCTTTCCTGCACCAAGGCTTGCTGATGATAACATGCCAATGGAGCCTGTAATCATACTTGCCTCATCAGAAAGAATATCACCAAACATATTCTCTGTCAAAATAACATCAAACTGTCTCGGATTCATAACAAGCTGCATGGCACAGTTATCAACAAGCATATGCTTTACTGTTACATCAGGATAATCCTTTGCAACTTCATCAACAACTGCTCTCCAAAGTCTTGAAGTGTCAAGAACATTTGCTTTGTCAACGCTTGTTACATTTTTTCCGCGCTTTCTTGCAACCTCAAATGCTTTAACTGCAATCCTTTTAATCTCATTCTCATCGTATGCCATAATATCAGTTGACTTACGAATGCCATCAATTTCCTCTGTCTTATGTTCACCGAAGTATACGCCTCCGGTCAGCTCTCTCATCATAACAATATCAAATCCATCGCCGATAATCTCTGGCTTTAATGGACAAGCATCTTTTAATTGTGAAAACAGCTTTGCCGGACGGATATTTGCAAACAGACCAAGACCTTTACGAATCTTTAACAGACCTGCCTCCGGACGCAAATTTGGTGCTACCTGATACCATCTTGAGTTTCCGACGTTTCCGCCTACTGCACCTAAAAGCACGGCATCACTAGCCTTTGCCTTTTCAAGTGATTCTTCGGTCAGCGGTTCGCCATACGCATCAATTGAGCAGCCGCCCATAAGAAGCGTCTCGTATTCAAACTCATGTCCATATTTTTTTGCTACGGTATCCAGTACCTTTTTGGCCTCAGCCACAATCTCAGGACCAATTCCGTCTCCTGGTATCAATGCAATCTTACCTGTCATCCTGTATCCTTTCCAACAGCAAAAGCTGTCTGCAAAAAGTTTCTTTTTTATCATAATGAAAGTACAAGCACCTTTCAGCACTTGTACTTCCCTATGTTAGTATATTTTGACATTTTTTTCAAGAGAACAAACTTCGTTCCACAAATAGCATCAATAATCAATTAAATTACATCAAGTTTTTTGAAGCAATACACTACTTTGGGATAAAAAGCAATAGGTTATTTGCTCTTATATATCATTATTCATTGATACGCTCAAACACCATTTCATAACCGTCACTTCCAAAGTTTAAGCTTCGGTTCACACGGCTGATTGTCGCAGTAGATGCACCTGTTTTCTGTGCAATTTCAAGATATGTGTTTTTCTGGCGCAGCATAGCTGCTACCTCAAAGCGCTGTGCGATAGACTGAAGTTCATTGACGGTACATACATCTTCAAAAAAAGCATAACACTCATCAAGATTTTTTAATGTGAGAATTGCTTGAAACAAATGATCTGTTTCAGGGTTTTTAATTTTTTTATTCATTCTGGTTTCCGTGTGCTCAAACAATATATTATTAAAGCACACACCCTCTCCTTTCTACATTCCTGTTTTTATTTTTTCTGGTTTTTAATTAGATTTTTAACCCTATGCATGTATTTTGACACGCTAAAGCGAAAAAGTCAAGTCTTTTTGATAAAATTTAATCTTTTCATTTGTACTACTGTTTAAGTTTGCTCCATTTTCTTCATCTAAATGAAAACCTTCTGGTGATACCTTCTGCTCTCCGCACACATCCATACCTAGAAATATAGCACCTGACTTCTTTGCATCTGTCAAAAAACAAAGAATCTGTGAAAGCTGCATGGTTCCCTGGCTCCAGTCCGTAACTGCTTCCTCTTTGTTTAATACATCCTTATCAAGAGAAATATATACAGGCCACTTTGAAAGTTCCTTACACAAAGCTTCCTTTTGCTGTTCAAATTCAGCCTCTGTCACCCATGTGATGCGAGAATCTTTTAAAAGCTGCTCTGCTGTTTTGTCCTCATCTGCCGGACCTACTAATACTGCCTTTTTTAAATTTGGAAGATTTTCTAATGCATGAAGAACCCAGCTTCCACATGTTAAAAGACCGCCGCCAAATGCGCTCTCCATGCAGTCTGAATGATGGTCAAATAAAAGAAGACTAAATGGCTGATTTATACGCTGTAAAAATAAAAGACTGACATAATGATAGTCGCCTGAATCAATAAAATGAAGTGCATTCACTGGAATATGCGCCAAACGCTTTTCAAGCTCTGTTTTCGCCTCATCACTGCAAAAATACAGACTTCCTAAAATATCAGTGCAGTCTGTATATATACAGTCTAAGCCTGGCTTATTTAAAATATTGTCTGTTTCTTCTATGTCTTTTGCTTTCCAAAAGGACTGACTGTCATAGGCACCTGACAAAGAAATCATATAATAAGGATTTTTGCTCACGCTTTCTTTTCCTTTCTTATCTATTATTCCAGACATTTTTTAGATAATCTCTTACTTCAATCAGATCTGGCAAAATTACTTCGGCAAGACTTTGCATTTCTTCATTTGCTTCAAGAAGATCAGGCACCATAATAGGATGAAGACCTGCCGCATGGAGTGAACGCATTCCGTTATATGAATCCTCAACACCATATGCGCTCTCTGGAGTAATGCCCATACGCTTGCATGCCTCTAAATAAATATCAGGCTCTGGCTTACTCTTTTTTGCCATCTCACCGCCTACAATCACATCAAAATACTGTATTAAACCAGCATGAGTCAGCTGACGAATGACTGTCTCACTTCTTGTAGATGAAGCAAGTCCAACATTAGCACCGCTCTCCTTTAGCCATGACAAAAGCTCTCTAGCTCCTTTTTTTACAGGAAGCCCTTCTGTCTCTTCAATTTCGTGAAAGCGATTAGATGTATCTTTTCTAAACTCCTCATAAGGGAAATCTGGTCCTTCAAAGCGAAACATTGTTTCCTTTGTCTTTTCAATTGTAGTGCCAATGCAGGCATGAAACATGCCCTTTGCATCCTTCAATTTATATTTTTCCTTATAATCCTCCCAACAGCGCTCACATACATGCTCAGAATCAAAGATGACACCATCCATATCAAATATAACGTTCTTCATTTTACACCTCTTAAGCTCATATTTAAAAGTACAATAGCCGCCCTGTTGCCAGGGCGGCGAAATATTATTTTAATTAATCTACATATTTCTTTAAAGTATTGCGAACAGCATCTTTTCCTGCAAGCATTTCAACAAACATGCCCTCTACCTTGTCTGCAAGACCTGCCTCGTACATATCAACACCAAAGATTGCCTTATTAGTGAGAATTTCCTTAAGCTGTCCTGTATAAGTCTCTGGCTTTCCTGCCTCTACACCAGAAAGCTTTTCCTGCAGCTTAGCAAGCATCGGATCACTACTAAGCTCCATCTTCTCAAGCTTATCATCTTTTCCAAGAAGATAACGAAGCCATCCTGCAATTGCAAGCGGAATGTATACAAGAGAAGAACAGTCAAGCTCACTGCTTGCCATGTAAGATTTCATTGTCTCACCAAAACGAACAACGATTTTCTGAGAAGTATCAGTTGCAATACGCTGCGGTGTGTCTGGCATAAATGGATTTGGAAGACGCTTCTCGATTACTTCATCAATAAATGCCTTCGGGGAAAGGATGCCAGGATCAGTAACAACCTTCATACCCTCATCGTAACCGATATGACGAATAAGTCCTGTAAGCTCCTTGTCATTCATCTCATCTGCAATCAGATTGTAACCAAGCAAGCAGCCATAAACAGCCAGAGCTGTGTGCAGCGGATTTAAGCAGGTAGTTACCTTCATGCGCTCTACACGGTTTACAGTGTCACGGTCAGTCAGATATACACCAGCCTTCTCAAGTGCCGGTCTTCCTGCCGGGAACTTGTCCTCAATTACAAGGTACTGCGGTCCCTCTGCATTTACAAATGGTGCAATATAAGTATTTCTGGAAGTAATAACAGGTGCCATTTCTTCAACGCCTGCTGCCTCTAATTTTTTCTCAACAGCCTTTGCCGGTCTTGGTGTGATCTTATCGATCATGCTCCATGGGAAGCTGATGCTTGATTCATCCTCAAGATATTTGATGAACTCTTTTGTTACAAAACCTTTCTCTGCCCATGCCTTTGCGATTGTCATAACAGATGCCTGAAGCTTCTCTCCATTATGAGAGCAGTTATCCATGCTGACAACAGCAAGCGGATAACGGCCTGCCTTAAAACGCTCGAAAAGAAGTGCAGCAACGATGCTCATTGCATGCTTTGCGCTCTCCGGACCATTTTCGATATCTGATACAACTACCGGAAGAAAGTTTCCATCAATACCTTTTAATGCATAACCCTTCTCAGTAACTGTAAAGCTGATCATCTGTAAGGATGGATTTACAAATATAGCCTTTAATCTGCCATACTCTGCCTCATCAGCTGTATTTGCCTTAATTCCGTCTGCAATACTTGCAATTACACGGCTTGAGGTATTTCCGTCTGGAAGAAGCGTTACCATCAGTGTCATTGACTCATGTGGCTTGTAGATCTTATCGATGATATCATAATCAAAAGTCTCTGCCGCAATAATTCCTCTGTCAGCAGCACCTTTATTTAACAGATCTTCCTGCAGTCCTGCAATATATCCGCGGAAAATATTTCCTGCTCCAAAGTGAACCCATACAGGCTCCTCAAGTGTCTTTTTATGAACTGCTTCAATATCATAAGACGGCAGTGTAATACCTACCTTTTCAAATTCATTTTTCTTTTGTGTTACATCCTGTAATGTCAGTTTCATCTCTGATTCTCCTTTACAATTGACTCCCACAGACCGCACAAATATGCAGCACCAAGTGCTCTGTCATACAGACCATATCCAGGCATTGCCTTCTCGCCCCAGATCATTCTTCCGTGGTCTGGACGAATAATTCCATCAAATCCAGTATCGTACAGTGCCTTCATGATTGCATGCATATCAAAGGTACCATCTGAAGACAGATGTGCAGACTCCTCAAAATCATTCATGCCATCGTTAAACTGTAAGTTTCTGATATGTGCAAAATGGATTCTTCCCTTAAGTGCGTGAATCATCTCAACTAAGTTGTTGTTTAAGTTTGTTCCGTAAGATCCGGTACAGAAGGTAACACCATTGTGCGGGTTGTCTACCATCTTCATCATACGCATGATGTGATCCTTGTTGTTGATAATACGCGGAAGACCAAATACGCTCCAAGACGGATCATCTGGATGAATTGCCATATTGATATCATACTTATCACATACAGGCATAATTGCCTCAAGGAAATACTTTAAGTTTGCAAACAGCTTCTCTTCGTCGATATCTGCATACTCCTCAAACAGCTGCTTAACCTTTGCCATACGCTCTGGCTCCCAGCCTGGCATAACTGTTCCGTTCATGTCATTTGAAATAGAATCAAACATCTTAGCCGGATCAATGCTGTCTACTGTCTTCTGATTGTAAGCAAGAACGGTAGAACCATCCTTTCTCATACGTGCAAGCTCTGTACGAGTCCAGTCAAATACTGGCATGAAATTATAACATACCATATGAATATCAGCCTTACCAAGATTCTCAAGTGTCTTGATATATGCATCAATATCTTTGTCACGCTCTGGAGCTCCCGTTTTGATTGCATCGCTGATATTTACACTCTCAATGCCTGGAAGGGTCAAACCTGCTGCCTCTACCTCGTTCTTAAGAGCCATAATCTCCTCATAAGTCCACAGCTCACCTGGCATTTTGTTGTAAAGAGTAGAAATAACACCCTTTACATAAGCGGTCTGTCTGATCTGCTGTAAGGTAACGGTATCATACTGGCTGCCGTACCATCTCATTGTCATCTGCATAACGAATTCTCCTCCTATTTGAACTGCCAATTATCCATTACAGATAAGCGGCAGTTTTATATATTTTTTACTATACTTACATATTAGCATAGATCACTGTGATTGAAAATGTGTTTTTTTACATTTTTTGTGTGGTTTTTGGTATTAAAATTTTTGTTCGTGCTGCACTCATACTTACAAAAACTGTGTCACATCTTTGCATGCCACATAGCTTAGTTCAAAGTTCTTCGCTGTCAATGTTTTTGACTCTTTGTCATAAGATGGTGACGTTTCTTTTGCACGTTTTTTAAATGTCGCAAAACTAACATCTGATTTTTGACCGCCGCAAACACAAAGATAAGCTGCATTTTTGCTGTAAGCACGCTGCTCACAATTAAAATTCATACCATTATGTGCTTCCAGTTTTTCACTGCACCATAATGCCAGATAGCCTGTTTCTTTGCGAAGGAATATCCAATTTTCTTCATGAATCACCTCATCAAAACGACACTCTGGGCAATATAAATGAGTATAGCCAATTGGATGCTCATCTGGAATCACATAAATACCGCCAAGAATACCGTGCTGCTGTTTTAATGCCGGCATCACACCATTTCCATGCCAGTAGCCAGGGCGCATATCGCCCTCCTCTGATGTAGAACCTGGATGTGTGACGAAAATACTCGCTTCGCCGTCAAGCGCTGCATACCACATGTGCTGCTGATAACCGTATGTACCTGGTCTAAAATATGTAGTTCCATGGAAACGCTCGTTAAACGATTTCGTAAAGTTATGTGTCGTGATATCCACATCTTCCTTAAGAGTCTCATTTTCCCAACGTGTAAACGGCTCTCTAGGAGACGCTACGCTCGTCAAGCAATAATCGTCATTTTTCTCAAGATAGACTCTTGCATTTCCCGTTGTATAATTTGTCTCAACATCATCCTCCATAAGCTTTACAAGACCTTCTGGAATCGGATAGTGACTGCTTGCATAAAAACCAAGCCATCCCTCTCCAAATGTGTATGGCAGCTTTGGATTGATCAAATTCATAAGTGCCATTGCTCCCTGATCAAACGGATACAATACACTTCTGTAAACACGTCCCATCGGTGCCACAATACCAGTTTTATAAGTGTGAAGAGCAAGCATAGACAACATCTTATCAGTAACAGCTGCCGCGCGCTTTGAAATTTCCGGCTCTGAATAATCAACTACATTAATCAATGCAGCAAATGTAACGCACATATAGACAGTACTCAAAAACTCCTCAAAGCCATACTCTTCTACATCATCAAGCCACTGCAAAACTTTGTTTCTTCCATATAAATGAAGTTCTTTTCCTGTCATCTTTGCACGTGGGAAATATTCGTCTGGATACATCTCTCCTGCATTCATCGCACATGTATAGAACATCAGCGCATGGTTCTCGCTCCAAAAGCACATGCCATCAAAACCGTCCATATCCATCCAGTAGCGATAATTGATCATAACATCTTTTATACGCTCTTTCATTGCTCCCTCAACTGGATAATTACGCAGATAACGAATCAGTCCGCACATCAAAAAGTCAGAGCAGTCATATCGCTCTTCGATCATCTCAAGCATCTCATACATCAATCGCTCATCATCCATAGAGTTGTCATTGAAATGCTTTCTTGCAAGGATGTTTGAAATCGGAAAACCAAACTTCTCACCGCGGCTCTCACTCATAACATCTGCAATTCGTCTGAATATAAGCTCCTTATTCTCTTCAAAACTAAATGCACTTCCATCCTCGCGCAATGCATATTTAGGAACAAGCTGCTCGGTGCGTTCAAAGACACGCTTAAGTTCAAGCTTTCCTGAAACAACCTTCACTGTTACATATGGCTGTCCATTTTCTAAAAGAATCTCGTTTTTTCCCTCTGCCTGATACCAAACAGCAGGTATCTTTGCCTTTGCAAAATCCTCTTCATGATAGCGATATGTATAACTTGTTCCTGCTGGAGCTGGGCTGTCAAAACAAAGCTTATTTGACTCTAAACGTGCACTCTCCAAAAATGCTTCTGCCACAGCTGCAGCGTCAGCACATGCTTCATCTGGAATTGACACTTTAATTTCATCTTTATGATTTAAAATCTGCAGTCCTGCTACACTTCTTGTATCACGCACGCCAAGATTCTCACATGCTAAATAAATAAGATTGCGCCCTGCTTTTAAATGAAGCGTCAGCTCTTTTTTCTGAATTGGCTTATAAACTGGCTGCTTTAATGCACCCTCTAATCTGCCATTGCAATATACATCAACTGCTGCATATGACCAAAGCGCTGCCGTAACATTAATATCAGATGATGTCTCAAGTACAGTCGCAATGTCAAAATGAATACGGCGCATAACAGAATAGAATGTTGAAATATTTACAAAACAGCTTCCACTGTCATAGTAATACTTCCATTCTTTATTCAAGCGGCTCTTTGCTCCAACAACAATCTCACCAGTTTCACCAACTGGTTTGTGTTCTGCAATTACAGAACGCAGATATGCTTCATAGCGAAGCTGATTTTTATCCTTCGCCTCATTAAAATAAGGCTCTTCCTGCGGACCTGACACCATAAAATGTGTCACAAATCCATCCAGGCCTAGTTTCCATCCGCTCATTTGCTTTTTCCTCCTACAGCATCATTAACTCTACTTACGCTGATCAATTTTTGTTATTGACATCATAAAGACAAATTGCTTTTCTTGTATTACAGCTCCTTGGTACTACATTTATATCTTCTAATACAAGATTATCAATATGACGTGCCCAGATGCCATATGCATCTACATCACCATGTGCATTGCTCTCTGGATAATCCTCCAAAAATTCATCAAACGTCTCTGGGATTTCAATGATTTCCTTATTATCCCTATATATAACATGATAACTGTTTACAGTAATATTTTCAAGTGGTCTCCGAACAACACTTCCATCATTTTTAGTTGTCTCATAACCTGTTAAAATTGCCGGAACTTCTGCGTTATCTGCATGAATATTTTCAATGCAGATATTTTTAATGCTGCCTCCCCAGTAGCGATTTTCTCCTACATTGTCTGTATAAGGTTCATTATAACGATTTCTCTTATTTAAACAAATATACAAAGGACACATAATCTTATCCATCATGATATTTCTAATAGTTACATCAGAAAGATTAGTTCCATCACATGACTCAAGCGAAATTCCTGAAACAGAACCAGGATAAATATCAGGCATGCAAAATGTACAGTCTTCTACAAGAATATCACTAATATCATTTGCTGTTTCAGTTCCAATTTTAAATGCGTTCATAACTGTAACAACAGTACATCTTTTTACATGTACATGCGTCATGGCACGTCCAGTACGAATTGGATTTTTAATTACAATTCCATCATCTGCACAGGAGATAAAACAATGATCTACTAATACATTATCACTTGCATTAATATCAACACCGTCAGAATTTGCCACATGACGATTATCATCAATTACCATATTCTTAACTGTGATATTTTCACAACACTCAATATGAAGTGTCCAGCTCATTGAATCATATAAGATAATATTGTCAAGCGTAACATTTTTACTGTCCTGTACCCATACAAGTGCTGCCGGACGACTTAAATTTGGCTTGCCTTCACCATATTTATCTTCTGAATAACGTATTCTCTGTCTATAATAATAGCGGAGTGTTCCAGGAATAGTATTAATTTCTTTTGCCTGATCACGTCTTGGCAAACGGCTTGTCTCAAATGGAACAAGTGCCGGAAGCTCTTTTGGTTCATATACATACCACTCACCGCTTCCGTTAATACGACCTCCTCCTGTGATAGTCACATCCTCTGCATTCTTTACACGCACAAAAGCGCCCTCACTCGACTCGCCCTTTCTGTCATCGATCTGCTCCTTTTTTTTAGCAAGCAAAAGATCTACATTTCTGGACGCTTTGATTTCAGAATCTGCCGCAATAAACAGTGTTGTGTGAGACGGAATATACACAGTGCCCATGCAATATGATCCGCCTGCTACAAGAATCACACCGCCTCCTGCTTTCTCACATGCTGATGCAGCTTTTAAGAAAGCTTCGGTATTTAAAAGATCTTTTTCTGGTCTTGCGCCAAAATCGCGAATATCGAAAACCCTTTTTCCTTCTGGAAGCTTCTTATTTTTATCGATAAATTCATCATATGGAAGTGCTTCATAATAATCACCCGGATAGATATTTCCTAATTCTGGGTAAGTGGGTATATCGTATGTGTTCTGCATAACAGTGAATCCTTTCTAAAAAAGGCCGACAATTCGTACTACCACAAATTGTCGGCCTATCTTTTTGTTAACCCTTTACTGCACCGGCTGTCAGACCGCCCATGAAGAAACGGCTAAAGCAACAGTAAACAATCAAAATCGGGACAATTGAAATTGTCGCACCTGCAAACATGATGTTCCATGCTGCAGTACCGTCTCCGGCATTCTTTAACATATTAACACCTACGGTCAGAGGACGAAGCTTATCATTAGTCATTGTAAATACAAGAGGAAGAATGTACTCGTTCCATCCCTGTCTGAAGGATAAAAGTGCAATTGTTGCCAAAATCGGCTTTAACATTGGAAGGATAATCTGATAATAAATTCTAAAGAATCCACACCCATCCATCTTTGCTGCCTCGTCAAGCTCCTTCGGAACAGAATTAACGAATCCGCGGCATAAAAAGATAAATGTTGCCTGGCCGCCGCCTGCTGAGATAATAGCAACAGCTAACAGGCTCTTATTCATCTTCAGCTTAACAGCCAGCTCAAATAAAGGACGAAGGGAAACAGAACCAACGTTGATGAACATGAATGCTACGAAAAGCATATACAGAAGTTCCTTACCCTTAAAATTCTTTCTTGCAAATACGTATCCTGCCATGCTGGCATTGATTAACGAAATAAGCATAACAGCTAAACTTAAGAACACACTGTTCATTGTATAAGTTGCAAAATTTGCCTGTTTCCATGCCTGCACATAGTTATCAAACACCCACTTGCTTGGCAAAATGCTTGAACCTCCGACAAGCAGCTCCTTATTGTCCTTAAAGGAACCAAAGATAACATAGCATACAGGAAAGATTGTGATGATCGCCGCGAGTGCCAAAAACAGCCAGATGATCAGACGGACGATCTTCGTTCTTGTTGAATATACTGCATGAGTTTTTTCCATCGTATCTCCTCCTAATTTATACTACATCGTCAAGTTTCTTGGAAACAAACAGATAAATACCAGTTACAATACCTACGATTACTGCTGCAACAACACTAAGCAGTGCTCCATAACCGATCTGTGGCTGGCTTGTGCTTCCGGCTGATCCAAAGATAATATTGTAAATATATAAGAACATTACCATGGAACGGTTGCCAGGTCCTCCATTTGTCAGAACCATGATTGCCTCGTAATCCTTAAATGCTCCAGTGATTGCAAGCATTAAAACAACCTTTAATACTGGTGCCAGCATTGGAAGTGTAATGCGGAAGAAGGTCTGCACGCCAGTTGCGCCGTCGATCTTTGCACTCTCGTAAACATCCTCAGAAATACCAGTCATACCAGTAATAAAATACAGCATGTAGTTACCAAAACCACCCCAAATTGCAAGGATCGTAACGGCTACCATAACAACACTCGGACTGTTCAACCACTTTATCGGAGAATCAATCATATGCATGTTCTGAAGCATAGAGTTTAAAATACCATTCTTTGTTGCAAAGATAAATCCAAAGATCATACCTGCAATAGATGTACTGATGATAGTCGGCATGAAATAGATTCCTCTAAATACTGAAGAACCTCTTAATTTCTGGTTTAATAAAACTGCCATCAACAGAGCTAACGGAATGATGAAAATCAGCTTATAGAATGCATATTCAAATGTATGCATAACACTATTCCAGAAAACCTTATCATTCAGCATACGCTCAAAGTTTTTCCATCCGGTAAATGTAGACTTGAAACCATTGTAGTCACATGCTACATAGCGGAAAATCCAGATAAACGGATAGATAGAACACAGGCAAAGAAAAAATACTGCCGGTGCCAGCATAAGTGCTGCTGAAAAACTTCCACTACTTTTCGCTTTCTGGAACTTTTGTGAAAAAGTCATTTTTTTCTGGCTCATAAAATCCTCCTTTTTTTCTTAGTTCACGTTTTTTTTGCATCCCGTGAATAGATGCGATAAGAAAGGGAAAGCCGTCTCCTTATTTTTCGGAAACAGCCTTCCCATTTTATTCAGATGCCACTATAGGCTGTCTGTTTCTTATTTGTCAAGATAGGTTGCAGTTCCATCACTTGGATGAAGCGGATCATAATCCTCAATTACAAGTCTCTTAACGCTGCCAGACTCGATATCTGCATCATATGCCTCATTGTAACGGGTATTCAGATCTTCGATTGCATCGTCAACATCAACATAACCCATGATTGCATTCCACATAACAGTTCTGTAATCATCACCTGTCAGGTTAATGGTCGGTACTGCCGGGTATACAGACTCATAGTCAAGTAAAGAGAAGTCTGCCAGACGGCCGATCTTAGACTTATCGATCTTCTCATCCATATAAGAAGTAATCGGCAGACAGTAACCATTCTCTAAGTATCCCTTTAAAAATTCCTCAGACTGGAAGTACTGAATTACCTTCCAAGCTTCATCTGGATGCTCACTGGAAGACATGATTGCATAGCCCTTAGACGGTGTTGTCTGAAGTGCACCCTTGATCTCGCCGTCAAGAGATGGAACCTCTGCTACACCCCACTCAAAGTCTTCGATTGGCAGCTGGCTGGTGAATACACCTGCCTCCTGAGAAGCGTTGCCCCACAGTGCAAACTCGCCTTCTGCAAATAATGCTCTCATGTTATCAACGCCCTGCTGATCCGGGTAAGCAATCTCCTCATCGATAAATCTCTTGCCCTTCTCAAGGATTTCCTTGTAGCCGCTGAAATCAAACTTGCCATTTACATAGTCATAGTAATAAATACCAGATACCTGAGCCATCATCTCAAGCTGACGCTCAAATGGAGAAGATGAAGTAAATCCGATTCCATAATACTCGCCGTTTCCATCCTCAGTGATCTTCTTTGCCATATCAATGTACTCGTCAAGTGTCTTCGGAATTTCTGTATATCCGCTCTTCTCTAACAGATCCTTATTGTACTCAATACGAACACCAGATCTCATACCAGAATATACCCAGTACAGATTGCCATCCATGTAGTTTAAGCCCTCATATGCATGCTCATATGGCTCGTTAACCTTCTGGTACTCCTCATCTGCATCAATGTAATCGTTTAACGGAACAAGCATATCGTTATCTACGAAATTCTTTAATGTTACGCTCTGTCCGATGATATCCGGTGCTGTACCGCCTGTGTAAGCAAGAGAAATCATGTTCTCATAATCATCTGTGATGATCTGCATATCAATGTAGATATTGTCTGTATTCTCCTTGTTGTACTTTTCTACCATCTCAGTCATGTACTCGCTGTCATGGCGGTCATTTACCCAGTAAGTGATGGTAGTTACATCATCTGCCATTGCCGGAACTACGCCGATCGTACCCATTGCCATTGCTGCACAAAGTGCAAGACTCATACCTCTTCTTTTCATTAGAAAGTCCTCCTTAAATTCCTTTACAGCTTATCCAGTTTCACAATAAAACTCGGATTGCTGTTTGCTATGGCTATGTTTTATCATGAATTGTAACAATTTTCAACATCATTTTCCATGGATTATGTAACACTTTCCATCATGTGACATTTTTCAATTATTCATTTTGTTGGTTACAGTTCACGCATCAATGTTACGAAATCCATTCACCTTTGGGCTTTGCTATAAATATTGGCTTACGTTTAAAAGTTGCTTTTCTGCTCCATTCATGTTAAAATGACACTAGCATATGTGCGTAACAAACATACAAAACCAGAAATTTCAAAACAAGGAGGAACTTTCATGGAATCCATTTCTATCCGGGTTCTGCTTGCTGATGATGAGGCTGCCATTCGAAACGGGCTTCAAAATGCAATTCCCTGGGAGCAATACCATGCCAAGGTAGTAGCTGTTGCTTCTAACGGCCAGGAGGCACTTGATTTAATAAACAGCTATCGCCCGGATCTTGTTATAATTGACATTAAAATGCCTCAACTTGATGGACTTGAGGTAATCCGCCGAACTAAATCTGCAGGAATCACCTGTCGTTTTTTAATTTTAAGCGGATATGACGATTTTTACCTTGCACAAAAAGCAATTCGCTATGGTGCAAACGGCTATTTTTTAAAGCCGTTAAAAATTGAAGAATTTAAGGATGAGCTATCTCGTCAATATGCTGAGATTCTCTCCCATCATAATTCTTCTGCTGCCGCCAGAAATTTAGATGAATTAATGGAAAGTTCAAAAATTTTCTTTTTGAATCAACTTCTATTAAATGAAATTCGCGATGAAAGTGAGATTGAACGACGCCGCACTATGCTTTCTCTTACGCTGTTTGATACTCCTTATCGCGTTATTGTCTGTTCAGCAGTTATATCAAATGACCGACTTTTACCTGCTCTTAAACAGGCAAAATCTCTTTTTATAAGTGCTTTCTCCAACCAGTCTATTGAAGCCTGGATTCTTCGCGAAAAGCAGCTTGTACTTCTTATTTCTGACGCTCAAAATAAAGAGCTTTGCGCTATCCGAAAACCGATTGCAAGTATCCTTTGCCGTTTAAAAGGTCAAACTGGTATTCGTTTTTATGCTGCAGTCAGCACACTTACTGATCGGGCTGCGCAGGCTTCTGCCGCTTACACAGACGCCCTTCGCGCATTATCTTATCACATATATGAATGTGAAAATGATGTATATGACGATACCATGGTCTGCCGCCAAAAGCCTTCATTTTCTCCTTCATCAATTGCATATGATCCAATGATTGCCTGCATTGAGCGCAATGATCCTGATGAAATAAAAAGATGTTGTGCCCAATTTGTGCATTCGCTCTTTTTTACACAACTGCCTCCTCCTGATTTTATCCGCGGCATGTGTATTCACGTACTGACAAACATCCGTGTACATTTTCTTGCAAAACACACAGAACTTTCACCAGAAGAGCCTATACGCCCAGATGATGTGCTGTTATGTCACACAATCACAGAACTGATTGAATGGCTTGCCGCTGGTTTTCTGTCGCTTTCAGAAAGCTATAAACGCCAAAAGAAATCCTCAGATCCTATTATTGAGGCTGCTAAGGAGTATATTAAAAATCACATAAGCAGCAACCTAAAAGCAAAAGATGTAGCTGCCACTGTCAACTTAAGTGAATCTTATTTTACGATTTACTTTAAAACAAAAACCGGACAAAATTTCCGTGATTATGTATTGAATGCCAGAACTGATCTCGCAAAGAAGCTTCTTTTAGAGCAGCGGCTTAGTATCAGCGAGATTGCTTATGCAACAGGCTATCAAGACTACCGCTCTTTCTCAAGAGCCTTTAAAAATGTCACTGGAATTTCTCCTTCTGACTATCAAAACAGATAGTACAGACCACACTACAATACTTTTATATGACGATGAAACAATTTAAAAAATTTATTGATCATTTTCGACCCTCACGCCATATAATGATAAAAAGTTGGTTTGCCACTACACTTATTGTTGTGACAAGCCTGCTTTTCATCAGCTTTGGGTCACAGTTTTTTTTAAAAAACTATTTTTTGTCTCATGCGCTGACACGGGCAGAAAATAACACTGCAAACACTGCGCAGGCATTTGAAAATGCACTTTCCTTTATCACGACACGGTTCGTTGATATTTGCGGAACAACTGAATTTAGCAACAAATTTTCGCGAATACGGCGATGCAAAAATGATGATTATATCAAACTTAACAGTGATCTTCAAGATACACTTCACGATCTGTGTGTATCTAGCTCACTTATTCGCTCTGCTTTAATAACAAGCAAAACTGGAATGGTTTACCACAATTTTAGTGAAAGCCTTTTGTCAACCACTGATTATACTCTTGGAAATCCTGCTGAGTCCATCTCTGGCATCACAGTACTTGCAGCTCAGACAAGCCCATTTTTAGATCAGCAGACTGTAATTCCTATTGCCATTCCACTCACCTATATGGAAAATACGACCATTGTGATTGTAGCAGACAGTGTTGATGCATCTGATGCTATTTTATTTATCCTTCTCGATGCCGGAATGGTTCGCGACTTTCTTCATACTTATAGCGAACGAAGCTCTGAAGGAGCTTACTATCTAACCGACTCTGGCAATCTTATCGTAAATGCTTCAAGAAAGAACAGCGACTCTTCTGACAGTGATGCGCTTCATCCTCTTCCAGTTCGCAAAAACTCTCTTACTATTGAACAAGATGATGCCTATCTGATCTTAAAACGACTTGGAAACAGATCGCTTTGTCTGGCTAATTTAATTTCGGTGGACCAGCTGCTGTCATCGCTTCGTACTATCCAGCATTATCTGTATCTTGCTATTTTAGTTGTACTTTTGACAATCACTGTTGGTACACTGATTGCCTCCAATCTGATTACCAGATCACTCTCTAAACTAATCGGTGCTGTGTCTGCTATTGAAAATCAGACTTATGATTCCAGTCAGGTTTTAACCCAGTCAGATGAACTTGGTCAACTTAGCCTTGCTCTCGATTCAATGTATCAAACCATCCAACAACAAATTGAGCAAATAAAGCAGGAACGTCAGGCTAAATACAATGCTGAGATACGACTTTTTTCAGAGCAGATCAATCCACATTTTCTATATAACACGCTTGAATATATCAATATGGAAGTCTACAGCAATCACACCCAAAATGCCTCCATGATGATTCAAAATTTAGCTGACTTTATGCGAATCGGTCTTAATTTTGGAGGTGAGCTGATTTCAATCTCAAAGGAACTTGCACACGTTCAGGCCTATGTCAATATAATGAATTACCGTTTTAGCCATAAGATATGCTTTACAAGCGACATTCCAAAGGAACTGCTTTCTTATGAAATATTAAAAATCATTCTTCAGCCGCTTGTTGAAAACTCTATTCGTCATGGTTTTGGACTTGACAATAGTTCTAGCTATCTCGATGTGCCATCCATAAAAATTGAAGTTTACCGTGATGATCCATGGTTATATCTTCGTGTGATTGACAATGGCGCAGGAATTGATATTGAAAGAGCGACACAAATTTTACACACAGGTACAGACGGACAAAAGCATGTTGGTCTTAATAATGTCTATCAACGACTCGTATTTTTCTACGGAGAAACGGCCAAAATCACCTTTTCTTCTATTCCATATTATGAAAATATTGTACAGATCAGGATACCCTTTATTTATCCGATTCCTGATTTTGAGGAGGAACATCATTGAAACAAAATAATACAAATAAAACCTTTAAAACTGAGCTTGAAAAATTAAAACAGATGAGCATTGAAGATCGTATATGGTATATCTGGGAATATTATAAGCTCCAGATTTTTGCATTTTTTCTAGTCATATTTCTTTTATATGAAGCAGGCGCATGCATCTACCGTAACCTTCAGGATACCATGCTTTACTGCGTAACAGTAAATGAAACAAGTCTTCTCTCCTCTGATTTTTCTGTTGTTCAAAAGGAATTTGAAGAAAAAAATGGCTTTGACAAAACTTGGAAACAAAACACTATTTTTGACTGTTCTTTATCTGTTGATGACAGCAACAAAGAAGTTTATGACCAGTATTATAACACTGCATCAAACATTAAGTTAACCTCGCTTCTTGCAACCGATACGGTAGACGTTTTAATTACAGTTCCACAAATGTTTTCCTACTACACGGCACAAAATGCCTGCCTTGATCTTTCTTCTTTTCTTTCTGAAGATTTATATGAAAAACTTGAAAAGGAAAATCGTCTTTTAACAGCTGTTGACGGCGGCGGAAATAAAATCTGTACTGGAATTTCACTAGATGACAGTTACCTTTCGTCTAAACTTCCTCTCTCAGACGAATCCTCTCTTTCTGTCTGCACTGACAAAAATCATCCAGATGTTATTCAGGATTTTATAAAATATTGCCTTTGGGGAAAATAATTATGATGTTGGGGTCAAAAGGTATTTTGCCCCCAACTGATATCCACGAATTGCTTCGTTGCTATGCAACTTTCGCAATTCTAAAAACATTCGGATTCGCTGATTTTCCTTGAAAATCGCTGCATCCTCATGTTTTGCGGGTCCCAAGCTCAAAAACCTAATCGTGCAAGCACGAACGGCTTTTGGAGCTTTTGACCCTGGTATCTTTGAATTGTAATTATCTAGTTACAATTTCAACAGGAACATTTAAGATCTTTGCTACCTTCAAGATGGTATCAATATGTCTTCCAGTTGCTGCTGCCATATGATGAGTTGGGCCAGCCTCGCTCCAACGATTTACAAATTCTCTTGCACCGCAGGTGAAGCGTGTTCTCATGTTTGTATCACCAAAGGAAAGGATCGGTCCGTCCTCGTTTACACCTTCTGCTACAACAAACTTGAAGTGACCATCAGCATCTTGTGTGATTGCCAGGTAGGTAACAGGACCAGTATATGGATAGAACTGTGTCAGATAGCCGCCGCCTGTCTTTCCGTGGAATACCTTAACGATCTTCATGGTTGGTTTCTTTGCAGAGATATCAGCATCGCCGCTTCCAGAGTGACCAATGATACAGATGTCATCGTTAAAGTCGATGGAGTACATTTCAGAAAGCTGTCCTGTTCCAGAAATTGTTTTTAAGATACTCATTGCCATGGCAACCTTCATGTCACCCTCTACGGCACATGCAGTTCCCTGCTTGATTAACATAGAGAATGCTGGAATAAGCATACTGTCAAGAACACCAGCCTTGCCCTGTGCAAATCCGTCATAGTGAGATGCGATCAGTCCAAGGTGCTCATCCTTAACCCACTTCTCAAAAGCAACAACATATTTTGCCATATCCCAAACCTTCTCAATGGTGCCGCCGCCCTCAATCTCGAAGGTATCCAGAATATCCTGAGCCTTTGCGCGGATCGCATCCTCATCAGTAATATCATCTGCGATAGCCCACATTTTTTCCCAGTCAAACTGCTTTGTGTATAAGAACATTCTGTTATACAGATTTGTCTCATCAATGTAAAGATCCATCATACCAGGATATGGTCTTCCAATCTGTGCAATATTTGTGTCACGGAATCTTCTTCTTACCTGAGCTGCTTTACACCAGTCTTCGATTTCTGCCTGAACACCAGGATCACCGCCCTCAACAACACCAGTGATAACAGCATGTCGTCTTCCAGCTCTTTCAAGGTCTGCAACTGCCTCACCTACAGCGCCGCATGCATAGCCTTCACCGAGCCAGGATGCGATATCGGTATGCTCATAATCTAATGCCTTTAACTTCTGAACATTTACTAAAACAACAGGAACATCAAGATCACGGATTGCTGGAAGCATGTTGTAGGAGGTAGCGTAGGTCAGCATCTGGAGAAATACCAGATCAACATCTGCTGCACGGAACTTATCTCCGGCTTCCATAGCCTGCTCCTTTGTGGTAATCATTCCGCCGTCAATAACCTCTACGGTATCTGGAAGAGTTTTTTTGAATGCTGCATACTGTGACTCGAACTCCGGTACTAATGATGGGAACTGCGGAAGGTATGCGCCTAATGCGATAGAAAATACACCGACTCTCGCTTTTGTGTTTACTAACATAATGAAACCTCCATTCATTTGTTTTTATTATTTGGCCTGCCGATTTTTGCCAATCTCAAATTACAGCATTATTATACAAAAGTCATGTGTAAAAAACAATCACTTTTGGCACATTTATCACCTTATTCCGACCCTTTTATAAGAATGATTTCTTCTAATTTTCAGCGGTTGACAAGGACACTTAACAAATGCTAGAATAACGTTGAAATGTAAGGGAAAGTAATAGATAAGGAAAGAGATTTATGAGAGATTTGTACGATATTCACTGCCATATTCTGCCAGGGGTGGACGATGGAGCGAAGGATATGGACATGGCCCTTTCAATGATTGAAAAGGAAATAGACGCTGGTGTTGAGACAATTATTTTGACACCGCATTTTCGAAAAGAAATGTTTGAACCTGATATGGAGGATATTTGGAGCGCGTATGATACGCTTGTTGATGAAACAAAAAATAGGAATATCCGTCTGTATTTGGGCTGTGAGTTTCATGCCAATATGGAGATGGTGGAGACATTAGACAGAGATTTTCGTCCAACACTTGCAGATTCACGCTATGTACTTACTGAGTTTTCAAGCAGCAGTACAAGAGCTTTTATAAAAGAGAGAGCGGATGCTCTTTTGACAGCAGGCTATTATCCGATTATTGCCCATATTGAGCGTTATCGTGCGCTGAGAAAAGATTTTGATTTTATCGCAGATCTTATCGAAATGGGGTGCGAGATGCAGGTCAATGCAGATGCTGTGATTGGAAGAAATGGACTTGGTGCACAGCGTTTTTGTAAAAAGCTAATGCAGGAGGATATGCTTCATTATGTTGCAAGCGATGCCCACAATTTGAGGGGACGTGCCTCTCATATGGGGGAGTGCTGTGAATATTTGAAGAAGCATATGGGGCGACTTTACACAAGTCGTATTATGAGAGATAATCCAAGTAAAATTGTTGAAACTTTGAGATAGCCATTTTATTTGTAGGAAGCAACGAAAACAGGTTGAAATTTTATAAATGATAGAGTAGAATACAAAATGAAAATGGAAACTATAGTTACATTAATAGATTGGAGAGAGCATGACAATAAAAGAGTGCTATGAGGCAATGGGTGGAGATTATGAAGACGTTCTCAAGCGCCTCATGAACGAAGCAAGAATACAAAAATTTGCATTAATGTTTAAGAAGGATCCAAGCATGAGTCAGTTAACACAGGCGATGGATGCAGGTGACGTTGAGACTGCATTTCGTGCGGCACATACACTTAAAGGAATTTGTGCAAACCTGGGTTTTAAGTCGTTGTTTGAAGTAAGCTATGAGATCACAGAGGCTTTAAGAGCAGGTGATATGGAGCAGGCAAAGGTTATGTGGCCAGATGTGCAGGCATGCTATGCACGCGTGGAGAATGCATTAAATCAGCTGGAACAGTGAAAAGCTGATGAATTTGCAGAAATTACAAAATAAGGATAATCAGAAAGGAATCAGAGGATGATATGTCCAAAATGTGGTGCGAAGCTTGAGGAAGGAACCAGAGTATGCCCGATTTGTGGCAAGAGTCTGGTGGCAACTAGCGTAGGCACTGTTTTTAAGCGCAGAGATTTACAGGAGTATGATGAGCTGTCATCAGATGAGTACGATGATAGTGATTATCAGGATGATGGTTCTTACGAGGAGGAACAATATGATGATACTTATCAGGATGATGAGTACGATGATGGTTCTTACGAGGAAGAACAGTATGATGATGGATATGAGGCGGAAAGTGGTCCATATGATAATGAAAATAATGAAGCCTATTTTTCAGACCAATCAGATGAGAAGCCGGTAAAGAAAAAGTCGATTGCAAATAAAATCCTTGGAGGAATGATTTTAATTTGTCTTGCTGGTATTGTGGTTGTGGGCATTGCGACAGCAAAGATGCTTACTGCAACAAAGCAGGATAAAAAGAAGCTTCCACAGACAATTGTTCAGACAACTGAGGAGCAGACAAGCACTGCGCAGGAGACAACAGAGGAAGAGACTTCTACAGAGGAAGAGACAAGTACAAAAGAGGAAACTTCTTCTGAGGCAGAAACAAGTACTGAGGCTGAAACAACAGAAGAAAAGACAACTGAGGAAAAAACAAAGGCAACTACTGCAGAGGAGACAACGACAACTACAACAGCAGTACAAACACAGCCATCTACGTCACCGGCACCGACGCAGCCGACACAGCCAAAGCCGCAGCCGACACAGCCAAAACCGCAGCCGACACAGCCAAAGCCGCAGCCGACGCAGCCAAAGCCGGCACCGACGCAGCCAACGCAGCCAAAGCCGGCACCGACGCAGCCGACACAGCCAAAGCCGGCACCAACGCAGCCAACAGAGCCAGATACACCAGCGCAGCCAGATACAGTGCCGACAGAGCCAGATACACCGGCTCAGCCAGATACACCGGCGCAGCCAGATACACCAGCTCAGCCAGATACACCAGCTCAGCCAGATACACCGGCTCAGCCAGATACACCAGCTCAGCCAGATACACCGGCTCAGCCAGATACACCGGCTCAGCCAGATACACCGGCTCAGCCAGATACACCAGCAGCAGAGATTGCAGAGACAATCGAATAAATTTTTCGGATTGTAACAGAGAGGAATATAGAATGATTTTTGATACTCATGCGCATTATGATGATGATGCATTTGATGAGGATCGCGATACATTGCTGGGGGAGATTTTCTCCTCCGGCATTTGTTGTATCACGGACGTTGGTGCGTCCGTGAAATCCTCAAAAAGTGCGGTTGCACTTTCAAAAAAGTGGCCGCAGATATATGCTGCCGTTGGTGTTCATCCAGACAGCACAGCTGATATGACAGAGGAAGATATTGAAACGCTGCGAAGCCTTGCACAGGAAAAAAAGGTAGTGGCAATTGGTGAGATCGGACTTGATTATTATTGGGACAACTCACCGAGAGAAGTTCAGAAGAAATGGTTTGAACGCCAGCTTGCACTTGCAAGAGAGGTTGATCTGCCGGTTATTATACACAGCAGAGAAGCAGCAAAGGACACTATGGATATAATGAGGGAGGCTGCTAAGGCAGGAAATACTGGCGTAATTCATTGCTATTCTTATGCAGCGCCTATGGCAAAGGAGTATATTTCAATGGGATTTTTCATTGGAATAGGAGGTGTGCTTACCTTTAAGAATGCCAGGGTAATTAAGGAGGTGGCATCAGAAATTCCGCTTTCTTCGATTGTGCTTGAGACAGACAGTCCATATCTGGCACCTGTGCCGTATCGCGGAAAACGTAATAATTCAATGTATTTAAAAGAAGTAGTAAAGCAACTGGCACAGATCAAGCAAGTGTCTGAGGAAACTGTTATTACGACAACGCTTGCAAATGCCAAAAGACTGTACCGATTGGAGGAAAACTGTGGCTGAATTAGGAAATCCAAAGAATACAATAGAGGTATTACAGAAATACCAGTTTCATTTTGCAAAGAAATTTGGTCAGAACTTTCTGATTGATACGCATGTGCTTGATAAGATTGTGCGTGCAGCAGAGATCACACCAGAGGATTATGTACTTGAGATTGGACCGGGAATTGGAACACTGACCCAATATCTGTGCGAATCTGCAAAACATGTATTTGCAGTTGAAATCGATGACAATCTGATTCCGATTTTACAGGACACGCTGTCTCCATATGATAATGTTACGGTTATTCATAATGATGTTCTTAAGCTTGATATTAACAAGCTCGTGGAAGAAAAGTGCGAGGGAAAACGCATCAAGGTAGTTGCAAATCTTCCGTATTATATTACTACACCAATTTTAATGGGATTATTTGAGAGTCATGTACCTATGGAGAGTGTGACTGTTATGGTACAAAAGGAGGTCGCACAGCGTATGCAGGCACTTCCTGGCGGAAAGGATTATGGTGCATTGTCTCTTGCTGTACAGTTTTATGCAGAACCATATATCGTGGCAAATGTTCCGCCAAACTGTTTTATGCCAAGACCAAATGTCGGAAGCGCTGTTATCCGTCTGACAAGTCATAAAAAACCAGTGGCAGTAAAAAATGAAAAGCTGATGTTTGACATTATACGAGCATCCTTTAATCAGAGAAGAAAAACACTAGTAAATGGCCTATATAACGTAGGCGGTTTAAACAAATCAAAGGAAGAGCTTGCAGCTGTGCTTGAAAGCATTGGTTTAGCAGCAAACGTGCGTGGAGAAACGCTGACACTTGAGCAGTTTGCAGCACTTTCTGATGCATTGTCAAAAAGCGCGAATTAAATTGTTCTAAACGATGCCTTTCTTTCATATGTACTTATTTAGAATACATATAAGGAAAGGAAGGTATCAATATGGCACAGTATCAGCGCTTCCTCTCATATCTTTTTGAGTATGAGGGTGATCAAAAAAAGGAAAACTGCGGGTTTGCAAAGATAGAAATCAGAGGAGATGTACAGCGTATTTTCCTGTCTGTAAAAAATAATGAGCAGGCTGAAATTTTACATGTATTTGGCTTTTATCATACAAAGGATGGCTGCGATTGTGTGCCGCTTGGCCGTATGGTTGTAAAAAATGGAAAAGGACAGCTCCAGTACATCAATAACGGCGTTTATCTTGCAGGAAGTGAGATTAAATTTGAGCAGCTTAGCGGAATTGTAGCAGGCAGACAGAAGCCGTTTTCAAACGCTTATGCAACTGTCTGGGATGACCAGTATTTTGGACTCTCACTGTTTGAGAAGGATCGAGCAAAACAAACAGCACAGTCTGAAGATGAACAGGTTTTGGAAAATCAGCCTCAGGAAGAACTTCAAACGATGGAAGTTTGCTGTGAGACTGATAGCAAAGAAACAAACAAAATAGAACAGGGACAAGACAAGGCAGATGCTGTTTGGGCACAGTTAAGTACAGCGTATCAGCATATTGAGACGCTTCCAGGTGATACAGTAGTTTGTTTAAAGGTAATGCCAGCAGATATTGGCCGTCTTCCTCGTCCAAATTGGATGTTAAGCAATAATGGATTTTTGATGTACAGTTTTGTGAAGTACCGCTATATTGTATTTGCAAAAGTGACACAAGGACGTTATGAGCTTTGGGTGCCTGGCAATTATGAAAAGAGTGAGGAATTGATGGCGCAGATGTTTGGCTTTTATTGTTTTCGCTCCGTTAAATCAAAAAAAGCGTCAGCAGGAGACTTTGGCTACTGGTGTGTGCCGATTGTATTTCCGGCAGATGATCAGGGTGAAAAAAAGGAAGCAAAGATGACAGTTGCAGATCAACAAAAAACGGTGAATCCTGCATTTGGTTAAAAACACATCAAAAACAGAAGAAAGGGAAAACAATGGCAACAGAGAACGAGCAGCTTTTGGAAGAACAGGCAAGGCTTAGAGAAAAGGAAGACCGAAAATTTATGCGTCAGGCACTTACACAGGCCAAAAAGGCAGCAGCTATTGATGAAGTTCCAATTGGCTGTGTTATCGTTTGTGATGGAAAAGTCATTGCCAGAGGCTATAACAGAAGAAACATAGAAAGCTCAGTGCTTGGTCATGCAGAGCTTGCAGCTATGAAAAAAGCATCGAAAAAGCTAGGAGATTGGCGTCTGGAGGGATGTACGATGTACGTGACGCTTGAGCCATGCCAGATGTGTGCCGGAGCAGCCGTGCAGGCACGTCTTGATCGTGTGGTTATAGGTGCAATGAATGCAAAGGCAGGGTGTGCGGGTTCCATTATAAATTTGCTTGATATGCAGCAGTTTAATCATCAGATTCCGATCACAAAGGGTGTTTTGGAACAGGAATGCTCGCAGATATTGTCAGAGTTTTTTAAACGTATCAGGGTAAAAAAGAAGAAACGCCCCTTGACAAACGAAGAAATATCCGATACAATTATGGATGCGCAGCCGGGGCGGTAGCGGTGCCTTGTACCTTCAATCCGCTATAGTGGGGGTCATATCCCGGCTGAGGGTGTTTCACTTGTAGAGCTGCCCTCTGTAAGTGGCGTTGAAGTTTGGGTCTTACGCAACAAGACTCTGTGAACCATGTCAGGTCGGGAACGAAGCAGCATTAAGCAGAATCTCTTGTGTGCCGTGAGGGTGCCTGAGCCGAGCAGGCTGCAGAGGTAACGTCTGGGGGTGGCATTCGAAGCTGGGATGCGCAAAAAAATGATATATCAAAAGAAAAAGAGTTTTTTAGGAGTTGTCTGTTGCATCGACAGCTCTTTTTTTGTATAATAAAAACTACGATGGGTTAGTTTTGCCATTGATATAGCTGAAATCCTAAATTATAAGGAGGAAGATACGATGAGAGTTGGAATGTTAACCAGCGGCGGAGATTGTCAGAGCTTGAATGCAACCATGAGAGGTGTTGCAAAGACGCTATATAATCAGAGAAAGGATGTTGAAATCATTGGTTTCATCGAAGGTTATCGCGGACTGATCTATGAGGATTACCGTATTATGAAATCAAAGGATTTTTCTGGAATTCTGACAAATGGCGGTACGATTTTGGGTACGAGCAGACAGCCATTTAAGCTGATGCGTGTCCCGGATGAGAATGGTCTTGATAAGGTAGAGGCAATGAAGAATACCTACAAGAAGCTAAAGCTTGACTGTCTCGTAGTATTAGGCGGAAATGGCAGCCAGAAGACGACAAATCTTCTTCGTCAGGAAGGACTTAACGTCATCGGACTTCCAAAAACAATTGACAACGATCTGTGGGGAACTGATGTTACCTTTGGTTTTCAGAGTGCTATCAATCTGGCTACACAGACTATTGACTGTATCCATACAACTGCAGCTTCACACGGACGTGTTTTTATCGTGGAGATAATGGGTCATAAGGTAGGATGGCTTACGCTTCATGCAGGTATTGCAGGCGGAGCAGATATCATTCTTGTTCCAGAGATTCCGTATGATATCAATAAGGTGGCAGCAGCTGTAAATAAGCGTGCTAAGGAAGGAAAGCGTTTCTCAATCATTGCTGTTGCTGAGGGTGCAATCTCCAAGGAGCAGGCTGCACTTTCAAAGAAAGAATATAAGAAATATATTGCAACGCGTCAGTATCCATCTATCTCTTACGAGATTGGTGCAAAGATTTCTGAGCTGACTGGACAGGAGGTGCGTGTAGCAGTTCCAGGTCATATGCAAAGAGGTGGAAGTCCGTGCCCTTATGACCGTGTCCTTTCAACAAGACTTGGCGCAGCAGCAGGCAAGATGATCTTAGACGGAGAGTTTGGCTACCTGGTAGGTATGAAGAACAATCATATCGCAAAGATTCCGTTAGCAGATGTTGCAGGAAAGCTTAAAATGATCCAGCCGGATGATGAGATGGTTCAGGAAGCAAAGCTCATGGGAATTTCATTTGGAGATTAATTGTAAATGGCATATACAGCATTATACCGCAAATGGCGTCCTGCCCGATTTGAAGATGTAAGAGGGCAGGAGCACATTGTACGGACTTTAAAAAATCAGATTATTTCAGACCGCGTAGGTCATGCTTATCTGTTCTGCGGCACGAGAGGAACAGGAAAAACCACGATTGCAAAGATCATGGCGCGTGCCGTCAACTGTGAGCATCCTGTGGATGGAAGCCCGTGCAATGAATGTGCGGTGTGCCGGTCGATCCTTGAGGGACGCTCAGTCAATGTGGCTGAAATTGATGCGGCATCAAACAACGGTGTCGATAATATCAGAGAGATTCGTGATCAGGTTCAGTACTCGCCGACAGAAGGAAAATATCGCGTCTATATCATAGATGAGGTGCATATGCTGTCGGCGGGGGCTTTTAATGCGCTTTTAAAAACGCTTGAGGAGCCGCCGGCATATGTGATTTTTATTTTAGCAACGACAGAGGTAAATAAAATACCTATCACGGTTTTGTCGAGATGTCAGCGATATGATTTCAGGCGAATTGGAAATAATGTAATAGCAGATCAGGTTTCCAATCTGCTTAAGGCAGAAGGTGTCGAGGCAGATGAGGATGCAGTTCGCTACGTAGCAAAAGCAGCTGATGGAGCGATGCGAGATGCATTAAGTCTTTTGGAACAATGTATTTCATTTTATTATGGTCAGAGGCTGACGTATGAGAAGGTGCTAGATGTACTCGGTGCAGTAGATACACAGGTATTTTCTAAGTTGCTTCGTCTGATTATACGATGTGATGTGCCAGGATGCGTGCAGCTGATGGATGAAATCAGTTCGCAGGGACGCGATCTTAGCCAATTTGTCACAGACTTTATCTGGTATCTGCGAAATCTTATGCTAGTGCAGACAGCAGACCAGAGTGCGCAGGCACTTGAGATGACAAAAGAAAATTATGAGGCGCTTCGAGAAGAATCAAAGATGGTGGCGCTTAGTGTGCTGATGAGAAATATCAGGATATGTTCAGAGCTTTCAAATCAGCTCAAATTTGCTGTCTCAAAACGAGTACTTATTGAGATGGCAATTATTAAGATGATGCAGCCGCAGATGGAGGATGATATAGAGAGTCTTCGTGTGAGACTGGATCAAATTGAGGAGAAAATTGCTTCTGGCAGTTTTGTTAATAATACAGAACCACAGCAGTCTGGAAGCATTTTTGATTCTTATTTTGATGGCAATGCAAAGCAGCCTGTTATGCAAAAAGCAGCGCAGACTGTTGAATTAAGTGAGGCTGAATATGAGGACTATCAAAAGATAAGCAGTGAGTGGAAGAAGCTTTCTCACATGCAGTCGGGATTTATGAATTCGATTTTGATGGGAACAAATATAAGCTATGATAAGGCAAAAGGATTGTGCATTGTATTCACAAACAAATTTAACTATGAGCTGATGCTTCGACAGGAACGTATGGAAGAGCTTCGGCAGATGTTAAATAAGCAGTATCAGAAGGAATTTTCAATTACTGCGAAGCTTCTTGAGGCAGGTGAGGCGATGCCGCGCATCACAAGAGGCAGCCATATTGAGGGAATCAATATGGAAATTGGTGTTGAAGATGAATAATTAAATTTATTGAATAATAGTTGAAAGGAAAAGTAAAGACATGGCAAAAAGAGGTGGATTCCCAGGCGGTATGCCGGGCAATATGAACAATTTAATGAAGCAGGCACAGAGAATGCAGCGCCAGATGGAGGAGCAGCAGAAGGAGCTTGAGGAAAAGGAATTTACTGCAAGTGTAGGCGGCGGTGTTGTTAAGGTTACTGTTTCTGGTAAAAGAGAAGTAACAAATGTTGAGTTGGCAGAAGAGGCTGTTGATCCAGATGATATCGAGACACTGCAGGATCTGATCGTAGCAGCTGTAAATGAGGCTATGCGTCAGGTTGATGAGGCTTCTTCTCAGTCAATGGGCAAGTTAGCAGGTGGTTTAGGCGGCAGCCTTGGTGGCCTTGGCGGAGGCTTTCCGTTCTGATGGATTTTTACAGCAAAACAGTAAATCAATTGATTGAAGAATTGTCCAGACTGCCTGGGATTGGAGCAAAATCAGCTCAGCGTCTGGCATTTCATATTATTAATATGCCAAAAGAGCAGGTGGAACAGCTGGCGCAGTCGATGGTGAATGCGCGCAGCAATATCCGCTATTGCAAGGAGTGCTTTACACTGACAGATCAGGAGCTATGTCCGATCTGTAGCAGTGCAAAGAGAGACAAGTCGGTGATTATGGTGGTGGAAACTTCCAGAGATCTGGCAGCTTATGAGAAAACAGGAAAATTTGATGGTGTGTATCATGTTCTTCACGGGGCAATTTCTCCTATGCTTGGAATAGGACCGGGAGACATTAAAATAAAGGAATTGCTGGTTCGCCTGCAGCGCGAAGATGTGCGAGAGGTGATTATTGCGACAAATTCCAGTCTGGAAGGAGAAGCAACAGCGATGTATATAAGCAAATTAATCAAGCCAGCTGGCATTAAGGTAACACGTATTGCGAGTGGTGTGCCTGTAGGCGGTGATTTGGAATATATAGATGAAGTGACATTAACACGTGCACTTGATGGACGTGTGGAATTATAGTTGCAGGAAATGGTGACAAAATGGATAAATACGAATATCAGTTAAAAACAGAGCATATCAGACAGGTTGCAGCCAGAAAAGAGTATGGCGAGGCTGCAAAGCTGTGCGATACGATCGACTGGACAAAAATCCGCGACGTAAAAATGCTGACACTGGCAGCCGATGTCTATACGGCAGTAGGAGAGTATGAAAAGGCAATCGATATTTTGCAGCAGGCATATGAGTATGCAGCGATGGGACGCCGTATTGTGTACCGTCTGACGGAGCTTGCATTGAAGGCAGATAGCTATGATGATGCAAAAAATTATTTCGAGGAGTTTTGCCGTATAGCACCAAACGATCAGGGAAGATATATTCTTTTATATAAGATGGCACGTTATCAGAAGGCGACTCTTGATGAAAAAATCAAAATTCTGGAAGCTTATAAGAGAGAGGATTTTGATGAGAAATGGGCTTATGAGCTGGCTGTTTTATATGCGATGAATAATGAGAAGGATAAGTGTATCCAACTGTGTGATGATATTATTCTTTGGTTTGGCCTTGGAAAATATGTAGAAAAGGCACTTTCTCTTAAGAGTCAGTTTGCACCGTTAACACCGGCGCAAAAGGAAAAGGTTCAGAAGTTTGCAGACAAAAAGGCACAGGAAGAAAACGAAAAGCTTCAGAAAAAGCAAGAAGAGCAGGAAAAGAAAGAATCACAGGCAGAGTTGGCTAAAAAAGCTGCCGCACAGGAAAAAATTTCAAAGTGGCAGGAAGAGCAGGAAAAGGCATATCAGGCAGAGCAGGAGGCAGCTAAAAAAGAGGCTAAAGCGCGAGAGGATGAGCAGAAGGCTTTGCTAGAGCGTGAAGAAAAGCTTCGTAAGCAGCGTGAAGAGGAACTTGAGGCAGTAGAACGCTTAAAGAAGGAACAAAGATTAGAACATGCCAGACAAAGTGTTGTTACGAGTGACATGAACGAAATTATGGCAGTAATTCAGCGTGCAAAGCAGGAGGATGCCCAGAACGAGCTGCAGGATGAGTTGGCAAAGCAGGTACAGCAGGTGCAGCAGCTTGCCGGGGAGAAGGATTTGGAGCTGGTTTCTGAAATTCCTTCAGATGTTGAAGAAAAAGAAAAACTGCAGGTGTCTGAGGATATTTCCTATATGCAGGATGAGATTTCAGAGGACGAAACTACAGAAAGTGAAGTTTTAGATGACGAGACTTCAGAAAACGAAACCTCAGACGTTGAAACAGCAAACACCGAAACTTCAGAGAAAACCTCAGATAGTGAAAACACTGATGAGGCTGTTTGGTTTGAAGCATATAAGCCAGAAGAAGAACCTCAGATTTCTGAGTGGGCAGCACCAGTGGCAGAAACGGTGGAAGTAGAGCCAGAGGAAGAAGTTCAAGAAGAACCTGAAAAAGAGCCAGAAGAGGAAGAGACTCAGGAAGTAGTTCAGGAAGAACTTGAGAAAGAGCCAGAGGAAGAAGAGACTCAGGAGGAAATTCAAGAAGAATTTGAAAAAGATCCAGAAGAAGCAGAGACTCAGGAGGAGATTCAGGAAGAACCAGAAGAGGAAGAACCTCAAGAAGAATTTGAGGAAGAACCAGAAGAGAAAGATGCTCAGGAAGAATCTGCTGAGAGTCGTCAAGTGGAGATGACAGCAAACAGCGGACTTCCAATTGTCAATCCGGAGGATATGTCACGTGTATGGCATTTTGCTATTCAGGCGATGCCAGATGAGGATGATATTGAACTGGCACTTGAATATTTAGAGGAACTGGCAGAACGCTCTTCACGTGCAGTTCCGAGATCTGTTGTGAAAATTACAGGTCAGAAGCTGAATCAGAAGGGACTTGTTAAGTCAATTGACAAGCTACTTGGAAAGACAATTCTTATTGAAGATGCGGCAGACATGAATGAGCGTGTCATCAATGAATTTTGTAAGATCATTGATCCAACTGACAGAAGCTTGCTTGTTGTATTCATCGATACACCGGCCTCAATTCGTCATCTGCTTATTGATTACCCACAGCTTGCACAGGTAGTTACGGCCCAATTTGTCCGTGAGACATATTCTGTTACTGAGCTTCTTGAGTATGCAAGAGGATATGCAGATAGAGAGGACAGTGTGTTTGATAAATCAGGTGAGCTGGCACTGATGGAGCGCTTAAAAGTAATTGCAGGTAATCAGGAGCGCAATAAAAAGCGTATTGTTGAGATGATTGTAAATAATGCAATTGAGAAGGCCGAGAAAAAATCTATGCGCAAGCTCTTCCAGAGCAAATATGACAAGAGAGGCTGTCTGATTTTGCGTGATAAGGATTTTGAAGTTGGCTGAAAAAAGAAAGGTGTGATTCTATGAATTGGCTTGTGATAGCGGTAATCGTATTGATTGTACTTGCGACACTGGCTGGTGCGAAAAGAGGACTTGTAAAAACAGTTCTTTCATTTGCGTCCTTTTTTGTAAGCTTGGTAATCATGCTGTTTGTCCGCGAGCCTGTGTCTGATTTTGTGAAAGACCAGACAGGGATTTATGCAGCAATAGAGACTAGTGTTAGCTCATTTGTGGAAGAAAAGACACAAGAGATTCAGGCAGGACAGGCGCAGATGACAGATAAGGTCATTGATAGTCTGAATCTGCCAGATGTTCTGACAAAATCTTTAGAGCAAAGCAACAGCAAGGCAGTTTATGAGCAGCGTGGCATTCAAAATATAGCAGCCTATATTACGGGATGGCTCACAGATTTGGCATTTGAGGCTGTTTGCTGTATTATCAGTTTTGTTGTTGTATGGATTTTGCTTCGTATTGTAACAATGGTTTTAGCAGGAATTGTGAGACTGCCTGTTTTGCATCAGATTGACTGTATTGCAGGCGCCATTTGCGGGCTTTGTACTGCGTTGATTATAATATGGATCGGCGGAATTGTTGTGACGGCGTTTGCAGCACAAGATTGGGGACGCGAGGCACTTTCAATGATTACACAGAGTACACTGCTGACATTTCTTTATAATAATAATTTTTTGCTAAATGCACTGCTTAAGGCAGTACGTTAATAAAAAATACCCTTCGATCAGTCTGCACACATAAGCAGCCTGTCGAGGGGTATTTTTTGATTAGCTGCTTTAAATTTAAGAAGCTAATATTTTTTTCATTCGATTTATTGTATGACAGTATGCTGGAACGAGAAACAGATCTGCCATGATCCATGCAATTGGACTGGCAAGACATATGCCAACAAAGCCAATGAGTGGTACAAGAACAAGACTGGCAATAATTCGTCCAACCATCTCACAGACACCTGCTAAAATTGCCAATCGGGAATAGCCCATTCCCTGTATGCAAAATCTCACAGTATTGACGAGACAAAGCGGAATGTAGAAAGCCGTGTTGAAAACTAAAAACTGCTTAACATGATCAAGAATGGCAATTTCATCTGCCGATACAAACAGAAGTGCAATTTGTCTTCCAAATAATGATAATACAAAGAAAGCAATAATGGCATAGATGCCGCCTATGAAGCTTGCGGATTTCAAGCCTTTTCCAACACGATCAAGCTTTCCAGCGCCGACATTTTGACCGGCATATGTTGCCATTGTAGAGCCAAGTGCATCAAACGGGCAGCAGCTAAAGCCAGATATACGGCCAGCAGCTGTAACTGCGGCTACGGCCTGAGAACCAAGTGAGTTTACTGCAGTCTGTAAGATAACACTTCCGATTGCGGTAATGGAGTACTGCAGCCCCATTGGAATGCCCATGTTGCAAAGAATAATGGCCTGACGTCCTTCAAATTTGATCTCATCTTTTTCGAATCTGAGAATATCATATTGCTTTCTCATATATAAGAAGCATAGAATACCAGAAATCAGCTGGGAGAGAACTGTAGCCCATGCAGCACCTGCCACTCCCATATGCAGCACAAGAATTGCCAGCAGGTCAAAAATAATATTTAACATGGCTGAGATAACCAGAAATATAACTGGTGTTCGGCTGTCTCCTAGGGAACGAATAATACCTGACAGTAGATTATATAGATATGTGGCAGGTATTCCGAGGAAAATAATAAATATGTAGCTATAGGCATATTCAAAAATATTTTCTGGTGTGTCCATCCAGAAAAGAATTTGTCTGCATAGTACGCAGACGACAACTGTCATAACAGCTGCGAATGCGATGGACAGCCAGGCTGCGTTTGCAACAAACTTTCTCAGTCTTTTGTAGTCTTTTGCTCCAAAGCTTTGTGCTATCGGGATAGCAAATCCGCTGCAAACACCGTTGCAAAATCCTATAATCATAAAGTTGATTGCGCCTGTGGATCCGACACCGGCCAACTGATCAACGCCCAAACTTTTTCCTACGATAATAGTATCAACCATACTGTAGAATTGCTGAAACAGCATGCCAAGCAGCAGCGGAACTGCAAAGCTTAAAATTAATTTGACCGGGCTTCCAGATGTCATCTCCCTTGTTGCATTTTTTGCCATACTTCTTATGCTCCTTTTTTAAAGTTGATTTTGACGTTTTTCTAGCACATTATAGCAGGTTATAAAACGTTTGCAAGTGTTTTTTTGCTTTTTTGAAACTATTTCTAGCTATGCAAAATAGCATTGCAATTTTGTGCGGCTAGGGGTATCATAGTAGCATAACGCTACCAATAGCAAATATAGAAAGGTGAAAGATTATGACAGTACAGGAAAAGATTCATGAGTATCTTAGCGTACATCGCGACGAGATGGTTGAAGACATTAAGACATTGATCAAAGTAGACAGTGCTCGTGCAGAGGCGCTGCCGGGAAAGCCATATGGCGAGGGTGCAGCAGAGGCACTTCATGCAGGATTATCTCTTTTTGAGAAGCACGGCTTTTTAGGAAAAAACTGGGATAATTATGCGATTGACACAGTAATCAATGGAAAGGAGCTTGGACTTGATATTCTGGCACATCTTGATGTTGTTCCAGGCGGAGACGGATGGACAAAGACAACACCGTTTGAGCCTATAGTTGAGGATGGAAAGATGTACGGACGCGGAACATCTGACGATAAGGGACCAGCTGTTGCGGCACTCTATGCAATGAAGGCAGTGCGTGACCTTGGATTTGAGTTAGATAAGGATGTTCGTTTGATTTTAGGATCTGATGAAGAGTGTGGAAGTTCTGATATTGCCTACTATTTTGGAAAGAATACTCATGCACCGATGACAATTTCACCGGATGCTGATTTTCCGCTTGTATTTTTAGAGAAGGGAAGCCTTCACACTACATTTACAGCAGAAGTTTCACTAGAGGAAGGTCTTCCTAGAGTAAGAAGTGCTGTCAGTGGAATTAAGGTAAATGTTGTTCCAGCAAAGGCAGATGCCGTTGTTGAAGGAATGACAGCAGATGAGATGAATAAATATGTAAAAGAAGCTGAAGATGAGACAGGTGTGAAGTTTACTGTTTCTTTGGCTGAAGATGGTGCTCTTATGATTCATGCAGATGGTGTATCTGCACATGCGGCAAGTCCAATGGATGGAAACAATGCATTGACTGCACTTCTTAAGCTGCTTTCATCCCTACCGCTTGCAGAAAGCAAGACAAAGACATTGCTTCACAATGTAACTACTCTGTTCCCACACGGTGATTACTGCGGAGGAGGACTTGGTGTGAACCTTGAGGATGAAATTTCAGGAAAGACAACCCTGACACTTGATTTGTTTGAATTAAATGATACAAAGATGAGTGGAACCTTTGATTGCCGTGCATGCAACAGTGCAACAGAGGAAAATACAAAGAATGTTGTTCAAAAGAAGCTTTCAGATGCCGGCTTTGAGCCAAATGATTCACCGCTGAATCCGCCTCATTATGTTCCAAAGGATTCTGAACTTGTAAAAACCTTACTTGAGACTTATACAGATGTGACTGGTGAAGTAAGAGAACCACTTGCAATTGGTGGAGGAACCTACGTTCATCATATTGAAAATGGTGTGGCATGTGGATGTGCAGATCCGTCTGTAGATAACCATATGCATGGACCGGATGAGTTTGTTATTATTGATCAGCTTGTTATGAGTGCAGAAATTTTTGCGCTGGCAATAGTAAAGCTCTGCGGAAAATGAGAAAAAAAGTGGGAAAAGTGCCATCCATTCACAAATCGTTAAAAATTTGGACAAAAAATGAACACATTTATCGGTTATGATGTAGGCACAGTTGAGAAATCAACTGGACATTCATATATCTTTTTCATAGCCGATGAAGTAATCGGCATCCCTCCCCTTTTTATTCCCTTTTGGCCCTGCAGAGAGCAGGGCCTTTTTCTGTATATGATACAGGGGCGAAAAGTCACAAGCTGATCGTGCTTGCACTAGAAGTTGTGACCTTGAGACCCGCCAAAACATGAGGAGACGGTAGCAATGACATTACAGCAATTACGATATGCGATTGCCGTCGCGGACTGTGGATCAATGAATCAGGCAGCAGCAAAATTATTTATTTCTCAGCCAAGTCTTTCAGAGGCAGTAAAGGAGCTTGAGGGAGAGATTGGAATTCGTATATTCGGACGAACCAACAGAGGCATCCTTGTGACAACGGAGGGAAATGAATTTTTAGGTTACGCCAGACAAGTTGTTGAGCAGTACCGTCTGATGGAGCAGCGATACGTAGAGAAGACACAAACAAAGAAGCGCTTTGCCGTTTCCATGCAGCATTATACTTTTGCCGTTAAAGCATTTGTTGAGATGGTAAAGGAATTTGGTATGGACGATTATGCGTTTGCAATTCATGAGACAAAGACGGGAACTGTTATTGAGCATGTAAAGGATTTTATCAGCGAGATTGGTATTCTTTATATGAGTGATTTTAATCGGAAGATTTTGAAGAAGCTGATTCATGAGAGTGAGCTTGAGTTTATCCCACTGTTTGACTGCAATACTTATGTATATGTGTGGAAGAAAAATCCGATTGCATCAAAGTCTAGTGTTAGCTTACAGGAGCTTGAAAAGTATCCTTGTCTTACGTTTGATCAGGGAAAGACAAATTCCTTCTATTTTGCAGAGGAGGTTTTTAGTACCTACGAGTATAAACAGACAATTCAGGTAGATGACCGCGCAAGTATGCTAAATCTGATGGTTGGCTTAAATGGTTATACTTTGTGTTCAGGTATTATTTGTGAGGAGTTAAACGGAAGTGACTATGCGGCAGTTCCGCTTAAGGAAACAGAGGTCATGACAATCGGATATGTGAAGAGAAAAAGCATTCAGTTAAGTGAACTGGCGCAGCTTTATGTTAATGAGCTTGCAAAATACAAGAAGCTGGTGCTGAAATAATGAAAAACCATTTTCATAATTCTTAATGGTTATAGGAAAATCCAATAACAGGCGCTTGTTTTTGTGTATTAGACAAAGACAGGCGCCTTCGCTATAATACAGACAGTGAAACAAAAAAACACCACCTGAAAGCGAGGATTTAAATATGAGTACATTAAAGGAAAGAAAATTAAAGTTTGAGACACTGCAGCTTCACGTAGGACAGGAGGAAGCTGATCCAGTAACAGATGCAAGAGCCGTTCCGATTTATCAGACATCTTCCTATGTATTTCATAACTCTCAGCATGCAGCTGACCGTTTTGCATTAAAGGATGCCGGCAACATTTACGGAAGACTGACTAATCCGACTGAGGATGTATTTGAGAAGAGAATTGCCAGCCTTGAGGGTGGTGTTGCAGCACTTGCAGTTGGATCTGGCGCAGCAGCTGTTGCATATGCAATCCAGAATCTGGCATTTGCAGGTGATCATGTGGTTGCAGCAAAAAATATCTATGGTGGTACCTACAATTTGTTGGCACATACATTTGTATCATATGGTATCAACACAACATTCGTAGATCCATTTAATTATGAAGAGATTGAGGGTGCTATCAAGGAGAATACAAAACTGGTTTTTATTGAGACACTGGGAAATCCAAACTCAGAGGTTGTTGATATTGAGAAAATTGCAAAGATTGCGCACAAGCATCAGATTCCGCTTGTTATTGATAATACATTTGCAACACCGTATCTTGTAAGACCAATCGAGTATGGTGCAGACGTAGTAGTACACTCCGCAACAAAGTTTATCGGTGGTCATGGAACTACCATCGGAGGTGTCATTGTAGATGGAGGAACATTTGACTGGAAAGCATCAGGAAAGTTCCCACAGCTGACACAGCCAGATCCAAGCTATCATGGAATTAGCTTTGCAGATGCAGCAGGTCCTGCAGCATTTGTTACAAGAATCCGTGCTATTTTACTTCGTGATACAGGTGCAACTCTTTCACCGTTCCATGCATTTATCTTCCTGCAAGGACTCGAGACATTGTCCCTTCGTGTAGAGAGACATGTAGAGAATGCACTTAAGGTTGTAGATTTCTTAAAGAAACAGCCGCTTGTAGAAAAAGTAAATCATCCGTCAGTATCAGAAGACCCAGAGCAGCAGGCTCTTTATAAGAAGTATTTCCCAAATGGAGGCGGCTCTATCTTTACATTTGAGATTAAGGGCGGCGCAAAGGAAGCACAAGAGTTTATTGATCAGCTGAAGCTGTTCTCACTGCTTGCAAATGTAGCAGATGTAAAGTCTCTTGTTATTCATCCGGCATCTACTACACATGCTGAGTTAAACGAGGCTGAACAGGCAGAGCAGGGAATCAAGCCAAACACCATTCGTCTTTCAATTGGTACAGAAAATATTGATGATATTATTTATGATCTTCAGGAAGCATTTGAAGCAATCTCGAAGTGATAGAAGAAAGAGCCTGTGCATCTGCGCAGGCTCTTCTTTGAAAGGGGAGGATAAATAATAAATGATATCATTTGTAAGCTTTGCGGTTTAGAGGGGGGAATCATAACCGCCTGTCAGCTGACTGCGGCATTTAAAATGCCGCTAGATTTCTGACATTTTTATTATGTCCTCTGATTCATTTTATATACAGATTTCTTATGCTTTTTCGTTTTTCATTTCATGCAATACATATTGAACCATTTCCTGATGTTCTTTTGAATAACCGAAGAAAAAATTCGGATAACGAGTATTTAGCTCGTGATATATAGCGCTGACTTCACGGTGTGATTTTCCAGTCAGTGTATATTCCTCACCCTTCATGGTGACAACATGGATTGTATAGCTTAACTGGCGTCCCTTTATGGTCCGGCGCATAGCAGCATGATCATAGATCCATAATACTTCCGGAAGTGGGATAATGGCACATATATCATCAGAGAACTCAACAAGATAGCGAGGCGTTAGAATAAGTGTCTTTGTCTGCAGAAGAATCCTTCGACGAATTTGTTTTTCCACATCATTTAAAATTTTCTCAGGATTGCCATAGTGCTCCAGATTTCGGTAGGTTTTTGTTAGACGTGGATTTATGATATATAAAAATGTGCGAATAAAAACCACAATCATTAAGACAAACACCAAAAGGAGGACAACCATAAGCACAATTTCACGCCTGTTTAGATAGGCAGTCTGGTTGACAAAATATTTCTGGCAAACGCTTTTAAGGGATTTTGCATCCCATGAAATATCTTCAGCAAGCTTTTGTGTGAGCGGATCTAGAATTTCGGGTTCAAAAGCATCAACGCGCCCTATAATAGTCTGTCCTTCAAGTGTTTTGGAAGCTGGATAGCCGGCCAGAGCACGGATGAGATAAAAATGGCAGCTTCCGCCTATAAGCTCGTAGTAATAATGTCCAACGAGCTCACCGCCTGCCAGACAGTCCTCGCCGCTGTAGTAGAGAGTTCCTGTTTTAATTTTCGCATATAAAACCTTTTTTGCCATGGAATCATTGATGAGCACGGCATTGCTGATGGTGCGTTTTGTCACATATTCAGTGACAGGCGAGCGCCATACAAGAAAAATGACGACGCCAAGCAGCATCAGCGGGTAAAAAAGGCGCTTACACTGATTTTTTCGGATATAGGATAAAATCATATTGTTTCCTTTCCTTTGTGAGAGATCATGTCAATGTAGATTCACCATACAATGAGTATACTGGATTTTTTTGTTTTTGTAAATAAAATAAAGTGTTTTTGGGAAAAGTCAGCCTCTGTTGAGGTTTAATTGAGCTTGCATTTGTATGCTACAGGCAGCAATTAAGAAAGGAAGATAATATACTATGAGCAAACAGCGTAAAATCCAAAAAATTATTTTTTGTATACTGGCAGTGATTCTTGTCATTATTTTTTATGAAGCAATTGGGATTTACACTGCATATAAAAAACAGCCTAAAGTATCTTCTGAAACAAAAACAGCAGTTCAAGAGGAAATTAAAAATTGGAATCAGATTAGTGAGAACCCAGAACGAGCCACGATTATAGAAGAAAACAATGAAGCTCTTTTACAGAGAATCCGTTTGATACAAAATGCAAGGGAAGAGATTATTTTATCTACTTTTGCATTTCACTCTGATGAGAGCGGAAAGCTGATTATGGGAGCTCTTCTTGAGGCTGCAAACAGAGGCATTAAAGTTCGCATACTAGCAGATGGCTTTGAAAGCTGGACTGCTATGGAATGGAATCCTTATTTTTATGCGTTATCTTCTCATGAAAATATTGAAGTGAAGATTTATAATCGGGCAAATCCATTAACACCATGGAAAATGATGGGAAGGATGCATGATAAATATTTGATAGCAGATGGAAGTATATATATTCTTGGTGGAAGAAATACGTATAATTATTTTCTTGGTGATTTTGAAAAATATAAAAATTATGACAGAGATGTCCTTGTTATATGCGAGAATCCACAGAAGGAAAATTCTGTTAGCCAATTGCTGGATTATTTTGAAAATATATGGAAACAGGATGACTGTGCTTATTTTCATGAAGATAAAAAATTGGCAGATAAGGCTTCTGTGAAGAAAGCAGCCTTAAGAATGGAAGAAGAATATAAAGAATATGCTGCAGAGTATAAAGAGCGTATTTTTGACAGCGATTATACAGATGAAACCTTTGAGACAGAAAGGATTACGTTGGTGTCAAATCCTATCCATACAGGCGCAAAAGAGCCTGTGGTTTGGTATACGCTTGGAGAGCTTATGAAAAATGCAAAAGAACGTGTAAAGATCCATACACCGTATATCATTTGCAATGAAATGATGTATAATACATGGGCAGATGTTGCGAAGAATGTTTCAGAATTTTCTGTCATGACAAATTCTGCTGCAAATAATGGGAATCCGTTTGGTTCAGCAGATTATGCAGTAAACAGGGATAAAATCGTAGATACAGGGATTGATATTTGGGAGTATGAAGGTGGTTTCTCATATCATGGAAAGAGTATTTTGATTGATGATAATTTATCAGTGATAGGTTCTTTTAATATGGATATGAGAAGTGCATATCTTGATACAGAGCTTATGTTAGTCATCCGAAGCAGTGAAATTAACAAACAGCTTGAGGAAGGCATGATGACGTATGAAAAAATGTCAAGACAGGTGTTGGAAGACGGAACATACAATAATCCATATCATGTGGAGCCAATTGCATTAACAAAAAAGAAACAAATAAAGATTTTTTTAGTACAGCATTTGCTTGGATGGGTACGATTTTTGTTTTAATTATGGAGGATATATGTTTAATATTTTAATTGTAGAAGATGATAAGGAATTGAGTCAACTGTTTCAAAAAGTACTTGAAAAAAATGGATATCAGGTTAAATGCGCGTCAGATGGCATGCAGGCATTGGAAACACTTGACACAGCGTACATCGATCTGATCATTTCTGATATTATGATGCCTGTAATGGATGGGTATGAGCTTGTTTCTAGGCTACGGGCAGCAGGATATCAGATTCCAGTGCTGATGATTACGGCAAAAGGTACGTTTGATGATATGCGTCAGGGATTTTTGTCAGGAAGTGATGATTATATGGTAAAGCCAGTTAATGTAAATGAGATGGTTTTACGAGTTGGGGCATTGCTGAGGCGTGCACAGATCCTTAGTGCACATAAAATTATAATTGGCTCTACAGAATTTGATTATGATCAAATGACTGTTAAAATGGGTTCAGAAATTCAGGTGCTTCCGAAAAAGGAATTTCTGCTTTTGTACAAATTGGCAGCATCGCCAGGACGTACATTTACAAAACAGCAACTGATGGACGATGTCTGGGGAGTGGAAACAGAGGCTGATCCACATACGATTGAAGTTCATATTGGAAGAATTAGAGAGCGATTTAAGGAAAACTCTGATTTTGAAATTGTGACGATGCGAGGCATTGGATATAAGGTGGTAAAGAAATCATGAAAAAAAGAAAAGAGAAGGAATTTAAAATTCGCACATATTTGACAGGCATTATTTGGCTGGCATTGGCCTGTTCGATGATAATTTCAGCATTACTTTTTGCGTTTTTAAAGCATTTTCTGGAAATGCCGGAAAATATTCCTGCGATTGTCTGGCTGTTGATTTTTAATACAATGATTGCAGGTTTAATTACAGCACTTTTAAATAGAAAGGTTTTAGAGCCGATCACAAAGCTTAGCGAGGCAATGAAGGACGTTTCGCAAGGAGATTTTGATAAACAATTAGAAACAAGTAGCCGTATTGCAGAGGTGGCACAATCATATAATAGTTTTAATGTGATGACAAAAGAGCTTCGTGCGACACACATACTGCAGATGGATTTTGTTTCTAATGTTTCACATGAATTTAAAACACCTATAAATGCGATTGAAGGTTATACGATGCTGCTTCAGGGTGAGGAGCTTTCGAATGAACAAAATGAATATGTAGAGAAAATCCTGTTTAATACTCAGAGATTGTCTTGTCTTGTTGGAAATATTCTTCTGCTGTCTAAGCTGGAAAATCAGAATATTCCAATGAAAAAGACAAAATATCGTCTTGATGAGCAGATTAGACAGGCACTACTTTCTCTAGAATCAAAGTGGACACAGAAGGAAATTGGATTTCAGGTAGAGATGGAGGCTGTTAAATATGTAGGAAATGAAGGACTTTTTATGCATGTCTGGATAAATCTTTTGGATAATGCCATTAAGTTTAGTCCTAATCAGGGAATAATTACGATGTTTTTAAAACAGGAAAATGATCAGGTAAAATTTATTTTGGAAGATGAAGGCCCTGGAATTGACGAGGAAATAAAAAACAGGATATTTGATAAGTTTTATCAGGCAGATGGTTCCCATAAGGCAGAAGGAAATGGTCTTGGTCTTGCACTTGTAAAGCGAATTATTGACAGTGCAGGCGGAACGATTGAAGCACAAAATCGCGAATATGGAGGATGCAGGTTTGTTGTGCAGCTCCCATTACAATAATTATAAAATACTAGGAGGAAAGATATGACGTTTTATCAGGAATTGCAGTTAAATCAGGCAGGATCAAAAAAGATGCTTAAGACAAGTGAGACAAGGAGGGAGAAGGCATATCATACACTTGTATATCTTGTAAAGATTGCGCTCACAATGATATTTTGCTTTGGTTTTGTTACTGTTTTTAGCATTTTGTTTGGCAATGAAAATAGTATTGTAGGTGTAGTAGTTTTATTATGCCTTATGGTATTTAGAAATGCAGATTTGGGAATCCATACAGGACAGTCAACGATATTACTTGTATTGTTCTTTGTAATTATGGCAGTATTTCCACATTTGGCTAATCATGTGTCACCTGTGTTGGGTATACTTTTGAATATAGCAGCACTTGCAGTGTTTATTATTTTTGGATGTCACAATCCATTTATGTTTAACCAGTCAACTTTAGTTTTGGGATACTTACTTTTGTATGGATATGACGTGACAGGAAAAAGTTATCAGATGAGATTAGCAGCAATGGTGGTAGGAGCATTGCTTACCTGTCTTGTATTTTTCAGAAATCATAAAAATAGAACTTATAAGAGAACAATTAAAGATATTATAAGAGAATTTGACATTACATCCTCAAGAACAAAATGGCAGCTGTGCCAGATACTTTGTGTGCCAACAGTGCTTTTTATTGCACAGGTATGTAAAATGCCGAGAGCAATGTGGGCGGGTATTGCAGCTATGTCAGCAATAGTACCTTTCATGGAGGATATGCAGTATAGAGTCAGAAAAAGAATTATTGGAAACATTGCTGGTGTAATCTGCTTTGTTGCATTGTATTATCTGCTTCCGCCATCGATATACGCATATATTGGAATTATCGGAGGAATCGGAGTTGGATTTTCAGTAAAATATGGATGGCAGGCAGTATTTAATACGTTTGGCGCACTTGCAATTGCTGCGCAGACTTATGGACTTAAGGGTGCAGTAAGTTTGCGTGTGATACAGAACGTGTTTGGTGTTGCTTTTGCACTAGTATTTTGTATTCTATTTTATTGGATGATGTCAAAATCTTGTAAATTAGCTTCAAATCAGGTATAATAAGTTCTTGAACCGTTGTGGAGGAGAAAAAAGAAAGGCGTGGGAATTTATGAACGCATATCATGCATTTGCACTTGTCTATGATCGTATGATGGAGGAAATTCCATACGAGGAGTGGTGCAATTTTGTAACCGATCAGCTTAAAAAATTTGGCATTGAGGATGGTTTGATGCTAGAGCTAGGCTGTGGAACAGGAACGTTAACCGAGATGTTTGATGCGAAGGGATTTGACATGATCGGTGTGGATAATTCAGAAGAAATGCTGGCAGAGGCTGTTGAAAAGCGTGAGCAAAGTGGAAGATCTATTTTATATCTGAATCAGGATATGAGAGAGTTTGAGCTTTACGGAACTGTGCGCGCGGTAATTAGCTTGTGTGACACAATGAATTACTTGACTGAATACGATGATCTTGTTAATGTGTGCCGTCTTGTCAATAATTATCTGGATCCAAATGGCATATTTTTATTTGATCTAAAGACTGACCATTATTTTAAGAGTATTGGCTGTCAGAGTTTTTGTGATGCAGATGAAGAGGTAAGCTTTATTTGGGATAATGATTATGATGAAGAAAAACGAATCAACAGCTATGCGCTGACGCTGTTTGTGCAGGAAGAGGATAATCGTTATGAACGTTTTGACGAATATCATGAGCAGCGTGCGTTTTCTATTGATGAGGTGCGCTGTGCAATTGAAGAGTCGGGCATGATATTTCTTTCTGCAATTGATAAAAATGGTGCACCTGCAACGAAAGATACCGATCGTGTGTACATAATAGCACGCGAAAAGGGAAAAACACCGCTGCAAAACTTATAAAGAAAAGAGGAAGAAACATGAGTGACTATATGATTCGTGCGACTGCTGCAAATGGTCAGATCCGTGCGTTTGCCGCAACCACAAGAGATCTTACAGAATATGCAAGAAATGCACATAATACAAGTCCGGTTGTTACCGCAGCTTTAGGACGCACAATGACAGCAGCTGTCATGATGGGCAGCATGCTGAAGGGAGATAAAGAGCTTCTGACTGTTAAGATTCAGGGTGATGGCCCAATTGGTTCTTTGACAGTAACAGCTGATTCTCATGGCCATGTAAAGGGATATGCGCAAAATCCGGTTGTACTTATTCAGGCAAATTCTATTGGAAAACTTGATGTAGCAGGTGCTATTGGAAAGGGTGTGCTAAGCGTAATCAAAGATATTGGTCTGAAGGATCCGTATGTGGGACAGACAGATCTTGTAAGCGGAGAGATTGCCGAGGATTTGACATATTATTTTGCTGTCTCCGAGCAGACACCATCTAGCGTTGGATTAGGCGTGCTGATGAATAAGGACAATACTGTACGTCAGGCAGGAGGATTTATTATTCAGCTTATGCCAGATGCATCAGAAGAAACCATTTCTGCACTAGAAAAGCGCTTGGCAAAAGTATCTTCAGTAACGGCAATGCTCGACAGTGGAAAAACACCGGAAGATATTTTGCAGGAGCTTCTTGGTGATATGGAACTTGCTGTTCTTGATCGATTGGCTGTCTCATTTAAATGTGGATGCAGTAAGGAGCGTTTTGCACGAGGAATCGCAAGCATTAAAAAATCAGACATTCAGGAAATGATTGATGCAGGAGAGAATATTGAGACCTGCTGTCAGTTCTGCAATTCTAAGTATGTCTTTACACCAGATGAATTAAAAGAAATGATGTAATTAAAAAAGCCGCACCCATTTACTGAGTGTGGCTTTTGTGATTATGATTGAAAAATCTGATTGGCATTCTTTTGCAGTGCAAACAAAAGAAGCATTCCAAGTATGCCGCAGGAGATTACCTCACCTATGCCAACTGTAGCTGTTAAGTACCAGATGGAGTCTGGTGCACCATAGACGATGCGAAGAACCTGCGGAACAACAAGGATATTGGCTAAAATTGGCGGCAGAGGTGCCAGCCATTTGCTGATATGGCGCAGCTTATAAGTAAAGAAAGCACCGATCAGTGTGGCAAGTGAGCCAAACAAAATATCCCAGATTGCAGATCCGGTGATGGTGTTACTGATGATGCAGCCAACAAAAAGTCCTGGAATTGCTGCTGGTGTAAAAAATGGTAAAATGGTCAGTGCCTCAGAGAATCGAACCTGAATAACACCATTTGCGAGTCTTAAAAGATTGGCAACCCAAGTTAAAACGACATACATGGCGGCGATCAGTGCTGCCTGAACCATGTGTAAAACGTGCTTATTTCTCATAGATATGTATAGCCTTTCAAATTAAACATGTGAACTCCCCCGTCTTATAAAAAACGGGGGAGTCAAAAATCCTATTATTATCTTATTTTAAAATAATGCAGGATTACAGGCCAAGCATCCGCTCAATAGAAGCCTTAGAGGTAACACCTGTTACCTGATCAATCACTCTGCCATCTCTAAAGATAATCAGAGTTGGGATAGAGGTGATGCCATACTCGGAAGCAAGATCTGGCTCCTCATCTACATTTACCTTTCCAAATACGACGTTGGAATGAGAAGCGGCAAGCTGATCAATAATCGGACCCTGCATACGGCACGGACCGCACCAGGAAGCCCAGAAATCAAGCAGTACTGGCTTGTCAGACTTTAAAACGGTTTCTTCAAAATTGCTTTTTGTAATAGTTAAAACGGACATAGTAAAACTCCTTTCGCTAAATAGTATGCACCCAAGTAGGGGTGATGATTCAAGTAAAATAATTATAGTGCCAACAGTTTTTCAATCAATGCTTCAACGAGGCGTGCAGAGTGATATGATGCCATCTTGGAAAACTGTGTGTAATCCATAGTTGCACTTCCGTCTGCCTTGTCGGAGATTGAACGAATGATCAAAAATGGAACTTCATTTAAAGAAGCAACATGGGCAATTGCACCGCCTTCCATCTCAGCACAAAGACCATGGAAGGTGTCAATAAGCCAATTTTTCTTTTCCTGTCCGGAAATAAACTGGTCTCCAGTTAGGATTAAGCCCTCATAGACTGTAACATCTGGATTTGCCTCATGGCTGCAGGAAACAGCCAGATCATGGAGCAGTTTGTCAGAGGTAAATACCTTTCCAGTACCTGGAACATCACCTGGCTTATAGCCAAGATCTGTAACGTCGAGATCATGCTGGATCACCTCAGTGGAGACAACAATATCGCCAATATTGATGCGGGAATCTAAGGATCCGGCAGCACCTGTGTTTACGATCATCTTTACATCAAACAGATCAATTAACATCTGTGTGCAGGCTGCTGCATTCACCTTTCCGATTCCGGCCTTTACGATAACAACAGGATACTCATGGATGGTACCGCAAAAGAAAGACAGTCCGGCCTTTTTGACGGTCTTTTCAAGTGAAAGATGCTCAAGCAAAAGATCAATTTCCTGCTGCTCGGCACCGATAATACCAAGTGTTTTCTTCATAAAAGTATCTTAAAACCACCTTTCTTGACAATTAGAGTCAGGCACGGATAAACTGGAGTTTCGTGAACTGACCTCAGGGGAGATTGCGCCCCTGATAAGATACAGTATATCAGTACAACTCGAAGATTGCAAGTATCAGATGATGAATGACTCGGTCATTGAATGGACGAGGATTAAAGCGCCTGTGTTCTAAATCATGCCCAAGAATCTTCTAGTAGAAAGTCGCGAATATTGCGGTGCTTGATTCCATTTCTGCTCATATCAAATTCATCGAGAGATACGACATACTTTGGAAAATTGTCTCGAATGTTATCATACACGCCAAATTCACGCTGAATGGTTTCGGGTGATGCGAGTAGGTAGGTTACTTGAATATAGAGGCGCTCTCCACGCTTGTCACATACGAAATCGACTTCTTTGTTTCCCTCTTTTCCAACTGTGACGGTGTAGCCACGGCGCAGTAGTTCCATGTAAATGATATTTTCAAGAATTAGATTGATATCGCGCATGTTGCCGCCGAAGACGGCTTCTCGAATACCGTGATCTGCGATATAATACTTTTCATTTGAAGATAAAAGCTGTTTTCCTTGAAGATCCTGACGTTTTACCTGATAAAATAGGTAGGCATCACAACAATATTTTAAATAATTGAGAATGGTATCTGCAGAGACAGAACGTTTCTCATTTTTTAAGAATTTCACCAAAGAGGAAGCAGAAAATGGTGTCCCTATGTTTGACATAATATAAGCTGTGATTCGCTCTAGCAGATCAACATCGCGAACCTTGTTTCTTTTGACAATATCTTTTAACTGAACTGAGTTAAAAAGATCTGTTAAATATTGAATGGATGGTTCCTCGGCATAACGAAGGTTAGACAAGTATGGCATACCACCCGATACAAGATATTTTTGAAAACAGCTTGAAATTGATTCATCTGGTGCAGTGAGATGGTACAATTCAAGAAATTCTGCAAATGAAAAAGGATAAATAATAAATTCAACATATCGGCCACCAAGATAGGTAGCAAGTTCGCCGGACAACAGTTTGGCATTCGAACCTGTAATGTAAACGTCGCAGTCAAGCGTGATTCGTAGAGAATTAATGCATTTTTCCCAATCTGTTACTTCTTGAATTTCATCAAAGAAAAGGTAGATTTTTCCATCAATGGAAGAAGCAAGCTTTGTGATTTCATCATGCAGAGCCTGTGCAGTTTGCAGGTAGGTGTATCTCATATCCTCAAAGTTAATTGAGATAAATTGGGACGAATCAACACCGGATGCTTTTAATTCGTCTTTTATTAGTTCTAGCATAACGGATTTTCCACAGCGACGGATACCAGTCATAACCTTGACTAAATCGCTTCCGATAAATGGTCGGATGCGTTTCATATATAATTCACGTTTAATCATAAAAGAGGCTCCTTTCATATACTAGTGAGTATATCATATCACTAGTATACTAGATAAAACAAGCAAATATTACAATTTTATCTAGTATAAAAGATAAAATTGGATATATTAGGGATTTTATCGAGTATAAAAGATGAAAAATGATTTGAAACCAAATTATAATATAAAGATCAAACTTATCCATCTAGGAACAACGATTTGGGCTTGCGGTAAGATAGCATTTGTATTATAGTAGTGAAAAAAGTGGCAGACTCGAGTTGACGTATCGGAAAGGGTTCGTTAAGTGAGCTGTCATGAAAAATAGAGTTGAAGTTTGGAGGAAAATGGTAGTGAATATTAAACTAGTAAAGCTGACTGTTGAATATAAGAAGCAGCTGACAGATATGATGGATGAGTGGCTGGCAGTCGAAAAGGACTTCTCTCCATATGCAATTAGAAAGAATGATTACCATGATTTTGAGTACTATTTGGAAAATCTAGAGACAAAAGAAGGCGAAAAGCCTGGTCTTGTGCCGGACTCTGTCTATTTTTGTTTGGATATCGACCGCAATATTTTTGTCGGTGCTGTGAATATTCGCCATTATTTAAACGAAAGTCTTTATAAGAGTGGTGGGCATATTGGCGATGGGATTCGTCCGAGTGAGAGAAGAAAAGGTTATGCGACAGCGATGATTGGTCTGGCTCTTGAAAAATGTAAAGAACTGGGCATTAACAAGGTACTAATGACCTGCGATAAGACCAATATTGGATCAGCAAAATCAATTACGAATAACGGTGGTGTATTGGAGTCTGAGTTTGAAGAAGACGGTGTGGTGGAGCAGAGATATTGGATTACGCTGGTTTCAATTTGAATTGCGAAGGTGTCAGATGCAAAGGCTTTGCCAAATATGCAAGTCTAGCTGTGGAAGATGAACATTTGACGAGATGATCGGCACGAATAGCTTTATCATATATTAAGGAAAGGAAAACAGAATGCAGTATCGAAAGGATAGAAAAGGCAATGACATCTCTTTACTAGGATTTGGATGTATGCGATTTGAGGGAAGTGGAACAGGAGAATATTTTCAAAAGGCAAATGATCAGGTTATGGAGGCCATCAGACAGGGTATAAACTACTTTGATACTGCATATGTCTATAAAAATAATGAAAAAGTGCTTGGCCGCATTCTGGTTGAGAACAATTGCAGAGATCAGATCTATATCGCAACGAAGCTTCCGCAGTATATGGTGAGATCAGTTGCGCAGGCAGAAAAAATCTTTAATCAGGAGCTGGAACTTTTGCAGACTGATCATATTGATTATTATCTGATGCATATGCTGAATGATTTGGCTTCTTGGAACCGCTTAAAAGCGATGGGGCTTGAAGAGTGGATCAAGGAGAAAATGGCCAGCGGAAAGATTCGAAATATCGGTTTTTCCTATCACGGCAATACCGAGAATTTTAAGCCAGTTGTAGATGCGTTTGACTGGGATTTTTGCCAAATCCAGTATAACTATCTGGATGAAAATATTCAGGCAGGAAAAAAAGGTCTTTTGTATGCAGCAGAAAAAGATCTTCCGGTGATTATTATGGAGCCTCTTCGCGGTGGTCGCCTTGTTGGAATGCTTCCAGAGACAGCAAAAAAGCGCATTGCAAAGTCTGATGTGAATGAGTCAGCTGCTTCACTTGCACTTCGTTGGCTTTACGATCAGCCACAGGTAACATGTGTGTTATCTGGCATGAATTCAATGGAGATGGTAAATGAGAATTGTAAAACTGCATCACTGGCATTGCCAGGTTGCCTGACCGATGATGAGAGACAGCTGATTGAGGATGTGAAAAACGATATCAAAAATAGTGTAAAGGTAGGCTGTACAGGATGCAATTATTGCTGCCCATGTCCGAAGGGAGTAGATATTCCAGCTGTTTTTCAGTGTTATAATCAGTTGTCAGAGGACAGTCATGCGCGCTGGCGCTATATTCAGATGACGACATTTAGAAAAGAGACAACAAATGCTGCAAAATGTGTTGGCTGTGGTGCCTGTACAAAGAAATGTCCTCAGCATCTGGATATACCGCAGTTATTGAAGGAAGCTAAAAAGGAGCTTGAGACTCCGATGTTTAAGATTATAAATTGGGGAACGCATTTTTTCCATTTTTATTAAGATATATGATTAGAAGAAAAAAAGAGCGTGTGAAAAAACGGGCAATCGGTTTCACACGCCACTTTTTTGCGTTGCTTTTCATAAGGGCAGTCTTTGTAATTTTCACATTGATTATAGTTGTTATAAGAACCATTTATCCGTGCCTGACCACGTTTTTTATGGAATTATTTTTTGATATATCGTTTTAATTCGGCGTAAAAGTTTTCTCTTGTTCCTGCCATGACAATTACCACTAACTCTCCATCTATCCGTTCAATGGTATAAGCAAGTTCATAATTGGTTTTGTTATAATAAATATCATAGCCGTAAAATCCAGACAAGTCACCTGTTTTAGTTTCGCCTATCGTATAATCTTCACAAATCTTATCAATAGCTTCCTGGTATAGCTGTTTTAACTTTTTATCCTTTAATTTCTTAATGTACTTTGCCGCTGGAGGATTAAATCGAACTGGTAACATGAATCAATCCTCCGTTCCAAAGACGTCTTCATAAGTCTCATATTCAGCTTTGCCAGCAGCAATATCTTCAGCTTTCGCAAGCATTGCTTCAGCAGCTGGTCGAATATGTGCTTGACGCTTTTTAAATTCTGTCAGCAGTTCTTCACCAGACAATCCTTCTTTAACAAGTTCTGCCAAAATCTGCTCTGCAAACTCACCTCCTGAGTACGTTTTAATTGGTCGGATTACTAACTCATCCCCACGTATCATACACTCCGCTTCATCTCCAAAGCCAAGAGATTGATAAAATTTTTGGGGAATGGTAATCTGTCTCTTAGAAGAAATACTAAGAACTTTGCGATTCATCTTTGTGGTTCCTCTTTCCATTACAGTTGTGGGCATACCTGCTACCTCCTCACTTATTATATGCAAAAGTTTTCGTTTTATGACTATTTCTTGGTTTCTTGGTTTCTAAGTTTATTATAGAAACTTTTTCTTCTAAAGTCAATAGTTGCCTGTGGAGTAGGAAACGCTAGGAATTCGGTTCTCGCATGGTTTACTATGGCCAAATAGAAGAGTGTTTCTCGTTCCTTTTGTCGATAAATAAAATTTGCCATGGGTGAAGCTCCCTTCTAAACTATAGTGTAAATCAATGTTATATATTATACTTAAAATTATTATACTTCAAATTATAATAATTTTAAGCATAATAATTTGCAATGGCTCAATCCATAGTAAAAAAAGGGAAAAGCTGCAGCTTCTCCCTTTTTTTAGCGTATTTTGTTTATCTTTGCACATCAAAGCTTTGGTTCATAAGTCTCTGGATACTCTCTACATCGGTGATATTTGTATCGCCGTGAATTGAGTGCTTCATAACAGAGGAAGCAACGGCAAAGTTGACAACATCTCTTGGCTTATAATTGTTCATGAGAGCATAAATAAGGCCGGATGAGAAGGCATCGCCGCCGCCTACACGGTCAAGAATCTGGAAGCGGAAAAGCTTGCTTTCGTATGTCTGTCCATTATAATACAGATAAGCCTTTAAAGAGTTTTCGCTGCTTGAGTGGGTGTAGCGAACATGTCTTGCAATTGCTTTGAAATGATAGCGGTCTGCCATTGCCTGGAAGATGCGGTCTTGCTCTTCGTAATCAGGCTGCATGGACATGCCATCCTTTAAATCATGACCATTTTCATCCTGTAAGTGAAGTGGCTCAATACCAATAAGCACATCGACATATGGAAGGTAACGACTGATGATATCTCTTGCCTCATCGAAGCTCCACAGCATACTGCGGTAATTGCAGTCAAAGCTGATTGTCATGCCGAGCTGTCTTGCAGCGTAGATTGCAGCTTCGATTAAGATTTGGCAGCTGTTAGAAAGTGCCGGTGTGATTCCGCTTAAGTGAAGCCAGTCATAGCCTTCAAGCAAAGCCTTAAAGTCAACAGTAGTATAGTCATATTCTGCAAAGGCGGAATGCTTGCGGTCATAAATTACTTTAGAGGAACGTACACCGATTCCTTCCTCAAGGAAATAAACGCCCATGCGCTCGCCGCCGAAGATAATAGGGGATGTATGTACATCATTTGCCTTTAAGGAGCGGACTGCGCTTCGTCCGATATCATTGTCAGGAAGGACAGTAAATACTGTAGTATCAACGCCAAGGTTTGCTAAAGAGACAGCAACATTTGCCTCAGCACCGCCAAAATTGACAACGTAAGAGCTGGTAGTGCGGATCTTCTCATAATCCGGAGGGGAAAGACGCATTAAAAGTTCGCCGATTGTGATAAACTTCATGATTTTTGATTCCTTTCTTTCACTATTAGAGAACGTTTCACTATTACTGTCATTATAGCTAATCTGTAAGAAAATTACAAGTAAAATTAAAATAGTATCAGGTTGCAAAATCTTTTATAGTAAACTATAATGGAATTTAAGTTAGGTTTTTGCCTGGCTTAGATACGCACAAGACAGCATGGAGGTACATACAGTATGGTTCAATTATTTGAAAGTGGTGCATACCTGATTGACGGAAAAGAGCTGATCGCAGACAATGCAGATGCGGCAGTGCAAGTAGCGGCAAAGACAGGCCGTACAATTTCAAAAGAGGAAGCGGCAAAGCAGACGATGGCATATAAGATTCTGCAGGCGCATAACACATCAGGGGACGACGAGCATTTAAAAGTGAAGTTTGATCGTCTTACTTCACATGACATTACCTTTGTTGGAATTATCCAGACAGCAAGAGCCAGCGGACTTGAAAAATTTCCAGTTCCGTATGTTTTAACTAACTGCCATAACAGTCTTTGTGCGGTAGGCGGAACCATCAACGAGGATGACCATATGTTTGGCCTTTCCTGTGCACAAAAATACGGCGGTGTCTATGTACCTCCGCATTTAGCAGTTATTCATCAGTATGCAAGAGAAATGCTTGCAGGCTGTGGCAAGATGATTCTTGGTTCTGATAGCCATACACGCTATGGTGCACTTGGAACAATGGCATGTGGTGAGGGAGGACCAGAGCTTGTAAAGCAGCTTCTTGGCCGTACTTACGATATTGATATGCCTCAGGTTGTTGCAATTTATCTGACAGGAAAGCCTGTAAAGGGTGTTGGCCCGCAGGATATCGCATTGGCAATCATCAAGGCTGTATTTGCAAACGGCTATGTAAAAAATAAGGTAATGGAGTTTGTTGGACCTGGCGTTGACAATTTGTCTGTTGATTACCGTATAGGTGTCGATGTTATGACTACTGAGACTACATGTCTGTCATCTATCTGGAAGACGGATGAGAAGGTACAGGATTTCTATGAGATACACAGACGTCCGGAGGAGTATAGAGAGTTAAATCCGGGAGCAGTGGCATATTATGACGGTGTTGTATGTGTTGATCTGTCAGCAGTTCGTCCGATGATCGCAATGCCATTCCATCCGAGCAATGCATATACGATTGATGAGCTGAATGCTAATCTTGATGATATTCTGGCTGATGTAGAGAAGCGTGCAGCAGTGAGTCTTGGAAATAAAGTTCCGTTTACTTTGCGTGACAAGGTAAGAGACGGCAAGATGTATGTTGATCAGGGTGTTATCGCAGGATGTGCAGGTGGTGGTTTTGAGAATCTGTGTGATGTTGCCGACATGTTAGATGGACAGAGCATCGGTGACGGACGTTTCTCATTAAGTGTATATCCGGCATCTCAGCCTGTTTATATGGAATTAATTAGAAACGGCAGCATTGCAAAGATCATGGAAACTGGTGCAACTGTTAGAACAGCATTCTGTGGACCATGCTTTGGTGCAGGTGATGTTCCGGCAAATAATGCATTTTCAATTCGTCACTCAACAAGAAACTTCCCAAATCGTGAGGGTTCAAAGGTCAACAACGGACAGATCGCATCAGTTGCACTTATGGATGCACGTTCAATTGCAGCGACAGCACTTAATAAGGGCCGACTGACAGCAGCAACTGATATTGATGTGAACTTTACAAAGCCAAAGTACTATTTTGACAGTCATATCTACGAGAAGCGTGTTTATAATGGTGTAGGAAAGGCAGATCCATCTGTAGAAATTCAGTTTGGACCAAATATCAAGGATTGGCCGTCAATGGTACCGCTGACCGATAATATCTTATTAAAGGTTGTATCTGAGATCCACGATCCTGTAACGACAACGGATGAACTGATTCCATCTGGTGAAACATCATCATTCCGTTCTAATCCGCTTGGTCTTGCTGAGTTTACGCTCTCCAGAAAGGATCCGGAGTATGTTGGACGTGCTAAAAAGGTTCGTGCAGCAGAAGAAGCACGTGAGGATGGAAAGTGTCCATGTCAGGCAGATGATGAGGTAGCAGCTGCATTTAATGAGATTCATAAGCTGTTCCCAGATGTAAAGGCAAGCGAGACAGAGATTGGTTCTGTAATTTATGCAGTAAAGCCTGGAGATGGTTCTGCGAGAGAGCAGGCAGCATCATGCCAGCGCGTACTTGGAGGTCTTGCTAATATTGCACAGGAGTATGCAACAAAGCGTTATCGTTCGAATTTGATTAACTGGGGTATGATTCCATTTATCTTCGAGCCAGAGAAGCTTCCATTTGCAAATCTGGATTATATTTTTGTGCCAGGTATTCGCGATGCTGTTAAGGAAAAGCAGCCGAAGGTAACAGCTTATGCTGTCAAGGATAACGCACTTGAGAGCTTTGAGCTTGAGATTAAGCCGCTTACAGATGATGAGAGACAGATTATTCTTGATGGCTGCCTGATCAACTACTATAAAAGTCATTAAAATCTGATACTATTCAGATAAGTTTAAGCAGCGGTTTTTCAGCGCAGAGATATGTGCTGGAAAATCGCTGCCTTTTTACAAAATCGAAACTTATAATTGGGAGGAATGACGATGGAGCGTGTTAATTTACAGGAAGGCTGGCGTTTTGCCAAGGCAAACAGCGATGAGTGGACACCAGTGAGTGTGCCAGGAACAGTTTTGTCTGGTCTTTTAGAGGCAGGCAAAATGCAGGATCCGTATTATCGTGAAAATGAATATGAAGCAAGAGAGCTTCTGGCAAAGGATTATGTCTTTGAAACTGATTTTTGTATTTCAGAGGAGCAATTAAATAAGAAGCACTGCGTATTAGTCTGCGAGGGACTTGATACATTGGCTGATGTTTACGTAAATGAGAAGCTAGTCGGAAAGGCTGATAATATGCATCGCACATGGCGCTTTGACTGCAAGGACGCATTGCAAAAGGAAAATCATCTTCGCATTTACTTTCATTCAGCACTGACTTACATTCGTGAGCATGAGGCAACACCGGGAAAGGAGATTACATATGAGCCAACAGGTGGTATTTTAGGCAATCAGTATATTAGAAAGGCACATTCTATGTTTGGCTGGGACTGGGGCGCACAGCTGCCAGATATAGGCATCTGGAGAGATTTATATCTGGAGTGTTATAATGCAGGCCGCATTGAGGATGTGGTAATTCGTCAGAAGCACACATGGAAAGAGCGCCCTCAGATGGGTGAGCTGTCTCAAGAGGAATATATTGAGGCAGTTGAGCAGTCTGATACAGTTTCTCTTAGTGTGGAGGTGAAGCCTGAACAGGATACAAATTTAGAGAATACAAAAGTAATAGTCACATTGACAGATCCAAAAGGCGTGCAGCTAGAGCAAATCGTTTTGCCGACAATAAAAGAAGCAGTCTGTGCAGAAATTTTGGTAGCGCAGCCAAAGCTTTGGTGGTGCAATGGGCTTGGGGATCAGCCACTGTATAAGGTGCAGGTATCTTTGGTGGATAACAATCAGTTCGTGCTTGATTCAAAGGAATATTCTATTGGTCTTCGTGAACTTACAGTCAGCACAAAGAAGGATGAGTGGGGAAATGAATTTGCATTTGTAATAAATGGTATTCATATTTTCTCAATGGGAGCTGATTATATTCCAGAGGACTGCATCTATCCATGGATCACGAAGGAGCGCATAGAGGCATTGATCCGATCTTCTGTAAAAGCTAATTATAACATGCTTCGTGTATGGGGCGGCGGTTATTATCCATCTGATACATTTTATGATTTGTGTGATCAGTATGGTTTGATTGTATGGCAGGATCTGATGTATGCATGCAATGTCTATGACTTTACAGAAGAGTTTGAAAAGAATATTTGTCAGGAAACAGTAGATAATGTGCGCCGTCTGCGTCACCATGCAAGTCTGGGACTATGGTGCGGAAATAATGAACTAGAGTCTGCATGGGATCATTGGGGTATTTCAGAGACACATAGTCCACTGCTCAAGGGAGATTATATCAAGCAGTTTGAATACGTGCTTCCGAAGGTAACAAAGGCAGAGGATCAAGCGACATTTTATTGGCCATCATCACCATCATCAGGCGGATGTCTTGATAATCCAGACGATCATGACAGAGGAGACTGCCATTACTGGGATGTATGGCATGGCATGAAGCCATTTTCAGATTATCGCAGTCATTATTTCCGCTTCTGCTCAGAGTTTGGTTTCCAGTCCTTCCCAGAGAGAAGAACGATTGATACATTTGCGCTGCCGCAGGACTGCAATATTTTCTCACCAGTTATGGAGAGCCATCAGAAAAATGGTACAGCAAACGGAAAGATTTTATATTATATTTCCGAAAACTTCCGTTATCCAAAGGACTTTGACAGCTTAGTATATGTGAGTCAGGTGCTTCAGGGTATTGCAATTAAGGCAGGTGTAGATCATTGGAGAGCAAACAGAGGACGCTGCATGGGTGCACTGTATTGGCAGTTAAATGATAACTGGCCGGTGGCATCCTGGGCAAGTATCGACTATTTTGGACGTTGGAAGGCACTTCATTACATGGCAGCCCGTTTCTTTGCACCAAAAGCTGGTTATATATATACAGAAGGAACAAAGGCCGTTATCAGTGCAGCAAATGAGACACTTGAGAATCAGTCACTGACTGTAACAGTACGTATCAGGGATGTGGAACTTAATGTATTATTTGAGGAAAATGTGGAGACGACAGTAAAGGCACAAAGCAGTATTCATGTGCTGGAGCGAGATTTTGCAGATGTGATCGGATCAAAGAAGCGCCGCGTGTTTGCAGAGGCAGTTTATACATGGCAGGACGGCACGACAAGTACTGAGGCAGAAAGTTTTGTTCCATATAAGCATATGGATCTTTTGCAGCCGCAGATCGAGACTTCTGTAACAGAAAAGGATGGCACTATTGAAATACAGATAAGTGCAGACTGTTTTGCACCGTTTGTATGGTTAGAAATAGAAGATGATGTTATTTTCTCCGATAACTGCTTTAACTTAACATCGGAAGAGACAAAAACAATCTGCATACGAAAGGAAGATGTTCTGTCTGGAAAGGTGCTTAGCGCAGATAATGTGCGAAAAACACTTAAGGTAAGAAGTCTTCGTGATACATATGAGCAGTGAAAGTAATATATTTCAATAAGTTGTAATAGAGAAACAACTTGAAAAATAATCCATATCATGCTATTCTGATGTAAGAAAGAATTGGAAAGGTAAAGGTCGAAAATCTATGGGGAAGATAAGAGAGCGGTTTTTACAATGCAAAAAGAACCGGGGTGGTTTTACTCTGGTTGAGATGATCGTCGTGCTGGTTATCATTGCAATTCTGGCGTCTTTGATGTTAGGTGCACTGAATGGCTACATAGACAAGGCAAAGGAAAAGGAAGTGCTTGCTGACTGCAGAAGTGTAGTATTAGCGGCTAATACAGTTGGATCTGAGGTTTATTCAGGAAAGACGGCGTATCGTCCGCGTACACAGGTGCAGGAGCTTTCAGGTGTAAAGCAAAATCCAGATGTTGGTTCTGATACAGGCTGCGTAGTTGAGTATGATTCTCAGTGCAATGTCATAGGTGTTGCATGCTGGACGGGTGACATTACAGCTCAGTACCTGGCACCGAATACAGCGTATAATTCATCTGCTACTGCAAAGATGGAAATCATTGATAAGGGTGCAATTGTTGTATCAGACAATTGGTCTTCTTTAAATGAGCATGCAAAGGATGTAGATGAAAACGATCAGGATTTTACGATTGATTAAGTCAGGAGGAGCAAAATGAGATCATTTGCAGAGAAATTAAAGAAAGCTAAGGAAAACAAAAAGGGTTTTACACTTGTTGAAATTATCGTAGTGCTTGTTATTATCGGTATTTTGGCATCTCTGATGTTAGGTGCATTAAATGGCTATATCGACAAGGCAAAGGAAAAGACACTGACAGCAAACACAAGAAGCATTTATCTGGCAGCTCAGACAGTAGCGAGCGAACAGTATGCAAACGGCAATACTACAGATATCCTTTCAGACGATAAGAATCTTGCAGATGTAGATTCGCTTTCTGGCGGTCTTTTGACGCAGTATGGAAGTGGAAACTATGCAATTACAGTTGAGGCTGGAAAGGTTATTTCTGTCAGTGTAACCGACAGCGGAATAAAAAAGACCTGCACGATTACAGATGGAACGATCAAAATCGAGTAAGTGGCAAAATGACATGGATTGAATTGATATACAGCCTTCCCTTCATACTGATGGGGGGCTGTATATTTTCATTTGCGGATGTTGTGGCAGACAGACTTCCGAGAAAAATCTCGTTTGTAAAGGGAAGATCATATTGTCCATCTTGTGATCATACACTTGCCTGGTATGATATGATTCCAGTAGTCAGCTGGCTGCTTCTTAGAGGAAAATGCCGACAGTGCAGGTGTCGGATTCCGGCTAGATATCCAGTTACGGAAGCAATGGGAATGGCAGCCGCAGAGATTAGTTTATTATGTTTTGGAGGTTGGAATGGCTACTGGCATGAGATTAACCTTTGTGTTGTGACTGTCTTTTCTTTGCTGACACTTTTATTAATCATTGCGCAGATTGATCAGCAGACAATGGAGATTCCAAATGGTCTTGTTATTGCCTGTATAGTGCCAGCGGCGATGGCTGTATTTGCATTTCCAGATGTCACATTAACAGAACGGCTGATTGGATTTTTTTCAGTCAGTCTGCCGCTATTTGCGATAACGCTTGCTGTGCCTGGAGCATTTGGCGGCGGAGATATTAAGCTGATGGCGGTGATCGGATTTTTTCTTGGCTGGAAAATGAGTCTGACTGCGTTTATGCTTGCCGTATTTTCAGGAGGTATTTATGGAATCGGACTTCTCTTGTCAAAGAAAAAGGGTGCAAAAGAGCATTTTGCATTTGGCCCGTTTTTGTGCGCAGGGACAGCGCTGACTTTATTTGTGGGAGAATGGCTGCTTTCCTGGTATCTATCCATAATTTTTTAAAAGGGGGGACTTATGCCAAAGTATCAATATACGGCGAAGGATGTCGCAGGAAAGAAGAAAAAAGGACAGCTTATGGCAGCTGATGAGGCTGCACTTTACGAGCTTTTAAGGGGAGAAAATCTGTTTTTGATTTCCTGCCGTCTGGCACAAAAGGAGAAAAAAAATACATACCGTCTTACTCCAAGGCAGCTTTCTGAGTTCTGTAGGCAGCTTGGAACTTTGCTTGGCGCAGGTGTTCCGCTTGTGAGGGCTCTTAATCTGATGCAGGCAGAGGAGACGATTAAGCCAAAACAAAAGGCAATATATGAAAACATGATTCGAAGTGTCCGCCGTGGAAATTCATTTGCTGATACGATGAAGGATCAGGGAGATGCCTTTCCAGAGCTGCTCATAAATATGTTTCGCGCAGCACAGGAGTCAGGCCGTATGGATCAGACAGCACTTAGAATGGCAGAGCATTATCAAAAGGAGTATCGTTTAAGTGCAAAGATTAAGAGCGCTACGCTGTATCCAAAGATTTTGTGCGGAGTAATTGTTGTGGTTGTCATGATTTTATTTTGCTATATTATGCCAAAATTTATGGATGTGTTTGCTAATTTGGAGCTGCCAGCTGTGACAGTGGCATTGATGGCTGCATCTGGTTTTATGCAGAGAAATTGGCTGTGGGTATTGTTTGGCATTGCTGTTTTATATGTGATTGCAAAAGCAGTGTTGGAGCTTCCAAAGATTCGTTTAGAGGTGGATCGAATTAAGTTAAAGATTCCTAAAATTGGCATTTTGATTCAGACGATTTATACAGCGCGTTTTGCAAGAACACTTTGTTCTCTTTACACAAGCGGTCTGCCTATTGTGACAGCGCTTCAGGTGAGCAAAGATACGATTGGAAATAGTTATCTGGAATCTCAATTTGATGAAACAATTGCTATGGTGAGGCGTGGAGAGTCCTTGTCAGATGCTCTGGCACATATTGATGGCTTTCATAAAAAGCTGGCAGGAAATGTAGCGATTGGTGAGGAGACAGGAAGTCTTGATACCATGCTTATCTCAGCGGCTGACAATTTTGAGTATGAATCTGAGCAGGCAATATCACGTCTGATTAGCTTTTTGGAACCGGCAATGATTATTGTGATGGCAGTAATTGTCGGAATGATTATGATTGCTGTGATGCTTCCGCTGTTAAATATGTATGCAGAGATTGAGGCAAGTGGAACGATGTAAGGAGAAAAGAGGATGGAGCTTTCAGTATATATTTCAAATGAACGAATAGAAATCGTGGCCGGAACAGGGTCAAAATCAAAGGCAAAGATTAAAAAAGTATATAGTCTGGCAGTCCCAGAGGGGACGATTATGAATGGTATCATTACAGGAGAACAGCGATTACAGGAGAGACTTGAACAGATTTGGAATCGTTATTCACTTCCAAGAAAAGGAATTTGCCTTGTAATTGATTCAGGAAAGATTATGACAAAAATGCTTGAAGTTCCTTATATGAAGGATAAGGAGCTGATTTCCTGCATTAATAAGGAGTTTGCAGACGGAGAGAAGACTGATCTTGTAACCGATTATTTCCCGTTCCCAAAGAATAGTCCATATGAGATGAATCATATTTTTTGCGCAGCATTGGAAAAAAGTGTAATTGAAAGCTATTTATCCTTGTTTTCTGATCTTAAGCTGAAGGTAAAACGAATCAGCATTGGTCTTGGATGTCTTTTAAGAGCAGTGACGGCAACAGGAATGTTTGCCTATGAGACATGCGTGTTTATGCTGGTACAGGGAAGCACTACGATCAGTGTATTATTTGAAAATGGAAATTATATTTACAGCCGAAGAAACCGTATGTTAAATGATCAGGGAAGCGCTGAATGGATCGAGGAATTGGGACAGATCGCAGACGGAATACGTCAGTTTTACAGACAGCGTCACAGCAGCTATACACTAGACAGTATATATCTGGCTGGTATAGCAGGAGGTAGTGATGACGTGGTAAAAGAGCTTGATACATATATGCAGGAGTATGGCATCAGGGCGAAGGCACCAGGTATGATTCAAGGAATTTCGTTTGTAAAAACAGCAGTAAGTGATCACGGAGAAATTAACGCAGAGCCGGCATCTTACATTTTTGGAATCGGCAACCTGCTTTTGTAAAAGCTGCGAAAGGTGGAAAAAATGAAGAAACATCAGACAGAAAAGATAAGAAAGATAAAAGCAATTCCAGATCGAAGGATTGATTTTTACTATCGGCTGTTAAATGGTCCAGAGCAGCTAAAAAAAAGAAAGAAGCAAAGAATAGCGGCGGCACTTGTGATAGCAGCATTTCTGGCAGCCGGACATGTGCTTGGTGTTTTAAAGCATAGTGAAAAAGAATATCAAAAAACAATTGCTGAGCTGGAAGCATTTTTAAATGATGAAACGAATCAGGCAGCTGATGAGAGTGCAAAAAAGCTTGGAGCTCAGGTGGAAAAGCAGGACAATATGATTTTTGATATGGAAAATGCAAAAGCCAATATATATTCTTATCCTCTTGTGACAAGTGATGTGTTCAAAACGCTTGAGGATTGCTGTCCAGATAAAGTATTAATTACAATAACAGGATACAATTGTGCAACAGGAGAGCTGCAGTTTGACGCAGTGGCACCAGAAGTTACCGATGTTTCAGAAGTTATTGAGATCTGGAAGACACTTGATATTTTCCAGGGCGTTTATTTTACAGGATATACGCAGAATCAGGCACAGGATGGTTATACCGTGAAGGTTGTCTGTATTTTAAGTGAACATGCAGGAAGGCAGGCCGCAGATGAAAATTGATTTTACAGTGACAAAACGAGATAAAAAGTTATTAGCAGGTCTGGCAGTCTGTGCCGCAGTTTTTTGCTTTTACTGGTTTGGTGTGAAGCCGCAGATGAATTGCCTTGATAAGCTGGAAGTGCAGCAGGAGGCGTTAGAAATGCAGCAGCTTCAGATGCAGGTACATATAGCGGCTCTTCCGGTTGATGAAAAACGTGATGAGGAGCAAAAAAAGCAGCTGGCAGAATTAGAAAGTCATTTCTTTCCATATCAGACTAATGAAGAACTTAATCGTTATCTGACAGATGTGTTTGTGAGTGAGGGGATGATTATGCAGGATTCGACGCTTCGCGCCGGATCGCTTGATGAGATTACACCTTACAGCTTAAGTGAACGTATGGCGCTTTTGAAGAAAAATGAACAGGCTAAACAGACACAGACAGGTACGAATGCATCTGCAGACTCAAAGAAGGATGAGATAGATACAAAGACAGAGTATGTCTACAGTGCTCAGGCAGATTATACGGCGATAGGCACAAAAAATCAGGCACTTGCTGTTTTAGATCAGCTTTCAGAAAAGGAAGGGGTCAGAATAGTATCGTTTTCAATAAGTGATGCAGCAGTTAAGACAACAAATAATGGACAGGATGTTATTCAGGCAGGAAAGCGTCTGGAGGTCAGCATGATGATTTATATGACACGAGGCAGCAGCGATGGCAAATGAAAAAAATATACGAATTGGTGATGTGTTACTTCAGGCCGGCTACATCAATCAGAACGAGCTTGATGAGGCACTAGAGTATCAGAAAAATAATAAAGGCATTCGTCTTGGTGAGGCATTGATTAAGCTTGGCTTTATCACAGAGCACCAGCAGTTAGAAGCACTTTCAGCGCGTCTTGGACAGCGCTATGTAAAGATTGATAGAATTATGGTACAGACAGAGGCGGTAGCAATGATACCAGTCCAGCTTGCAAAGAAATATCATATGCTTGCTGTGCAGTACCAGGATAATAATCTTACAATTGTATTGAATGATCCTCTTGATTATTATGGAATTGAGGATATTCGCCAGACTACCGGCATGAACCTTGAAATTTGGCTGACAGAGCTTTTGCCTTTAAATCAGGCAATTGAATACTATTATTCAGAAATCGAGGCAAAAAAGGCCGCCAGCTCAGCAAATGAGATGGCAAGAGAACGTGAGCAGGCACTTGAGGTTGATGCTGATGAGGGAGATTCTGATGCACCGGTTATTAAGCTTCTTGACAACTTGCTTGCACGCGCATTTAGCATGAATGCGTCTGATATTCATATTGAGCCGTTTGAGGAGAAAACATCTGTCAGAATACGTGTAGATGGTCAGCTTCTTGATTATGTCGTGTTGCAAAAGAGTCTTCATCAAAATCTGATTGCCCGCGTAAAGATTTTAGGACAGATGGATATTGCAGAGAAAAGACTTCCGCAGGACGGTCATTTTCGGACAAGAATCGCAAACCGCGATGTCAATATTCGTACATCAGTGATTCCGACTGTATTTGGAGAAAAGGCCGTGCTTCGTCTTTTAGCTTCTGGAAATATGGTGGCAGATGCCGAGACGTTTGGCATGAATCAGGCACATTTTGAACAGTTTAGCAAAATGCTTGAGGCACCAAATGGCATGATTTACATTACAGGTCCGACAGGTTCCGGAAAAACAACAACACTTTATATGGCACTTCAAAAGCTTAGTAACCGCAAGGTGAATATCGTAACAATTGAGGATCCGGTAGAGTGGAATATTCCGCGTGTCAATCAGTGCCAGGTAAATACTGTTGCGGGGCTGACATTTGAGCGCGGACTGCGTTCTCTTCTTCGTCAAGACCCGGATATTATTATGGTCGGAGAGACAAGAGACGAGGAGACGGCAGCCATTTCAGTACGTGCTGCAATTACGGGTCATCTTGTATTTTCAACACTTCATACAAATGATGCAGTGTCGTCCATTATTCGTCTGATTGATATGGGAGTTGAGCCATATATGGTTGCAAACTCACTAGTCGGTCTAGTGGCACAGCGTCTTGTACGTGTTGTCTGTCCTGAGTGTGGTTACTGGGATGAGCCGACAGAGCAGGAAAAAGCTTTTATAGGGCCAAAGATTACGCGCGTGCGCCGCGCACAGGGATGTAACAGCTGCAGCCATACTGGATATGTCGGAAGACGTGCAATCCATGAGATTCTCTGCGTGGACAATCAGATGCGAAGAATGATTACACAGAGAACTCCTATGGAGGAGCTTAGAAGCTATGCGACGCATTATCTTGGCATGGAGTCGCTAACTGATGAGGCTCTTAAGCTTGTAGCGGATGGTACAACTACTGTCGAGGAGCTTAAGAAGGTGGCATACTATATTTAAAGGAGCTGTATATGATAGAAAAAATGATACGTGAGGCAAGAAGCCAGCGTGCCTCTGATATTCATATAAGCGAAGGACAGGCAGTGTATCTTCGCATTGATGGAAAGCTCATAAAGAGTGACTTAGAGCTGTCAGATGAGATGACGCGAAAGCTTATTTTGTCTCTTCTTACAAAAGAAAGCCAGGAAAGCATCTGGCGTGGAGAGGATGCAGATTTTGCACTTGAAACATCAGATGGAAACCGTCAGAGAGTCAATGTATTTTGTCAGCAGGGACGCCTCGCGGCAGCAATTCGTCTGCTTAACGCAAAAGTGCCTACACTCTCTCAGCTTCATCTGCCGCCAGTGCTTAAAAATCTTGCAAATGAGCCAAGAGGATTGATTTTAGTGACAGGACCTACTGGTTCAGGAAAGTCTACAACACTTGCGGCAATGGTTGATTACATCAATCACACGCGTGCAGATCACATTTTAACGATTGAAGATCCGATTGAATATGTGTACGAACAGGATCTGGCTGTGATTCATCAAAGAGAAGTGGGCAAGGATGTTTGTTCCTTTGCGGGAGCACTTCGCTCTGCACTTAGAGAGGATCCAGACGTCATTCTCGTCGGAGAGATGCGTGATTATGAGACGATTTCAGCAGCTGTTACGGCAGCAGAGACCGGTCATCTTGTGCTGTCAACACTTCATACGACAGGGGCAGCTAAGACAGTAGACCGTATTATAGATGTGTGTCCGGTACAGGCACAAAATCAGATTCGTATTCAGCTGGCAGGCGTATTAAAGGGTGTTGTGACGCAGTGCCTTGTTCCGCTTATAGACGGCGGCCGAATAGCGGCAACAGAAGTTCTAACAGGAACAGATGCAGTGCTAAGTCAGATACGTGAAGGAAAAACGCATCAGCTTGGAAGCGTAATGCAGTCAGGCGCAGCAGCAGGTATGCATACGCTTGACTATGATCTGGCAAAGCTTGTTTCACGTGGGCTGATTGAGAAAAAAACAGCGCTCAAATACGCACAGGATAAAAGAGAGCTGGAGCAGTGTATATTTTAAGCAGCAAATTTAAACGATAAGACAGCTTGGGAGGTTTGATTTTGATCAGAAATATCTTACAGCGAATCAAAGAAAGCAAGGGAGGCTTTACACTGGTAGAGCTTATGGTGACGATGGTGCTTGTTGGCATATTGCTTGGCGCATCGGCAGCAGGCATTTTTTATTACCAGAAGTGGTCGGTATGGCAGCGTCAGGAGCACTATGCCCGTACGCTGTTTTTAGCGGCGCAGTCAGGCATGACACAGTATAGCACTGATAAGCATCTTGAGGAGTTTGATAAGGAAGCACAAACCTCTGCACAGGCAATTGTAAGACAAAACAAGCTTTTGGTTCCAGTTACTGATGAAAACGGACAAGTGGTAAATGTATCAACGATCTGGAAAAACGATGATGGACAGACCACTTCGAACTTGTACTATGTGACAGGAACGCCAGCTGATTATAAAGCCTACAAAAATGGCAGTGCGGATGCTTCACATACGCTTTTGTATGATATTTTTGATGCTTACCTTTATGACAAAACATTGCTGGCAAATGGATGTGTGAGTGTGGAGTTTGATGCACGAGACGGACTTGTCTACTCTGTTTTGTATAGTGATCGCGCAAAAGCACTTTCCTATACAGGCTGTACAAGCACGATGGCAAATATTGTAAACCGCTCCAAAGAAAACAGAAAGGGAAGCGGAAATGACAATTCTACAGGTCTTTGCTTTGGCTATTATGGAGCAGATTCCTTGTCAAAGGCAGCTGATACAGCGACTAAAGTTAAGGTTTTAAACGCATCTTTACATAATGAAGAGACTTTAAATCTGACATGGAAGCTTTCAGAGGGAGAGACGGCAGTTTCCCTAATGAATTATCAGGTAATGATATGTGATGCAAAGACGAATGAGGAGCTTCTTGAGATTTCTTTTAATAACGCATCTTTAAGCGGACAGAAAACAGAAGAAGGCTATTACTACAGTATACCATCTGAGTCGGCAGAGGATGAGTTAAAGGTGGTTGCTGCAGAAGTGACGAGCTTTGCAGGCAAAAAAGAAGAAAAACTTGGCACATATCCATTTCTTGCATATATTGACGAAGAGCTGAATGTCACACTAGTGCTTGATGCAGTTGATTTAAGTGCAACACAGGCTGCCTATGAGGCATACAGAAGAACAGGCGAGCCAGGTGAGCTTATGAATACGCTTAGTCTGCATCGTTTTGGACTGGAACAATATGGTGTTGATGAAATCAGCTGTATTGTGCAGGGCGGCGGATCAGGCTATCAAATTACAGGGCGCAGACAAAGCAATTCTGAGCTTATGTATTTTGCGCGTGAGGATGGCGAAGATACTGATGAGGACCTTGGTACATCGTATGAAATTCAAAACGCAAGACATCTTTATAACATCCGTTTTGCAGAAATGATTACGGATGCAGCTGTCTATGCAGCAGAGGAAGATGAAAAAAGCGAAAATACATATATCGTTTCAAGAGACTTTGCCTGGGGCTATGAAAAAGAAGATGACGAGAGTGATGAGACATTGCAAGAGTCAGATTCAATTTTGGCGAAGGGAATGGTCTATCAAAACGGACTTCCGGTAAAAGAGGCAGACACAGCATTTCCTATGATTACACAGCTTAGAGAGGAAAGCAGTCTTGGCTCTAAGGACGGCGATGAAGTTTACACGATTGACTACCTTACATTGTCAGATAAAGCAAATATGGGAACAGGAAGTTCAAGCCGCTGGTATCCGCAGGGCGATGGTACAGCATTTGTACTGGAAAATTTAGGTACGATTCATGATCTTTGCCTTGATCATGTGTCAGTTACTGGTGATCAGAATACGGCAGCAGTTTGTGCTTATAATGGCGGAACGCTGGAAAATCTGACAGTTGCAGGAAGTATTGAAGCAAAAGATTTTGCAGCTGGTATTTTTGCAACATCACTTCCAATGAAGGAGGAAGATGAGACACTTTCAAAGCTTGTCAATCATGCAAAGGTTACAGCAGACGGGACAGCCGCAGGAATTGTGGCACAGACAAAAGAAAAAGTTTTATTGGAAGATTGTGTTAACACAGGAGTAATAGAGGCAGCTGTGGCAGCAGGAATCACAACAGCAGAATGCGAAAATCTGGTTCTGATGCGCTGTCAGAATTATGCACCGATAATTTCCTCTGACAACGAGTCATATGGCATTACGAGTAATTTAACAGCAAATTTGACTGATTGTGTCGGCGTGAGTGAAAACGTTTATCCAATTGCAGCAGATGCAAATGAAAGTGAAAACTGCCTGTATTTCATATCAGGAGGAGAAAAACTTGAAGATGCGTTGCTAGCTGATATATGTGATATTTCACTTACAATAGGCGAGACAGATGCAAATGGCTCTTACAGAGAGTATCCATTTGTGGAAGCATCAGAAGGACAGCTTCAAAATCTGATTAAACATCAGTCGGTAGACGTTCCTGTTTTTCCATCATCCTCATTTGATATAAAAGAGCAGCGCTGCCCTATCTATACGGCTTTTTTGAATGGCACATGCAAGCTGTCCGATGTGACGCTTACATGGCTTAATGAAGGGACATATAAGTTTGATGTGCTGTACGCAGATGCAGAGGACGGTGTTTGGAAAGAACTTGCTGCAGGTTTGCAGGCAGCAGGCAAGGATGTTTATGATGGTGGTACAGTTTCTGTGAAAGCACCTGACGCAGTAGAGGCAAGTGCGCTCAAAATCATAGTGACAGGTGCGACAGATGGATGTGACGTGGCACTAGGAAGCATCGAGGTAGCAGGAAGCTGGAACACGGAAGGCGTAAAGGTTGCCTGCGAATCATATGATTCAAACAATAACGAAGACCAGGAAGACCAAAAAGAAAATCAAAAAGAAAATACAGATGATAATAAGTCAGAAAAGGAGCAAAAAACACCAGGTATCGGAACTGAGCTGTATGTTTATAAAGAAGATGAACTTACAGAAGAAGATCAGGCAGAAATTTACACAAAGTGGACAGCTTTTGCAGGAAGCTTGTCTGTCTCACCTCTTCTTTTAAATACAGAAGAAGCAAAGACAGATGAGGACAGCGAAAATATACGTATACGTGTATGGGAAAAGCTAAGCAGTGAGTTGACAGATCTTACAGTATTCGATAAGTCAGAGCCAAAGCCTGGTATTCCAGGCGGAATCACATTTACAAAGGAGAACGGATCATGGATGATTCGTTTTTGGCCAGGTCTTTTTGCCGAATACTATGAGTATGAAGCTGAGTATGAAACATATGAAAGAGACAGTAATAATCAGCCTGTTCTGGAAAACGGTCTTTTAAAGCGGATTAAAATTGGAAGTAAGAATGGAGAGATAACAGATAATTTCTTAGAACTGCCAGATGAATTAGAAGGACAAAAGGTTGATGCTGTTGTATTTCATGTAAGAGCCGTCAATAAAGAGGGTACGTCTGAGTGGAGTACTGCGCAGGCGGCAGACGAAAGAATACAGCTGCCAGCTTTGTCATATCATCTGAGGCTTTGCAGCGAAAACACTAGTGTGTCAGATAATGAAGATAAGACAGCTTTGTATGAGATTGTAATTGACAACAAGGATGATTTTACGTCAATTACTGCTGGCGACAGAGAGTTAACAGTGACAGCTGTGTATTCATCAGCCGATTCAGATGAAGAAAAAAGTCAATCATCATCTGTAAAGTTTGGATGGGAAGAGACAGGACATATTGCAGTTACAAGTGAAGAGGCGATTACTATTAATTGTCGTGTGTCGTGTCAAGGTTATAAGAGCTCTACCTATTCAGAAAAAACATTTGATGTGCTGAGTGCAAATACTGTATGTGAAAACGAAGCGGTATTTGATACTTCATTAAAGCCAGACAGAATGTATTCTGGTTTTAAAAACAAGGATGCATCTTTGTATCAGATTTTGGCAGGTCATGCACAAAAGAAGGAAATGCAGATTCAAACAGCGTTAGAGGCTGTTGATGAAGAACTTCAGGTACCGGTTCAGTATCAGGCATCAATAAAGAAATGCAGCACAGACAAGATGGAGCAGATGCATTTTGATACAGCTGACTGTACTGAAATGACAGTTGTTGCATATCCTGTTACCTTAATGTCAGGTCAGGTTGAGCTGGGTTATATTGTGTGTCAGGCAAATGGAAGCGAAAGTTGGAGTGCGTCAGAGCTTCTTGCAGCGCGAGTGACAAACGATGGAGTTTCTGTTGCGCCAGAAGATCCTGCGTTTTCATCAGGTAACAGTCTGATTCATTCAGGAAAAGTTATGGATGGCTATGCGATTTTAGCAGAAGATGATGGCTACAGACTTTATTATTCACCTCTTTTGAAAAACAGCGCATTAATGCAGCACTCATCATCTGATCAGAGTCTGTACGGTGTTTGGCGCTATGAACTTACTCAAGAAGAAAGCGAAATTACACTTCCTGTATTGATTAGCGTAAATAAAAAGACAACAGATGATGATGAGATTGATGCTTTAAATGGCGCGCTTGTCATGTGGGATGCTGAAAGTGAGAAACCAAAGTATGAGGGTATATCATATGAAGTTAACGTTACAGCTTTATCGAAGACAAACGAGGAGACGCTTTTATTATCAAAAGAAGAAATAGCTTCAGATGAAGAAACTTCATATTCGTGTCATGTCAGTGTGCCAGAAGACTGTGTAAGACTGACTGTACAGGTAAAAAGAGAAGGCATTACAGACAAAAATGGATTTACAATAAGCAGACCATCAACAAGTACACTTTCTGTGCGTATTAAAGAATACGAATCAGAGCCAGAGACTGAGACAGAAAGTGAGTCCGAGTCAGAAAGCGAATCAGAGTCAGAAAGTGAGTCAGAGTCGGAAAGCGAATCAGAGTCAGAAAGTGAGTCAGAGTCGGAAAGCGAATCAGAGTCGGAAAGTGAGTCTGAGTCAGAAAGCGAATCAGAGTCGGAAAGCGAATCTGAGTCAGAGACACCGCCAGAGCCAGAACATCTTGCAGCACCAGAGCTTTTTATTTCAGACAAAAAGCAGGAATTTTTGTACCCGATTTTTGATCTGGATGAAAATGGAAACTGGAAAGATTCTGGAAGAAAGGCATCTGCATGGCAGGGAAGCATTTATTTTGATGTGGATGCGAATGAAGAAGGATGTGCAGGCTATAAGATCAATGTGCTGTCACTGCTTAAATCAAGGCAAATGACAAGAGATACACTTTTTTATCGCGATGCCTTTTCATTTGAAATTGTAAAGGATGACAGTCAGGCAGGTTTTTATGTTCGCAGTATGCTTTCAACAAAGTCAGGCGGCTACACGATGGAGCAAAATGATACACAGGGTGGTTTTATTGGTGTATATGAGATGTATACGGACCATTCAAATGGTATCTATACATATCTTCTTCCATATTATGTTTCGTGTGAAAGTAATCAGGAAAAGGTGCTTGTATATGCATGGCTAAAGCAGACAAATACGACAGATGAAAATGGAGATCTTATTTCTGCCAGGTTTGAAGTGTTTGTGACAGATGGGGCAGCACCGCTTGGAGATGCTTACATAACAGAACCAGACTGTGCTGTAATGAGTGTACAGGCACTTGCAGGGACAACAACTGCAGAGGGAGAACAAAAGCAGTGGTTAGATTCAGATGTGACAAGTCTTTATCGTGATAAAGGTACAGATGAATTTAAAAAGACACAGCGAGAAAAAGAAAAGATGGAGGATACTTTTTCTGATGCCAGTGTAGAGCAATGCGATAATACAAGCTTTGCATATTGTTTTGCACAAGGAACTGGAATTAGTGAATATCTTGTTCAAACTATGCAGCAGCGTGTTACAAGGGAAGGAAAACAAACATGCACATATCGTTTGCTTCCTGTTTATTGGAAATATGATGCAGATGGTGTTCAAAAGAAATACAGTGTCTATTTACCAGAAGACGGTTATGCAGTTCCTTATACTGAGCAAGTCAATGGAAACGAGCCATATCTTTTATACGATCTTTCCATTTGCTTTGCATCGATGGATGAGATTGGCATAAGTGATTGGTCAAAGATTAGTGCAAGCGCACATGACGGTGATAATAAGACATTTGTACTTTCAAAAAACACAAGTCTTGGCCATTTGACAGCGCCAAAGTTTACTGGTTTGGCAGGTGAGAAAGAGAAAGCGTATACGCTTTTAGATCAAAATAATCAGCCTGTGTCAGAGATATTGGCAAAGACAAATGAAATTTCCTGGAGCTTAAACAGCGACTGGGAAAAGGCAGCAGGTTTTGATGCGACACTTTTCTTTAATTGTCAAGATGGTCAGACAAAAGAGATTACCTTTTATTGGAGGGCAGAGGATTGGATAAAGGATCCTGCTGCATGGGAAGCATCATATGGAAGCAGTTTGCTGGAGAAACTGACAGTTTGTGAAGCAAAAGAGGAAGAAACGACTGAAGAAGAAACGACTGAAGAAAAATCGACAGAAGAAAATTCTATCGAAGAAAGCTCCACCGAAGAAGCTTCAAGTGAGAAGGCAACAACAGAAAGTGCGTCTAGTGAGCCTTCCACAACTGAAGATACGACTTCTAAAGAAAGCATATCCTCAGAAGAAACAACGCAGACACAAGAGCAGGAAAGTACAACATCACTGCAAACACAAGAAGCGACAACACTTTTGCCATCATCAGAAACATCACTGCCAGAGATACAGCAGACGATGGAGGAAGCATCACCAGCACCAGTGCAAGAGGCAAAGATTGAGCGAAAGAATGTCATTTTGCGTGCAGCAGCACCAAGCATAAAATCGTTTTTATTTGAGGTAAAAGCTGTGCTTACGATAACATCCACTGTTCTTACAGACGGAAGTACACAATATCAGTTTACACTGACAGTTCCAAAGGAGCTGCTAGATAATTACACAGATGAAGAACAAAATAAACTTAAGCTGATGCAGCTTGATCATATAAAGACAATAGTTGTACTGCAGGATGAGGACAGCCCATATTATGGACAGATTGATGTAGAAATGACAAGCGAGTAAATTAGAAAAAGCCCTCCTAGCTTCAAACGAAGCTAGGGGAGCTTTTTCTGATTTTACTTTGCTTTTTCATGAATTTTAGCATGTTCGCGCTCGGCATGCTCTGTCTGGCGTTCCATTTTCAGTTCCCAATGGATCAGGAATGTTAAAAGCGCACGCAATACAATTACGGCTCCAAGAATACTCAGTTCCTCAATTGTATGGGAGACAACTGTTTTTAAAATCTCGCCTGCCATTTTAAATTCCAGAGACAGCGCCAGTGTTTCAGCCAGATCAATCTTTACTCTTGTATCATCGGAATTTAGACCGGAACGTATAAATTTGATAAATGATTTTATCGTTCCATAGGCGACAATAAAGACGCCTATCAGTTCTAGGATGGGAACAAGATATGAAATGACCACTTCAAGAATAAAATCAAGAAATTCTGCCGACATAAAAGAATCCTCCTGTGTATACTTAATATCCATCATAGTATACATAGGAGGAAATAGCAAATGATTTTTTATTCAAAATGAACATCAATTACCATAACTTCGCTATTTGTTCCAACACGCATGTCGGGTCCGTAGACACCAATGCCGGAAGTGACAAAGCTGTACATGCTGTCAATCATTTTCATGCCCCAGTGATTTTCCCACACAAACGGCTGAACAATCGTCAGTGGGAAAAACTGGCCGGCATGTGTGTGACCAGAAAGAACTATATCAACACCGTGCGCATTGTAATCAGACAGATGATCAGGTTCATGGCTTATCACAAAAAGCGGCATAGATGGATCAAGATTCTTTGTGAGTTCATCAAGAGAAGCACGTTTTTTTGTTCCATTTCCGGTGCGTTTTTCATCAAGACGTCCAGTAAGATAAAAGCTGTTGTCTATTATTGCTGTCTCATCCTCAAGCACGCTAATATTACTTTTTTCAAGAAATTCATACATGCGCGGATCGCGCGGTGCATTTTTTGAAGAAATTGGAAAACCGGCAATCAATGTCTCTGTTACATCATGGTTTCCAAATACGGCATATGTTCCGTAAGTGCTGTTTATCTGTGACAGGAGCATTTCAAGACGCTCTGGATTATCAAGTGCATCGAAATTATTATCAAAAATATCTCCTGCAATAACAACAATATCAGCATTCTCGGAATTAATTGCAGCAACCATGTCCTCAATCTGGGAGCAGCCAACACTGTATCCAAGATGAAAATCTCCAAGTAAAATCATTCGTAAATCTGTCATCTTGCCGGCACTTTTTTGAATAGTGGCTTTATAGTGTACCCTAGTCAGCATCTTTGCGTGAAAGCATCCGTACACGGTAAAGCTGATACTGAGTAAAATGACAAGCAGGCCAAGTATAGTGCGAAGAAATATAGAGGATAAAAGATGCTTGCTTGATTCTATATGACGTGAAGCAAACTTTAGAAGCAGCAAAAAAAGATCAGCTGTGAGAATAAAGAAAATCAGATAAATTAAGAAGCCAATCCAATAATTGCTGAATCGCAAAATCAAAAGCTGATAATCATTTTCAGGAAGAAATTTCCCTAAAAAAATGCTGGCAGCAAAGATTAATATTAGTCCGCACACAATAATGTTAAAGGCGCGGCGCTTTGGAAGATATATCTTTTTTGTCCATCTGCAAAATGACCACATAACGTAGCAGCAGAGGGTTATATAGACAGTTAGCATGAACCATTTCAGCATAGGCGTTACCTTAACCTTTTTTGAGTGATCGTGTTGTGCCGCCATCCTCGAAAGTCACTGGAAGAAGTGTCAGGCTAGGGATCATAGAACGATCCTCTGTTGTGATAATTTCTACACATTTTGCGGCAAGCTGCGGCAGTGGTTGGCACATTGAGGAGACAAAAAGATCTTCTTTTGCCCCACCAAATTTGCGGATACCGTCAAAACCAATAAGCTGTACATCTTCTGGGACACGGTATCCTTCCTTTTGCAAAAGCTTCTTGAATAGATAACCGTGATAATCTGTATGACAGAAAACTCCGTCAAAGGAAAGAGAACCATCTGATTTTTTATGCTTATCAATAAATTGCTTCATCATGTCAATGAAATTATCACAATCTTCCATGTCAAGAAAGTCGGGAGTTATATGATATTTTTTGCAGGCAGCCAAATAGCCATCTTTTCGCTTGTCAGATTCTCCAGGGAAGATAGAATGAAAACGAATGTATACTGGATGGCGACAGCCAAGCTCAAGCAGCTTTTCAATAGCCATCATGCTGCCATTATAATTATCTGACCCAACTCGAGGAATGTTGCGGTTTTCAAAGAAGCGGTCGAAGACAACAATTGGAATATCAGGATTGATAAAATTTCCAATATCTGAGTAGGTCAGTGCAATGATTCCGTCAACTTTGTTTTGCGTTGTCAGATTTAAATAAGCAATCTCCTTTTCAGGAATACCATCTGAGCAGCAAAGCATTGTTTTTAATCCTTTTTTGTATAAGGCATCCTCAATATAATCGGTAAAGGCTGCAAAAAAAGGATTCAGCATGTTGGGAATAATCACGGCAACTAGTCCTGTTTTTTTTGTTTTTAATCCTCGTGCATAGGTATTTATTTCATAGTGGAGGCTGGCAATGGCAGCTTCCACTTTCTTTTTATATTCCTCGCGCACAGTAATTCCGTTAATAACTTTAGATACGGTGCCAAGTGAAACTCCAGCCTCCCTAGCAACGTCTTTCATAGTGGGCGCGTTTGTTTTTGTCATAAAGATCCTCCTGAAACGTGATGTTAATAAAGATGTTGGGGTCAAAAGATATTTTGAACCTTTGACTCTGATATCTTGATGAATAGTATATCATAATTTATTTATAAATAGTATACCACAAAAACGTGAAACGTTATATTGTTATATATGCACAAATGCAAGATAACAAAATTGAATATATTACACATAAATGAGAAAAATGCAAGAAAAATAGTTGACAATATGAAAGAACAAAACTATAATGAAAACGCAAACATGAAACGTTTCAAGTAACACTCAAAGTAAAAGAAAGAAGGGAAGAGAATGAAGAAGGCAAAACAAGGAGCAGTGCCTGTTCCGAAGAAAAATCTGTGGAAGCAAATCGCAAAGCATTGGGAGTTTTATGTGCTGTTGCTTCCAGGCATCATTCTGACAATTATTTTTAAATATGTTCCAATGTATGGTGTACAGATTGCTTTCCGTGATTACAATCCAGTTGGAGGCTTTTTTGGAAGTCCGTGGGTAGGATTGAAATGGTTTGAGCGTTTCTTTAACAATTATAACAGCATACGAATGATCAAAAATACGGTATTGCTGAGTCTTTACAGTATTTTATGGACATTTCCTATTCCAATCATATTGGCACTTTTAATTAATCAGGTGAAGTGGAAAAAGTTCCAGCGTGTTTCGCAGACGATACTCTATGCACCTCATTTTATTTCAACAATGATCCTGTGTGGTATGCTTCGTATTTTCCTTTCTCCATATGGAGGACTGATCAGTACAATCATTCAGGCATTCGGCGGAAAAGCAACTAACTTAATTGACTCTGCAACTGCATTTCGTACCATCTACATTTCATCTAGTGTATGGCAGGACGCAGGTTGGGGAACAATCATTTACATTGCAACATTATCAAGCGTAGATGCGTCACTGCATGAAGCTGCAAGAGTGGATGGTGCGACACCGCTTCAGAGAATCTTCTATATTGACATTCCTGAACTTGTACCTGTTATTGTAATTCAGCTGATTATGTCGTTTGGAAACTTGATGAATGTCGGATTTGAAAAGGCATATCTGCTTCAGACAAGCTTAAACAAGGCAACATCAGAAATTATCGCAACTTATGTATATGAGCAGGGTCTTTTGAAGGCAATGTACAGCTTTTCAACAGCAGTTGGATTGTTTAATACTGTTGTTAATATAGTGTTGCTGGTTGTGGTGAATACAGTATGTAAACGCCTGTCAGATGTGAGCTTTATTTAAAAGGGGGAATAAGATATGGCAAGCAATATGAAAATAAAAAAGAAATCTTCCGAGAAGACATTTGACATTATCAATGGTGCGTTTTTATTGATTCTTGTTATTTTAGTAGCGTATCCGCTGTATTATGTATTAATTGCGTCAATCTCTGATCCATATGAGGTTTATGCGGGAAAAACATTCTTATTGCCTTCGAAGATCACATTTGAGGGTTACAAGAGAGTATTTAAAGAAAACTCGATTGCAGGAGGCTATCTGAATAGTATTTATTATACTGTTCTTGGAACAGTAGTATCTGTTGCACTTGTATTGACAACAGGCTATTGTATGTCAAAAAAGACGCTTCCATTTCGACGCGCAATCATGATCTTCTATGTTATTACAATGTATGTTGGCGGTGGATTGATTCCGACTTACCTGGTTGTATCAAAGATGCATATGCTTAATAGTGTTTGGGCACTTATTCTTCCTGGCGGTGTATCTGTTTACAATGTTATTGTAACAAGAACATTCTTTGAGACAAGCATTCCGCAGGAGTTATATGAGGCTGCATCTATTGATGGAAGTGGAAATATCCGTACTTTTGTAAAGATTGCACTTCCGCTTGCAAAGCCTATTATCGCAGTAATGGTTATCTTTACAATGGTTGCTTATTGGAATGACTGGTTTACAGCACTTATTTACATGCAGGAAAAAAGCAGATATCCACTGCAGCTTGTTCTTCGTCAGATTTTGATTCAAAGTCAGGCGATGGCAAGCATGATGGGAAATATGGATGGTGGTTATGCGGAAGCAAATAAGCTGACAGAGTTAATTAAGTTTGCATCAATTGTAGTAGGCTCTGTTCCGATGCTGATTGCGTATCCGTTTGTACAGAAATATTTTGAAAAAGGCTTTATGGCAGGAGCTGTAAAGGGCTGATTTGTCCAAATGCCAATATAATAAAAGGTTATAATAAAAAGGTTACAATAAAATAAACAATATATATTTTTTAAGGAGGACTTTGTAATGAAAAAGGCAAACAAAATGATGGCACTTACCATGGCAGCAGCAATGCTGGTTCCTCAGATGACATTTGCAGGTGAATCTGAACAGACAACATTCAACATCTTTGCAGGTGTCAGCGCATTATCACCAGACAATAGTGAGAAGCCGCTTGTACAGCAGATGAATGAAGCAATGGGCGTAACTATTGATTGGAACTGTGTATCAGGAGATACGCTGACTGAGAAGAAGAACCTGATTTTAAATGCAGGTGTTGATATGCCAGATGCATTTATGGCAGCAGAATTAACAGACTATGAGCTGATTAATTATGGTAGCTATGGTGTTCTGATTCCGCTTGAGGATTATATCAATGAGGAGACAATGCCAAATCTGACTGCATTGGCAGAGAAGAGACCAGAGCTTCTTGCTACAGCAACTATGCCAGACGGTCATATCTATGGACTTCCAGGTATTTCTGAGATGGGTTACATTGATGATGATGGTACATATATTGGAATCGGTGCTATCCCGCAGTTTACTTCTATCAATAAGGATTGGCTGGAGGCAGTTGGAATGGAAATGCCGACAACACTCGATGAACTCCATGATGTACTTGTTGCATTTAAGGAAAATGACTGCAATGGAAATGGTGATGCAACTGATGAAATTCCGCTGTCCTTTATGGCAAACAACTGGTGTGCTGGAATGACAACACTGTTTGCAGGATTTGGTTTTACCGATTATAACGAGGATCACAGAGCTATTGATAATGGAAAGGTATATTATCAGGCAACTAGCGAAAACTATAAGAATGCAATCGCTTACTTCCATAAGTGGTTTGAGGAAGGTCTGATTGATATTGAAGTATTCTCTCAGGATTCCAGCCAGTATATTGCAAAGGGCAATGGCGAGGATGCAAGACTGGGTGTATTTACCTGGTGGGAAATTCCGGAAGTTGTTGGAAATGAGAGAGCAGAAAGTTATGAGTATCTCCCGATTCTTGATGGCCCGGACGGAACTCATCATGTAAACTTAAATGAGTGTGGAACAACTAACCATAAGAATTTCTCTGTTACAAGCGCATGTAAGAATCCAGAACTGTTGTTAAAGTGGGTAGATCAGATGTATGATCCGATTAACAGTATGCAGGCAATTTATGGTGCAATCGGTTCTTATTGGAACGAGGAGCCAGATGAGAAGGGCTGTTACACGATGAGAGATTTAAAGGATGGTGAGACAGCAGGTGAGCTGAAGTCAAAGAATGAGTTGTTAGGACCTACAGAGCAGCTGACAGAGGATTATGGTAAGTACTATTATCTTGAGGATCGTGCTCAGCAAAGAATTGATGACATACGTGATTTCTGGTTCCAGTATGTAGATTCTACAGAGTATTATCCTTCTGTTGTGTTTACAGAAGAAGAAACAAATACAATTAATGACTATTTAAGTGATTTAAAGGCATTGACAGAAGAAAAGACTGCTCACTGGCTTACAGATGGCGGCATCGAAGATGAGTGGGACGATTATGTTTCTGCAATGGACAGCATGGGACTGCAAGACGTTGTTGCAGCATGGCAGGCTGCATATGACCGTTATGTAGAGGCTCAGTAAAAAAGACCTGAGAAAATGGGGCAGGCATGAAAATGCCTGCCCTTGCTGTATCCGTGAACGATGATAAAAAGCTCATAGACAGAGCAGGGGCAGGGAGTGGATGAAAAAGAATATAGCAAAGAAGTACAACAAAGGGTCAATATCAAAGGAGGATGAAAATGTTATCACAGTTTAAGATGAATCCGGATCCAGCGTATCAAAACAGGTTGCTTCCTGAGAGAGATAATGCTTCTTTTTTTGATGGATATTCAGTATGGTTTTATAAGGAACAGGGAGATTTGCAGCAGGCAAATGCATTTACGCTTGAATTTGAAATTGCTCCATTTGGCATTTCAAGTGAAGGTGATGCTATATTTTCCTGTATGGATCGAAAAACAATTGAAGGAATGGCAGTCAGACTGACATCAGATGGAAAAGTTGAGGTGATTCTCGGCTTTGGTGGACGACAAATGGTATTTTACTCCATTCGTGAGAACGTTGATCTTGAAAAATGGAATCATATATTTGTTATTTACCGTTTTCGCGAAGGCTGGTGTGATCTTGTGGTCAACGGCGTGTTATCAAATCGTTTACAGTTTGGCCGTTTTCAGAAGATAAAATGGCCAAGACGTCCAATTTTTATTGGAAAAGATGCTGATAAGGATTGTTTGACACCTCAGATGGGTGTTTTCTGGGGATGGATGAAAAATATACAATTTTTACCAGAAGCAGTCTCAGTAGAACAAGCTATAAAAAATTCAAAAAGAGAAAATTCTTTAGAGAAAGTATTATACACGCCAAACAGAACAAGATTTTTAGATGATGTAAACCGCCCACAATATCATTTGATTGAACCAGAAAAATGGATGAATGAGCCTCATGCACCATTTTTCTATAATGGTTATTATCATATCTTTTATCAGGCAAATTTGCATGCACCTATATGGGATTCCATTCAGTGGGGACATCTGGCAAGCAAAGATATGGTTCATTGGAAGGATCTGCCGTTGGCATTGCAGTCAGAAAATGGTTTTTATGATGAGCTTGGATGCTGGTCAGGAAGTGGACTGGTTGACAAAGATGGTGTGCCGCGCATTTATTACACGGCTGGAAATAACAATCGTTTTCCGAATCAGGCAGTTGCATTGGCACAGCCGGAAGATACAGAAGAAGATTCGCTTTTAAAGAAATGGAAAAAATATTCTTCATTAATAAAAGAACAGGATATTGGCTGGTTGGGAGAGTTTAGGGATCCATTTGTCTGGATAGAGCAGGACAATTATTTTATGCTGGTTGGTACAGGAGATGAGCATAATGGAGGCGGAAATGCAGCATTGTATGTGTCAGCAGATGGCTTAAATTGGGAATCTTGCGGAATGCTTGTGGATTATGATTATGAAATTAATCAAAAATGTGGTCATGTGTGGGAGCTTCCTGTGTTGCTGCCGCTTCGAGATGATTCTGGAAAGATTGTATGTCATATTATGATGTTTTGTGCTTGCCAGATAGAACATGATATTGTAGAGACATATTATTTTCTTGGAAACTGGGATGCGTCAAAGAAAACATTCACAAAATGGAATGACCGTGCAATGCTTCTTGATCTTGGACATGGTACTTTTACTGGCCCTAGTGGATTTGTTACTCCCGATAAACGAAGCGTTGTATTTACAATCGCGCAGGGAAAACGGCCATTTTCAGATGAGTATCATGCAGGATGGGCACATAATGGTGGACTGCCATTGCAGCTTTGGTGGGATAATGGGCTAAAAATGCAGCCTATTCGTGAGATCTTGTCATGTGAAGAGAAAATGCTTCTTGAAAGAACAAACTGTGGTATAGAAGAACTAAATCACGATTTGGAAAAGATTAATTCAAATCGTATGTATGTAAAGCTGACTACAGATGCTGATGAAATAGTAATCAATACAGAAAGTGTATTGGATGCGTCAAAGTCTGTTCAAGTAGTGTATGACCGCAATACAAAACGCTTTTTTGCACGAAACGCGGAAGGAAAAGAGATTTCTAGATTTCGTGATTCGTGTGATCTGGTTGAAGTTGAGGGAGAGATTACGATAGAGTATTTTCTTGATCATTCGATGATTGAGGTTTATTTAAATCAGAAAAAAGCAATGACACTTCGAAATTACGTGGCAGACGGAGAACGAAAAATCAGTGTAAGCTCAAGTAGTACCAATGCAAGAGTTAGTTCTATACAGCTTTGGAATATGAAAAGTGCTTATGACTAAAAAAGTCTTGATAAGATATATAAACCTAGTAAAATAGCACAAAAAACAATATAAAAATTTGCTGTTTTGCCAAAGTGTTAAGCGGTTGACATAAATGGCATTTCGAGTATATACTTACAGTGTAAGATAGGTACGCAAACAAATTTATAAATAATAAAGACAGCAAACAAAAGGGAGGAAATATGATCAGCGAAAAATTAGAAAAGGCAAGAGCTTATGAAGCAGAGAACGAGAAAAAGATCACACCACAGATGAGACCGGTGTTTCACCTGACACCACGAGTTGGCTGGATGAATGATCCAAATGGTTTTTCTTATTATAATGGAGCATATCACATGTTCTATCAGTATTATCCATATCGTCCATTCTGGGGACCGATGCATTGGGGTCATGCAGTGAGTAAGGATCTTCTGCACTGGAATTATCTTCCTGCAGCACTTGCACCAGATGAACCGTATGAAAACGGCGGCGGCTGCTTCTCAGGAAGTGCGATTGATCTTGCTGATGGACGTCAGCTTCTTGTGTATACAGGTGTATTATCTGAAAAACAGCCAGATGGAACAATGCACGATGTACAGCAGCAGTGCGTGGCAGTTGGTGATGGCGTAAATTATGAAAAGTGCGAAAATAATCCTGTTATGACAGCAAAACAGCTGCCGAGTGATTCGAACAGATTTGATTTTAGAGATCCGAAGGTATGGAAGGCAGCAGACGGAAGCTATCGCTGTGTGATGGTAAACTGTGATAACAAGGGAGATGGACGTGCAGTTTTGTTTGAAAGCAAGGATGGCTTCTCATGGAACTTTAAGAGCATTTTAGCACAGAATAATGGAAAGTTTGGAAAGATGTGGGAGTGTCCGGATCTGTTTGAGCTGGATGGAAAGGCAGTTTTGATTGTAAGTCCGATGGAGATGGAGGCAGAAGGACTTGAATATCCAAATGGTCACGGTGTTGTATGCCAGATCGGAACCTACGACGATGAGACAGGAACCTTTACATGTGAGCATGCACAGACTGTTGATTATGGTGTTGATTTTTATGCACCGCAGTCTACACAGACACCAGATGGCAGAAGAGTCATGATTGGATGGATGCAAAACTGGGCATTTGTTAACCAGCATGCAGAGACTGAGCCATGGTTTGGTCAGATGGCACTGCCAAGAGAGCTGTCAATTGTTGATGGCAAGCTGATTCAGCGTCCGACAAAGGAATTTGATGCATGCCGCAAAAATCCAGTTTCACGCAATGGTGTGTGTGTAGCAGGTTTAGAGGCAGTAAAGCTTGAAGGCATTGAAGGTCGTGTGGCTGATGTTGAACTTACAATTGCACCAAAAAGCAAGGACGACAGTTACTATATGTTTGAAATGAGATTTGCACAGGATGACAAGCATTACACAGCACTTCGCTATCGTACGCACGAGTCTGAGCTTGAGCTTGACAGAAGCTACTCTGATTCTAGAATTGCGATGGTTCACAAGCGTTCCTGCAAGGTAAAAGATAACGGCGGTAAGCTTAAGCTTCGTGTTGTGATTGACCGTTTTAGTGCAGAGGTTTTTGCAAACGATGGTGAGCAAGTGATGAGTGTAACATTTACGACAGATACTGCGGCAAAGGAAATCTCATTTGTGGCAGATGGAACAGTATACATGGATATTGTAAAGTACGATATTGAGTAATTCGCAATATCGACAAAAACATAATCAGATGCCAGAGCACGACAGCTGCAGGGAGGCAGAAAAAAATTGAAAACAAACTCGGATGAGATGCATAATCAGGAAATGCTATTAAAAAAAATAAGACAGAGCAGTGAAGTTTTTGATAAATTGGCAAATTCATATGAGGTTTGGGTGCCGGAAAGCGGCTGGCTTGCCGGCCGCAGAAACCGGGATAAGAATGACAGCAAGAGAAAAAATCTTACAGATTGGTCAATCTTGTCGTTCTTGCTTGAGATTGATAACTGTCATTATCCGATGGCAGACAGCTATCTTCAATATGGCATTGATGGTGTGATTAGAATTGCAGCAGAGACACTTGAAACACTTAAAAATAATTTACAAAGCGAATTGCAGGATCAAACGCAGTTAGATATTGCGTATTTGGAAAGTTTGCTTCATGTCTGGAAGCGTTTTCGACAGTTTGTTGCAGATCACATGGTACTTGCACTAGAATGTGCAAAGCAGGAAACAAGTGATACTAAAAAGAAGCGTTATGAAAAAATTGCAAAGATATGTCAGAATTTGACAATAAACAAGCCAAACACATTTTGCGAGGCACTTCAACTTTTTTGGTTTACATATTTGTTTCGCAGTCCATTTGGCGCAGGATGTATTGGAAGACTTGATCAGCTGTTATATCCATTTTATAAGCATGATTGTGAAATGGGTATTTGGGATCAGCAAGAAGCAGAAAAAATGCTTGAAGAGATGTTTACCAGAATGAATGAGATCAATACTGGTGATACGCTGCGAAATCTGATGCTTTCAGGACAAGATGCCAAAGGAAATGACCAGACGAATGAGATTACTTATTTGATTCTGGTAGCGTATGAAAATACGGGCGGATCTGAGCCGCATTTGAACGTACGTTTTCACGAAAAAACACCGAAAAAGCTTCGCGATAACTGCATAAATATGTTGTCATCTGGAAGTGGACAGCCAACAATCTATTTTGATGAAGCTGTACTTCCTGCAATGGAAAAGGCTGGTATTTGTCACGAGGATGCCTGCCAATATGCAAATGACGGTTGTACAGAGACGGTAATTGCAGGAAAGAGTGCGATTGTTTTCTGGCAGTATGAGATGGTCAAAACAGTGGAACTTACCTTGTTTGGAGGAAACGAAAATCCGTGTGTTAAGCCAGTTTCTATGAAAAAAAATAGCATACATGGGGCGGATTTTGTACCGAAAACAAATCTTTTGATTGGAATTGAATCAAAAAAACCACAGGAGTTGACTACATTTTCTGAGTTTTTAAGTGCTTTCTTTGAGCAGATGGATCATCAGCTTGATCATTACTTTTTGATGATTAAACAGAAAATGCAGGAAGACCAGACAGTATCCATTACTAGTCCATTTACGGCAGGTACTTTTGAGAAATGTCTGCGTACCGGAAAAGATCCGCTTCGCGGAGGTGGCTTTGATATCACTAATTATCAGCTGCTTTCAGGAAGCATAGGAACAGCGGCCGACTGTTTATATGCAATACAGTCAGCTGTATATGAGAAAAAGCTAGTTACAATGGAAGAACTGATCAAGGCACTTTCTGTTGATTTTGAAGGCTATGAAGTGTTAAGACAGCAGCTGTTGCATCTGCCAAAGTACGGAAACGATAAAAAGGAAGTAGATGCATTGGCGAAGCAGATTGCAGATCATTTTCTGGCGCGTGTCAATGCTTTTAGGGGACCAGAAGATACACTGTTGTATCCTGGTCTGTATAACATTGATTTTAAAATTTTTGCTAATGTGACAGGTGCTACACCTGACGGACGACGTTTTCGCGATGCGATTGCAGAACACTGTAGTCCGACACCGGGGGCTGCAAAGAAGGGACCGACAGCTATTTTGAACTCAGCATCAACGCTTCCTATGAAAGAGGGATTTGCATCCTCAGTGCTTCATCTGACGCTTGACAAAAATGGCTACAGTATGGGTGCAGACCGCATAAAAATAATAGATACACTTTTGCGTGCATCCGAAAAAAAGAAGATTCCGGTCTTGAGCCTTACTATGTATGATAAGGCGGAGCTTTTAGATGCCCAACTTCATCCCGAAAAGCATCTGGATTTGATTGTGCGAGTATGGGGCTTTCAGGCAAGATTTACAGAGCTTGATAAAGAACTTCAGGATCATATTATCAATCGAATCAGCTGACAAGAATGGAGGTAAAGGGTGGAACAAACAGCAATGGTCATGGATATTCAGCGCTTTTCGATCCATGATGGACCAGGAATTAGAACAACAGTGTTTTTAAAAGGATGTCATATGAGCTGTCTGTGGTGCCATAATCCAGAGTCCCAATATGCAAAGCCGCAGCTTATGTTTTATGAAGCGCAATGTATTGGCTGCGGACGATGTGTAAAAAAAATGTATCCGATATACATTTAAGAAGAAAACACGGCCAAACACACAAAACCACTTTCTTTATGAGCCAGATCTTAAGATCTGTAGGGATTGTGAACAAATGAGAAGCTGCGCAGAAAACTGTCCGTCAGAGGCTCTTCGTCTGTGTGGAAGAACTATGACAGTTCAGGAAGTGATGACAGAAATTGAAAAGGATGTGGATTGCTATATTGATGGCGGCGGGGTCACTTTCTCAGGAGGAGAACCGCTTTTGCAAAGTGCATTTCTTAAAGAAATTCTTCCAAAATGTGCAGAAAAGAAAATTTCTGTCTGTCTTGACACAACACTTGAGGTTATGTGGGAGAAAATAGAGCCACTGTTGCCGTATGTCGGTTTGTTTTTGGTGGATGTTAAAATTTTGAATCCAGAGAAGGCATCTGTGTATCAAGGCATTTGCTATAAAAATATGCCGAAGAATTTAAAGCGGCTTTCTGATTTGAACATTCCGGTGATTATACGAGTGCCGCTCGCAAAAGGCATTAACGATATGCCAGAAGAAATCGAAAGGAGAGAGACGCTTTTGAAATCACTGACCAACATCATTAGGATAGATTCTTTTTATGTGAGCAATCATGGAGCATCTAAGTATAAGGCATTACAAAAAGAAATGATGTGGAAGGCAAGTGTAGCAGATGAAAAAAGTGATCAATTAGATATTGGAGGTATAAAATAAAATGAAACAGTATGATGTAACAGCACTTGGCGAGCTTTTGATTGATTTTACAGAAAATGGAAAAAGTGCGCAGGGAAATCCACTTTTTGAGGCTAATCCAGGCGGTGCACCATGTAATGTGCTTGCGATGCTTACAAAGCTTGGTCATAAAACTGCATTTATTGGAAAGGTAGGAGATGACTTCTTTGGAAAGCAGTTAAGAGAGGCTATCACAGAGGTAGGAATTGATTCAACTGGACTTTTAAGCGATCCTGAAATTCATACAACACTGGCAATGGTTCATACATATCCAGACGGTGATCGCGACTTTTCTTTCTACCGCAATCCGGGTGCTGATATGATGTTAAAGGAAGATGAGATTCCTACAGAGCTGATCAAAAACTCTAAAATCTTCCATTTTGGAACATTGTCCATGACACATGATGGTGTACGCGCTGCAACAAAAAAAGCAATCTCTATTGCAGAAGAAGCAAATGCGCTTATTTCCTTTGACCCGAATCTTCGCCCACCGCTGTGGAAGTCTTTAGATGATGCAAAAGAGCAGGTACTTTATGGTCTTGGTCATTGTCATATTTTAAAAATCTCTGACAATGAGATCCAGTGGCTTACCGGAAAAGAAGATTATACCGATGGTGTAAACTGGATTCGTGAGCGCTACAATATTCCGCTGATTCTTGTATCTATGGGTAAGGAAGGAAGCCGTGCATATTATGAAGATAAGATTGTAGAGATAAAGCCATTTTTGCAGAAAAATACTATTGAGACAACAGGTGCAGGTGATACCTTCTGCGGTTGTGTACTGCACTATATTTGTGAACATGGACTAGATAATCTTACAGAGGCTGATTTGACATCGATGCTTACATTTGCAAATGCAGCAGCAGCAAGAATCACGACGCGAAAAGGTGCACTTCGTGTTATGCCAGATCGTGCAGAGATTGAGAAAGAGATTGTAAGCAGATAATAACAAAAAGGAGAAGGTATGATCAGTCAGAAATTATCCGAAGCACGAGTGTATGAAATAAAAAAGGAAGCAGAGATTGCGATTGAAAATCGACCTGTTTTTCATCTAACACCGCGTGTGGGCTGGCTAAATGATCCTAATGGTTTTTCATTTTATGACGGGTTGTATCATTTGTTTTATCAATACAATCCATATAGGCCATTTTGGGGACCTATGCATTGGGGTCATGTCATTAGCCGTGATTTGCTGCATTGGACATATCAGCCTGCAGTACTTGCACCGGATCAGCCGTATGACAATGGAAACGGCTGCTTTTCGGGCAGTGCGCAGACTCTTGATGATGGAAGGCAGATCCTTTTGTATACTGGAGTTTCATGGGAGAAACAGTCAGATGGTTCTATGAAGGAAATCCAGCAGCAGTGCATAGCATCAGGCGATGGTGAAGTTTATGAAAAGTACGAAAAGAATCCTGTAATTTCATCTGATCAGCTTCCAAAAGGATATGACAGATCGAATTTTCGTGATCCGAAGCTTTGGAAAGAGAAAGATGGAAGTTGGCGCTGTGTTACGGTCAGTCGTAATGAGACAAATGGCGGAGGCGTTCTATTATTCGAAAGCTCAGATTGCATTTCATGGAAGTTTAAAAGTGTTATGGCAGAAAATATGAATCGCTTCGGGAGAATGTGGGAGTGTCCGGATTTCTTCACGCTTGATGGGCAAAATGTGCTGATCGTGAGCACGATGGAGATGGAGGCAGAGGAACTGGAATATCCCAATGGAAACGGAGTGGTTTGCCAGATAGGTCACTTCGATAATCAGACAGGTCAGTTTCACAGTATTTCTTCTCAGTCAGTCGACTATGGCATTGATTTTTATGCACCACAGACTATGCTTGCACCAGACGGACGCAGGATTTTGATAGGCTGGATGCAAAATCTGGCATCGGTCAATCAACATTCGGAAAAGGAGCCTTGGTTTGGGCAGATGACCATTCCACGAGAATTGGCTATTAAAAAAGGCAGATTGATCCAGCGTCCCGTAAGAGAGCTAGATGCTTGCCGCCACAATATGGTTTCATATACAAATGCAATAATATCTGGAGAAAAGACGCTTAAGGGTGTTTGTGGACGTATCGCAGATATTGAGCTTTCAATCGCACCACAAAGTGAAGAAAATAGATATTATATGTTTGAAATGCGCTTTGCGCAGGATGACAAACATTATACGTCACTTCGTTACCATCCGCATGAGTCTGAGCTTGAGCTTGACAGAAGCTATTCTGGTTCAAGAATTGCAATGGTACATAAGCGTTCATGCAAGGTGCAAGACAACGGTGGATCACTCAAGCTTCGAGTTGTAATCGATCGTTTCAGCGCAGAAGTTTTTGTAAACGATGGTGAGCAGGTGATGAGTATCACTTTTAAGACAGATTTAAATGCAGAGAAAATTTCATTTGTTGCAGACGGTGTTGTTAAGATAGATATTTTAAAATATGAGATAAGATAAAATGGATAAAATGATATGGCATTTGATGCAATGCCATATCATTTTTTTGAGAGAAAAATGAAAAAAAACAAGAATATAAATAAAAATACACATCACAAAAGTTATATAAAAGTCATAATTGTTAAATTTACACAAGATACAAGGGCGGATATAATAAAAGAAAAAAAGGAGGCGTAAACAAATGAGTAGTAGCACAAAAACGGGACGAAAATTAAGAAAACGTTTCAAAAAAGAACTGCCATTTCATTTGATGCTTTTGCCAGCGGTGTTGATGGTAGTGCTTTTTAAGTACATTCCAATGGCAGGGTTGAGTATTGCTTTTCAGGATTACTCGCCGCTGTATAGCATTTTTGAACAGGAATGGTGCGGATGGGAAAATTTTAAGTATATTTTTTCACTTTCAACATTCCCAAGAGTCATTTACAACACACTGTTTATTGCAATTATGAAAATTGCAGCAGGTATTATTGTACCAGTTACAGTAGCACTTTTGCTGAATGAGGTTCGAAATATTGTTTACAAGAGAACATTGCAGACGATCGTGTATTTACCACATTTTATTTCATGGGTTGCTTTAGCAGGTATTTTTCTTGACGTATTGGGAATGGATGGAATTGTGAATAACTTTTTGGCAGCTATTGGATTGCATCGAGTGTATTTTCTTGGAAATGAAAAGGTGTTTCCATTTACAATGGTCGTGACAGATACATGGAAAACATTTGGATGGAATACAATCGTTTATCTGGCAGCCATTACTGGTATTTCACCAGCACTTTATGAGGCAGCAGCACTAGATGGTGCAGGGAGATTCCGTCAGATCATTCATGTAGCAATTCCTAGTATTCTTCCTATCGTATTGCTGATGACGGTTCTTTCTATTGGTAATGTACTTCGTGCAGGCTTTGATCAGATTTTTAATCTGTATTCACCACTTGTATATTCAACCGGAGACATAATTGACACATTTGTTTACAGAATGGGTATTTTGGGAGCACAGTTTGGCCCAGCAACAGCAGTTGGCTTGTTCCAGTCGGTTGTATCGTGTGTGCTGATTGTTGCAGGATACTGGGCTGCTGAAAAGTTTGCAGGATATCAGGTATTCTAAAGAAGGGAGGAGAAAAAACATGAAACCAACGAAAGGTCAGCGGATCTTCGCAGTATTTAATTATATATTATTGACATTGCTTGCACTTTTATGTCTTCTTCCAATGTTGAATATTGTTGCACTATCATTTTCATCAAGAAATATGGTAAATGCAGGAGCAGTTACCTTCCTTCCGAAGGAGTTTACGATCAGTTCCTATCTTTATATGCTTCAAAAGAGTGGATTGATTCCGGCATTGTTAGTAACAGTAAAGAGACTTGTGCTTGGTGTGGTTTTAAATCTGATTATGACGATTTCTGTAGCTTATCCGTTATCAAAGAGTGAGAAACATTTTAAGAGCCGCAAGTTCTATGTAGCTTTTTTCTTGATCACGATGATTTTCAATGGCGGTATCATTCCTACATATCTTGTGATTAAGCAGTTTCATATGCTGGATACCATATGGGCATTGATTCTTCCTAATTCAGTCACGATGTTTTATGTACTTCTGATGCTTAACTTCTTTAGAGGTATTCCAGATGAGATTGAGGAAGCAGCTGTTGTGGATGGAGCAGGCTGGCTGACAATTCTTTTAAAAATTTATTTGCCATTATCACTGCCTTCTCTGGCAACGGTAACGTTGTTTATTATTGTAGGACATTGGAATGAGTGGTTTGATGGTATGATTTACAACAATCATACTGACAATTATCCGCTTATGACGTTTCTTCAATACCATGTATTAAATTTCAAAACTTCGGATCTTCGTCCAGAACAGATTGCAGCAAACCCAGCTCTGGCAGATCTGGAGGGTCGTTCAATAAAGTCTGCGGGTATTGTATTATGTACCCTTCCAGTTTTGGTATTTTACCCATTCCTTCAGAAATATTTCGTTACTGGTATTACAGTGGGAAGCGTAAAGGGTTGATATGAGTTTGTATTAATTATGTAAAAATGTGTGGATACACATAAAATAAAGGAGGATTTTTAATATGAAGAAAAAGAATTTATCCCTCATGTGTGCAGCAATGCTTGCAGCAACGGCAATTCCGGCAAATTTTGCAATGGCAGATGAGACAAAAGATGCAGAAAATTTAACAGAGTGGGCTATGGATGAGCCAGTTACGCTGACTGTCCTGAAAAACCAGAATCCGGCAACTGTAAATTATGCAGATGGTGAAAATCAGTATAATAACGTGTATTATAATGCATATCGCGATAATCTTGGAATTACACTTGATTTTCAGATTTGTGCAAGTGGAGATGAGTATAGCCAGAAGGTAACGCTTGCTATTGCATCAGATGATCTTCCAGATCTTTTATATTTGCCAGTAGCTGAATATTCGCAGTTAGCAGAAGCTGGAAAACTGGCACCGCTTGACGATGTGCTAGAGCAGTATGGATCAGAGCTGACAAAGAAAAATCTGAATTCAGACGGTGGAAAAATTTTGGAAGCAGCAAAGAGAAATGATGTTTTATATGGTATCCCTAGCGGTAATGCAGAGCGTATTCCAAGTCAGTTCCTTTGGATTCGCAAAGATTGGTTGGATAAGTTAGGCTTAGATGTTCCTAAGACACTTGATGATGTTGTTGAGGTTGCCCGCGCATTTAAGAATGATGATCCAGATGGCAATGGTGTTGATGATACATGGGGACTTGGTGTTTGTAATGAGATGTCTGATTATGCTGGATATGGAACAATAGAAGGTGTTGTCAACGCATTTGGAGGATCTATTCTTCAATATATGTGGATGCCAAATGATGACGGAACAGTATCCTATGAGCCAACATCACAGGAAACTAGAAATGCTCTTGAGAAGTTGGCAGCTATGTATTCCGAAGGTTTGATTAACGAAGAATTTGGTGTATCAGACACTGATGCAATTAGTGAGGCAGTTGCAGCAGGAACATGTGGACTGTTCTATGGAACAGATGGTATATCATGGGGAGCTGGCCGCGATGCGATTGCAAATAATAATGATTGTGGATGGATGGTTATCAATGCACCTTCAGTGGAAGGTGGAGATGCAACAGCATATTCCTATACAAATTTCGATTATGTTTATGCAGTCAATGCAAACTGTGAGCATCCAGAAGCATTGATTAAATTGATTAACTTTAACAATGACCGTATCAATAGTCCAGATGCAACACTTGACAGTCTGGAAGTATGGGGCGTAAATTCAAAAACTGGTATTAATCAGTGTGATTATACATATGCACTTCTTGATCCATATTTGAATAAGGCAATTGGATATAACACAACGATTGGACAGGTATTTGCAGGAGAATTAAAGCCAGAAGAGCTTATGCCAGAGGCATATCGTTACTATGTTGGTATTAAGCGTTACGTAGACGAAGGATATGACAAAACTGGAAGTGCAAATCCAGATGATTTGACGGCATTCCAGTATGCAATGTGTTGGGGACCGAAGTTTGGTTCATGGACACGTTATTCTGAGCTGCGTGATGCTGGAATGAAGATGAGTGTTTATACAGGTGCACCGACAAAGACAATGATGAAGCGTTGGTCTACACTTCTTGCATTACAGGATGAAACATTTGTAAAAATTATATCTGGAAGTCTTGACATTGAAGCGTTTGATGATTTTGTAACTCAGTGGAACGAGCAGGGTGGATCTACTATTCAGGAAGAAATTGCTGAAATGTATATGAAGTAAAAATTATTCAGATTAATATAAAGTAAAATTGAATTGTAGGTCTGAATAGCTATTAAAATTTAAATGTGGGCAGGAAGGCGTTTTTCCTGCCCACTTGCAGATTATAGAAAGGGATTGTTTATATGCAGTTATTTTATACACCGGATCATGCGCGTGTGGGCGATGTGATTCCATATTATGAGAATGGAGAATTTAAGCTATTTTATTTAAAAAACTGGAATCCTTATTTTGGAAGTGATAAAACGTATGGATGGCATCTTTTGACGACAAAGGATCTGATTCATTATGAATCGGAGACGGCAATTGGGATTCTTGGAGGAACTGGCTGTATAATTAAGGTAGAGGGTCTGTATCATCTGTATTATTGTGTATTTGAGGATCAGCCACAACGTCAATATGTGTGCCATGCTACAAGTACAGATTTGACAAACTGGACAAAATATCCAGATGAGACATTTGGACCAGATGAATCAATCTATTTGCTGACAGACTGGCGTGATCCGCACGTGATTTGGAATGAGGAAGAAAAATGTTGGTGGATGATTCTTTGTGCGCAGAATCAGGGAAATACAAAACGTCGTGGATGTGTAGGACTTTGTAAGTCTGCTGATCTTCATCATTGGACATGCTGTGAACCTCTATATGCACCGCAGTCAAGCATGTCTGCTTACGAGTGCCCGGATCTTTTTTATATGAATGGGTGGTGGTATCTTGTATTTTCACAGTTTACAGACCGTTTCCAAACACTTTACCGTATGAGTCGTTCATGTAATGGTCCATGGATTCGCCCTAAAACAGATTCATTTGACGGACGTGCTTTCTATGCAGCAAAGACATGCAGTGACGGAGAGCATCGTTATATTTTTGGATGGAATCCAACAAGAACACAAAATACGTGGAATTTTGATCCAGATCCGACACATGAGGGGTATGATTATAAAACGTATGATTGGGGCGGAAGTCTTGTCCCACATGAAATTTATGCAAGAGAAGATGGAACATTGGCAGTTCGGTCAAATCCAGCACTGAAAAAGGCTCTTACTGTTTCTAATGAAATAAAGTGGATTCCGTTGAATGGAGATTGGAAAGTGGAACAGACATCAGTAAACGTAGATTCTCCAATTGCATATGCGTCAATAATTAGTGAGAATGATGTGCCGCATCAGGGATGTTTGTCGCTTGATTTTACGTTTACACCTGGAACCGAGCGATTTGCAGTGGTACTTCAGGCAGATCAGGAATTTGCCAGAGGCTATTATTTTTATCTGGATCCTAAGCGTCAAAGAATCGAATACAAAAGTGCTATTCGTATGCATGAGCAGGGAGGATGGACATTCCAGTATGATGTGGAGCTAGAACGTCCTGTTGAATTAATTCCAAATCAGACATATTCGATGGAAATTTTTGTGGATGAATCTGTGATGGAAGTATATGTAAACGATGAAGTGGCAATGAGTGTTCGTGCCTATGATCTTCATGACCGAAAATTTGGTTTTGCTGTGTCAGACGGAGCAGTTAAATTTGAAAATATAAAATTAACAACATTAGGAGAGTGATGATATGAGCTTATATTTTCGTCCAGAAAAGGGAGTATTGGGAGATGTGATCCCATTTTATGATAATGGTGTATTCAAACCGTTTTATCTGCGCAACTATCGAGGAAACCGAGATGCTAATCATCAGGACAGTTGGGTTATGTTAAGCACAACAGATCATGTTCATTTTACAGAGCATGATACGAAAATTGTTGGAGGAACGGGGTCTGTCATAAAGGTAGATGGAATATATCATATGTTTTTCTGTACATTTCAGGTAATGCCAGAAAAAAATTATATCAATCATGCAGTTAGTACTAATTTGGATACGTGGACAGAAATTCCAGAAGATCGTTTTGCATCCGACAATCAGATTTATGCCCCTGTGCATTGGAGAGATCCATTTGTTTTTTGGTGTGAAGAAGAAAACTGCTGGTGGATGATTTTTGCAGCGCAGAAACAGGGAATGACGACAAGAAGAGGCTGTGTTGGCCTTTGCAAATCAGACGATCTGCATCACTGGAGCTATTGTGATCCGATATATGCTCCTATGAATGCCCAGTGTGCATTTGAATGCCCAGATCTATTCAAGATGGGAGACTGGTATTATCTTGTATTTTCTTCCTATGCAGACCGTTATCAGACCTTATATAGGAAAAGTCGTAGTTTAAACGGACCATGGGAAACACCTGAGATAGATACCTTTGATACCCGCGCTTTTTATGCAGCAAAAACAGGTACAGATGGCGTTCACCGTTATGTGTATGGATGGAATCCAACACGCGAAAATAATGAGCATCATTTTGACCCACTTGGATATGATGGAAAGGATTGCAATACTTGGGACTGGGGTGGCAATCTAATCGTTCATGAATTATGGCAGGATGAAAACGGAGATTTGTTTGTTAAGCCAGTTCCTTCTGTTTTGGAAGCAGTTTCAGAAGAAGAAATCATTTCTATGAAGCCGCTGACGGGAGAGTGGAAATTAGCAGAAAATAGTGCCAGTGTAAATACACCATATGGATATAGTGCATTGTTGCTGAATCCGGTAAAAGAAACCAGTCGTTTGTCCTTTGATGTCGAGGCAAAAGGATTGGCAGGCAGTGTCGGAATTGCCATTCATGTAGATGAGTCTTTTGCGGTAGGATATTATATTCATATTGATTTTGCCCGCCGCCGTATGGAATTTAAGTCAGGCGTTCGTATGACAGAGCGAGGCGGTCAGATGTTCCCATATGAGGTGGAATTGGAACGGCCGCTTTCATCAAAGACTGGTGAATGCTTCCATGTAGATGTGATTGTATCTGGTACCATATTAGAAGTCTATGTTGATAATAGGATTGCACTTGGAACGCGTATGTTTGACATTAAAGGTGGTAATTTTGGCTTGTATGCATCAGATGCAGATGCTAATTTTATGAACATTCAGATATTTAAGAAAAAAATATAAAATTGTTTGAGATCCAGATGCCTTATTTTCTTGTTCTGTGCTATAATAGTGATACACAGTCATTTGAAGATATGAAACTGGAGGAAAAAACAGATGTTTGGACGTAAGAAAAATAATTTCTATCGTTATATGTTTCAGAAAAGCTTTATGCCGCTTTTTGCAATGCTTGTAGTAATTAGTATGGCATTTTTGATCTTTTTTCGTATCACAGTTGTGCGCGAGAAGCAAAAAAATCGCGAAAATGATCAGATAAGGCTTGAGACCTGTGTATCGTCTACAGAACTTCATATGAAGGAAATTGAAAAGTGGGGAAAGCAGTTACTAAACGGAGTAGATCTTCAGAAATTTGTTTATATGTATGATGATCTGGACCGCTATTCCCGCTTTTCGCTTCAAAATGAAATTTACGAGTCTGTCTATGATTTGTATTATAAAAATGAGCAGGTTGACAGTGTAGTGTTGTATATTCCGACAATGGGAAAAGTGATTACGGATCTTCATTGTCAGACATCAGTAAAGCCATGGATGGAGGAAATGGCAGAGGGGAAAGATCGTACCTGCTTGTTAGAAAACAATAAGGCGGCTACTTGTATTCATTGGGATGGTGATGGCGCAAGAGCAGTGCTTATTATCACTTGGAAAGATGCAGGTATTATGGAACAGATAGAAGCTATGTTTTTGGCGGGTGGAGATTCCATTGATTTTGTTTGGAAACCAGAAAAAGAACCAGATGAACAGATGATTTGTGCAGATTCCATATATTATCCGTTTCGTATGATCTACAAAGAGAGTAACGATGCAGAAATGAAGCATTTTTTTGCTGTTATTGGATTAAGCAGTATATTGTTTATGTGTCTTTGCTTGATGATTGCAGTTATTAGTATTCAAACATGGAATCGTCAAATCTATAGACCACTGTATCAGCTGTTGATTGAGGCCTTTGATCATATGGAAAAAAATGATTTCAGCTATAGAATTGAGGTGCAGAATGAAAATGATTTTTTTCATTCCGTTTATGAAAAGTACAATCACATGGCAGAAACGATGCAACAATATATCGAGACGAATTTGCAGCAAAAGGTTCTTGTAAGTCAATCAAACTTGAAACAGCTTCAGTCGCAGATCAGTCCGCATTTTATGTATAACAGCTACTATGTTCTGTATCGGATGATTCGAAGAGGAGATCAAGAAAATAGTCTTCATCTTGCAGAATATCTGGGAAGTTTTTATCATTATATTACAAGAAATGCAGATGATGAAAAGCATCTGTCAGAAGAGATAGAACATGCAGAAAATTATGCCAGAATCCAGAAATACCGTTTTCGCGATAATTTACATGTAGAAATTGCCAAGCCAGATGAATGTATTGCTGATGTGTATGTGCCGCGGTTGATTCTTCAGCCAATCTTAGAAAATGCATTTAAATATGCATATGAAAGTGGAAATGGAGATCCAATGAGATTGGAACTTGGCTATGAGATTCGAAGTGATCGAGATTTTGATATTATAATAGAAAATAGTGGAGAAATTTCGGATGAGACTCTACAAAGCCTTAATGAGAAACTACAAAGTACAGATATGCAAATGGAAACAACGGCAATTATTAATATTAACAGAAGACTGAAATTGTATTTTGGAGATAAAAGTGGATTGTTGGTTGGGCGTTCGGAACTTGGAGGATTAAAGGTAATTGTACATGTATTTATGGGGGAGGAAACATCATGAGCATTCAGGCAGGAAGAACGATTAAAATAATAGTTGTAGATGATGAGCCAATTAGTGCGGATGATATGTCAGATGTAATTCGGGATGAATTTGGAAAAAGCATGAATGTAGATGTTCGTACGGCGTACAATGCTAAAAGCGTCATAAAGATGGTCGAAGAATCGCCTTGTGATATTTTGCTTTCAGATATACAAATGCCTGGTATGACAGGGCTGCAAATGGTAAGCAGACTGAGAGAACAGTTTCCAGATATGCGAGTTCTGTTTCTGACCGGTTATGATGATTTTTCTTTTGCATACGAGGCCTTTCGGCAACATGCAGTTCAATATATTTTAAAAACAGAAGGTGATGAAGTAGTTCTAGCAGCTGTGAAGAAGGAAATAGATCGTTTGCGCGAAAATGAGAAAATTATGGAGCGCATTAATGATGCAGAAGAACGCTATACACAGATGTTGCCTGCATATAGAAGACAGTTGGTTATGCAGCTGATGTTGAATCAAAAATGGGAATTGGATGAACTGGAAGAGCGAATGCTTGCAGGAGAATTGTATCTGGTGGTTGGGCTGCTTCAGGGAGATCATAACCATCATGTAAAAACAAAAATGATTACAGCAGGAGCAGTTTCCCAAATTGTTGCGGGATCATTTGGAAAAGAGCTTGCGTGGAGTGAATATTATTTATTCGATGATGTTTTGATTTGGGTATTTGATTTTGATACAAAGCAGTCTGTTTCCAAGACATTGTTCCATCTGATGAGAAAGGCCAGACAGCAGTTGGAGGAGCAGTTAAAGGTGACTATGTTTTTTATCGTCTCAGAAGAAGCAGTAAATGGATTGGATTTAAATGAGAAGTATGTTCAAATCAGAACTATGCTTACAAATGAGATTCTTCGCGGTTCTACAGGTGTTGCTATCCGTCATCAGGCTGATGTAGAGGGTAAAGAGGTAGAAAATGCAAAAAAAGTTTCTGAAATGAGAAGAAATCTGGAAAACATTCAACTTTTGGTGCGAAAGGGATCTATTTCAGAAGCAAACAATGACATTAATGAAGTGATTGCCTATTTAACAACACATTCTCAGACAGAAAATTTGCTGGCAGTTGAGGCAGCGCAATCTTTGAATGCAGCAATTTTATCATATGTGAATCGAAATGGTATGATTTCTCTAATTGTAGAGGCAGAACATTCAGGTGCGATGGGCACAGTGGCTTATTTCAAAAAACTACAGGAACTTTTAGTGAATGAAGCTGAAAAAAGGATTGACAATACCGTGAAATCTGTGGCAGAATCGGTAGTGAAGTATATTAATAGTCATATCAGTGAAAATGTAAGTACATCAGTATTATCAGATGTAACTGGATATAGCTCAGGCTATCTTTCTAGGATTTTTCGCCAGGAAATTGGTATGAGTATTCATGATTATGTATCTCAAACAAGAATGAATCTGGCTAAGGAAATGCTTGTGAATACTAATTTAAAAATCTACGAGGTCGCCGAAAATTGTGGATACGAAAATACGACTTATTTTATTAAGATTTTCCGCATCAGCACAGGGATCACGCCTCAGGATTATAGACTAAAGGGAAAGCATTGAGTGACTGAATATGTAAATGAATTTTTTGCGCAATGAAAGGAGACATTATGAAATTATACAGAATTAAGAATCGCCAAAGCTTTGGCTTTTCAGCTGAAAATCCGACTGGACAAAAAAATGGTGGTACAAAGGGTAAGGATTGTGAGAAATTAAGACCGTGTATTCAGATTGCTCCGGGAGAAACTGTTACGCTGTGTGATACAGATGGCCCTGGCATGATTACACACATTTGGTTTACCGGATATGTTGGCCATAGCTTTGTTATGCGTATTTACTGGGAAAACGAGGAATTTCCGTCTGTTGAAGCGCCTATCTCTGCATTTTTTGGCTGCGCATATGATGAAAATTTCAAGGATCGCGACGGCAACTACATTGTTTTAAATTCAGCGAAAATTCTCACAGCACCAGGACGTGGCTTTAACAGCTACTGGGAGATGCCATTTGCAAAGCACTGCCGCATCACTATGGAAAACCGCAGCAAGAAGGAAGAAACGCTGTACTATATGATCTCAGGCTGGTACGGCGAGATTCCTCAGGATGCAGGCTATTTCCATGCTGCATATCGTCAGGAGCATCCAGTTACGAAAGGACGCGCATATACAATTATTGATGGAATTGAAGGCAGAGGTTGCTTTGCAGGTGTGACACTCGCAACAGGTATGAATGGAAACAACACCTGTTGGGTAGAGGGCGAAGCAAAGATGTATATTGACGATGACCAGTATCCAAGCATGAATTATACTGGAACAGAGGATTATTTCTGCGGTTCATACGGTTTTGGAAATGATATCATTTTGAATCGTTACCAGACATTTAGCGGAATGTATACAGGACTTTTTGCTATCATGGGTGACAATCGCGAATTTTATAATGGACAGCAGCGCTTCTTGCTGTATCGCTTCCATGAGAAGGATCCGGTGTACTTCTCTAAGAATTTCAAGATGACAATCGACAACCTTGGATGGACAGGACCACGCTACGATGATTACACATCTGTTGCATACTGGTATCTGGAAAAAACATCGAAGCTCGCAAAGGAACTGCCGAGTGACGAAGAGATGGTAATGAAGTAATAAATTGATATATGCCCACGGTGAAAACCGTGGGCTGTTTGTTTATTGGAGAAAAGTTTTGTTCTTTTCCTACCTAATATTTCCATTTTATTCCCAATTTCAAAAAATCTTATTTTAATTTGCTATGATATGAACAGGATATCCAATTGTAGACAGAAGATTAGTAAACGGAGGAAGAGAAGTCATGAGAATTAAGAAGGTAGTGGCAGCAATCACAGCAGTGCTTGTGTGTATTGTAATTATAGCCAGTACACTATTTGTATCAGGACAGCAGGGACTAGTATGGTTGTCAGTACAGTCTCTGTCTGGCGAAAAATTTGTAGCTGTTAGAGATAAGGAGATGAGAAGTTTGTTGAAAGATTCAGCAAAAGAAGTGATGCATCAAGGCAAAAAGGTGAACACAGCCGATTATGAGACTACATATGGTTCAGTATTGTTTCTTGTCAATTGGATATGCCCAGTTCAGATAAAGGGAGCATATCCAAAGAGAGAGGCCAAACAAAATGATGATGGGCAGAGGAGTATTGTTAGTGATGGCTATCTGGTTCAGATTGGCTTTGAAACTTATCAGATAAGTGAAGAACAGTATAATCTGCTTTTGGCACCCAACATTACTTCTTTGCATGAGACTGGATACGGTGAAGACGAATATGCACAAACAGATTGATCAGAAAGCATACAAAAAAGCAAATTAACAAAATTATATCAAGATAAAAAGATGAAGGTAAGCCTGTCTTTAATGCTGAACAAGAACTGTTTGCAGTGCTCAAATTAGAACTGTTTTTGAACAACTGATAGAACTGTTTTGCAAATAAAAAAACAAATATCAAAAGACTTGCATCGGTCCAGAAGCGAAGCAGAGTATTCTTGATTTTTCGTACAGAACCTTTTGCAGCATTGATTCGTGATCCATCTGACAGAAAAACGGTATCCCCTTCAATCTTTTCAATATGAGAGACACTGCATATAATTTGATTGATATAGATAAATTTATCTGCAGGAAGATTCTTATATACACTTTTTAAGGAACTGCGGATGCGATATTGCGTACCAGTTTCATCTTGAAAAACGCAATAATTCCCCTCACGAACTATGTATATAATACGATGAAGTGGCACACGTTCCAATGCAGTACCAGATTGTATGACATAATATTGTGAATGAATCGTTTTTATTTGTGAAATCGCAGATAAGAATGCTTCTTCAAGCCGTTCTTGGAGATGTGCTTTTGGCAAAAAACGAAACGCAGGCAGTTGAAAAGCATCGAAAACCGCATCAGTCCGATTGGATACAAAAAGAAAAAGACAGTCAGACTGATGCTCTTTTATCTTTTTGGCGAGTAAAAAACTATCCATATCAGGAAGCTGTGTCTCAAAAAAAAATAGATCAAACTGAATATTATCTTCGATTTCATAAAGCAGAGGCGCTCCTTTTGAGAAACAGCGAATTTGGCAGTTAGCTTTATGGGATGCTGCCAATGTTTTTATAGAAGCGGCCAGCTTATCAGAAGCGGCTGTATCATTATCACAAATTGCAATTCGTATCATAGTTGTCAGGTGCCTTTCGTTTTGCTAGTTACATTTTATTCTACTTAAGTTTTTGCTGTTTTTCAATGGGAGTGATGAGAAAATGGAGATTTCTGGTGAGAGAAATCTTGCATCATCATAAACTCAATGCTATGATGATTATAATAAATACAAAAGCAATCAGGAGGCGCGGAAGATGGCGAATAAAGAAAATAATAATGTCAAGGAATTAAACTGGGCAGTTCTAGGAACGGGCGTAATCGCAAATGAGATGGCGCAGGCACTTCAGAAAATGGGGAAATCATTGTATGCAGTAGGCAATCGGACGCACCAGAAGGCAGTAGAGTTTGCTGCAAAATATGGAATTTCAAAGGTTTATGATTGCATTGACGATATGTTTGAAGATGAGAATACAGATATTATTTATATAACAAGCCCTCATAATACGCACTACGCATTCATGAAAAAGGCATTAGAGCATGGCAAGCACTTGTTTGTCGAGAAGTCTATAACATTGAATAGCAGAGAATTGAATGAGATGATTGATCTGGCCAATAAGAAGCAATTGATTTTGGCAGAGGCAATGACGATTTGGCATATGCCCGTTTATAAGAAACTCTGGGAGCTTGTAAGATCAAATGAGTTGGGAAAGGTTCAGATGATTACAATGAACTTTGGAAGCTTTAAGGAATATGATATGAACAATCGCTTCTTTAACATGAATTTGGCCGGTGGCGCACTTCTTGATATCGGCGTTTATGCGCTTTCGATTGTGCGAAGTTTTATGGCGGAAACTCCAGATGAGATTTTGAGTCAGTGGAGACCATCGCCTACTGGATCAGACGAACAGGCAACGATTCTTTTGAAAAATTCGCAGGGACAGATGGCAACGGTAGCGCTTTCCATGCATTCCAAGCAGCCAAAGCGTGCGATGATCAGCTGTGAAAAAGGCTATATTGAAATTATGGAGTACCCACGAGCTCAGAAAGCTACGATTACGGATGCCGAGACTGGGGAAAAGACAGAGATTGAATGTGGCAGCACAGCAGATGCGCTGTACTATGAGATGATGGATATGGAAGCAGCAGTAAAGACGAAAGATGTGTCTGCTATGAAACTGACATACACAAAAGATGTTATGGACATCATGACGAAACTTCGCAAGGATTGGGGAATGAAGTATCCGAATGAAAATTGGGATTAACTAAGATGAAAAAATAATAGCAGCCCGCTTCGTTTTAGAAGTGGGCTTTTTGCTGTCAAAAAAACACTAAGTTTTTTTATATACTATATTGCAATATAGAATAGTATGTGATATGATGCAGCTAACAGGAAAACAGAAGGAGGTGTGAGCATGAATGCTCAGTTTAAAAAAGGAGCGCTTGAGTTGTGCGTGCTGTCGCAGCTGGCACTTCGTGACCAGTATGGCTACGAGCTTACTGAAAATATTTCAAAGGAGATGAAGTTAGCGGCAGGTACGCTGTATCTGATCTTAAAGAGGTTGAGAGATGAGGAATATGTGGAGACATATCTTGTCGAGGCAGGGGAAGGACCAGCTAGAAAGTATTATCACCTCACGGTGAAGGGCTGGGCCTATCAGGAACAGTTAAAGAAAGAATGGTTTGATTTCACGGCAGCAGTTGAGCGGCTGATAGTGAGCAAAGAAAGTAATTAAATGGAAAATAGCAGCCGAGTTAATATACGATGCTGAGTATGAAGAAAGGTGGAAAATATTATGAAAAAGGACGAATTTTTTGCACAGCTACGCACTGCATTTGCAGGGATGGATGAGGAATTGTTGACGGATATTCTCAGTGATTACGAGAATCATTTTAAGGAAGGTATGGAAAACGGAAAGAGTGAAGAGGAAATTTGTGAAGAGCTTGGAAATGTCGAGGAAATCCGTCAGGCATTCTTAGATGAAAATCCGGCTGCTATGACAATAAATGTCAATTCAAATTCGGACACAGTGGGTAATTCTGATATTTATAATCGTTTTTATCCAGGCATTCAGCGTGTCAATGCTCAGCTCACAGATGCCGATATTGAAATCAAAAAGAGCAGTACAAATGATGTAGAGCTGTCTGTAACTGGTGGGCTTGCAGATGATATGGAGGCATTAAAAGAGACGCTTCGTGTCAGTGCGTCTGTTGGAACACTTTCGATTCAGCAGGAAAAGAAAGCAGGTATAAGTGTTTCTTATGCTGCCTCACGCTTATTTGGCCTTAAGGTGGGGAAATATTCAGCAGGAATTGTTATTCATATTGCAGTGCCAGAGCAGTTTGAAAAAATTAAGGTAAAGAATATAAGTGGCGATATCGTCGTAAATGATATATCTAGTGAACATTTTCTAGTAGAAGCAGTGAGTGGTGATATTTCTGTGGATCAACTTAATACAAAGCAGTGTGAACTTAATTCAAAGAGCGGTGATATCAAAACAAATAACAGCAGCGCAAAGACCTTATTGATTCATACTGGAAGCGGTGACGTAGGAGTGGAAGATTGTCAGGCAGATGAACTTTTTGCATCAAGCATCAGCGGCGATGTGAATGTGATCGCATGCAAGGCAGATAAGATAGACGTTGTGAGTATAAGCGGAGACATAAAGGCCGAATTTGACAAGAGCGCGCAGTGCAGATCAAAGAGTACCAGCGGTGATTGTAAAGTGACGATTGGAAATCAGGTAGATGCTGTAGTTTCGAGTACCAGCGGTGATGTAAACGTTCGCTACATTGGAGAAATTGGACTCGAAATGGCGCTTTCCAGTACGAGTGGTGATGTTTCTGCTGTCTGCGGAGGAATTAACAGTAAGGGAAAGAAAAAGGTGCAGGAGCGCTTTGGTGAGCCTGACAGTAAGTTAAAGGCATCTACCATATCTGGTGATATCAAGGTACGCGATTGTTAAGTCATCGTTCACGGGATATTTTTTCGCCGCTAATTTAAGTATTGAATATGAACTGTAGTGATTCAACTACCACTTGACTTTTGACAAAAACACCTGCATTGAATTCAAGTATTGCGTAAGCTATAATACAATCATTCGTTGAGACAAGAAAGGAAAGACGCAGAGGAGGAGAATAGGATGAGCAACAGCAATGGAGTCCGAAATGGAACTGAGAAGAATCCATATACGAGTAGTCCATATACAAAAATCGGGGAGCGAATTGGACAGCTTCGCAAGCAGGCAGGCTTAAAACAGGAGGAGCTTGGGCGCGCCGTGGGCGTAACCACACAGGCAGTATCGCGATGGGAGTGCGGTGGCGCGCCGGACATCGAGCTTCTTCCGGCGATTGCTGATACGCTTCATGTATCAGTGGATGAGTTGTTTGGAAGAACACCAGTGGCACAGACGGATATAAAGGAGCTGTTTGACCGCACCTTGTATAGCTATCCGAAAAAAGACCGCATGAAGGCGGCGTGTGATCTGATGTGGAACATCCAAAAGGCGGTGCTTCGGTGCGAGGATTCAAATATAGACAGCGTTGCTGTGTCCAATATTCTTGATGCGGCAACTCAAAAGAACCAGAGAAAAACGACACAAAGTCAAGATGTGCAAAGCCAAAATAATGAGCATGACGAGCACAATGAGCATAAAAAGAAGGCGTACAGCACAACAGAGGACTCGGATGCTAGTATTTCCACCAGTGGCCTTTATATTGAGACGGACAGCGGCTATATGAGCTATGGTTTTAACAACCTCGACTACATATTTTTGCTCTCACAGCCAGAGAACGGGTTTGAGTCGGTAATCAAGGATGCTGATTCGCTGCGCAGACTGTTTTCCTTACTCGTTAAGCCATATTGTCTGGAGGTCGTTGCGGCGTTGTATGCGAAAAAGCCAAACGAAAATGTCACAGGGCGTCTCTTAGCAAAGGAATTAAATGCCCCAGAGACAGAGGTCATTGCTGTACTCGATGAGTTGTGCAAGTATCATCTGATTCGTAATCTTGAGATTACCGATACAAATGGAAAAATGCACATTTATTCGTATGAAAACAGTGCCGAGTGGGTGGCATTTCTCACCTTTGCAAGTATGCTTATGTATACAGAAAATGAGGCAAGACTGGCAGTCAATATGAGAAAACAATCTGCCTTTTCGGCACCAATTGGAAGCAAAAATCCGTTTGCATCGTGGAATGAGCGCAAGGATGATAATGAGCGCATTAACTTGTACCAGGCAGGAAACGAATGAAAAAACGAATAATTTAAAAGCAAATGGCAGAAATTGAATTGTCAAAAATCAGGTAGTGGGAGAAAAATAAAATGAAAACAAAGCAAAACAAAAAGAAAAGCAGGGAATTTACACACCAATTATACTATAAAAATAGAATAAATTTCATCGTAACCATCATCTTAACGATTGCTATGAGCTCAATAAATCTGATGATCTCATGGCTGATTCAGCAGATCATGGACAGCATGGCAAATCAAAATATGCAGTCTGTTGTGCGATGTGCATGGATTGCAGCGAGTGTTGTTATTGCCTATACAGTATCGAATGCAGTTTATCGAGCAGTATATCCAAGATTTTTACAACGGGCCATGCAGCAGTACCGCGATTATGCGTTTTCGCGGCTGACACAGAAAAGTTTGCGCTCTTTTTCAAAGGAAGGAACCGCACTTTACGTTTCTGCGCTGACAAATGACTGCACGTCAATCGAGAACAACTATTTAGCCGCAACTTTCACCTTGATTGAGCTTCTCTTTTGTTTTTTGGGTGCATTGATCATGATGCTTTATTACAGTCCGGTGATGTTAGTTCTTGCAGTTGCTTTGTCATTTCTGCCAGTGGCTGTATCCATGACGGCAGGAAATCGCCTGACAGAGCAGGAAAAGGAAATTTCTAAAAAAAATGAGCGTTTTGTTTCAATTGTGAATGAGCTTTTATCTGGTTTTCCGGTCATCAAAAGCTTTCGTGCAGAGGCACAGGCAAGTCGTTTATTTTCACAGCGAAATGAGCAGGCAGAGGAGGCAAAGAAAAATAAGCGACGTACCGAGCAGCTGATATCACTTCTGGCAAATGATGCGGGAATCATTGCCCAGATGGGAATTTTTCTGGCAGGTGCATGGCTTGCAATTAGCGGCAAAGGAGTAACAGCTGGTGTTGTAATCGTATTTGTCCAGCTGATGAATTATATTTTAAACCCAATTAGTCAGGTGCCGCTTCTGTGGTCAAACAGAAAGGCTGCGATTGCACTGATGGAGAAATTGTCAGATGCATTATCAGAGAACGTGCGCGAAGAGGGAAGAGAAAAACTTAATGGTTTTTCAGAAAAGATCGAAGTGAAGGATCTGACGTATGGATATGAGCCAGAGAGTCATGTGTTAAAAGATATGGATGCTCAGTTTGACGCAGGAAAGAGCTATGCAATTGTAGGAGGATCAGGAAGCGGAAAATCGACGCTTTTGAATCTTCTGATGGGAAGCAGCAGTAACTATCAGGGCGAGATTTGCATAGATGGTGTTTCAATTAAAAATATTGAAAGCGAATCGCTCTATCAGCTGATGACATCAGTGCAGCAAAATGTCTTTGTTTTTAACGATACCATAAGAAACAATGTCACTATGTTTCATGAATTTCCAGATAAAGAAGTCACATTAGCATTGGAGCGCTCCGGCTTGTCGGAGTTTATCGAAAAGCGCGGTGAAGAATTTGTCTGTGGCGAAAACGGCGCGAATCTGTCAGGCGGTGAGCGTCAGCGAATCAGCATTGCAAGAGCGCTTCTTAGAAAATCACCAATACTTCTGGTTGACGAGGCAACTGCCGCACTTGATGCCGCCACTGCAAGAGCAGTCAGCTTTTCTATACTGAATCTGGTTGGAATGACAAGAATCGTCGTAACGCATCGCCTAGAGGAAGCGATTCTTCGCCGCTATGATAAAATCCTTGTCATGAAGAATGGAACAATCTGCGAGCAGGGAAATTTCGATACGCTTATGCAGCAGAAAGGACAATTTTATTCGCTGTTTCAGATTGCGCACTGAAGATAGATAACTCTTGGTGTTACAGTTCATGGATAAGCCAATATTTACAGCAAAGCCCGAAGGTGAATGGATTTCACGAGCCGGACACTTGGAGCAGGTCTTTCAAAGTAATGTATGATAAGAAAGAACATAAAAGGAACCTGCGGAGTTTGGT
>JABLTO010106252.1_pt1 | contig 134906 bp, 137 predicted proteins | sample 7160091 | NCBI WGS metagenome assembly JABLTO01 (sample SAMN14651225, study PRJNA627086) | human gut metagenome | isolation source: feces | host: Homo sapiens | reverse complement strand
TCATCTATTGGTGTTTTTAGTAATCTTACTGTTACTTTTAATATGGTTTCTTCTTGTGCTTTTAATGTTGTTTTTTCTAGTGAACAGATTACCTCAAAATAAGTTTGATTTGAACTTGTTGCTTCTGCTGTTAAGTCTGCTGATATATCTGAACTTAGATTTTTTACTGTATATGTCGCTGTTGCTTCATCTCCTTTGGCTGTTAATCCTGTTACATTTACTGTTCCTTTTGTTTTATCACTTTCACTTATTGTTGCTGTTGTTGTTCCTTTTCCGCTTGTACTTGGTGTTCCTATAAATTCTACTTTAAAGTTTTCTTGTTTTGCTTGTGCACTTCCTACACCATTTATATTTAATTCCACATTAGTTATTGCAGCATATGCTACTGCTACTAATATTATCGCTACTAGTAGTACTCCTCCTACTATTTTCGTGTTTTTACTCATTTTTCTTCCTCACTTTCGTTTGTTCTTCATATATTTAATCATATCTAATTATTTTTGTCTAGTAATTTATTTAATTTCTTGCACATTTTATTCCACTTTTTTTCGTGCAATTTTTTGACTTGATTTTTTTGAAATTTGTATGTATAATCTGTAAAGATTAAATGAAAGGAAAAAACTTATGGAAAAGATTATAAACAAAATTGCACAAGAATTAAATGTAAAATCTACACAAGTAGAAAATGCTGTAAAATTAATTGACGACGGAAATACTATACCATTTATAGCTCGTTATAGAAAAGAGGCTACTGGTGGTTTAAGTGATGAAATTTTAAGAGATTTGGGTGAAAGATTAAATTATTTGAGAAATCTTGAAACTCGTAAGGGCGAAGTTGTAAATTCTATAAATGAACAAGGAAAATTGACAGATGAATTGACTATTGCTATTGCATCTGCTGAGACTCTTGCAGAAGTTGAAGATTTATATAGACCTTTTAAACAAAAGAAAAAAACAAGAGCTACTGTTGCTAAAGCAAAAGGATTAGAACCTTTAGCCGAAATAATTATTGCTCAAGAAGAAAAAACTCCTATTGAAGAATTAGCTTCTGAATATATAAATATTGATTCTTTATCAGAAGAAGACAAAGCAAATAAAGATAAGGTTGTTGCAACTGTGGAAGATGCAATTCAAGGTGCTTTAGATATTATTGCCGAAAATATTTCTGATAATGCTAAATATAGAAAATATATTAAAAAGGTATGTTATCATGAGGGAAGTATTGTTACAAAAGCATCAAACCCAGAAGAAAAATCTAATTACGAAATGTATTATGATTTTACAGAATTGGTTTGCAAACTTCCTAGCCATAGAATTTTGGCTATTAATAGAGGTGAAAAAGAGGATTGCTTAAAAGTTTCTATTAATAAACCTGAAGAAAAAATTCTTTATTATATTCAAAGAGATATAATCAAAGGTAAAACTCAATTTACAGAAATGTTAGAAGCTACAATATTAGATGCTTTTAAAAGATTAATTGAACCTTCTATTGAAAGAGAAATTCGTTCTGATTTAACTGAAAAAGCTGAAGAAAAAGCTATTAAAGTATTCGGACAAAATGCAAAACAGTTATTGCTTGGTGCTCCTATTAAAGGTAAAACTGTTATGGGATTTGACCCTGCATATAGAACAGGTTGTAAAATTGCTATAATTGACGAAACAGGTAAAGTTTTAGATACTTCTACTGTATATCCTACAGCCCCTCAAAATGATGTTGAAGGTGCAAAAAAGACATTATTGAATTTAATTGAAAAAGACCATGTTGATATGATTGCAATTGGTAATGGTACTGCTTCTCGTGAGTCCGAAATGTTTGTAGCAGATATGATTAAAGAAGTTAAACATGAAATTTGTTATGTTATTGTTAGTGAAGCTGGTGCTTCTGTATACTCAGCATCAAAACTTGCAACTGAGGAATATCCTGATATAAATGTTTCTATAAGAGGTGCAATTTCAATTGCTCGTAGGCTTCAAGACCCTCTTGCAGAACTTGTTAAAATTGACCCTAAAGCTATTGGTGTTGGGCAATATCAACATGATGTAAATCAAAAGAATTTATCTGAAAGCTTAACTGGTGTTGTTGAGGATAGTGTTAACAAGGTTGGTGTTGATGTAAATACTGCAACTCCTTCTCTACTTTCTTATGTTTCTGGTATTAATAATACTATTGCTAAAAATATTGTAAAATATAGAGATGAAAATGGTAAATTAAAAGAAAGAAAAGAATTACTAAAAGTTCCTAAGCTTGGAAAAGTGGCTTTTGAACAATGTGCAGGTTTTATTAGAATTCCTGATGGTATAAACCCATTGGAAAATACTGCGGTTCACCCAGAGAGTTATAAACCAACAGAAAAATTGCTTGAACTTCTTGGGTTTAAAGTTGAAGATTTAAAAAATAAAGATAATTTAAATTCATTACGTGAAAAATTAAAATCTGTTAATATTGCTGAAACTGCTGAGAAACTTGAAATTGGCGAAATGACTTTAACTGATATTATTGCCGAGCTTTCTAAACCTGGTCGTGACCCAAGAGAAGATATGCCAAAACCAGTTCTTCGTAGTGATGTTTTAAAATTTGAAGATTTAACAGAAGGTATGATTTTAACAGGTACTGTTCGTAATGTTATTGATTTTGGTGCTTTTGTTGATATTGGTGTTAAATATGATGGACTTGTTCATATTTCTGAAATGAGTGATTCCTATATCAAAAATCCTTCTGATTTGGTTTCAGTTGGCGACATCGTAAAAGTTAAGGTTATTAAAATAGACCAAGAACGCAAAAAAGTGGGACTCTCAATGAAACTATAAAACGTTAGATTGAAAATATTATTAAAATTTATTACAAATTTCGAATAAGCCAAACTTTCGAAGAAATTATACTAAAAAACGATGAGCCTCCTTCAATGAAAATTGAACATCCCTCATCGTTTTTTTACAATTTCTAACTTCAAGTTTAGATACACGAAATTTTTCATGCATTTTAATAATATTTTTCAATCTAACTATTTAATATTTTTCTTGTATCTCCTTTATTTTATCAAAATCGTTGTTTAATATTTCAATGAATACTTCTGCTATTTGTGGGTCAAATTGAGTACCTTCACATCTTTTTATTTCTTCTTTTACATGTTCTACATCAATTGGTCCCCTGTAACTTCTTCTACTTGTCATTGCATCAAATGTATCAGCTACTGCTGCAATCCTAGCTAAGTATGGAATTTCTTCACCTTTTAATTTTGATGGATATCCATTGCCATCATATCTTTCGTGATGATGTTTTACAATAGGTATTATATCTTGAAAAATTGCTGCAGAACCTAAAATGTGTGCACCTATTGATGGATGATTTTTTATCTGTGAATATTCTTCATCTGTTAATTTAGCCGGCTTTAATAAAATACTATCTGGTATTCCTATTTTACCAATATCATGGAACAATCCACCTATTCTTAGTGTTTTTATTTGCTCTGCTGGTAAACCTAATTTTTCTCCTATTAATACAGAATATTCTGATACCCTGTCTGAATGTCCTCGTGTGTATGAATCTTTAGCTTCTACTGTATATCTTAGTGTTTGTACCATATCTAAGTATGCTTGCTCTAATTGTTCTTTTGAATCTTCCAATTTTTCATTTATTCTTTTAATTTCATCCATTTGTTTTACGGATTTTATTGCAGATTCTATTAATAATAATAGTTGGTCAAATTTATCACTTTTTTCACAGTATCCTTGTATATCTAATCTTTTTATTGTTTCTAATGGTGGTGCTAAATCTTTATGGCCGGTTAGTAACAATATATACAATTCTTTATTGAACTTTCTAATTTCTTCTACTACCTCATCACCATGTAATGGTGTCATCATAAAGTCAAGTAACATTAAGTCAAAGTGTTCCTGTCTAACTCGTTCTATTGCTTCTACTGGATTTGTTATCCCCACAAATTCATAACTTGTATCTTCTAAAAGCACTCTTAAAGAGTCCAATATTCCTTCCTCATCATCTACACCTATTATTTTATACTTTCTTCCTTCGTTTGTCTGATTCTGAAGTGCTTTTCTCATTTGATCACCCCTATATTTCTACATCCAATTTATTATTGCTATTATATTAGTTTATTTTTTAAAAATCAATACTTTTATCAATAAAATTTTATCACTCTTTTTGCATGTGTTAATCTATTCAATTAGTGACTATATTTCATTTATATTACAACTATGTTTCTTTTTTATTACATTTTTGTTTTTTGTTTGATTTTTGCTATTTAGGTTGATATACTAATAAAAAAGGAGGATTTTGATGGAAACTTCTGAAACTAAAACTGAAAATGTTGAAGAAACTGCTGTAATCGAATATAAAGAAGTTGAAGAACCTTGTGTTGCCTTAACTATAATTGGTGAAAACCGTCTTTCAAATGTAGAAATTTTTGTCAAGCGAGGTTTTAAATTCTCATTCAAGGCATTTTTTTCAACTTTTGTACTTACAATTATTAATATGTTTATTTAAAAGGTAGTTTTATTTCAAAGTATAAAACTATCTTTTTTTATTATAATATATGTCAGTGTATCTAAATAGACTAATTCTTTCGAATTTCTTGCTATACTCAATTTATATCATTTTAGTAAGGAGTGATTTATATGTATTTATCAGATGCAGTAAGAGATAGAATTAGATTTTATCAAGGTCAAACTGGTATGAGTCTTTGGGGATTATTTAAAGCTTCTGGTGTTCCAATGTCAACATTAGCAGCATTTATGAGTAAAAGAACTGAATTAATAAAATTGGATACTCTTCTTCATATTTGTGAAGGATTTGGTATAACTATTACTGAATTCTTCGAGAATGATATTTTTAAAGAAGTTGAACAAGATTAATTTAGCATTGCTAAAGCCGACCTGATCAAAATCCAAGTCGGCTCTTATTATCTTAATGGAATTATTATATTAAATGTTGTTCCTTTTCCTGTTTCTGTAACATATGTTATATCTCCTCCAAAATGAGCTTTTATGTTTGAATATGACATATATAATCCTAGTCCCGTTCCATTTTTTCCTTTCGTTGTAACCATTTCCTTAAATAATCTATCACGAACTTCTTGTGGAAGGCCTCCTGCAAAGTCTGTTATTGAAATTACTATATTATTTTCTTTTTTATTTACTGTTAATTCAATGTTTTGGTCATGTTTTCCATCATATGCTTGTATAGCATTTGATATCATATTATTTACTACTTGTACTAAACTATTTACATTTCCTTTAATCACTTGATTTTCATCTGTTTTCATTACAACATTCATATATATATATGCATTTTTTAATTCATGTTTCATCAATATGTTTACTCTTTTTATTAATTCAGTTATTGTAAATTCTTCTGTATCATCACTAGATAATGATGCTACCGCTTGACCTTTTACTGTTGTTATTATGTCAGACATATATTCTAAATGTGCTCTTATCTTAGGAATCCACTCTTCCATATCTTTTGCAATATCATGGTGGTCTTGAGAATTTACAAGTGGGTCATCTATTGATTCATCATATTCACGTATCAAGTTTTCTAATCCTTGTACCGCACCAGCTATTGACATTATCGGTGTTTTTAGATTATGTGCAATTCCTCCTATTAGTTGACCTAGCCCTGCTAAACGCTCTCTTTCCATTAATATATCTTGGTTATTTTTTATTGTTTCCATATCTTCTTTATGTTGTGTAATATCTTTTAATAAAAATAATATCCCCAATGAATTATTATCTGACTTTATTGGTGTAATTTCTATTTTAAAATATTTTTTTATTTCTGAAAAGTGTTGTTCAAAAGATATTGTTTCATCAGTTTCATTTGCTTTTTGTATTGATTTTGTAATTCTTACAATTGATTTTTTACTTACTTTCCTATTATTTAAAAATCTTATAAAATTTTTACTTCTTATATTTTCTGGTTTTAAATTAAACATATCTAAAAATGTTTTATTAAAATCTGTAATTGTGTTTTCTTCATCAAGTACTACATATCCATCTGATATCCTGTCTACTATTTTTTGTAATGCTATTGGCGTTATTTTTAAAAAGTTAAATTTTAATATTGCAAATGTGTAAAATATAACGGCAATTGAAAAACTTATAGGAGTTAAGCAAACATTCATATTCCATATTTTAAAAGTTCCTGCTAAATTTACTAAGATTGGGAACATTGTTCCAATTATAATCAATATTGTTTGTTTAGAAAAACTTCCTGAATTTTTTAAAGAAGCATTTATCATTATTCCTATACTTACTAAAAGTAATCCATATGTATAAATTGAATGTATATAAAAATATGATCCATATACCATTTCACTTAAATTTGTTGAATAGGTTTTGTAAAATAAGTGATGATATTTATTGGTATATAAAACCAATAACGTTAAAAATGGTATAACAAATAATAATAAATATTTTCTTTTGAATCTTATTTTTGTATTTCTAAATATTATCGCCACAAAGAATAGTGCTACTGGCAACATACAAGTTCCAATATATATAAAATTTTCAAAATATATTGGTTCAACATTGAAAAAGCTTGTGCATACCAGTTGCAGTATTACCCCAGTACTAATAACAAGCACTGTTATTAGTACTGTTGCAAATGCATTCTGCAGCTGAGAGACTGGTCTTTTTCTTATAATATTTCCCATTAACACTAATATTGAGAGTGTTGATATTACTAATAATATAAATTCTGTATCTATAACCATCTTTTGTTTCCCCTTTAATAATTTATAAATCCGATCCTTTTAAAATAGTCCATATATTTTAAAATATATTCTCTGTCTATTTCTTTCCATGTGAATCCTATTTTTTCTAAATATTTTTCAGAAAATTCATATTTGACTCTTACATTTGAAGTATATATCAATTGTTTTTTTGAATCAATATCATGTATTATACCAGATAATATTTCTTTTTTAAAGTCATCATTTAAAATTTCTGTTAATTTATTTGACATTGTTTCATTATCTACTCCATCTATTTGAATTCCTAATTCATGTAGGGTATTTATCAATATTTTTACAGGCAATAATTTAGGATTGTATATATGAAATACATTACATATACTATTATAGTCTAATATTTTTACAACCGCTTCTGCACAAAGATCTACTGGTCCTAATTCTATTGCATGTTCTAATAAATAATCTGGAAATATTCCTAATTCTATAAATGATTTTAATCTTTTCGCAAATGCATTCTCCTCAACATTTTGTTGGAATACTCCATCACTATATCTGTTTGTTATATTTCCCATTCTTAAAATTTGTGCATTTAATCCATCTTTTATTGCACTTAGAACTATCATTTCTGCTTTATATTTTGTAATTGTATATATTCCAGAAATATTTTGTTTTATATATAGTGTATTTTCTTTAAATACTTTTTTATCGTTTATATTTTCACTTGTTTCTTCTATTGATTCTTCTTTTTCTCCATTTCCCGAAACACTTATTGTTGAAATATGTATTAATCTTTTATTTGTTTCTTTACAAAAATCAACTACATTTCTTGTTCCATCTACATTAATTTGATTAAACAATTCTGGTGTTCCAAAATGTTTTACTAATGCCCCTGCATTTATTACTGTAGTAATTGTGCTTTTTAATAAACTGTAATCTTCTTGAGATAATTTTAGTTCTTTATATACTATATCCCCTTCTATTACTTGGATTCTTTTTTTATATTTTTCATAATATTCGTTTCCAAAATAAAATATAATTTTTTGTTTTAGTCTCGCAAGTGGTTCCTCATTATTCTTTTTTCTTACTAAACAATATATTGTTCCTCTATGTGTTTTTAAATATTCATCTAAAATATGAACCCCTAAATATCCTGTACTTCCTATTAACAAAATATTTCCCACCCTAAATTTTTTGATTGTTGAAATATTTTTCTCATTATTCCTATCTAATATTTTATTAATTTCTGAATAATCATATTTGTCAATATCATCTTGATTTTTAATCTTTTCTTTTTTTCCTGCTAATTCTTTTATTGTAGGATATTTAAATATATCTGCATATTCGAAATTAAAGTTATATTTTAATGCTTCAATTTGCATTTTTATTGCCGAAATAGAATCTCCACCTATGTCAAAAAAGTTATCATCTAGTGATATATTTTTTAAATGTAATACGTTTTTCCAGATTTGTAAAAGTTTTAATTCATCTGTATCAAATTTGTCTGGATTTACTTCTTTGAATTTGTCTTCTTCTAATTTTGGCATTGGTAATGCTTTTCTATCTATTTTTCTGTTTATCGTATATGGCATTTTTTCTAAGTAAACTATATAACTAGGAACCATATATTGTGGCAAATATTTTTTCAGATAACTTTTTATTTCTGTTTCAGTAACTTCAATTGTTCCATCTGTGACATAATATCCACATAATGTCTCTTTATCTTCTATTGTAATTTTATTCACTATTGCTGCTGATACTCCTGGATATTGTTCCATTTTATTTTCTATTTCTCCAAGCTCTATTCTTAACCCTCGTAATTTTATTTGATTATCTATTCTTCCTAAGCATTGTATTTTTCCATCAAATGTCCATCTTCCAATGTCTCCTGATTTATACATTCTGCCTTCACCAAATTGATTTGGAAGAAATTTTTCTTTTGTTAATTCCGGTTTTCCTAAATATCCTTCTCCTACTTGTATACCAGAAATATAAATTTCACCTACAACACCTATTGGCACTCTTTTCTTATTTTTATCTAATATATGTATTTGTGTATTCATAATTGGTGGGCCTGTTGTGATTTCAGTTTCTCCATTTAAGTTTTGGACATTTGATAGTACTGTTATCTCACTAGGTCCGTATATATTAAATACTGTTATATCATCATCTAATGCCTTCAAATCCTTCACAAACTTTTCCGGTAATGGTTCTCCACCAAATACCATGTTTTTTACTAGTTTTAATGGACTATTTTCGCTTCTATTATCATATACAATCTTCATTAAACTTGGTGTTACTGTCATTACATCAGTATTATATTTTTCCATTAGTTTTTCTAATAATTTTGGATTTCTATGTTCTGCATTGTTTGACATTACAATTCTTTGACCATGTGTTAATGATACTATTATTTCATATACAAATATATCAAATGGAGTTGATGTTACTGATAATAATGTGTGAATTTTTCCGTCATGTAAATAATCTAGTGCTTTTGTCATTGCTTTTGCCATATTGGCTAGTCCTACTTGATTTAGCATTACTCCTTTTGGTACTCCTGTTGAACCTGATGTATATATGATGTATGATAAGTCATTCATTTTTATATCTACATTTGGTTTGCTACTATTTCCATTATATATTTCATTATCTAGGTCTATTTCAATACAATTTGGTATTTCTTTTACTCTGTCTTTTAATTCTCTTTGTGTTAAAACATATTGTGCTTTACTGCTTTCTATATAATATTTTGTTCTATCTAATGGATATGTTGGATCTATATTTAAGAATGCTCCTCCCGCTTTTAATACTGCATACATTGCAACTATTGTTTCTATTGATCTATTTGTCATAATACAAACAATATCATTATTTTTTATTCCATTTTTTATTAAATGATTTGCTAGGCAATTTGCCTTTTTGTCTAATTCCCCATAAGTTATTGTTTTATCTTCACATATAACTGCAATATTATTAGGATATTTTTTAACCTGTTTTTCTATTAAATATGCAGTTGTATCATTATTAATTTTTCCATCTGTTTTATTAAATTTTGCTAAAATTTTATTTTCTTTTTCTGTTATTATATCTATGTCTTTAATTTTAATTTCGCAATTGTTCAATATTTGTTCTAAAATGTACATATAATGTTCAAAGAAGTTTATTATTGTTTCTCTTCTGAACAAATCCGTACAATATTCTATATTGATTGTATGTGTTTTTGGTTTTATTTCTAATGATAAATTAAATTTTGCTATATTATTATATATTTCCAAGATTTCTACATCTTTTCCATTTAGTTGAACAATATTCTCTTCTTTATTTTGATATGTAAACATTACGTCAAATAATGGATTTCTTGAATTATCTGTTTTTATTCCAATTTTTTTTATTAACATATCAAATGGATATGGCTGATATGATAAGTCGTTTAAAACTTGTTCTTTTACTTCATCTAAAAATACTTTAAATGTTTCATTTTCATTAATATTACCTTTTACAACAATATTATTTACAAGCATTCCCATCATTCTTTTAGTTTCATTTCTATCTCTATTGGCAATTGGACTTCCTAAAGTTATTTCTTCTTGTCCTGTATATTTATATAATAGTACTAAAAATGCGGTTATAAAGAACATATATGGTGATGCTCCTATCTTTTTAGCATATCTTTCTATTTTTCTAAATTGTTTTTCATCTATTACATTTGCTATTCTATTACCTTTATAACTTCTATTTGCTGAAAGTTTGTAATCATATGGCAAGTTTAATTGTGTAAATTCACAATCTTTAAATTTATTAACCCAATAATCCTCATTTAATTTCAAATCTTCACTTTTGTTATATTCATTTTCCCAAACTGAATAATCTCTATATTGTATAGGAAGTCTTTTCAATTCATCTCCATTATATAATCTATTAAATTCTATAATTAAGTTATTTAATGACATTCCATCCATAATAATATGATGTGAATCTACTAATAGCATTGTGCATTTATCGTCTATAAAATGTACTTCTGCCCTTATTAAAAGTTCACCTTCTAATTTAAATGGTTTTGAAAACTTTTTAATTATTTCATTTATTTCCTCTGTTGTATTATAATAAACAGGTATTTCAAAATCTATATTCTTACATACCTTTTGTACAATTTCATCATTTTCTACAACAAATTTTGTTCTAAGTATTTCATGTCTTTCAATTATTTTATTAAATACTTTTTTTATTTTTTCTATGTCTAATATTTCATCTACAATTATTCCACCCGGCATGTTATATACAACATTATCATTACCTATCATTTTGGCATTATAATATATTCTTTTTTGTGCAGATGATAACGGATATGTTGGTTGTTCTTTTATTCTTTCTATTTTCACTCTTTTTCCGTATTTTGACTGATTTTCTTGTATATAATCTGACATATCTTTAATTGTGTAATTTGATAATATGTCTTTAATATTTATTTGTACATTAAATTTTGAGATTATTTTTGTTGATAATGTTATTGCAGTTAACGAATCTCCTCCAAGTTCTAATAAAGTATCTTCTATACTTACTTTTGAAATTGGTAATAGCCTTTCTATTATCCTTACAAGTTTTTTATCAGTTTCATTTCTTGGCTTTACCATAACTACCTCTGCCTCTTTAATATCAGGCATTGGAAGTGCTTTTCTATCAATCTTTCCATTTGGTGTATGTGGAATTTTTTCTAATTTTACAAAATATTGAGGCACCATATATTCTGGTAATTTTGTATGTAGTATTATTCTTAAACTATTTTTGTCAACAGGTCCATTTTCAACATAATATGCACATAATGCATCTTTTCCGTTTACTTGTTTTTTTTCTACTACACAATCATGAATATTGTAAATTTCTTGCATTTGTTTTTCAATCTCTGTCAATTCTATTCTTAATCCTCTAATTTTTACTTGATTGTCAATTCTTCCATAACACATAATTTCTCCATTTTCATTATATGTTCCTAGGTCTCCTACTTTATACATTATTTTTTCTGTATTAAATGGATTTTGTATAAAGTTTTCTTGTGTTTGTTTTTCTTTGTTTATATATCCTTTTCCAATTCCGTCTCCTGATATATATAATTCTCCAATTGTTCCTTGTGGCATAAGTTTCTTGTTTTTATTTAGTATATATATTTGTGTGTTATTTATTGGCTTTCCTATTGTTATTTCTTTTTGCTCTGTAACATTTGCAAATGTAGAAAATATTGTTGTTTCTGATGGTCCATATCCATTAAACACCTGTATACCTGGGATTATTGCTTTTATTTTATCAACCAACGTTTTGGGTAATGGCTCACCTGCAAGTATAATATATTTTAAACTTTTTAAACTCTCTTTATTATTCAAATTTTCCAAATGAAATTTCATTACAGATGGTGTTGTCTGCATTATTTCTATTTTATTTCGTTTTATTATTTTTTCAATTTTTGAAGTGATTTTCTGTTCATTTTCATTTGTTAAATATACTGTTAATCCTCTTGTAAGCGACATTAATGTCTCAAATGCAAATATATCAAATGAAACTGTCGTTATTGAAAGAATTTTATGACGTTTGCTATCATTTAAATATTCTATTTTACATTTCATCGAATTATAAAAATTGCTTAAGTTTTGTTGTTTTAGCATTACTCCTTTGGGTGTTCCTGTTGAACCTGATGTGTATATTAAATAAGATAAATCTTCTGGTTTTGATATATTCTTTAAGTTTTCTTTGTATTCATTATAAATTCTGCTATTTTTTAATGAGATGTCTATTATTTTTTTATTAGTGTTTATTCTGTGAGTTTCATTTGTTAATAGTATACTTGCACTACTATCTTTTAGCATGTATTCGATTCTTTCATTTGGATAGTCTGGTGCTATTGGAATATAGCTTCCTCCTGATTTTAAAACTGCAACAATCGCTATTAGCATTTCAAATGAACGTTCTTGTAGAATTCCTACTATTGTGTTGTTTGTTACACCATTTCTTCTCAATTCATATGCCAAGCTATTAGCTTTTTCATTTAATTCTTTATAATTCATCTTTTTATTTTCAAAAATTATAGCTGGTGTGTTTGGTGTTTTCTTTGCCTGTTCTTCAAAATATTTTATTATTGGAATATTTTTATCATATTCAAGTCCTGTATTGTTGAAGTCTTCTAGCAACTTTTTTTGTTCAGTCTCGGTAATAACTTGAATTTCACTTATATTAATTTCTTCTTTTTTTATTACATGCTTAATTATATTTAATATTCTTTCATGTATCTTCTCGATATCTTTTGTATGATATATACTTGTTTTATAATCATATGAAATGTTTAAACTTCCAGTATCATTTAAATCGTATATTTGAATATCAATATTGTCTGCACAACATCCATTAAATGTCCATTCTGTTTCATATTCTACATCATCTGCGCTTTGATGAGCATTTGTTATCTGATACGATAACAAAATATTATATAAGTTGGGAACATTGTTATCTCTTTTTCTTAATTCTTCTAATAGACATTGATATGAATATTTTTGATGTTTTAGCATATCTATTGAATCTTTTGCTATTTCCTTTACAAACGTTTTGAATTCTTTTTTTTCATCAATATTTATTTTAAATGGTGCCATATTTATAAACATTCCAGCAGCATTTTTTTCTTTAAAATTAGTTCTATTTAAAATTGGTGTTCCAATAACAAACTCATCTAAATTAGAAATTTCTCCTATATATATTGCATAAATAGCCATAAAAAAATTATATAATGATATTTTATTTTCTTTACAATATTGTTTTATTTTTTTTACTTCATTTTCACTTATTTCGTATTGTTTTCTTTTTGCTCTTTGGTTTAATGTATCTATGTTTTCTTTTACACTCCCAGGAATTGTTGCTACTTCTGGTATAGTTTTGAATCTTTCTAACCAATATTGTTTATCCTTGTTAAATTTTTCACTTTTTTGGTATTCTTGTTCTGATTTAATATAGTCTATATAAGAGTATATAGCCTTTGTTTCGATTTCTTGATTTTGTTTTAATGCTGAATATGTTTTGATAATTTCATTACAAATAAGCGCAAGTGTCCATGCGTCTGAAATCAGATGATGTATATTGAGCATAAAGGCCCCTTTTCCATCTGCAAATCTAAAGATATAAAAATTAAATAATCTTGAATTTTCTAATTGAAATGCTGTTCTTACAATTTTCTCTCGTTCTTTTTCTAAATCATTTTTATCTGCGATATTAATAATATCTACCTGAATTTGTTCTCTTTCAGATAGAATTTGTTTTACTTCCCCATTTTCTACTTTTACTTTTAGCCAAAAATTGTCATGTTTTTGACATACAATTCTTATGGCCTCTTCTAGTTTTTCGAAGTCAACTTTTTCTTGTATTGTTGCAGTACCACATATATTATTTATACTACTTCCCATATAGTACTGTTCTGTAACCCAGATTGATTTCTGAGCATTTGTTAAATTCCCCATTTTTCCTAACATCCTTCATATTTTAAATCATATATTATCCATTGTACCATTATTTAGTGCATTTTGCAATTTTTTGTGCAAAATTTGTCATTTTTTTGTTTTTTGAGGCAGTTGACTATAATTTTCTGTTTATTTTTTGCTTTGTTGTTTCATACTATAAATAAAATATTTCAAGGTGGTATTATGTTGAAAAAAATAAAAAATTTACTAATTATACTAATTATTATTTCTATCATTATGTTTTCTGCATACTATTTTTATAAAGTCTACAATAATATTGATATTAGTCCAAATTATGAAATTCAGAAAGTTGAATCCACAGTTCCTTTACAAACTGTGGAAAATGCTGTTCAAGAAAGTCAAACTGTTGCAGATATGTTAGAAAATGTTTCGCAAAGTGTTGTAGGAATTTCTAAAATAAAAACCAAATCAAACTCAATTTTTTCTTCAAATAACAATATTAATGAACTTGGTCTAGGTTCTGGAATTATTGTCTCTAGCAATGGTTATATATTAAGTAATTGCCATGTAACTGGCGAAAAACTTACCACTTGCTATGTAACTTTAGAAAATGGTTACACATATGAAGGTTCTGTTGTTTGGTGTGACCCTCAATTGGATTTGTCTATAACTAAAATTAATGCTTCTAATTTACCTTTTGCTACAATTGATGATTCTTCTTCTATAAAATCTGGCGAAACTGTTTATGCTATTGGTAATCCTATTGGTTATGAATTTAGAAGGACTATTACTTCTGGAATTATAAGTGCTACTAACCGAACTATAAAAATTGAAGAAAATAATTCTGTTTCATATATGACTGACTTAATTCAAACAGATGCTTCTATAAATCCAGGTAACAGTGGTGGTCCATTACTTTCTGTCTCTGGTAAAGTCATCGGTGTTAATAGTATTAAAATAACTTCTGCCGAAGGTATTGGCTTTGCTGTACCTGCAAATGTTGTTAAACCTATTATTGATAAATTTGTTAAAGATAATAAATTTGATGAAGCTTATCTTGGTATATATGCCTATGATAAAGAAGTGATTCCTTATATTGCTTCTAACGCAAATTTTTCTTCTGGTATTTATGTTGTTTTGATTGCTGATGATAGTCCTGCTATTTCTAGCGGAATTCAAAAAGGTGATATTATTACTTCTATTGATGATAAACAATTTAATACTATGATTGAGCTTAGAGAATATATATACTCAAAGTCTCCTGGTGATGTGGTTTCTATTAATATTAGTCGTGGATATATAACTAGAACTTTTGAAGTTGCATTAAAATGAGCAAAAAAAGAAATTTTTCTTATTGAAAAATTTCTTTTTTGCTATTGTTTATTAAATATTCGCATAAACCATTTCTTTATTTTTGTTAATATTGATTCGTGGTATTGGACAATTGCTGTTTCATTTTCTTTCTCTATTTCTTTATTAATTTCTTTGTGTTTATTTTTAAATAAGTTATCTGGATTATATTTTTCTCTCAATTCCAACTCTTTCTGTTTTTCAAATTCTGCCTCTTCTTTTATTAATTCTTTTCTTTCTTCTGGTGATACAATATAATCTCTATAAATTAAGGCTAATATTTCTTTTGTTTCTTCACTAATGTTATTATCCCAATCTTCTTTACTATAATCAATGTTTACTTTATAACTTTTATCTGCATTCTTTTCAAATTGTTGATATAATTTTTCAGGAATCTTTGCTTTTACTTCTTTCTCCGAATTATTTATTATATCAAGTACTTCAGCAAATATCTTGCCATAATTATTTTCCATCTCATTCACCTTTTCTCTTGTTATTATTCTCTTTCGTCATAATTTTCTTTTGAAATATCTACCTGTTTGTCTTTGCCAAATATTTCTTTTAATTTATCAAATGCTTGTTTTAGTTTTCCTTTTGATTTATCATAAAATTCTTTAAATTTACTAGTTTTTACTTCTACTGGATGTTTGTCTTCTACTTCTTTTGTTCCATTATTTTTTTCATTTAATTCTTTATATTTTTCGCTTTGCTTTTCACTTAATTCTTTTATTTTGGCATTTTGCATTAATTCCTTTGGTAAAGAATCAAAATCAAAAATTGGTACTTTATTTTTTAAGTCTTTTTCTGCTAATTCTATAACTAATTCTGGGTTTGCTATTAGTACTTCATCTGGTATTCCCATTCCATCTATCTTTCCTACTTTTTTACATGCTTCTACGCATAATTGTGGATTTTCTTTTTTTAGTGGTTCTGCCAAGTATTTTATACAACCTGGTGTTTCTTTCACAATATCTATAACAAATTCTGGATTTTGTTCTTGAATTTTTTTGTCCATGAATCTCATTGCAGATGGCATATTTTTTACTGCTTCCATTACTTCTTCTGGATATTGTTCTTGAATATCTTTTGGAACATCATATAACATGTGTGGATCTTTTTTATTACTGTAATATATGCCTCCGGATTATTTTGCAAAACTTCTTTAGGTACATTATGCAAATATTGTGGTTGTTTATCAACTGCAATAAAATACAATTCTGGATTACTGTTTAAAACTTCTTCTGGCAAGCGCTCAATAACTGGCATTGCCCCTCTATCTTTCATAAGTTGTTTTACAAAGTCTATATCGTTGTTTAATGCTTCTATTATCTCTTTCTCAGTGTATTTTCTAGGTATCATATAATTAATACTAATTTTTATATCATTTTTTACAGATTCTTCTGACATATCTTCTCCTCCTTTGTTTTCATACAATTACATTTAATCACAAAAAAAATTGAGCGTCAATTAATTTATTGCTTTTTTTATTTTTTTATGAGATAATTTTAGAGATGAAAAAAGGGGGATTTTTTTATGAATAAAAAACTGAAAATATTTTTATTAGCAATTTTTGCTTTTATCTGCTTAACGTTTTTTAATTCTGCTGACGCTAATTCTATTGACAGTATATCTATGGATATTGCTATTGATAATAATGGAAATGCATCAGTTACAGAATACTGGAAATGCTATGCAAACCAAGGTTCAGAAATTTATCATCCATATTATAATTTAGGAAATTCAGTTATATCAAATCTTTCAGTTTATGATGGTAAAAAGACTTATTCTACTTTATCTTCTTGGAATACTTCTGGAAGTTTAGATAGCAAAGCTTACAAATGTGGGATTAACGAGGTATCTAATGGCATTGAACTTTGCTGGGGAATTAGTAAATATGGTTCTCATAATTATATTGTAAAATACAATATTTCAAACTTTGTTTCTGAACTTACTGATTCTCAAATGATATATTGGACATTAATTCCTCATAATTTTTCAAATTCTATTGGAAATGCCTATATTAAAATTCATACTAATTTTAATATCTCAGATTCAGTAGGTGTTTGGGGTTATGGGAATTACGGTGGAACCGCTTATGTTTATAATGGTTATATAGAAATGCAATCTTCTGGTAGCTTATCTTCTGATGAATATATGACTATTCTTGTGCAATTTCCATCAAATACATTTAATTGTAATAATAAACTAAATTATGATTTTGAACATTATCACAATATGGCAGAAAAAGGTGCTACCCATTACCAGAAAGATTATAGTTCAATTATTGATAGTGTTCTATCTATACTTATAAATATAATTTCAACACTTTTCTGGCCTGTATTAATTTTTGCTATTATACTATCTAAATCAAAATCCGACTCACTTGATTTTGGTGTAGACGGAAAAAAAATTCCCAAAGATGTAGCTTATTTTAGAGATATACCTTGTAACAGTAATCTACATAGAGCATATTTTATTGCTTATCAGTATGGAATTCTAAAAAATAAAACTGATGTATTAGGTGCTATAATCTTAAAATGGATAAAAGATTCTCTTGTTAGAGTAGAGCAAAAAGAAGGCGGAAAAATATTTAAAAAAGAAAATACTGTTATTATATTAACAGAAACAAATACTTCTTTAATATCAGACCCAAAAGAAAAAAATCTATTTGATATGCTTTACAAAGCAAGCAAAGATGGAATATTAGAAAATAATGAATTTAAGAATTGGTGTAGTGATAATTATTCAAAAATATTAAACTGGTTTGATAATATTATAAAAGATGAAAAACAAAAACTTACTAATGAAGGATTACTAATTCTTCAAGAAAAGAAAAAATTTAAACTTTTCAAGTATAATACTTATTTGGTTAGTTCCGAATTACGACAACAAGCTTTAGAAATTGCTGGATTAAAAAAATATCTTCTTGATTATACACTTATTAAAGACAGAGAAGCAATTGAAGTTACTTTATTTGAAGATTACTTAATTTATGCACAAATGTTAGGAATTGCCGACAAAGTAGCAAAACAGTTTAAAGAGCTTTACCCACACATGATTGAACAAACTTGTTTCAATTCTTATGATAATTTCTATTATATTAGTTTATCTGCTAATAATGGTATTCACAGCGCTAATACCGCAAGAAGCAGAGCTCAGAGCTATTCAGCTGGTGGAGGAGGTTTCTCTTCTGGCGGAGGCGGAGGCGGTTCCTTCGGTGGTGGAGGCGGAGGCGGCGGTTTCCGTTAAAAAAAATGACTATGAAAATAGTCATTTTTTTTGCACATTTTATTCCGCTTTTTTTCCGTGCAATTTTGCACACGTGAGATCGCTTTTTTTCCGTGCATTCTGGTTTAAAATTAAATTCAAATCCAATATATTGGTGCATTTTCATATTTTTGAAATTTTCTATATCTTCTTTGGCCTGATTTGATACATCATAAATTCTGCAAAATTTATCGTCACATTTTACTAATGGATTAATATATCTTTTCTTACCTTTTACACTAGTACAATATATTTTATCATTTGGTTCATTACTTTTATATACTGAGTCTTTAGTCGCATCTCTAAAATTTTTGAATGCATTTCTTATATATGAATCTTTGCAGTTTTCAATTAATTTTATTACTTCTTTTTCTGATAATTTATATAAGTCATCTATTGTGACATCTCCTTCTCTGTTCAACCATTTCATTACATCCGCAATAAATTGCATACATGCTCTGTCTTCATCCTCAATCCAACGTGGCCATAGTTTTGAAATATCATGTATAAAGTTTTCGCATATATCAATATCCTTAAATGAAAGTTCATCTATATTTTTTTCATTCTTAGCAATGATTATGTTACCATAGTATTTCTTTATATCTTCCAATTCAAATACCCTAACTTGATACAAACCACCAGACAAAGTATATTCCAAGCGGTCTGCACTTAACATTGGTGTATCATTATCTGCAATTGGATAAATATGATAATCAAAAACTTCTTCTATTTTAATATTGTCCCTACTTAATAAGTTCATTATTTCTTTTGAATTTTTAATTATTTGTTCAGTTCTTTCTTCTGTTGATTCTTGATGTTCTGAGTCTCCATTCATAAAATCTATACAATGTTTAAAAACTGGTGTTGCAATATCATGAAATAGTCCTGAAAGTGTTTGCTTTTTATCATGTGTAAAATTCCAAATTATTAGCGCAACTGCTACACTATGTGTTAATGTTGAATAAAAATATTTATCATCATATACTTTAGTATAAAATGTTCCACAAGACATTCCTACTTTATCTAATCTTTGCATTTCTGGCGTATCTATATAATCTAGTAACCACTCAGGAAATTGTGGTGATAGTATTTTTAGATATTCTTGTATTTCTTGGTTTAATTTTTTAAAAAATTCATCCATAGCATTTCTCCTTTGTATTATTTATAGCATAATAATCAAAAAAAATCAAAAAAAACTTGAAAATTGTTTTAAAAGACTGTATAATGGATATTGTTCAGATGCGCTCGTAGTTTAGCTGGATAGAATGCAAGGCTACGAACTTTGAGATCGGGGGTTCGAATCCCTCCGGGCGCACCAAAGTTGTATTTACTCGAACTCGTAAAAAGCATTGCTATAAGTGAGTTCGAGTAAATACAAAAAGAATATCTTTAAAAAGTCGATTTACTTCGGCTTATTTTTTGGCTCTTTTTTCGGTGCAGTAGTTACATAAAAAAAGCAAAATAGCCCAAAACTATTGTTTTTATTAGGCTTGAATGATATATTTTTACATAAATATATTAATAAAGTTTCAATAATTTGTAAGTTATGGATATAATTTATTTTTTGGAGAAGGTATACTATGATATCACTTGAAAACTTGAGTAGTATTGAAAAAGAGATGTTTCAAAATTCAATTAAGCTTATCATGAAACTATTTTCAGAAAGTAGAAAAGAAGAAGTGGTAGATACTTATTTAGGGGAACCAATAACTAAAATCGTTCTTAAAGATGAACCTACAGATATCGAAGAAGGAGCAATACAAGAAGAGGATAACGGTCATTATAGTGTAGAATATGTTAAGTATAATAAGAAAAAAAATCGAATTATTACATTAATCAATTCATGAGCTGATACATATACTTGGAGTACCAAATGAAAAATTAACTGTAGGAAAGGATGCAAATGTCGGATTAGAAATTGCAGAATTAAATAATGAAACAGGAAAATGTTTGAATCGATGAAAAAGTGTCAGGAAGAAAAAAGAAATGTTTTTTAAGAAGTAGACGTATAAATACAACTCTAAACATTGAAGCTCAAGAACAGATTCAAATGGATATAAATGAAAGAAATATAATACAAAATCATAATTATTATGGAGAGTAACTGGAGGCAAGTTTATAAAAAAAAACTATCCCAAGGCATATACAGAAGTTTTAGAAATTTTAAAATTTATGCCACAATATGATATAGAAAAAATACCAAGAGAAATAATTGAAATGATGAAGAATAAAAAAGATAATACACATCAGTTTTCTGTTCGTATTACAGATGACTTCTCTAAATTAAATATTTTGGATGAAACAGAAGCTATTTTTATAAATTTCTATAGAGATTATTGGGCAACCCTTGAGCAAAGGGATAAAATAATTGCAAAGCAAAATTATGATATTCAAGCTTTTGAAGGCAGAAAAATGGAAAAATATAACGCAGATAATCTATTTAAAAAAGCACAAACTTTTAAAGAAATAAATATTGATGAAAAAAACAATAATCTACCAATTGAACATAAAGAAAAGTTCTTTACCAAATTTGTAAATTTTATAAAAAAATTATTAAGTTTTCATGAAAATGGAATGCTAGATTAATCAAAGATATATTCTTTAATTTAGGATATATAAATCAAAATAAACTTACAGAAGTTACAGCCAAAGATTTGATAGCAGAATATTGAGTGCAAACTTTAGGTAAAACTTATAATGTAGTAAAATCTGCTCTTTGTGGTGTTTTGTTAATTGATGAAGCTTATGCTATAACAGCAGGTACCAGAGATAGAGCTCAATATGGAAACGAATGTATAGCAACAAGATATTTCACTGGTAAAGGAGTTCAAAAAGATTTTGAACTTGCTTTAAGATATTTTGAAAAAGCAAAAACAGCTAGAATATAAAAGGAACATATGGAATTGCAAAATGTTATTTTTATATCAGAGGTCTTAAGCAAGATTATGAAAAATCGTTTAAAATTTTTAAAAATTTGTATGAGGAAAAAAATGATAATTATTCCTTAACGGCACTAGTCGATATGTATTATCGTGGTCGTTGAACAAAACAAGACTTTAAAAAAGCACGAGAATTAGGAGAATTATTTGAAAAATATAAAAATGACAAAAGCACAGCATATTTTCTAGGTGAAATATCGCTTATAAACTTTCAAGGTGATATTATCATAAATCAAATACATTATCACAAATGAATCATATACAAATTTTTCATACTTTGTCAACATATTGATAAATCGTATAAAATATGTTAAAATTATATTAGAGATAGCAAACTGCTATTTCTTCAAAATTTTTTCACTAATTAGTGAGAGGAAAAATCCTTTTGCTTTTAGTTTACACATATAGTAACTTATTAACAGCGATTTATCAAAAGGAGAATAAAACTATGCGAATTTTGAAGAACTTAATTAGAAAATTAGAAAAACGATTTGACTGGTTCAAAAGTCAGCCTCGGCCAATGTGGGGAATTTTTATTCTGTTAACAGTAGCAGGTATTATTTTATGGATTGCATCATTTAAAGATATTGACACAATACCAGCTACTACAATGGATTATCAGCCACTAGAAGAACAGGCAATTGCTATTCAGCAAAATCCACAACAGTTATTCAAAACTAATTGTGAAGTTGAAATTGATTCAGATCTTATTACAGTTACTCTTGAAAATAAAAATTGTAAACTCATCACCAAATATAATAAAAATTTTGAAATAGTTTCATCTTCCAAAAAGGATAAGTCTATGTTTTGGCTTTTGGCATTGCTTTTATCATTTGTCGTGGCTTGCATGGAACTTTATGGTATATGTATAGTTATAGCCGCATTACTCAGTATTTACTTATTTGTTTTCTATTTATATTCTTCACGAAGTAAATCTTCCAAAAAAATATTCAAGAAGAAAATGAATTAATTTGCATGCAAAAAAACGGTAGTCATATTTCAATATATGTCTACCGTTTTTATATATTATTTGTACTATAATATTAGTACATTCCGCCCATTCCATTATCCATTTCGTGGTTGTTTCCACATCCACAAGATTTAGGTTCTGGTGCATCTGTTACCAAACTTTCAGTTGTTAATACCATTGCTGCAATTGATGCTGCATTTTGTAAAGCACTTCTTGTAACTTTTGTTGGATCTACAATTCCTGCTTTTTTCATATCAACATATTGTTCTTTATCTGCATCAAATCCAAATCCATCTGCTGCTTTCTTTACATTTTCTAATATAACTGCTGGTTCAAGTCCTGCATTTCTTGCAATTTGTTTTACTGGTTCTTCTAATGCTTTTAATACAATTTCAGCACCTAATTTTTCTCCACCAGTTAAAGATTTTGCAATTTTTTCTACTGATGGCATAATATTTACATATGTTGTTCCTCCACCAGCTACAATTCCTTCTTCAACTGCTGCTTTTGTTGCAGATAGTGCATCTTCTATTCTTAATTTCTTGTCTTTCATTTCAACTTCTGTTGCTGCGCCAACTCCAATTACTGCAACTCCTCCAGCAATTTTAGCTAATCTTTCTTGTAAATTTTCTTTATCGAATTCACTCTTTGTTTCTTCTATTTGAGCTCTTATTTGTTTTACTCTAGCAGCAATCTTTTCTTTGTCTCCTGCACCATCAACAATTATTGTATTTTCTTTTTGTACTTTTATTTGTTTTGCCCTACCTAATTGTTCTATTTGTGTATCTTTTAATTCCATTCCAAGGTCTTGTGATATTACTTCTCCACCAGTTAAGATTGCCATATCCTCTAGCATTGCTTTTCTCTTATCTCCAAATCCTGGTGCTTTAACAGCGACAACATTCAATACTCCTCTCAATTTATTTAATATTAATGTTGATAGTGCTTCACTTTCGATGTCATCACATACAATTACTAGTTTTCCTGATGATTGCATTAGATTTTCTAGTAATGGCAATATTTCTTGAATATTGCTTATTTTTCTATCTGTTATTAATATATATGGATTATCTATTATTGCTTCCATTTTTTCTGTGTCTGTTACCATATATGGTGATACATATCCTTTGTCAAATTGCATTCCTTCTACTACATTTAATTCTGTTTGTGATGTTTTTGATTCTTCGATTGTTATTACACCATCTTTTGATACTTTTTCCATTGCATCTGCTATTAATTCTCCTACTTCTGAGTTATTTGCAGATATACTTGCAACCCTTGCTATATCTTCTTTTCCGTTTACCGGTGATGTTATTTTCTTTAATTCTGTAACAGCTCCATCAACTGCTTTTTCTATACCTCTTTTTATTGCCATTGGGTCAGCTCCTGCAGCAACATTTTTTACTCCTTCTTTTATCATTGCTTGTGCTAAAACCGTTGCTGTTGTAGTTCCATCTCCTGCTACATCATTTGTTTTTGTTGATACTTCTTTTACTAAACGAGCTCCCATGTTTTCGAATTTATCTTCTAATTCAATTTCTTTTGCTATTGTTACTCCATCATTTGTGATTAATGGAGCTCCATAACTTTTATCTAACACTACATTTCTTCCTTTTGGTCCTAATGTAACTTTTACTGTGTCTGCTAATTTATTGACACCTTCTAATAAAGATTTTCTTGCATCTTCTCCAAATTTAATTTGTTTTGCCATACTAATCATTCCTTTCTTTTAATTATTTTACTATAGCTAATATATCTTCTTCTCTTAAAATAATGTAATCCTCCCCTTCATATTTTACTTCTGTTCCTCCATATTTGCTTACTACTACATTATCTCCTTTTTTTACTTCCATCTCTTCTCTTTTTCCATCTATTAATCTTCCAGGTCCTACTTCTATAACTTCTGCTATTTGTGGTTTTTCTTGTGCTGAACTTGCTAAGATTATTCCACTTTTTGTAGTTTCTTCACTCTCTTTCATTTTTACCAATACTCTGTCTGCTAATGGTTTTATCATAAATATTACCTCCTTAATTTGGCTAATTATTTGTTAGCACTCTTTTATATTGACTGCTAATAATATATACCCATTTTTTATTATTGTCAATAGCTTTATTAATTTTTCACACAAAGTTCACATTTTGCTGAAATAATTCTATGCAAATTTCACATAATTATTACAAGTTTTTATAAAAATTTGATTTTAACATAAAATCGTGATATAATGATTAGCGTTGTAAATTTATAAAAATTCTATTTAAGGAGGAAAATGCAACATGGGTATCGCTATTCAAGAATTCAAAATAGCAATGGAGAATCTTGGTGCAAAAAGATTATTAGACAGAGAAATTCGGTTTAATCTTTTAGTGCCATGTTACGAGGTAAACGGTGTATTGCTTATTCACTCAGGAACTGATTTTGTTATTCACAAATGTACACCATTTTCTATGAAAGTTATGAAACTGGCTAAGTTTAAACTTGGGAAACGGCAAAACGACATTATTAATTTGGATGAAATTCGTTCTTTATACGGATTATTATTATTTTCTTTATTATTAGAAAACAAATTTAATGAAAATACCTTAAGAAAAATTTTTAATGAAACCTATAAAAAAGTTTTGAAGAATTCAGCTCATTCTGATTTGAAGTTACCACAATACATGCATTCGTCAATTCAGCGAGCCGATATGCTCCATAATTTAATTAAGAATTTTGACAATGCTATCAATCCATTCACAGAAGACTTTAGCAAGATAAAAGATCCATATTGCTGCTTAAATGATGTGAGTTTTGAATTTATTTCTAACTCAAACACCTATGAATTACCAAATACAGGATTTGCAATTTCTAATTCAGAAGCAACAACTGAATTCATATTCTCCCCTAATAGTTTGCTCTATTATGCAGAATATCTGAATGATGAGTCTAAAAGCTCATATACTGGGTATACATCTGTCAGACATTATTACACAAGCTATTCTTCTCTAAATGGATTAGATGAAATTATAAGCATCAATATTTGCAATTTTAACTCTGGTGAAAAAAGTTTAAACATCAGCCTTAATAGTGGTTTGGCATGGGCAACATCTAAAAGTTATGACATCAATCCAGTAACCGATACTCAGATTGATTACATGATTGACAATTTAGCAATTTCAATTGCAAGAATCAAAAAAGCGATAACCAATAAAGTTATCTTTTAACTTTTGGTAACAGAATTTAAGGGGGCGTTCAAATTAGAACTCCCTCTTTTTATTTTTAATATTAGTACTCTTATTTTATATCCTTAGCAGCTTTAACTAGTCCTACAAATAATGGTGCTGGTCTATTTGGTCTTGATTTTAGCTCTGGATGAAACTGTCCTGCTATAAAATATGGATGTTTTCTATACTCTATAATCTCTACTAATTTTCCGTCAGGTGATGTTCCTGAGCATATTAATCCGGCTCCTTCCAACTTTTCTTTATATTGATTATTATATTCATATCTATGTCTATGTCTTTCTGAAATTTTCTCTGATTGATATAATTCTCTCGCTAATGTTCCAGCTTTTAATATACATGGATATGCACCCAAACGCATTGTTCCACCTTTTTTATCAATTCCTATTTGTTCATTCATAATGTGTATTACAGGATTTTTAACTTTTTCATCGAATTCTGCTGAATTTGCATCTTTTATTCCTAATACATTTCTCGCAAATTCTACAACTGCCATTTGCATTCCTAAACATATTCCTAAAAATGGTATATTGTTTTCTCTTGCATATTTTATAGTTTGTATTTTTCCTTCAATTCCTCTATTTCCAAATCCTCCTGGAACAATGATTCCTTGTAATCCTTTTAATTTCTCTGAGGAATTTTCTGCGTTTATTGTTTCACAATCTATTAATTTTATATTTACTTTTACATGATTTGCAAAACCTGCATGATGTAAGCTTTCAATTACTGATAAATACGAATCTTCTAATTTTATATATTTACCAACTATCGCAATATTTACTGCTTCATCTTTTATATTTCTTATATTATCTATCATTTTTTGCCATTCTGTATTATCTGGTACATATCTATCAAGTCTCATATGATTACATACTTCTCTTGCTAATCCTTCTTCCTCTAGCATTAATGGTACTGCATATAAATTGTCAGCTGTTTTATTTTGAATTACACTACTTTTTCTTACATTACAAAACAATGCTAATTTTTCTCTTACAGTATCAGGTATTTCTTGTTCTGTTCTACATACAAGAATATCTGGCTGAATTCCTAAACTTTGTAATTCTTTTACAGAATGCTGTGTTGGTTTTGATTTTATTTCATTTGAACCAAATATGTATGGTAATAGTGTTACATGTATATATACTACATCTTCTGGATTTTTTTCAAGCCCAACTTGACGAATTGCTTCAATTATTGATAGTCCCTCTATGTCTCCTACTGTTCCTCCAACTTCTGTTATTACTATGTCTGTATCTGTGTTTTCAAAACTGTATATTCTTTCTTTTATTTCATTTGTAACATGTGGTATTACCTGAACTGTTTTTCCTAAATAGTCTCCTCTTCTTTCTTTTTCAATTACTGATGAATAGACTTTTCCCATTGTTACACTTGAATTCTGTGTTAAGTTTTCGTCTATAAATCTCTCGTAATGTCCTAAGTCTAAATCTGTTTCTGCTCCATCATCTGTTACAAATACTTCCCCATGTTCATATGGACTCATTGTTCCTGGGTCTACATTTAAGTATGGATCAAATTTCTGTATTGTTACTTTATATCCTCTGTTTTTTAATAGTCTTCCTAATGATGCTGCTGTTATTCCTTTTCCTAATCCTGATACCACTCCTCCTGTTACAAATACATATTTTGTGTTCATTTTTTCCTCCTATTTTACCTCTTTTGCAGTATTATTTCTTATATATATTTTGCTTTGTTAAACAAAAAATAGATTAAAATAAAAACTGCAAAATCGGTTTTTTTTTAATCTACTTTTTTATCTTAGCATTTTTGTTACTAATTGTCAATCCAGAAGTTAAAAAAAGGAGCCTCTTTCTGGCTTCCTTTCTATTCTCCAATTGGAATATATTTTTTTTCTTCAATTTTCTTTTCTGGTTCTTTTGGAAATTCTATTGTAAGAATACCGTTTCTGAAGTTTGCTTTTATATCTTCTTCATTTACATTCTCTCCAACGTAATAACTTCTTGAACACATTCCTGAAAATCTTTCTCTCTTTAAGTATTTAGCATGTTTATCTTCTTTTTCTTCATTCTTTTCTGCTGATACTGTTAAATATCCATCATGCAATTCTATTTTTATATCTTCTTTTTCATATCCTGGTATATCAATTTCTAAGAAATATTTTCCGTCTTTTTCTTTTAAATCGGTTTTCATTAATTTACTTTCTTTTTCTGTGAAAAATGAATCAGGTAAAACCTCATCCCAAAAATCTAATCCATTTCCATTTCTTCTTGGTATCATCATCATAATACATTACCTCTTTCCTTTTTACAATCTTATTATACATCTATTTTTAGCATTGTCAATAGTAGAGTGCTAAAATTCACACAATTTTCACAATTTAAAAATTGCCAATAAGGAAAGTCCCCTATTGACAACTTTTTTTAAATTTAAATTGTATCGCATACATTATTAACGAAAATATTGTAGCAAGTATTGCTAAATAGTATAAATATAAATCAACTCTTAATGAAATTTCAAAATGAAATTGGTTTATTAATAATGAACTTATTATTGCTAAGTAAAATAGGACTGTTGCAAGTTTTCCATACCATTTACTATACACAACTACATCATCTTTTTTATACATTAATGATGCTGCTATTATCATAACACATTCTTTAATAAATACTATTGCAAATATCCACCAAGGTAAAATCTTTAATATTGCAAGAGATAATAATAAAGACATTTGTGTAAGTTTATCTGCTAATGGATCTATTAGCTTTCCTATATCGGTAATATAATTATATTTTCTAGCAATATATCCATCTAGCATATCTGTTATTGCTGAAATTGTAAATATTACTATTGTTGCTAAAAAGTCTTCATTTACAACAGATGTAAAAATAAATGGTATTAATATAAAACGTATAATTGTTAGGATATTTGGTATATTTTCTTTTTTCATTTATTTTTTTCCTTTCAAGACTATTTTACATCAAACTTTAAGTTATCATTTTCAAAGTCTACTGTAATGTTTTGTCCATCATGTACTTCATTTCTTAAAATCATTTCAGATATTTCATCTTCAACATATCTTTGAATTGCTCTTCTTAATGGACGAGCACCGAATTTTAAGTTTGTTCCTTTTTCAAGTATAAATCCTTTTGCAGTATCTGAAACTGTTAATGACATATTTTTTTCTGTTAATGCTTTTTTAGTATCTTTAAGCATTAAATCAACAATTTGTATTAATTCTGGTTTTGTTAATGAATCAAATACAATTATTTCGTCAATTCTGTTTAAAAATTCTGGTCTAAATACTTGTTTTAGATTTTCTTCTATTTTGCTTGTATCTACTGTTTGTTTAGCAAATCCAATTGAATTATTATTTAAATTTGAACCTGCATTTGATGTCATTATTATTATTGTATTTTGAAAACTTACTGTATTTCCTTGTGAATCTGTAAGTTTGCCATCATCAAGCACTTGAAGTAATATATTAAATACATCAGGATGTGCTTTTTCAATTTCATCAAATAGTATTATTGAATATGGTTTTCTTTTTACTTTTTCTGTTAATTGTCCTGCATCATCATATCCAACATATCCTGGAGGTGCACCTATTAATTTTGCAGTTGAATGACTTTCCATATATTCAGACATATCAACTCTAATTATTGAGTCTTCTGAGCCAAACATTTCATATGCTAAGCTTTTTGCTAATTCTGTTTTTCCTACACCTGTTGGACCAACAAATATGAATGAAGGTGGTCTTTTTGTGCTTTGTAATCCTGCACGATTTCTTCTTATTGCACGAGAAACTGCACTTACTGCCTTATCTTGACCTATAACTCTAGTATGAAGATTTGTTTCTAGGTTTAATAATTTTTGTGTTTCTGCTTCTGTAATTTTCTTAACTGGAATTTTAGTCCAACTTTCAATTACTTGTGCAATATCTTGTGTAGTAAGATTTTTTAATTGAATTGTACTATTTAATTGGTCGATTTCTTCAATTAGTCTGCATTCCTTTGTTTTTAAGTCTGCTGCTTTTTGATAATCTTCTGTTGAATCTGCTTGTGCTGCATCTTCTTTTTGCGCTTGAACTTGTGCCAGTTCTTGTTTTAACATTTCTAATCTGAATAATTCCTTATTTTCTAAGTTAATTCTTGAACATGCTTCATCAAGTATATCAATTGCTTTGTCTGGCAAAAATCTATCATGTATATATTTTTCTGACATCACAACAGTTTGTTTAATTATATCATTAGAAATCTTTACTTTATGATATTCTTCATAATATTTTTTTATTCCTTCAAGAATTTTTATTGATTCATCAACATTTGGTTCTTCAACCAATACTTGTTGAAATCTTCTTTCTAGTGCAGAATCTTTTTCTATATATTTTCTATATTCTTTTAATGTTGTTGTTCCTATTAATTGAATTTCTCCATTTGATAATGATGGTTTTAAAATATTAGCAGCGTTCATTGAATGTTCTCCATCTCCTGCACCAATTATATTATGAATTTCATCTATTACTAAAATAATATTTCTAAACGCTTTACATTCTTCGATTATTCCCTTCATACGTGCTTCGAATTGTCCTCTGAATTGTGTTCCAGCCACTACAGATGTCATATCTAACAAGTATACTTCTTTATTTAATAGCTTTGCAGGTACATTATTATTTGCAATTTTTATTGCTAGACCTTGTGCTATTGCAGTTTTTCCGACTCCTGGTTCTCCAATCAAACACGGATTATTTTTTGTACGTCTATTTAAAATTTGTATAACTCTTTGTATTTCTTTATCACGTCCAATAACCATATCTAATTCATTATTTTTAGCTTTTTGTGTAAGGTTAGTTCCATAAGTATCTAGATATTTTTTCTTTTTATTAGCAGGCTTTTTTTCTACTTTAACTTTTTGTCTTCCACTTCCGTTAGCCTCTTCTTCGCCATTAACTTTTCTTCCTGGAACTATACTTGCAAAAATTGACCCAATTGGAATTCCTAATGGATTTCCTCCATTTTCTTCCCCCTCTTCGTCATCATATTCTTCCATATCATCAGGATTAAAATCTTCCATTCCTTCTATATTTTCAATTTTCAAATTTGAAGACAAATCTTTAAATAATCCTTCTAATTGTTTTGACATAACTGACATATCTATATTATTCAATGGTGGCATATTATTATTGTCATTTTGATTATTATTATTTTCATTTTTACTTGATGGCTTATCAGGAACATCGATGCCTCTTTTTTTAGCACATTCTCTGCAAAGGCCTTCCATAGATGATACTCCATTTTCTATTCTATTTATAAAAATTTCCGCATTATTCTTATTGCAATCTGAACATATCATATATTAATTTTCCTCTTTTCTTTAATTTAATATTATATATCATACATTAATTTTCCCAAATAGTCAATAGAAAATGCATTTTGGGACTAGACAAAAAATTAAATTTGTGTTAAGATATTTAAGATGTTAAGAATCAGAAAAAAATTACGCATGAAGTAAACAAAAATGCCCGAATGGCGGAACTGGCAGACGCACACGACTCAAAATCGTGCGGGAAACCATGTGGGTTCGAGTCCCACTTTGGGCACCAATGACGTTTCTGTTCGAACTAAATTGAGCAGATAGATACAAAAATCAATCAGAAAATAAAATCTGGTTGATTTTTTTGTTGCTTAAAAACAATATTAAAATCATCCAAATGAAAGGATGGTGTTAAAATTGAAAATAATTAAACAAGAATTACAATTTGAAGAATGTCTAAAACAGAGACTTGAATTTATATGTGAATTTGCTAAAGTTACCCCTACTTTTATAAATGGTAGCATAAGAAAATTAGAAAAAACTAATCTTACATATATTGAACCTCATAAAGTAATTATTAAAAATACTACTTTTCTGGTTTTCAATTATTCAAATGATATTTATATTTCTAATTTAGTAAAAAAGATTAAATTATCAGAATTAGAAGAATATTTGAAAAATATATAATTTGTAAAAAATTAACATGTCTTTAAATCGTGATATAATATAGGCAATTAATTGCATATAGCTGTTCGTCAAAAGTTATATGTTTACGAGCACTTTGAAAAATTTATATTATATTACAATTATATTGTATTTTGTTAAACAGATTTAAGAGATGTCAAAAGTACTCGTATTGTACTTTGATGTCTCTTTTTTGTTAGATTGGAGGTTTGAAAATTGAAAGATGAAAAGAAAAAATGTGGCTTATATATGAGAGTATCAACAGAAGACCAAGCAAGAGAAGGTTTTAGTCTTCCAGAACAAAAAGAAAGATTAGAATCTTTTTGTAAATTTAAAGGTTATGAAATAATAGATTATTATCAAGATGCTGGAATTAGTGCTAAGACTGGTAATCATAGACCAGAGTTTGAGAGATTAAAAGATGATATAAAAGCTAAAAGAATAAATACTATTGTTGCTTTAAAGTTGGATAGAATAACAAGAAGTATTTATGATTGGGAAAATTTAATGACATTTCTAGATGAAAACGATGCTTATTTGGATTGTGTAAATGATGAAATAAATACAACTAGTGCAAATGGTAAAATGATTTCAAGGTTATTAATGAGTGTTAGTCAAAATGAAATTGAAAGAACAAGTGAAAGAACTAAAGTAGGACTAGCTGGTGCAATTAAATGTGGTCATATTCCACATATTGCCCCATTAGGATATAAACACGAAGATAAAAAACTAGTAATAGACTATGCTACAAAAGATGTTATAGTTAGAATATTTGATTTATATTATAATGGTTATTCTTATCAAAAAACAAGTAATCTATTCAATGAAGAAAAAGTATTAGGAAAAGATAATTGGAGAGATTCTACAATACAAACCATTCTTGAAAATGAAATATACAAAGGTGATTTTATTCACGGAAAAAGGACAAAAATCCAACATATTATGAAGATGTTGTTGAACCTATTATTTCAAAAGAAATGTGGGCTGATTGCCAAGTTCAGAAAAAGAAAAATTCAAGAAGTTATCAAAGAACACTCACCTATTTGTATTTGCAAAAACTAAAATGTCCTAAATGCAATCGTATTTTAGGTGGTAAAGCTACTACAAAGAAAAATGGGAAAACATATTTCTACTATTATTGCAATAATTGTAAAGTTCAATTTAAAGAAAATGTAATAAATGAATATTTCGAACAATTTATAGATGAATTAACTGAGTATGATTCTGTTGTAAATCAATTCTTTTTGCCTATGATAAAACAAAAATTTGATGAACCTAAAGAACAATTAGAAAAAGAAATAAATAATCAGAAATCTAAACTTGAAAGGATAAAAAAAGCATATATCAATGGAGCTTTTGAATTAAAGGAGTATAACGAAGAAAAGCATATTGTTGAAAAAAATATTGTAGAACTTGAAGAAAAACTGAATATTACAGATTGCACAGAAGAACTAAAATTTACTCCAAAAGATATTTTGCTAAAAAGAGATATTGATTTTATTAATAAAATAAAACTAGATAAAGAATATCAAGAGAAAACTAAAACTTGGAAAGATTATACAAGAGAAGAAAAATTTGATTTAATAATGAGATATGTTGAAGATATTGAACTTACTTTAGTTGGAAATGAAGTAAGTTTAAAACAAATAAACTTTAGAGATTCAATTTGTAAACCTTGCCAAGAATTATATGATAAAGGCTATATTGATATTGCAAAGCCTATGATATTAGGAAATGTATTAGGTAGTGTTAGGTTTAGTAACTATTTACCAGATGAGGAAGTCTGTGAAATAATAATGAGGTTACAACAATATTATGATGTTCATTTTACAGAGGCAACATATTATTTAAAAAAGCAAATGTTCTATTTTAACTTTGCTGAAGATAATAGTGCTATTGTTAGAGTGTTCCCATTAGAAGATTATTATAAATTGGATCCCGATAATAAAATGGAAGAATATAAATTTGGAATTTTATATATTAATGAAGAAGATAGATTTGAAATGCAAGATATTGATACAGCATTTGATTATATTCCAGATGAAAGTAATGATAGTGTGATTTATATGAAAGAACCTGTTCCTATTTCAGTTGGGGTTAAGCCAGTAAAGTTCTGCGAAGATAATACTGAAGAAAAAAATTAACGTGGCACGTTTTGTTTTTATGAAATAAAAATGAAAGTGGTAATAGTTAATTTTAATAAAATTTGTCTATGTAAGATAAATTTTATTGCCTCGCAGAGCCCCCGAGTTTTGATAGAATGTCAAAACTCATAGGGGGTTAGGACTTATGGCAAAGCCAAAGTCCATAGCTACGAAGAAATTTCAAAGGAGGGATTCTATGGAGCAAGAATTAGCTTATTCTTTTCACTTAGGTAGTGATAAAAACAAAAGTAAATTAGCAAAAAAAAATAGCAAAAGAAAATGTATCTGGCACTACTTCTCTATCTAATAATGCAATTCAAAATGCAAAAGACTTATCAGATGTTAATAAACACAATTTAAGAGATTATGATAATCATAGAGAATTAATTAGAACAATATATGGTACTAATGATATTGTAAATGATGTAAAACAAGTATATTTAGATGAGTTTGAGCAAGCTAGAATCGAATATAACACAAAACAAAATCGTGATGACAGAAAAATTAAAAATTATTTTAAAAAAGTATGTGAGTCTCAAAATGATATAGCTTGTGAAATTATAATAGAACTTGGAGATATGGATTTTTGGAATGATAAAGATAATGAATATAGGTTAAAAATGATTGATGTATATAATGAACAAGTAAAAGAGTTAGTAAAAATTGTACCAACTTTTAAAATAGCAAATGCCACAATACATTTTGATGAAACCTCTCCCCATATGCATATTGTAGGTGTTCCAATAATAGAAAATTGTACTAGAGGAATGAAAAAGCAAGTTGGAAAAAGTAAATTATTTACAAAAACAACACTTACTGAAATACAAGATAAAATGAGAAGTGCTTGTATTAAGTCATATAACAAGTTTTATGAGGTTAATACTAGACTAAAAGAAAAGCAAAAAGGTAGAAACCAAGACATCAATGTTAATGAAATGGGTAATTACAGAGAAATAAAGAAACAGTTAAAACAGAAAGAACAAAAACTTGAAAAAGCAAATAATCAAACGAAAATACTTGATAATTCTAGTAATGATATAAAAGAAATTTTAAATAACCTAAAATCTACTAAACTTAACAAAAATAATATGGTTATTTCAAACGAGGATGTTCAAAAAGTCAAAAATTATACAGAAGATGTAAAAGATATAACCCAGACAGTAAGAAATGTAAATGACTTAAATATGGCAATTAAAGATTTTGAACACTCAAGCTTTGAAATAGAAAAAGAAAATCGTTCACTAAAATATCAATTAGAACAAAAAGATGATGAAATAAGTAATCTAAAAAATAAGTTATCTATTAAAGATAAAGTTATTGATAAATTGCAAAATGAAAAGGAAAAATTAAAACAAGAATTGCAGAAATTCAAAGGTTTTTGGCATAGCATTATTAGCCATTTTCACAAAAGAATTTGCTTTGATAAAGATAATAATTATAAAATTGTTAGTGATGACCTATACAAAAATAGCATATTTGATGACAACGACAATGAAATTGCAAATAATATTGCTAGAAGAGTAACTATCCCAGATGAAAACAATCAAACAAAGAATAAAAAGAAAAATAATGATACCAGATTTTAAAAAGAGATAAATTGAATATGGAAAATGAAAGAGTAAAATATTTAATAGATATGATAAATGATATGAATATTAAAGATAAACTAAGATTAGCAATATGTATGAGCCAAAGCAAATGGATAGGTCTCATATATAATACTAAAGAAAATTATGAAAAATTTTATAATTTGCTAAAGAGCATAGATGAAGAATATAGAACTACACTTATAAATTTTGGAAAGTACAAGCTTGTAATGTTTGCAATGGCTAAACTTATGGAGATGGAAACAACAGAACAAAATAAAGTAGCATTATATTTATTTAATAGCTTGAATTGAAAAAAATAGCATAATATGTAGAAATTGGAGCAATTTGCAATTTTATGTAAAATATGTTATTATAACAATAGTAAGGTAAAAAAATATTTATGCAAGGAGGATTATTTATGTATAAATTAAAATATGATTTTAGACAATACAATGACGTTATATCCGCTTATATAGAAGTATTAATAAATAAAAGTATGACTAGTTTTCAGCAACAGATTAGAAATGGTCAAGTAAGAAACAGCGAGCATGATGCTGATTCACTAGCTGGATGTATACAAAATTTAGAAGAGTATTTATATTATAATTATGAAAAATCACCAGAAACTTTTAACACTGTTATTAATGCTATTATAAATAATGTACGAACAATTTCAGTTTTACCCGATAATAAAAGAGGTATATATGGAGAAACACAAGCACAAAACAAAGTTATTTATATAAATCCTGATTTATCTGATAGCAAATATTTAACAGGAGAAGAAAGAACAAGACTATATATGGCTCATGAATTAGGACATATAATAAATAATCAATGGATGAATAAGGTGGTAGAATATGCTAATCAGCAAATTAGACAAGGAAGATTAACACAAGAACATGCACAATTAATTTATGATGGCTTTTCTATGTTAGATGAAGCAACAACACAAAATAGAGCTGAAAATTTTGTTTATGAATTTTCTAGCAAAAATAGACCGAGATTATCATATTATAGAAATGGTAGAATGTTTAATTCAGAAGCCTATAAATCGAATTTTGACTATTATGGTGAATTACAAGAACCTGCAACAATGTTTGCAAGAACATTAAGAGGTATAGGAAAAGAAAATGATGACTTAACCGCATTAGATATGTTATCTGAAAGGGCACTTTCACCAACTTTCTTTAATAATATAATAAATGAATATGTAAAAGACGGACAAATGCCAGCTTTTATACAAGAAGTGCAATATATGGGATTATTAAAGAGAGCATCATATGCAAATTTTGGTTATGAAGATGTTTCATACCTACACAACTCAAAAGCATATTTAGAAAGACTTAAAAATATAACTGCACAGATGAGAGACTATAGAGAACCTTTTAATGATGGATATGGTGAAAGATAAATTATTATTTTTTACTATTTGACTTTTTTTTTATATCTGTGTATAATAAGTATAGGAAATGAATAACCGCAGTGAATGCGGTTACCACTACATATAGTTATAACAACACATTCGCAATTTGGTAGAGAGCAGAATGTGTTGTTATTTTTATTCCTTATCTATTATTGAATTTACATATTTTATGTATAAAATCATCAATAAGGTTACGTTTATAGTTGTAGAAGCCATTAAGGCTATTATTAAAAATAGTATAAAACCCATAAACACCACCTCACTTCCTGATAACAAAAGTTATCTTAGTGCAGTGGCAACACATATCTACTACAATGTTCATTTCCTATGATTAACAGTATAGCACACTACTCACAGTAAAGCAATAGAAAAAGAACAAATATTTGTAAAAGTTTTTTGTAAAATTACTTGATTTTTATAAAATAATTTGATAATCTATATATAAATTGATTGATATTTGTATCAATCGTTATGAGAGCCGAAAAAAAGTTGTAAATAACTACGCCAACGGCACCAGAAAAAAATGTAGCAATAGCTACATTTTTTATTTTTACTATAATTATGGGACTCGATCTGTCCTTTCCAATAAAATAATTTTGCCAAAATTTAACATGAATAATATACAAATTAATCATACCTCTTGTTTTCTCATGTAAATAATTTTAATCAAATTCATAGAAGTCAACTTCTTCTGCAGCTCTACAATTACTATAGGAAGTAATGAAATTCCAATTGTAATCAACCATTGAGTCTGAGTCAATGGAACCAACTTAAAAATATCGGCTAATGCAGGAATTAATACAACAATAGTTTGAACTATTGTCCCTAATACAAAACTTCCAATCAAATATTTATTCTCAAATAATCCAATTTTGAATATAGATTGTTCACTTTTTATATTAAAACTGTGGATAAGTTCAAGCAATCCCAAAGAAACAAAAGCCATTGTTCTTGCAACTTCCAAACCATAGAATTTATTTCCTATTCCAAATGCAATAAGAGTTAAAATTCCTAACATTATCCCTTCAACAACAATTTTATTCCATAATCCATCTGCGAAAATTCCTTTTTTATTATCAACAGGAGGTCTTTTCATAATATCTTTTTCTGGTGGTTCTAGTCCTATTGCAATTGCAGGTAAAGAATCTGTTACTAAATTTATCCATAACAATTGTATAGCAAGTAATGGTGATTTTAATCCTAAAACAAGTCCCATAAATACAGTTACTATCTCTCCTATATTTGTTGCAATTAAAAAGTGGATTGCTTTTTTTATATTGTCATATATATTTCTTCCTTGTTTAACTGCTTTTACAATTGTAACAAAATTATCATCTGCTAATATCATATCAGAAGCATTTTTGGCAACGTCTGTTCCATTCTTTCCCATTGCAATTCCTATATCTGCGCATTTTAGTGCAGGACTGTCATTTACTCCATCCCCCGTCATTGCCACTACATTTCCTGCACTTTGCCATGCTTTTACTATCCTAACTTTATGTTCTGGCGTTACTCTTGCAAATACTGAATATTCTTTAATCTCTTTTACTAATTGCTCTTGTGAAATTTGGTCAAGTTCTTTTCCTGTTATTGCTTTATCATGTGTGGCTAAAATATTTAGCTCTTTTGCAATTGCTTTTGCTGTCGCAATGTGGTCCCCTGTAATCATTACAGTTTTTATTCCCGCTTTTTTACAAGTTCGTACCGCTTCTTTTACTCCCTCTCTTGGTGGGTCTATCATTCCTATTAGCCCAACGAAATCTAATCCATTTTCTAATAAGTTCATTTCTGAACTTCTCGGCAAACTATCAATTTCTTTATATGATACAGCTATTACTCTTAATGCTTTTTCAGCCATTTGCTGATTTTCTTTCTCCAATCTACGTTTTTCCATACTTGTTAAATTGCATTTATTAAGTAATATGTCTGGTGCTCCTTTTGTTATAACAAGATATTTTCCTCTATATTTATGTATTGTTGTCATCATTTTACGATTTGAATCAAATGGAATTTCTGCCACTCTTGGCATTTCTCTATATAAGTTATTTTTATTAAAATTATGTTTTAATCCGTTTTGTACTAGTGCAATTTCTGTTGGCTCTCCATTTATGTTTTTTATTCCATTGTGTTCAATAATATTGCTATCTGTACACATTGCAGCAAATTTACTTGCCAATAATATATCTTTGGCTTTAACTTCTACTACAGTCATCTTGTTTTGAGTTAAAGTTCCTGTCTTATCAGAACAAATAACATTACTACATCCTAGTGTTTCTACGGCTGGTAACTTTCTTATTATACTATTATTTTTTGCCATTTTGCTTACACCTATTGATAGCATAATTGTTACAATTGCAGGCAGTCCTTCTGGTATTGCAGCAACAGCTAAGCCTACTGACGTCATAAACATTTCAATTGAATCTATATGTTTTATCATTCCTATAAAAAATATTAATGCACATATTGCCAAACAAACTATTCCTAATATTCTTCCTACTTGTGCTAATTTCTTTTGAATTGGAGTTTCTGGTGTTTCATCTTCCATAATCATATTAGCAATTTTTCCAACTTTTGTATTCATTCCAGTTTCTGTTACTACTGCTTTTCCATGGCCATTTACAACAATACTTGCCATAAATGCCATATTTAACATGTCTCCTAATGCAACATCATTTTGAGTTATCATATCCGCATTTTTAAAAACTGGTTCTGTCTCTCCTGTTAAACTTGATTCTTCTATCTTTAAATTATGACTTTCCAATAATCTGCAGTCTGCTGGCACATACGTTCCCGCTTCTAACTCTACAATGTCCCCTGGTACCAAATCTTCCGCATGAATTTCTTGTATTCTTCCATCTCTAACCACTTTTGCCATTGGTGGAGTCATTTGTTTTAAAGCTTCTATTGATTTCTCTGCTTTTGCTTCTTGAATGACTCCCATAAGTGCGTTAAATACAACAATTGCAATAATTATTATTGAATCAACATAGTCATTTTCTCCTTGAAAATATGACGTAATAGCTGATAATATTGATGCTACTATCAAAATAATAATCATGAAATCATTAAATTGTTTTACAAATTTTATTATGAGTGTTTCTTTCTTCTTTTCTTGTAATTTATTATTACCATATTTTTGTTTTCTTACTTGTACCTCTCTTTGTGTCAATCCTATACCTTGCTTTGTCCTTAGTTTCTGTAAAACCTCTTCTTTTCTTAAAGTTTCCCACATAATTTTCCTCCTCGTTTATATCTTTAGTTAAATTTTATGTGGCTTGTCTTTAATTTATTACTCAAAATCCTCAATAACCTGGTTTAATTCTTCTTTTCCATATATCTCTAATCCATCTTGCATGTTAAGTAAATCGGCTTCTGTAAGATATTCACTTGATATATTGGTTTTTTCGTAAAGTATTTCGCTTCCATCATTATTTTCTTTATATACAACAATTTTTCCATCTTCCACTTTTAGCTTGAAATGTTCTCCACAAACATCATCAAATTCTTTATATAATGTTATTTTTCCTTTTTCAAATCCTATTACTTCCCAATCGGCATATTTTTCTTGAACTTGTTCCTTTGTTAAGTTTACTAGTTCTTGTGGTAACTCTACATATTCATTTATAGTATGATCACATTTTTTGTAATATTTTTTTAAAACTAATATTGCATTTGCTGCTACCTTTTCTTCTGTTGATGATACTGCTGTTGTGTTCTGTTGCTCCTGCTCTTCTTTGTATTCTTCTGTACACTCATCTTCAATTTTTTCTGACATATAAATATTTGTTTCTGGTATGTTCTCACTTTTTTTGTTTTGCCTTACTATTAAATATGTTATACTTCCAGCACATATTGCTATTAATATACTTATTATTATAATTTTTCCTGTGTTTTTCAAACCTATCACAACCTTCCGTTTTTCTTATTATAACCAAGGTTATGTTTTTTATACAAAATTTACCAGGACTTTATGCAACCTTCTCAGTATAATTAACAATTGTTACCTCTGTTGCTAATTGTTTTAATTGATTTACAATTCTTTCAATATTTTCTGATGTTTTGTCTTCAAAATATTGTTCTCCACACTGCGAACAAACTTTGGCAGGTACCCCTTTTATAATTATAATTGCATCCTTTAAGTCTACTACATAATTTACTTTTTGCTCCTCTAACTCTCCATTGCACATAAAACATTTCATTATCTTCCCCTCCTTATTTTCATATCTTTTTCCCAATAATTTCTATCTGGATAATATGCTGTAATTATATGTACCATATATTCACTTATTCCGCATACAATATGTAATTTTTTCTTATCTATATTATATCCCAGTATTAAACAACTTGGATATGGATAATCATCATAGTAATATTCTATTATGCAACCATTTTGTATAGCTGTTTTCACATCCTGTATTGATATATTTCTCTGGTTTAATCTATTTAAGCAATGCACTGTCCAGTCTATTTTTCTTTCTATTACAAGTTTTCTAATAATTTTAATATCTATTTTGTTCAATTTATTTTCCTCCTTATTTTAGCATAAAATTAGTAGTTTATTCAATTATTTCTATAAAATTTATCAGTTTCAATGTTACTAGGTAACAGCATTCCTAACTCGAATCCAAAAATCCATTCATCTGTATGCTTATAGCATTTGCTCTAATCCATATTTCTCCCAAAAAATCCGTCCTATAAATTTTCACATTTCTCTCTTGTAACATTTTTATTGTTTCATCAGCAGGATGCCCAAACTTATTATCCTTACCAACTCCGATAACAGCATATTTAGGTTCAACTGCACTTATAAATTCTTTTGTAGAAGATGTTTTAGAGCCATGATGTGCAACCTTTAAAATATCAGATTTTAATATTTCGTTTTTGCCAGCATATTTTGAAAGAATTGCCTTTTCAGCTATTTCTTCAATATCACCTGTAAAGAGCATAGAAAAATTTTTATATACTAATTTAACTACTAATGAATTGTTGTTTATTGCATTATCAGAAATCATGTTAGTGCTTGATGGCCATAAAACAATGAAGTACAAGCCATTTTCTATTGATATTTTATTTCCTGCTTCTACTGTATTTACATTAATCTTCTTTAAATTAACTATCCTCTTAAATTCTTCATAATTATCACAAGTTTCATATTGTTTTCCTATGACCACTCTTTCTACTTTCATTTCTTTTAAAACATATAGTAATCCGTCCGCACATGATCTTGGTCAAAATGACTAATTATCATATAATCTATTTTCTTGATTTTTCTGTCTAATAAATATGGTAATATTGTATTAGGACCTCCATCAATGAGAATATTTTTACGGTTTGGCGTAATTATTAATGTACTATCCCCTTGCCCTACATCTATAAAATAAATTTTTAAGTTATCTGGAATTCTGTTAATTGAATTAAATAAAATGACTAAAATTATCAATATTATTTTGAACTTTTTAAAATATGGTCTTAATTTATATCTTAACAAATATAATGTGTTTTTGATTCTTCCTTGCGTTATATTACAGTTTATTGTACTAAATACTTTGTATAAATATCCTGCAATACTAACTATTAAATAATATAAAATAACTTGATAAATTTCTGGTGTTACAATTTTGAAATTTGCAATATTAATTTTTGAAATTAATATTATTCCATACAGTGGAATTTCTATTACTTTTGCAAAAGCCATTCCTGCTTGTATTGAAACCATAGATATTAAAATTTGAATAAAACCACCTATTACAATCGGTCCTATTATATAACTAAGTAATAAATTAGTTATTAAAAAACCTAATCCAGCAGTGTTAAAATATAGTATCATTACTGGTGCTATAACAATTTGGGCCGAAATTGATACTGATATTGTTGAAATAATTTTTTCACATTTTCTTTGAATTTTTAAATAAACGTATTTCCATCTTCGATTTTTTATTTTTATATTTTTAATTATTTTTTCAACGATTTTTTGAAAATATATTATTCCAATTGTTCCTCCATATGTTAATAAAAAGCTAGTACTTATTAAACTATACGGATTGTTAATTAATATTATCATTGTTGATATTGCAATATTATTTAATGTGTTGCTTTTTCTATATAATACAAATGCCATACATGTTAAAATTCCCATTATGCTTGCTCTTACAACAGATATGCTGAATCCTGTTATTATCATATATGCTACTAGTACAAGGCTTGATATAATTTTGCTTAGTTTTTTTCCTAACATTTTCTGTGTAGCAGTTGTTGCCATTAAAATGATATATGATATGTGTAATCCTGATACAGCTAAAACATGTGAAATATTACTATTTGCAAACTCTTCTTTTGTGTTTTCATCGATTTCTGTTGTATCACCTAACATTATTCCTAAAATTATTTTAGACATTTTTTCACTATATGTTATCTTTATATTCTCTTTAATTTTTAGAAATATTTTATTTGATATTTGCATTACTGTATTTGCCTGATTTTCAGCTATAATTTCAATTTTTTCAATTTTCACAGTTCCATATATTTTTAGTGTTTTTAAATATTGCTTATAATTAAACCCTTTATAATTTCGAGCCTGTGCTGGTTCTTTGAACTCTCCGTAAATTGTTATTTTATCTCCATATTTCAATTGTTTCTTTTTTGATACATTTATATATAATTTGGTATTTTTATATTTTTTATTAATAACCTTTATTTCATATCTATCATAATATTCTTTTTCTTCTTTATTTCCTATTATAATACCGCTAATGCTTAGTGTTTCTCCATCATGATACATATTTTCATATTTATTTTCTTGAATTTTAATTATTAAATTTGATATAAAAGATGAAATAATAATTGTTATAATAATGTTGAGTTTAAAAACTAATTTGATATATCTAAAATATCTTTTAATTGAAAGAATTTTAAATTTCTTTTTCTTATATTTTAAATTGATTATAATATATATTGATATTAGAAGAAAATAAAATGGGAGTATACTTATTTTTAAGTATATCCCCCATATAATACCTATAATATAACCAATTGCTATTACTAAAATTGGCCTATTCAATTATTTTACTCTCCTTGCTCCTACATATCTTTTGCTATAATAGCTTGATGATAATGATGTAATCACTACTCCTTGTCTTGGGTTTGCAGCATGTATAAAACTGTCTCCCCCTATATATATTCCAACATGCCCTATTGCAAAATTTCCTGAATTATTAAATACTACTATGTCTCCTGGTTGTAACTCATCTTTTGATACTGCTACACCATCATTTATTTGTCCTTTTGATGATCTACTTAATGATACTCCGAAATTTTTATATACATATGATGTAAATCCAGAGCAGTCAAATCCTGTTGTTGGTGATGAACCTCCTGAAACATATTTACATCCTAAATAATTTTTTGCATATTCTACTACTGATGTATTTGATTTTGATGTAGTTATAGCTTTTTCTTCTTTTTGTGTTGTTTCTTCTACATCCATTGGTGTAACTTCTTCTTGTTTTATTGTACTACCACTTCTTGATGTTGTTTCTTTTATCTTTGTATCTGATATATATTTTGCTGATACATATCCTGTTTTTCCATTTAATTTAATTTGATACCATCCATCAATTTTTCCTGTAATTACTACTTTATCATTTTTTGATAAACTATCTAATTCTTCACTTGATGTTGATGGCTCTTTTCTAACAACTAACCCATCTGCACTAACATATCCAACTTGGTCTAGCTTTTTTACCTCAGTTTTGTTGTCAATTGTTTCTGCTTTGATATCTTCTTTCTTGGTCTCTTCTGTTTTTGTTTCTTCTTGTTTAGAATCTTCTTGTGAAGGTACTTCTTGTTGTTCTGTCTGCTGTGTTTCTTCTGTGATTGTTACTGCTTTTTTTAATGTGTTTTCTCTTATCCATCCAATTTCTTTTTCGCTTTCTATTCTGCACCAATCATTTATTGTTTCTATCACTTTTACTTTTCCACTTATTTTTGTTATTGGCTTTGAGCTTATTAATGGTATTAGTCTTATTTCTGTTTCTTGATTTAATGTATATTCATTTTCTGTTGTTGTAACTACATTTTCTGTTTGTGGTTCTATATCTTCTGCAACTGGTTCTACTGTTGGTTCAGTTTTTGCCTCAACATTTGTAGTTGTTGTTTCTACAGTATTAGCTTGTGGTTCTTCTACATTTACTGTATCTGTTATTTTTACACATTCTTTACTAACATATCCTTTTAATATTTCACCATTTACCTTAACTTTTATCTTGTACCAATCATCTTGTTCCTCAAGAATTTCCACCTCAGTATTTTCATCTAGTTGCTCTATAATTGTTGATTTTGAGTTTGCCTCTCTTCTTAATCTTACTGTTTCAGAATTTATCTTTCCTGTTGTCGCTTCTACTCTTACGCCTAGTAGCATTAGAGTTGTTATCGTTAGTATAAATATTGCTAATTCTTTAACCTTCATATTAACCTCTTTATATTTTATTTTCACGCTTAAGAGTATATACTTAAAATGAAAAAAAGTCAATTATTTTTGACTTTTTTCCCAAAAAACATGTCTTGTTCTTTTACTTTTTCCATAATATTTACTATCTTTTTTTCATCTACTATTTGAAATTCTTCTTTGCTTATTATATGCCTCCTGTCTGTTTTATGAAAATGTAAAATTGGTAAGTTTAATTCCAAATCATTAATTACATTATCGATTTTTTTACTATATGACATTACAAACATTTTTTGCTTACACAAACAAGATAATATTATTGCATGAAATCTTGCGCATATCATATATTCCATTTGGCTATAGGTATTTAGAAATTTGTCTATATCTCCATCATATCTTACTTCTTCTACCTTTGGATTATTTAAAAATTCTTTCATTAGTTTTTCCATAATAATTTCATCTTGTTCATGCTTACAAAATGAGTATAAATAAACTTTATATCCTTTTTTCAAATAGTAATTAATGTTATTTATCAAAAACTTATGATATTCTTGTGCTATATGTTTTAAATCATGTCTAATATCTAAATTTATTACTGTTATTCCTATGCTATTTTCAATTTTCTCATTTTGTGGAATTTTATAATTAAATGCAAAATCTGGTGCATATCTTACATTATCTATGTCTTTAAATAAATTGTATGAATATTTGTCTCTAAAGCATATGTCTGAACATATTGAAAAATTTCTTTTAGATAATTCAAAATATTCTTTAGTTTGGTATGGTCCATAGTTACAACTTATATAACAAAATGGAATATTTTTATTTTTGCATCTATTGACAAAATCAAAAAATTTTTCTGACAAATTATAAACTTTTCCACCTTCCATAAAAATAGAACCACCTATATAAACATATGCATCAAATTCATCTTCATTCATTTTATATAATTCTTCGTCTGTGTCTTCTCCAATTAGTATTTTTAAATTCTTATATTTAACTAATCCCTCTAAGAATTCTTTTTCCTTTATCCTCATAAAAAAATCTATTTTTGGATATTTTTCTAATAACATCTTTATAAAAATATCATCACCAAGATTTTTTCTTGCGTATGCCATTAAAAACACTCTTTTCATTTTATTCTCCTTGCAGTTCTTCTTTTAATTTATTCCATATCTTATTAGTTCTTGTATATTCATTGTAATGTTTTTCAACGTCTCTATCATAGTTTTTCAACTCTTCAAGTAATATAGAGAAACAGTCATCATCAAATAAGTTGTTTAACCTTGGTAATATCTCTGCCAAATTTTTTTCAATATTATTTATTTCCTTTTTATAATTTTCTTTATCTTTTATATATAATAAAAGTGGTTTATATTTTATCCATCCAATAGATGCTTTCAAAAATCTATTTTTTATATTGTTTTCTTTTACATTTATTTTTCTTAAAGTCTGTGGATATACTCCATCCATTATTTGTGTATATTTTAAAAATCCATCATGAAAATGATATACTGGTACTCGTACTGTTTTTGAATTATCTAATAACGTTGAAAAAAACGTATCTTCGCCTCTTGCTGCTGGTGGATTATAAAATGCTGGAATTTTATCTTTATCATTTAAATTCAAACAAAGTGTAGACCCTGCTACCCATTTTCCAACTCCATCTGATTCTATTTCATATGCTCCATTTCCCATTGCTATTTCACGTTTTGCATATGTGACACCATTATTATTTTGCATTTTTTCTTTTATTGATTCCCATGATATTATGTCATTACTGATTACTTCTATAAACTCTTTTAAATCTTGTTCCGTAAATTTTTCATTAAAGTCTATGTATGGTATTGGTGATATGTATCCACAATGATATCCTATTGTAACATTTGCATTTTCTTTATCCATAGATTCTAAATGTTTTAATATATTATCTTGCTTAATCCATTCATTTTTGCCTTTTTCTTTTAATACTGCTAATGGATATTCATCATCATCCCAGAATAAAAGATAATTTATCTTGTTTTTTATTGCATAATACATTACAGTATTTCTACCTTTAGCATGTCCATGCCCTAAAAAGAATTCCATATCTTCAGTTTTTATACCTTTTTTCGTTGTTAATTCTTCTATCTCTTTTTCTATATCTTCTGGTGTAATATATACTATTTTTATTTTTTTATGAACTTCCGGTTTTATGTTGTAAAACTCTTCTCTCGGAGTTTGTTGATATGTTGTATCAAATAAAATAAAAACTGTTACATTTATTTTTTTTGAATATCTCTTAGTTTGCTCTACTATCTGCTCATAATAACTATTAATTACTTTACATACATTTGAACGTCCTGTTACAAATCCAATTCCAAAATTTATTTCTTTTTCCATATTATACCTTCCTATCTTAAACATTACTATTATATCATGATTCAGTATTTTTGTAAAGCATATTAGCTTTAAATTTTACATAATTAATTTTCTTTTTTATCTTGTTTCATTTAAAAAAGCAAGTCTAAGATTTTCTATCAAATGCAAATTTTAAGAAAATCTAAGACTCGCCATATTTATCTAGTACAGAAAGTTCTCCTACAAGGAGAACTTTCCTACTATATAAAAAAGAAGCCGGATTTATTTCAGCTTCTTTTTATATATTTTACATATTTTTTTCTACTAATGGTAGTACTTGTTTCTTTCTTGAAACAACTCCTGGCATAACTGCAATATTATCTTTGATTTCATAAGATTTTGCAATTACATCTGTTCTATCTCCTAAAACGATTGCTTCTGAATTACTATTTATTATATCTGTAATTACGAATACAAATAAACTTAATCCTTTAGCTAATATTTCTTTATTTATTTCTTGTTCTATTTTTTCTTTTCTTTTTAATATGTCTGGAATACTTACTGTGTTTACTTGTGCTATCACATATTTTATATCTTCTTTTTCTATTTTTTTAGCATCTAAACGTATTAATTCATCTTCTGTATATTTATCTAAATTTGTTCCTGCTTTTAGCATTTCTAATCCATATATATTTACATCTACATCTGCTATTTTTGCAAGTGCTTCAAGTGCTTTTTTATCTTTTTCTGTTGTTGTTGGTGATTTTAATAATAGTGTGTCTGATATTATTGCACTTAGCATTAACCCTGCCATTTGAGCTGGTATCTCTATATTATTTGAGCTATATAATTCAAACAATATTGTTGATGTACATCCAACTGGTTGAGCATAATAGAATAATGGTTCTGATGTTTCAAAATTGTTTATTCTATGATGATCTACTACTGCTTCTATTTTTGCATTTTCTATTCCTTCAACTGATTGTGAAAATTCGTTGTGATCTACTAGTATTACTTTTTGGCCTTCTTCAACTTTTTCTATGAATTTAGGAGCTTCTGCATTAAATTTTTTCAATGCGAATTTTGTTTCTTCATTTATTTCTCCTAATCTACAAGGAGTTACTTTTTTTCCTCTTATTTTTGTTTGTAAATCTGCCATAACTATTGCAGAACAGATTGTATCTGTGTCAGGACTCTTATGTCCAAATACTATTACTTCTTCCATTTTATTTTCCTATCCTTTCAAATATTTCTTCTAATTCTTCTTTATTAAAGTTATAAACTTTATTGCAAAATTGACATTTAATTTCTGCTTTTCCATCATCTTTTATTAGTTCTTTTAATTGCTCTTTTCCAATTGTCATTAATCCATCTGCAAATCTTTCTTTTGTACATTCACATTCATATTCTGGTTCCATTGATGCATCTATTGTCCTAATGTTTTTATCTCCTGTAACCTTTTGCGCAATTTCTTTCAATGTCAAATTATTATCCAACATTTTTGAAATTGCTCCTGCCTCAAATATTGCTTTTTCTACTTTAGATATCTCTTCCTCTGTTGCATCTGGCATTGGTGTTATTATATATCCACCACTTGCTCGTACCCCATTTTTATCAACTAATACTCCTAATGCAACTGCTGTTTGTTTTTGTTCTGATGTTTGAAAATAATTTGCAAAGTCTTCTGCTATTTCTCCAGAAGTCAATGGGCTTATTCCTATATAAGGTTCTTTTAATCCTATATCTTTTATTACATTTATAAAGCCTTGATTTCCTATTGCTCCTCCAACATCTAATTTTCCAAATTCATTTAATGGTAATTCAACTTGTGGATTTGTTATACATGCTTTTACTTTTGGAGTACTATCTGCAACTGCTACTATTTTTCCTATTGGTCCATTTCCTTTTATTTGTATTGTTAATTTATCTGTTGCATTTTTCATATCTGCACCAATTAATGCTGTTATTGTTAGTACTCTTCCTAGAGCTGCTGTTGTAAGTGGACTTAAATCATGTATTATTCTAGCTTTTTCTACTAAATTTGTTGTAGATATGCATGTTACTGAAATTTTTCCATCATATGCTAAAAATTTTATTATCTGGTCTTTCATTGTCTCTCCTTTCTATACTTTTGCATTCTCATCAACTAGTTCTGATGTACAATTTGGACATCTTGTCGCATGATATTTTATCTCTGTTAAACAATATGGACATATCTTTGTTTCTGGTTCTTTATTTTCTTCTTTCTTTTTCTCTTTTATGTATTTTTTTACATTTCCTTTTTTATCTAGTTTGACAGCCATTTCTTCACTTATATCTTTTATTTTGTTTAGTTTATTAAAATATTTTATTGCTATAAATATTGAAAATGCTATTATTAGAAAGTCAACTATAGTTGTTATAAAACTTCCATATTTAATTGAAGCATTTCCTACTGTTAATACCATATCTGAAAAATCTACTTTTCCTATTAATATTGATATTAATGGCATTATAATATCATTTACTAATGAATTTACTATTTTCTGAAATGCTCCTCCTATTACAACACCTATTGCCATATCTATAATATTTCCCTTTAATGCAAATTCTTTAAATTCTTTTAACATATTACTTTTTTGGTTCTTCTTTTTTTTCTTCATTTTATCACATCCATCTATTTATTATCAATCATTTTAGGCTTAGTCTGTTTTTCTTTTATAAAGTTTCTATATCCTAATGCAACAGCCGCTATTATCATTAGTAAAAATGATAATGCTTTCCAAATTCCACTATCAAATAATATTATTGCAAACATTCCAAGTGATGCACTTAATCCATATAGTATTAAAACTGCTTGTTTTTGTGTAAATCCTTTTGCTACTAATTTATGATGTAAATGTCCTTTATCTGGTTTAAATACTGCTTTTATTGATTTTCCTTTTATGATTCTTCTTATTATTGCAAATATTACATCAAATATTGGTAATCCTAGAACTATTACTGGTAATACTATTACTGCAGCAGTATAAGTTTTTGCAACTCCTAAAATAGATACCACTGATAGCATGAACCCTAAAAAGTTTGAACCTGTGTCTCCTATAAATGTTTTTGCAGGAGAAAAATTAAATGGCAAAAATCCAACTAGTGCTCCACTTAATGCGGTAACTATTACTGTTGCAATCATTGGCGAATCATTCATTAAGAATATAATTAATAATGATATACATGATATTAATGATATTCCTGATGATAACCCATCAAGTCCATCTATTAAGTTTATTGCATTTGTTACTCCAACAATCCATATAATAGTTATTATAGTTGAAACAGTATCATTTAGGCCTATTCTATATAAAAATGGTACATCTAAATGTTCTATTCTAATTCCAAACGTTACAACTATGATTGCTGCTGAAACTTGTCCTAATAATTGTTGCCACCATGTTAAAGTTTTGGTATCATCAAATATTCCTGTTATTGCAATCACAACAATTCCAAGTAATAATCCCAATAATTTTTTTCCATATTCTTGTTCCGAAAATAAGTCTATACTTCCTTCAATACTCATTACTATTAATAAATACATCATTGATACTAAAAATCCTAGTATTACCGCCGGTCCTCCAAACTTGGGCATTTTTTTAGTATGCATTCTTCTTTGGTCTTTTGGTACATCAACTGCACCAATTTTTTCAGCTATTTTTATAGTATATGGTGTTGCCATAAATGATACTATAAATGCTAATAAAAATGCTATTGCTATATTTCCCCACATTTACATTTGGCCTCCATTACTTCATATTTTCTTTTTCTATTTCATTTATTAATTTTATTCTTTCTTCATGTCTTCCGCCTTCAAATTCTGTTGCAATCCACATTCTTACAATTCGTATTGCTTCACTTGTTTCTATATAATCAGCTCCTAGTGCTAATATATTGGCATCATTGTGCATTCTAGAATATTTAGCTTCTTCTTCATCATTGCATTTAGCACATCTTATTCCTTTAAATTTGTTTGCAACTATACTCATTCCTATTCCTGAACGACATATTGCAATTCCTTTATCACATTCCTTTCCTTGCACTTCTAGTGCTATTGCTTTTGCTATTTCTGGATAGTCAACACTTTCTTCATCAAATGTTCCACAATCTATATATTCAATTTCTTTTTCTTCTAAATATTTTTTTATTTCTTCTTTTAATTTGTATCCTCCATGGTCACTTCCAATTGCTATCATTTTATCACTTTCCTTTCAATTGTTTTGGTCCCCCTATTCTGCCTTTATTAATATAACACATTCTCTGTCTCTCTGCAATATTTTTCAATGATTTTAAAGATTTTTGTTGCACACAAAAAAATGAGTTCTTATTTTGAACTCATTTTTCTAATTATATTTGAACTTCATTTATTGTATTAATTAATTTGCTTGATAGATTATATGTAAAGTTCATTAAATAGAAATATTTATTTATAATTTTTTTATCAAGAACTCCATTTTTTAAGTCTTCTGCACTTATCTGTAAGTTTGCTGAATGAAATCTTAGATATATATTATTATTTTTGATATATACATCATACTTCATTTTAGTTTTATTTTCAAACTCTACTAATTCTTCCATTATATCTGCTGTTAGTATCTGCATTGCTAATATTTTATTAGCTGCTTTTACATCAAAATATTTTTCAAATTCATATCCTAAATTTTTATAAATATATTCTGGCATTGGTTTTTCTGGAAAATATTCTAAATTATTGTAAAAATCGCTGGTAATACTGGAAGCATCCTATATATAGATTTTGCCTTTAATACTCCTAATACAATACAAATATCTAATATTGCAATTATTGTTAATCCTATTTTCTTTGTTTTTTTATTTTGTTCTTTTGCTTCTATCCATGCACTATTTAATTCTTCGTTATTATTATTTTCTAATTCATTATAAATTTCATCAAATGTTTTCATTCTATTAATCCTCTAACTTTATATTAACATTTTCTTTTTTATATTCTTCAATCTCAAATAATTGAGCTGGTTTAAATCCAAATAGATTTGCTACAATATTAGATGGGACTGTTTCTAATTTTATTTTTCGACATCCTGATTATATTAAATCAAAAATGCTATTTTTTTCAAGCAATTTCTGTTGGAAATTTGTCACTTAAATTTAACATTACCGGGTTTTTGGATTTTTTTAACTTTATCACTTGCAAAATCAAAACTTGTATGATATAATGATACACGTTATAGATTATTTTACCAAGAGGAGGTGCATTAAATATGCCAAATATTAAATCAGCAAAAAAGAGAGTTAAAATTATTGAGAAAAAAACATTAACAAATAATATGATAAAAACTGGATATAAATCAGCTGTTAAGAAATTTGAAGAAGCTATCACAGCAGGAAAAATAGATGAAGCAAAAGTTCTATTTTCAGAAGCAACAAAGAAAATTGACCAAGCTTGCACAAAAGGTGTAATCGTAAAAAATACAGCTTCTAGAAAGAAATCTAGTTTATCTAAGAAATTAAATGCAACTATGGCGTAAAAAGTGGAGTTTTAACCACTTTTTTTATTTTGCTCTCGTGTCTTATTTGAGTTTTTAACCACAAAGTGAAACTCTCCAATAACATAGCATAGCATCTGATAGAAAAAATGCGACGAAACATTCTGTCTCATCGCATTTTTCTTGTAACTAAAACTCTTTTAACTTTAAGCCTTTTTCTTTTAAAAATTCCTTTACTTCTTCCATTGACTTTTTTCCGAATCCCCGAACACACAAAAGATCTTCTTCTGAATATTTTGTTAATTCATCTATCGTGGTTATTTTTGCTCTTTTTAATGATCGAGAACAACTGAGTTGACTTATATCTCCTGGAACAACCTCTGTTTCTACAATATTTATTCCTTTTTCTTTAAGCGCCCTAGCTATCTCATCTGCATACCCAACTCCAATTTTATTTATACGCATTAAATTTCCGGAATATAACATAAGCTCTTCAATTGTATTTATTCCAGCATTTCTAAGTGTATTCTCACATCTTAGATTTAAACTAGAAATATCTTCCGGTTGCTTTTTTAATTTCATTCCTTTTTCCTGTAGTCTTTTTTCTATTTTTTCTACTGTTCTTTTTCCAATTCCAGGCATATCAAGTAATTCTCTTCTTGTATACGCAGTAAATTGTTCTAACTTCTTTATTCCTTTCACTCTGAAATATTCTACATAAGGAATTTTATTTGCCCTAAGCCCATCGCTGTCAAACTTGGTTTGCTTCACCCCAAGTTTTTTCAGTTTTTCTGATATTTCTGCGAAAATTACAGGTCCTACAGATGGCATTTCAAGTAATTCTTCTTGTGATAACTCTTCAAGTTGCTTAATTTTCATTATTTGATTATGGACCAATACATTTCTAGATTTATTACTAAGATTTAATATACTAATATCTTCATCCATAATCTCTTTTTCTTTTAATTTCAATCCTACTTCTGATAGTTTTTCTTTAATATCCTTTATTGCAACTTTTCCCACACCGGGTAATTTTAATAACTCACATTCTTCATATTCAATTAATTGAGCTATTTCTGTAATTTCTGAATAAACCAAGGAATTATACGTTCCTGCTTTTAATCCGAGTTTTGCTAAATCAGAGTTCGCTTTTTCTCCTTTAAATAAAAATCCACAATCGTGTATAATTGTCTCAATATTAGAAAAAGATTTTTTTCCGATATTTCTTATCTCTTTTATCTGTAATATATCTTTGCAGATTATGTCTCCAACTTTTTCTATTCCTGCTTGTGTTAATGCATTATAAGACCGAGTTGATAATCCAATATCACATATATCGGTTTCTTTGTTTATTGGATTTGTTTTTTGTTCGCTCATGCTGTTTTTCCTCCATTTTCAATGTGCTTTTTATAGTTACAAATCTACAATGGCTTTTGCCAAATCATTATTATTATACATCCTTTACATAACTTTGTCAATTTATTGTTGATATTGGTTCAAATTTATTCCATATGTTTTATAAACCCAATCATTGTAATTCCATGTGTCTAATGTCTCTGGTTTTCCATAATCAACCCCATATGTTTCAACAGAAACTTTTGATATTATTACATCATTAACTGGTGTACTTTTTTCTTTTTGTTCACTGCTTGATGAATCACTTGATGAAGATGTTGATTCTTTTTCTTTTACTTCTACTTTTTCTATTTTATGAACAATATCCATTCCTTCTATTACTTTTCCAAATGGTGCATAATATCCATCTAATGATGCATTATCTGCTGTCATAATAAAGAATTGTGAACCTGCTGAATTATAACTTTCTGTTGTTAATGATTTTGAATATGTTTGTGTGTAATCAGCTCTTGCCATTGAAATTACACCTTCTTTATGTTTTAATGTATTTTTGTTATAACCATTTGATAAGAATTCACCTTTTATACAATAGCTTTTATCATTATCTCCACTAACGTCTAATCCTAAATCGCTTAATTTTGGTGAACCAGAACCATCTCCATTTGCATCTCCACCTTGAATCATAAATCCATCTATTATTCTATGGAATTTAAGTCCATCATAAAATCCATGTTGTGCAAGTGCTATAAAGTTTGATACTGTTTGTGGTGCAATTTCTGGATATAATTCAAGTTTAATTGTTCCAAAATCTTGAACTTCCATTGTTACAATTGGATTTTTTACCTCCATTGTTGCTTTTTTATAGTAGCCATATACTACTCCACCTATTAATACTATAATTAAAATTAATGCTATTATTGTTATTATGTTTGTAAACTTTTTCATTTTATCTTTTTCCTTTCTTTTTTAAATTAATATATTATCAAATGCAAATTGTTCTTGCATTTTTTTCAATGTTTGTTTTATTGTTTTTGCTCTTATTTCTCCAATTCCGTCAACCTTGTCCAAGTCACTAATTTCCGCTACTAATATATGTTGGAATGATTTGAATGATTTCACTAAATTTTCTACAATTGTATTTGGCATTCTCGGAACTTTACTTAATATTCTATATCCTTTCGGATATACTGCTAGTTCTTCGAAATTTTCAAAACTCTCATAACCTAATATTTTAGCAATTATAGGTTCTTTTCTTAAATCTTCATGATTCAAATTTGATAATTGTTCTAATATTTCTTCTGCCATAGTATCATTTACTTGGTAATCCTTTACCAATAATAATTCTTCTTTTGCAAGTCCTCCTATTAATTCTTCTAATTGCATATTTACTAGTCTTCCATCATTTCCTAACTCATATATTTGTTTTTTTATTTCTTCAACTATCTTCATTACCATTTCTGCTCTTTGTATAACTGTTAGTACATTATCTAATGTAACAATATCATTAAACTCATATTCATTTAAGATACCTAATTTGTTATCATAAACTTTTCTGTATTTTTCTAGCGTCTGTATTGCTTGATTTGCCTTATTTAATACTGCTTCTGTATCTTCTAATATATATCTATAATTTTCTTTAAATACTGTTATTATATTTCTTCTTTGTGATATACTTATTACTAGCTCTCTTGTTTGCTTTGCCGTTCTTTCGGCTGTTCTGTGCCTCGTTCCTGTTTCAACTGTTGGAATTTGATAAGATGGTATTAATTGTGCATTTGCAAATAATATTTTTTTCATATCTCCACTTAAAACTATTGCACCATCCATTTTGGCTAACTCATACAATTTTGATGAAGTATAATCTTCATTTATAAAAAAGCCTCCATCTACTACTTCCTCTATTACTTCTTGTTTATCTGTAATTAACAATAGTGCTCCTGTTTTTGCCTTTAATATGTTGTCAAGGCCTTCTCTAATTGGTGTCCCTGGGGCTATTTTTTTTAATATTTCTGCTATTGGATCTTCCTTAACCGTACTCATTGTTACGTTCTACCTCCTTAAAGTATTTAAATTTTTCTACTTTATTTTAAGTATTCTTAGCATATCCCCTATACTCTTGACCCCTATTATATCTAATTTATAATTATCTTTCAAGACTTTTTTATTATTTTCTGGAATTATACATGCCTTAAATCCCAATTTTTCTGCTTCTTTCAACCTTTTTTCAATCAAATTTATTCTTCTTACTTCTCCTGTCAATCCAACTTCTCCCATTACTACTGTTGATTGCGGAATTGGTACATTTTTATATGATGATGCAACTGTCGCAATAATTCCTAAATCAGCCGCTGGTTCTGAAATTTTCATTCCCCCTGCAATATTTAAGTATACATCTTGATTTCCAAGTGATAGTCCTGCCTTTTTTTCTAATACTGCTATTAAAACCGCTAATCTATTATAATCAAAACCATTTGCAGTTCTTTTTGGCAATCCAAATACTGTTTGCGAAGTTAATGCTTGTACTTCTACTAATATTGGTCTTGTTCCCTCCACACTTGCTAATATGCATGAACCTGATGGATTGTCTTCTCTTTCTGTTATAAGTATGTCTGATGGGTTGGTTACTTCACACATTCCTTCTTCCCTCATCTCGAACATACCAATTTCGTTTGTAGAACCAAATCTATTTTTGACTGCTCTTAGTATTCTATATGTATTATATCTTTCTCCTTCAAGATATAGCACTGTATCTACCATATGTTCAAGCACTCTTGGTCCTGCTATATTTCCTTCTTTTGTTACATGTCCAATTATAATTGTTGTTATTTGCTGTGCTTTGCACATTCTCATTATTTGTGAAGTTATTTCTCTTACTTGACTTACACTTCCTGCTGCTGCAGTAATTTCATCTGAATACATAGTTTGAATTGAGTCTATTATTACAAGTTTTGGTTTCATATCTGAAATCGCATCTTTTATGACGTCAATATCTGTTTCTCCTAAAAACATTAAGTCTTGATTTTTTATTTCTAGCCTATCAGCTCTTAATTTTATTTGCTCTGCTGATTCCTCTCCTGATACATATAATACTTTTCCCTCTCCTTGGACTTTTTCGCATAATTGCAAAATCAATGTTGATTTACCTATACCAGGTTCTCCTCCAAGCAATATTAATGAGCCTTTTACTAATCCTCCACCTAAAACTCTATCTAGTTCTAAATATCCAGTTGATGTTCTATTTGCTTCTTGTCCAACATAACTATTTAAAGGTCTTGGTGTGTTATTTATCTTTTTTTCTATTTTATTTGTTTCAGTATATTTTTCTATTTTTTGTTCATAAAATGTGTTCCAACTGTTACAAGCGGGACATTTTCCCAACCATTTTGGTGATTCATTCCCACATTCACTACATACAAAAATTGTTTTTGCTTTTGCCATTTTTTCTCCCTTCTTTTGCTATATATCTGAGCACATTCGCGACCAAAAGCGGACATTAATAGCATTGACACTTATTAGAACATTTTAAGGTCTGTTTTTTTGTTCGCGTGCGAAATTTACCTTGCAAATTTCTATACATTGTTATTTTTATATTATAGGAAGTTCTTCGAACTTCCTATAATATAACGCTTTTTTCGTCCCATATTAATGGTTATATTATCATATTTCATAGTAAATTACAATAGTTGGCATTTATTTCCTTTGATTTTGCTTCTGCTTCATGTTATCATATTTATAAGATAGTTTATTTTAATATTTTATGGAGCTTTATCACTCCTATGGAGGTATTTATGCAAAAATTTTTTTCAGAATTCAAACAGCTAGATAAAGAAACATATAGAATAATGAAATACGGTTTACTATTTTCTGGCATTGTTTGTCTAGCAGCTGTTGGCGTTTTACTTTTTTACATATTTTTAGAAGCTCAATTTTTATATCATCTAGGTTTGAGTTTACTTAAATCAAGTTTCACTTTCGCCGTAGAATTTATTGTTTGTGGCATTATTGTAGACTTTATTAAAAATAAAGGAATTTAAAATGGGATTTTAGTCCCATTTTTCTATTGACTTTTTACCTTTTTATATTTAGAATAGTTTTATAATTTATTAATCATTACATATATTAAGGAAGGTGGTGATAATATGGAAACATATGATGATAGCAACGCTATTCATACTATGGATACAAACCAAGTTCTTACTAATACTTTTTTTAGAATGTTTTTAGGCCTACTTGCAAGTGCATTAACTGCCTTATATGTTTATAAATCAGGATTATATATATCTGTTCTTACAAGTGGTAGTTATATAGCTTTAGGTCTTGTAGAAATTGCTGTTGTTTTAATTTTTTCTTTATTGTTTAAAAAACTTTCACCAACAGCTGTTACACTTTTATTTTTTACTTATGCCTTCATAAATGGCTTTACCTTATCTGTTATTTTTGTAGCTTATGAAATGACTTCTATTGTTTATGCCCTTGCAGGTACTGCCGTTTTATTTGGACTCTTGTCTCTAATTGGTTACAAAACCGATAAAGATATTTCAAATTGGGGTACTATTTTGACTGTTGCCCTTTTGGTTGGTATTATTTTAACTATTGTTAACATATTTGTTGGAAGTTCTATGTTAGATATCGCTTTAGATTGGGCTATTTTGTTTATCTTTTTTGGTTTAACTATTTATGATATGAATAAAATTAAACTTATGCAACAAGCTGGATTTTGCGAGGATGAAAAGTTGTATGTTTATGGTGCTATGGAATTGTACTTAGATTTTATTAATATTTTTCTTCGTATTTTGTCTTTGTTTGGAAAGCGTAGAAATTAGTCCTATAAAAATTTTTGGACTTTTTTTCAAAAAAGCCTTGAATTTGTTTTTTAAATGTGCTATTATATATAAGCATTTAGCAGTTAAAACATTTATCGAGGCGTAGCGCAGTTGGTAGCGCGCGTGGTTTGGGACCATGAGGTCGCAGGTTCGATCCCTGTCGCCTCGACCATATTAAAGGATTTTTTAAGAAATTCTAGAAAATTTCAAAAAAGTCTAAAATGTGAAAAGACACATGTTTGTAAGATTACAGCATGTGTCTTTAATTTTATCAAATTCTATAAAATTCTTGAAAATACCGAAAAAATTTCAAAAATAAATTTCAAGAATTATTTTTTATCTAAAAAAATTTTAAGAAAATTTCAAGAATAGCAATCTCTTATCCCATCTGGATTAGGAGGAATTTCAATGTTAACTTTTGTACCACATAAAATTAAAGAAGATTATCGAAAAGTTGAATTTTTTCGAGTAAACAAAGAACTTTGCAATAATAAGATTTACAAAGATTTATCTCCTACAGCAATTCTATTATATTCGCTATTATGTGATAGATTATCACTTACCTATACTAATGAATTAACAAATAATATTCCAAAATGTAAAAAACATTATTATGATGAAGATGAAAATATGTATATAATTTTTACGAGAATCGATTTAGAAGAAAAATTACATGTTGGTAAGTCAGCTATTAGTTCTGCATTTGAACAACTAAATAAAGCTAATTTAATTAGAGAAAAAAGACAAGAAAAAAATAAGCCTAATAGAATTTATGTAGGAAAAACTGTATCAGAAATAAAAGAAGAATTTATAAATGTGAAGTCTGAAAATCAAACTTTCGGAAGTCCGTTTTTCAGTTATCAGGATGTTCGAAAATCAGACACAAATAAAAATAATAGATTAAATTCAAGGAATAAATATAACACATTTTATAATTATGAAGGTCGAGATTATTCTGATATGGATTGGTCAAAATTATATGCAAATAATAATTGGAATTAGGAGGAATTTTTATTATGGAAAATGTAAAAAGTAAAATTACTTATCATCAAGAAGGAGATTATTTAATACCAAATTTAACGGTTTCAAATGATGAAAATGAAAACTATCAAATTGGAAAATATGGGTACTTAAGATTGAGCTATTTAAAAAATCATAAAAAAGGCGAATATGAATTATTAAAAATTAGTTGTGTTTTAATAAAACATCTTATTGAAGTTGATATACAAGCTAAAGAAAAGGTTAAATTATTAATAGGTCAATTTAAAGAATGGGAAAATATATATGAAGATTTAAAAGATACTAATCCTCTAGAGTGGGTTGGAAAAATGAATAATGTAAAAAATCGTGCTGAAGAAATTGTTTTAAAAGAATTAATTTATGTTTAAATTTTAGGAGGATTTGTAATGAGTAATTTAAGAGAAGTTAATGATGATATTTTGAAAGATTGGTTATTATTCAGAGAAGATGAACTTTCTTCTTTAACTTGTGATGAGAATAGAAAACATTGGGTTTATTTTGATGAGATTTCTGAAAGAATTCTAAAGAATATTCCTAAACAAAATAGAGCTTATATACAAAAACAACTCAACTTGCTTGATAATAATTTTATGGATTATATTGGATATTGGAATGAGAAGTATTATAGAAATGGGTTTTGTGATGGAGTGCAGTTGATTGAATGGTGTGTAGAGAAATAGTTAAAGCGAGCAAATAAAATTGCTCACTTTCATTTATTTGGTACTAATTATTTCTTCTATTAGTTTCCATTTCCATACATATCCTAAATCACTATCTGCATTGATTCTACCACTATAAATGCCTAATTCATGTGTTATTGGTCCTCCATATATTGCAAAGCCATTTGCTTGTCTATCAAATCCATTAGCACTATGATATATTACAGGTGAACCTGATTGACCTTTTCTTGTTTTAGCATCAATTAAAAACGCAGGTAATTGTTCTCCATTTATTTCTATATCTAAATCTGGATCACTGGCTACCGTTCCTGTAGACCATATTGCATATCTTCCTTCTTTAGGCCTTACATTATATCCAAAAGGATATCCTATTATAAATACATTTTCAGTTACAATTGGTGAATAAGAACTATGAATATTATAACAAAAAAGATTTTGATCGAATGTTCCTAAGTTCAATGCAATAACATCTACTTTATTTTTGTATATTGGATGTTCCATCCATAATGGCTCTCCATTTGCATTATATAAATCATAACTAATATTAGACCACTTATAATAGTTGTTTTCTCTATATGGAAACCAAATTTTTATCTTATTAGGAATTCCTGCATTTACTTGATCTAAACACTTATTAGTTTGGTTATCTCTTCCGGTTACCACATGCCTATTTGTAATTAAATATATTTCACTACCTTGATTAATAAGAAAACCTGTTGCCGTAGCTAACTCGGTTTCGTTAAATAGAATAGATATGTATATTGATTTTAAAGAGTTTATATTTATATTCATAATTGTTCCGTCCCTTTTTAATAAAATTTGATTATATATTTATCTTGCTAATAATAGTTGAAGAAAGCAAGCGATCTTTGAAAATCTCTTACTTCTACTCTAAATATATACTTATATTCTAGTTAAATCTAAAATCCATTCAACCCAACCTCTAATAGTAGAAGCTCTCCTTTTATATGTACTTTCGCTTTCAATTTTATACAAATCACAATATTTCATTATCTCTATCGTATCCAAAGTCGTAGGTTTTTCAGAATTTCCAAAATATAATCTTAAATAATCATAAAAAGCTCTATGTTTTAAAATTAATTTAACAAATTCTAACTGCCTTTGTTTATATCGTAAATTTAAAATTCTTCTGCCTAATTCAGTTAATTCAAATACTATATTTCCATCATTTCTATTTTTATTTACTAACCCTAAATATCTTGCCGCATCAGTATAATAATTGGTTTGTCTTTCATCAAATGCATAATTTTCAGTAATATCATTTTTTGTTTTGGGCTCATCTAATAATAATTCGCAAAGATTGATTACCCTATCAAATGAATCTGCTTGTGGAAATGCTATCTCTGGTTCTTCAACAAATTCGTTAATATTATTAAATATTTCTTGAATATCCTGTATATCTATTTCTGTATCTTCTATGCTATATTTTTTGCTCTTAACAAATTTAATAGAACTATAATCTTCATCATTTTCAAATTTATATTCATAAACATTAAAAATTCCATTTGAATAAACCATATATACAGGTCTAACTGGTTTGTTTATTTTACTTTTCCAAAGCCTATATGGATAGTACAATTGTCTAACCATAAAATCATCTGAAATTACATTTTTAGCTTCAACTAATGCCAAGCTATTTATCCCTTCAAAACCACCGTCTATTTCAATTCTTGAATTTTGAACTGAAACATTAATATATTCAGCTTCGTTTTCATTTTTACTAATTTTAAATTCGAAATTACCAGAACCCATTTTTCCACTTATAGTTGGAACAAGGTCTTCTTCATCTAAAAAATTTTCTAGTATTTGTGTTATATATGCACAATTAATTGCTATCGCTTCACTTGTTATATTGTTATAGTCTAAACTTTGAATATATTCAGGAAAACTAATTTTAATAATTTCTTCATCTTCTGTTTCTTCAAATTTCTTATAAGTTTGAAATCTTGCAATCATGTAACTATTACTTGTAATAGGCAATATTGCTAAATTATTGTCCTTAAATAATTCTGGTAAGTTTGCACTATTATCAAATTTTGTCATTAGTCTAGCTTCTCTATATTCATTTATTTGTTTAGCAGTTATCTTAAAATATCCATTTTGATTAATTTCTTCTAAGATATTATATTTATCAAATAATAATTGCCAAGCTTCTTTATTAGTTGTGCATCTACTCATAATTTCTTATTAACACCTCACTTACAGCCCCTCTATTATTACCATTACTATTAATCGCTCTTTTAGCTTTAATAGTAACGATATTATAGTCTTTATATAGTTCTCTAATAAATTCACAATCTGAATTTGATAATAAAAATTTAACACCTTTTTTATTAAGTGTATCACATAATTCTTTTAATCTTATTTGTTCATTTTCTCCAAATCCACTTTCATTGTAGCCTGTAAAATTAGAGGTTTTAGATATTGGAGCATAAGGTGGATCAAAATAAACAAAATCATCTCTTTTAGCATTTTTAACTGTCTTTTCAAAATCGACATTCAAAAATTTAATGTTAGATTCATTAAAATATTTATGTACTGCCCTTAATGTAATTTCATTAACTATGTTTGGATTTTTATAACTACCAAATGGAGAATTAAATTCTCCCATACTATTAACTCTATATAATCCGTTGTAGCAAGTTTTATTTAAATATAAAATTCTAGCAGCTCTATCTATACCAGTCAGTTTATTGTATTTTTTTGGTTCTCTATCCAATTCTCTAATTCTATAATAACATTCTGAGGTGTTTGAATAAACATTCGTATCAGATAGTTTACCAATTAATTCTTCAACATTATTTTGTATTACACTATATAAATTTATCAATTCTTTATTAATATCATTTATCACTGCTTGTTTGGGTTGAAGTTCAAATAATACTGCACCACCACCAACAAAAGGTTCAAAATATGTATTAAATTTTTTTGGAGAATACTTTTTTATTTCAGGTAATAATTGTCTTTTTCCGCCAACCCATTTTACAACAGGTGCAACTAATTTATTTGTTTTTTGTACAGCCATTATGAACCTCCTTTCCAATTTTCAAAAGTATAATATCACAACTAAAAAAAATAATCAACACTTTTGTCAAAACTTTTGTTTGCTAGTTTTCTAAAATGTGATTGTTTTAAGTATTTCAAGTTAGATTTTTATTTTTCAACATCTATATGATGTGTTTATAATCTTATACATTTTGAGCACATTGTTTAAATACTCTTTATCTATCATTTTTATGTTTTGGCAAGTACAGGGTTTGGGATTTTATCCCATTGTATAGAATTCCGTGTGAACGAATTCAATGCTTGCTAGCTAGGACAAGATTTTACTTTTTAGCATATTTTATTGATTGAATTTAGGTACGTAAAATGTACTTAAAAATTTAATATAAATACATTTTTTTCGTACTTAAAATGAATTTTGTCTCTATAATTTAGTTCTAGATCCTTTCTTAATTAGGTGCAAAAAAAAGAGCAATATTTTATAAATATTACCCTTTAAATAAATTAAACACTACCTTTTATTAGATCTTTCTTGCAATAACTTCAATAGTATTCCAGTGCTTCATTTTACCTTCTGCAGTTGGTTTGTTTTTTTCTATCTCTTGGATTTCTAAAATTTCAAAATCCTTAAACAATTTTATTACTTCTTCTTTGCTATGAAAAGTTCTTTTATCATCTATAGTATTCCATTCATCCTTAATACCAAAAAAATTACCAACAAAATATCCATTAGAATTTATATTTAAACAAATTTCTTTCCACATTTTATTAAAATATTCTTTTTTACAAAAAGGTAAACTATTATTGGATATTAGTAAATCACATTTTGATAGTTTCAATTTCTCAAATCTCTGAACTTCAAATTTTAATTTTCCTTGTTCTTCATCAGATAATTTACTTCTAATTATTTCTTCTACATCAGATGAATCAATTGCAAATACATTCCAATTGTTTTTTATCAAGAAAACTGTATCACTAACTGAACCACATCCTAAGTCTATAACATTTCCATATTTATTATACCTTTCTATAAAATATATTATATTTTTTCTTGGTGGTTTATTCTTAGTTATTTCGTGTAAATTTTTCCAGTCCCTCATAATATATCTTCTCCTACAATTAAATTTTATGGTAGATAATACAACTTACCATCTTTAGAAATTAATTTTACATCTTTATTAAAACTATCTGAAATACTAAATTTCGCATTAAGATCATAATTTAAAGTTTGTTCTTCTATCATTGCTTTTGTTTGTTCTGATAATGTACTAAAATTAAAATCATCTTTAAATAATCCAGGAATCCAATGTATAGCTCCATCTAATCCTTTTCTTTTTCTTCGAGCTGTTTCTAAATCGATTCCTAACTTTTTAGTTACATTTTCATGCCATGATACTAAAGAATTACGAACATCAGTTACTTGTTTGGTATATGTATTTAAAACTACATTTAATTGTTCTTCTGATATTGTTCCTAAATATAAAATGTTTTTTAGTTCAGTTATTTTATATAATATCTCTATAAGCATTTTTTGATAATTATACCAATTTTGTACTTCCTTTAAGGCTTGATTATATTCTTTATAATCTAAATCTTCTCTTTTAATATGTTCTTTTATCATTAAATTTGCTTGTCCAAGAAGTTCTATACAAGTTTGTTCCAATGTATTTAATTTATCTATGTCTAAATCTCTAAGTCGTTTATTTTCTAAAATTTCAGTTTGAAATGTAGATATCCTCTTTATTTGTATTAGCAGTGCTAATATTTTACTTTTATATTCAGTGTCCTGAAAATTACTAATCTTTAAAATTTCATCATTTATTTTAGCAAGTTCTGAATTTATTTGTGCCATATAATATTGTCCCACTATCATTGAAGTTATATTAATACCAGTTGAAACACTATTTGCAATTACTTGACTAGATTGATTAACTGCAACAAAATTAGCCTGTCCCTGTATACCATTATTGCCATGATATATTCCCCTTACAGCACCATTCATACTTTTAGAATTTGTTAAAGTAGCTCCTGCTGGAATAATTGCTTGGTATACAACATCTGAAGTTGATTTAACAACATTGTTAGCTGATATACCAGTTTGCATTAAGTTAGGTATTAAATTATTAACATGTGCTAACAATTTTTTCGGCAATATATTATAGGAAATTAAATTTTAAAAAATTTTTTAATTTAAAATGTCCCTTTTTTAACTTTTCCAGTGCTGTTATTTATAGACAGAAAAATAAAAATCAAAAAAATTTTAAATTAAATGTATCCTTTTTTTATTTTGTAGTGCTGTTCCTTATAGAAGAATAAAATTTTCAAGAATTTTAAAAACTTAATATTGCATTATTAAAGATCGTACAAGATTTTTAATAATTTTAATTTCAAGAAAAACCATTGACTTTGCATAGATGTTATGTTAAATTTGGACTCGAAGGGTGACCATAGCATACCAAATAACTTAAACATCATGCAAAAAAGGTTTAAGTTAAGGAGGTATGATTATGGAAAAACTTGATAATATAGTTATGTATTCGCCAGAAGATGTGAGAAAACTTCTGCATTTAGGAAACACTAAATGTTTAGAATTATTCAATTCTGAAGATTTTCCAAGCATAAAAATCGGACGAGCATTTTGGGTAAAAGCAGATTGTTTGGAGAGATTTTTAAGTGAAAAACATGTTGTTGGAAATAAAAATGAAGATCTATTCTAACGGACAAATAAATCTTCAAAAAATAACTATTTACAGGAACACCCTGTACTACATAGATTATACATTAAAAATTTTATAGGTACAAGAGTAAAGCAGGGTAGTTTCTTCCTAAAATAAGGAGGTACTAAATGCAACACTCAAAAGGAATTACAGTTGGAACATATACAATAAAAACAAAGAAAAAGGTAAACACCTTGCCTATCTGTCCAACTTGTAAGAATTGTAAAGATAGGTCAATTTGTAGCAATAGAAAAAAACTTACCAAATGTTCTATATGTAAAAATTGTTCAAATGCAACAGAATGTGATATTTACTATATTTCATCTTGTTCAAAAGCAATATTAAATTTAGGAAGAAGTCCACAAACAGGAAAAGAAATTAAGAAAACTTTTACTGGAAAAACTGAAGATGAAGCATTATACAAACTTTATCAATTTAAAGATAATGTAAAAAGAAATGGTCTTCCTAAAAATATTGTACAAAAAACTATGGTTACAATCTATAGTTTAGGATGTCAAATGGAAGAAATCAAAAAGTCTAGAGGTAAAATTGGAACAAATGCATATAGAACAAATATTAGTAAATTAAAAAGGATCTCAAATTATGAGTTTTCTAATATTCCTATTGAAAAAGTAAAAAAAGAAAGCATTGAAGATTTCCTAGAAGATGAAAGAAACAAATCTAATTCTATAATCAAAAAAGATTATGGTATGCTTGCTAGAATATATGATTATGCTGAGGAAAATGATTATATCAAAAAGAACTTTTTCAGAGGATTTAACAAAATTGAAAAAACTCAAAGTAAGATTGCTACAAAACAGGTTAATCCAATGACATTTGATGAAGAAAAAAGATTTAAAGAATACTTAATGAATGATACTCATCCATATAAAAATCTTATCTTAATTGAATTGTACACTGGAATGAGATTAGGAGAAACATTAGCACTAGATATATCAGATATTGATATAAAAAGTGATACAATTCGAGTTAGTAAAATACTGACACATGATGAAAATCATAAACCTTACATACATGATTCTGCCTTATCTCAAACAAAAGATGGCGCTAGACTTGTTCAGATTAATGATGCTTTTAAAAACAATGTTATTGAAGCAATTAGAATTGCAGAAACAAACGAAAATAACAAAGAAAAATTATTATTCTGTCAAGATAATGGCTCACTTATTTTAGAAAGTAGTGTAAATAGTTATTTAAAAAGAGTTGCAAAAGAAATTGGTTTAAGTTATTGGAAACAATTTAGTTCTCATAGATTAAGACATACATTTGCAACAAGGTGTATTGAAGCAGGTATTTCTCTTCCTGTACTTCAAACATTAATGGGACATCATGATATTCAGACTACCATTAATGAATATGGTAAAGTATTTAATTTTTACCAAAGAAAAGAGAAAGAAAAATATATTAATTATGTAACAGATGGAATAAGTGAGATGTAAAGCTAATTTGAATAGATAAAAAATAATAAAAATTTAAAGGTCAAATTTCAAGAATAGAATTAAAACTTGGAAATGCAGTAATTGCAATAGATATGTGTCTTTCCGAGGTAGTCACCTCGACCATATTTAATCAGTAAATTCAATTTACTGTTTATTTTTTTGTCATAATTCAAGAGAATTTATAAAAAGTTAAAAACTAGCAAATATGCTATTTTCAAAGCAATTTTGAAGATTGGCATATTTTTTTATATTCAAGAAAAATTATTTTGACTGCTTATAAATTCTAGAAAATTACCCTATTTCTCTCTGGAAAGTATTTCTGGAAAATTTTTATATGAGTTTCTGGAATTTCTGGAAAGTAAAAAAAGTTATTTATTTCAATGAATTTATAGTTTTCCAAATATTTTGAAAGGAGAACTTATCTATGGAATTTACCCCATATAAAATTAATGAAACTTTAAACTATATGTTTTACCAAGTTTCTATGGAACTATTTTTTAATACAAAATATAAACATTTATCTCTTGAGGCTAAAGTATTATATGGACTATTACTTAGTCAATTAACATTATCTATCAAAAATAATTGGCAAGATGAAAATGGCAATGTTTATATAATACTTACAAGAGAAAAAGCACAAGAATTACTTAATATATCTGATAAAACCGCAACTAAAGCATTTAAGCAATTAAATAAATGCAAACTAATTTATGAAAAGAAACAAGGACAAACTAAACCTAATCTTATTTATGTTGGAAAAATTGAACATGATGATAATATTCCTAATATGATTCGTAAAAATTATGATTCTAGAGTCGGAAAAAATACGATTCATGACTCGGAAAATTTACGACCTAACTATAATAATAAAAACTATAATAATAGAACTAATAAGAATTTTTCAAAATTTGATCAACGATGTTATGCAGAAGGAGAATTAGATTTTTTATATGCAAATAACCCAAATGCATTATGTGATAACTAAAAATTTTAATATTTTTTACAAATTTACTAAATTTTATGGTACAATATTCAAAAAATAAATATAAGGAGTAGTAAGAAATGTCTGTAAAAGAAGCAAATGAAATTACAATTAAGGTAACTTGTTCAAAAGAACAATTAATTAAACACTTAGCGAAAAAAGGATTTAGTGAAGGTAGAAAATTTACACTTGATGATTACTATCTAATTCCGAAAAACTTGAAATTAGATGAATTAACAACAAGAGAGATTTTATCTAAAGCAGTTATCATAAGATATATTGTTGATGATGGACGAATAATACAAAAAATTACATTTAAAAAGAAAAACATTAATTCCAATGGAGAAATATTAAGCCAAAAAGCAATTAATTGTGATGTATTAGATTATAAAGCTGGAATAAACTTATTTAATGAACTTGGTTATTATGAAATTATGAATCTTAAAGAAAGTGATGTAATTTATTACAAAGATAAACTTGAATTAGCAATAAAATTTATAGAAAATAGTAGCACTTTAATTGAAATTGAAACTGATGAAAATTTTGAAACTATTGGAGAATTAAAAAAATTAGTAGTGAATTTAGAAATACCAATAGAAAAAGATAATTTCTTTGTTAAAAAAGCAGAAAACGAATTGAATAAAATTTTAAAGAGATAAAAATTAAATTATAGAGATATTAGGATGTATACCCTAATGTCTTTTTTTATTTAAAAAATTAAAAATGGAGGAATTGAAAATGGAAAATAAAATTAATAATAAAATAACATATCATCAAGAAGGAGATTATTTAATACCAGATATAAAACTGCCCGAAGAAAATAAAAAATATAAAAATAAAACAATTGGTAAATATGGCAGATTAAGATTAGATTATATTAAAGAAAATAAGAAAGGATTATATAACCAATTACTAATTGAAAACAAATTATTTGAACATCTAGTTGATACAAATGATGAAGCAAAAAAAACAAGTAAAGTTAATTACAAATCAAATTGCAGAGCAAGAACATACTAACGAATATCAAAAAGGACAAGATGCTTTAGATTGGGTTTGTGCTATGAATAATGCACAAGCAAGAGCAGAAGAAATTGTCTTTAAAGAATTAATTTATGTATAGAGGGATTTACAATGGAAGAAAAATTAAAACCATTTATAGAAGAATATACTGATGACTTTTACGAAAGTATTGAAGATATAAGAAAATATTTGAATAAACACAATCAAAAATATAAAGATATCCAAGACAAAATCCATAAAATTATGGATAGAAATTTAAATATACAAAAACTACTTGCTGAAACTCATTTAGAAGATGGATTAAGTGCAGGAGAATGTAAAGATTTATCTCAAGTTATTGTTTTATACAATAATTTACAGGATATTTTAGAGAAAGAAATTTATTTTAAAGGTGGTATGGATTCATATTATTATTTTAAAAGGATTGGAGTAATAAAATAAATAAGTTAAAGGACTGAATATTCAGCCCTTTACTTGTTATATTATATTTTTTCGCATAGAAATAATTCTATTTTTATAGTTTTCTGTACTAATTTCTAATTCTTTAATCTGAATTTTATATAAATCTTCTAATTTTTGCTTTTGACTTTCTGATAATCCTTTAGTTAAATAAAATATGTTTTTCTTGCTAATCCCTTTTTGTTCAAGTTCTTCTTGAATTTTTAATAATTTTACTTTTTCCTTATCTTCCTCAAATTTAATATTATTAATAAATGATTTATTATTTTTTTCTTCCCTAGAATTAGTATTTGAATAATCCTGTATCAAATCACCTTGTACAAATAACTTTTTAAAAAAGTTCACTATTTTGGCTAAAAAACCTTTATTATTTATAATCTGTAAACTTGTTTCATTTGTATTATCCATAATTACCTCCTAATTAATTATCTAAAGATTTCTGATCATTACTATGCATTTGTTGTTCATATTCTTGTGCTAAATCTTTAGCCTGAGCATTTCTATCTCTTGCTATAGCTTTTTGTGTTGCACTTCTAAATATACTTGATAAAAATTTATCTCTATTTTCAATTTCTTTATAGGCTTGAGGCATAACTTGTCCTATTTGTTCCATTGTTTGTACTTTTCTTTCTCTTGTATCTACTATAATTTCTTTGCTTTTTCCATCTTTACCCTTAATTGTTTGTTTAACCTCTTTTTGTTGTGCTCTTGCATCTGCTTTACAAAGTTCTAAAAGTAATTGATAGTCTTCTAAACTTGGAACATAAGAAGCATCAAATTCTCCTGAAAATACTTTTGATTGAACATCATCCATATCTACAGATATATTAATTGGTTGCCCTTTAAAGTCCATAAATTTTGGAGCTGTACCATCATTATTTAAAGCATAACAAATATGTCTAATTTTTAATTTATTCGCATTGTTTATTGCATTATTTTTATCATCAACTTCTTTGTTACCTGTACGAGTTGGTAGATAACTTGGATATCCCAATTTGTCAAAATCATATTTGTTTTGAACTATAATTTCTCCAACTGTACTAGGATTAACTTCTCTAAAAAAGGCATGTGATTTGTCTTTTTGAGGAAGATTATTTTTATAATTTATAAAATCATCATGGTGTCCTATAAAGAAACCTATTTGTGCAATTTCATCTTCACTATAGCCTAATCTTGTAAGTATTGGAGTTGCAATATCAACAGAATGCATAGCATGATTATAGAAATTTTGTTGTTTTGTTCTTGGATTAAATCCAACAACATCAGGTTTTCCTATGTCGTGGAAGAATGCTGCGACTTTTAATTTTTTCGCTTGTTCATCTGTTAATCCTGTTGTATCAACAGCTTCTACTGTATGTAGTGTATGTTGCCATAAATCATAACAATGATGCATATTCTTTTGTTCAAAGCCAACCATTCTTGATACCTCAGGTCCATATTCTTTTTCTAGTTCTTCAAAAGTTTTTGATGAAAAGTATTCAACAACATCATCTCTTAATAAATCATTTTCAAATATTTTTCTTCTATCTTCTTGCCCTAAGACTTGTTCTTGTTCACCATTCATTATGGCTTCTAATTGACTGCTAGTTAATGCTTTTATCGATAAAGGACCATACTTACTTTTATAATCTTCATAATCCTCTATTATTGTATTTACTCCATCTCGATCATCAAAGGAGATAAGTTTATCACCTATCCTTATTTTGTGATAATGTACAGTTTGATACGTATGTTCAAATCCATCTATTCCATCATTATATTCAGCTTCCCAAAAATCGGTGACATCTAATTCATCTTCAGAAGAATCAATATACTCATCTTTCCCTCTTAATTGCTCTAATAATGTTAAAGCTTCACTTCTAGTAAAAAAATCATATTTAATATCTTCTTTATCTTCTTTTGTTTTTGCACTTTCTATATATTTCATTTTATCTAATACTATTTTTTTCTTAATTGCTTTTAAGCTATTATCTTTTTTCTCTTCTAATGAAGATAAATCAAATTCTTTACCATTTTTAATAAAATTAGATACTTTTTCTTTATCTTCTTCATCTTCTACTCTAATCATTCCTAAATCAAAAACATTATCTTGATAAAATACTTCAGACTGCTCATTATAACTTGAAGTTTCAACTGTTATCATCTTTCCATCAATTTTAAATGTCATACTAAAATTATCTGGATCATCTGGATATGTTCCCAAAGAGTCCACAGAAAGAAAATCTTTCCCATCTATAAATCCTTTTTCCTCAAGAATTTGTTTAAAAAATATAATTTCATCACTACTAATATTCAATTCTTTTTGAGGATTCTCTGGGTCATATTTTCCGTTTTGAAGCATTTCAATAGATTTCTGAAGCTTCTTTAATACAATATTTTTTTGAATCTCTTCCATTTCCTTCATCATTTTTTTTAATTCTTCCATTGTTTTCTCCTTAAAAAATATATTTTCATATAAATGATATTTTATGCAGATTGTTTCAAGACTTTTATTCTTTGCTTTTTTTCATTAATTTCTTTATCATATAATTGTTGTAATTTGTTAATTTGTTCATCTGTTAAATCAATAGCCTTAATTTCACCATTATCAAGTTTTATTTTTAATGCATAAATACTGGTATCTATTTCTGCTTTTATGTTTTTTAAAAAACTTTCTTTCCTATAATGCTCGCTTTTTTCATCGATAGTAATATTTCTTGTTTTTTCAGTTAAAATATCTTTTTTTTCATTTTTAAAAAACACTTTTTTTATTTTATTTATAATATTTTTTATCCATGATTCTTTTTTTATTATTAAAGAATTATTTTCTTTCATTTAATCTTCTCCTATTTTTGATTCTCTTTTGAATTTTCTAATTGATTAATTTCTGTATTTAACGCTTTTAGTTCCTCAACTGAACTCTGTAATTTTAGGGCTTTTTCTTCATGAATATCTTTATTATCTTTTAACTTTCCTAATATAACACTCTTTTCTTTTTCTAATAATATAATTTTATGTTCTATTTCTTCTAATTCAGCCTGCTTTTGTTCATCTGTTTTTGAATTCCATAAATCAATTTGTTTTTGGTTAACTATCCTTCCATTTTTTTCTATTGGTTTTGGGCCTTCTTGTATTGTTATTTTTTGTTGTTTTAGCTTTTCAACATCCTGCTTCTTCGTTTACTTCTCTTCTTAAGCCTCTTCCATATTTTCATTTTCTTCAATACCACCTCCCACAAGTTTGTATTCATTTTTATTTTTTTATTTAGTATTGCAATTTTACCTTTTTCATTAAATAAAGCTGAACAATTTTCAAAGAATGAAAATATATTAATTGTTGCTCATGGAGGTACTCTTCGTATCACTTCATATTATTTGAGAATTAGAAAATAACTATTTTCTATTAAAGTAGCATGGAAACCTTATTCTTTCCATGCTATTTTTTTGCTCTAATAAATAAAAAATATGGTCTATCATATTGATTAATATATTTGGGTATAATTTTTATAGCTTCTTCATCAGGTATTGGCTCTAAAATTTCATCAATTTTAAATCCAGAATTAACCAATCCATTTATTAAGCTACTAAAATTTCTATGATATTTTTTTACCATAACACCATTCCATTCTTTTTCTCTTATACCTTCTCTGTTATAATCTGATACAAGTAAAAACCATTTTCCATTAATTTCTGTATAATTTTTTTTCATCCAGGGCTCGAATTTATTAGCTATTCTTAAAGGATGATCAATAGAAAAAATTAGTATCCCATCTTCATTTAGTAAATCGTATATATCTTTTATTAATTTATCGTAGTTTTTAACATAGTGAATAGCTAAAGAAGAAATAACTACATCAAATTTTTCTTCCAACTTACCTATGTCTTCCATAGCCATCAATTTGTAACTTATTCCTTTATCTTTATTGTTATTCATTGCTATTTTTAGCATGTGTTCAGATATATCAATTCCCAATACTGCTTTTGCTCCTAGTTTTCTACAGTATATGTCATTTTCTCCATATCCACACCCTAAATCAAGAACCTTCTTATTATTTAAATCCGGGATTAGTTTTCTAAAGTTAGGTATTTCAACTAAATCATTTGCATTTTTTCCTCTATTTTCATATCTCATTTTGTCATATGCTTCTGAAAAAATTTTAATATCATATATATTCTGTTTCATAAAGTTTTCTCTCCTATCTCTATTTTATTATACTATTTATTTCGTAATGTTGTTTAAATTTTTGTAAGCAAAACTGCTATGGCATAAAAATCTATGTACTTACATGCTTAATGTAAACAAATCTAATTTCTCTTTTTACCTACTTTTATGTATTTTCTTTCATCCATTTATTAAATTCTTCTTCTGTAATTATATTTGATTTATATTCCTTTATTTTAGCTTGTGCAGATTTTTTCCAGTTATCAAAACTTTCTTTATCTGCTTGTGTAGCATTAGGGTTTCTAGAAAGTACCATCAATCTCTTTTGATAAGTTCTTCTATATAACAATAATCCTTCAATATCTTGAATGTTTTTAGTATATGTAGTTCTAGCACTTAGTTCTCTACACTTTTTTGTATTCCCTTTTGCTGTGGACAAATCACAATATATTTCTGCATTTCTATTTACAGGTATAAAATATCTGCCACAATTCTTACATATTTTTATTGGTGTTGAAAGTACTAGCAATTTCATATTGTTAAGAATTCTCCTCCTCCTCCATAAGCATAACTAGCTATAAAAATATCAATACCATTGCAATTTTACTTGCATTTCTTGCTTTATCAATATTTATTTTTCTTTCATAAACTATTTCCAATCTTTAATTCGTTCTTTAAAATCTTCAAAATCAATCAACTTCCAAGACCAATTCTTATCACTTTCTGTTCCAGGAAGATTAATTCTCGCAGTTTCATCTAGCCCTAAAATATCTTGAACCATAATAATTGGCATTTTAGCCTTACACTTTAGCAAATACTGCATAATTCCAATATTAACATTAATATCATAACACTCGTTTCTTCTTAAAAATTCTTTTAGTTTCCATTTATGCTCATCATCAAGAGTTTTATACCATCCATAAATTGTATTACAATCATGATTTCCTGGAAATATTAGTACATTTTCATCCTCATTATCTTTATCATAGCAATTATCTAAATCAATTGAAAATTGCAATATTTTTTGTCTTGTAAAACCATATCGTTTTCTTAATTTAACTGTTTCTTCTCTAATTTCGCCCAAGTCTTCAACTATTAGATTATCTGCATTAATACTTTTATCTTTAAATAATTCGTCAAAAAATCCATAACTTACACCATCTGTATAAAATCCTTCTTTTCCTGTTTTTCCAATTGGAATTTTAAAAAATGAATCATATCCTCTAAAATAATCTACTCTAACTTTATCGAATAATTTTAAATGATATTTAAATCTTTTTATTAAATATTGGTAATTGTCTTTTTTTAAGTTTTCTACATTGTATACAGGACTATTCCATCTTTGACCATTCTCATTAAAATAGTCTGGTGGTGTTCCTGATTCGAATGTGAATTTTCCATTTTCCATTTCGAAACATTCTGGATTATATTGTGTTTCTACTGATTCAAATACTGGATATACTGGCATATCACCTATTATTTCTATACCTTTTGAATTTGCATATTGCTTTAACTCCATCCATTGTTTATATGCAATATATTGTAGAAATAAATAATATTCTTTGTTGTAGTTACTTCTTTCACTTGAAAATTCAGCATATTCATTCATTTCTTTTAGTTTTATAAATTCTTCATACTCACTATCTGGTTTAAAATTTTTAAATGCTTCTTCATAATATTTTTGTTTGAAATTGTCATATACTGCTCTGCCTTTGTTTTCTCTTGTTTCAGCTTTTTGTATCAATCCTTGTTCTTTCAATTTATCTAATGAGATATAGTCCTCTTCTAATGCATAATAGCTTATTGGTGAATATGGATGTTTGTCACATTCGTTTATTGGCAACACTTCCCAGTATTTTATATTATTTTCGCTTAATATGTTTATAAATTGATATGCTTCATATCCAAAGTCTCCAATTCCATATTTGCTTGGAAGTGAAAATATTGGTAACAAAATTCCTTTTTCTTTCATATATCTTTTGTTCCTTTCTTTAATTTAGTTGCATCTTCTGTATCTTCTGCAATCTACTTTTCCTTTTAAATAACTGCTCAGTTTTTCACCATTTATTAATTTTTCTTTTTGTTGTTTTGATAATTGTTTAATTTGATATTCTAATTTACATGCTAGTGATTTTTCTTTGCTTTTCCATGCAGTTTCTAGTTTTATTGCATTATGCGACTTTGTATATTTTGCTCCATTCTTACTTTTGTTTATGTGCTCATTTATTCTTTTTTCTAAGTTATTTGTCATTCCTGTATATATTGAATTGTCTGCACATCTAACCATATATGTGTAATACATTTATTTTCCCTCTTATATTATGTTATTATATTTGCTTTTAATTGTCAATAAAAAAGAAAAACAAAAAAGACAGGTCCTACAGTTGTAGGTTTCCTGTCTTTTTTGATGATACTAAGCTTCGACTGCTTTTTTCGCTAATGCATATGCATCAGCAAATGTCTCTGCCCCGCCAATAAAGCCAGCAGGATGACAAAAACTTGCAGTTCTCACTCCTGTGACGAGCTGAAGGTCTGAACCGTTAAGCCCTTTCCACTCTTCCGGCACAGGCTTTCTCTGCTCAAAGCTTCCTAATCCATCTGGCACACATTGCCAATTGTAGCCACCTCTGTTAGATGGAAATACTACAAACTGGATTTTGTCAGCTTTAGAGTTCGTTGACGAGAAAATATACTCCTGCCAAGGAGCAAATTGGTCAAGAACCATAACATGCCCTTCGGATTTCTCGATTGCCTCATCAACAATCTGCTTAGCTTTTGCTTTTGAAGTTGCAGATTCCAGTGTATTGTCAAAGACAATTTCTGCAAATGCCACTGCTTTTGCAAAAGCTTCATCAGGATCTTCATTGCTATCCCAATTAGGATTAAATCCTGATATTACAGCAGAGAAACTCATTGCCTGAGCTGGGTAATCCAACTTTGGTAATGCTCCGTTATCACCAGCATCAATCCCCTGAATAAGGCCTCTGTCTATCAGATTCCATACCAATTCTGGATTGCAGGTGTCTGCTACAATTTTATGGCCGAATTCTTTCCAAATCAAGCCACATGCAGCATATGGAACTCCGTTTTCACGTGCTCCATTTCCACCTTTCTGGTGATGGTCAAAACTCCCAAATCCAATGTCATATACAATGACATCTTCTTTCAGGTCTTCTGGAACTCTGAAAGTTCGGCAGACTGTTATGTCTCCAAATACTTTCTCCAGAATTACTGTCGCCATAACTTCATCTGCATGGAATGTTCCTCCATGCGTGATTACTGTTGCTTCTGCGCTGTTTTTAGTAATTTTTATTGTCATGTTCTTTTCCTCCTGCCTTTTTTGGCTTTGTATTTTTCAATGTACAACGTGTTACTGAATATATTTTAACATATTTTACATAATTTTACAAGCATTGTTAGTTTTAATTTTACTTATGTTTATTATTAGTTGTACTAATATTGTAATGAGTTTTAATTTCTTTTACTAGCTCACTTGTTGCTTTATTAACCATATTCTTTTTTAATGTAGCAATTCCCTCTTGCATTGACTCAATTTGAACTTTCTCTACAATCTCAATATCATTCATAATATCTGATAAGCTATCTGTTTCTGCAAACCCTATACCTATATCATTTAATACCATTTCTTTTACAAGAGTAGAACTAGATATTTCATGTTTGGCTATCAATTCTAAATTATTTTCTTTACAATATTCTATAAATATTTTATTTCTTGCTGAAGTTGGTTTTGGTAAAATCAAATTATGTTTTGAAAGTTCTTTTATATTTTTTACAGGATGTTTTTTTATATAATTTTTACTTGCAAAAAAACTGTAGTTAGATTTCTTTAATGGTATAACTTCGATATCTGCATACTTTTTGCCTAAATATGGCAAGCTCAATACAACTAAATCTAGCTCCCCATTTACTAATTTCTGCATCAATTCAGATGTTGAACCAGTAGTTACATATATCTCTATGTCTGGATATTTTTTTATAAAATCTAATAATGGACTAACTATTAACGAAGTAATTAAAGAATTGTTTCCACCAATTCTTACTTTTCCCTTTTCTAATGTTATATATTTTGAAAATATGTTTTCAGCATTGTTCATTGTTTCTATACTATTTTTCACATATTCATAAAGATTTTTTCCTTCTTCTGTTAATTCTACTCCTGTTTTATTTCTATAAAAAACTTTTCCTCCTAATATTGTTTCAAGTTTTTGTATTGATTGAGTTACTGCTGATTGTGAAATATACATGCTCTCTGCCGCTTTTGATATGTTTTTGTATTTTACTACTTCACAAAAAACTCTATATAATTCTAAATCTACATTCATATATTTTCTCCTCCAATTTTATTATATATTAATACATATAGTACTTCAAGTCTTGTTAAGTCAAAACATGTGATTTTGTATATTTTTATTTTAAAAAAAATTGAAGTTCAAGCTACGAACTCCAATTCACAAAATAATAATATAATTAATCCACTGACTTCAATGCCTCAAGCATATCCACCACTTTCAATCTATTATTTACATAGTATTTTAAAACAAAAGTTACAAAAGCAATTACAACTGCCGGAACAATATATGAGCTAATAGTAACTTTAGGATCAAACATAACTTCTGCTGGTGGAACTGCAACCAATATATAAGTATGAAGTAATATTCCAATTATCCAACCTACAATTACACCAATTATAGATAAGAAAATTGTTTCTTTATAAATGTACATTGTAACTTCATTGTCATAAAATCCTAATACTTTTATTGTACACAATTCTCTAATTCTTTCTGCTACATTTATATTTGTAAGATTATATAAAATTACTACTGCAAGCATTGATGCAACTATAATTAATACAATCATTATTTGGTTAAGTGAATTTACTATTGTGTTTATTTGATTATATAATGTTGTGTTTTGCACAATTCCTTTAACTGCTGATAATTCCATAAATTTAGCTGCTTGACTATTAGTATTTTCTGTGCTTGAATCATTTAGCAATAATAATTTTGCATTTGATTCACAATCTTTTTGATATACCTTTTTATATTCCGTTGTATTCATAAATATAAAATGCCCTGCATACATTTCACATATTCCTGATACTTTTGCTGTTCTTTCTTTATTGCTACTATCTGTAAATGTAATTTCATCACCTTTAGAAACTTTTAGCAGTTTTGCAAGTCTTTCTGAAATTACTATTCCATCATCTTGTAACTCTATTTTCTCTTGTGATTTTCTATCTACAAGTGAAATATATTGGTTAAAATCATCATCATTTTCTGGAATAATTAATTTTATACTTTGTGTGTCATTATTTTTTCCAGCGACTTTTGTTACTTCTTCATAATAAACTGATGAATAACTTTTTATTTCTTCCGAATTAAGTAAATTGTTGAATTCTGTTTTTGCTTCCTCATCTAGGTCATCATTTTGAGCAACTATCATATCATATTTTATTATGTTCTCAAATTGTTTTTCATTTATTTTTGAAATTGAACCTTTTACACTAAATCCTGCAAATAATATTGATGCTGCACCTGCAACTCCAAAGATTGTCATAAACATTCTGTTTTTATATCTAAATATATTTCGTGCAGTTACTTTTTGTGTAAATTTCATTCTCTTCCAGATTGGTGTAATTCTTTCTAATAGTATTTTTGAACCTGCTTTTGGAGCTTTAGGTTGTAATAAGCTTGCTGTTGTTTCTTGTAAATCTCCTTTTGCTACTGCATATGCTGGTAGCACACTGCTTATAAGTGATAATATTACTGCTAAAATAGTTATTCCTATATAGAAATGTAATTCTATTGGTGGTAATATAAATCCATGTTTATATGCATTGTAAACTATATGTGGCAACAATGTGTGACCAAGTACTATTCCTAATACTGTTCCTGTCATTCCTGCAATAAATCCATACACAACAAATTTTTGGATTACGTCTTTATCTTGATATCCTAATGATTTTAATGTTCCATTATTTATTCTTTCTTCACTTACAAAACGTGTCATTGTTGTAAATGTTACTAATGCTGCTACAAAATATAAGAATACTGGAAATACTTTTGCTAGTGAATCTACTATTTCTGATACTGTTTCATATACTGAATATCCATCTCCTCCTGGTATTTCTCTTCTGTTGTCTATTGAATATGTTGGTGCATCTAATTTTTCTAGTTTTTCTTTTGCATCATTTAGTTTTTCTTCATTTTCATCTATTTCTTTTTGTGCATCTGGTTCTTTTTCATTAAATTCTTGTAATTTTTCATTATATTCATTTTCTTTTTCTGCTAATTCTGTTTTTGCATTTGCTAATGTATTCTTTCCACTATTATATTCTTTTTTAGCATTTGCTAAATTTACTTTTCCTGTTTTTAATTGCTTATTTCCACTGTCTATTTGTGCCTTTGCACTTGTTAACTGTGCTTGAGCTGAATCTAATTGTGTTTTAGCATTCGCTAATTGTTGTTCTGCTTCGCTTATTTGCGTTTGTACTGTTTGCAATTCTTGTTTTTTAGCATCTAGTTGTGCTTGTGCTGAATTTATTTGTGCCATTCCTGGATTATATGTTGTATTCATAAACACTTCATATTCTTGTTGAGTATATGGCAATCCTGCTTCATATTGTGCTTTCGCTGATTCTAACTGTTGTTTCTTATTTTCCAAATCCTGTTGGGTACTATTTATTTTGGTATTTCCTGCATTATATTCTGTTTTTTTGCTTTCTAGTTCTTTGTTTCCTTGTGTATATTCCGCTTTTTTGCTATTATATTGTTTTTGTGCTGAATTATATTCACTTTGCTTTTGTTTTAACAATTTCCCATTTGATGTAATTTCTTTTTCTGCATCACTTATTTGTTTTTGAGCATCTTGTAATTTTTGTTCATTATTTGCAATTTCCTGTTTTGCTTCTTCTATTTTTGTATTCGCATCATTTAATTCTGTTCTGGCATCTTCTAGCTCTTTTTTACCTTCATCAAGTTCTTTTTGTCCATCATCAATTTTTTCTTGATATTCTGATTTTATAGCAGAAAATCTATTGTTTTGTTGCTCATCTAATAATTTTGTTAATTCTTCTTTGTGTTCTTGAATTTTGTCATTATATTCATCTGAATATGGATCAATATTTTCTGTATCAGTAAATGTTAGTTTTGCCATCATATATACACTTGAGTCAAAGTTCTCACTATTTACAACTGCATATCCTTTTAATTCTCCTGTTCCTGCTGTGGTTTGACCCATATTTATTTCTGATATAATTTCACTTGAAGATATAAAACCTGTTATTTTATATTCATGTCTTTTTAGTGTTTGATTCCCTTCTGTATCAGCCTTTTCTGTAAATGAAATTGTATCTCCTATTTTATATTTATCTTGATATGTTCTATCAATTGCAATTTCGTCATCTTGCTCTGGCAAACTTCCTTCTTCTAATCTATATGTAGATATTTCTGATGGTTTTGATAATATTCTTACACTTGTATCTGTATCTTTTATTACAACATCTTTTAAATATAAATATTCTACTTGCCTTATTCCAGAGGCCTTTTCTATTGAATTTCTTTCGCTTTCGTCAATTCCATAATCACTTAAAATAGTTAAGTCTGCTGAATTTAATTCATTAAAATATGTTGTTCCTGTGGCTCTCATGTCTGGCCCTGTAACTGTTAGACCAACTAATGCAAATGAACCTAAGGCCATCAACAACATTATTGATATAAATCTTCCCATTGAATGTGTAATTGATTTTCTTATACTTTTCCATAATTTTCTTTTATGCATTTTCATCACCTACCATTCAATTTGCTCAACTGGCAAAGGATTAGCATTTATTTCGACACTTTCTGCTGTACCATTTTTAAAGTGAATTACTTTATCTGCCATTGGTGCTAATGCAGCATTGTGTGTTACTATTATTACTGTCATATTATTCTCTCTACAAGTATCTTGCAATAATTTTAAAATTTGCTTTCCTGTTTTATAATCTAGTGCCCCTGTTGGCTCATCACAAAGTAATATTTTAGGATTTTTAGCTACTGCTCTTGCTATTGCAACTCTTTGTTGCTCTCCACCTGATAATTGTGCAGGGAAGTTTAACATTCTTCTTTCTAACCCTACTCCTTTTAATACAGTTCTCGGATCTAATGGCTTTTTGCTAATTTCTGTTGCTAGTTCTACATTTTCTAATGCTGTTAAGTTTTGTACCAAATTATAAAATTGGAATACAAATCCTATATCATTTCTTCGATACTCTGTTAGTTGCTTTCTATTACAATTACTTATATCTTTACCATCAATTATTACTCTTCCTTTGGTTGGTGAATCCATCCCACCTAAAATGTTTAAAGTTGTTGTTTTTCCTGCTCCACTTGGTCCTACTATAATTACTAGTTCACCTTTTTCTATTTCAAAATTTGTGTTGTCAAGTGCTCTTATTGTTACATCTCCTGTTTTATATTCTCTAACTATATTTTCAAATTTAATATATGACATTTTTCTCACTCCTTTTCACATTGTTTATTTGTATACAGTGTTGACATTTGTTTTTCTTTTATATTATAATCACTTTAAATTAATTTGTGAAGAACAATTTTTGAATAAATATCTAAATATCAACACTATTTAAAAAATTGTTGATATTTGATTGGAGGTTACACATGAAAGTTAAAAATTTAAATCATTCTTCTGAAAAAACTAAAAAGCTTATACGAACTACTTTTGCTCAATTAATAAAAGAAAAAGATGGCTTAGATAATATTACTGTTAGCGAACTTGTACGAAGAGCTGATATTAATAGAGGTACTTTTTATAATCACTATGACAGTATATATGATATTGCAGAAGAATTTGAATCTGAGATTATCCAAACTCTTGTTGAAGATAATAAACCTTTAAACTCTTTAGATGATATTTTTACTTATTTTGATAAAATTATTGCTTACCTAAAGAAAAACGAAAAAACTTATCGTCTATTTTTATCTTCTGAGGCTCCTCGAACTTTTCTTGTAAAATTAAATAATCTTATATATGACAAATTATATACCTGTTTAACTTCTTTTAATACAAAATTGCCTGAAAAAGAATTAAAATTTAATGTTTCTTTTTTTACTGATGGTATTATTTATCAAGTTTTAAAATATTTTAATGGTACTGATTTATCTTTAGATGATATTTCTGATTATTCTAAATTGATGTTTAAGAATATATTTTTCAATACTAAAGGCTAGTGATATTTTCTCACTAGCCCTTAAATTATTTTACCCCTGCAGTCCACTTGCAAAAACCTATTTTATAATTTGATGTTCCATTAACTGCATATCTTACCATTGCTCTATCTTTGAAAATTCCAAAGCAGTCACATTTTTCTCGTGGATTTAAACTTCCAATTTTTTTTGTGCAATCAGTATCTGCATAAACATTTTCACTTGTACTTCCATTTTGATACGTTTTCACTGGCTCATCACTCCCACTCTTTATATTATTATCTATTGGTCTATCTACCATATAAGATTGGACTAAATTCAAGAAATTTTGCCAACCTTCACTTAGTGTTCTATGTGGGCATCCTTTTGGTGGATAAAAATCTTCATGTTTTTTTACTTTATCAATTCCCCAGTTATTTTGTTTTAATAAATACGCTGTATATTCTGCCGCAAGCTTTTGAGCTTCTTCAAATCTTTCTCCTCCTGATTTTGAATAACATATTTCAAGTGCTATTCCTTTTCGATTTCCCTTTCCATTCCCTCCATCTGTTGCATTCCAAGTGTTTCTATTAAATGGCACTCCTTGGACAATTCTACAATTATCTATTGCACAGTGAAATGATACTTTATTATTGTTCCCTATCATATAAGATATTTCTGCCATTGCTGATGCATCATTTGCTGTATTGTGAATTATTATAAACTCTGGATTCATCTGATATGGACATTTTATTGCATATTTGCTTTCTGGCAATAACATTTTAACTATTTCCATCTGCATCTTCTCCTATTCCATGTGCATCATCTTCTGCAAATTCGTTTTCTTCCATGTTTTTCTTATATAAATCTTCTGTAAATTGAACTTCTTCAATTATTATATTGTCTTCCATTTGTATCTTTCCTTCCTTTATTATTATATGTGTAATTTTTTTATATGTTATTTTAAATTAGTATTTTATTTTTTTAGAAGTATTCATATATACTTTTTAAAAATAAGTAAAACTAATAACAAGGATTATAATTATTAATTTTACAAAATATAGAGATTATAGTATACTAAAAATATAGTAACAACTAATTTATCTTATAGCCAAGCTCAATTGCGCTAGCTAAATTACATCTTAGCTTATGCAAATATGCACGGCAGAAATGGAGGACATTATGTTATACTCTAATAAAAAAATGGAAGCAACCGAAAGAAACATGGATTTTGGAACCATCTATCAGGTGGGCATGGGTGAAGTTGGTCGTGGACGGAAATTCATGGCTTTAACCTGTCCTAAAGGAACTGTTCTTAAGGAAGGAATGAATCCCGACTTTACTATTGGCACCACCAAAAGTGGTAAGCCGCGAATCAACAAGCGAGATGACAACACCTTGTATATGATGTTATCATCAAAAGGTGGATACACCAGACGCGGCAACGGAACAATTAAAGTCCTTGCAAGCCGGAAAGAACGCTTCGAAATCATCTCCCGTGGCAACGGAGCTGATGGAGATGCTGGAAGAATTGGTTATTGGGATTGCATACTTTTAAAGGCTCCCAATACTGATGCTATTGTGCGAGTTCGCACATCAGGCTCAGGCTATGGAACGCCAAGCGACCTTTATGTAATCCATAAAGGTGAAGTGTATCATTGCTATATTTCCGAGCTTGAAGAGTGTTGTGAAGCTCTTGGTATCGAGGTGCCGTGCAAGTTGGTAAATAATTATGGTGAACTCCAGTTCGGAGACGACTGGATTACATTGTAAAATATAACCAAATAACATAGAAAGAATCTCAGCCGACTTATTTATCTGCTGAGATTCTTTCTTTATTTAAAAATTTTACTTCTACATATAATTTGTTTGCAAATGATTGTACTACATTTTTTAATAAATATTGTTCTTCTGTCATCTGGTCACATTTAGGGAATTCTTTTTTTGTAAATACATGGCGTATGGATACTTCTAAATTTGCACAAAATCTATTATACGCTTTTCCTACTTCATAGTTTTTTATTGTTAATGCAATTAATTTTTTTATATCACTTATGCTATATACTTGTTTCAATATACAAATTACTAATAAATATGCTATTTGTGCTCTGTTATATTTCTTTTTTTCTGGTGCTGGCATTACTCCTTGTTTTACATAGTTATTTATCATTGTTTTTGTTATTACTTTGTCTTCTTTGTTTATGAAATATGCTCCTAAGTATCTTTCTATATAGTTTACTACTTGATCTAAATATAAGTCTATATCTGGTAGTTCATTCCATCTTGGCATATGAAATTTTAGTATTGCTTCTATTTGTTCTTCCATTTCTACACTTCCTTTGTGTTACATTTTAACAGATTTATAGTCTTTTTTCAAGTTTTTGCATAACTTTAAACAACAAATTAAAAACAGCTATCTGTTTTAGATTAGCTGTTTGAAATATAAATTATTGATTTCTTATGATATAAAATTTGAATTAAATTTATAATAGATTATAATAATCTTGTTTTTCTGAAAATATATGTAATATATAAACTTTTTCATTTATATTATCTACTTTGTAAATTATAATAAATTTATTAACTATTAATTTTCTAATATTCTTTTTGTCATTTTTTAACTTCATATATCGTTCTGGAAAAATAGACAATGTAGATACTGTATTTCTAATGTCATAATATAATTTTTTCTTATATAAATATGAATTAGGAAAGAAATATAATATCTTTTCTAACTCTTCCAGAAACTGGTTTGTTAAATTAACATTATATTCTTTCATAACTCGTACTTTTCCTCCAATTCTTTAAATGCTTGTTTTGCAGAAACATATTTTCCTTCTTCAATTTGTTTAAGACCTGTATTTATTTTTTCATATATTTCATTCTTAAATGCTTCAAAGTCCGAATATTTCTTATTAAAAATTTCCTCAACTTTATTCGTAATTTTAATATCTTCACTTTTTTCATATGCCTCATTACTTAATATTACCAAGTCATTAGTACCGTTTTTTGTAATATACACTGGCTCTTGAGTTTCATGGCAAATCCTTGAAATTTCATTATAATTATTTCTTAACTCGGCACATGGTCTTATTATCGCCATAATCTCACCTCCTTTTTGTTATATGCAAATTATATCTTTATTATGATATATTGTCAATATTTTTACTATATTTTATAATTTTTAAGAGCAGCTATTTAAGCTGCCTTCGATTATTTCAAAATTCTTAATGTGTTAAATATTGTTAAAATTGTAACCCCAACATCTGCAAAAACTGCTTGCCACATACCACTAAGTCCAATTGTACTAAGTAATAAAATTAAAACTTTAACTGTAATTGCAAATACTAAGTTTTGTCTTATAATTCCACAAGTCTTTTTAGAAATTTTTATAGCATCTAAAATTTTTGAAACATTGTCTGTCATTATAACTACATCAGATGCTTCTATTGCAGATTCTGAACCAACTCCACCCATTGAAATTCCTACATCTGCTCTTGCCAAAACTGGTGAATCATTTATTCCATCTCCAACAAATGCAACTTTTGATTTTTCATCCTTTTTATTTATAATTTCTTCAAATGCATTATATTTATCTTGTGGTAACATTTCAGATTTTATATTTTGTATTCCAATTTCTTTTCCTGTTTTTTCTGCTATTTGCTTGTTATCTCCTGTAAACATATTTGTCTTAATTCCTAGTGCTTTTAGTTCTTTTATTGTTTCAACTACACCATCTTTTACTGTATCTCCTAAGTAGATTATTCCAGCTAATTTATCATTTATTTTTACATATATTTTTGTTGCTCCTTCTTCATTCGTATCATTTGCTTCAACTAAAACTGAATTTCCTACTAATACTGTCTCTCCATTATATTGATAGCTTAAGCCTTTTCCTGCAATTTCTTTAAACTCTTGAACTTCTGCTACTTCTTCTTTATTAGCTTTCATAATTGATTTTGCAATTGGATGATTTGAATATTTTTCTCCCATTGCTGCATATTTTAACACTTCTTGTTCTGCATAGTTTTCAAATGTATCTATTTTGGTTATCTCAAATTCGCCTTTTGTAAGTGTTCCTGTTTTGTCAAACACAATTTCTTTTATGTCTTTTATTGCATCTATGTAGTCACTTCCTTTAATAAGAATTCCTTCTTTTGAGGATTTTCCTATTCCTGAAAAATAGCTAAGTGGTACTGATATTGCAATTGAACATGGACATGAAATTACTAAAAATATTAATGCTCTGTAAATGCTTCCATTGTTTCCTGTGTATGGAATATCTGTAAATAGTGGTAAAAATATTGCTACAATAGCAGCTAACCCTATTACTATTGGTGTATAAATTGATGATGCTTTATTTACAAATGTTTCTGTTTTTGCTTTTTTATCTGTTGCATTTTCTACTAAATCTAAAATTCTACTTACTGTAGAGTTTTTATATTCTTCTGTAACTTTTACTTCTATCATTCCATCTACTACAATACTTCCTGATAATACATTTTCACTTTCAGAGACTTGTGTTAATTTACTTTCTCCTGTTAAAGAAGCTGTATTCAAGTCTGCTGTTCCTTTTTTTACAATTCCGTCTAGTGGAACTTTCTCTCCTTCTTTTATTAAAATAGTATCACCTATTTTTACTTCTTCTGGTGAAACTTTTTTGATATCATTTTCTGTTTTTAAATTTGCATATTCTGGTTTAATATCCATCAAATCTTTGATAGATTTTCTACTTTTACTAATTGATTTTTCTTCAAGTATTTTTCCTATTTCATATAAAGTAATTACCATTAATCCTTCCATATGTTCCCCAACTAAGTAAGCACCAACACATGAAACTGTGATTAAAAAGTTTTCGTTTATTTTTTTACTTGCAAATAACATTTTAAATGCATTTTTTGCAGTTCTGTATAATAAAATTACATATCCTAAAATTATAAATATTGTACTAATTGTATCTGGTAATTTTGCATATAAACCAATTCCTGCTATTATAATTCCTATTAATAATCTTGCTATTTGAGCTCCCATTTTAGATTCTTTTTTATTTTCTATCTCTTTCATTTTTTCTGCTGAAATCATTTCAACATCTGGCTCCTGCTCTTTTACAGCTTTTCTAACTTCTTCTACACTTACTGTGTCTGTTTCATATGTTAATTTTAGTTTTGCAAAATTAACATTTACATTGTGCAATTCAGGATTTTTTGCTAATTTTTCCTGTATTTCATTTGCACATGCTGCACAGTCTAAATCTTTTAATATAAATTCATATCTCTTCATATTTTGCCTTCCTTTCTGCACATTTCAGATCGCTTTTTTTCCGTGCATTATTTTCTTTCATATTCTTCTTCTATATGCCTCTTGGCCATTTCATACATTTCAGAAACATGCTCATCATCTAGTGAATAATATACTATTTTTCCTTCTTTTCTGAATTTTACTAATTTTGCCTGTTTTAATACTCTTAATTGATGTGATATTGCTGATTGCGTTGAATTTGTGATTTCTGCTATATCTCCTACACATAATTCCGCTTCTAATAATGCACTTATTATTTTCATTCTTGTTGTATCTCCAAATACCTTAAATACTTCTGCTATATCAAATAATAAGTCATCACTTGGCATTATCTTTTTTATTTTTTTTACTTTTTCTATATCTACTATTCCGTCTTCCATACTTCCTCCTTTTTATTCTTTCATTTTCGTATGAATAGTTGCTCATATGTTTATGTTTTCATGTTACCATTATTATATGTCTTTGTCAATAGGTATGTTAAAGTTTTTTATAACAAACAATTAACTAAATACCAACTTGCAATTTTTCATCAAAATTGTTATACTATAATAGTATATATTTTTTAAGCTTAAGGAGGAATTACTATGATACGTCTGATATGTCATCTTTTTCTTTTTGTTCTGTTTATTGGGTTGCTTCAAATTATCTTTGACCTTTGTACAGAAATGCGAGAAGATTCAAACACAATCATACGGCTTATGGGATACTTATTAGACATTGCAGTGTCTTTTTTCTTAATTTTAGTAATTTTACATTTTTTACTTTGATGTGAAATTATTGATATTTTCCTATAAGATTCCTTCAAAAAATATAGCCATTTAACAAACGTTAAGTGGCTATATTTTTAAACCTTTTATTTACTTCATTCCAATTTACAATATTCCAAAATGCATTAATATAATCTGGTTTTTTAGTTTTATATTGCAAAAAATATGAATGTTCCCACATATCTAAAACTAGTAATGGTTTACATCCCCATAGAGTTAAATTCTGATGTTTTTCACATTGTAAAATTTCTAATTTACAAAAATCAGGTACCCATACTAACAAATTCCAACCAGAAGCTTCCACAACTTTGCTACTTTCTGTGAATTGTTCTTTAAATTTTTCGTAACTTCCAAAGTCTTTAATTATTTGTTCCATTAGGTTATTATCTGGACTTGTTGGAACAGCTGGCCCCATGTTTTCAAAAAATAATTCATGCAAGATTACTCCTGAGCCAAAAAAGCTTAAATCTTTTTCTAAACACTTTATGCTTGTAAAGTCATTTGCTTTTCTCGCATCTTTTAACTTTTCTTGGGTTTTGTTTGTGTTATCTATATACCCTTTATATAAAATATTATAATGTATATCTAATGTTTCTTGGTTGTAATATGGTTCTAATGCATTTAATGGATATGGTAATTCTTTCATTTTTATCATTGTGCTTCCTCCTCTCATTTATTATATTGATATTAAAAAAATTCATACCTTTTAAAGTATGAATTTTTTTAATTATAAGTCGCAATATGATATAACACATTTTCCGTTTTGATTTGTTACACCAAATTCAATATCTTCTGATTCTTTAGAACCATCTAGTGCTACATTGTTTACTTTAGCAATATATTCTGTATCTGAATAATCACCTTTTATTGTGATGCTTTCTACTTCATATTCAGTTCCTGTTGCTCCTCCATCAAAGTAATATACTATACCATTAACTTCTTTTAATCCTTGTGTTCCGTTTGAATTAAACCAGTCTTCTGTCATATAATTCATCATTGCTTTTTTAAATGTTGACCATTTAATGTCTGTTTTTTTATAGTTGTCATTGCCTGGATTGCCCTCTGGTTCTTTTTTCATTAAGTTTAGTTCTTGTAACATTCCACTAGGAGACCCATCTCTTTTTCCTACTAGATTTAAATATGATTGTATTGATTTTTTTATTGTATCTTCTGAAAATTTATTTTCTTCTGTTTTTGATGTACTACCTGTATTATTAGTAGTGTTTGTGTTTGAATTTATATCTGCAGTTGTATTTGTTGTTTTATTTACATTTTCTGTCTTGGCTGTGTCTAAATTTTCAGAATTATTTTCTACTCCATTAGAATTTGTGTTTTGTTTTTCTGTTTTCATAATCATATATGTTGCACCTACTGCTATTGCAGCAACTATTACTAATAATATAATTACTGTTCCTATACTTAATTTCTTTTTTTCCATTTTTTATCTCCTTCTTTTCTCAAAGTGAGAATCCGGTTGGAAAAGAATTAAATTATTATAATTATTTTCCAACCTTTTCACACTATTTTATATCTTCTGCATTTTTATAAACTTGTCTTCCCTTGCTATAATGTAATGTTCTTACACCAGTTCCATTTGAATATAGTAATTCTTCTTCTCCATTGTTGTTTTTTAATACAATTTTATTGAACATATTGTCTTTTTGCATTGTATATCTTCCTGATTCTAAAACTCTATTATTTGTATCTACTTTTTCATATAGTCCTGTTGGTCCAAGTACAAGTTTCAATTCTTTATCTTCGTCATGGTCTACATTATAGGTTCTCCACCATTCCCCTACATATGTTGTTCTATTTGTATTTGCCTCTGCATTTTCTGGTAAGTAGCATTCGTACATCATCTGATTATTTTTTGAGATATGTGTTAATATTGTTTCTCCAAACATGTTAGTTTGATACATTGCATATACTACACAATTATCTGTATAAGTCATTTTTATCATTGAGTCACTTACTTGTTCATATTTTCCTTTTTCAGTTCCCGTATATGTTTTACCATTTTGCAATTCTTCAAATGTTCCGTCCGCATTCAAGGTTAATTGAATTTTTACATCTTCTCCATATATGTCTGATATTTTAGGTAATGCTTCATTTCCTGTCATATAAGCATAATTCCATTTTCCTACAAATTTATTTTTTATTTCTTCAAAAATATCTGAACCTGTATTTGAAGTGTTATTGTTGTTATTATTATTTTTATCTGTTGTTCCTGTCTCATTCTTCTCATCACCAGATGTTTCTGCTTTGGATATTATAACACCTGTACTTAATTTTATTTCTTTAAATTCTGTATTATCTAATTTAAATGTTATAGTACTTTGGTAAATATCAATTTTATTCATGTCTATTTTAAATGTGTCTTTTGGAAGTTTTGCATATGTAAATGTTGCTGTATATATTCCTGCACAATATTCTATATTTGAAATATCTAAGCATGTAGTTCCTGTAACTTCTCCCAAGAATTTCTTTAATTTTGTTTCAGAAATTTTTTGAAGAGCTTCTTCTGCATCTTCAACTTCAATTGTTTTATTTTCAACATCAATTCTTAAAGTTGTAATTTCATCGCCATTAGCTTTAAATATTTTTAATACTAATTTACCTTCAGATGTGTCATAATTTTTCAAATTCAATTCTTCTGTATATGTAGATTCATTGTCTCCTTTTGAGCTAAGTTGTGAACACAATATTTTGTTTTCAGAATTGTATACTTCATATTTTAAAGGAACAACTTCATCACTATTTTCTGCTTCTTTTTCTTTTATCGCTAATATTAGTTTAGCTTCTTTACCATTTATTTGTATCTTTTGAACTTGCATTACAATATTTTCTGTTAGATTGATTGTTTCATATGATATTGTTATATCTCTGTCTGATAATATATCTGATTTATCATTATGTACTGTTTCATCTTTTGTCACTAAATGTTTAATCATAAAAAATATGTTTTCATATCCTTGTGTTGTTGCATATATATTTCCACCACCAATTACTATTACTGCACATGCAGCTGTTGCTATAGTTCTTTTTACCCAAAGTTTCTTTGGTTTTATCTTTTGAGGTTCATTTATTTCATTAATATTCATATTAATTCCCCTCTCTTTTTCTAAATTTATTGAATTATTAAATAAGTTATCAATTTTTTCTGGTATATGTCCATCTTTAATTTTTGATTTTATGTACAAATCTTTTTCTTCATCACTTTTGTCCACTTTCTTCACCTCCTTTTAATATATCATATAATTTTCCTCTTGCCCTTGCTAGTCTTGACTTTACTGTGCCTTCTGGAATGTTTAAAACTTTTGATATTTCTTTGATTGACAATTCATCATAATAATATAATGTTACTGTTAATCTTAAATCTGGTTCGATATTTTCAAGTATTTTTACAAGTTCATCTTCACAATTATAGATATCTTCTACTGTTTCATCATAGTTTTCTGTTAGTTTCGTTGTTATATTTACAACTTTTTTGTTTTTATTTATAAGGTCATAACAACTATTTATGATTATTCTTTTGCTCCAATATTTGAACATTTCTTTATTTTGTAATTTACTTATATTGCTGTACATTTTTATTAATGCTTCTTGTAAAGCATCATATGCATCATCTTCATTTTTCAATATAACTATTGCTGTTTTATACATAGATTCTTTGTTTTGAATTATTATTCTACTAAATGCCTCTTTGTCTCCTGCCATGGCTTTTTCTAAATCTGACATTTTCATCCTCCTATTATTAAGACTATTGTTTTTTCTTTTTGGTTCATTTTTATTTAAAAAAATAAAGCCCTTCATAAAAAAGGCTTTTCTTGTCTATATTTTTCTCTTCTGCATATTATAACAAATCTTTGCAACAAGTGCGTTTGGAGCAATTTTTGCTCCGAATTTGGCTAGTTTGATTTTCCAGCCAGGCACAATATAAAATTTTCCTTTGAATAATTTATCTGTTGTATATTTTGCTACATATTCACTACTTAAACCTTTTAGTGCAAATTGAACATCTGCCACTTTATTAAAATTTGTATCTACAGGTCCTGGGCATAAGATGCTTATTTGTACTTTTGAACTTTCTTTTTTTAATTCTTCTCTAATCGCTTCTGAAAGTCTTACTACATAAGCTTTTGTTGAATAATATGTTGCCATTAGTGGTCCTGGCATAAATCCAGCAATTGATGCTACATTTAGAATTTTTCCACTATTTTTAGCTTTCATATCTTTTAAATATAGTTTTGTTAAAACATGATATGCTACAATGTTTGTATTTATCATTTGTAGTTCTTTCTCTAAATTTGTTTTATCAAAATATCCGCAGTCTCCAAACCCTGCATTGTTTACAAGTATATCTATATCTTTATATTTTTCATAAAGTTGCTTGCAATTTTCTGGATTTGATATATCCATACTTACTGTTTCTATATTTGTTTCTAATTTTTCTTTTACTTCATTTAACTTTTCTAAATTTCTTGCAACAAGAATTAGGTCATATCCTTTTTGGCTTAATTCTTTTGCTATGTCTCTACCTATTCCCGAAGATGCCCCTGTTATTAATGCTCTCATATCTTTTCCCTTTCATTACATTATTTTGGTTGAAAATGTTTTTCTTATTACATTAACAAGTGCTTGTATTACTAAATTTTCTTCATATATACTATTAAAAAATCTCTTTATAAATGGAATTTGATAAATTAGTATGAAAAAAAGTATAACAATTGCTAAACATCCTGTAAATTTCATATAATATTTAAAATCGTGTTTTTCTCTTCTTCTATAGTTTCTATTTTCCATTTCTTGAGCATGTGCATTATATTCTCTGGCTATATTTTCATACATTATTCTTCCTATATTAGATATTGTACCTTTATCTTCTGCTTTATAATTATTTGCACTTACATTTGTTTTGACATTTGTATAGTTTTGAATTCTCATATTTTGCAATCTATTTCTTAATTCTTGATTTTCTTCTACTACTTTTATATATTCTGCTTCTGGCACCATATTTTCTTGTATTTGTTCGTCATATGTTCTTCTTTTAAACTCATCTGATAATACTGAATATGCTTCGTTTATCTCTTTCATTTTTTCTTCGTATTGACCATTATTTTCTGCCTCTTGTAAATCTGGATGATATTTTTTTACAAGTGTTTTATATGCTTTTTCTATTACTTCTGGTGATGCTTTTTTGTCTACTTCTAATATTTCATAGTAATTTTTCACATTTTTCTCCATTCTCTTTTATATTTCAGTCTCTATTATTTCACAGTTTTTTATCTCTATTTCTGATAAATTTTTGCTTTTTGGCATTCCATATAAATGTGCTTTTAATACTTTTGCAACTCCTCCGTGTGCTACAATAAGTACTGTTTTTCCTTCATATTTTTTCTTTATATCATTTAAAAAATCTAATATCCTTTTTTCAAAGTCATGCAAGTTTTCTCCTTTTGGTATTTGATAGTTTAAGTCGTAATTCCAAATTTTTTTTTCCATTTCATTTGTTATTTCATGACCTTCTAGTTCTCCTAATTTTCTTTCTCTTATTCTTTCGTCTGTTATCATTTGTACGTTTTTGTCTTTATTTATTATTTCTGCTGTTTGTATTGCTCTATGCATTGGCGAACATATTACAATATCGTATTTAGCATTTTCTAATTCTTTTTTGGTTTGTTTTGCTTGTTCTATTCCTGTTGAGTTTAGCTCTTTTTCTGTTTCTCCTCCTTGCATTTTTCTTGCTAGGTTCCAATCTGTTTGACCATGTCTTACATAATAAATTTTCATGTTCAATCACATCTCCTCTAATTTATTATCCATTTAATTATACCATTTATGCATTATTTTTCAATATTTTTGTAGAAATTTTTAAAGAGGTTCTTATTTCTAATTTCTAAGAACCTCTTGTGAAATGAAACACTATTATTTTGTTTTTCTTATTGCAATTGCACCAAATGGACTTAATTCCTGTTTTGTACAAGATTTAAGTCTAGCAACAACTTCTCCGTCTCTATATTCTTCTGGTAAATCTACTTTAGTAATGTGGTGTGTTCTACTAACAATTACCATAATACTTTCGTTTTTATTATACCGTTCAAATACAAAGTGTTCATGGTCAATTTTTACTATTTTTTGTTCTGCTGTTCTCAAGAACTGGTTTTCTTTACGAATTTTTCCAAGTCCTCTAAAATACTTTAACAGGTCTTTATCTCTATGTCCCCATGGATATGGAGCTCTGTTTGCAAGATTGCCAACTCCCTGAACTCCTACTTCATCCCCATAGAAGATTGAAAAAATCCCCTGCAAAAATGTTAATGCAAAACAATATGATTTGAGTACCCTTTTACCACAGTGGTATTCATAAGAAGTCATTTTGTGTTGTTTAATCCATTCACAATCACCATTGCCTTTGATTAAATCCCACGCCCAAAGTGCATATTCATTGAAGATATTACATCCGAATATTTCAATAGCTCTTGAAATATCATGTGTTGATGTAAAATTCATAAGTGTTAAAATTGTTCCCTCAGGATATTCTGTACTAATAAATCTTAATGCTTCTCTTAATTTATTAACATCACAATATTTATAATATCTCATTATTGCATCTGTTAATCTATAATTCATTAACGAATGAATTCCTTTAGCATTTTTTAGAAATCCTCTATCCATTGGATTATTTTCCCACATTTCTGCCATAAGAAATGCATATGGTTTATTTCTGACTGCTGCAGTATGAGTATCTTCAACAAACTCATCAAGTAGTTCATCTGCTACATCAAGTCTAAGTCCATCAATTCCTAATGAAAAATAGAAATCAATTGCTCCTTCTTTTCCGCAACTAAAGTTTCTCCAGTGTTCAGATTTTCCATTGCATTTAGGCATATTAGGTTGATTCCACCAGAATTTAAATTCATGTTTTCCAAAATGACAATCTGTATCATAAAAGTCACTATATGGTGATACCATGCCTTTATATCGTGGATCTTTTGCAACTTGATATGCACCAATGCTATCATAATGCCCATATTCGTTGTAATAAATACTATCATTACCTGTATGATTGAATACTACATCAAGAATAACTTTAATTCCATATTTATGCGCTTTTTCACACATTTCCTTCATCATATCTGTTGTTCCTGCATATGGATCTACACTCTTGTAGTCTGCTGTATCATACCTATGATTAGATTGACTTTCAGAAATTGGACAAAGATAAATAATATCTACTCCCAATTTTTTGAGATATTTCATGGTATCTGTAATGCCTTTTACATCTCCGCAATAAAAGTCTACACACCATTTTCCATCTTTATTGGGTCCCACTACAGGTGGTTCAGTCCAATTATTATGAATGTCTCTTCCTTTCATTTTGGGCTTTTCTAATCCTCGTGTCCTTTTATATCTATCCACAAAGATTTGATACATTATAGCACCTTTGGCCCATTCAGGCACATCAAAGTTGACTGATAATTTCCAACATTCTTCATCTGTTACACTATTATCGCCACTTGTATTCTCTTTCTTGTAATATTGAAACCGACTGTTTGCTTCAAATGAAAAGTAATAATGATATACTGCATATCTTGGCAATTCAATTGTTGTTTCAAAATATGCCATATCATTTTCATTTTTCACATGTTTCATTGGATATACATTTTTCTGTTCTCTTGTTGTAATATTTAACTTTACCCGTTCAATCCAGCCAAGTTCAAATGGAATTGAAATTGAAACTTTGTATTTTCCACCATTTTCTGTTCGAGCTATTTGTGTAATTTGATGTCCCATTTCTTTTCTCCTTCCTAATTTTAGAAAAGTTAATTCAACAACTTGATACACTTATAATTTATTCTCTATATTCTATTTTGTCAAGTTTTTTATAAGATTATTTTTTTATTTTTTCTAAAGCTAATTCATAGTCTTTTTCTATAAAATCTAGTCCAGAAATAATCTCGTCATTTTCTGACATTTCTAATAATTCATTTATTGTAACCCATTTTGCTTCTGTTGCTTCTTGATCAGGAAATGTTACTTCTTCTGCTTTTACATCTGTTTTAAATAACCAAAAGTCCTTAAATGCTCCTGAATTGTTTTCTTCATTTTTTTTAGTTTCTTTCAAAAATATTGCTTCATCTTCTGAAAATTTTAGTCCAATTTCTTCTGCCAATTCTCTTAAAATTGCTTGTAAACTAGTTTCTCCTGCTCGAACTCCTCCACCTGATAATTCCCATTTTAATGGAGATCTTTTCTTGTTTTCTGCTCTCTTTGCTAATAATATTTGCTTTTTTGGATTCATTATTACTGCAACAGTTATTAAATGAAACTCTCCTTTTTGAAATTTATAATTTTCTCTTTCTGCTAGTCTTCCTGTTTTGTTTCTGTTCGAATCATATATATCCCACATTTCTCCCATATTTGCTCACTTTCCTTTCTTATTTCTTCCTGACGATACGATTTTATATTATAATCATTCTGATTGTCAAATTTTATGCTAATTACTTTTGTATAATTGTCTTTACTTGGCTTTCCTATTTCTTCTATTTTCAAGCTTGCTTTATATTTTTTTAGTGTTTCAAATGTGTTCATAAATCCCATTCCTGTTCCACCCTCTTCTGCATGTGTTGTACTTGGTATTTTTCCTAAGTTCTTTAATGTTTCTATTTTGAATTCTATACCAGAATCATATATGCTTAATCCATACTCTCCATCAGTTTTTCCAAGTTTTACCATAATACTTCTGTTTATATTTTCACTGTGTTCTACTGCTATTATTGCATTTCTGATATGGTCAGCAAGCAATGTTTCTAAATCGTCTTTGTCTATTAAATTGTTTGTCATGGGTTGTATTCTTCCATTTAGCTTAAGTATAAATTCTATTTTATTTTTGTTGCATTCTGATTGCATGTATCTTAACATGTCATCTATCTCTACTATTCCTGTTTTGTCTAATTCGATGCTTTCTTTTTCTTTATATATTTCTTCTTTCATTTTATCTATCTTGTCTTTTATTTCTGCGGCTTCTTCTTTGCTTATTTCTGTTTTTGTTATCATTTGTTCTATTTTATATTCTAGTGATTTTTGTTTATGTATTAATGTATGACTTCTTTGGCTGAATTTCATGTTTTCTGCTTCTAATTCTTTTACTTCTTCTTTTTTCTTTTCTAATTCTTCCTTTGTTTCTTCTAGCTCTTGTACTAGTAACTTTTGCTTGTAATATAGTTGTAATGATTTTTTGATTGTGATGAACATTAGGATTGCATAGATTATTATTTCTAAACTGATTATAAAATTAACAATATCTACATTTGATTTTGCTATAATTGTAACAGAAAATAATATTACAACACTTATATTCAAAATCAGCAAGTCCATATATTCATCCTTTATACTCTTTTGCAGTATTGAAATTCCATATTTAAACTTTTTTACTTTAAATATATTAGCTAAAATGACTATTTCTGATATTGTTATTACTATTAATCTTATATATTCATTATAAATTCCAAATATTTTATTACTTATGAAACTAATTAAAATTGCAAATAAACCAACAGCATAATTTATGCTTAGAGAAATTATTGTAGTTAAGATACTTTTTCCTAAATTTTCATATAGAAAAACCGCACTAATCATTATGATTAAGCTTCCAACTCCAACAATATAATTTATATGATATTTAATAATTCCACATATGCCTCCTATAATAGAAATAATAAATAACTTTTTAACATCTACTTTTTTGTTAGTAATTTTAAAATTTGTATAGTATGTAAACATTGCTATTATAATTGTTTTTAATATAATTATATTTTTCTCCATATTTAATATATCTAATTCCATATCATCACCTGTTTTTCATAATTATACAGGAAAAACTTAGTTCATTCAATATCTATAACTCAAAAAAGAAAGAATGAATAATCATTATTCTCATTCTTTCTTTTTTATTTAAATATACGCTCTAACTATGGTAACCAATGTTTTATATAACGAGCTAATTCTTCCCACCAACTCATACATTCCACCACCTTTTTCTCTTTTGTGTTCGTTCCACCTTGCACATTAAAAATACCATTGAAACTGTTGGTACAAGAGAATTTTGATGATAGAAATAACTGATAAAATTCGACAAATTTTAACTAAAAATCACACAAAAAAACAAGCAATATTTAATTATCATTTTTTAATATCGCTTATTAAAATCAATTTATTATTTCTATATGTTTCATATCATTAACCATTTTTTACCATAAATTACTATTTTTATTTACTAACATTTTGTTCTATTTATACTATAAAATAATAATATAAACAGAAAAGGAGGAGTTTTATTATGGGGAGAAGAAGAATGAATCAAGCAATTGAAGAAGAGAAAAAAGAACAATATGAACGTGGTCAACGAATCAAAAAAATTAGAGAACAAGAATTAAAAATGAATAAAACTCAACTTGCAAATGCGATTGGTACCTCTAGTCAATTTTTAGGTTTCGTTGAAGAAGGAAAAGGAAATCTTGTTTATTATAGTTTGCGAAAACTTCGCGAAGTTAGCGGTCATTCCGCAGATTACCTTTTATTTGGTCTTGATGATAGCTGTATAAACAAAACTAAAAAATTGCTTAAGCAGTATAGTGAAAACGATATTATATTTGCTTTAGAGGCTCTAGAAGATTTAGCTTTAATTATAAAAAAGCGTTGATTTTTGTATTATAAATTTATATTACTGAAAATTTTAGAATAAAAAATACTTATTTTGACATTGTAAAATATGGATTGTGTAGGCAATCCATGTTTTAGTATAATTCAAAATTCAACTTTCCTCTATCCACTTGACTTAATATATAGGATAAATAGTTTAAAAACAATTTTACAATATCCTAGTATAACTCTACAACTTCTAACCAAATAATTTTTATAAATTCATTGCTTTCTTCCAATTTATATAGTAAAATATACCTATATTAAGAAAGAGGAATAATTTATGAAATATGGTTTATCCGAAGAAACATATGATAAAATAAAAAAAGTAATTAGTAATAATACTAAATACCATTTTTTATTATTTGGTTCTAGAGCAAGAGGCAATTACAAAAAGACATCTGATATTGATATTGCAATTGTTGGAAATCTTACAAGTGCAGAAAAATATAAAATAATGAATGAAATGGATTTATTAGATATAATTTATAAAATAGATTTAGTATTTATAGACGAGATTACTAACTCAAGACTACTAGAATCAATAAATAGAGATGGAGTTGAATTTTAATGAAAAGATTTGAAGAAAGAAAACAAGATTTAGCAAAAGCAACTGAGCGATTAAAAGAAGCTTTATGCGAAAAAGAAACAGAACTAGCAATAGATGGAACTTTACATAGGTTCGAATTTACATTCGAGCTAGCATGGAAAACCATGAAGGATTTTATGGAATACAATGGGATTATAGATTCAACAGGTAGTCCAAGAGAAGTTTTAAAAATGGCTTTTCAAAGCGGAATTATTGAAGATGGAGATACTTGGATAAATATGATGCTTTCTAGAAATAGCTTATCTCATTTATATGATGAAGGAACATTCAGAAAAATATATAAAGACATTAAAGAAAAATATATTGTTCTTTTTGAAAAATTAAATACAGAATTAGAAAAGAACATTTAAAAATACTGCTCAGTTTACATTATAATTTGTCGAAAATATATAATAAATTTTTTCAAAAATCTATTGACATTCATACCAAAACTGGATATAATATATAAGTACTGACACATCGCGGGGTGGAGCAGTTGGCAGCTCGTTGGGCTCATAACCCAAAGGTCGGAGGTTCGAGTCCTCCCCCCGCAACCAAATATTTAAAAGAACTTGTAATATTTACAAGTTCTTTATTTTTAGATTCAGACAACTTTTGGCACATTTTATTTTACTTCTTTTCCATTCTTGTCAACAAATATTTTATGTACTGGAAAAGTCTTTTCACTAAGCACATCTTTCATGCATTCTGGTAATAGCCTATAATTTTCAAGTTTATTTAGCTCAATCCATTCATATCTTAGGTATTCTTTTCCTTCAAGATTTTTTAATGTATATTCTATTTTTTTATCTTCATCATCTTTAAATTCGCCCTTATGTATAAATAAAATTTCATGATATTTTGAATCTTTCATTTCGAAAAAATTCTCTACTGTTGCAATATATCCTGTAACTTCTATTTCTTTACCTATCTCTTCTAGTAGTTCTCTTTTTACTGTTGTTTCTGAATCCTCACCAATTTCAACTCTTCCTCCGATTAACGCATAGTGGTCAGAATTCAAATTCTTGTGTACTAAAATTTTTCCTTTGTGTGTTATAACAACTGCTGCCCTAACATTTAACTTGTAGTCCTCTACATCAATTGTTAAATCCATCTTTTTTCTCCTTTCAATTTTGAAAATTTATTTGTTCATTTTTTATTAATGAATAACGAATTAATTCTTTTCCATCCAAATTTTCTTTATGCATGTCTACTGCGCTAATTTGATGGTTATCATATGTGGTATAATAATATATTCCTTTTGTTGCATTGCAACATGAAGTATAAATTGTTATTTCGTATTTTCCGTCATCCAATTCACAACATCCTCTTTGTTGGTCAACGGAATTCATTATATGGAAAAATTGACTAACACTTTTGTTTTCAATCTCTTCTGAAATTGAATTCATTTTTACAAATGATACTCGTACAAATCTAGATTGTGATGACAAGTCCCCTGGAAGTCCAATAGCCCCCATTCCTCTACTATATTGATTTAAGTTTAATTTTGAGGCGAAATTGTTTGTTGGTGATTTTACGGACAAACTCATATAATTATTTAGTGCAAACATTTGCTTATCAAATGTTGGATTGTTTGTTAAAACTCCTACTGGATTATCATAAATTTTAATTCCGTCTTGCACTGCTTCTACAGTTATAGCCTCTTCCTTATCTGCTATAATCCAATGCAATTGTGCTAATGGCAACTGAGCACTAAATGGTTTATTTGTCAAATTTATTTTTTGAATTAATTCTTTTGCTTGCTGTGTTGTTTCACATTGACTCAAAATCCATGTAATAAATTCATATTGTGCTATATTGTCCTTGCCATCCACACTATCACTGTAATGTGCATTTCCTACAAAGTTTAGTCCAGCCATTCCTAGCCCTTTTTCATTTATAGCGTCATAATATAATGGGTAATTTTCTGAAATATATGCCATTCCAATTATAGCATAATGTTCTGCTATTTCTTCTTTTTCTTTAAAATAAAATGGATAATTTCTTGGTGTTATTGTTACTTCTTCCTTATATGAAAATTCATAGTCTAGTGTTCTACCAAAGTAGAAGTCCTTTGTTTTATATGTTACCGCTGTACACATTTTTTATATCATTCCTCTCTTTTATCTTTTGGCTATTTTTACTTCCAGCAATCCTATTAAATCTATTGCCTGGAATTCGTTTATAATAGCTCCTTTTATATCTTCAGTTGATATTGCTATTCCATCAATTGTGCTATCTGATAAGTCTATATTGCTTAATTTGGTTTTAAAGAATTGTGTTTGCGTTAAATCTGCTTCTTTAAACACAAGATTTTTTATCGCGTTTTCTTGAAAGTTGCTATTCCTTAAAATAGTATCTTTGAATAATACATTTTTTATACTAGCCATTGCAAAATTGACGTAAACCATATTGCAAGTCAAAAAACTTACATCACTTAGTCCATTTTCTATAAAATTGCATCCTGTTAATTTACAATTGTTAAATTAACATCTTATAAAACTGCAGTTATTAAAAGCTGTATTTGAAAAATTGCAATTATTAAATTCTACATCTATAAAAGTATTTTTATCAAAATTGCTATCCGTAATTTCTGCATTATTTATTATTGCCTTTCGAATTGTTATATTTATTAATTCTACAGTATTGTTTCTATAATTTTCAATAGTTATATTTTCTATTTCATCAGTCTCTTTAAATTCTTCTACCAAATTGTTTATTTTTCTTAATTCTTTAAATAATATTTTTTGTGGTTTTAATATGCTCATCCTCTGCTCCTAATTCTTTTTTTCTGAATTTTTCTTTACTGTTTTCCACAATTATACCACTCTATGTGAATAATTCCAACCTGTTTTGAGTTATTTTTTTATTCTTGCAATAACATTAAAAATATGCCAATTTTTCATCTTTCCAAGCCCTGTTATTCCATCTTTTTCTACTTCATTAAATTTTATAATATTAAATTTTTCAAATAAATTTTCAACTTGGCTTTTTGTAAGAAATGTAATTTGGGATTTTTCTTTATTCCAAGAATCATTTATTCCAAAAAAGTTTCCTACAAAATATCCATTTGGCCTGATACTATCTATAATTTTTTTCCATACTTTTTCTATTTGTTGACTATCACAGAATGGCAAGCTGTAATTTGCTACAATTAAGTCTGCTTTCTCTAATACCATGTCTTCAAAATTTTGTTTTTGAAATTTAAATCTATTTAATTCTTCTGTATTTAGTCTTTTCGAAATTCTTTCTTCTACATTTTCTTTATCAATTGAAATAACATTCCAGCCATTTTTTATTAAATAAACAGTTTCATTCCCCGCTCCATATCCTATATCAATTGCTTTTCCTGGGTATGTTTTTATATTTTCTATAAAGTATTTTACATTCTTTTTGGGAGTATCTAATTCTGTATTGTTATAATATTTTTCAATTTTTTTCTTTTTCAAGATTTCAACTGCCATTTTATACTCTTCTTCTCCAAAGTCTATTGTTGGAACAATTTCATTATTATCATACATGTTCATAAATTGCTCAATCGTGACCAATTTGGCTTCTGTTGCTTCTCCATCTGGAAATGTTATTTTTTCCATCGGTATGTTTCTTTCGAATATCCATAAGTCCTTAAAATCCGGTACTTTTTTATCTCTTTTTGCTTCTTTTAGATAAATAGCATCTTTTTCCGAAAATTCTATGCCAAGTTCTTCTTTTAATTCTCTTATAATTCCTTCCAGACTTGTCTCTCCTGCTAATATTGAACCACTATTGCATTCCCACAAGCCTCCATACTTTTTCCACCTTGCTCTTTTACTTATTAGTATTTCGCGCTTTGTGTTGAAAATTATTCCTGTTACAACTATATGATATTCTCCTTTTTTGAATTTATATACGTCCCTTTCTGCTATTTTTCCAGTTTTTCTTCGATTTTCATCATATATATCCCAAAGTTCAGCCATAGTTTCCTCCATTTTATTTGATTTTATATAATTTTTTGGCATTCACCTCTCATTTTACATCCATTACAGTTAGGTTCTCTACTCTTGCAAAACTTCTTTCCAATCTCCCAACATGCAAAATCTAATATTCCAGGAAATTCCGGATTTAATTCTCTAGCTTTATATACTATAACTAGATTATTCGCATCTTTTGAAACATACCCCATTCTTTTCATTACTCTCTTTATATGTACATCTGTTGAAATTTCTATACTAGAATAATCTGAAAATTCTATTTTGAATTCTCTTACTAATATGTTTGCTGTCATTGTTGCAATTTTTAGCCCACAGCCGTAAAATTGTAATAACTCGCTTATTACCTTTGCACTACTTGGTTTATTTTTCCAAATACACGAAGCATCACCATTAAAACGCTTTATAATTCTTTGTACTGCTTCATAAAATACTTTAGCCATTTCTTTGTTGAATCTATGTAATTTATTTTTTTCAAATATTTCTGTATAATCTTCCAATGATTTTTTCCCTAGTTCATGAATATCAACTGTTCCTAATATTTTATAAATCTCATATGGTATTTTCCATGCACTTTCAGCCGCTATTCTTCTACTCATTAAACATGCTAAAAGAAATGCATGAGGGTGTTTTTCCAAATCGTTTATAAATGTATCTACTTCTGCATCTTTTGAATGCATAATTCTATTATTTTCTTCGTTATAAAATTCTTCTTCTGCAATTTCTATAATTGATGGTTTCATTTTTCCTTCTATTCTCCTATTCTATTTTTTCTTAATATCAATTACAAGCTAATTTATTTTGTATTCAATTATTTTTTATTTTTTCTGTTTATTCTGTTTTTTGATTATTTGTAATCTATTTTAACTTTTTCATCGCTTATAATGTTGCATTCTAATATACTTAAATTAATATTCACAATAATTTTAACTCTTTTTATTTCTTTTTCTTTTATATCTAATATTTAAGTTAATACCTATAGATAAAACAGGAACTACTGAAATAAAACCTTTTACATTCTAATATATTTAAATTAATACAATGAAGCACAATTTAAAGAAATAACAAAAACGATATTTACATTCTAATATATTTAAATTAATACGAAAGAATAAAGCAATGTAGAATAAAAGTGAACATATTTACATTCTAATATATTTAAATTAATACAATATCATCACCGTAAACAATAACACCTTGTCCTGAATTTACATTCTAATATATTTAAATTAATACGAAGATGAAGCTTTAGATTATGTATTAGAAAAATTATTTACATTCTAATATATTTAAATTAATACTTTAATTGCCACGACGTTTGATGTGACGAGTTATCATTTACATTCTAATATATTTAAATTAATACCTCATTCACATTACTTCCTACTGTTTCAATTTCACTATTTACATTCTAATATATTTAAATTAATACTACTAATGAAAGGACAGTCTGTTAATAATGAAATATATTTACATTCTAATATATTTAAATTAATACATAATTTTTATTATGATATATAATTAATAGATTAATATTTACATTCTAATATATTTAAATTAATACTTGAGTTGAAATACCAAAATGACTTTATCGCTAAAATTTACATTCTAATATATTTAAATTAATACCTGCTCTTTCAGCAGAAAATTTATGGGGAATCGTATTTACATTCTAATATATTTAAATTAATACTATTATGTTTGTTTTTTCAAACCATCTTTACATCGATATTTACATTCTAATATATTTAAATTAATACGTAAAGTTTATCGTAGAGTTTCTTTATATGCTAATATTTACATTCTAATATATTTAAATTAATACAGGCATTCATCAAAGGCACTAGAATAAGCACTTTAAAGTTTCAAATCTGTCTATGTATTATTTATGATACTATAAAAATTCTAAAAAATCCATAGCATTTCAAAAACTTCTTAATAATTAAGGTAATATCTACACTGTCGTATACACACAATTTAGGCATTATTATAGGTCGACAGAATATCAAAAATTATATACACTATAAAAAATTATCTGTTTTATCATCTTCAATCATTCCAAGGAACTCCTTTTCAAGCCAACGTTGATTTCTACTTTTAAACAAAATTACACTATCCTTATCATCTCTAATATATCTATCAAGTTCAGCTTTCAATTTAATAGCTTGAGACTCCAGCAACTCACCTTCAAAAACAGAATTTTGAATATGTACTAAATACTTTTTACATGTCTTAAAAACGTTTCTCAATACTCTTTGTCCTTCTTTATTTTCTAAATTTATATCATACACTAAAATAACATACATATTACCACCACATTTTAAAACCTTCATATTCTTCATCTTCAAGCAAATGTTTAATCAATTTATAAACTTCTAATCTCATCAAATATTCATAACTCACTTCTCTGTCCAATTTTTTATGCTTAATTTTAGTTTGTAATCTCAAGTCAATTTCTCTTGTTATATTTTTTCGCGCCTCGTCCTTTATATAAGTAAAATTTAAGCCTTCTTCAAAATCCTTTTCAGTTATCTGCCTTTTATTTAGCATAGAAAAAATTAATCTATCTGCTATAATTGGTTTAAAAATTTCAGCAATATCTAAACACAATGAGAATCTTCTTTCAGATGGTTCATGTAAATAACTTATTGTGGGGTTTAATTGAGTCTTATATATTTCGCTTAAAACTCTTGTATATATAATTGTATTAACATACGAAATTAATGAATTTATTGCATTATCTGGGGGATTTTTTACTCTTTTCTCAAATGCTATATCTTGGTTAATTATAATGTTCCATGAATCATAATAAACTTTTCTAATATTTCCTTCTATTCCCATTAATTCCGGCACATCTTTACACAATTTTATTTGTTTTCTTAAAAAATCTATCTCTTTCATATAATCTTTTAAGTCTTTTCCTCTATTATTGTAATAAGTCAAATTTCTATAAATATTATAAGATGCTGCTTCTATAAAAGCTTTAGCAATATTTAATCTTTTTTCTTTATCATTATAATGTTCAACTTGTTTTATCAATAGCTTTCCTGACACGAGTAATTCTTTTGGATAATATGTTCCTGTATAAAACCCATAATAATTAAAAAAGTGTATATTTATTCCAAACTGTGATAAGAAATTCAATAAACTTGTATTGAAATCAAACTCTGTCATAACATATATGTCATCCACTCTTTCAACAGGTATACTTTTCTTAGTATTATCTTTATATACTATTTCCAATGTATTATCTTTTCTTTGAAGCCTCCCACTTTTGTATAAATAATATGATTGTTTCATTTTTAACAATTCCTTTCTATATAATTTTTATACATAGCATAAATCATAGTATGAACATTTCTTACAAATCTTTGAATCAATTATTTTAGGTGGCTTGTCCTGTTCTACAATATTTTCTATATTTTTAACAACATTTTTTAATACTTCTCTGTCTTCATCTTCTAAAATAATTTTTTTCGTTTCTCTTAATAATGGAAAATCAATTTCAGCTTTGATATTTTTTATTTCTTTTTGTTCTAAATAATACATATAATATTTTAATTGCCAAATTCCCGCTTCTTCAATTGATTTTGTTTTCTTTACTTCATGTAATACTGCTCCATTATTAATAAAGTCTATATTTATAGTATTATCTATTAAAATACCTTTCTTTTCTCTTTTATATGTTGTTTCATCTATTATTTTTCCAATCTGTACAAGTTCACTGTTTTGTTCCATATTTATCTGATTTGCAAAATACCATAATCTTCGCTCACATATAAAATAATAATAAACCATTATTCCTGTAATATTCATATTTAATTTCCTTTCTCCAAGGCACAGATTTGGTTGAAAAAAATTAATTTTTCAACCATTCCTCCTATTACAACTCTCGTGAATCTATCGAATAACCTTCATCTAATTCTAAAAGAAGTCCAATTTCCTTATCATATTTTGTATCAATAATATATTTTCCTTTTACATATGGACATTCTGTTATAAAATTGTTCAATTTCCATTTATTTTTACTATTGATTGATATAAATAATTTATCAATATTTCTTTTCAATTCATATTTTTTCTTCTTTTCTTTTTCATTTTCATATTCTCCAAATAAATTAAGATTTTCATCATAAATAATTTTGGGTATTACATCTATATTATCAATATCTCTTAAAATATGCTGTGCATCTTTTTTACTTGTATCGTAGTCTATAATATTATCCAATATTTTAAATGCTTCTTTAAATTTTTTATAAAATCCTGTTCCTTGTAACATTTCTTTTGAATATAATTTATCAACTAAATCAATTTTTACTTTTTCTTGTAATATTACTCCATTATATGGCTTTAATAGTTCTATACTTTTTTCATATATTTCTTTATCATATATATATCGAACTCCACTTGTGTCTTTAATATATATTTTCACATTTGGTATGTTTCCATCATATTCTCTACTTCTATAACATCTTCCAAGTCTTTGAAATAGACTGTCTAATGTAGACATTTCTGTATATAACATATCAAAATCTATATCTAGTGAAGCTTCAACAATCTGTGTCGTTATCCATATTCCAGCTTCATTTTTATTTTTAGAAAATTCTTTTATATTTCTTTCTTTTTCACTTCTGTCAGCTTGTATAAACCTTGAGTGCAATAGATTGACATTTTGAACATCTTCATCTTTTAATTTTTTGTATATTTCAATTGCTTTATTTATTGTATTAACAATTATCAATACTTTCTTATTTTTAGAACTTTCTTTTATTTCTTCTATATCTTGATTTATTTCTGATTCTACTAATTGAATTTTATGTCTTATCGTATCTTTTATAAATTCATTATACTCAAATTTTATCCCCATTTCTTCTAGTTTGTCTTTGTATATTCTAGGAAGTGTTGCTGTCATTACCATAAATTGTCCATTTAAGTTATTTATCATTTGTAATCCCTTTAAAATAACTGCTACTATTTCTGGTGAATATGCTTGAATTTCGTCAATTACTACTTTTGAATAACTTAATGTTGCATATATTTTTTCATATCCTCTATATTTGAATACAAATGGAAAGATCTGATCTATTGTACATGTTGTAATTTTTTCATATAAATTTCGTGCTTGTTCTATTTTTTCAAATTCATTTTCTTCATTTTTATCGTCTAAATAATCTATTGCTGTTGAGTGCAATAATCCAACATGCTCATATTCTATTGTTTCTTTTATTCTGTCATATATTGCATTTATACTTATCCTTAATGGTAATGTAAAAAATGTTTTATCGTGATTACTCCAAAGTAAAGCCGCTTCTGTTTTTCCCATTCCTGTTGAACCAATTACTATAATATTTTTATTGTGATTTATTTTTGCAAATTGTTGTAAATCATTAAGTTTGAAATTTTGGTTATTCATAAAATTTTCTACAAATTTTGATATCTCGTCTTTGTTTTCATTTTCAACTGGTATCCATGCTGAACTACAATGATCCAATCTATGTAATAACCCTTTCATTATGCAATAGTTTTTGTATATGTCATCAAATTCTGTTATTCTAACTTGTCCTTCTACCATTCCTAAATATGTTGTTTTTAATTCTGGTACTTTGATTTGTAATTCATTTTCTATTTGAGGAATATTAGGTTTTATATCTTCTTCTATTATTTTTTTTAACAAATCTCCATCTATATGTATTGTATTATTTCTTTCATGATGATAGTAAATTGCTTGATATACTAGCTTTCTTTCTGTTTTTGTTAGTTCATATTCTTTATATGGTATAAACATCGGAGATATCTGTTCATGCTTTATTTGCTCATTATTAAATTTTGTAACTAATAGTGGTTCTCCTATTGCTTTTCTTATTACATTTTGAAAACCTGAATAAACTTTTCCTGCATCATGATATTTACATATTATTTCCATTAGTTGCCAAAATCTATCTTCTGGCATATCTATTACTTGTACTATTTTCGCACCATAAGTTCTTTTTAGAATTTCAAGATTCTCTAATAATTTATCAGTGTGCTCTTTTATTGTTTCTATTGGATTTGATTTTGCATAATATTTATAATTCATTTTGAATCCTTTCACTATAAAAATAGATATTATCTCCATCTTCATCTTGTAATACTTCTGTTCCGTATAAACTTTTATTTGTATGCTTTTCAACATATTTTACATTGACTTTGTTCCATTTTCTTATGTCATCTTGTATTTTATATGTTGTATTTAGTCTATAATTAATTCCTGCTATTTCGTTGTCTATCCATTCTGGTACATAAGCATTTTCTTTTATTTCTGATTCTTCGACCTCATTGACATCTCCTAGAATTTTTATTGAATCAATCCTTACGATATCTTCATTTCTCCCTAATGTAAATGTTTCTGTTCCATTTATTATATTTTTATAAATTTTATCTATTATTTCATCTTCTGCTTGTACATGAATAATTAAATTAACATCTAATAATTGATGTACATTTCTTGGCATTGATGTTACTTTATCTTTTCCTTTATACATTCTTAAATTTTGATAATTACTAAATATTCCTTTATAACTTCCTTGAACTGATATGTTCATTGGAAAATATTCTCCTGGCCCAGCCTGAAGAATCTTATGGAACATTCCTATTATTGTTGAATATGGTGGCAATGGATATGTTTCAGCAACTTTTGTTGCAAATGGCTTTTTATAACATGCTGTCTCTTGGTATAGTTTTAGTTTTAAAATTTTCATTTATACCAATCCTTTCTTTTATGCTTTGTAATATTCATTTACTTTTTCTTTTAAATCTTTGAAAAATTCTTCTATATTTGTTGTCTTTCCTTCAAAAATTTCTTCTATTTCTTTTTCGTTTTTGAATGTATTCTTTAACATTCCTACTTTTGTATCATCATATATTGATTTATTTCCAATTGTTAATGTTGTCGTATCTTTTAACATTTCTGTATCAATACTGAATTCTCTATTTTTTCCATTTAATTTTATTCTTCCTAAAAAGAATGGTGAATTTATGTCATACATTCCACCTATTACAAATACAGGACTTAAGTTTTCTTCTCTTCCTCTTATTTCTTTATTTAATATTTTTACTATATCTAATAATTGATTTACTCTTTCTGTTTTTTCTTCATTTGATAATTCTATTTTTTCATCTTTTCCTATTTTTTCTAAGTCTATTGTTATTGTATATGTGTAATAACTTAGGTGTTGTTCAACATTTGCAAGGTTTGGAAATTCATTAATTCTATCTGCCAATCCTTTGTTATTTAAAAAGTCCATATCACTCTTATAATCTTCTAATGATATTGCATTACTTAATCTAACAGCAGCACTTCTGATATTTGAGCCATCATTTTTGGCTGTTTTCATATATCCAAAAAGATCCATTTCTTGTGAATCTTGAATTGTCAATTTATCATCAAATTGAATTGTCCCTTTTTCTTTATTTACTACTTGTAAATTCCAATTAAATAATTTGTTTCCAAGTCTTACTATTTCATATCTTAATGCTTGTCTAGAAGCATATGTATAAACACTTCCATCTCCTCTTGTTAATTTTTTTAATTCAGATATATTTCCTATACCTTCTCCATAATTTAAACTTTGTCCTTTAAATACTAGAGTAATTGATAATCCTTTTTTATTTTTAATATTATCCATTTATTTTTTCCTCCTCTTTTTTCTCATATTTATTAGATATTAATCCTGCTAAAAAGCTATGTCCTATTGATTCAAAATCTAATCCTGTCGTCTGCATAGTTTCTATAAAGATTGGTGATACATCTTTTCCCATTGCCATATGTAATCTTATTACAATATCCATAAATTCTTTTTTATTTCCTGCTTTAATACTATTTAGCATTTTATATGTATATCCATCTAGTTTATTATCTTCACCTTTGCTTTTTAATTCTTCATGAATTTGAACTCCTAAATTGTAGATAACATATAATTTATCATCGTTTTTCTTTATATTTTCCACTTCGTTTCCCTCCTTTTTTAAGATATTTAATATCATTCTTATTTGTGTTGCCAAAAATGAATTATAACCATTTTTCTTTGCACCTTTTGCTTCTTCTTTTGACATTTCTGCTCTTAATCTATCATTAATTATGTATTTAATATCTTTATTTTTCATGATGTAATCGACTATTTGCAACTTATATCTATAATCCCATATTTTTGATAACGTTTTTTTAGCATAATCCTTAAAAAATAGTGATATATATCTTTTTATATTAAAATATTCAATTCTACTATATGCTCCGTATTCTACTTCAAGTTCTACAACAAATATGTTATCCAATTGCCATATACTTACTTGTTTATCTTGTTCTACAATATCTAATATTAATTCTGAATATGGATTTTCGTTTTTATTTTCATATCTTGATTTATTTCTAAAGTTAATGTTTGTTTTATAAAGCATATCTACTTTCGTGTCAAAATTTACAAAACTTAGTAATTGTTTTTCTCTATATTCTCCATTTTCTTTTATTGTTTTGGTTATTGTTGTCATTCCTGCGGGTATGCAGAATAAAATCAATTTACATACATCACATATTGGCATTTTTACATTTTGATTCCAAAAGAAATTTCTAGCATTATCACTACTTATGGCAAGTGGTACAAAGTTTCCTTCTGAATAGTTTGTTGTTAGACCTATTTCATTTTCACACATTGAACAGCTTTTTATTACTTTTTCTTTTAAATATTTTTGTATATCTTCTATTGTCTTAGATCTACCAATATAGTCCTTTTCTATTTTTGAATAAATTTTTTCCATTTCTTGTGTTATATTACTTTCTTTTGCGTTTTCTATATATTCTTTTATTTGTTCAATACTATACTCATTTTTCATAATACCATTAATAAAACCTGTTTCCACAATGTTACTTACATAATCCCTATACATGAGTTCTTGCTGCCCTTCGTAAGATATCGATGTTTTTATAACATTCAAAAAGCTTGGTTGTCCATAATATGTATTACTCAATATGCTTTTAAATAAATTTAATGTTAATCTTTTATTTATATTATCTTTTTCAATATCTGAAATCAATTTTTCTTTTATTTCTATAATTTCTTGTTTTGTACTTGATTTCTCTATTCGTTCATATTGTTCTTTCATCTCTTCATATGTATTTTCATCAATTTTTTTAATTTTATCTAATTGTTTTTTTATTGTATCTTTAATATATTTTTTATTTGATTTTATTTTATCTTTTCGTTCTTTTTCCTTATCTTTATTTTCTAAAATTACTTCTATATTATTTTCTAAATAATCAAATGAATTTTTAGTTCTATTTTCTACATTTTCTGCAACATTATATTTTTGAAAAAAATACTTAAAATAATATTTATGAAATTTTCTTAAACTTTCTGTATCAAATTCAATATAATTATTTCTTTTAATAGCAAATTCATCGTCATTAGCCTCAAGAATCCTTAAAAATCCCACGATTCCAGCATTATAAAACCAATCATTTAAGTATACTTTTATCTTCAATTTTGCACCTTCTTTTAAACAATTTGAAACATCCCGAATCCGGCACTATGCTTACTTCCCATTCCAGCTTTATATAAGTAATTTAAAAGTTCTATATCTCCTTCTAATGCAAAACTTCCTGTTGAACATTCTATTTGTTTTTCATAAAATTTTATAATTACTTTTTTTGCTTTAATTGGAGTAATTTTTAGTGTCTCCACAGACTCTACTGGAATATTTGTTATTTTTAATTGTTCTTTAATATTCATTTTTAATGTTTCTTCAAATTTTTCATTTTCAAAAGAATAATAATAATCTTTGTTCTCTTCTCTTTTACGTGCACATAATGGGGATTGAAATTTTATAATTATTTTATTGTCTTTAATTTCTTTTTCTGGTATAAGCACAATATTTTCTAATTTCCATGAATTTTGATTAATTGAAAATTTTTTATTTTTTTGATGATTAAATGCATTATATATTATTATGGCTGTTTCATAATTTTCTATTGTCATATTCATTTCAAATCTTTTATCTTCTAATATTATCTCTTGTCCATTAATTTGTGGGTGTCTAAAAAAAACAGAAAAAGCATAAGGTTTTATAATATTATCTTTCTGGTTATAGTATTTCTTGAATTCATTTTCACTATATTCAGATAATGATAATTTTATAAAACTGATTATGCTTCTTCTATAATCTATTGGCATTTTTTCATTTTCCAATGTAAAATATAATTTCATTCTCATATTTTTTACCTCCTTGTATACAAATTTATTTAACTAAATTTTGTAAACTTTTGAGTTATGTCAGATGTAAATTATTGTAATATTTATATTTGACAAATTTCATCTTATTTATATCATATTTTACATTTTTTCACAAGCATTTCGTTTATTAAATTAGACTATTTTGTTAAGTACTTCTTTATTTTAGTTGAACTATTTTTCTATATTATATTCCCACAAACTTAAATGACCTTTTGCCTCTATTGGCTCATCAAAGACTTGTACATTATCCACTTGCCAACCGTAATTTTCTTTAAAAGAACTTTTAGTGTATATATCTCTATTTTCTTTTAATAGCTCTTCTTTAAATTCTGGCGACATTTTTATACAATCTACTAATCTTACTTTTCCTAATATTTTTCCGAGTGGCAATTCTTTTGGTAAATATTTTTCTAATCTTTTTATTGCTTCTTTATCTATACTTTTTCCTGCATGTATTAATAATTCACCTCTGTAAGCCGTTTGCCAATTTCTAAATTCAAATCTTTTATCTCCTTGCATTATCAATGTTGCCCATGGTTGTTTTATTGTTATTGTTTTCATTGCGTTTTTTTCTCCTTCATAATTCATCTATTATAACCTTTATTAAAAACTACTTTAATTTTTATGCTGATTTTATTTTATCACTGGTGCTTATATTCTTCAATAATCACAGTCATTCTTTTTTATTCTCTGTCTATTTTATTGTCTCTAAGAACTACCATATTTTTTAAACATTTATTTTCTCTTTTTTGTTTTTATTTTTATACTAATATGGAAATTTTTTACTTAAATTAATCTCTCTAAATAATTAGAAGTGAAAATGAAACCGTAATGGGCGTTATTGAAAGTATTCAAAATATTTGTTATTCTTGCGCTTCTTCCTAAATTATTATGGTTGTTCATTCTATTGTGTTTTTACTTATTAATTAAATTTATTTTACTTCTACCTTCGGGTTATGAGTAAAGCTCGTAAAGTATTGGTAAATATAGTTTTGAGGTGTATTTGTTGGTATATTTGGTGTGCCCAATTTTTTAACTTTGTAAATTTATGTGATTTTGGGTTGTTTTGGGTGGGTTGTGTGCCCATTTTGAGCCCAATTATTTTAATAAATTTATGGAGGTTTTGATTATGAATAATTTTAGAAATGTTAATGATGATATTTTAAAAGAATGGTTAAATTTTAGAGAGGAGAGATATCTTGCTTTTATTAATGATGAAGATAGAAAACACACTGTTAAATTTGATGATTTCTCTGAAAAGATTTTAAATAATATTCCTAAACAGAATAGAAAGTTTGTTGAAAAACAACTCAACTTACTTAATTCTAGCTTTTTAGATTATATTGTTTATTGGAATGAGAAATATTACAGAAATGGCTTTTGTAATGGTGTTGAATTAATTATTGGTTGTATTGATAAATAATTAAAATTAATCCAAAGCTTTTTCAAAATTTTGAAAAAACTTTGGATTTTTATATACTTTTTCAAATTAGTGAAAAAAGTTTTTATTTATAAAAAAATAAAAGACGAATCACTTCTCGTCTTCTAATAGCTTTTTAATTACATCATCTTTATACATTTTCTTTAATTGACTTACAGTATTTTCTTCCAATCTATTCAGTTTTTCTTTTTCTAAATACTCTCTTAAAATAGCTTTTGAAGTTTCAATCTCTCCAATCTGTAAATATAACAATAATAACGCAAATCTCAATTTATTTTTATCAGGTTCTTGTTCTACTATATCTTCTATAAAAGAAATTAATTGCACATGGTCATACGGAATTTTAAAAGCTTGTTTATACTGATAAGCTATTACCCCCTCACTTTCATTGCAATATGCCTTTAAAAATGCTTTACTATATTTCCATGGAGCTTTATCCTGAATTTGTTTACAACATCCTATATAATATTGTGTTTTCTTTATATCTCTATTTTTTAAGAAAGTACAAACACTCTTTCCTTCATAATATCTGTACGTATTTTTTATATATTTATTTGCTTCATCTAGTTCTTTTTCTACATAATCAATATTTTTATTTGTTTTTGAGTTTTCATATATCATATTGATTATATGAATATCGTAACAGAGTTTGCATATGGATTTTTGTATATTATCATAATTCTTTTCACTTTTCTTCTCTATTGTTTGTAATTCTTCATGCAATTCTTCACTAATACTTAAAGCTTTTGACATATTACCACTTAAATAATATGCTCTTGCTATAATATATTTACAAACTATTGATATTCTTTGTGCAGTAACTTCTAATACATTAATTTTATTTTCCTTTGAAAATTCCAATCTTGCAGTTGGCATTCCCAATATGCTAACTTCTTTTTGGAATATTTCTTCAATTTTTTCAACATATGCAGGATGTATTATTCCTAAATTAAATTCTGTAACGTATTTTGTATTGTCTTTTGTTTCCTCCGATCTAATACTAACTGTAGTTAAAAAAATACAATTCGTATTCTTCAATAGTTTAATAATTTTATCTTTATCTTTATAATTATTTTTTTCTATTAAATGATATGGTATATATACAATATTAATTGTACTTCCATTCAATTTTATAAATTTTTCAAATTGTCCTCCAAATTTATGCCTTATATCTTCATATTCTTCTTTATCCTTTGCAACAATTCTTACAAGTACAGCATCGCCTTTTTTATTCTTGGGTAATTTGTTATACTTAATTACATCTACTATATAAAATATAGCTAATCCTAACACACATAGAGTAGCTGGTACTTTCAAATAAGATACTGGAATATTACAATATAATATAATTCCTAATAATATTCCTACAAAAATTGCTATAAAAATACTCCCTATGCTTCTATAATATCTATCAAAAAGTGACTTTATTAATTCCATTTGTTTCTCCAATCATTAATCTATTTATTTATTATTTAAATAGTATTTAATCATTTCAATATATTGATCCTGTGCATTTAAACAAGTATCTATTAAATAACCTTTTTCTTTATTAGTTTGATATTGAAATAATCCTCTATAATAAAATAATTTATCCTTGTCTAGAATAATAAATGGTACAATGTTGTTTTTTAAACATTCTTTAAAAGCAATTATTCTACCAACTCTACCATTACCATCTTGGAATGGATGTATTTTTTCAAATTTAGCATGAAATTCTATTATCTCATTTATAGTAACTTTTTGTAGATTTCCATACCAATCTAATAATTTTCTCATGTCCCTTACTACATTTTTTGGAGCAGTTGTATTTAAACCTCCAACCTCATTTGTTAATTCCTTATAGTCACCAACTGCAAACCAATTTTTTCTACTATCTGATGTTCCTTCCTTTAATATCTTATGAAATTTTTTAATTATTTCCTCAGTTAAATCTTTATCAGCTACATCTAACATACAATCAACCAGCTTAAAATGATTAGACGTTTCAATAATATCATCTAAATTTGTTATTGATTCTTTCTCTGTTAATAAAGTATTAGTTTCATAAATGTATCTTGTTTGATCTTCTGTTAATTTGCTTCCTTCGATGTGATTTGTATTATATGCAAAAACTATCTGTGTATTATGATATAAATTCCCTTTTAATTTCATACTTTTTTGTTCCCTTAAAACTTCTAATATATTTATCTTAGAAACATCAAATTTATCTTCTTTTAATAACTCATCTACTGAAATTACAAATAATTCAGCTAGCTTTTTTAATGATTCAATATTAGGTTCTAAAGCTCCAGCTTCATATTTAGATATTGTAGCTGGCTTCACTCCCAATACCTCTGCAACTTCCATTTGAGTCATTTTCTTTTCTTCTCTATATTTTTTTATTTTTTCTCCTAACATAACAAAAAACTCTCCTTTTCAGTTATAATATTATTATATCATATTATTTCCAAAAAAGAAAGTTTTTTTCTTAGTTTGTATCATTGTTTCCAAAACATATTTTCTATTTGTTTTGAAATGTTTGTATACTACATTTCTATGTGCATTTATATTTTTTTCATATCAAAAACTCTTACTTCAATTTTTAAAAGCTTTCAAATTAACTTTTAAGATTTTTGACCACACCTATTATTTTAAAAACTATTGACATTTAGACATAATTTTATTAATTTTTTCCACAACATTTTTTATATTTTTTACCACTTCCACATGGACATTTTTCATTTCTGCCTATTTTCTTCTTATTAATTCTTTTTAGTCTCTGTACTTTTAATTCTTTTACTACATTAAATATTATTTCTTTATCATATTCTATATCATTGATATTTAGAAAATTAAATTCGATTTTATCTAGTTCATCTTCAATATTAAAAAACAAATGTAATTCAAGCATTTTTTCTATATTTGATATTTTCATTATTGCAATTGAATGATTTCTCTCTTCTTCTAATTTTCTCTGCGTACCTTTATGTATAAATGTTAATAGACTATATTCTCCAGTCATAAAAATTGTTTTTGGATTTTCACAAAGTTTATTTTCTTTCAATAGCTTTTCTATAGAATTATTTAATTCCTCCCTGTCTTCTATACATATATCAAGCAAATAATTTGTCATCGCAACACTATTATGTATATGATTTTTATCACAAAATTTTATTATATCTTCTATTATTTTTGGATTTCTAACCTCTGGCTTCTTTATATTTTCTTCTTTCAAATATAAAGATTGAAAATATTTATCTAGTTCCTCTCTAAATCCATAAAAATTTATTTTATTTGCTTTCATTTTACTTGCATATAGAGAATACATATTTTTTGCTATATACATACCTAAATGATCCAATTCATCTTTTAATTCAAGCTGATTTACCGAAATAGCCCTCTTACGCTGTTCAATATAATGAAAAAATTTAGTTGGTGATGAAAAATATTCTGCATAAACTCTAAAATCATCTAATGATATTACAATTGTTTCATCGTTTAAATTACAATATTTTATTTTTTCTGCTTGTGCTTCTATTTCATTGAAACTATCTACCGTAATACAAAATTTAATTATATTCTTGTATTCTCCTATCTTTATAGTTGTTTTTATTTCTTTATTCGAATTATTTGAATCATATATTGGGCATTCTTCTCTTGAATAGAAATATTCAAGAGTTCTTTTATTTTGGTTGTCCGCTTTCTCTATTAAACTTTTGATAGATTTTATATTGCTTTCAAAATTTTCTATTGCAAAATCGGGAGTATATGCTCCAGACTTTACTTCAACTAAAATCAAATTATTATCATATGTTATAATCAAATCATTTTCTCCCATTTCTTTTTGACCTCTTATATGATAATAATTAGATATGTAAACTTTTGAATCTGGAATAATTTTTTTAAATAAACTTCCTACTGTAAACTCTGCCGTTTCGCCTTGAATATGATTTATTTCACTACTTTTCTCTGGAAGTTTATTTCTCATTATTTTTAGTATAATTCTATAAATATTATCAAATAAATCTTGAATAGAGAGGCAGTATGCACTTCCATTTAAAATAATAAAAGGTTTTCTTCTTAATGGATTTTTAAATATAGGCCAACCAGAATATTCGGAGTCATCAAAAAAGTTTTTGCATTCTCCAATTTCATATGATAATTCATGAATAAATTCCTTTGGCCAATTTGTAATTTTTGAAACATTGTGTAAACCCAATCCTATTAGATTATCTATTACCTCTCGGCTTTTTTTCATTTCTTTTTGACTAGGAGCTGCTAAATTAGCTATTTTCATGATACTATCCATTTTTCTTATATTATCATTTAGTCCATGTGTAAAAGCATGCTGTATTTTTTCCATTCCATCAAAGAATAAATTAATATCAAATTTAAAACATTCATAAAATATTTCTTTATATGGATATAGTAATTCTTTTATAGCTATAATTTCTTGAAATGAATATCTTTTTCCATTTACAAAATTCAATAAAAAACTAGCTTCTATTAGTTTTATTTCCTCATTATTTTTGTTAAATTTAATACAATAACTAATTATAAACCTGTCTAATAGAACATATAATTCTTCTATTAGATTAAGTATTTCATAATATTCTCCCTCTTCAAATTTTTCTATATTTTCATTTTTTTGTGAAACTATCGTCGCTTGAATATATTTTAAGGCTTGTGTAGCAATTATAGCCTCTCTTTCTATTTGTAACTCTGAATATATATTTATATAATTCATTTTTGACATAAGTGTAGCCATTTTTAACAATTCTACGGGATTTTGTTTTTTTACAATATTTTTTATCTTCTCAATTGTCTCATTAATTTTATTTTTAGTTTCTTCATAATTGTCTGATAACTCCGTTTTAATTTTATTTTTTATATTTTCAGGCATATTATTCTTAAATTCTATAAATTCACCATATCTAGCCATTTCAAATATTCCATTATTATAATAATCATCTGGTTTTATTTTTTTCATTGATTATTCTCCATATTTATTATTTTATATAAAATTGATTATTATTTTATTTTTTCTTCTTTATATACGTACTGATTATCCGTTTAATAATAACTTCTTTTCTCATTTTAGTTCTTGTTACAATCTTCATAATTTAATGAATCCAAACTTTTTATATTATATATATTCACATTATATTTTTTCATCTAGTGAACTTATTAATTTACTTGCAATTTTAATAATAGAATTATAAGATTTCAAATCATAGTCATCTAATCTGCTATGTACAGCTTTATTTAAAATTCCGATTATTTCTTTGATAATCATGTATTCTGAATTATTAATGCATCTATGATCATATAGTAAACTTGATAACTTCATAATTCCATATCTATTAGCATTCAGTTGATTCCTTTGCGCAATTTTTTGTAACTTTTCCTCTATATCAATTCTTAAAGCTGCCAAACTTAATTTCATGTCATCAAAATTCAAATATTTTTCTTCTATTTCTATCGAATTATTATTATTTTCTATCTTGTTAACTTTCTCGTTAAGCCTTTGTCTTTCTTCTTCTGAAATCAACTCTATTTTTCCTATTCCATTTAATTCTAAGCTTTTTAAATACTTTACAATCCATGGCAAAAAAATCATTAACACTAATACTATTGTAGTAGTATCTATTTTTATATTTTTAAAAAATGTATAAATGACCACCATTACAAAAAATGTTAAAGAAAAAATTAGCTTAAACCACATATGAATCCCCCATCATTCTTATTTCTTATATTCTTCCTCTTCCTCAGCAACCATTGCTAAATTATTATTATTTTCTTCATCAGTAACATCATATATTATCTCATTGTTTTCTTCATCATTTGAACTATTTATTCCAAAATACTTTTCAAAGAATTTCTTTATCTTATCTATTATTGTTTGTTTCTTTTCTGCTCTGTTTCCTCCTCCAAATCTTCTCATTGGTGGTAATATCTTTTCTATATCTGTACCTGTTGTTTTAACTTCTCCATCTCTAAATGAATTATCTAAAAACTTTCTTGTTGCTTCTTCATTTAAATTCTCTTCTTTGATTAAATTTTCTAAATCTTCTTCTTTTTGTTTTTTTACAAACTTAGCCCAATCGCTATATACATTTGTATCTGCATTGATTTTTGAAATAAATTTATCTATCAATTCTTTCTTTGAACGAAGTGCTAAACTTGATTTTATAGCCTTATCAATAGAACCTAGTATTTCTTTATCTTCACAATTTGAATCATGGTATTTAGCTACTAACATCAAAATATAATCTATATTTACCTCTACTTGTTTTACAAGTTCCATTTCAAATACTATATCTTCTTTAATGCTTTCCTCTTCTTCTGGTTTTGATTTATATTCTTCATATAAATCTGTATATGTTCCTATATAATCTTGGAAATCCCTTGCAGATAATATTTCATTTCCCTCAAATTTATCAAATGAAGATAATATATTTCTAAGTCTTAAGATATTTCCCATTAGTACAATAAAGTCTTTCTTATTTTGTTCTCCTATTATTTGCTCCCCTAATGGATATTTTTGAAGTAGCATTGCAATTCTTTCTTCATACCCTATATGTTTTCTTCCTTTTTCATCTTCATAACCATAATAGTAATCTTCATAAGATTTAAGTAGTACTATTCCACTTGCATTTTTATCTCCAAATAGTGCAATAGCATCATTAGTAGCTTCCTCTAAATCTCTAAAGCATACAATATTCCCATAAGTTTTTACAGAATTTAAAATACGGTTTGTTCTTGAATATGCTTGTATCAATCCATGTTGTTTTAAGTTTTTATCTACCCATAATGTATTTAATGTTGTTGCATCAAAACCTGTTAAAAACATATTTACTACTATTAGTAAATCTACTTCTCTATTTTTTACTCTATCTGATAAATCTTTATAGTAGTCTTGGAATCCATTTCCCTCTGATGAGAAGTTTGTTTTAAATTTCTTATTATATTCTCCTATTGCAAAGTCTAAAAATTCTCTTGAACTTTGGTCTAGTAAATCTGTTTCAAACTCTTCATCTTCTAATATTCCATTACTATTATCTTCCTCATTAGGTGCATAGGAATATATTGTTGCAATAGTTAAATCTTTATGCTTTTCTTCTAATTGTTTTTTGAATTCTAAGTAATACTTTTTAGCCATTTGAATTGAACTTACAGCAAATATTGAATTAAATCCATTTACTCTTTGTCCCTTTAAATCATAAAATGAATTTCTTTTTGTTTTTTGGTCAAAATGATCTATTATATATTCTACTATTTTACTTACTCTTTCATGTGCTGAAAGTGCTTCTTCTGTATTTATTGCTGCTACTTCTTTATCTGTCATTCCTTCTTTTTCTTTTACTGTATTTACATAGTCAATTCTAAATGGCAATACATTTCCATCATTAATTGCGTCTACTATTGTATATGTATGTAATTTTTCTCCGAATGCTTGCTCTGTTGTGCAGAAATTTGGATTTGATTTATTTACAGCATTTTTTGCAAATATAGGTGTTCCTGTAAATCCAAATAAATGATAATTTTTAAATTTCTTAATTATCAATTGGTGCATATCTCCAAATTGAGAACGATGGCATTCATCAAATATTAATACTAAATGTTTTTGATATGCTGGATGATTTTTGTTTCTTTTTACAAATTCACTAAGTTTTTGTATCGTTGTAACTATAATTCTTGATGTATCATCTTCTAATTGCTTTTGCAATATTTTTGTACTTCTATTTCCATTTGCTGCACCTTTTTGAAATCTATCATATTCCTTCATTGTTTGATAGTCTAAATCTTTTCTATCAACAACAAATAAAACTTTATCTATATAATCTAAGTTCGTTGCAAGTTGTGCAGTTTTAAATGAAGTAAGTGTTTTCCCTGAACCCGTTGTATGCCATATATATCCACCAGCTTCAATTGTCCCCATTTTTTTATAATTTGTGGAAACTTCTATCCTGTTTAATATCTTTTCTGTTGCTACTATTTGATAAGGACGCATTACAAGTAACATATTTTCTGATGTAAAAACACAATATTTTGTTAGTATATTTAAAATTGTATGCTTTGCGAAAAATGTTCTTGTAAAATCTACTAAATCTGGAATAACTTTATTACTACTATCTGCCCAATAAGAAGTAAATTCAAAACTGTTGCTTGTTTTTTTACTTTTATTTCTAGTGCTATTCTTTTCTTTTACATGATTTTCTCTTGTAGTATTAGAATAATATTTTGTGCTTGTACCATTAGAAATTACAAATATTTGAATATATTCATAAAGTCCACTTCCTGCCCAAAAACTTTCTCTTTGATATCTATTTATTTGATTAAATGCTTCTTTTAAAGCTACGCCTCTTCTTTTTAATTCTACATGTACTAATGGAAATCCGTTTACAAGTATTGTTACATCATATCTATTTTTATAACTTCCATCATTTTCTTCATATTGATTTATAACTTGTAACCTATTATTATGAATACATTTTTTATCTATTAATGTAATATTTTTACTTGTTCCATCATCTCTTTTTAGTACCTGAATATTATCTTCTTGTATCTTTCTTGTTTTTTCAACTATTCCATCATTATTGTTACAAATATTATCATTAAAAAATCTTTCCCATTCATTATCTGTAAAGCTATACTTATTTAATAACTCTAATTGTTTACGCAAATTATTTATAAGTGTATTAGAATCATGTATTTGTAAATAATCATAGCCTTGTTCTTCTAACATTTTGATAAATTCTTTTTCTAATGCCGTTTCACTTTGATATGAATCAGAACGTTTTTGTACTGACTTATATTCAGTTACTACTGTTGAATTACTCATTTCCATTACTACATTATATTTACTCATTTTTCTTCTCCTAAAATTTGTTTTATTTCATATAATATTAAATCTAATCTTTTGTCCTCAAATATTTTTGAATACCATTTATAGTTTCTTGTATTGCTTAACTCTTTTAAATAATCTGAATTTGTTAAATATACAACATCTCCCAAAGGTGCTGGTAAAATGCAGTCCAATGTTGTTCCAAAAGTTATAAGTTTTAAATCATTATAATCTTCTTTCATTTCCCTTTGATGTTTAAATGCATTATTAAAAGCAACACAGGCATTTTTTATCTCGTCCTTTCTAGAAACAGCATTATCATTAAATCCTCCAAATAAAGCGCCCAACTGACCGAATGTATTTGAAATTTTTCTATATAATGTTAATTCATCAAATTTACATTTATTAACATATTGTATTAAATCTTCTAATTCTGTACTAGCACTTTTCTTCAATAGACTATCCATTTTTTATCTCCTTAAATGTTAATAATTTATCTCTATAATACTCATACTGTTTTCTTCTTGCTTCTATTTCTGCTGGTAATCCATCTGAAATATCATTGCATAGTTTATCAAATCTATCTAAAATTGATACTATTTTCTCCTGTTCTTCGTTTGAAACAATTGGTATTTCAATATTCTCTAAATTTTTAGGCGTAAATTCTATTACTTTAGTTCCATGAACATATTTTAGTTTTTGTGTATAGAACATATTTGTATGAAAATAATATGATAAATATTTAGCATTTAATTCTGAATGTATTATGGCTGTATGACCACTAACTGCTATATTTTCCTTCCCAACCCATGCTAAACATTTACAAACATCTTCAACATTTTCACTTGTTACAGCCATTATTATATCATTTGGTTTAGCAATTTTCGATTTTTTTGCAGTACTTTCTGATATAAATGTAGTTACTTTATTAGCATATAATCCATACTTCGTATAAATTTGACCGTAATGAATACAAGGAAAACCTTTTGACACAAAATCCTTTTTTTGAAAATTTCCACCTCTTGAAGTTGTAGCTATTTCCCCTAGCTTTTTGTATTCTACATTTTTATTGTTTTTAAATTTAAAAACTTCATCTCTATAATGTTCATACTGTTTCTTTCTTGCTTCTAATTCTTCTTCTAATTCTTCTTCTAATTCTTCTTCTAATTCTGTAAAATTATCTAATATTCTTACTATTTCATTTTGTACTTCTATTGGTGGTACAGGAATTTTTAAAATTGAATATTTTGATATCCATTGTCTATTATGTTGTGTATTATCAAATTTTATAGTTTGCATTGTATAAAAAACATATCTAAAATTGATGTTATTATTTTTTGGTATTAGAATTTTAACTGCTGAAGATTTTACTTTAAACTTGAAATTAATCCATCTAAAAGCTGTTGTAAAATCATCAAATAATATAATTGGATTTTCTTTATCTGCATTATATATTCCTTCTTTTTCATTTGTATATCCTAATATAAATGTTTGACCTGGTGTTAATACCGGAATATCATATTCATCATTATATTTTGTACTTTTTACTATATATTTTGCAGGTTGTATATAATCAACTAAAGTATTTAATTCCTTATATTCTACTCCATTTGGACACAACTTTTTTATTAATTCTTCTAATTTACTCATTATATATTTTCCCTTCTTATTCTGAATCATCTGGCATGGTAACACTATATATTGATGAAATTAAGGTAGTTCCCATATATGGTGCTATAGCATAATCCCAAGGCATTAGTTTTAATAAATATGGTATACTTTCTAATTTTATAATTTCACAATCTTTACCATATACCAAAAATACATATTTTATATTTTCTTTAAATGAATAAATATATTTTAACAAGTTTTTATCTCTTGTTAATCTATAACATTTAAGTTTTTCAGACTCTCTAAAATCTCCATTCGTCATTCCATTTTTCCAATCATCATATACATTTTCATACATTTCTAAAGCTAGATCTGTATACTCAATCATAAAAATTCCTATATGTTTATTTCCTGTATATTTATTATAGCTTTCTATATGATTTTCCCAACTTTTCCTAAATGAATCGCATAAATATTCATAACTATGTTTAGGATATTGCATAGCCCAACTTTCTGAACAAATTTTATTACTATCAGGATTATCTCTCCACTCTTCTTTTAATCTTTGTGTCGCTTTTTCTACTTTATTTTTAAAAAGGCTAATTTCTTCTAACTGTTTAGCACCATTCTTATTAGTTTTTGAAGATGTAATCTGAAAATGTTCTATAAAACCATTTTTAAATACGAAATCTGGAAACTCACTCAATTTTTCATTTGATTCTGCAGTTTTTAGTATATCATTTATTTCATCAATATCATCTTTTAATAATCCAAAATACTTTTTTAAGCTTCCTTCAGATTTTAAACTTCTTATAACAGTATTAAGACATCTTTGTTCTTTTTCTCCTACCATTAATTATTCCTCTATTTCTTTAACTATCTTATCTATTTCATCTCTAAGCACTTGTTCTCTTGCTACTATTTCTTCTATTTGCTTGTTTAGTTCTACTATATCTATTTTTTCTCTTGTATCTTCTTTTTCTACATAAGTTGAAACCGATAAATTATAATCATTTTCTCCAATTTCAGTATTTGAAACTAATTTAGCTACATAGTCTATATCTTTTCTATCTGTAAATATTTTTACAATATTATCTATATTTTCATCAGTCAATTTATTATTGTTTGTGACTTTTACACATTCTTTTGAAGCATCTATAAATAAAATGTTATTATCTTTCTTACTCTTCTTTAATACCATTATACATGTTGCAATTGTTGTTCCAAAAAATAAGTTATCTGGTAATTGTATAATACAATCTATAAAGTTATTATCTACTAAATATTTTCTTATTTTTTGTTCTGCTCCACCTCTATAAAATATTCCTGGGAAACATACTATTGAAGCTGTTCCATTTGTTGCAAGCCAAGATAAAGAATGCATTATAAATGCAAAATCTGCTTTTGATTTAGGTGCCAATACTCCTGCTGGAGAATATCTTGGATCATTTATTAATAGTGGATTATCATTTCCTGCCCATTTAATAGAATATGGTGGATTTGATACTATTACTTCAAATGGTTCATCATCCCAATGTTGTGGATTTGTCAGTGTATCTTCACAAGCTATATCAAATTTATCATAGCCTATATCATGTAAAAACATATTTATTCTACATAGGTTATATGTAGTTAAGTTTATTTCTTGTCCATAGAAACCATTTCTTACATTTTCTTTTCCTAATATTTTAGCAGATTTTAAAAGTAAAGAACCTGAGCCACAAGCTGGGTCATATACTTTATTTACTGATTTTTTTCCTACTACTGCAAGTCTTGTTAATAATTCACTTACTTCTTGTGGTGTAAAGAATTCTCCCCCAGATTTTCCAGCATTAGATGCATACATTGACATTAAAAATTCATAAGCATCTCCAAAAGCATCAATTGAATTACTTTTATAATCATCTAATTTAATATCTGCTATACCATTTAATATTTTTACTAACTTATCATTTCTTTTTGCTACTGTTGCTCCTAATTTATTACTATTTACATCTATGTCATCAAATAACCCTGCAAAGTCATCTTCACTTTCTGCTCCTTTTGCAGAATTTTCTATATTCTTAAATACTTTTTCTAATGTTTCATTCAAATTCTCATCATTTTTTGCTTTTTTATGCACGTTACAAAATAGTTCAGAAGGTAAAATGAAGAATCCTTTTTCTTTTACTAATTCTTCTCTTTGTGTTTCTGCTACTTTATCTGATAATTTTGCATAATCAAAATCCTTGTCTCCTGCTTTTCTTTCTCCTTCATTTATGTAATTTGTTATATTTTCTGATATGTATCTATAAAACATTATTCCTAATATGTATTGTTTAAAGTCCCATCCATCAACAGATCCTCTTAAATCATCTGCTATTGACCATATTTTTTTATGTAGTTCTTCTCTTTCTCTTATATTTTGATTATTCATTTTTTCGCACCTCTAATTTTTATTTTTCCAATATATTTATACCATAAAACGACTTTTTTCTCAATGATTCTATGTTATTTTTTCCATTTTCTTCTATTGTTCCATCAGACAAACCACATCAACATCATCTTTCAAAAACTTTCTAACTTCTTCTAAACAAAAATCATTACAAACAACTTTAAATCTAGTATTACTAAAAAGATTACTATCTACCATATCATTAATCCAATCCATAATACTAAGATCAGCAAAAGGCATTGGAAAAATATATGTATATAGATTTTCTTCCTTTTTGCAATATATTTCATATACGTATCCTTTTACCCTATAAATATCTTCTCCATATATATTAATTATTCTATTTTTCATATAGTCTTCATCTAGGATTTTTTTAAATATATTCCATATTTCTTTTTGGTATAAAATTGTATAATTTTCGCTATAACTTAGATTTGTAAATTTTGGATGGTTTAGGAGCCATTCATCTTCTATAAATATAATTGCACCTCTAAAATTATTTTTATTTCTATCTAATTCTTTATCTATATATTTTAATTCTCTTGGTGTAATTTCTCTATGTAGAAAATAAACTATGTAAGACCTATCATAATAATCTTCATCACTTTCTCCCCAATGTCTTTTTTCTCTTGACATGACACCTATAAATCTATTACCTCTTTTTGTATATGTATTTACACTACACCTCCAACTTGGCTCAAAGAACCATCCAGCTAATTGTACCTTACAAGATACATCACTAATTCTTTCCATTCTCTTTTTATATGTTTCATTTCTATTTATATTTCTATAACCTAATCCTATTTTATTCAAATAACTTTTCCCTTTTCTGCCTAATACAACTTTTCCATATAATCGTTCAACAAACTCACCTTTTGCTAAACTTGCTAATCTATTTTTATAATAATATTTTGAATCATAAAATAATTTAACATTTTCATTTGTTATAATTCCATATTCAGATAAATACATTATAAAATTAAAATCTCTATTTCTTAAACATATCCTCTTTTCCTTTTCCACTTAAATCACCTCCTATCTCTTTTACATTTCTGCCTATCTTCCAACTTACTTTTATGCGACAGAAGACACAAGATTAACATCTTGTGCCTCCAGTCGCCCTTACATGTATTTATATGTTTTTTCTGTTATGTACTCCCTACCTATGTACAATTTTTAAGTATAAAAAATGTCAGTTTTGCTTTATTTTAGGCTTTTATAGATTTATTAAAAAGTGTGATTTTTTGAAAGTTCCAAAAGTGTGACTAGTTGGATATTTTTAAATTGATTAATAATCACACTTTTTCAAAATATTCTTTTGGATTTATACTACAAATTTTTAAAATATTCCTTTTATCACCAATAAATATTTTTATATAATTTTCTTTGTCATTAATTCCTTCTAACATATAACTTACATATTTAATATTATCATCTGTAATAAGTCCACCATAAACAAATCCATTCAAAATATATCTTAAATCTCTATTATCTATATCCCAATTATTTCTTGGTACACTTACTTGTACTCTAATAATAACTTCTCTATTTACAAATAAACCTTTATACTTTTCTCCTATTGCTTGGCAAGTATTTTCTAATCTTTTATTGTTATATGGTGTTCTTACTGGTGGCAACAATTCATTAATTCTTATTTTTAAAATTTCATCTGAATATTTACTCTCATATTCACTTATTCCATCTTCTTTACCTGGCAATGGTGAATCTACTATTAATGGTCTTTTTAGTTTTATACATTTATATATTGCATTTCTAAATTGTTCTGTTTTATATAAAAATTGATAAATATTGTGTTCATTCAAATCGTCTTGCTTATATATTTTTGCAACTTCTAAAAACTCATTTAATCTTTTTCTAAAGTTAGTTTTATCATATGTTGCAATTTTTCTTTCTAACATCTTTACCTCCTTACTTAGCTATTTTTCTTTTGCTAGTTTGAAAAACTTAATATTATTACATCTTGATTTTTAATTCTAAATTTTTTTATAATTCTAAAATAAAGTTAAATAATGAAATAATAATTTTCCAAACTATTCCCAATTTATATTCCATCACTATTAAATAGCTACATTATTTTCAATTTTAATATTCTATAATCTTTTTTCTACTTGCATTCTATTCTGTAGCACATATTATATAATCTTGATATTATAGAATTTGTTGTTTCACATACTTTGTTTGGTATGCTTAATCTTTGTTTTAACTTATCTCTGTCATAATTTGTTGTAATAATATATGGCAATTCATTTAATATTCTTCCATTTATAATTGTAAATAATTTAGATAACAACCAATCATTCATTGGTTCAAGTCCCAAATTATCTATAACTAATAAATCTACTTTTGTATATAATTTTGTTAGATCACTTTCTGTATGATTTGTATAAAATTTAGCATACTTATCTACTAATTCTGTTAATGTTCCAAATATTATTGGCGTATTTTCTTTTAATAATTCATTACATATCGCCATTGATATATGTGTTTTTCCTGTTCCACTTTTTCCTTCAAATATAATACCATTTTTAAAGTTTTTGAAATCTGATATAAACTTTTCTGCTGCTAATTTCGTTCTTAAATTTTGTTCATTTGTAATAAAATTCTCTAAAGTTTTTTGTTTAAATTGTTCTGTTATAAAATCTGTCCCATAATATTGTTTTATTTTTTTGTTGTATTCTTCTTTTCTAAAATTCTCATATTGTTTCATCAATTCTTCTTGTAGTTTTTCTTTTGCCTTATTTCTTTCTTCTATTGCTTGTTTACAATCACATTTTTCATTTTCTATAAATACATTTATTGTTTGGCTTATTGGATTTAATATCCCTCTTGGTTTCAGAACTTTATTACAATATTTACATATGGTATCTTCTGGTATATTTGCTTTTATTTTATAACCCTTTTGCAAGATTTCTTCTATACTATATAAAATCTTTGATTTTTCCATAACTCTGTTTTGCATAAAATTCACCTCCTTCTGTTTCTATTTCTTTTTTTAATTCTTTTTCTCTTTCTGTATTCACATTTTTTCCAATTTTTGTGGATTCTTTTTTATCCTTTATCCCTTTCTCCTGTAAGTTTTGATACTTATTCCAATTTTTAATTTTATATCCATATTCATCTTGTACTATCATGCTATATTCCTGAAAAATATCTAGTGCATTCTCGATACTTTTCTGATTTCTACCCATATGATGTGCTAATGTTTCTATGGTAAAAAACTTATTTTCACTTATTTTTAAATATCCTCCAGATTCACAATTTGCTGCTATTGCTAAACAATTTATAAAAATTACAATAAGTCTATCTCCATCTTTTTTTCTTTTGATTTGCTTGATTTTTTCGTTGTCAAAAAAATTATTGTACAACTTAAACCAATATCTCTTTCCTCCTTTCATCAGTAATCACCACCTTTTTAGTAAAATATTTTTTAATTTTAAAAATCATCAAAACTATATTCTACTTTTTTCCTTGGTTCTTCTAGACTATCTTGAATGTATTTGTCTAGAATTTCTTTTGTAAATAATGTTTTAGATTCAATTTTGTAATATGGTATTTTCTTTTCTCTAACTAATTTACGAATTAACCAATATGAAATACCCAAATATTGTGCTGCTTCTACTGAATCTAAAACTCTTTTTTCTTTTGTATTTGAATTTAATTTTTCATTATCCATATCTAATCACCTCCTATCTGATTTGTTTAAAACAAAAACATCGTCGTTTTGTTTTAAAACATTTTATTTATATTTTTGTTTTTTGTCAACACTTTTTTAAAATATTTTTGTTTTAATTATTTACAAATAAAAATTATTGTTTTATAATGTTCTCATAAAAATATATTGGAGTGTTTATGATGAATACAAATTTTAGTGAAAAATTAAAGCTTTTAAGAAAAAATAAAGGTATTACACAACAAGCATTAGCAGATGCTATTGGAGAAAAAAGATCAATAATCGCAAATTATGAATCAAATAATTCCACACCAGGATTTGAAGTTTTAAATAAATTATCTAACTTTTTTAATGTACCTGTTGGATATTTAACTGGAAAAAACAATTCTTTAGTTAGTGAATATAGTTTTAAAACTTTAGAAGATTATATTGATATATTACCTAATCAAAAACCATTATGGTTAAAAATAAAAAATCCCATAAAATATTCTTCTTTTACTGGTAAAGAAGTTTATGGTCCTAACAAAGATTCTAAAATTATATTCTTTAATCCATTGGATGAAAAAGAAAAAAATTCAAGAATATATTTAGAATTTTTAGATATTAATTCTTATGCAACAGATAGAGAAACTTTTTATAAAACTATTTATAGTTTCGCATGCAAATATGGTTTCTTTGGAGAAGTTTATGAATCTACAAATGAAAAGTTTAATGTTTCTTTTCCAATCTTTAAACCATTTGAATTAGGAATATTTGACACAGATTATTATAACCCTTCTTTATTTCAATTTGACCTAAACTTTAAAACAGTTGATTTTCCTGGGAAAGATAGTTTTAATTCAATATTAGAAGAATATAAAATAACAGGGTATTTTGAACCTATATCTTGTTATATAGATTATTTATCAGAAATGCACCGTTTACTTTATAACTTATCTTGTGATAATAGATTGTTAGAAAAAACTTTAGAGCAAATTTCTTATAGAACTGGTGGCATTAGAAAACGTTTTGTAAAAACTGATTCAAGTGAAATTGTAGAAAGTATTTCTTATAAATCTTTACTTTCTTTAATGTATTATGAATTGTTTTTGGATATAAAAAATGGTAATATTCCAAATTACTGTTTTGA